>Ga0180222_1000234_pt1 | contig 91670 bp, 90 predicted proteins | sample eDN5th37CKraftOP_FD_151336 | JGI IMG/M metagenome (GOLD analysis project Ga0180222, IMG submission 151336) | Enriched Organic Plus compost microbial communities from Emeryville, California, USA - eDNA 5th pass 37_C Kraft OP (version 2) (version 2) ... | reverse complement strand
CCCGACGAGGCGACCGGACCGCGGCCAGATGCCGGCCCGGGTCCCCGGGCCTGAGCCGCTGGGCCGCCAGGCCACGGCAGGTGCGGCCTGCCCGCATGGCACCGCGCCGGCCGGAGGGCGCGCGCCCACCCTCCGCCGCGATGCCCTCAGCCCGAGACTTCCGGCTGCCCCTCGACGGTCACGTGTTCGGCGATCAGGCGGTCTATGCAGGCATCGTCGAACCCCGCTTCGCGCAGGATCTGCCGGCCGTGCTCCCCCAGCCGGGGCGCGGGGCGCCGCAGCTGCGCCGGGGTGGCCGCGTAACGGCCCAGCGGTGCGATCGTGCGCAGCCGGCCTTCGCTGGGGTGCTCGACGCTGCGGACGAAGCCGGTGGCCTGCAAGTGTTCGTCGGCGATCAGGTCTTCCACCGAATAGAGCCGGGACGCCGGGATATCGGCGCGCGCCAGATCGTCCAGCCAGGCCTGGCTGGAGCGGGTGCGCATCACCTCGGCGACGTAGGCGTAGACCTCGTCGATGTGCGCGGCGCGCGCCGTGTGCGACCGGAACCGGCAGTCTTCCAGCAGATCGGGTCTGCCGACCAGCTCCAGAAAACCGCGCCAGTGCTTGTCGTTGTAGATCAGCAGGCAGATATGGCCGTCGGCGGTGGCATAGGGCCGGCGGTGCGCCGCAAGCAGGCGCGCGTAGCCGGTGGGGCCCAGGGGCGGATCGAAGGTCTCGCCGCCGAAATGGTCGCCCAGCACCATATGGGCCATGCCCTCGAACATCGGCACTTCCACCGCCTGGCCGCGACCGTGTTCGCGCGCATGCATGACCGCCGCCAGCAGCGCGACGGCCACGTGCAGGCCGACGCTGCGATCGGCGAGGGTGAGCGGCGCGTAGCGCGGCACGTCTGCGCCCTGGCGCACCGCCAGCGAGGGGATGCCGGACAGGCCCTGGATCAGGTCGTCGTAGGCGGGACGGCCCGCGTAGGGACCGGCCTCGCCGAAGCCGTAGGCGCCTACGTAGGCGATGCGCGGGTTGCGCGCGGCCACCGCGTCGTAGGACAAGCCCAGCCGCGCCATCGCCCGGGGGCGGATGTTGTAGAGCAGCGCGTCGCAGCCCTCGGCCAGCCGCAGGCAGGCTTCGCGCCCGGCCGCCGTCTTCAGGTCCAGCACGATCGAACGCTTGTTGCGGTTCAGGTGCAGGTACAGGTGGCCCATGCCCGGGTTGCGCATCGGCCCGACCGCGCGCAGGTTGTCGCCGGAAGGCGGCTCCACCTTGACGACGTCGGCGCCGAGGTCGCCCAGGACCTGGGTGGCGTAGGGCCCCATGACGATGGAACTGAGATCCAGGATGCGCAGGCCGGCCAGCGGCCCGCCGGCCGCTTCGCCCGCCGCGGCGGGGCCGGCCGCCGGCCCGCGCGGGGTCCGCGCCTCGCCCTGCGCCTCAGCCATGCCGCACCGCCCGCGCCAGGCTTTCCACGTCGCTCACCCAGCCCAGGAAGGTTTCGACGTTGTAAAGCGTCGCCTCGCGGGTGAACGCCGGGCCGGCGTGGGCCGTGGCGTCGTCCAGCAGGACGCAGAAGTACTCCAGGTGGTAGGCGTCGCGCAGCGTCGATTCCACGCACACATTGGTGGCGATGCCGGCGAAAAGCAGCGTGCGTATGCCGCGCGCGCGCAGCACGCTGTCCAGCGCCGAATGGAAAAAGCCGCTGTAGCGGATCTTGGGGACGACGATGTCGCCCGGCTCGGGACCGAGCCCGTCGAGCAGCGCGTAGTCCCACCCGCCCTTGCTCAACAGCTTGCCGTCCAGTTCGGCCCGCTGCCGCATGACCCGCAAGGCATTGGACTTGTGCCAGTTGGGCGAACCGGGCCCGCCCGCCTCGGCATAGCGGTCGTCCCAGCCGTTCTGCAGGAAGACGACCTGCAGGCTTGCCGCCCGGGCGACCTCCAGGGCGCGCCTCACGCCGGCGACGGCTTGCTGCGTATGCGAAATATCGAATCCCGCCAGATCCATGTAGCCGCCGCGCGACGCGTAGGCGTTCTGCATGTCGACCACGACCAGGGCGGTCGAGGCCGGGTCGAAATGCAGGGGCTGGGGCCGGGCGGCCAGGCTGCGGGCGCCCTCGCCGACGAAGGCGGGACGGCCCACGCGCTGCGCGTCCTCGGGCGGGTTGGCGCGATGGGAAGGCTTGGTGTGCATGTCTCGTTCCGGAAAAGGCCGCGGGCCGCGCGGACAGCCGGCAACCGCGGGCGGGACGGGCGCGGACCCGTCCCGGGGAATCACTGGTCCAGCTTGCCGACGCCGGCCGCGTCGATGCGCTGCTGCAGGATGCGGCGGCTGTCGGCGATGAACTGGCGGTACTGGTCGGCGGTTTCCGCGAACAGCCGGATCGAAAGCGTCTGCGCAGCGTAGTCGATCAGCTCGGGATCGGCCACCGCCTGCCTGACCCCCTGCGCGATCTTCTCGCGGATCGCCGGGTCCAGGCCCGCGGGCCCGGCCAGTCCCAACGTATAGCCGGTATCGAGATTGTCGTAGCCGAGCTCGCGGAAGGTAGGCACGTCGGGGGCATTGGGCAGGCGGCCCTCTCCGGAAACGACCAGTACCCTGACCTTGCCCTGATCGATGAAACCGATGCTGGACGGAATGATGTTGCCGAAGAGCGTATGGATCTCGCCGCCGAGCAGCGCGATCATGGCCGGGCCCTGGCCGGTGAACGGCACATGGATCAGGTCCAGGTCGAACTGCTTCGATATCCAGGACAGCCCCAGGTTGGTCGAATTGGCCACGCCGTAGGAACCGTAGAAGGTCTTGCCCCGGTTGCTGCGCGCGAACGCGATGAACTCCTTGAAATCCCGCACCGGCGTGTCCGCGTTGACGAACAGGGCGAAGGGGCTGGAGGCGAAGCGGGTGATCGGCACCAGATCCTTGTCGGGATCGTAGGGCAGGTGGTTGTAGAGCAGCGGATTCAGCTGGAAGGTGGAATCGGAGGCGAACAGCAGGGTGTAGCCATCGGCCGGGGAGCGCGCGACGTTCGATGCCGCGATGGATTCGCTGGCGCCCGGGCGGTTGTCCACGTAGACCTTCTGCTTCCAGATCTGGCCGAGCTTCCGGGCCAGCGCCCGCGCCATGCTGTCGGTGCCTCCGCCCGGCGCATAGGGCACCACCAGGCGCACCGGCTGCCGCGGATAATCACCTTCGGCCGCGGCAGCGCCGGCCATCATGCCCAGGGCCAGGCCCAGGACTGCCAGGGATCTTCTGTACGATATCATGCGTGGTCTCCTTGGCCCGACGGCCAGCGCCGTGCGCGGCGTGCGGGAGTTGTGGATCGGATGGAAAAAAGGGAAAAGGCGGCCGGATGGGCTCGTACGAACCGGTAATCGCGCTGATGCGCGGGCTCGACGTCCTGCGCTGCCTGAACGAGTCCGGGCCTGCGGCGGTCGGGACCATCCATGCCCGCACGGGCATCGCCAAGCCTACTGTCGTGCGCGTGCTCGAGACGCTGGTGCACACCGGCTACGTGCAGCGCAGCGACGCCGACAAGACCTACGCCGTCACGGCCAAGGTACTGACCCTGGCCAACGGCTACGACGCGCAGGCCCAACTGCTGGCCGTCGCATCGCCCATCCTGGACGCGCGCCGCCAGGCGGTGGGCTGGCCGATCGAGCTGGGCATCTTCGACAACGACGCCATGGTCATACTCAACACCAGCCGCAAGGCGGGCTTCCTGGCCATCAACCGCAAGCCCGGCTCGCGCGTCCCGGTGCTGCGCACGGCGCTGGGCAGGGCCTATCTGGCCGCGCTGGAGCCCGCCGTACTGCAAGGGCACCTGCGCCAGCTGGCGCAATTGCCGGGCGGCGATTTCGACCCGGCACGGCGCGGGCCGGAACTCGCGGGCCTGCTGGCCGAGGCCCGCGGGCGCGGCTATGCGGTGGCGGACACGGAAACGCTGAGCAACGGCCGCGCGCTGGGCTGCGCGGTACTGCACGGCGGCGCGCCCATCGCCAGCGTGAACATCGTCGTCCACGCCTCGGCCATGTCCCGCGCCGAACTCGAAAAGCGCTTCGGGCCGGTGGTGCGCGCCATCGCCGGCGAAATCTCGGCGGCGCTGTAGCCGCCGCCCGCCCCGGGCGCGCAATGCCGTGGCGGCCGCCGTCAACGAGCCGCGGGCGCGGGTAGCCATATTCGTCCTTGTGCCTGCATCAGTCGTTTCATTAGTTGAAACGTTATTTCAATAATAGTGTAGCGCAAGCGCGGACGGAAGACGGTGTCGGGTTTTCCCGGGACGGCGCGCCAGGACGGCGGCGCCCCGGCGCCCGGGCAACGCGGCTCGCCGCAGCCGGGCGGGGGGGGGGCGCGGCATCATGCCGCGCGAAACGCTCAGCTGCCGAGCTTGAGCGTGCCCTTCATGAGGGCCGAATGGCCGGGGAAGGAGCAGAAGAAGGTGTAGTCCTGGCCGGCGGCCAGCTTGGCGACGTCGACCTCCACGGACGTGGTTTCGCCGCCCCCGATCACCTTGGTATGGGCGATGACGCGCTCGTCGCCCGCCTTGACGTAGTCGCCGGCCGCGCCGGCCGCCATGCCGTCGGACACGGCGGCCTGGAAGTCGGAATCCTTGGTCAGCACCCAGTTATGCCCCATGACCGTCTTGGGCAGCTTGCCGACGTGCTTGAGCGTCACGGTGAACGTCTTGCAGGTCTTGTCGACGACGATTTCCTTGGTGTTGAACTGCATGGCGTCGTTGCTCTCGACCGTGACGTCGCACTGCGCCGCGTAAGCGGGCAGGCAGGCGAACGACAACAGGGCGGCAAGGACATATTTCCGTAACATAGGGATCTCCGTGGGTAGCGAACAGGACGCCGCCCCGGCCCCCCGCGGGAGCCGGACCGGGTCCGGGGTACATCGCCATTGGAACATGGGGCTGCGCCTTACTCATGCGTCAGGGCCCATGTTAATTGACCTGCGTCAACCGCGTCCGAACACCCCGGCGCCGGGTAAGGAAATCGGGAATCCGGGATAATACGGGCCCCGGCAGCCCGACCCGCGACGCCCCGTGACCGATCCTTCCGCTTTGCTTCCCGCCTCCGACCGCGCCGCGCCCAGCCGGCTGCGGCGCTTCGCCTGCATGATGTACGAGGGCGTGCTGCTGTTCGGGGTGGTCTTCCTGGCCGGGTATCTGTTCGACACCCTGACCCAGAGCCGGCATGCGCTCATGCTGCGCCATGCGCGCCAGGCCTGGCTGTTCCTGGCCATCGGGGCGTATTTCGTGCTGTGCTGGCGGGGCCGAGGCCAGACCCTGCCCATGAAGACCTGGCACATCCGCCTGGTCGACCGCGACGGGCAGCCGCCCCGGCCCGCCCGGCTGGTGGCGCGCTACCTCCTGCTCTGGCCCCTGCCGCTGGCGGGGGCCGCCGCGGTCTGGGGCGCCTCGCGGGCCACCGGCTGGCCCTCGACCGACATGCTGATCGTGGCGGCGCCCTTCCTGAACTTCGCGTGGTCGTGGTTCGACCCCGACGGCCAGTTCCTGCACGACCGCCTGCTCGGCACCCGCCTGGTCGATACCCGGGCCGAGGCCTGAGCCCCCGGGGCGGCGCCCGAACCTCCCGGGCCGGCGCCCCGGCCGCCCGGCGACCCGGGACGCCCCGGGGCCGGCGCCGCCGGCTGTGGCGTCCGTGCCACAGCCGGCCCGCTCCCGGGGCCGATTCACGCAACCGTCACCGGGCGATGGTTCCATAGGCGGCATGCAAGCCCCTCCCGATACCAGCGTGAACGAGATTCGGCCCGTACAGTATTGGCGAACATTGTGGATCTCCGACATCCACCTGGGCACATCGGGCTGCAAGGCCGACTTCCTCCTCGACTTCCTGGACCACAACGAAGCCGACACGCTCTACCTGGTGGGCGACATCATCGACGGCTGGCAGTTGCGCAAGCACTGGTACTGGCCCCGCACCCACAACGACGTGGTACAGAAGATCCTGCGCAAGGCGCGCAACGGCACGCGGGTGGTCTTCCTGCCGGGCAACCACGACGAGTTCGCGCGCGACTTCACCAGCTACGCCTTCGGCGACATCGAGGTCCAGGACGAGGTCGTGCACACCCTGGCCGACGGACGCAGGCTGCTGGTGCTGCACGGCGACCAGTTCGACGGCGTGATCCAGCACAGCAAATGGCTGGCCCGGCTGGGCGACAGCCTGTATAACCTGGCGCTCTGGCTGAACCACCATTTCAACCGGCTGCGGCACCGCTGCGGGCTGCATTACTGGTCGCTGTCGCAGTATCTCAAGCACAAGGTCAAGAACGCCGTTTCCTTCATCACCGATTTCGAGGAAACCCTGGCGGGCGAGGCCCGGCGGCGGCACCTGGACGGCGTGGTCTGCGGCCATATCCACAAGGCCGAGCTGCGCGAGGTGGCCGGGGTGCTCTACTGCAACGACGGCGACTGGGTGGAAAGCCTGTCCGCCCTGGGCGAAGACCACGACGGCCAGCTCCACCTGGTGGACTGGGCCGCCACCCTGGCCGCCCGCCACGCCGGCTCGCGGGGGCGCCCGCCGCGCACCCTGGACCTGCCGGCCCTGCCCTCCGCCCTGGGCCGCCAGGGCCGGCATCCGTAAAAACCCTGATATCCTGGACGAACATCCACCGGGATGTTGCAGTCCGGCCCCCTCTCGGTCATGCTTGCGGCTTGGCGACGCCACCGACGGGACGGGCCGGCCCCCGCGCCCCGGCTCCCGGACGTTGCAAGCGCTCACGACACAGGGCCATGAACGACCACTATCAGGCGCTTTATTCCTCTTTCCGCTGGCTGGTGCCGAACGCCTTCAACATCGCGGAGGCCTGCTGCCACCGCTGGGCCGCCAGCTCGCCGGACGCGCGCCGGATCGCCGTCTACCATGAAGACCCGGCCGGCAACCGCGAGGTCTGGACCTTCGCGCGGCTGGCCGAGGCCGCCAACCGCCTCGCCAACGGCCTGGTGCGCACCGGCGTGGGCCGCGGCGACCGCGTCGCCCTGGCGCTGGCGGCCGGCCCCGAAGCCGTGGCCGCCCACATGGCCGTCTACAGCCTGGGCGCGGTGGCCGTGCCGCTGCCGGTCCGGCTGGATGCCCAGGCCATGGAGCGGCGCCTGTACGACGCGGAAGCGCGCGTGGCCATCGTCGACCCCGCCGGCGGCCCGGCCCTGCTGGCGGCGCTCGAGCGCTGCCCCGCGCTGCGGCTGGTCATAGGCGTCGACCTCGACGACGAGCGCGTGCTGCCCTGGCGCAGCCTGCTGGCGCGCCAGTCCGCGCAGTTCCGGCCCGCATCCACCCGCGCGGCCGAGCCCGCCATGCTGCTCTATTCGTCCGATCCCGGGATCGCCCCGCGCGGCGTGGTGCTGTCCCATGCCGCGCTGATCGGCGCCCTGCCCGGCTTCGTGGCCTCGCAGAACTGGTTTCCCCAGCCCGGCGACATCTTCTGGTCCCCGGCCGACTGGGCCGAAAGCGCCGGCCTGTTGGGCGGACTGCTGCCCACGCTGTATTTCGGCCACGCGGTGGTGGCGGCCGCCGGCGACCTGCCCGGCAACGCCTGCTCCGTGCTCGAGCGCTACCAGGTCACCAACGCCCTGCTGACTGCGGCCCAGCTCGAGGCCGTCATGCGCGCGGAGCCGGACCCGCGCCGCCGCCTGGCGCTGCGCGCCCTGGCCTGCCTGGGGGGCGGCCCGGAAACCGACGTATTCGCCTGGTGCAGGGAAGTCCTGGACGTGACGCCCAACGCCGTGTTCGGCCCGCCGGAGGCCGGCCTGGCCGCAGGCGACTCCCAGGCGCGGTGGCCGGCGCGCCCGGGCAGCCTGGGGCGTCCCTACCCGGGCCACCAGGTGGCCGTCCTCGATACCCTGGGGCGGCCGCTGCCGCCGGGCAAGCTGGGTGAAATCGCCGTGAACCGCCACGATATCCACGGCCATCCCGACCCCGCCCTGTTCCTCGGCTATTGGCGCGACGACGACGCCACCCGCGCCCGCCACAGCGGCGACTGGTTCCGCACGGGCGAACTGGCCCGCCTGGACGCCGACGGCTACCTCTGGCATGCGGGCCCCGTGCAGGCGGCCGCGCCGCAGGAGACGCCGGCCGCGCCCCCCGACATCCTCCCCCCGGCCGCGTCCGGACCGGCGCACGCGGCGTCGCCCGCGGCGGCCGCCGCCGCGCCCCTTCCCCAGGCCGCTCCGCGGCCGTAAGCCTGCGTCCCATGCCCATCTATCGATACAACGGCCTGACCCCCGACATCCATCCCGACGCCTTCGTCTTCGAAACCGCCGTCGTCATCGGCAACGTGCGCATCGCCGCGGACGCCAGCCTGTGGTCCCACGTCACGATCCGCGGCGACAACGACCGCATCGAGATCGGCGCCGGCACCAACATCCAGGAATCCAGCGTGCTGCACGTGGATACGGGCTTTCCGCTGACGGTGGCCGAGCACGTCACCGTCGGGCACCAGGCCATGCTCCACGGCTGTACCATCGCGCCGGGCTGCCTGATCGGCATGCAGGCCATCGTGCTCAACGGCGCCCGGGTGGGCCGCAACTGCCTGGTGGGCGCCGGGGCCATCATCCCGGAAGGCCGCGAGATTCCCGACAACAGCCTGGTCATCGGCGTAGGCAAGGTGGTGCGCACCCTGAGCGAGGACGAAATCGCCACCATGCAGCGCAACAACCTGCACTACGTCGAACGCGCGCACAGCTACCGCCGCACGCTGGAACGCATCGGCTGAAGCCCGCGGGCCCCGCGCCCGCCCCGGCCGCCGCCGGCGCACGGTACGCGCCAGGCCGCGGAGCGGCGCATCGCCAGGGGCCGATCGGCTAAGATTCGTTCCATGCCCGACACCCTCAGGAAGTATCTCTTCGAAGACCGCAGCGTCCGCGCCCAGCTGGTCAATCTGGAAACGAGCTGGCAGGCTGTCCTGGCCCACCATGCGCTGTCGCCTGCCGTCTCCCGCCTGCTGGGCGAGCTGGTCGCCGCGTCGGCCCTGCTGGCGGCCAACCTCAAGTTCGACGGTTCCCTCGTGCTGCAGTTGCAGGGCGACGGCGCCATCGCCCTGATCGTGGTGGAATGCCGGGCCGACCTGAGCCTGCGGGCCACCGTCAAGCTGCGCGAAGGCCGGGCCCTGCCCGCCGACGGCACGCTGCAGAGCCTGCTCAACCCGGGCGGCAACGGCCGCTTCATCGTGGTGCTGGACCCCCGCGGCGGCTCCGGCACGCAGCAGCCCTACCAGGGCGTGGTACCGCTGGAAGGCGAAAGCGTGGCCCAGGCGCTCGAACACTACATGCGCGCCTCGGAACAGCTCGACACGCGGCTGTGGCTGGCGGCCGACGACCGGCGGGCCGCCGGCCTGCTGCTGCAGCGCCTGCCGCAGCAAGGCGGCCGCCCCGCCGCGCAAGCGGACGAAACCTGGGTCCGTGCCGGCCACCTGGCCGCCACGCTCGCGCCGGCCGAACTGCTGGACACCGACGGCGACACGCTGGCGCGCCGCCTGTACTGGCAGGAAACCCTGATCGCCTTCGAGCCCCAGCCCGTCACCTGGCATTGCCCCTGCACGCGCGAGCGGGTGGCCAGCATGCTGCACCTGCTCGGGCACGCCGAGGTCGAATCCATCATCCAGGAACAGGGGCGGGTCGAGGTGACCTGCGATTTCTGCGGCAAGCCCTACGAATTCGACGCGGTGGATTGCGCGGCGCTGTTCGCCGGCCCGGGCGGCAGCGAAGCGCACGGCGGCAACACGACGCTGCACTGAGCCGGCCGGGCCGCGGCTCCGGCCGCGAACCCGCGCATCCGCATTTCCCGGCATGGCCTGCGCCCGCGCGGGCGGGCACACTGTCGCGTGCCCGACGCCCGCCCGACCGCCACCGACGCCCCCCTGCGCCAGCGCGGCGCGGCCGCCCTGGAATTTTCCGCGGCGGCCGCCGCACTGCTGCTGGCGGGGCTGGGCGCCATCGACATCGCCCGCTGGCTGCTGGTGCGCCAGGCGGTCGACCTGGCGCTGCTGGAAGCCGCCCGCGCAGGCAGCGTGGCGCATGCCCGCCCGCAGGCCATCGCCGGGGCCTTCGAAGACGCGCTGCTGCCCCTGTTCGTACCGCCCGGCCCGCACCCGTCGGCGCGGGCCCGCATGCGGGCCGCCGCGCAGGCGCTGCGCCGGCGCACCGGGCTGGAACCCTGGTCCCTCGAGATCCTGTCGCCGTCCGCGGACGGCTACGCCGATTTCGGCGTGCGGCGCGCCGACGGGCGCCTGGCCATACCCAACGACTACCTGGCCGAACGCCATGCCGCCCGGCGCACGGGGCCCGGCCGGGACGGCCGCGGCCCCCGTTCCGGGCTGACGCTGTTCGAGGCCAACGTCCTGCGCCTGCGCGTGACCTACTTGCACGCCCCCATGACGCCCGGCATGCGGGGCCTGCTGCGCCGCCTGGCCGGCCCCGGCAACGGCTACGCCGATCTCGCGCGGCGCCGGGCGGGGCTGCTGCCCATCGTGCGCGAGATCGGCCTGCTGATGCAATCCGACGCCGTGCAGGACAAGCACGCGGCGGGACCGCCCGCCGCGCCGCCCGTGCCCCCCTGCGCGGCGGCGGAATGCGGCGCGGGCGATCCGGCGCCGCCGCGGCCCCCGGGAACGGAGCCGGCTCCGCTCCCCGGACCGTTCCCGTCCCCTGCCCCGCCTGCCCTGGACGACGCATCGCCGCCGGCAGATGCGGACGCCGGCGGCGATGCCGATCTCTGCGGCACCGTGCTGTGCTGCGTGGAATGAGCCGGAACATCGCCTGGGGGAGCGCCGGGGCTTCGAAGCCTCAGGGTCCGGGGCTTGGACGTTGCGGCAAACGCGGGAACGTTGGGCGGCGTCGCCCGCCTGCCGCCGACCGCGCAGGCATACGAGCGCCGCGCGGGCGGTTCAGCGAGCAGGAGCCGCCGGACCTCGCCGGGTCTGGCCCGCCCCGCCCTGCGCGGAGGCGGGGCCGGGCGCCGGTGCGACCTGCACGGGCGGGGTGGCCGACGGCGGCAGGATCTGCACGAACACCTCGCCCTCGCGCATCATGCCCAACTCGCCCCGGGCCCGTTCCTCGATGGCTTCGGTGCCGCTGCGCAGGTCGCGCACTTCCGCGTCCAGGGCGGCATTGCGCGTACGCAGGCCTTCGTTGGCCTCGCGCTGCTCGGCCACCTTGCGCTGCAGGTCCCATACGGTCAGCCACCCGCCCTTGCCCAGCCAGAGCGGGTACTGGATCAGGGCGAGCAGAACGGCCAATACCAGGAAAAGCAGCCGCATCGCGCCGGGGCCTCGGTCGGTGGCGGCCGGGCGCGCTGCCCGGCCGGCGCTATCAGCGCAGGTTGTAGAAGGCTTCGCGGCCGGGGTAGTGCGCGACCTCGGCGAGTTCTTCTTCGATGCGAAGCAGCTGGTTGTACTTGGCCATGCGGTCCGAGCGCGACAGCGAGCCGGTCTTGATCTGCATGGCGTTGGTGGCGACCGCGATGTCGGCGATGGTGGAATCCTCGGTCTCGCCGGAGCGGTGCGACACCACCGCCGTGTAGCCCGCCCGCTTGGCCATCTCGATGGCCGCGAAGGTCTCGGTCAGGGTGCCGATCTGGTTGATCTTGATGAGGATGGAGTTGGCCACCCCCTGGTCGATGCCCTGCTTGAGGATGCGCGTGTTGGTGACGAACAGGTCGTCGCCCACCAGCTGCACCTTGCCGCCCAGCTGTCCGGTCAGCAGCTTCCAGCCGTCCCAGTCGTTTTCCGCCATGCCGTCCTCGATGGAGACGATGGGGTATTTGTCGCACCAGGTGGCCAGCAGGTTGGCGAACTCCTGGGACGACAGCGACACGTTGCCTTCGCCGGCCAGGTGGTACTTGCCGTCGCGGTAGAACTCGGAGCTCGCGCAGTCCAGGCCCAGGGCGATCTGCGAGCCGGCCTCGTAGCCGGCCTCGGCGATGGCCTTCAGGATGAGCTGGATGGCGGCCTCGTGGCCGGGCACGTTGGGAGCGAAGCCGCCCTCGTCGCCCACCGCGGTGGACATGCCCTGGCCGTGGATCAGCTTCTTGAGCGCGTGGAAGACCTCGGCGCCCATGCGCAGGGCCTCGCGGAAACTGGCCGCGCCCAGCGGCAGGATCATGAACTCCTGCAGGTCCAGCGTGTTGTTGGCGTGGGCGCCCCCGTTGATGACGTTCATCATGGGCACCGGCATGCTCATGGGGCCGCTGCCGCCGAAATAACGGTAGAGCGACAGGCCGGATTCGTCGGCCGCGGCGCGCGCCACGGCCATGCTGGCGGCCAGGATGGCGTTGGCGCCCAGGCGCTCCTTGCCGTCGGTGCCGTCCAGGTCGATCAGGGTGCGGTCGACGAAGGTCTGCTCCTGCGCGTCCAGGCCCATCAGGGCCTCGGAAATCTCGGTGTTCAGGTTCTCGACGGCGCGCAGCACGCCCTTGCCGAGGTAGCGGCCCTTGTCGCCGTCGCGCAGCTCGATGGCTTCGCGCGAGCCGGTGGAGGCGCCGGACGGCACCGCGGCGCGGCCCATGGCGCCCGATTCCAGCAGCACGTCGCACTCGACGGTGGGATTGCCGCGCGAATCCAGGATCTCGCGGCCGATGATGTCGACGATGGCACTCATATTCAGGCTCCCTGGACGATGAACATGTTCATGACGGCCGCGCCGGCCCGGGCGTTGCGGGCCCTGCGGTACTGCCAGGAATCGTAGAAGGCCTGGGCCGCCGCCATGCTGGGAAACTCCATGATCACGGTGCGCCCCGGCTCGCGGCCTTCCAGCCGGCGGGTTTCGCCGCCGCGCACCACCGACTTCACGTCGTGGGCGCGCATGGCCAGCGTGGACAGGCGCTTGTAGTCTTCGTACTGCTGGGGATTGGTCACCGTCACGTCGGCAATGATGTAGGCGCTCATGCGTTTCCTTCAGGTAAATTGGTTTTCGAGGTATCCGTTGCGCTTGGTCACGCGGTCGAGCTCGACCAGCGTTTCCAGCAGCCCCTGCATGCGGTCCAGCGGCACGGCGTTGGGCCCGTCGGACAGGGCCTTTTCGGGCGCCGGGTGCGTTTCCATGAACAGCCCGGCAACGCCCACGGCCACTGCCGCGCGCGCCAGCACGGGCACGAATTCGCGCTGCCCGCCGGAATGCGTGCCCTGCCCGCCCGGCAGCTGCACCGAATGGGTGGCGTCGAAGACCACCGGACAGCCGGTTTCGCGCATGATCGCCAGCGAGCGCATGTCCGAGACCAGGTTGTTGTAGCCGAACGAGGCGCCCCGCTCGCACACCATGATGGTGTCGCCGGCCACGCCGGCCTCGCGGGCCGCGCTGCGGGCCTTCTCGGCCACCTGGAGCATGTCGTGCGGCGCCAGGAACTGCCCCTTCTTGATGTTGACCGGCTTGCCGGTGGCCGCGCAGGCGCGGATGAAGTCGGTCTGGCGGCACAGGAAGGCGGGGGTCTGCAGCACGTCGACCACCGCCGCCACCGCGTCCACCTGGGTGATGTCGTGGACGTCGGTCAGCACGGGCACGCCCACCTGCGCGCGCACCTCGGCCAGGATCTCCAGGCCTTCTTCCATGCCCGGCCCGCGGTAGGACTTGCCCGAACTGCGGTTGGCCTTGTCGAACGAACTCTTGTAGACGAAGGGGATGCCCAGCCCGCCGGCGATCTCCTTGAGCCTGCCGGCGGTGTCGAAGGCCATCTGGCGCGACTCGATCACGCACGGCCCCGCGATCAGGAAGAAGGGCCGGTCCAGTCCGACGGCGTGGCCGCAGAGATCCATCAGGCCTCCTTGCGCTGCGCCTGGTTGGCCAGCGCGGCTTGGATGTAGCTGGTGAACAGCGGGTGCCCGTCGCGCGGGGTGGAGGTGAATTCCGGGTGGAATTGCACGCCCACGAACCACGGGTGGGCGGGCAGCTCCATCATTTCGGGCAGGTTCTCGGTCGGCGTGCGGGCGGTGATCGCCATGCCGGCCTCTTCGAGCCGGGGCACGTAGACGTTGTTGACCTCGTACCGGTGGCGGTGGCGCTCGTTGACCTCGTCGCCGTAGATGCGGTGGGCCAGCGTGCCGGCGCGCACCGGGCAGCGCTGCGCGCCCTTGCGCATGGTACCGCCCAGGTCGGAATGCTCGTCGCGCGTCTCGACCCGGCCTTCGCGGTCCATCCATTCGGTGATCAGGGCCACCACCGGGTGCGGCGTGCTGGGGTCGAACTCGGTGCTGTTGGCGCCGCCCAGCCCTGCCACGTGGCGAGCGAACTCGATGACCGCCAGCTGCATGCCCAGGCAGATGCCCAGGTAGGGCACGCCGTGCTCGCGGGCGTAGCGGATGGCGGCGATCTTGCCCTCGGTGCCCCGGCGCCCGAAACCGCCGGGCACCAGGATGGCGTCCAGGTGCGCCAGCTGGTCCGTGCCGCGGGTCTCGATGTCTTCGGAATCGATGTATTCGACTTCCACCTTGCTGCGGGTGTGGATGCCGGCGTGCACCAGGGCTTCGGTCAGGGACTTGTACGACTCGGTGAGGTCGACGTACTTACCCACCATGCCGATGCGCACCTGGTGCTGCGGGTGCTCGAGCGAATCGACCAGGCCGTCCCACATGGAAAGGTCGGCCGGCGGCGGGTTGAGCGCCAGCGCGTCGCAGACCAGGTTGTCCAGCCCCTGCTTGTGCAGCATGGAGGGGATCTTGTAGATGGAGTCGACGTCCCAGACCGAGATCACGGCGTCCAGCGGCACGTTGGAGAACAGCGAGATCTTGGCGCGCTCGTCCTCGGGTATGGGCCGGTCGGCGCGGCACAGCAGCGCGTCGGGATAGATGCCGATCTCGCGCAGCTTCTGCACCGAGTGCTGCGTGGGCTTGGTCTTGAGCTCGCCCGCCGAGGCGATGAAGGGCACCAGGGTCAGGTGCACGAAGGCGGCGTTGTTGCGCCCCAGGCGCAGGCTCATCTGGCGCGCGGCTTCCAGGAAGGGCAGCGATTCGATGTCGCCCACCGTGCCGCCGATCTCGACGATGGCCACGTCGGTCGCGCCGTTGCCGGCGGCATCCGCCCCGCGGGCGATGAAGTCCTGGATCTCGTTGGTGATGTGGGGAATGACCTGCACGGTCTTGCCCAGGTAGTCGCCGCGGCGTTCCTTGCGCAGCACCGATTCGTAGATCTGGCCGGTCGTGAAGTTGTTGACCTTGCGCATGCGCGACGAGATGAAGCGCTCGTAGTGGCCGAGATCGAGGTCGGTCTCGGCGCCGTCCTCGGTGACGAAGACCTCGCCGTGCTGGAACGGGCTCATGGTGCCCGGGTCGACGTTGATATAGGGATCGAGCTTGAGCAGGGTGACCTGCAGGCCGCGCGATTCGAGGATCGCGGCGAGCGATGCGGCGGCGATGCCCTTGCCCAGGGATGACACCACGCCGCCGGTGACAAATACAAACTTGGTCATCTCAATAGCGCCCGGGCGAGCGGGCGCGTGCGGGAAATTTGGATTATAGCCGGGCGCGGCGCCCCGCAGCGCCGCTGAAACTGTATCGGATCGTCAGGTCCGAAGCGGCCGGGGCGGCCGCTTCGGACACCGGAAAACGGGACGCCCCGGCCGCGCGGCGGCCGGGGCGGAAGCGAGCCGGGACCGGGCTTCGGCCGAGGCCGGCCCGGCCGGGCGCCCAGCCGGGCCGGAGGCTCAGGCGACGGCCGCGAGGTCGAGCCGGGCGCCGGTCTTGGCGCGGATCTCGTCGAGCGTGACCCCGGGCGCCACCTCGAGCACCTTGAGCCCCTGGGCGCCGACCTCCATGACGCACAGGTCGGTGATGATCAGGTCGACCACCCCCACCCCGGTCAGCGGCAGCGTGCAGGCCGGCAGCAGCTTGATGTCTTCCGTGCCGTCCTTCTTGCGGGCCACGTGCTCCATCATGACGACCACGCGGCCCACGCCGGCCACCAGGTCCATGGCGCCGCCCATGCCCTTGACCATCTTGCCGGGGATCATCCAGTTGGCCAGGTCGCCGGTCTCGGAAACCTGCATGGCGCCCAGGATGGCCAGGTCGATCTTGCCGCCGCGGATCATGGCGAACGAGTCGGCCGACGAGAAGATGGCCGAGCCGGGCAGCGTGGTGACCGTCTGCTTGCCGGCGTTGATCATGTCGGGATCGACCTCGTCCTCGGTGGGGAACGGGCCGATGCCCAGCAGGCCGTTTTCGGATTGCAGCCAGACTTCCACGCCGGCCGGCACGTGGTTGGCCACCAGGGTGGGCATGCCTATGCCCAGGTTCACGTAGAAGCCGTCCTGCAGCTCGCGCGCCGCGCGCGCGGCCATTTCGTCTCGGGTCCAAGCCATGGTGTTCTCCTTACGCGGGGCGGGTGGTGCGCTGCTCGATCCGCTTTTCCGGATGGGCGTTCAGGACGATCCGGTGCACGTAGATGCCCGGCAGGTGGATCTGGTCGGGGTCCAGCTCGCCCAGCTCGACGATCTTCTCGACCTCGACCACCGTCAGCTTGCCGGCCATGGCGACGTTGGGGTTGAAATTGCGGGCCGTCTTGCGGAACACCAGGTTGCCGCAGCGGTCGGCCACGTGGGCCTTGACCAGGGACACGTCGGCCGTCAGCGAGCGTTCCATGACGTACTGCTCGCCGTCGAATTCGCGGATTTCCTTGCCGTCGGCCACGACGGTGCCCACGCCGGTGCGGGTGAAGAACGCCGGGATGCCCGCGCCGCCGGCGCGCAGCTTCTCGGCCAGCGTGCCCTGCGGGGTGAACTCCAGCTCCAGCTCGCCGGCCAGGTACTGGCGCTCGAACTCCTTGTTCTCGCCGACATACGAGGAAATCATCTTGCGCACCTGGCGCGTGGCCAGCAGCTGGCCCAGGCCGAAGCCGTCCACGCCCGCATTGTTGCTGATGCAGGTGAGGTCCTTGACGCCCGAATCGCGCAAGGCGGCGATCAGGGCCTCGGGGATGCCGCACAGCCCGAAGCCGCCGACCGCGATGGTCTGCCCGTCGCGCACGACCCCCGCCAGCGCCTCGGCCGCGCTCGCATAAACCTTGTTCATGTTTCCCAGCTCCTTTGTCGAAGAGTGATGGCGGATGCCCGCGCCGCAGGGCCCCTCCGGCGGCGACCGCCGCCGCAAAGGATTGTAATCATCCGGGGCCGCGCCTGCCGGCGGCGGCGGTAGGGTGCAATACAATCGCCCATCATACTGCCTGGGATATCGGGGGAGACGAGGCAATGCCCGAACGCGAATCGATGGAATACGACGTGGTGGTGGTCGGAGGCGGGCCCGCGGGCCTGGCCGCGGCCATCCGCCTGAAGCAGCTGGCCGCCGGGCGCGGCCGCGAGATCGGCGTGTGCGTGCTGGAAAAAGGCAGCGAACTGGGCGCGCACACGCTCTCGGGAGCCGTCGTCGACCCGCGGGCGCTGACCGAGCTGATCCCCGACTGGAAGGAAAAAGACGCCCCCCTGGGCACCCCCGTCACCGAAGACCGCTTCCTGTTCCTGACGCGCACCGGCGCGCGCGCCACGCCGGACTGGCTGCTGCCGGCCTGTTTCCGCAATCACGGCAACTACGTGGTGCGCCTGGGCTACCTGGTGCGCTGGCTGGGCGAGCAGGCCGAAGCCCTGGGCGTGGACGTCTTCCCCGGGTTTGCCGCCACCGAGATCCTGTACGACGCCGACGGCGCGGTGCGCGGCGTGGCCACCGGCGACATGGGCGTGACCCGCGACGGCGGGCATTCCCCGCATTACCAGCCGGGCATGGAGCTGCATGCCCGCTACACCCTGTTCGCCGAGGGGTCGCGGGGCCAGCTGGGCCGGCAGCTCTCCGAGCGCTTCGGGCTGCAGAAAGGCCGCGACCCGCAGAGCTATGCCATCGGCATCAAGGAGCTGTGGGAGGTCGACCCGGCCCAGTCGCGGCCCGGCCTGGTGGTGCACACCGCCGGCTGGCCGCTGGATTCCGACACCTACGGCGGCTCCTTCCTGTACCACCTGGACGGCAACCTGGTGATGGTCGGCATGGTGGTGGGGCTGGACTACGCCAACCCCTGGCTCTCGCCCTTCGAGGAATTCCAGCGCTACAAGACCCACCCGGCCATCCGCGGCACCTTCGAGGGCGGCAAGCGCCTGGCCTACGGCGCGCGTTCGATCACCGCCGGCGGCCTGCTGGCGCTGCCCGAGCTGGCCTTCCCCGGCGGCGCGCTGATCGGCTGCGAGGCCGGCTTCCTGAACGCCTCGCGCATCAAGGGCACCCACGCGGCCATCAAGAGCGGCGCGATGGCGGCCGAGGCGGCCTTCGACGCCCTGGCGGCGGACCGCTCGCGCGACACCCTGTCGGCCTACCCGGCGGCGTTCCGCGCGTCCTGGCTGCACGCCGAGCTGGACAAGGCCCGCAACTTCAAGCAATGGTTCAAGAAGGGACGCACGGTGGGCACGCTGATGACCGGCATCGAGCAATGGCTGCTCAAGGGCCGCATGCCCTGGACCCTGCATCGCGGCAAGCCCGACCACGCCTGCCTGCAGCCGGCGTCGGAATGCGCCCGCATCGACTACCCCAAGCCGGACGGCAAGCTCACCTTCGACCGCCTGAGCTCGGTCTTCATTTCCAATACCCACCACGAAGAAAACCAGCCGGTGCACCTGACCCTCAAGGACCCGGCGGTGCCCGTGGCGGTCAACCTGGCCCGCTACGGCGGGCCGGAGGCGCGCTACTGTCCGGCCGGCGTGTACGAGTTCGTCAAGGACGACCACGGCGCCGACCGGCTGCAGATCAACGCCCAGAACTGCGTGCACTGCAAGACCTGCGACATCAAGGACCCCACCCAGAACATCGTCTGGGTCGCGCCGCAGGGCGGCGAAGGGCCGGTATACAACGGCTTGTGACGCGCCTTGTCTGTGCCTCCAACCGCCCGAGCCCGGATATCGCCGGGTATTCCCTAGTTGACCGGTCGGCTTCATAAAAATATTCTTCGGTCAAATACTCGGATCCTTAGCATCCAGCTCCCACTGAAGTCGTTTCGACTCTTCGTCCAGGCCCGGCAAAAATATTGCATCGCGGATCCGGCGCCAGATGGGACCCGATTTGCGGTAGATAGTCAGACGGGCGCCCTGCCCGGCGCATCGGTAACCAGAGCATCAGCAAATAGAAAAACGCTGATTGTCGCATGATGTATTAGCCGCTCGGCCCGGGGCGCAACCCGGGCAGGCGGTAATTGAATATACGCTGCACCAGGTTTGCCGAAAATCCATGGCATGACGCTCTCCATGGATCGCACCATCGAATCTCACGGTCCAATGGACAGGCGCAGGTGCGCCATCGGCCAGCATCAAAAACCCGGACCGCGCCTGCCCAGTGCAGCGCTTTTGCTCCAAACAACGGAGGTGCAGAATCCGTGGCCAAAATGACCAGCAGCCAAAAAGGCGCCGACAAGCGGAAAAAGCTGACAGATATCGGCACTGAGATCTTTACGAAACAAGGTTTCAATACGACCGGCCTGGATGAAGTCGTGCGGCTGGCTGCCGTACCTAAAGGATCGTTCTATTATTACTTTCATAGCAAGGACGACTTCGCCAGAGCCGTAATAGAGAACTACGCGAATTACTTTGCCAGAAAGCTCGATCGCATTCTGCTTGACCAAAGCATGACGCCTCTGCAGAGGCTAAGGGCCTTTGCCGTGGATGCCAGCGAAGGGGTGAGGCGATACGAATTCAAGCGCGGCTGCCTGATCGGCAATCTAGGGCAGGAAATGGCCACCATCGAAGATGCTTTTCGATTGATTTTGCTCAAAGTGGTTGAAGATTGGCGTGAGCGCGTCAAACGGTGCATCACTGAAGCGATGGATGCCGGAGAGATACGCAGGGACATTGAACCGGCTTCATTGGCCAAGTTTTTCTGGAGTGCCTGGGAAGGCGCAGTCCTATGCGCAAAGCTTGAGCAATCCACTGCGCCGCTCGATAACATCAACACTTTGTTCTTTGATTTCTTTCTTACCCCACCTAACTGAGGCGTCATCGAATGATGACGATATTGCATATTTTTTTCCTTTTTCAGTAGTAGACCGGTCGGTTTTGAAGATCGTTATTTTCCACCCGTTGTTCCGGGTATACGTCAGCAATCGCAGCACATGAAACAGATACACCCGCAAGACAAGCAGCGCTAGACGGCATTCGTCCCAACCATGTCATAAGGCCATAGCCGTCGCGGACGCTGCGCCATCGAAGGAGCGCCGCCGTTGTCAAGCCCGATGGCGGGGCTCACTAATCATACAAAGGGAATGACATGAAAACGATTACGCCGCAACCTTCAAAGACCGCAGGGACCCCGAATGCAAAAACCGGGGGAATATTCCACGCATTGATCGCGCTATCGGTGAAGCTGGTTGAACGCTGGCTGCCGGACCCCTATGTTCTGGTATTGCTGCTCACATTAGCGGTATTCGGAGCCGGCGTAATCGTCGAGGGCCAGAGCCCGGCCTCGATGATCCAGTATTGGGGTGATGGATTCTGGGGCTTGCTGGTCTTTGCCATGCAAATGATCCTGGTGCTCGTCACGGGCTATACGCTCGCCCGAACCCCCCTGTTTCGCCGCATCCTGCAGGGAATGGCCTGCCTGGCGAACACGCCCAGGCAGGCCATTATCCTGGTCAGCCTGGTCTCGTTGGCAGCGGCCTGGATAAACTGGGGCTTCGGGCTGGTAGTCGGCGCTCTGTTTGCTCGTCAGTTGGCACGGAAAGTCAAAGGAATTCATTACCCATTGCTGATTGCTAGCGCTTATACGGGATACCTCGTCTGGCATGGCGGCATATCGGGAGCCGTGCCACTGTTTCTTGCATCGAAGGGAGCATTCGGCACCAACGAAATCATACCCATCGCCGAGACTGTTTTCTCTGGTTTTAATTTATTCATCGTCCTCGCCCTCGTGGTGATAGTTCCTATCCTCAATGGGACGATGGTGGGCAAGCCGGAAGATGCGGTAGTCGTCACCGATGTACAACTGTCGGAGGACGATCAGGCATTGCCTTTAGTGTTCACCCGCCCTGCCGATCGTCTCAACAACAGCCTCGTACTTTCCTTGTTGACCGGGCTGGCCGGCATCGTCTTCTTGCTGTACTACTTTTTCGGGCGCGGCGGAATCTTCGACTTCAACAGCCTGATTTTCCTGTTTTTGATACTAAGCATCATTCTCCATGGAAGACCCTCGTTTTTCCTGCATCATGTCAATGAGGCCATGAAGGGTGCGGGTGGGATTGCGATACAGTTTCCATTCTACGCGGGCCTGATGGGAATGATCGTAGGCTCGGGCCTGGGCGCAACCCTGTCGAATTTTTTCGTAAGCATATCCAATGCGACGACGTTTCCCCTCTTTACATTCCTGTCGGCGGGCCTGCTGAACATTTTCATACCATCTGGCGGCGGCCAATGGGCGGTACAAGGTCCGATCATGCTGGATGCGGGGGCAACCTTGGGCGTCGAGACGGCGAGAACAGCGATGGCGGTAGCCTGGGGAGATGCATGGACCAACATGATCCAGCCCTTCTGGGCGCTTCCTGCCCTCGCCATCGCAGGCCTGTCAGCAAAGGACATCATGGGCTATTGCCTGATTGTTCTTTTCGTGAGCGGAGCGATTATCGGCGCAGGCCTTGTTTTTATTCCTTGAGGAGACAGGACACATGACACTCGGACACGAAATTGTAGGCGCCGGCAAGGAAGGCGTGATCGTTTTCAACGACTGGCTGGCCGATTGCTCGAGCTGGAAGCCGATGCATCCGTATCTGGACACTCAGACCTTCACATATGCGTTTACCGACCTCAGAGGTTACGGGCGCTCAAGGCACCTGTGCGGCAAGCACAATGCAATGGAAGCCGCTTCGGATGCCTTTGCATTGGCAGACCGGCTGGGATGGCGCCGATTTCATATTATTGGCTTTTCCATGACGGGCATGGTGGTCGAACGTATGGTGGTGGATGCCCCGGAACGCATAAAGAGCGAGATTGCGGTCGGTCCCGTTTCTGCAGCGGCCGTGCCCATGTCGGAAGAAGACAAGGCCTTCTTCGAAAGCACTATTACCGACGACGATGCCGTACGCGAACTCGCCGCGCGGATAAGCCAGAGAAATCTCTCCAGGCAATGGTTGGACCACAAGCTAATGTTGGCACGGACCACACGCGATCATGACGTCGTTCTCGACTATCTGAAAATGTGGACCGAGCAGGATTTTTCCGACGAGGTCAAGCAAGCCCGTCCCAGGGTACCGCTATTGGTGGTTGTCGGAGAGTGGGACCAAGAAGCGTTTCTCGAACCCAGGATGCAGGAAACCTTTCTGGCGTGGCATCAGAATGCCAAGTTGGTGACTATCCGCAATTGCGGCCATTGCCCCATGCAAGAAGCGCCTGTATACCTCGCAACGCTCGTCGAGAATTTCATGAGGACCGCCACGGGTTGAGCATGCAGGCCACGCCGCCGGCAGACCGACCGGCCTGCCGGCAATGGGGGACGGCCCGCGGCATGCGGACCGGCGTTCAGACCGCCTTGGACAACTGATCCAGAATGGCGGGGTTCTCCAGCGTGGAGACGTCCTGGGTGATCGGCTCGCCCTTGGCGACTGCCCGCAGCAGGCGGCGCATGATCTTGCCGGAGCGCGTCTTGGGCAGGTTGTCGCCGAAGCGGATCTCGCGCGGCTTGGCGATGGGACCGATCTCGTGCGCCACCCAGTCGCGCAATTGCGAGGCGATGGCCGCGGCCTCGTCGCCCTCCGGGCGCGAGCGCTTGAGCACCACGAAGGCCACCACCGCCTCGCCGGTGGTGTCGTCGGGCCGCCCCACCACCGCGGCCTCGGCCACCATCTTGTGGGCGACCAGGGCCGACTCGACTTCCATGGTGCCCAGCCGGTGGCCCGACACGTTGAGCACGTCGTCGATGCGGCCCATGATCCAGAAATAGCCGTCGGTGTCGCGCTGCGCGCCGTCGCCCGCCAGGTAGTAGCCACGCAGTTCCGGCGGGAAATAGCTTTTCTTGAAGCGCTCCGGGTCGCCCCAGATGGTGCGGATCATGGCCGGCCAGGGCTTCTTGATCACGAGGAAGCCGCCGCTGCCGGCCGGCACGTCGCCGCCCGCCTCGTCCACGATGGCCGCCTCGATGCCGGGCAGCGGCAGGGTGCAGGACCCCGGCTTGAGCGGGGTGGCGCCCGGCAGGGGCGTGATCATGTGGCCGCCGGTCTCGGTCTGCCACCAGGTGTCCACGATGGGGCAGCGCCCTCCCCCCACGTTGGCGTGGTACCACATCCAGGCCTCCGGGTTGATGGGCTCGCCCACGGTACCGATCAGGCGCAGGCTGGACAGGTCGTAGCGGCCCGGATGGTTCTCGGGGCTGGCCCCGGCCGCCTTGATGAGCGAGCGGATGGCCGTCGGCGCCGTATAGAACACGCTGACCTTGTGGCGCGCGATCATGTCCCAGAAGCGGCCGGCGTTCGGATAGGTGGGCACGCCCTCGAAGACGATCTGGGTCAGCCCGGCGGCCAGCGGCCCGTAGGTGATATAAGTATGGCCGGTGACCCAGCCCACGTCGGCGGTACACCAGTAGATGTCGGACGGGCGGGCGTCGAACACCCACTTGACGGTTAGCAGCGCCCACAGCAGGTAGCCGGCCGACGAATGCTGGACGCCCTTGGGTTTGCCGGTGGAGCCCGAGGTGTACAGGATGAACAGCGGGTGCTCGGCATTGACCGGCACCGGGTCGCAGGTGTCGGGCTGGCCTTCCAGGATGTCGTGCAGCCAGACGTCGCGCTCCGGGTTCCAGCCCACCTCGCCGCCGGTGCGGCGATAGACGATCACCCTGGAGACCGCCTCGCAGCCGCCCAGCGCGAAGGCCTCGTCGACCGCCGGCTTGAGCGGGATGCGCTTGCCGCCGCGCATCTGCTCGTCGGCGGTAATGACCAGGCTGGCGCCGACGTCGACGATGCGTTCCTGCAGGCTCTTGGCCGAGAAGCCGCCGAACACCACGGAATGGATGATGCCCAGGCGCGCGCAGGCCTGCATGGCGGCCACGGCCTCGATCGACATGGGCATGTAGATGATGGCGCGGTCGCCCTGCTTGAAGCCCTGCGCCCGGATGGCGTTGGCCAGGCGGCAGACGCGGGCGTGCAGTTCGCGGTACGTGACGGTGGAGACCTTGCCGTCGTCCGACTCGAAGATGATGGCGGTTTTCTCGGCGTTGCCGTTGGCCAGGTGCACGTCCAGGCAGTTGGCCGAGACGTTGAGCTCGCCGTCGCCGAACCAGCGGTAGAACGGCGCCTTCGATTCGTCGAGCACTTCCCGGAACGGCCGGGTCCAGTGCAGGTGCTCGCGCGCCAGCCGGGCCCAGAAGCCCTCGAAGTCGCAGCCGGCCTCCTCGCACAGCGCCTGGTAGGCCGGCATGCCGGAGACGGCCGCGCCTTCGACGGCATCGGCCGGCGGCGGGAACACCCGTTTCTCGACGAGTACGGATTCGATGGCGTTGGACATGTGTCTCTCCTTTTTAGATCGAATGGGAAGCCGCAGCGGCCCGGCCCGGCGCATCCGGCGGGCCGCCGGCGCCGCCCGGGGCCGGCATGCCGGCCTCGCGCTGGGCCAGGCCGCGGGCCATGTCGATGCGCGACAGCAGCGCCAGGCCGCCGACGAAGAAAATGCCCGTGACCAGGATGGCCAGGCGGTGGTTGCCGCCCGTCGCCCAGGTCACGATGCCGTAAGTCAGTGGCCCCACGACCGCCGCCAGCTGCATGGCGAAGGTCCACAGGGCGAAGAATTCGGCCAGCCGGCCGGCCGGCGCCAGCGCGCCGGTCATGGCGCGGCCGGCGCTCTGGCTGGTACCCATGCACAGCCCGGCCAGCAGGGCCGCGGCCCAGAACACCGGCACGCTGGTCGCCGCGTAGGCGACCAGCACCATGAGTATCCAGCCCGCCAGCGTCGCGGCCAGCGCCCTGGCGTGGCCCAGGCGGTCCTGCACGTGCCCGAAGGACAATGCGCCGGCCGCGGCGGCGATGTTGACCACGAAGACCAGCAGCATGGTCTGCGGCATGTCGAAGCCCATGGCCTGCTGGGCGTACACCGCGGCCAGGGTGATCACCACCGCGATGCCGGCCTGGTAGCACGCCCCGCACATGAGCAGGCGGCGGAACTCGGGGAAATGCGCGCCCGTGTCGCGCCAGGAGGCGCCCAGGCGGCGCAGCATGCCGGCGGCGGGCAGCGCCGCCGGGTGCGGGCGCGCGCGCTCGCGCAGCAGCAGGAAGGACGGCAGCGCGGCCAGCGCGAACACGCCCGCGGTGGCGGCCATGACCCAGGGCACGTAATCGGCCGCGCCCGCGCCGGCGGCCTCGCCGCTGCGCACGATCCACAACGACAGCGCCAGGGTCAGCATGCCGCCGAAATAGCCGCAGCCCCACCCCCAGCCGGAAACCCGGCCCAGCGCCCGGGGCGTCGCCAGCTCGGGCAGGAAGGCCGCGACCGAGGATTCCCCCACGCTGTAGCAGTAGTTGGACACGGCAATGACGCCCAGCGCCAGCCAGACGTCGCCCGGCCCGGCCCGGGAAAGCAGCAGCGTGGCCGCCACGCAGCCCACGGTGCTGGCGAAAAGCAGGCGGCGCTTGGCCGCGCGCGCGTCGGCGCGCGCGCCCAGCGCCGGCATGGTCAGCATGACCGCCAGGTAGGACGCCGACAGCGCCGCCGTCCACGCCAGGGTGGCCCAATGGGCGCCGCCGGCCACCACGCCCACGAAATAGGTGCTGAAGACGGTGGTGAGCACCACCGTCGTGTAGCCGGAATTGGCGAAATCGTACATGGCCCAGGCCCAGACTTCGCGCGGGCGCACCCCCGGATTGAGGATGCCGGCGCGCACGCCGCCGCGCCCCTCGACGAGGGCGGCCGACGGCCGCGGCTCCGCGCTGGCGGGCGGGCCCTGGGTCATGCTCCCAGCGCGGCGATGCCGGCCTGGGCGATCTGGGCGTCCTCGCTGGACTTGACCCCGGACACGCCCACCGCCCCCACGACCTGGCCGTCGGCCACGATGGGCACGCCGCCCTCCAGCATGCCCTCCAGGCCCGGCACCGACAGGAAGGCGTAGCGCCCGCCGTTGATCACGTCTTCGTAGCCCTTGGATACGCGGCGCCCGAGGGCTGCGGTGTGGGCCTTGGCCGGGGCGATGCGCGCGGAGATGGGCGCGGCGTCGTCCAGGCGCAGCATGCCCAGCATATGGCCGCCGTCGTCCACCACCGCGATGCTCACGGCCCATTCGTTGGCGCGGGCGCAGGCTTCGGCGCCCGCCAGGATCTTCTTGACGTCTTCGGCGGACAGTACGGCTTTGGTCTTCATAGCGATTCCTTGATTCGTGTCAGTGCGGTCGGATCTTCCATCGTGGCCAGGTCGCCGGGATCGCGGCCCTCGCAGACGGCCGCGATCGCCCGGCGCAGCACCTTGCCCGAACGCGTCTTGGGCAAGGCGTCGACGAAGCGGATGCGCGCCGGCCGCGCAACCGCGCCCAACTGTTCCTCCACCAGGCGCATGATATCGCCTTCGAGCACCCGGGCGGCTTCCGGGTCCCGCACCGCGCCCGGGTCCCTCGGCACGGCGAAGGCCTGCACCGCCTGACCCTTCAGGCCGTCGGCCACGCCCACCGCCGCGCACTCCGCCACTGCGGCGTGGCTGTTGACGGATTCCTCGATTTCCCGCGTGCCCAGGCGGTGGCCCGCCACGTTGACCACGTCGTCGGTGCGGCCCAGGATGTACCAGTAGCCGTCGGCGTCCGTCATGCCCCAGTCGAAGGTGGAATAGACCTGCCGCCCCGGGATCGAGGAGAAATAGGTCTGCACGAAACGCTCGTCGTCGCCCCAGACGGTGGTCATGGCGCCCGGCGGCAGCGGCGGCACCAGCGCCACTACGCCCTTCTCGCCCGGCCCGAGGTCTGCGCCGGTCGCCTCGCTGACGATGCGCGCGTCGAACCCGTAGGCCGGAAAGGACGGGCTGCCCGGCCGCAGGGGCAGGTCCTGCACGCCCGGCTGCGCCGACAGGATGGGCCAGCCCGTCTCGGTCTGCCAGTAGTTGTCGATCACCGGCTTGCCCAGCGCCCCGGCCAGCCATCGCGCGGTGGGCTCGTCCAGCGGCTCGCCGGCCAGGTACACCGCGCGCAGCGACGACAGGTCGTGGCGCGCCAGCAGCGCCGGGTCCTGCCGCTTGAGCACCCGCACCGCCGTCGGGGCCGAGAACAGCGTATCGACCCGGTAGCGCTCGACCAGCTTCCAGAGGATGGCGCCGTCGGGCCGCACCGGGGTGCCTTCGTACATGACGGTGGCCTGCCCGCCGATGAGCGGCCCGTAGACGATGTAGGAATGGCCCACCACCCAGCCGACGTCGCTGGTACAGAAGAAGGTCTCGCCCGGCCGGCCGCCGTAGATGTATTCCATGGAAGCCGCCAGCGCCACCGCGTAGCCGCCGGTGTCGCGCTGCACGCCCTTGGGCCGGCCGGTGGTGCCCGAGGTGTAGAGGACGTAGCTGGGTTCGCCCGATTCGGCCCAATGCACCGGCACCTCGGCACCGGCATGGCGCTCGCGCAGCCGCGCGTAGTCGTGGTCGCGCCCGGGACGCAGGACCAGCGGCGCCAGGCCCCGGTCGCACAGGATCACGGCCTGCGGGGGGTGGCGGCAGAGCTCGAGGGCCTTTTCCAGCAGCGGCTGGTAGGCGGTCACCTTGCCGCCGCGCGAGCCGGCGTCGGCGGACACGATCACCTTGGGCCGGGCATCGTCGATGCGCTGGGCCAGGCTCACCGAGGCAAAGCCCCCGAACACGACCGAATGCACCGCTCCCAGGCGGGCGCAGGCCAGCATCGCGAAGGCCGCCTCGGGGATCATGGGCAGGTAGAGCAGCACCCGGTCGCCGGGGCCCACCCCGAACCCGCGCAGCATGGACGCCGCGGCCTGCACCTCCCGCGCCAGTTCGGCGCGGGTATAGACGCGTTCCCGGTCGACCTCGGTGGACACCCAGATCAGGGCCGGCCGGTCGGCGTGTTCCGGCAGCCAGCGGTCGACGGCGTTGTAGCAGAGGTTGGTGCGCCCGCCGGGAAACCAGCGGGCGAAGGGCAGCCGGCTATCGTCCAGGACGCGGTCGAACGGCCGTTCCCAGTGGATGCGTCCGGCTTCCCGTCGCCAGAAGGCGTCCCTGTCTTCCAGGGACTGCCGGTGGAATTCCCGCAGCGTCGCCATGGTTGGTCTCCTCGGCCGGCCGGATCTCCGGCTCTGTTCTCTTGGTGGGCGACAGTTTCCCCGGCCAAGCTTGCACGAGGCTTGCGCAGGGCCGGCTGGCGCGGAAACGCGGATTTTCCCGGGAGAAGACGGATTTTCCTCGAGAGGGTTACCCTCGGCAACGATATTTTGCTAGAATCGCCGCATATTTTCCCCCATAACTGCCTGATTCGGCAGCCGAATTCCCCGGAACCCCGCCGCGCATGAGTCTGGACGCCTCTTTCGCCCCGCGTACGCCCGCCGGCTCGGCCCGGCCGGCTGCCTTGCGCGCGGCGGCGGCGTTCCTGTGCGCCGCCCTGGCGGGCTGCGCCGGCAATCCTCCGGCGCGCCAGGCCAGCAGCGACCTGCCCGCCTGGCTGGCCAACGAACCCGACCCCATCGGCGCCCTGATCCTGCGCGGCCAGAAACGCCAGGCCTCGCTGGCGCCCGCGGTGCCCGGCCTGCGCCTGCCCGACGCCGACCTGGCCGGCGAAGCCCTGAATTACCTGGGCATCCGCTACCGCTGGGGCGGGTCCGATCCGGAAACGGGCTTCGATTGCAGCGGGCTGGTTGCCTACGCGGCCGAACAGTCCCTGGGGCTGAAGCTGCCCCGCAGCACGGCCGACATCGCGCTGGTGGGCGCGCCGGTGGCCCGCGGCGAACTGCAGGCGGGCGATCTGGTGTTCTTCAATACGCTGGGCCGCCGCTACTCGCACGTCGGCATCTACCTGGGCGACCAGCGTTTCGTCCACGCGCCCAGTTCGGGCGGCGTGGTGCGCGTCGAGCGCATGGACGTCCGCTACTGGGCCAAGCGCTACAGCGGCGCCCGGCGGCTGGACGTCGCCCAACTGGCGGCGGGCTGATCCGCACCGGGCCTGGGCGCTGGCCCGGCGCCACGCGGCCGGGACGGCGGCGCCCGGCAAACCGGACTAGTCGGGATGGCGAGGGCCGGCCGCGGCACACCCGCGGCAACGGTACCCGGCGTTCCGGGTGCCGGCCCTCAGGCCCCACACAAGCCGCTTTGCTGCAGCGCCTGCTGCATGCTGCACACCGAACGCCGGCACGCCACCACCCGCACGCCCGCGCGCTGCGCGGCCTGGCGGAAGGTCTTCATGACGTTGTGCCCCAGGAAATCGGTCAGCAGGATGACCAGTTCCGTGCCCGAAGGCAGTTGCGGGGTTTTCTTCTGGTGGGACGGATCGCGGCCGCTGATGTGGTGCGTGATCGCGATATTGTGCCCCTTGAGCAGGTCGGGAATATTGCCGAGCCGGTCGGCGCCTACGACGACTGCGCTCAATGCCTGTGCCATGATGCCCTCGATGGGTCGTTGCGACAGACATAATGATAATGATTCCCGTTTAAATATCAACGGCAAATAGGATTAATTCTCATTTAAATTTATCAATCGACTTGGCGCGGCGATAGCGCGAGCCCCTCCTCCCGCCGGGACGGTTTGCCTGCAACCGGCTGCCGTCAGGAGGCCGTATCGCCCTGCACCGCTCCCAGCACGACTTCCCGCGTCAGCTCGGGCGCCAGCATCTCCAGGAAGGTGTAGACGTAGTCGCGCAGAAAAACGCCCTGCTTGACCCCCACCCGGGTGGTATGGGTGCCGAACAACCGGCCGGCGGGCAAGCCCACCAGCCGGGTGTCGCGCCGCGGATCGTAGGCCACGCCCGCGATGATGCCTATGCCCAGGCCCACATCCACGTAGGTCTTGATGACGTCGGCGTCGATGGCCTCCAGCACGATGTCGGGGTGGATGCCCTGGTTGGCGAAAGCCTGGTCGATGGCGGGACGCCCGGCGAAGGCCCGGTCGTAGGTCACGATCGGATATTCGGCGAGCTGGGCCAGCGACAGCTTGCGGGCCGCGCTGGACGTCAGGTCGGCCAGCGGGTGGTCCGGCCGGACCACCACCGTGTGCTCCCAGGTATAGCAGGGCAGCGTGGCCAGCCCCGGCGTCAGCGACAGGGACTCGGTGGCGATCGCCAGATCGGCCTGCTCGTGCAGCACCATTTCCGCCAGCTGCGTCGGGCTGCCTTCGGCCAGCGACAGATGCACTTTGGGAAACTGCTTGCGGAACGGCGGGATCACCCTGGGCAGCAGGTAGCGGGCCTGCGTATGCGTGCAGGCGATCACCAGCCCGCCCTCGTCGCGGCGGGCGTATTCGTCGCTGACCTTCTTGAGGTTGTCGACTTCGCGCATGATGCGGTCGATCACCTGCGACACCGCCACGCCGGGCTTGGTCAGGCCCTTGATGCGTTTGCCGTGGCGCTCGAATATTTTCAGGCCGAGCTCGTCCTCGAACTCGATGATGGCCTTGGACACCCCCGGCTGCGAGGTATAGAGCATGCGCGCGGCCTCGGTCAGGTTGAAATCGCGGCGGATGGTTTCCCGCACGAAGCGGAATTGCTGGAGATTCATGATGGCCCCGAAGAAGTGACTCCATTATAGTAATAAGAAGAAGCGTGTATATAACTTATGAAAATAAGCTTGTAACCTCTTCGAAGCTCCGTGCTCGCCTGGAGTCGAGACAGGAATCCGCTTTGCGTGGAGCGGCAGGAAGAATCGGCTGGATCGAACTGCGGGGCGGCCGGCCCTCCCACCCCGGAAGCTGGGGCCGGAAGCTCGATGATTGGTGGCATTTTTGATACCATAGCAGTATGCGTATCGTCGTCGACACCAATGTGTTCGTGGGGGCCTGCATGGGTGCCGGCGCTTCCCGCGCCGTGATCGAGGCGTGCCTCCGGGTGCGTGCCACGCCGCTGATGGGCACGGCTCTGTTCACGGAATATGAAGACGTGCTGCATCGCACGCCCTTGTTCCGGAACTGTCGCTTGAGCGCAGAAGAAAGGGAAGAATTGCTGGATATCTTCCTGTCCTGCTGCGAATGGACCCGGGTGTACTACTTGTGGCGCCCCAACTTGCCGGACGAAGGAGATAACCACCTGGTGGAGCTGGCAGTAGCGGGCGCCGCGCAATACGTGGTCACGCGCAATCTGCGCGATCTGCGCGCCATGGAATTGCGATTCCCTGGGTTGAAATCCGTTTCGCCGGAAGATTTTCTGAAGGAGCTATGACATGGCTGCCCTGACCGTACGACTCCCCGACGACAAGCACCGCCGCCTGAAGGCGCTTGCGGAAAGCCGCGGCACGCCCTTGAACCGCCTCATCGACGAAATGACGACGCTGATGCTGGCCGAGTTCGACGCCGAAACCCGGTTCCAGGCTCGCGCCGCGCGCGGCGCGAAGCATGGCGCCGAGCGGGGCATGGACTTGCTGGAGAAAGCGGCAGGCCAAGGCTGACCGGCCGGACGAAGCCGTAGCGGTCCCGCCGGAATACGCCGGACACTCGCCGGCCCCGCTTCTGCGCAGCGCCCCGGCGGGCTTCACCGCCCGCCTTTGCGCACCCCCTCCAGGTAGGCGCAGAACATATCCGCCACGGCGTCGGAATAGGCCTCGATTTCCGCCGCGGTGCGCGCGCTGCCGGAGTAGCGGCTGCCCACCGCGCTGAGCGCCGTGGCGATCAGGTCGCCGGCCAGGGCGCGGGTCGCGGCGGGCACGCCGGGAAGCGCTTCCCGCATGAACGCCTGCATGGCTTCTTCCCCCGAAGCGCGGGCTTCCCGCGCTTCGGGGGCATCGCGGTACAGCGGCGCGGCGTCGTTGAGCGCCACCCGCATGGCGGCCTCTTCGCATTCCGACCGGATGAAGGCATGCACCAGCTCGCGCAGCCGCTCCGGCGGCGGCTTGCGGGCGTTCTCCAGGATGCCGCGCAGCAAGGCCGTCGTCTGCCGCCATTCGTCGCTTTGCAGCCGGAACAGGATCGCAGCCTTGTTCGGGAAGTACTGGTACACCGAGCCGACGCTGACGCCGGCGCGCTCGGCCACGCGGGCCGTGGTGAAGCGCTGCGCTCCCTCCTTGGCCAGAACCTGAGTCGCCGCCTCCAGGATCGCGGCGACGAGCTCCGAGGAACGGGCCTGCTTGGGCTGTTTGCGCGAAGCGAGCTGCGGGGTTCGGCGCTGGGTCATGGCTGGGACACGGTCCGGTGGGGAATGCGAATAGATTATGCGAATAATTCGTCGTATTCTCTGAATGCGATGAATTAATCATATTTTATCCCGGCACCCGCAATGCCCCCTCGACAGGAACCTCCCATGACCTCGACATTGACCTCGACGCCCCTGGCGCCCCTGCTGGCGCGCCTGTTCGCCCAGGCCGAGGCGGCCGCCAGCCCCGCCGCCGCCGGCATCCCGCAGGACGAGCGCGAACGCCTGATGCGCAGCAAGACCGAATACCTGGATTTCTACGGCCGCCTGAAAGACCTGTGGCTGCCGGTCTCGCGCGAAACCGGCACGCTGCTCTACATGCTGGCGCGCAGCGCCTGCGCGCAGAACATCGTCGAGTTCGGCACTTCGTTCGGGATCTCGACCCTGCATCTGGCCGCGGCCCTGCGCGACAACGGCGGCGGTCGTCTCGTCAGCTGCGAATTCGAGCCGTCGAAGGTGGCGAAGGCGCGCGAACACCTGGCCGCCGGCGAGCTGGACGACCTGGTGGAGATCCGCGAGGGCGACGCACTGCGCACGCTGGCCGCCGACCTGCCCGACGGCATCGACCTGGTGCTGCTCGACGGTGCCAAGGCGCTCTACGCCGACGTCCTCGCCCTGCTCGAGAAGCGCCTGCGGCCGGGCGCGCTGATCGTGGCCGACAACGCCGGCTACAGCCCCGAATATCTGGCGCGCGTGCGCGCCCCCGGCAGCGGCTACCTGTCGGTTCCGTTGGGCGGCGACGTCGAACTGTCCATGCGGCTGGGGGCGGCGGGCTGAGGGCCGAAGCGCCGGCGGCACCCGGCGCCGTTTGCCTCGGGCGGGCCGGGGCCTATCGCCCGCCCGGCCCGCGCCGGGGCTGCCGGGCCTGCGCGGCCGCGAAAGCCCGGCGGGCACGCTGGATTTCGTCGTAGTGGGTTTCGGCCCAGACCCACACGCCGCAGAACGCCTCGCTCAGGCTGTCACCCAGGGGCGTGAGGGCGTAGTCCACGCGCGGCGGGATGACCGGATGCACGGTGCGCCGCACGAGGCCGTCTGCTTCCATCTGGCGCACGGTCTGCGTCAGCATTTTCTGGCTGATCCCGCCGACGACCCGGCCCAGTTGCGTAAAGCGCAGCGTGCCATGCTCCTGCAAGGCTTCCAGGACCAGCATGGTCCATTTGTCGGCCACCTTGCCGATGACGTCCTTGACCAACGCCTCGATGGCCGGGTCGACCGCGGCCGCTACGGGGGCTTGCCGCCGCGCCTGCGTGCCGGCGTCCGCTTTGCTCATCCTACGCTCTCTTTCTGGTAAGTATGGATATTTCTGGTGCCTACTTCACAAAGGAGAGTATGAGGTCTACCTTTGCCTGGCACAACCCGCACCATGCAACAGCAGAAAGGACACACCATGAAAACTTCGGGCAACACCATCGTCGTCACGGGCGGCGGATCGGGCATCGGCGAGGCGCTCGCGCACCGCTTCCACGACCTCGGGAATACGGTCATCGTCGCGGGGCGGCGGATGGAAACGCTGGAACGGGCCGCAGGCGGGCGGCCGCGCATGCACGCCATGACGGTCGACATGGAAAGCGCGGACAGCATCGCGGCCTTCGCCCGCCGCCTCGTGGCCGAGTTCCCGGCCGTGAACGCGCTGGTCAACAATGCCGGCATCATGCGCTTCGAGGCGCTGGACCGGCGCCGGGATCTGGGCGACGCGGAAGCGACCGTCACGACCAACCTGCTGGGCCCCATCCGCCTGACCGACGCGCTGGTCGAGCACCTGGCCGCGCAGCCCGACGCCGCGATCGTCAACGTGAGTTCGGGCCTGGCTTTCGTGCCCCTGGTCGCGGCGCCGACCTATTCGGCGACCAAGGCGGCGCTGCACAGCTACACCGTCGCCATGCGCGACGCGCTCCGGGGCAGGGTCGAAGTCATCGAACTGGCTCCGCCTGCCGTGCAGACGGACCTCACGCCCGGCCAGGCGACGCGGTCCGGCTACCTGCCGCTGGGGGAGTTCATCGACGAAGTGATGTCGCTGTTCCAGCAGCAGCCGACGCCCCGGGAGATTCTCGTCCAGCGCGTCGCCTTCCTGCGCAACGCCGAGGCGGAGCGCCGTTTCGACGAGACCCTGAAGACGCTCAACGACACGGCGCGCGAGGCGCGCGAAAGCCAGGAATGAACGGCCGGGCGGGCTCGGGCGCGGCCTGCCGCCGTCGAAGCGGCACGGCCCCGCGCGTCGCGCGGCGTCCGGCTAGGACATCGAGATCGTGGTATTGACCTTGCGCCCGTGGGCCGACCACCGCGCCGTGACGGTCTTGGTCTGGGTCCAGAACTGCACGGCCTGCTTGCCGTTGGGGCCGAGGTCGCCCAGCTTGGAGCCGCGCGAGCCCGTGAAGCTGAACCAGGCGACCGGCACTGGGATGGGAATGTTGATGCCCACCTGGCCGACGTCGATACGGTTCTGGAAGTACCGGGCCGCGCCGCCGTCCTGGGTGAAGAGCGCCACGCCGTTGCCGTTGGGATTGGCGTTGACGAAGGCCACGGCTTCTTCCAGGGTGTCGACGAAGACCACGCCCAGCACCGGCCCGAAGATCTCTTCCTGGTAGATGCGCATGTCCGCCCGCACGCCTGCGAATAGGGTGGGCCCCACGAAATTGCCCTGCTCGTAGCCCTCGACCTTGCAGCCCCGGCCGTCGAGCAGCAGTTCGGCGCCCTCTTCCACGCCCTGCGCGATCAGGTCTTCCACCCGGCGGCGCGCCGCGGGCGACACCAGGGGGCCGAGGTCGGCGTCGCGGTCGGTGCCGGCGTTGACCCGCAGTTCGCGCGTGCGCGCGACGATGTCGGGCAGCCATTCCCGGGCCTGCCCCACCAGCACCGCCACCGAAGTCGCCATGCAGCGCTGGCCGGCCGCGCCGAAGGCGGCGCCCACCAGCTGGTTGAGGGCCGCCTCGCGGTCGGCGTCGGGCAGGATCACGCAGTGGTTCTTGGCGCCCATCATGGCCTGGCAGCGCTTGCCCGCCTGCGACGCGCGGCGGTAGATCTCGGTACCCACGCGCGTGGAGCCGATGAAGGACACCGCCTTGACATCCGGGTGCTCGCACAGGGCGTTGGCGATGTCCGGCCCGCCATGGACCACGTTGAGCACGCCGGGCGGCAGCCCGGCCTCGAGCGCCAGCTGGGCCAGGAAGAGCGTGGAGCTGGGGTCCTGCTCCGAGGGCTTGAGCACGAAGGTGTTGCCGCAGGCCACGGCGATGGGGAACATGAAGCAGGGCAGCATCACGGGAAAATTGAAGGCCGTGATGCCTGCGCAGACGCCCAGCGGCTGGACCAGGGTGTAGACGTCCACGCCGCCCGCCGCGTTCTCGGCGTATTCCCCCAGCTGCAGGCTGGCGATGGCGCAGGCGTGCTCGACGACCTCCAGGCCGCGCGCGACCTCGCCCTCGGCGTCGGGCAGGGTCTTGCCGTGCTCGCGGGTGATCATCTCGGCCAGGCGGCCGGCGTTCTCGCGCAGCAGCTGCTGCAGCCGCAGCATGATCCGCATGCGGGCGCCCTGCCCGCTGTTGCGCCAGCTTTCGTAGGCCCGCTGCGCGTCGGCCACGGCATGCGCCAGCTCGGCGGACGTGGCATAGGGCACCCGCGCCACCACTTCCTGGGTGGCGGGGTCGGTGACGTCGCGCCACTCGCGGGTCTCGGATGGCACCAGCTTGCCGCCGATCAGCAGCGGCAGACGAACGATTTCGGACATTGGGTCTCCTCCGGGTCGCGGCGCAGGGCGGTGTGCCTGCGTCCGGACCGGGCCAGTGTAGTTGTGTGAAAATCCTCAAAGCTAGGCCAGGAATGCACATGCGTTGTGCATTTCTGCACATTACGACATTGCAAGGAGACCCGGCCATGCCGGACTGGGACAGCCTCAGGCATTTCCTGGAAGTCGCGCGCACCCAGCGCGTAAGCGCGGCAGCCCGCCGCCTGGGGGTGGAGCACACTACGGTGGCCCGGCGCGTGCGCGCGCTGGAGCGCGACCTGGGCGTGCTGCTGTTCGAGAAATCGCGCGGCGCCGGCTACCGGCTCACCGACGACGGCCAGCGCCTGCTGGGGCATGCCGAACAGATGGAAAGCGCCATGCTGACGGCGCGCGAGCAGCTGTCGGGCGTGGGCCAGGAACTCTCGGGGCACCTGCGCATCGGCACCACGGAAGGCTTCGGCAGCTACGTGCTGACGCCGCTGGCCGCGGATTTCCAGCGCCGCCATCCCCGCATCACGCTGGACATCCTGCCGGTGCCGCGCTTCGTCAGCCTGTCCAAGCGCGAGGCGGACCTGGCGGTCACCATCGAGCGCCCGCAGCGCGGACCCTATGTATGCAGCCGGCTCACCGACTACACCCTGCGGCTGTACGGCACGGCGGACTACCTCGCGCGCCATCCGCCCATCCGCTCGCGGCGCGACCTGGCCGGCCATGCCTGCGCCGGCTACGTGGACGAATTGCTGTTCAGCGACCGGCTGCGCTACCTGGAAGACCTGCTGCCGGACAGCCGCGTGGCACTGCGCAGCACCAGCGTGGTCGCCCAGTACCATGCCGTGCGGCAGGGCAGCCTGCTGGCGGTCCTGCCCTGCTTCATCGCGGCGCAGGATCCGCGCCTGCGGCCGGTACTGGGCGAGGAACTGGTCATCGGGCGCAGCTTCTGGATGTACTGCCACGAAGACCTGCGCCGGCTGCGGCGGGTCACGGCCCTGTGGGATTTCCTGAAGCGGGCCGTGCAGCACAACGCCGGCCTGATGGCGGGCCGCGCCGGGGCCCTGCACGCCCTGCCCTGAGGGTCCGGCCGGACGCGCCGCCCGGCCCGCGGCGCCGGCGTCAGGCCGGCCGGGGATCGGGCGGCGCCTTGACCCGCAGGCGCCGGTACAGCAGCCAGGCGCTCAGCAGGCCGAAGACGGCATGCACCGCCCACACTCCCACGGCGAAACTGAGCTTGCCGCCGCTGATCCAGCCGCGCGACAGGTTGATGAGATTCATGTACAGCAGGCCGATCAGGCCGGCGATCAGCAGGTCGCCGGAGCGCCCCAGGCGCGGGTTGACCGCGCCCAGCGGAATGGCCAGCAGCGCCAGGTTCAGCGCCGCCAGCGGCAGGGCCAGCCGCCACATGATCTGCCCGCGCGCGCCGTCGGTGTCGTCGGCCAGCAGCTGCATGGTGGGCCGCGCCTTGCTGACGCGCTCGGCCGCGGCCCGGGCCTCGGCCAGGGGATCGGCCCCGCCCTTGCTTTCCAGGCGCACCCCGTAGCGGTCGAAATCGGCCAGCCGGAATTCCGGCGAGCCGGGCTTGAGATCGTAGCGGTGGCCCTGTTCCAGGACCAGGAAGCGGTCGCCGTTGTCCATGTTTTCGATGCGCGCGCTGGCGGCGGTCACGACGCTCAGCCACTCCGGCTCGACGGCGCGCACGAACACGTTGCCCAGCTCGTCGCCCGCCACCGTCGGATCTTCGGCGAAGAACACGCGCTCGCCGTCCCCGGCCTCGGCGAACTGGCCGGCCGACACCTTGGACAGGTCCGAGCGCTGCTCGTAGCGCTCGCGGTACTCGGCGATCTGGCGATAGGCCCAGGGAGAAGCCGCCAGGGTCAGCACCGCGATCACTCCGGCCACCGGCACCGCGCAGCGCAGCACCGGGCGCAGCCAGTCGGCCAGCGACAGCCCGCTGGCGAACCACACCACCATCTCGGATTCGCGGTAATTGCGGGTCACCGTGGTGAGCACCGCGATGAACAGGGAAACCGACAGGATCACCGGCAGCGCGGTGATGGTGGAGAAGGTGGCCAGCCCCAGCACCACGTCGGCGCCGATGGAGCCGCCGGCGGCCTCGCCCAGCAGCCGCACCAGCAGCACGCTCAGCCAGACGATGACCAGGGTGGAGAACACGACGCCGGCGTGGCTGGTGATCTCGGCGACGACGGAGCGCTTGAATAGGGACATGGGGAAATATGCGGGATAATCGGCAGCATCTATCGACGCACACGGGGAAACCCTCATGGAATTTAGCACACAGCTCTCCGCCTCCCTGCACCAGATCAAGACCGCCGCGCTGGCCGTCGGCGTGCATGCCGACGGCGCGCTCGCGCCCGCGGCCGACATCCTGGACCGCGCGGCATCCGGCGCGATCCGCGAGGCGGTCAAGAGCGAATTCCGCGCCTCGGCAGGCAGCACGCTGGTGCTGCGCGGGCTGCCGGGCGTGGCCGCCAAGCGCGTGGTGCTGGTGGGGCTGGGCAGGCAGGCCGACTACTCGCCGCGGGTCCACGCGCGCGCCGAGCAGGCCTTCGCCGCGGCCTGCGTGCAGGCCCGCGTGACGGAGGCGGTCAGCACGCTGGCGGCCAACCCCTGCGGCGACGCGCCCCTGCGCGTGCGCGCCCGCAACGCCGCGGTGGCCGCCGCCCAGGCCGCCTACCATTACGACGCCACTTTCGGCCAGCCCGACCGCGACGGTCGCCCGCGCCTGCGCAAGCTGGCGCTGTCCGTGGCGCGCGCCGACGCCGCCCAGGCCCAGCGCGGCCTGCGCGAAGGCGGAGCGATCGCCGGCGGCATGGACCTGGCGCGCACCCTGGGCAACCTGCCCGGCAACGTCTGCACGCCTTCCTACCTGGGGGAAACCGCCCGCAAGCTGGCGCGCGAGTTCAAGAGTCTGAAGGCCGAGGTGCTCGAGCGCAAGCAGATCGAGGCCCTGAAGATGGGCGCCTTCCTGTCGGTGGCCCGCGGCTCGGACGAGCCGCCGCGCTTCATCGTGCTGCGCCACACGGCGCCCAAGGCGGCGCGGGGCGCCGCGGCGGGCGGGCCCGTGGTGCTGGTGGGCAAGGGCATCACCTTCGACTCGGGCGGCATCTCCATCAAGCCGGCCGCGACCATGGACGAAATGAAATACGACATGTGCGGCGCGGCCAGCGTGCTGGGCGCGCTGCGCGCCGCGGCCGAGCTGGAGCTGCCGGTGGACGTGGTCGGCCTCATCCCCACGTGCGAGAACCTGCCCAGCGGCCGCGCCAACAAGCCCGGCGACGTGGTCACCAGCATGTCCGGCCAGACCATCGAGATCCTGAACACCGACGCCGAGGGCCGGCTCATCCTGTGCGACGCGCTGACCTACGCGGAGCGCTTCAAGCCGTCGGCGGTCATCGACATCGCCACGCTCACCGGCGCCTGCGTGGTCGCGCTGGGGCACGTCAACAGCGGCCTGTTCTGCGCCGACGACGCGCTGGCCGGGGCCCTGCTGGCAGCCGGCAGCGCGGCCCTGGACCCGGCCTGGCGCATGCCGCTGGACGACGCCTACCAGGACCAGCTCAAGTCCAACTTCGCCGACATGGCCAACATCGGCGGCCCGCCGGCCGGGGCGGTCACCGCCGCCTGCTTCCTGTCGCGCTATGCCAAGGCCTACCGCTGGGCCCACCTGGACATCGCCGGCACCGCCTGGAAGGGCGGGCGCGAAAAGGGCGCAACGGGCCGTCCGGTGCCCCTGCTGCTGAACTACCTGCTGGGCCAGTGCGGCCCGGCCTCGCGCACGGACGCCTAGGCGCCATGGCGCAGGTGGACTTCGCCTTCGGCGCGCCGGACCGCCTGCGCACCGCCTGCGTGGCGGCGCGCAAGCGCTTCCTGGCCGGCCAGCGGGTGGTGGTCTACTGCTCCGACGGCGCCCGGCTAAGCGCCTTCGACCGCATGCTCTGGGCCTTCGACGACACTTCCTTCGTGCCCCACGTGCTGGCCGGCGACCCGCTCTGCGCCGCCACTCCGGTGGTGCTGACCGCCTCGCCGCCGGACGCCGCCAGCCAGGCCATGGGGGCCGGCGAGCCGCCCTGGCTGCTCAACCTGGACGAAGGCTGCCCGCCGTCGCTGCAGGCCTTCGAGCGCGTCATGGAGATCGTCTCCGACGACCCTGCCGACCGCCTGGCCGCCCGCGAGCGCTGGCGGGCCTACCAGGCGGCGGGCCACGCGGTGCAGGCCCACGACCTCAAGCGCCCGGCGCCGCCCTGACCGTACCCGGCTTTCCAAGGAGCCCGCCATGCCCGATACCCGGCACGACCCCGGCATCCCGACCCTCACCGTGCGGGCCGGCACGCCCAACGACCCGCCGGTCCTGACCCAGGTGGTCGACGACCCTAGCGCGGCGGGCGGCGCGCCGCCCCTCTCGGCGCAGCAGGCGCTGCGACGGGAAATCGACGCCGCGGTGCGCCGTGCAACGGACGAGGCCTCCGAGCACCTGCGCCTGCAGCTGGAGCGCGAGATACCCGCCATCGTCGCCCGGGTCCTGGCGGAACACGGAACGCCCCCTGATTCGGATTAACAAATTCAGGGAACTGTCAGTTATGCTAGCGGTCTGAATCAGGCAACGGCCTTTTTCGCCCCACGCATTCGAGGAGCCACTATGAACGACCCCCGTCCCTCCCCTCTGGCCCGGGCCGTCCCCTACGAGGGCGCGCCGGGCGCGGTGGCACGCAACCGCGTGCTGCGCAACACCTACTGGCTGCTGGCCCTGTCCCTGATCCCCACCGTGCTGGGCGCGGCGCTGGGACTGACCACCGGCATCCACCAGGCAATGGGCGCCAGCCCCGGGCTGAGCGCCATCGTCTTCCTGGCCGGCGCCTTCGGCCTGATGTTCGCCATCGAGCGCAACAAGGACAGCTCGCTGGGCGTCGGGCTGCTGCTGCTGTTCACCTTCTTCATGGGCATCATGCTGTCGCGCCTGCTGGGCTTCGTGCTCGGCATGGGCAACGGCGCCCAGCTGGTGATGACCGCGTTCGGCGGCACCGCCGTCGTCTTCGGCACCATGGCGACGCTGTCGACCACCATCAAGCGCGACCTCTCCGGCATGCAGAAATGGCTGTTCACCGGCGCGGTGGTGATCCTGGTGGCGGCGCTGGCCAACATCTTCCTGCAGATGCCGGCGCTGATGCTGACCGTCTCGGTACTGGCCATCGCCATCTTCTCGGCCTTCATGCTGGTCGACCTGCAGCGCGTGGTCAACGGCGGCGAGACCAACTACGTCTCGGCCACCCTGGCGATCTACCTGGACGTCTACAACGTGTTCTCCAACCTGCTGGTGCTGCTGGGCATCTTCGGCGGCGACCGCGAATAAGCCGCCGGCGCGTTCCGGCGTTCCATGGCCCGCCCTCGTGGCGGGCTTTTTCGTTGCCGGGACGTTCCGGGGCGGCGGTGCCGGGGCAATACGCGAGCCTTCGGGAAAAGCGGCAACTTGCCGCGATTTGGCAACGGGGTGTGTCGTCATGCCGCCTGCCCTCGGCAGGCCTGGCGCTTTCTGTTTCGTCCTGACAAGGAATCACACGGGGAATTGCGCACATGTTGCCTTACATTTCAGCGCGCGCCGGCGCCGAATCCACCGGCCGGTCCCGCGCGCATGACCCGTTGTCTCCGGAAAGAGGAAAAACATGAAGCAATCCGCCCTGTGCTCCGCCCTGGCTGCTGCCCTGCTGCTGGGAGGGTGTAACAACATGAGTCCCGACGGCCTGGTTTCGGCCGGCGGCAATCTGTTCCAGGCCGCCAGCCTGAGCGACGCCGATATCGTCCAGCTGTCCGACGCCGCGTGCACCCAGAGCGACCAGCAGGAGAAAGTGGCGAGTTCCAAGAGCAAGTACACCACCCGCCTGAACCGAGTCATGCGCGGCTTCGGCGACGAAACGCTCAACGGCCAGAAGATCAACTACAAGGTCTATCTGACCGAGGACGTCAACGCCTGGGCCATGGGCAACGGCTGCATCCGCGTGTACAGCGGCCTGATGGACATGATGAACGACGACGAGCTGCGCGGCGTGATCGGCCACGAAATGGGCCACGTGGCGCTGGGCCATACCAAGAAGGCCATGCAGACGGCCTACGCCGTGAGCGCGGCGCGCTCGGCGGCGGCCGCCTCGGGCAACGGCATGGTGGCCTCGCTGAGCTCGTCCCAACTGGGCGACCTGACCGAGAAGTTCATCAACGCCCAGTTCTCGCAGTCGCAGGAAACCGCGGCGGACAACTATTCCTTCGACCTGCTCACGCAGAAGAAACTGAACCGCAAGGGCCTAGTCACAGCCTTCGAGAAGCTGGCCAAGCTCGACGGCGGCGAAAGCAGCATGTTCAGTTCGCACCCCTCCTCGCCCGACCGCGCCGCCCGCATGCAGGCGCGCCTGGACGGCGCGAACTGAGCGGCACGGCCGTTCCCGCCCAAGGCGCCGGCATGCCGGCGCTAGTAGCGCTGCAGCTCCAGCAGCACCTTGCGGGTGGCCAGCGGCCGCCCTTCCAGGTGCTCGGCCAGCCGCTGGCGCAGGTCCGCCCGCAGGGCCGGCTCCTGCGCCGGGTCGTCGAAATCCGGATCGGGCCCGCCCGTGCCGTAGCCGGTTTCCCGCAGCAGCGTCCATTCGAAGCGGCGCAGGGCGCCGGCCGCCCGCTCGCCGGCGGCCAGCCGTGCCAGGGCGTGCGCGTAGGCGTCGAACAGGCCCGGGTGGCCGTCCTCGCGGGGCAGCAGCCGCAGCAGCAGTTCGTTCATGTACCACGCGGACATCAGGCCCGGGCCGCCCAGGGGATGGATGCCGGCGCATTCGGCGCGGGTCAGGGTCTTGACCTCGCCGCCGCCGCTCCAGGACAGCAGCAACGGCTGGAAGGCCGACAGCACCGGCCGCAGCACCGAATGGGGCCGCTTGGCCCCCTTGGCGACCAGCGCCACGCAGCCGTGCTCGCGCGCGAACACCTGGACCACCAGCGAGGTCTCGCGCCACGCCGTCGCGTGCAGCATGTAGCCTAGGCTGTCCTGGACGCGCTGCGTCCGCCTACTCATAGCCTAGTTCGCGCAGGGCCCCCTCGCGTTCGGACCAGCCCTTGCGCACCTTCACGTAGACCTCCAGGTGCACCGGCTTGTCCAGCAGGCGGGCGATTTCCTGGCGCGCCTCGGACGCGATGCGCTTCATGTGCTGCCCGCCCGTCCCGAGCAGGATGGGGCGGTGGCTGTCGCGCTCGACCACCACGCAGGCGGCGATGCGCACGCCCTTGTCGTGCTCTTCCCATTGCTCGATGACGACCGTGCAGCCGTACGGCAGTTCGTCGCCGACCAGGCGGAAGATCTTTTCGCGCACCAGCTCGGCGGCCAGGAAGCGCACCGGCCGGTCGGTCATGGCGTCGGCCTCGAACATGGGCTCGCCTTCCGGCAGGCGCTGGGCGATCTCCGCCAGCAAGGGGTCGAGCTGCGTGCCGCGAGCGGCGCTGACCGGCACCACCGCCCCGTAGGGATGGCGCGCCACGATGCCCGAGACGTAGGGGAAGAGATCGTCGCGGCGCTTCAGGGTATCGACCTTGTTGACCGCCAGCACGGTACGCTGCGGGTCGGGCAGCAGCGGCAGGATCTGGGCATCGCCGTCGGACCATTTCCCGGCCTCGACCACGTGGACCACCACGTCGACGTCGGCCAGCGCCTGCGTGACCACGCGGTTCATCATGCGGTTCATGGCCCCGCCGTGGCGGGTCTGGAAGCCTGGCGTGTCGACGAACACGAATTGCTCGGACTCGCGGGTGAGCACGCCGTGGATGCGGTGGCGGGTGGTCTGCGCCTTGCGCGAGACGATGGACACCTTGCTGCCGATCAGGGCGTTGGCCAGCGTGGACTTGCCCACGTTGGGCCGGCCCACGATCGCCACGAAGCCGCAGCGGAAGACCGTCATTTGGTTTCCTGGGCGACGGCCACGGGCAGGGTGAGCTGGGCCGTCTTGCGGGCCTTGGACGAGCGCCGCCTGGGCGGGGCCGGGCTGGCGGCCTGCGCGGCGTCGAGGGCAAGCTTGGCCGCCGACTGCTCGGCCGCCCGGCGGCTGGCGCCCGCGGCGACCACCTTGATCTCCAGCGCGGGAATGGCGCATTCGACCTCGAACTGCTGGCTGTGCGCCGCGCCATGGGTGGCCACCACGGTATAGCCCGGCAGGGCCAGCTTGCGGCCCTGGAGGAACTCCTGCAGCAGGGTCTTGGCGTCCTTGCCCAGCGTCTTGGGGTCGACCCCGGCCAGCACCGGCTGGTACAGCCGGGCGATGACGCGCCGCGCGGCATCGAAGCCCGCGTCCAGGAACACCGCGCCGAACAGCGCCTCCAGCGTGTCGGCCAGGATGGAGGGCCGCCGGAAGCCGCCGCTCTTGAGTTCGCCCTCGCCCAGCCGCAGGAACTGCGACAGGTCCAGCTTCTGGGCGATATCGGCCAGCGAGGCCTGCTTGACCAGGTTGGCGCGCAGGCGGGACAGGTCGCCCTCGTCGATGCGCGCGTAGCGTTCGAACAGCAGGGCCGCCACCACGAAATTCAGCACCGCGTCGCCCAGGAATTCCAGCCGCTCGTTGTGGCGCGCGCCGTGGCTGCGATGCGTCAGGGCCTGCTCGAGCAGGGCGGCATCGCCGAAGCGGTGGTCGAGGCGGGCTTCCAGCGTGGCAAGCGACATCGTCATTCGAAACGGCCTATGCGGCTCAGATCCCCGAAGTTCATCCAGATGAAGAAGGCTTTGCCCACGATATTACCGTCCGGAACGAATCCCCAATAGCGGCTGTCCAGGCTGTTGTCGCGATTGTCTCCCATGGCGAAATAATTGCCCGGCGGGACCTTGCAGCGGATGCCGTTGCGCAGGTATTGGCAGCTGCCCTGGTGGGGGTAGGACCAGATCGGCCCGATCTCCGCGTAACGCCGCTCATCGAGCAATATATTGTGCTCAACTTCGCCCAGTTTTTCCTTGTAGCTGGCGGTGTAGGTGACCCGGTCCGGCTCGAAGTAGTCACCGTCGCGCTCATGCGGCACCAATTCTCCGTTGACGTACAGCTTCTGGTCGATATAGGCGATTTCGTCGCCGGGCAGCCCCACCACCCGCTTGATGTAGTCCGTCTTGGGGTCGACCGGGTAGCGGAACACCATGACATCACCCCGCCGGGGCGTACCGGTATCCAGCACCTTGACGTCGGCCACCGGCAGCCGGATGCCGTAGGAAAACTTGTTGACCAGGATCAGGTCGCCCGCCTGCAGCGTCGGCAGCATGGAACCCGAGGGAATGCGGAAGGGTTCGACCACGAAGGAACGCAGCACAAAGACGAACAAGATCACCGGAAAGAAACTGACGGCGTATTCCACCCACCAGGGCACGCGGCCGGCCGCGGCGCGGGCTTCCTCGCGCCGGCGCTCGGCCTCGGCGGCGTCGGCGCCCTGCAGGCCCGGCTCCAGGGAGGCCAGCGCCTGCGCCACGCGGCGCTGCCGCGCCGGACGCAGGCGCAGCGTATCCAGCACCCAGACCACGCCTGTCACCACCAGCAGCACGAACAGTATCAGGGCGAAATTCCAGCTCATCGTTGCCACACCTTTATTTGTCTTCCACCTGCAGGATGGCCAGGAAGGCTTCCTGCGGGATCTCCACGCTGCCGACCTGCTTCATGCGTTTCTTGCCGGCTTTCTGTTTTTCGAGCAGCTTTTTCTTGCGGGTGATGTCGCCGCCGTAGCACTTGGCGAGGACGTTCTTGCGCAGCGCCTTGACGTTCTCGCGCGCGATCACCTCGGCGCCGATGGCCGCCTGGATGGCGACGTCGAACATCTGGCGCGGGATCAGCCCGCGCATGCGGGAAACGACCTCGCGCGCGCGGTAGCGGGCGTTGGCGCGGTGCACGATCATGGACAGGGCATCGACCCGGTCGCCGTTGATGAGCAGGTCCACCTTGACCACGTCGGCCGAGCGGTATTCCAGGAACTCGTAGTCCATGGACGCGTAGCCGCGCGAGACCGACTTCAGCCTGTCGAAGAAGTCCAGCACGATCTCGGCCAGCGGAATTTCGTAGAGCAAGTGCACCTGCCGGCCGTGGTAGCTCAGGTTGACCTGCACCCCGCGCTTGTTGTTGCACAGCGTCATGACCGGGCCGACGTATTCCTGCGGCATGAAAAGCGTGACACGCACGACGGGCTCGCGGATGTCGGCAATCTTGCCGACCTCGGGCATGCGCGCGGGGCTGTCTATCATGGCCACCGTGCCGTCGCGCTGCTCGACCTCGTACACCACCGAGGGCGCGGTGGTGATGATGTCCATGTCGAATTCGCGCTCGAGCCGCTCCTGCACGATCTCCATGTGCAGCAGCCCCAGGAAGCCGCAGCGGAAGCCGAAGCCCAGCGCCTGCGATACCTCGGGCTCGTACATCAGCGCCGCGTCGTTGAGCTTGAGCTTTTCCAGCGAGTCGCGCAGCTGGTCGTATTCGCTGCTCTCGACCGGGTACAGGCCGGCGAACACCTGCGGCTTGACCTCCTTGAAGCCCGGCAGCGGCGCGGCGGCCGGCCGGGCCGCGAGCGTGAGGGTGTCGCCGACCTTGGCGTTCGCGAGCTCCTTGATGCCGGCGATCACGAAGCCCACCTCGCCGGCGGACAGTTCCGGGCGCGGCTGAGACTTGGGCGTGAACACGCCCACCTGCTCGCACAGATGGGTGGCGCCGGTCGCCATGAGCAGGATCTTGTCCTTGGGACGCAGCACGCCGTTGACCACGCGCACCAGCATGACCACCCCGACGTAGTTGTCGAACCAGGAGTCGATGACCAGCGCCTGCAGCGGCGCCTGGGCGTCGCCCTTGGGCGGCGGCACCTGCCGCACGATGGTTTCCAGGATGTCGTCGATGCCCAGGCCCGACTTGGCGCTGGCCAGGATGGCCTGCGAGGCGTCGATGCCGATGACGTCCTCGATTTCCTGGCGGGCGGCGTCGGGGTCGGCCTGCGGCAGGTCCATCTTGTTGAGCACCGGCAGGACTTCCACGCCCAGTTCGATGGCGGTGTAGCAGTTGGCCACCGTCTGCGCCTCGACGCCCTGCGAGGCGTCGACCACCAGCAGCGCCCCCTCGCAGGCCGACAGCGAACGGCTGACCTCGTAGGAGAAATCCACGTGCCCCGGGGTGTCGATCAGGTTGAGCGCGTAGGTCCGGCCGTCCTGCGCCCGGTACTGCAGGGCGGCGGTCTGGGCCTTGATGGTGATGCCGCGTTCGCGCTCGATATCCATGGAATCCAGCACCTGGGCGGACATTTCGCGGTCGGCCAGCCCCCCGCAACGCTGGATCAGGCGATCGGCGAGCGTCGATTTGCCGTGATCGATGTGGGCGATGATGGAAAAGTTGCGGATATGCTGCATAGGGCCGGACAGGAGGAAACGGGAGTCGCCTGGCGTCCCGCAGCGCGGATCGCTCAAAAGCGAGGGGGCGCCAGGCGCCCCCTCTTGCGGCAACCAGCCATTTTAGCCGGTCTTGGCGGTCATTGGGCCGGCTTGACCGTCACCCACTGGGTCTGGTCCCCGCGGCGCACCAGCAAGGCCGCCGCCTTGGATTTGTCCAGCTTGGCGACCGCCCGGGCGAAATCCGAGGGGCCGTCCACGCCCTGGTTGTTGACCGCCAGGACGATATCGCCCTGCTGCAGGCCCGCCGCGGCGGCCGGGCCCTCGACACCCTGCACCAGCACGCCGCCCTGGATGCGCAGCTCGCGCTGCGTGTCGGCCGGCACCGGGGCCACCTGCAGGCCCAGCGCATTGTCGGCTTGCGACTTGGGCTGGCCGTGCGGGGTGCCGGCGGCAGCGTTCTCGGACTTGAGCTCGTCGACCTTGACCTTGAGCGTCTGGGTCTTGCCCATGCGCCAGATCTCGAGGTCGGCCCGGGTGCCCGGGCGCGTCTCGCCCACCACCCGCGGCAGGTCGGACCAGCGGGCGATGTCGTGGTCGCCGAACTTGAGGATGACGTCGCCCGGCTTGACGCCCGCGGCCTCGGCCGGCCCTCCCGGCTCGACGCTGCTGACCAGCGCGCCTTCGGCCTTGGGCAGGCCCAGGGCGTCGGCCACGTCCTTGCCGACTTCGCCGATCTGCACGCCGATCCGGCCCCGGGTCACCTTGCCGGTGGCCCGCAGCTGGTCGGCCACGCGCATGGCCTCGTCGATGGGGATGGCCAGCGAAATGCCCATGAAGCCGCCGCTGCGCGAGACGATCTGGGAATTGATGCCGACCGCCTCGCCCTGCAGGTTCAGCAGCGGGCCACCCGAATTGCCCGGGTTGACGGCCACGTCGGTCTGGATGAAAGGCAGGTATTCCCCGGTGTCGCGGCCGATGGCGCTGACGATGCCGGCCGTGACGGTGGAATCCAGCCCGAACGGCGAACCGATGGCCAGCACCCACTGCCCCTTGCGCAGCTTGGCCGGGTCGCCCACCGGCAGGGGCGTCATGTCCTTGGCGTCGATCTTGATCAGGGCCACGTCGGTGCGCTCGTCGGTGCCCACGACCTTGGCCTTGAACTCGCGGCCGTCGGTCAGGGTGACGTAGATGTCGGTGGCGTCGCTCACGACATGGTTGTTGGTGAGGATGTAGCCGTCTTCGGTGATGAAGAAGCCGGACCCCACGCCGCGCGGCACCACGCGCTCCTCGGGGGCCTGGCGCGGCGTGCGGCGGCTGCCGGGAGGCGTCACGCCGGGAGGCTGAAAGTCCGGCCCGAAGAACCAGCGGAACAGTTCGTAGGGGTCGTTGCCGCCCGGCCCCATGCCCCGCACGGGCACGGTTTCCGTGGTACGGATGTTGACCACGGCGGCCTCGGTCTTCTCGACGATGGGGGTGAAATCCGGCAGGCCCGCCGGCGCCTGCGCCCGCGCGGCGGACAGGGCGCCGGCGGCCAGCAGGATCGTCGTAGCCATCAGCCAGAGCAGCCAGCGCTGGGCTGCGTTGCGGTTCGGTACAGATAGGGATCGCATAAAAGAGGACTCCGTTAAAACCCGCCCCAAGTGCTTGCTCGTCACGCTACCGGCCGCCGGCCAGCGGCACGTATTCGGTGGACTCGGCCAGTTGCCTGAGGGTATCGCCCGGGACCTCGCCCAGCACGGTCACCCAGTAGTCGGCGATGCGCGTGCCGTAGAGATTGATGGCCCCGCGGCGCGCAGCGCCCCGGGGCTGGTAGTCGGAGCGGGCGCTGTCGTAGTAGGGCTCGATGAAGACGGAAATCGCCGCCAGGCCGTCGGAAAGCACCAGCTGGTCCACGGGCTTGCGCCCGCCCATGGTGCGCGAGACCTCCAGCACCTGCACGAAACCCGGGGGGGCGGGCACGCGCCAGCCCCTGGCCGCCAGGTCGACGGGCTGCATCTCGGCCTGCTGGACCTTCCAGTCGCGCGTCTTCCAGCCGGAGGCCAACTGGGCGGGCTGCACGTCGGCGCCGAGCTGCAGGGAGGTGAAAGCCACTTGCTCGACCACCGAACCGGCCCCGGACAGCGTCTGCGCCTTGAGCAGCAGGCTGGTCTCGGTGTCCGCGCACAGGCGGTAGCCGTAGCGGTGCGCGTCGCGCGGCTCGATGAGTACGATGCGGCATTCGCGCCCGGCCACCCGGTGCGGGGCGTCCTCGGCGCGGATCTCGTAATAGGCCGACAGCGCCTTGGGATCGCCCAGCAGCAGGCCGGGGAAGCGGTCGCCGCGGCGCTGCTCCATGAGCACCGTCTTCTTTTCGGGGATCAGGCACTGCACTTCGTCGTTGTGGCGCAGGTATTCCCGGGGCTGGCCGTCCAGCACCTCCAGGCGCTCGCGCTCGCCGGTACCGTCGATGACGTGGACCACGTGCGAGGACTGGATGAACTGCCCCTGCTGGTAGGTGAACACGCCGCTGTAGTCCAGCTTGCGCGCGGCCTGCTGGATGCGCGCGAGCAGCACCACGGCGTCATCCGCCGCGTCGGGCGGCTGCGGGCCGGCGGCCTGCGCGCGCTGGGGCGCGGCGGCCATGCCGGCCAGCAGGGCCAGCACGGCCATGCCCGCCCCGGGGCGGGCGGCCAGCCCCGCGCGGCCGACCATGGGCCAGCGCATCGCGACCGGCCTGGCCATCAGCGCCCGGCTCCCGCGTCGAAGGAAACCTGGCGCACGGCGCTCGGCCCCGCCATCTGGCGGTGCGCCTCGAGGTAGTCGCGCAGGGCCGGGGCGTCGGCCCCGGCCGCGTCGGCCATGACCTGGACCTCGCCGCCGCCGTCGCCGGCGGAGAAATACGGCCTGGCCATCCAGACCACGGACGCCACCGCGGCGGCCACCGCCAGGCCGGACAGCCCCACCCTGAGGGGGCGGCGGCGCGGCGCCACGATGGTCATCTCGGCCTCGATGGCCTGGGCCAGGCGCTGGCGCAGGGCCGGCGACGGCCCGCGGGCCAGCTCGGGGTTGCGCAACACGTCGCCGATCAGGTGGTAGGTTTCCCAGGCCTCGCGCCCGGCAGGCGTGGACAGGCCTTCGGGGCGCGCGCCCGGCGTCTCGCCGTCCATCCAGGCGGAGAGGGATTCCTGCCAGGGGACGGGCTCGGCGGTTTCGGCGGATTCGGCGGCGGTTCGCATGACGTGCAACTCCTTACCAGCGGCGCTCGGCATCGGTGCCCAGCAACGGACGCAACCGGGTTGCGATGGCCTCGCGCGCTCGGAAAATGCGCGAGCGCACGGTGCCGATGGGGCAGCCCATGCTCAGGGCGATATCTTCGTAGCTCATACCTTCAATTTCGCGCAGCACGATCGCGGTGCGCAACTCTTCGGGCAATTCCTGGATGGCCGCGTTGACCGTCTGGGCGATCTCGCGGCTGGCTGCCACCGATTCCGGCGTGCTGATGTCGGTTAGGTTATCGGTTTCGTTAAAAGTTTCACCGTCTTCCGTCTCGATGGCGTTGGGCGCGCTCGGGCGCCGGGCCGAAGACGCCAGCCAGTTGCGGGCGGTATTGACCGCGATGCGGTAGAGCCAGGTATAGAAAGCGCTCTCGCCCCGGAACTGCGGCAACGCGCGATAGGCCTTGATGAAGGCTTCCTGCGCCACGTCCTCGATCTCGGACGGGTCGCGGATCATGCGCGCCAGCAGGCGCATGATCTTGCGCTGGTACTTCAGCACCAGCAGGTCGAACGCCTGCTTGTCGCCCCGCTGGACGCGGGCGACAAGCTCGGCGTCGACGTCGCGTTCGCTCACGCGGCCTCCCCGCGCCCCGGTTCGGGCCGGCCCAGGTGCCAGGCCGCCAGGACGTTGAGCCAGCGCCAGGCCTCGGGCGGCACGGCGGCGCGCCGCACGGTGACCGTGCGCACCCGCTCCCCGCCCCCCTGGCACAGGAAGCGGGCGGTCAGCCAGCCGCCGCAGCGCCAGGCGCACGCCAGCCGGGCTGCATGCCAGCCCGCGGCGTCGCGCAGCTGCCACGCCCCGCCGACCCGTCCCCGCAATTCCCGCACCGGGGGCGGCCGCCGGCCTGCCCGCAAGGCCAGCGCCGCCGTTCCCAGACCCGCCAGGCAGAGGCCCGCGGCCAGGGCAGGGCCTGCCGTGCGCGCCGCAGCGGGCGCCAGGCTGGCGGCAGCCGCCGCCAGCGCCGCCCCGGCCGGCCACGCCGCCCGGCCGGGGCGGGCAGGCCGGATCCGTACCGCCCAGTCGGGAAAGGCGGGGCGGCTCACTCAGACCTTGCGCACGGCCATGGAGCCGTTGGTGCCGCCAAAACCGAAGGAGTTGGACAGCGCCACATCGATCTTCATGGGCCGAGCCTCGCCGGCGCAGTAATCCAGATCGCACTCCGGGTCTTGATTGAAAATATTGATGGTGGGCGGCGAGACCTGGTTGTACACCGCCAGGGTGGTGAACACCGCCTCGATGCCGCCGGCCGCTCCCAGCAGGTGGCCGGTCATGGACTTGGTCGAGTTGACCACCAGCTTGCGGGCGTGGTCGCCGAAGGCCAGCTTCAGGGCCTCGGTCTCGTTCTTGTCGCCCAGCGGGGTCGAAGTGCCGTGGGCGTTGACGTAGGAGACTTCGTCGGCGTTGATGCCGCCGTTGCGCAGCGCGTTGACGATGCCGCGGCGCGGGCCGTCGCGGTCGGGCGCGGTGATGTGGTGGGCGTCCGAACTCATGCCGTAGCCGGCGAACTCGCCGTAGATGCGCGCGCCCCGGCGCTTGGCGTGCTCGTATTCCTCGAGCACCACCACCCCGGCGCCCTCGCCCAGCACGAAGCCGTCGCGGTCGATGTCCCAGGGCCGCGAGGCGGTGGCCGGGTCGTCGTTGCGGGTGGACAGCGCGCGCATGGCGGCGAAGCCTCCGATGCCCAGCGGCGAGACGGTGGATTCGGCTCCCCCGGCGATCATGACGTCGGCGTCGCCGTATTCGATCAGCCGGGCGGAATCGCCGATGCAGTGCAGGCCGGTGGTGCAGGCCGAAACGACGGCGTAGCTGGGCCCTTTCAGGCCGTAGCGGATGGACAGCTGCCCGGACACCAGGTTGATCAGCGAGGCCGGCACGAAGAACGGCGAAATGCGGCGCGGCCCGCGTTCCAGGAATTCGGTCTGGGTTTCTTCGATGCGGGGCAGTCCGCCGATGCCGGAGCCGACGATCACGCCGATGCGCTCGGCATTGGCTTCGGTGACCTCCAGGCCGCAGTCGCGCCAGGCCTGGACGCCGGCCGCCAGCCCGTAATGGATGAAGGTATCCATCTGGCGGGCTTCCTTGGCCGGGATGTATTCGGCAACGTCGAACCCCTTGACCTCGCCCGCGATATGGGTGGTGAGTGCCGAGGGGTCGAAACGGCTGATGCGGTCGATGCCGGAACGGCCGTTGACGATGTTGTCCCAGGCAGTGGCGATGTCATTGCCCACCGGGCTGACGATGCCCAGGCCCGTGATGACGACGCGTCGCTTCACGCATGGCTCCTAAAAGACAAAAGAAAGGCGGCTCGGGAACCGCGTCTCGCGCAGCCCGCGGAACCTGCCGGGATCGCCCAGCCGTTCCCGCGCGCGGTTCGCGCGGCGTTTTCCTGAAACCGCCCCGGTGGCCGGCCGCGCGTTGCTGCGCACCCGGCGAGACAGGCAGAACGCGCTATTGCTTGGCGTGCGAGTTGATGTACTCGATCGCCTGCTGCACGGTGGTGATCTTTTCGGCCTCTTCGTCGGGGATCTCGGTCTCGAACTCGTCTTCGAGGGCCATGACCAGCTCGACCATGTCGAGCGAATCGGCACCGAGGTCGTCAAGGAAGGAGGATTCGTTCTTGATCTCGGCTTCGTTCACGCCGAGTTGTTCAGCGACGATCTTCTTGACGCGCTGTTCGATGCTTTCCATGCAGATCTCCAATTGGGAAAAATCCCGCGAATTATAGCCAAGCGCAAGATAAAGCCAACGCCGGCCAGGACACAAGCGGCATCGCCCGCCGGACGGCTGCGCGGCCGGTCCGGCCGCGCGCGATGCCCCCTCGGGACGCGCCCCTGCCGGCGCCGGGCCGGACGGCGGGCACGGCCCTGTTTTTATTGCATGTACATCCCGCCGTTGACGTGCAGGGTGGTTCCGGTAATGTAACCCGCCTGGGGGCTCGCCAGGAAGGCCACGGCGTGGGCCACGTCGGCGGGCGAGCCCAGGCGCCCCAGGGGAATTTGCCCCAGCAGCGACGCCGTCTGGTTCTCGTCCAGCGCGCGGGTCATGTCGGTTTCGATGAAACCCGGGGCCACGCAGTTCACGGTGATGCCTCGGCTGCCCAGTTCCCTGGCGAGCGCGCGGGACATGCCCGTCACGCCCGCCTTGGCGGCCGCGTAGTTGGCCTGCCCGGCGTTGCCGCTGGCACCCACCACCGAGGTGATGTTGACGATGCGCCCCCAGCGCGCCTTCATCATGCCGCGCAGCACGGCCCGCGACAGGCGGAAGACGGCGGCAAGGTTGGTCTCGATGACGGCCGACCAGTCCTCGTCCTTCATGCGCATGGCCAGGGTGTCGCGGGTGATACCGGCGTTGTTGACCAGGATGTGGGGGCCCCCTTCCTTGGCCAGCTCGGCCACCAGCGCCTCGCAGGCGGCCGGGTCGGTGACGTCCAGCACCGCGCCGCGCCCGCCGTGCGGCGCCAGCGCTTCGGAGACCGCCTGCGCGCCGGCCGCCGAGGTGGCGGTACCCACCACCGTGGCGCCGCGTATCGCCAGTTCGTGGGCGATGGCCTTGCCGATGCCGCGGGTCGCGCCAGTCACCAGCGCCAGTTTGCCTTGCAGTTCCATCGGGTTCCCCATGTCAGTTGCCGACCGCCGCCAGCGCCGCTTCCAGCGAGGCGGGGTCCGTGATGGACAGGCCGACCAGTTCGGGATCGATGCGCCGGGTCAGGCCGTTGAGCACGTTGCCGGGCCCGCATTCGACGACGTGGGTCACGCCGCGCGCCTTCATGGCGCGCACCGTTTCCACCCAGCGCACGGGATGCCAGGCCTGGCGGATCAGGGCGTCGCGCACGGCGTCCGGCTCGGAGGGCGAGGCGACGTCCACGTTGTTGATCACCGGGATGCGGGGCGCGCCGACCGCGGCCTGCGCCAGCGCGCCGGCCAGGGCATCGGCGGCGGGCCGCAGCAGGCTGGAATGGAAAGGCGCCGAGACCGGCAGCGGCAGCGCCCGCCGGGCGCCGGCGGCCTTGGCCGCCTGGCAGGCCCGCTCCACGGCGGCCTTGTGGCCGGCGATCACCACCTGGGCCGGCGCGTTGAAATTGACGGCCTCGACCACCTCGCCCTGCGCCGCGGACGCGCAGGCCGCGCGCACCGCATCGTCGTCCAGACCCAGCACGGCGGCCATGGCGCCCTCGCCCACCGGCACCGCCGCCTGCATGGCGTCGGCCCGCACGCGCACCACCCGCACGGCGTTTTCCAGCGACAGCGCGCCGGCCGCGGTCAGGGCAGCATATTCGCCCAGGCTGTGCCCGGCCGCGACGTCCGGCTCGCGCCCGCCGGCGGCGCGCCACGCGGCATAGACGGCCGCGCCCGCCGCCAGCATGGCGGGCTGGGTATTGGTGGTGAGATTGAGTTGTTCGGCCGGCCCCTGGCCGATCAGCGCCCCGAGGTCCTGGCCCAGGGCCGAGGACGCCCGTTCGAGGGTCTGGGCCACGGCGGAATTGCCGGCCCAGGCATCGAGCATGCCGACCGACTGCGACCCCTGGCCGGGAAAGACGAATGCGATTTTCATATCGGAAATACGGGTTGTCTCGTTGTTATGGAAGATCCATGTGCGGCCCGCGGGCGGCCGCCGGCCGCTACATCCGCACCAGGACCGAGCCCCAGGTGAATCCGCCGCCCACCCCCTGCAGCAGCACCAGCTGCCCGGGCCGGACCCGGCCGTCGCGGCGGGCGGCATCCAGCGCCAGCGGCACGCTGGCCGCGGACGTATTGGCGTGGCTGTCCACCGTCACCACCACTTTTTCGGCAGGCACGTCCAGCTTGCGCGCCAGGAAGTTCAGGATGCGCAGGTTGGCCTGATGCGGGATCAGCCAGTCGACGTCGCGCGGCTCGATGCCCGCCTGCCGGCAGACGTCGCGGGCCGAGCGGTCCAGCACGGTGACGGCCTGCTTGAACACGGCCTGCCCGTCCATGCGCAGGAAGGGGTCGCCGGTGACGGCACCGTAGGCCACGTTGCCGGCCGCGCAGAGGATCTTGGCCTGGCTGCCGTCGGCGCGCAGTTCCGCCGCCAGGATACCGGGCTCGGCGGCGGCCTTGAGCACCACCGCCCCCGCGCCGTCCCCGAACAGGACGCAAGTGGCGCGGTCGTTCCAGTCCAGGATGCTGGAGAAGACCTCGGCGCCGATCACCAGGGCGCAGCGGGACCGGCCGGCGCGGATGAAGCTGTCGGCCGTGGTGAGCGCGTACACGAAACCGCTGCATACGGCCTGCACGTCGAAGGCCGCGGCGCCGCGCGCGCCCAGTTCGGCCTGCACCAGGCAGGCGGTGCTGGGAAAGACGAAATCCGGGGTCGAGGTGGCCAGCACGATGAGGTCGAGCTCGGCGGCGTCCACGCCGGCGTCCCGCAGGGCGCGCCGCGCCGCCTCGAGCGCCAGCGAGCTGGTCCGCACGCCGCGCTCGGCGAGATGGCGCTGGCGGATGCCGGTACGCTCGACGATCCAGGCGTCGGAGGTGGCAATGTCGCGCGTGGCCAGCTCGGCCGCCAGTTCGTCGTTGGATACGATGCGCGGCGGCAGGAAACTGCCCGTGCCTGCGATCACGGCATGGTTCATGGAAGGTTCCATCAGGCGGCGTCTCCGGCCGGGGCGCGGGCGGGCTCGCAGGCCTGCACGGCCTGGGTCATCTGGGCGACGGCGGCGGCCGTGCGCTCGAGCAGGCCGCTGGCGACGGCCTCGCGCGCGCGCTGCAGCGCGAAGCCGAAGGCGTAGGCGTCGGCCGAGCCGTGGCTCTTGATGACGACCCCGCGCAGGCCCAGCAGGGCCGCGCCGTTGTAGCGCCGGTTGTCCACGCGCTGCCGGAAATGGTTGAGGACCGGCTTGGCGACCATGCCAGCCAGCAGGGTGAGGAGATTGCGCTGGAATTCCTCGCGGATCAGGCTGCCCAGCATGCGCGCCAGGCCCTCGATGGATTTCAGCACGGCATTGCCGACGAAGCCGTCGCACACGACCACGTCCACGCTGCCCTTGAAGATGTCGTTGCCCTCGACGTTGCCGCAGAAGTTCAGCGGGCTGGCGCGCAGCAGCTCGGCGGCCTGCTTGACCACGTCGTTGCCCTTGATGATTTCCTCGCCGATGTTCAGCAGCCCGACGCGGGGACGCTCGCGATGGTCCACCGCCTGGGCCAGCGCGGCCCCCATGATGGCGAACTGCAGCAGGTGCTCGGCGGTACAGTCCACGTTGGCCCCGAGGTCGAGCATGGTCGTGGCCCGGCCTTCCTGGTTGGGAATGGACGTGGCGATCGCCGGCCGGTCGATGCCGTCCAGGGTCTTGAGCACGTAGCGGGAAATGGCCATCCAGGCGCCGGTGTTGCCGGCCGACACGCAGGCATCGGCCCGGCCATCCTTGACCGCCTGGGCCGCCAGGCGCATGGAGGAATCCTTCTTGCGGCGCAGCGCCACTTCCACCGAGTCGTCCATGGAGACGACTTCCGTGGCGGGCACGATCTCGATGCGGTCCAGCGGCGCGCCGCGGCGCGCCGCCAGCGCGGCCTGCACGTCCTCAGGACGGCCGACCAGCAGCAGGCGCGTATCCGGGTGCTGCCGGGCGAACTCCAGCGCCGCCGGAATGGTCACCGGCAGGCCGAAATCGCCGCCCATGCAGTCGATGGCAATGCGTATCACGGGTGCCTGTCGGCAGCGTGCGAACGTCCGCGCGGCTTGAGGCCGTCGCGTGCCTTATTCGTCGCCCCGGGTCTTGAGCACCTTGCGCCCGCGGTACACGCCGTTGGGGCTGATGTGGTGGCGCAGATGGGTTTCCCCCGTATTGGGCTCCACCGCCAGGGGCGGATTGGACAGAAAGTCGTGGGCGCGATGCATGCCGCGCTTGGACGGGGTCTTTTTGTTTTGCTGAACAGCCATGATGACTCCTTGGAACGGGGCGCATTGTACGCCATGCGACCCGAAGATGGGCCCGGCTTTCGCCTCTAGCCCTTGCGTTTCAACTGCTCCAGCGCCGCGAACGGCGACCGGGGCTCCGCCGGCGCATCGGGTGCGCCGGCCGCTTCGCCCTGCTCTCCCGGACACGTTTCATGCCGGGGGATGTAAGGCACATTCAAAATCAGTTCGTCCTCGACCAGCCCGAGCAGGTCCAGGCGCGTCGAACCCGGGATTTTTTCGATCGCGTCGGGATCGTCCTGCGAGCCGTCGTCCAGCTCGGCGTCCGATGCGGCCAGCTGCAGGACGGTACGGGCATCCACCGGCCAGGCGAAGGGCTCCAGGCAACGCTGGCACACCACGCGCGGCGCGGCCTGCACGTGCAGCGCGAGCAGCAGTTCGCCCTGCGGCCCCGTGCTGCCCTGCACCGACCAGTGCACGAGACCCGCCTCGCCCCCGGGCTGCTCCGGCAGGTCCTGCGTGAGCCGCACCAGGCGCGCAAGCGGCACGCTGCCCTGCGCCTGCCTGCCCCGCCGCGCGAAATCGAAAGCGTCTATCGTCGGAGTTCCGCCCATTCCACGCTGCCTGTTCCAGACATGCCGCCTGCCGCACCCAGCTTGCGGGGTTTGCCTTTCTTACCAGGGTTGCCTCATACAGGGCTTGCCGGCAACCCGGGAAAGCCAAGCCGGCCCGCCCAGAAAACCGGCCCGCCCATCAGGCAAATACCGGTCCTGCAAAAATGCCGCAAAACGGGAGATAATATCCCGCTTTGGCTGTATGCGTCAATCAAAATGCCCGCTTCCCCCCGCCTGATCCTGGCTTCCACTTCCCGCTACCGGCGCGAGATGCTGGAACGCCTGCGCCTGCCCTTCGAAACGGTCCCGCCCGGTGTGGACGAGACGCCGCGCGAGGGCGAGGCGCCCGGGCAGCTGGCCTTGCGGCTCTCGGAAGCCAAGGCCCTGGCGGTGGCGGCGCAACGCCCCGGCAGCGTGGTGATCGGTTCGGACCAGGTGGCAACTCTGGACGGCCATCCCCTGGGCAAGCCCGGCTCCCACGAGGCGGCCCGGGAACAGCTGCGCCGGCTCTCGGGGCGCGAGGCCGTCTTCCACAGCGCGCTGGCGGTCACCGACGGCCGGCGCGTCGAGCGCGCCGACGTGGTCACCCTGTGCCGCTTCCGCGCCCTGTCCGATGCCGCGATCGAGGCCTACCTGCGGGCCGACCGGCCCTACGATACCGCGGGCAGCGCCAAGGCCGAAAGCCTGGGCATCGCCCTGATGGAAGGCATGGCCAGCGACGACCCCACCGCCATCGTCGGCCTGCCCCTGATTGCCCTGACGGGCATGCTGGCCCGCTTCGGGCTCGACCCCCTGGGCGCGGCGCCCGGAGCCGCGCCGTGAGCCCGTCCGCCCCCTCCTGCGCGCACGGCGCCCCGGTCCACGAAGGCGCCGGGGGCAACGCCCCCGGCACCCTGCATCTCATCCCGGTCGGCCTGGGCGACGCGCCCATCGAACGCTGGCTGCCGCCCGAAGTGCGCGCCCTGGCCGGCCGGCTCGACGCCTACATCGCCGAGAACGCCCGCACCGCCCGCGCCTTCCTCAAGCAGGCCGGCACCCTCCGGCCGATCCAGGAAATCGCCATCCATGTCCTGGACGCCCGCACCGGGCCGGCCGAGATCCGCGGCTGGCTGGAGCCGCTGCGCGCGGGCGGCGAAATCGGCCTGGTATCCGAAGCCGGCTGCCCGGCGGTCGCCGACCCCGGCGCCCAGGCGGTGGACATCGCGCACCGCCTGGGACTGGACGTGCGGCCCTGGGTGGGGCCTTCGTCGCTGCTGCTGGCGCTCATGGCCAGCGGGCTGGACGGCCAGCGCTTCGCCTTCCACGGCTATGCCCCGGTCGACGCCGGCGGGCGGGCCCGCCAGCTGCGCGCCTGGGAGCAGCAGTCGGCGCGCCAGAAGCAGACCCAGATGCTGATCGAAACGCCCTACCGCAACGCGGCGATGTTCGCCGCCCTGACGGCAACCCTGCGCGGCGACACCCGGCTGTGCGTGGCTCGGGCGCTGACCGCCTCCCGCGAATGGGTGCGCACCCGCACCGTGGCCGAATGGAAAGCCGGGCCCGCGCCGGACCTGGACAAGCAGCCGGCCCTGTTCCTGTTCCTGGCGAGATGAGCGCGGCGCGGCCTCCGGTCTTTGCCGCGCTGGTGGCGGCGGCCGCGCTGGCGGGCTGCGCCCGGCACGGGCCGCTGCGGATCGATACCTCCGTGCAGGCCGCCAGCCAGGACAGCCGGGTGCGCCAGGTAGTGCTGCACTACACATCGGCCGGCCTCGACCGTTCGCTGGCGCTGCTGTCGCGCGGCGGCGTCAGCAGCCACTACCTGATCACCGACCAGTCGCCGCCCCGCGTCTACCGCCTGGTCGACGAAACCCGCAGCGCCTGGCACGCCGGCCAGAGCCAGTGGTACGGCCGCACCTGGCTCAACGGCACGTCGATCGGGATCGAGATCGTCAACGGCGGCTGGCATGCAGGCCCGGACGGCGAACCGCTCTGGGAACCCTACGCCGAACCCCAGATCCTCACCCTGATCGCGCTGCTGCGCGACATCGTGCAACGGCACGGCATCGAGCCCCGGAACATCGTCGGCCACAGCGACGTCGCACCCGGCCGCAAGCAGGACCCCGGGCCGCTTTTCCCGTGGCGCCGGCTGGCGCAGGCCGGGCTGGGACGCTGGTACGACGAGGCCGCGGCCGAGGCCCGCCGCGCGCGCCTGGAACGGGAAGGCCTGCCCGATATCGCCTGGTTCCAGGCCGCCCTGGCCCGGGCCGGCTACGCGGTCCCGGACACCGATACCCTGGACGCCCCCACGCGCGCCGCCCTGCGGGCCTTCCAGATGCACTATCGGCCCGAGCGCTGCGACGGCCTGCCGGACACCGGGACGGCGGCGATCCTGGAATCCCTGGATTAGGGCCTGTTCACCCTGGCCCGTGCACCCTGGCCCGTGCGGCCCAGGACCCACTCGCGCAAGTGGTCCACGCTGTCCAGCACCGCCTGCGGGCTGCAACCCTGCAGCTCTTCACGGGTATGGGCGCCGTAGGCCACGCCCAGGGCATGGACGCCGGCGTTGGCCGCCATCTGCATGTCGTGCGAGGTATCGCCCACCATCAGGGCCTGCTCCGGCTCGACCCCCAGCTCGTCCATCAGTTCGTGCAGCATGGCGGGATGGGGCTTGCTGAAGGTCTCGTCGGCGCAACGGGTGGCGTCGAACATCGGCCCCAGGCCGGTGGCGGCCAGCGCCCGGTCCAGGCCGACCCGGCTCTTGCCGGTGGCCACCGCCAGGCGGGTGCCGCGGGCGGCCAGCTCGCCCAGCAAAGCCTGCACCCCGTCGAAGAGCTTGAGCTCGGCGTCGCGCGACAGGTAATGGACCCGGTAGCGCTGCAGGAAGCGCGGCACCAGGGCCGGCGTGAGCTGTGGCACGGCGTGGCGCAGCGCGCTTTCCAGGGACAGGCCGATCACCCAGCTGGCGTTGGACACCGAAGGTGCGGGCAATTCCAGGTCGCGGCAGGCGGCCTGGATCGCGGACACGATGCTGTGCGTCGAGTCCATGAGCGTACCGTCCCAGTCGAATACCACCAGCGAATACGCCATGATGTCAGCTTGCCTCCAATCGTTGCAGCAATCGCCGGCAGTCCGCCGGCAGCGGCGCCTCCAGGCGCAGGGCCTCGCCGGAAACCGGATGGGCGATCTCCAGCCGGTGGGCGTGCAGGAACATGCGGTTCAGGCCCAGGCGGGCCAGGTCCGCGCGGCGGGCGTCGTCCCCGTATTTGTCGTCGCCGGCGATGGGAAAGCCGCTGGCGGCCAGGTGCACCCGGATCTGGTGGGTGCGGCCGGTGCGCAGTTCGGCGTCCAGCAGGCTGTAGGCCCCGTAGCGGGCCTGCAGGGTCACGACGGTGTGGGCGGCCTGGCCGTCGGGGTCCGGCCGCACCCGGCGTTCGCCGCTGCGGGTGGTCCATTTGGTCAGCGCCAGCCGGATGTGCTGGCGCTCGTTGACCCAGTCGCCGCCGACCAGGGCCAGATAATGCTTGCGGCCGCCGTTCTCGCGCAGCATGCGGTGCAGCGCCAGCAGGGCGCTGCGCTTCTTGGCGATCATGAGCAGGCCGGAGGTATCCCGGTCCAGCCTGTGGACGAGCTCCAGGAAGCGGGTCTGCGGCCGCGCCGCGCGCAGCCGCTCGATCACGCCGGAAGACACGCCGCTGCCGCCGTGGACCGCGACGCCGGCCGGCTTGTCGATCACCAGCAGCGCATCGTCCTCGAACACCACGGGAAATTCCGCCGGCGGCGCGGCCGGGATGCGGCCGGACTCGGGCAGGCGCAGGGGCGGCACGCGCACCACATCGCCGGCGGCCAGCCGGTGGTCGGCCCCCACCCGGGCGCGGTTGACCCGCACTTCGCCGCCGCGGATGGCCTTGTACAGATGGCTTTTGGGGACGCCCTTGCACAGCCGCAGCAGGAAATTGTCCAGGCGCTGGCCGTCGTGCTCGGGGCCGATGTCCACCCACCGGACGGCCGGGCCGGGGGCGCGGGCCGGTTCTTCTTTGCGCATTGCGGAAAGCGGCATATAATCCGGGCAGCCTGAAGGGGCTGGATGTAGCCGCCTGGCGTCGAGATGCATGGGTTTTGCGTCTCCGTCGGGAGCGCGGGCCGCCATTGTACCGCCTGCACGTCCGGACCCGTGGGCCATTCGGTCGCCGGCGCAGCCGCGGCCTGCCGACGTCGATGTAGCGCTTCTGCCCGCCGTCGATGCAGCCCGTTGCGGTCCGTACGCGGCTCTGGAAACAAGCAAGAATCGTCGCATTACCGCACCCGTCGCCCAGATCGCGACGGCCGTTCACAGCAAAATTCCGTCAACCACAACCCGTGATCCTGACTTTCCTGCTGACCGAACTCCGCGCCTGCGGGCGCGCCGTGCCCACCTGACCGCGACAGCGGCACCCGGACCGGGAGCCGCCTCGCTTCTTGCCTGTTCCAGCCCGCCCCGAGTGGCCCGAGGTCGCGCGCCGATAACGGCGCGTCATGACAACGGAGAATCCCACTCATGAAACGCATGCTGTTCAATGCGACGCACCAGGAAGAACTGCGCGTCGCCATCGTCGACGGTCAGAAGCTCATCGACCTCGACATCGAAACGGCCGGGCGCGAACAGCGCAAGGGCAACATCTACAAAGGCGTCATCACCCGCATCGAGCCTGGCCTGGAAGCCTGCTTCGTCAACTACGGCGAGGAGCGCCACGGCTTCCTGCCGTTCAAGGAAGTCGCCCGCAGCTACTTCAAGGACGGCGTGGACGTGCGCACCGCCCGCATCCAGGACGCCCTGCGCGAAGGCCAGGAAATCATCGTCCAGGTCGAAAAGGAAGAGCGCGGCAACAAGGGCGCGGCCCTGACCACCTTCATCTCCCTGGCCGGCCGCTACCTGGTGCTGATGCCCAACAACCCCCGCGGCGGCGGCGTGTCCCGCCGGGTCGAAGGCGAAGACCGCCAGGAACTGCGCGAGACCATGGAGCAGCTCCAGCTGCCGCAGGGCATGAGCATCATCGCCCGCACGGCCGGCATCGGCCGCAACGTCGAGGAGCTGCAGTGGGACCTGTCCTACCTGATGCAGCTGTGGAACGCCATCGACGCCGCCGCCCGTGAAAACGCCGGCCCGATCCTGATCTACCTGGAATCCAGCCTGGTCATCCGCGCCATCCGGGACTATTTTTCTCCCGAGATCGGCGAGATCCTGATCGACACCGACGACATCGCCGAGCAGGCCTCCGCCTTCATGAGCGTGGTCATGCCGGACAACGTCCAGCGCGTCAAGCGCTACCGCGACGACATCCCCCTCTTCTCGCGCTTCCAGATCGAGCACCAGATCGAGACGGCCTACTCCCGCACGGTGCAGTTGCCCTCCGGCGGCGCGGTGGTCATCGACCACACCGAGGCGCTGGTGGCCATCGACGTCAACTCGGCGCGCTCCACGCGCGGCGCCGACATCGAGGAAACCGCCCTGCGCACCAACCTGGAAGCGGCCGACGAAGTGGCCCGCCAGCTGCGCCTGCGCGACCTGGGCGGCCTGATCGTCATCGACTTCATCGACATGGAGGAGAGCAAGAACCAGCGCGCCGTCGAACAGCGCCTGCGCGATGCCCTGCATTTCGACCGCGCCCGCGTGCAGATGGGCAAGATCTCCCGCTTCGGCCTGATGGAGCTGTCGCGCCAGCGCCTGCGCCCGGCGCTGAACGAAGGCTCGCATATCACCTGCCCGCGCTGCAACGGCACCGGCGTGATCCGCGACGCCGAATCCAGTGCGCTGCACGCCCTGCGCCTGATCCAGGAAGAAGCCATGAAGGAAGGCACCGCGGCGGTCCACGCCCAGGTGCCCGTCGAGGTCGCCACCTTCCTGCTCAACGAGAAGCGCACCGACATCGCCAAGATGGAAGCGCGCCTGAAGGTCAACCTGGTGCTGATCCCCAACAAGCACCTGGAAACGCCGCACCACCAAATCGAGCGGCTGCGCCACGACGACCCCAGGCTGGAAGAGGTCAAGCCCAGCTTCGAGCTGGCCGAGGCCCCCAGCACCGACCTGGCCTGGCAGCCGCGCGAGCAGGAAACCAAGGCCCGGCCCGAGGCCCTGGTCAAGGGCATCACGCCCGCCCAGCCGGCGCCCGTGTCCGCTCCCGCCGCGCCGGCCCCTGCGCCCTCGCCCGCGCCGGCGGCCGCTCCGGCCGGCGCCATGCCGGCCGGCGGTTTCTTCAAGAAACTCATGGGCTGGCTGACCGGCTCGCCGGCCCCGGCCGCCGAACCCGCGCGCGAACCCGCGGCCGAACCGGCCGCGCGGCCGTCCCGCACGGGCGCCGACCGCCCGCGCGGCGAGCGCCACGGTTCGGACCGCAACCGCCATCGCCGCGGCGAACGGCGCCATGACGCCGACGCCGGCGCCGACGACGCCCGCCGCGGCCCGCGCGGCGGCTCGCGCCGGCGCGACATGGAACCGGACGCGGCCGCCCCGGCGCCCGCCGTCCGGCCCGAGCGGCCCGCGCCCGTAGCCGAAGCCGCCGACGCGGGCGCCGCACCGTCCCGCAACGGACGCGGACGCCGCGGACGCGGACGCGGACGCCAGGAGGAATCGGCCGCCGACACCCCGGCCGGCCAGGAAACGGAAACGGTCGCGGTCTCGGGCACGGCGCTTTCTGCCGCCGTTGCCGCCCCCACCGGGCCGGGCACCTTTGCCGCCGGCCTGGATGACGCCGGCTCGCCGGCAGATACCGAAACCGTGGACGCCGTCTCCGCGCCCGACGCCGAGGGCGCCGCACAGGCCGACCCCGAGCGCAAGCGCCGCCGCCGGCGCAGCCGCCGCGGCCGCCGCAGCTCCGAGGAAGGCGCAAGCGCCGAATCCTTCGGCGCCGAGACCGAAGCCGGAACCGAGACCGCCACGGACGCCGAAACGGTCCCCGCCACGGCGCCCCTGTCGGCCGCGGCAGAAGCCGCCGATGCCGCGCCCGAGGCACAGGCGGCCGACGCCGAAACCGTAGCCGCGCAGGCCTCGCCCGCGCTCGCCGCCCCGGAGGCGGCCGATGCGCCGGCATCCGCTCCGGCCGCTGCCAACGTGGCCGCTCCTGCCGTGGTGGCTCCTGTTGCGGCCGCTTCTGTTCCGGCTGCTGCGGCCGCCATGCCGGCTCCTGACGCTGCCGCACCGGATTCCGGCACGCAGGCCGCGCCCGCCGCCGAGGAACCGGCGCCTGCCCCGGCCGAGCCGGCGCCGGCCGCCGCGCAGGCCAGCCCTTCCCCCGTGTCGGGGTCGGCCGCGCCTTCCGCCCCGTCGCTGGTGCGCGAGCCCATCACGGCTCCGGCCCTGCCCGCCGCCGGCAGCGCCGTCCCGGCGCAGCCGCCCGAAGCCGCTCCGGCGCGCGCGGCCGCTGCAGCCGCCGCTCCGGCGCCCGCCGGCAGCCCGACCACGCCGCTGCCCGTGGTGGCTCAGCCCATCGTCGTGCCGCCGCGCGCGCCGGCCGGTACGGAAGACCTGCGTGCCGTGGTCGATGCCGTGGGCATGCAATGGGTGGAAACCGATCCCCAGCGCCTGGCCCAGGCCCGCGAACGCATGGCAGCCAGCGAAGCGCCGGCCCGCCTGGGACGCGAGCGCAAGCCGGTGCCGCCGGTCTCGGCCGGCCCGCTGGTACAAGTGGAGACCCGGCGCTGAGCCCTTTTCCGGCTCTGAAAAAGCCCCTCAAGTGAACGGCCTGCTCCCGGAAGTCTGCATTCCGTCCGGCTTTCGGGAGGCCATTCCAGGCGCGAGGTTTTTTCTTTTCGACACCCGGGCACACGCCCAGCAAAAAGCCCGCAAGGACCAACGGCCTTGCGGGCTTTGCTTCGGGAAGACGACCGTCCGGCCGCGCCCGCCCGTCAGAACTGGTAGGTGTAGTTCAGTTGCAGGATGTTCAGGCCCGGATTGGGCCGCTTGATGCTGGCATTGGAGAAATGCGAATACCGCAGGCCCAGGCGGCTGGACGGCGTCAGCATGAAGCCCAGGCCGATGTGGTCGCCGAACTGGAAGGCGGTGCTGATGGTCTTGTCGGCGAAACGCGTACGGCTGAACAGATTGGCGCCGATGCCCGCCTCCAGGTAGAAGCGCTCGCCGGTCCACCAGCGGAACATGGGCGTGGCGCTCAGCTGCCACAGGCTGCCGGGATGGCGCGAGCCGTCGGCCGTCCAGTAGGCGGCACCCAGTTCGCCGACCAGATCCAGCCGGCCCCAGTTCTCGCCGAAGCCGTAGGACCAGAGCGCGGGGGTTTCGTAATACAGCATGGCGCGCTGGTAGTGCTCGCCTATGCCCAGGCTGACGCCCACACCGGAGCGGTCGGCCGGGTCGGACTGGGCCTGCGCGGCCGCGCCGCCCGCAGCCAGGCCCAGGGTGAGCAGGCCTGCCGCCAGCCGGCGGGTCCAGGCGGGCCGGCGGAAATCTTGTTGGCTATGGTGCATTCGGGAACTCCGTGTTTTTCCCTGTCGTCGGGGTTGAAGCAAACATATCAGAAACGCCGGAGACGCGCATGGCCGGGAATGCCAGGGTTTCCGCAGACAACGCCGCATGCGGCCGCCCGGCCCGGGGCAACACGGCCGGCAGCGGCGCACCGACCGGGTATTGCGTGCAATGTCGCGCCCGCGCCACGGCGGCGCAGATCATTGCGTGCAGTGTCGCGCCCGCGCCACGAGGGGCGTGGATCAGGCGGCGACGGCGTCGGCCGGCAGGCCGGTCAGCAGCGCCAGCAGCCGGGCCAGCTCTTCGCGCAACTGGCGGCGGTCGACCACCATGTCGATGGCCCCCTTTTCCAGCAGGAACTCGGCGCGCTGGAAGCCTTCGGGCAGCTTCTCGCGCACCGTCTGCTCGATCACGCGCGGGCCGGCGAAGCCGATCAGCGCCTTGGGCTCCGCGATCACCACATCGCCCATGAAGGCGAAGCTGGCCGACACCCCGCCCATGGTAGGGTCGGTCAGCACGCTGATGAAAGGCAGGCAGGCCTGGGACAGGCGGGTCAGCATGGCGTTGGTCTTGGCCATCTGCATCAGCGACAGCAGGCTTTCCTGCATGCGGGCGCCGCCCGAGGCCGCGACGCAGACGAAGGGCATGCGGCCTTCGATCGCGGCGCGCACCCCGCGCGCGAAACGCTCGCCCACCACCGAGCCCATGGAACCGCCCATGAACTCGAACTCGAAGCAGGCCAGCACCACCGGCAGGCTGCGCACGCTGCCGCTGACGACGACCAGCGCATCGCTTTCGCCGGTCTGCTTGACGGCTTCCTGGAGCCGCTCGGGATACTTGCGCGTGTCCTTGAACTTCAGCGTGTCGACCGAGCGGATGCCGGCGCCGATCTCGGTGCGTCCTTCCACGTCGAGCAGCGAGTCGATGCGCGCCCGCGCGCCGATGCGCATGTGGTGGTCGCACTTGGGGCAGACGTGCAGGTTGGACGCGAGGTCTTCGCTGTACAGCACGGATTCGCATGCCGGGCACTTGACCCAGAGCCCTTCCGGCACGCGGCGTGCGCCGGTATCGGCAGACTTGTTGATGCGGGGGGGCAGGAGTTTTTCTAGCCAGCTCATGGAGGAATCGATCCGATCGGGTTGGAACGGGCGTCAGGCGGGCGTCGACTCGCGTCGCGCCGTGTCGAGCGCCTGGCGGATGGCCGCGAGCCAGCTTCCCGCCGCCTTCACGGCAGCGGCGTCGCGGCGCTCGGGGGGCAGGCCGGCTGCCGCCTGCTCCATGGTTTCGATAAGGCGGCTGCCGATCACCACCGCGTCGGCCACACGCGCCACGCGGCGGGCGCTGTCGGCGTCGCGGATGCCGAAACCCACGCCCACCGGCAGCGAGACGTGGCGGCGGATACTTTCCAGCTTGCGGGCCACGTCATCCGTGTCGAGGTGGCCGGCACCCGTCACGCCCTTGAGCGAAACGTAGTACACATAGCCGCGCGCGACTTCGCCCACGGCCTTCATGCGGGCTTCGGAGGAGGTGGGCGCCAGCAGGAAGATGGGCGCGATGCGGTGCTCCGCGAGCATGCCGGCGAATTCGCCGATTTCCTCGGGGGGATAGTCCACGGCGAGTATGCCGTCCACGCCGGCCTGGCCGGCCCGCGCGGCGAAGCTCGACTGGCCCATGCGCTCGATGGGGTTGGCGTAGCCCATCAGCACCACGGGCGTGTCGGCGTCCTGGCGGCGGAACTCCGCCACCCGCTCGAGCACGCCGCCCAGCCCCATGCCCTGGGCGATGGCGCGCTCGGTGGCGCGCTGGATCACCGGCCCGTCGGCCATGGGGTCGGAAAACGGCACCCCCAGTTCGAGCACGTCGGCGCCGGCGCGCACCAGCTCGTGCATCAGGGGGACGGTGGCGGCCGGCGAGGGATCCCCCGCGGCGACATAGGGAATGAGCGCGGCGCGGCCCTGGCTGCGGGCCCGGGCGAAAGCGGCGGCGATGCGGTCGTTGTCGGACATGGTGCGGCCTGCCTCAGAGTTCGATGCCGGCCCGTTCGGCCACGGTGTGCATGTCCTTGTCGCCCCGTCCCGACAGGTTGACCAGGATGATGGCATCGCGCGGCATCGAAGGCGCGATGCGCACGGCATGGGCGATGGCGTGGGACGACTCCAGCGCGGGCATGATGCCCTCGATGCGGCAGCAATCGTGGAAGGCCTGCAGGGCCTCGTCGTCGGTGACGCTGACGTAGCTGGCCCGGCCGCTGTCCTTGAGCCAGGCATGCTCGGGACCGACGCCGGGGTAGTCCAGGCCGGCCGACACCGAGTGCGTTTCCTGCACCTGGCCGTCCTCGTTCTGCATGACGTAGGTGCGGTTGCCGTGCAGCACGCCGACCTGGCCCGCGGCGATGGAGGCCGCGTGCCGGCCCGTCTGCAGGCCCTCGCCGGCGGCCTCCACGCCCACCAGCCGCACGCTCTCGTGGGGCAAGTAGGGGTGGAAGATGCCCATGGCGTTGGACCCCCCGCCCACGGCCGCCACCACCACGTCGGGCTGGCGGCCGGCTTCCTGGGGCATCTGCACCAGGCATTCCTCGCCGATCACGGACTGGAAGTCGCGCACCAGCATGGGATAAGGGTGCGGGCCGGCCACGGTGCCGATGATGTAGAAGGTGCGCTCGACGTGGGTAACCCAGTCGCGCATGGCCTCGTTCAGGGCGTCCTTGAGGGTGCGCGAACCGGACTCGACCGGCACTACGGTGGCGCCCAGCAGCTTCATGCGGTAGACGTTGGACGCCTGGCGGCGGACGTCCTCGCTGCCCATGTACACCACGCATTCCATGCCGTAGCGCGCCGCCACCGTGGCGGTGGCCACGCCGTGCTGCCCGGCGCCGGTCTCGGCGATGACGCGCGGCTTGCCCATGCGGCGGGCCAGCAGGGCCTGGCCGATGCAGTTGTTGACCTTGTGCGCGCCGGTGTGGTTGAGGTCTTCGCGCTTGAACCAGATTTGCGCCCCGCCCAGGCGCTCGGACCAGCGGCGGGCATGGTAGACCGGGTTCGGCCGCCCCACGAAATGCTTGAGTTCGTAGCGCAGCTCGGCGACGAACTCCGGGTCGTTGCGGTAGCGCTCGTAGGCCTCGCGCAGCTCGTCCAGCGCGTGCATCAGGGTTTCGGCCACGAACACGCCGCCATATGGGCCGAAATGCCCGCGTGCGTCGGGGAAATCGTAGGGTTTCAAGCTCGGGGTCTCCTGGCGCGGCGGCATGCGCGCGGCAATCGGCCCGCGCGCCCACGCGGCGCAACAGGCCATTTTACCCGAGCACAGCGCCTCAGCGGCGGGCCACCTCGACCACGCCCGGCACCTCGCCGATCGCCGCACGCGCCCGGGTCAGCTGGGAACCGTCGGCGATTTCCACGGTGAACACCATGTGGGCCAGCGACTGCCGGCTCTGCGTGTTCACGCCCACCACGTTCAGCCGCAGCCGCGCGAACACCTCGGACAGGTCGCGCAGCAGGCCGGGACGGTCGTGCGCCCGCACGCCGAGATCCACCGGATAGACGGTGCCGCCCGTCTCGCCCCATTGCACGTCGATGGCGCGCTCGGGATGGCGGGCGACCAGGGCCGCATAGCTGGGACAATCGTCGCGGTGCACCGACACGCCGCGCCCGCGCGTCACGAAACCGGCGATGCCGTCCGGCGGGACGGGACGGCAGCAGCGCGCCAGCTGCGTCATGAGCGACCCCACGCCCACCACCAGCACCCCGCTGCGGCCCTGCCGCACCGCGCTCTCGGGGCGGCTGGCATGGGTCACCACGGCGTCGGCGGCCTGGGGGTCGGGCGCCGCCGGCTGCTGGAAGGCGGCGTCGATCTGGCGCAGGCTGAATTCGTCCTTGGCGGCCGCCACGTACAGATCGTCCGCCCGCGCAAAGCCCAGCTGCTGGGCCAGCTGCTCGAGGTTGACCGCCGTGCGGCCCAGGCGCTGCAGTTCTTTCTCGACCAGCGCCTGGCCCTGGGTCATGCGCTGCTGCAGCTCCACGGCGTTGAACCACATGCGCACCTTGGCACGCGCCCGCGGGCTGGCCAGGAAACCGAGCTGGGGGTTGAGCCAGTCGCGCGACGGCCCGCCCGACTTGGCGGCAATGATCTCCACCGTCTGGCCCGTGGCCAGCCGGGTGTGCAGGGGCACCATCTGGCCCTCGACCCGCGCGCCGCGACAGCGGTGCCCCAGGTCGGTATGCAGGTGGTAGGCGAAATCCACCGGCGTGGCGCCGGCCGGCAGCTCGATCACCCGGGCCTGCGGCGTAAGCACGTACACGCGGTCGTCCCCCGGCGCGGCGCGCCCCTTACCCGCCGGGACGGCGGCGCCCGTGGCGCCGACGTCGGCGTTCCAGGCCAGCAGCTGGCGCATCCAGGCCAGCTGGCGGTCGTACTCGCTGGACGCCGCCACCTTGCCGCCGCGCGCGCCGGCCTCTTTGTAGCGCCAGTGCGCCGCCATGCCGTATTCGGCATGGCGGTGCATCTCGCGCGTGCGGATCTGCACCTCGAAGGGCCGGCCGCCGGCGTCGGCCACCACCGTGTGCAGCGAACGGTAGCCGTTGGGTTTGGGACGCGAGATATAGTCGTCGAACTCATCGGCCACCGGGGTCCAAAGCGCGTGGACCAGCCCCAGCGCCGCATAGCACGCCCGCTCGTCTTCCACGATGACCCGCAGCGCCCGCAGGTCGAACAGCTGGGAGAATTCCAGCCCCTTGAGCCGCATCTTGTTCCAGATGCTGTAGATGTGCTTGGGACGACCGGTGACTTCGGCGTGCAGGCCGGCGTCGGCCAGCGCGGACTGCAGGCGATCGATGGCCTGGGCGATGAAGGCCTCGCGCTCGACCCGCTTTTCCTCGAGCAGGCGGGCGATTTCCTTGTAGGTGGCGGGGTCCAGGAAACGGAAGGCCAGGTCTTCCATTTCCCATTTGATCTGCCAGATGCCCAGCCGGTTGGCCAGCGGCGCGTACAGGTCCAGGCTTTCGCGGGCGAAGGAAGGCGCGCAGGGCGTGCGGGTCTCGGCGTACCAGCGCAGGGTCTGCAGGCGCGAAGCCAGACGCATGAGCACGATGCGCAGGTCGGCCGCCATGGCCAGCAGCATCTTGCGCAGCATTTCCTTCTGGGAGCCGGTCTCGGCCTCGCTGTCGCTGGAATGGCGGGCGGCCGCGCCCAGCCGCAGCAGCGCCCAGCTTCCATGCACCAGGCGCGCGACCTCCGGGCCGAACTCGGCGGCCAGGGGATCGTTGCGCCCGGAAGGCGCGTCGTCCGCCGGCAATACGGCCAGCAGCGCGGCCGCGCGCGTGGCGGCATCGGTCTGCAGGCCGGCCAGGATACCCACCGCGCCGGCGGCGTGGCGGGCCAGCGGTTCGCCGGTCAGCGCCTGCTGGTCCCCGAAACGCCCCGCGGCCCAGTCGCGGGCGCGCTCGACCAGGGCGGCGCCTTGCGCATCCAGCCCGGCGCAGGCCTGCTCCCGCCAGCGGGCGTCGAACAGGTCGGGGACTTCGGGCGGCAAGGATACGGAAGGCATCGGACGGCAGCGGCGGTGGAACCGGTGGGCGGGCAGCATACCCTGCCCGCCCCGGCAGACTCTACACTAACGGATCTTCCAGGTGGCTAGGAATTTCACCATGTTGCGCTGGCTCAGGGGCGGCGGGGCGAGCCGCGGCGCCGTCGCCGAAATGCAATCCCGCATCCCCGCGGAACTGTGGGCCGCGGTGCTCGCCGCCCACCCTTTCCTGGCGGCGCTCGCGCCGGACGAGAGCGAGGCGCTGCGGCAGCGTTGCGCCTGGCTGCTGGCCAGCAAGACCATCAACGGCGCCCGCGGCCTGGAACCCACCGATTTCATGCGCCTGGCGATCGCCGCGCAGGCCTGCCTGCCCATTCTCAACCTGTCGCCGGCGCTCTACGAGGGTTGGGACGAGATCATCGTGTATCCCGGCGGCTTCGCCATCCCGCGCCGCAGGCAGGATGCCGACGGCGTGGTCCACGAATACGTCGAGGAAGCCGCGGGCGAGGCCTGGGACGGCGGCCCGGTGGTGCTGTCCTGGGACGACCTGCCCGGCCCGGACGGCGGCGCGTCCGGGCCGGCCGCGCACGCCTTCAACGCCGTCATACACGAATTCGCCCACAAGCTGGACCTGCAATCCGGCGACGCCGACGGCATGCCCCGGCTGGACGACCACCCCGGCCTGCGGCCGCGCATCTGGCGGCAGGTGCTGGAAGCCAGCCTGGACGCCTTCTGCGCGGCGCTGGATGCGGTCGAGGCGGCGATCCCGCCGGACGTCGACCCGGAAACGGCCGACGCCGACCCCTGGTACGGCCAGCTGCCGCTGGACCCCTACGCGGCCACCGACGAGGCGGAATTCTTCGCGGTCAGTTCGGAAAGTTTCTTCGTGGACCCGGCGCCCCTGGCCGAGGCCCTGCCCGACTGGTACGGGCTGCTGGCGGCGTACTATCGCCAGGACACCCTGGCGCGGCTGGACGGCGCCCGCAAGGCGGGCGCCGGGCCGTCGGCGATCAGCCCGCCGCGGCGGTAACGACGATTTCCACCTTGTAGTCGGGGTTGGCCAGGCGCGCCTCCACCGTGGCGCGGGGCGGCGCGTTGCCGCCGGCGACCCACGCGTCCCACGCCTGGTTCATGCCGTCGAACTCCTTCATGTTGGCCACGAAGATCTGCGCCATCAGAATGCGGCTCTTGTCGCTGCCGGCCTGCGCCAGCAGGCGGTCGACGGCGGCCAGGACCTGCCGGGTCTGGCCGGCGATGTCCTGCGAGGTATCCTCGGCCACCTGGCCGGCCAGATAGGCCACGCCGTTGTAGACGGCCATGTCGGACAGGCGCTTCTCGACGTTGACGCGCTGGATGCTGCTCATGGGAACTCCTGGAAATGCGGGAAAAAGACCCGGCCTCAGGCCGGGGGCAGTTGGAAGACCTGGCGCAGATAGGCCAGGTAGGCCGGATCGTCGCACATGGTTTTTTCCGGGGCATCGGACACCTTGGCCACCGGCTGGTCGTTGCAGCGGACCATCTTCATGACGATCTGCAGGGGCTCGTGGCCGAGGTCGTTGGTGAGGTTGGTGCCGATGCCGAAGGACACGCGGCAGCGGCCCGCGAAGCGACGGGTCAGCTCTATGGCCAGCGGGAAGGTCAGCGCGTCGGAGAACACCAGCGTCTTGGTGCGCGGGTCCACGCGGTTGGCCTCGTAATGGGCCAGCAGGCGCTCGCCCCACACGAAGGGGTCGCCGGAATCGTGACGTGCGCCGTCGAACAGCTTGCAGAAATACATGTCGAAGTCGCGCAGGAAGGCGTCCAGCCCGTAGACGTCGGACAGCGCGATGCCCAGGTCGCCGCGGTATTCCCGCGCCCAGGTCTCGAGCGCGAACACCTGCGAGTCGCGCAGCCGCGGGCCCAGCGCCTGGCAGGCCTGCAGGTATTCGTGGCCCATGGTGCCCAGCGGCAGCACGCCGTGGCGCCAGGCCAGCAGCACGTTGCTGGTGCCGGCGAAATGCTCGCCCATAGTGTCTTTCATGGTGACCACGACCTCTTCGTGCCAGGCGCGCGAGAAGCGGCGCCGGGTGCCGTATTCCGCCACGCGGAAGCGGGCCAGGTCGGGCGCATCCAGCACCATGCGCATTTTTTTCTGCAGCCGGTCCCGCCCCTCTTCCCAGGCCGGGTCGCGGCAGACGTTGCGGAAATAGACCTCGTTGATGATAGCCAGCACCGGAATTTCGAAGAGGATGGTGTGCAGCCACGGCCCCTTGACCACCACGGAGATTTCTCCCGGCGCCTCGCCCTCGCCCAGCGAGATGCATTTCTCGGGCAGGTGGAACAGCCCCAGGAAATCCACGAAATCGCTCTTGATGAAGCGCAGCCCGCGCAGGTAGGCCAGTTCGTCGTCGGTGAAGCGCAGCTGGCAGAGGTGGTGAATCTCGGCGCGGATCTCGTCCAGGTAGGGGCGCAGGTTGACCCCCGGGGTGCGGCACTTATAGCGGTATTCGACCTGGGCGGCGGGAAAATGGTGCAGCACCACCTGCATCATGGAGAACTTGTACAGGTCGGTGTCGAGCAGCGAGGCGATGATCATGGCACGGCCGGGGTTTTCCGACACCATAGCACAGCCACTACCTCTCCGAGGGTTATCCCGCAAGCCGCGCGCGCCATTGGGTAAAATCGACCTCTTGCCGCCATTGCGCCTTGCGCCGCCGGAGTTCCGCGATGACCCACGTCGTTACCGAAAACTGTATCAAATGCAAGTACACCGACTGCGTGGACGTCTGCCCCGTCGACTGCTTCCGTGAAGGCCCGAACTTCCTGGTGATCGACCCCGACGAATGCATCGATTGCGCCGTCTGCATCCCCGAATGCCCGGCCAACGCCATCTTCGCCGAGGAAGACGTCCCGGAGGACCAGGTGCCCTTCATCGCCCTGAACGCCGAGCTATCGCCGCAGTTCGCGAGCATCAGCCGGGCCAAGAAGCCCCTGCCCGACGCCGACGACTGGAACGGCGTGGCCGACAAACTGCAGTACCTGGAACGCTGAGCCCGGCCAGCCGGGTTCCCGCAATGGCCGAAGCCAAGTACACCCGCCAGACCGTCGTCGCCGTCCGCACCTGGCTGGCGGGCAAGCTGTTCTCGCTGCGTACCACGCGCGACCCCGGCTTCGTCTTCCAGGCCGGGCAGTTCGCCCGCCTGGGCCTGCCCGCGGCCGGCGACCCGCAGGGCGAACCCCGCGTCTGGCGCGCCTATTCCATGGTGTCCGGCCCGGCGCGGCCCGAGCTGGAGTTCTATTCGGTCGTCGTGCCCGACGGCGAATTCAGCCCCCTGCTGGGCGCCCTGCGCGAAGGCGATCCGCTCTACATCGACCGGACGGCCTTCGGCTTCCTGACCCTGGACCGTTTCGCGCCGGGGTCCGACCTCTGGCTGCTGGCCTCCGGCACCGGGCTGTCGGCCTACCTGTCGCTGCTGGACGACCCGCGCACCTGGGAAAGCTTCCGCCGGGTGGTGCTGGTCCATGGCGTGCGCACCGCCGCCGAGCTGGCCTACCGCGACGAGATCCTGGCATGGCCGCGTCGGCCCGACTACGCGTCCCATTTCCGCGACGCGCCCGACCGCCTGGTCTACCTGCCCATTGCCTCGCGCGAGGCCCTGCCCGGCAAGCCCCGGGCGCGGCTCACCGCGCTGCTCGAAGACGGCCGCCTGGAACGCCTGGCCGGCCTGGACCTGGATCCGGAGCGCTCGCGGGTCATGCTCTGCGGCAACCCCGCCATGGTGGGCGACGCCCGCAAGCTGCTGGCCGCGCGCGGCTTCGCCCCGGGCCGGCGCGGCGTACCGGGCAACCTGGCGGTGGAGAACTACTGGTGATGCCCGGCACGGCGGCGGCCCTGGCCGAGCGCATCGACGACCTGCTGCCGCAGACGCAGTGCACCCAGTGCGGTTTCGACGGCTGCCGTCCCTACGCGCAGGCCATCGCCGATGGCCGGGCCGAGATCGACCGCTGCCCGCCGGGCGGCGAGGCCGGCATCGCCGCGCTGGCGGAGCTGCTCGGGCGCGCGCCCCTGCCCCTGGACACCACGCGGGGCCTGCCCGGCCCGCTGCAGGCAGCCGTCATCGACGAGCGCCACTGCATCGGCTGCACGCTGTGCATCAAGGCCTGCCCGGTCGACGCGATCGTCGGCGCCAACAAGCGCATGCATACCGTGCTGCCCGACTGGTGCACCGGCTGCGGCCTGTGCCTGCCCCCCTGTCCGGTGGATTGCATAGAAATGGTGCCGGCCGCGCCGGGACGGGCCTGGTCGCGCCAGGACGCCCAGGCCGCCCGCCGGCGCCACCGCGCCCGCGCCGAACGCCTGGAACGCGAGCGCGTCCAGCGCGAAACCCGGCTGGCCGGGCGCGCGGCCGCGCCCGCTGCCCGGCCGGAATCCGCCGGCGTAGTGCCGGCCGGCGACGGCCAGGCCGAAGCGCGCAAGCGCGCCGCCGTCGAACGCGCGCTCGCCCTGGCCCGCGCACGCCGGCAGCAGCGGACGGCGCCATGAACGCCGCCAAGCGCCGGGAAATCTTCGCGCGGCTGCAGGCCGCCAACCCCCATCCCGTCACCGAGCTCGAATACGACACCCCCTTCCAGTTGCTGATCGCGGTGTTGCTGTCGGCCCAGGCGACGGACAAATCCGTCAACCTCGCCACCCGCCGGCTGTTCCCGGAACACGGCACGCCGCAGGCCATGCTGGCGCTGGGCGAGGAAGGCCTGGCCGGTTTCATCAAGACCATCGGCCTGTACCGCACCAAGGCCAAGAACGCCATCGCCACCTGTAGGCTGCTGATCGAGCGCCACGGCGGCGAGGTGCCGCGCACGCGCGAGGCGCTGCAGGCCCTGCCCGGCGTGGGCCGCAAGACTGCCAATGTCGTGCTCAACGTGGCCTTCGGCGAACCCACCATCGCCGTCGACACGCACATTTTCCGGGTCGCCAACCGCACCGGGCTGGCCCCCGGCAAGGACGTCCTGGCGGTCGAGGCGAAGCTGGAGAAATGCGTGCCGCGGGAATACGCCCTGCACGCGCACCACTGGCTGATCCTGCACGGGCGCTACGTGTGCGTGGCCCGCAAGCCCAGGTGCCCGCAGTGCGGCATCGCCGACCTGTGCGAATACCGCCACAAAACGCCGGGCTGAACCGGCCCGGCGGGCGGCTCATGATAAACCCCCATGGCGCGGCCCCGGCCGCCCCGGCATACTGGGCGGGCAGCAGATGTAACCGGCAGCCCCCGGAAAAACCCGAACCTTCGCGAATCGGCATGAACAAGACCAAGGGGAACCACTGTAGGCGGGCCGTCCCGTGACCGCGCCCGCCCTCGCCATTTCCGGCCTGCATGCCTGGTACGGCCAGGTCCACGTCCTGCACGGCATCGACCTGACGGTCGAACCGGGCGAAGTCGTGGCCCTGCTGGGCCGCAACGGCGCCGGCCGGACCACCACCCTGCGCGCCGTGCTCGGCCTGACCGGCTCGCGCCAGGGGTCGGTGCGCATCCACGGCACCCAGGCCATCGGCCTGTCCACCTACCAGATCGCCCGGCTGGGCGTCGGCTACTGTCCCGAGGAACGCGGCATCTTCGCCAGCCTGAGCTGCGAGGAAAACCTGCTGTTGCCGCCCGCGGTCGAGGGCGCGCTGGGCGGCGGCCTGTCGCTGGCCGAGATCTACGAGATCTTCCCCAACCTGCACGAACGCCGCAACGCATCCGGCGCCCGGCTCTCGGGCGGCGAGCAGCAGATGCTGGCGGTGGCGCGCATCCTGCGCACCGGGGCCGACCTGCTGCTGCTGGACGAGATCTCCGAAGGCCTGGCGCCGGCCATCGTCCAGTCGCTGGGCCGCATGATCGCCAGCCTCAAGGACAAGGGCTACACCATCGTCCTGGTCGAGCAGAACTTCCATTTCGCCGCGCCGCTGGCCGACCGCTTCTACGTGCTGGAACAGGGCCTGATCGTCGAACAATTCCGCGCCGGCGAACTCGCCGGGCGGCAGGAGGCCCTCAGCGAAATGCTGGGGGTCTGAGACCGGGAGCGTGAGGAGACGGGGCGGGATGAACCGCCCCCAGCCCCAGGTAGCTTTCCATCACGCGGGGATTGCCGGCCAGTTCGCTTGCCGGCCCTTCCAGCACCACTTCGCCGGTTTCCAGCACATAGCCGTAGTCGGCCACCTGCAGGGCCGCCCGCGCGTTCTGCTCCACCAGCAGGATGGCCGCGCCGCTTTCGCGCAGGCGGGCGACGATATGGAAGATCTCGCGCGCGACGCGCGGCGCCAGGCCCAGGCTGGGTTCGTCCAGCATGAGCAGGCCGGGCCGCGCCATGAGCGCGCGCCCCACCGCCAGCATCTGCCGCTCGCCGCCTGACAGCGTGCCGGCCGCCTGGCTGCAGCGCTCGCGCAGGCGCGGGAAAATGCCGTAGACCTCGTCCAGCGTGCCCTTCCAGCCGCGCTCGCGGGCGCGGTAGCGCCGGAAGCCGCCCAGCAGCAGGTTGTCCTCGACCGACATGCTGCCGAACAGCTCGCGGCGCTCGGGCACCAGCGACATGCCGGCCGCCACCCTGCGCTCGACCTGCCAGCCGCCGACGGCGGCGCCGCGGTAGCGGACGATGCCGGCGGCCTGGCCGCCGGGCGGCAGCGAACCCATGATGGCATTGAGCAAGGTGGACTTGCCGGCGCCGTTGGCGCCGATGACCGTGACGATGCTTCCCGCCCGTACTGCCAGGCGCGTCGCGGCCAGGGCGTGCACCTTGCCATAGCGCGCGGACAGGCCCTCGACCTCCAGCACTGGCCCGGCCGCCGCGGGCGCGGCCGGGGCGCTCACGATGCGCCTCCGGCGGCGGGCGCGGTCAGGGGCAGGTCGTCGTCGATGCCTCCCAGGTAGGCCTGCAGCACCGCGGGGTCGGCCTGGATCGCGGCCGGCGGCCCTTCGGCCAGCTTGGCGCCGAAATCCATGACCACCAGGTGGTCGGTCAGGCGCATGACGAAATCCATGTCGTGCTCCACCAGCAGCAAACTCATGCCTTCGTCGCGCAGCTGCGACAGCACCCGAGCCAGGTCCTGCTTTTCGCGGTAGCGCAGGCCGGCCGCGGGCTCGTCCAGCAGCAGCAGCACGGGGTCTGCGGCCAGGGCGCGCGCGATCTCCAGGATGCGCTGCCGGCCCAGCGGCAGGCTGCCCGCCGGCTCGTGCAGATGGTCGCCCAGGCCGACGCGCCGCAGCTGGATCGCGGCCTCGTTCAGCAGCTGCGCCTCGCTGGCGCGCTCGGCGTGCAGCGCGCCGGCCACGATGCCGGCACGCCCGCGCAGGTGCGCCCCCAGCGCGGCGTTTTCCAGCACCGACATGCCGGGCAGCAGTTGGACGTGCTGGAAAGTGCGCCCCACGCCCAGGCGGGCGATCTCGCGGGCGGACAGCCCGTCGATGCGGCGGCCCATGAAGCGCACGCTGCCGCGGGTGGCCGGCGTCACGCCGGTGACCAGGTTGAAGGTGGTGCTCTTGCCCGCGCCGTTGGGGCCGATCAGGCCGACGATTTCCCCCGCGCGCACGGCAAAGCCGATGTCCCTGACGGCCACCAGGCCGCCGAACTCCTTGCGCAGGCCCGCCACTTCGAGCACGGCCGCCCCCGGTTCGGGCCGCGCCCGGCGCGGCAGTGCCGGCGCCCCGGCAGGCGGCTCGCGCTGCGCGTCGGCATGCGGCGCGATGCGTGCCCACCACCCGGCCAGGATCGGCCACAGCCCGTCGCGCGCGTGTTGCAGCAGCACCACCAGCAGCACGCCGAACACGATCATCTCGAAATTCGCGGAGGTGTCCAGCAGGCGCGGCAGCAGGTTCTGGATCTGGTCCTTCAGCGTCAGCACCAGCGCCGACCCCAGCAGCGCGCCCCACACGTGCGCAGCGCCGCCGACCACCGCCATGAAAAGGTATTCGATGCCGTAGTTCAGGCCGAAGGGGCTGGGGCTGACCGCGCGCTGCATGTGGGCGTAGAGCCAGCCCGACACGCAGGCCAGCAGGGCCGCGTAGATGAAGATGGCGATCTTGTAGGCGCCGGTATCCACGCCGAAGGATTCGGCCATGCCCGCGCCGTTGCGCAGGGCGCGGATCGCGCGCCCGGGCCGCGAATCCAGCAGGTTGCGGGTGGCCCAGACCGCCAGCAGCGCCAGGGCCCAGATCAGGTAATAAATGTGCCGGCCGCTGGCCAGGGAAACGCCGAACAGGCGGATGGGCTCGATGCCCGCGATGCCGTCGTGCTTGCCCAGGAGGTCGAGATTGCCGAACAGGTAGAACAGCGACAGGCACCACGCGATGGTCCCCAGCGGCAGGTAATGGCCGGACAGCCGCAGGGTGACGGCCCCCAGCGCCCAGGCCACCAGCGCCGTGACCGCCAGCCCGGCCGGCAGGGCCAGCCACGGCGACCAGGCCTGCTGGGTGGTCAGCCACGCGGTCGCGTAGGCCCCGATGCCCACGAAGGCGGCCTGCCCGAAGGAAGTCAGCCCGCCCACGCCGGTGAGCAGCACCAGGCCCAGCACGACCAGGCTGGCCAGCCCGATATAGTTGAGCTGGGTGATCCAGAACTCCGGCGTCCCCGGCCACAGGGGCAGGACGGCCAGCGCCAGCAGGAAGAGCGCGAGCGGCAGGCGGCGCATCATGGGGCTATTCCTCGTCCTCGGCAGGGCGGCTGGACAGCGACCGCCACAGCAGCACCGGGATGATGAGCGTGAAGACGATGACTTCCTTGTAGGCGCTGGCCCAGAAGGAAGCGAACGCCTCCAGCAGGCCCACCAGCAGCGCCCCGGCCGCGGCCGCCGGGTAGCTCGCCAGGCCGCCGACGATGGCGGCCACGAAACCCTTCAGGCCGATCAGGAAGCCGGTGTCGTAGTAAATGGTGGTGACCGGCGCGATCAGCATGCCCGAGAGCGCGCCGATCAGCGCGGCCAGGCCGAACGTCAGGCTGCCCGACATGCCGGTGCTGATGCCCACCAGCCTCGCCCCGCGCCGGTTGACCGCCGTGGCACGCAGTGCCTTGCCGTAGAGCGTGCGCCCGAAGAACAGCCACAGCGCGGCGATGAGGGCCGCGCAGGTGCCGACCACGAACAGGCTCTGCCCGGACCAGACGGCGAAGCCCAGGTCTACCGAGCCTTCGACGAAGGCCGGCGTGCGCCAGCCCTCGGCGCCGAAGAAGGCCAGGGCAATGCCGGTCAACGCGAAATGCACGGCCACCGACACGATCAGCAGCACCAGCACGGAAGCCTCGGCCAGCGGCTGGTAGGCCACGCGGTAGAGCATGGGCCCCAGCGGCACGACCAGGGCCAGCGCCGTCAGCACATTGACCCACAGCGGGGCGCCCGCGCCCGCGACCCGCGGCGCCAGCCAGAGCAGGAAGAACGGCAGCGCCACACAGGCGAGCAGCGTGCGCGGCAGGCCGCGCCACAGGCCGGTGCGCCGCGCGCGCGCCAGCTCCATCAGGACCACCGCGGCGCCCGCCAGCACCAGCAGCCAGGCCGTCGCCGGCGTCCGGCCGTCGACCAGCATGGCCAGGGTCAGCGCGCCGAAGGCGACGAACTCGCCCTGGGGAATGAAGATCACCCGCGTCACGGCGAACACCAGCACCAGGGCCAGCCCGAGGAGGGCGTAGATGGCGCCGTTGACGATGCCGTCCTGCGCGAGGATCAGCGCAATCGTGGTGTCCATGGGGCGCTATCGCCGCGGGAGGAAAGGGAACATGCCTGCGGCGCCGGCCGCGGCCGCGCAGGCCGCCCGGCGCGCGGCCGCGCGCGAGCCTACAGGTCCGGCTGGTAGACCCACTTGCCGTTCTCGACCTTGACCATCACCCGCGAGCGCTCGTCGAAGCCGGCGTGGTCGGCGGGGCTCATGTTGAACACGCCCTGCGAGGCGGGCACGTTGCGCAGCCCTTCGAGCGCGTCGCGCAGCGCCGCGCGGAATTCGGCGGTGCCCGGCCGGGCACCGGTGGACAGCGCCGCGGGCACGGCGGCCGCGACGAGCTGGCCCGCATCCCACATATGGCCGCCGAAGGTATTGGTGGACCCGGCTCCGTGCGCCTGCTCGTAGGCGGCGATATAGGCCAGCGCCGATTGCTTGACCGGGTTGCCGTCGGGCAGTTGCGCGGCCACCAGCAGCGGGCCGGCGGGCAGCACCATGCCGTCGCAGTCCTTGCCGCACACGCGCAGCACGTCGTTGTTGGCGGCGCCGTGGGTCTGGTAGTAGATACCGGCGTAGCCCCTCGCCTTCAGTTCCTTCTGGGGCAGCGCCGCCGGCGTGCCGGCGCCCGCTACCAGGACGGCGTCGGGCCGCGCGGCGACCAGCTTGAGGACCTGGCCGGTCACGCTGGTGTCGGTGCGCGCGTACTTCTCGGCGGCGACGATCCGGATGCCCTTGGCGGCGGCCGCGCGGGTGATCTCCTGCAGCCAGCTGTCGCCGTAGGCGTCGGCGAAGCCGATGAAACCCAGCGTCCTGACGCCCTGCCGGGCCATGGCGCCGGCCAGCGCACCGGCCATCAGCGCGTCGTTCTGCGGCGTCTTGAAGGCCCAGCGGCGCTTGTCGTCGACCGGCTCCACGATCTTGGCGCTGGCGGCCACGCTGATCATGGGCGTGCCGGTCTCGGCGGCCACGTCCACCATGGCCAGCGAACCCGGCGTGGCCGAGGTGCCGATCACGACGTCGGCATTGTCCTCGGAAACCAGCTTGCGCATGTTGCGCACTGCCTGGGTGGTATCGGTGGCGTCATCCAGCACGATGTAGCGGATCTTCTGTCCGCCCGCCTCGGCCGGCAGCAGCGCCACCGTATTGCGTTCGGGTATGCCCAGCGAGGCGGCCGGACCGGTGCTGGATACGGTCACGCCCACCGTGACCTGGGCGCCGGCCGGCAGCGCCAGCGCGGCAGCGGCGGCCAGCAGGAAGCGGCACAGTTGCTTGCGGCCCATCATTTTCGGGTTTTCCTGTAGAAATCTCGGCGGCCGGCGCCGGGCGCGGGAACCGGCCCGGCAAAGCGAACTATTATATGGGCAGACGGCCCGCGGGCCGCCGCCGGCTGCCGGCGCCGTTGAACCCTTTTTCCACCCCGCTGTCGAACCCGCCTATGCAGAAAGTGCGCAGAACCGACGCCGAATGGCGCGCCCGGCTCACCCCGGAAGAATACGCCGTGGCCCGCGGCAAGGGCACCGAGCGCGCCTTCACCGGCCGCTACTGGGACACGGCCGCGGCGGGCATCTACCGCTGCGTCGGCTGCGGCACGGCGCTGTTCGCCTCCGACACCAAGTTCGACGCCGGTTGCGGCTGGCCCAGCTACTTCGAGCCGCTGGACCCGGCCAACGTGCGCGAGGAAACCGATACCAGCCACGGCATGGTCCGCACGGAAGTCCTGTGCAACGTCTGCGACTCGCACCTGGGCCACGTCTTCCCCGACGGCCCCCCGCCCACGGGCCTGCGCTACTGCATCAATTCGCTCTCGCTCAAATTCGAACCCGCCGCATGAAGAAGTTCCTGTTCGACCTCTTCCCGCTGATCCTGTTCTTCGGCACCTACCGGTACGCCGGCATCTACGCGGCGACCGGCGCGGCGATGGCCGCGGCGGTGGCGCAGATCGCCTGGCTCAAGGCCACCGGCCGCGCCACGGAAGCCATGCACTGGATCAACCTGGGCGTCATCGTGGTGTTCGGCGGCGCCACCCTGCTGCTGCACGACGACGTATTCATCAAATGGAAGCCCACCGTACTGTATTGGCTCTTCGGCGGCGCGCTGCTCGGGGCCCGCTGGTTTCTCGGCCGCAATCTCGTGCGCCAGCTGCTGGGGGCCCGCGTGGCCATGCCCGACGCCGTCTGGGACCGCATGAACACGAGCTGGGCGGTGTTTTTCGTGGCGGCCGGCGCGCTGAACCTGTTCGTGGCCTTCTCCGGCCGGTTCACGGAATCCCAATGGGTCGGCTTCAAGGTCTTCGGCCTCATGGGGCTGATGCTGGCCTTCGTCATCCTCCAGTCGCTCTGGCTGGGACGCCACATGCAGGAACCCGGCCGGGAAGACGCCGCCGACGCGCCCGCCGGTCCGGGCCGGCAGCCATGACCGAAGACCGCGTCGCGCTCATCCGCGCCCGGCTGGACGCGCTCTCGCCCCTGGAACTCGACATCCAGGACGAATCCCACCTGCACGCCGGCCATGCCGGCAGCCGCGGCGGCGCCGGCCATTACCGCGTGCGCATCGTGGCCGAGGCGTTCGCCGGGCTGGGCCCGGTGGCGCGCCACCGGCTGGTGTATCATCATTTGCAGGGCTTGATCCCCCATCCCATCCATGCGCTCGCGCTGGATACGCAAGCGCCCTCCCCCAAAGGAACCCAATGAAACGACTCTTCTTGCTGGCCGCGGCCTGCGCGGTCGCGGCCCCTCTCCATGCGCAGAATGTGGCTACCGTCAACGGCAAGCCCATCACCCAGAAGAGCATGGACCAGTTCGTCCAGCTCCTGGTCGAACAGGGCGCGACGGACTCGCCCCAGCTGCGCGAGCAGGTCAAGCAGGAAATGATCAACCGCCAGGTCTTCGTGCAGGCCGCCGAGTCCGCCGGGCTGGCCAAGCAGCCCGGCGTGCAGACCGAGATCGAGCTGTCCCGCCAGGGCATCCTGGTGCGCGCCCTGATGGCCGACTATCTCAAGAAGCATCCCGTGGACGACCAGGCCGTGCAGGCCGAGTACGACCAGATCAAGCAGGCGCAGGCCGGCAAGCTGGAATACAAGGTCCGCCACATCCTGGTCCAGGACGAAAAGACCGCCAACGACCTGCTGGCGCAGATCAACGGCAAGAAGGCCAAGTTCGAGGACCTGGCCAAGAAGAACTCCAAGGACCCGGGCAGCGCCGCGCAGGGCGGCGACCTCGGCTGGGCGCCTTCCAGCAACTACGTGCAGCCCTTCGCCCAGGCCGTCACCGAACTCAAGAAGGGCGAGATCGCGCCCAAGCCGGTGCAGACGCAGTTCGGCTGGCACATCATCCAGGTCGAGGACACCCGCCCGGTCGAATTCCCTCCCCTGGACCAGGTGCGTCCGCAGATCGAGGAACGTCTGCGCCAGCAGACCCTGGGCCAGTACCAGGAAGACCTGCGCAGCAAGGCCAAGATCCAGTAGCCCTGCGCTGCGGCCATGCCGCGCGCCCGCCCGGGCGCGCGGCGCTTCACTCCACGCCCAGCAGCCGGCGCAGGCCGGCCTCGTCCAGCACGGGCACGCCCAGTTCCTGCGCCTTGGCCAGCTTGCTGCCAGCCTCCTCGCCGGCCACCAGGTAGGCCGTCTTGCGCGACACCGAACCGCTCACCTTGCCGCCGGCTGCCAGGATGTGGCGGGTGGCCTCGTCGCGCGTCCAGTTGGGCATGGTGCCGGTCAGCACCAGCGTCCTGCCGGCCAGGCGGCCGCCCTGCACGGCGGCTTCGGCCGAAGGGTGCACGCCGCGCTCGGCCAGGGCCTGCACGATCTCGCGGTTGTGCGGCTCGTCGAAGAACCGCCGGATCGAGCCGGCCACCACGGGCCCGACGTCGGGCGCGCCCAGCAGCTCGTCCTCCGAGGCCTGGATGATGGCCTCCAGCGACCCGAAATGCCGTGCCAGGTCGCGCGCCGTGGTCTCGCCGACATGCCGGATGCCCAGCGCGAACAGCAACCGCCCCAGGGTGGGGCTGCGCGCCTTCCCGATGGCGGCCACCAGGTTCTCGGCCGATTTTTCTCCCATGCGGGGATACTTCGCCAGCTCTTCGGCCGTCAGGCCGTAGAGATCGGCCAGCGAGCGCACGCGCCCGCTTTCGACCAGCTGGTCCACCAGTTTCTCGCCCAGCCCTTCGATGTCCAGCGCCTTGCGCCCGGCCGCGTGCAGGAGCGTCTGCTTGCGCTGCGCCGCGCAGAAGAGTCCGCCGGTACAGCGGGCGATGGCCTCGTCCTCCGGCCGCTCGATGGCCGATCCGCAGACCGGACAGGCCGTGACCATGACGAACTCGCGCGCGTCGGGCGGGCGCCTGTCGACCAGCGGCCCTACGATTTCGGGTATGACGTCGCCCGCGCGCCGCACGATCACGGTATCGCCGATGCGCACGTCCTTGCGGCGGATCTCGTCTTCGTTGTGCAGGGTCGCATTCGTGACGGTGACGCCGCCCACGAACACCGGCTGCAGCCGCGCCACCGGGGTGATCGCGCCGGTGCGGCCGACCTGCACCTCGATGTCGAGCAGCCGGGTGGTGGCTTCCTCGGCGGGGAACTTGTGCGCCAGCGCGAAGCGCGGCGCGCGGGCCACGAAGCCCAGCACTTTCTGCGCCGGCAGGGAATTGACGCGATACACCACGCCGTCGATGTCGTAGGCCAGCCCGGTACGCATCGCCCCGACCTTGGCGTAGAAGTCGGCCAGCCCCTGCGTGCCGCGCACGATGCCGTGGCGGGGATTGACCGGCAGGCCCAGTTCGCGGAACCAGGCGATCATGCCGGCGTGCGTGTCGTGCGGCAACACGGGCGCGCGCCGCGCGCCTTCCGGCACCGCGTCGGAGAACAGCTCGGCCTGCGGCGGCAGCTCGCCCACCTCGCCCCAGCCGTAGGCGAAAAAGCGCAGCGGGCGCTGCGCGGTGATGCGCGGGTCGAGCTGGCGCAGGCTGCCGGCGGCGGCGTTGCGCGGGTTGACGAAGATCTTCTCGCCGCGCGCCTGCTGGGCGGCATTCAGCTGATCGAAGTCGCTGCGGTTCATGAGCACTTCGCCGCGCACTTCCAGCACGCCGGGCACCTTGCCGCTCAGGCGCAGGGGCACGGAACGCACGGTGCGGATGTTGGAAGTGACGTCCTCGCCGGTGCGGCCGTCGCCCCGGGTGGCGGCCTGCACCAGGCGGCCGTCCTCGTAGCGCAGGCTGATCGCCAGGCCGTCGAGCTTGAGGTCGGCGAAGTATTCCACCGGCTCGCTTTCCGGCAGCATGCCGGCCTCGCGCAGCGTGTCGGCCACGCGCCGGTCGAAAGCCTCGACTTCCTCGCCGTCGAAGGCATTGCCCAGCGACAGCATCGGCACCGCGTGCCGCACCGCGCCGAAAGCCGCCAGCGGCCCCGCGCCCACCCGCTGCGTGGGCGACTCGGGCGTGACCAGTTCGGGATGGGCCGATTCGAGCGCGACCAGCTCGCGCATCAGGCCGTCGTACTCCGCGTCCGAGACCAGCGGGTCGTCCAGGACGTAATAGCGGTGGTTGTGCCGCTCGATTTCCGCGCGCAGGCGGGCGGCAGCCTGTTCCGGGGTCTCGGCCCCGCCGGCGGCTGCCGTCACGAAAACACCCGGATGGCGCGCGGGCTGCCGGCCCGCAGCCCCGCGTCCTCCAGTTGCGTGTAGAGCACCTGCAGCCGCTCGTCGATGACGGCGTCGGCGCCTTCCTGCAGCGGCTTGCCCTGGTCGTCGACCAGGTCGGCCCGCAGCCGGGCGGCCAGCTCGCGGCCGACCTGCACCATGCGGCCGAACGCCTGCGCATCGGGCGGGCTGCAGGGCACGTCCAGCACCAGGTTCAGGCGATCCACCGCCACCTGGCTGGGCTCGAACGGCGCGCCGTCGCCGCGCGACAGCGTGAAGCGCGGCACGCCGGAATCGGACATCCAGGCCAGCCGCGGCCCGTCGGGCACGAAGCCGAGGTCGCAGGCCCAGGCGTGGGCGTCGGCCGCCGGCCTGCCGCCGCCGGCCAGCAACAGGGTCAGCCCGACCTGGGTATCCAGCGCCGCGCAGGTATCGTCCAGGCGCGCGGCCTGCTCCAGCACGGCCTGCTGGTCGGGGCCTTCGATGGAAGCGTCGAAGCGCTCGGCCAGGTCCTGGGCCCGGGCCCAGGCCTGGGACCATTCGATGGCGGTCAGGGGGCCACTACGGTTGGCCAGCAGCACGGCGATCTGCAGGCTGGCATACGATTCGCCGGGCTGCAGCCGCGAACGGTGCACGCCCTGGTCCGTCTCGGCGAAGATGCGCAGAGGCTTGCGCCCGGCCTGCCGCAAGGTCTGGGCCACCGGCAGCAGGTCCGTGCCCGGCACGGGAGACGCGAAGGCCACGTCTATGACCACTTCGCAGGCGGGGTCGGCTTCTTCCGCATCGTCGCCGGCGGCGTCCGCGTGCGCGGCGTCGCGCGGCGCGAACCCCGCGTCGCCCCCCCCTGCCATGCCCGGCTCGCGCCGGACCGGGCCCGCCGGGGCGGCGCCGCCGCCCAGCAATGGGTCGTGCTCGCTGGCCGGGAAGTGTTCCTGCATGCGCCGGCGCACCCGGCGGTCCTGCCACCAGTTGAAACCCAGCACCAGCAGGATCAACAGGACGCCCAGGGCGACGAGCCCGATCTGCAAATCACTCATGTTCCACTCCGCTCGGCTTGCGGATACGCATCCGGATTAGGCGGCCTCGGCCGCAAGTTGCACGGCGGAATCGATATCCACCGCGACGATACGCGAAACGCCCTGTTCCTGCATGGTCACGCCGATCAGCTGGCGCGCCATCTGCATGGCGATCTTGTTGTGCGAAATGAAAAGGAACTGGGTCTGGTCGCTCATGCTGCCGACGAGGTTGGCATAGCGCTCGGTGTTGGCGTCGTCCAACGGCGCGTCCACCTCGTCGAGCAGGCAGAAGGGCGCGGGGTTGAGCTTGAACAGGGCGAACACCAGGGCCGTCGCGGTCAAGGCCTTCTCGCCGCCGGACAACAGGTGGATGGTGCTGTTGCGCTTGCCGGGAGGCTGCGCCATGACCTGCACGCCGGCGTCGAGGATTTCCTCGCCGGTCATCACCAGCCTGGCCTCGCCGCCGCCGAAGAGCTTGGGGAACAACTCGCCGAAATGCCCGTTGACGGTGTCGAAGGTTTCCTGCAGCAGCTGGCGGGTCTCGCGGTCGATCTTGCGGATGGCGTCCTCGAGGGTCTCGATGGCCGTGAGCAGGTCCTGGTGCTGGGCGTCGAGAAAGCCCTTGCGCTCGCGGGCCGCGGTCAGCTCGTCCAGCGCCGCCAGGTTGACCGAGCCCAGGGAGTCGATCTGGCGCGAAATGCGCTGCACCTCGGACTGCAGCCAGCCCACGCGCCGCCAGTTTTCGGGCTGGGCCGCGATTTCCTGCTCCAGTTTCGCGCGGTCGACCTCGTGCTGGTCGAGCTGCTCGGCATACTGTTCGACGGACAGGCGCGCGGCCTGCTCCTGCAACTGCAATTCGGTGATGCGGGCGCGCCGCGGCTCCAGCGTGCGCTCCTGCTGCATGCGGGCCTCGTCGGCCTCGCGCAGCTGCGCGCTCAGGGTGTCGAGTTCGATGCGCACGCGGGCCAGGGCTTCTTCGCGCTCGGCCCGCAGTTCCAGGGCCTCCTGCAGGCCGGCCTGGGTAGCGGTGGCGTCCAGCGCGGCCAGGTCGCTTTCGAGCTGCTCGCGCTCGACGCTGGCCCGGCGGATCTGCTCGCCGGCCAGCTGCAGGTTGCGCTGCAGCTCCGTCGTGCGCGCCGCCAGGCCCCGTTCGGCGAACTCGGCTTCCTGCGCGGCGCGCTCCAGTTCGCGCAAGCGGGCGCGGGCCGCCTCGGCCCGGTCGGCCAGGGCCTCGCCCGCGATCTCGGCGTCGGCGAACGCCGACTGCCGCTCGGCGATCTCGGCGTCCAGGGTTTCGAAACGGGCCTCGGCCTCTTCGCGGGCGGCGGCCAGCTCTTCCTGCTGCGCGGCCAGCTCGGCAAGGTCTTCGCGCAGCCGAGCGGCGCGCTCGCCGGACTGCTGGGCCTGCTGCTGCAGGCGGCTGTGCTCGAGCTGGATGTCGTGCAGCCGGCGGGTAACCTCGGCCACCCGCTGGCGCGCCGGCCCCAGCGCCTGCGATACCTGCTGCCACGCCGCCTCGCCGCGCGCCACCGCGGCGCGCGCCTGGTCGGCGATGAGCTGGCGCGCCTTGACCTCGCGCTGGAGGTTCTCGATTTCCTGCTGGCGGGCCAGCAGGCCCGCCTGTTCGGAATCCGGCGCGTAGAAGCGCACGCCGTGCGCGTCCACCACATGGCCCTGCGGAACGACCAGCACGGCGCCGGGCGGCAGCGTGCCGCGGGCGGCCAGCGCCTGGGCCAGGTCCGGGGCGGTATAGGCCTCGCGCAGCCAGCCGTCGAGCAGCGTGCGCAGGTCCGGGTCGGAGATCTTGAGCAGGCCGGCCAGCGGCGCCAGGCCCGGCGCCGGCTGCGGCGACGGAGCCGCGGACGGCAGCTGGTAGAACGCCAGGCGCGCCGGCGGCGCGTCGTCGGCGAAGGCCCGGGCCCAGTCCAGGCTGCGGACTTCCAGGGCCGCCATGCGCTCGCGCAACACGGCCTCCAGCGCGGTTTCCCAGCCGGCCTCGATATGCAGTTTCTGCCACAGGCGCCCCAGCCCGGCCAGTTCATGCCGGGCCAGCCAGGGCTCCAGCGCGCCCTGTTTCTGGACGTCTTCCTGCAGCTTGACCAGCGCCGCCAGCCGGGCCTCGAGGCGGGCCAGCGCCTGGGCCTCGTCCTGCGCGGCTGCCTGGGCGCGGCTGCGCTCGGCGTCGGCCTCCGGCACCCTGGCCTCCAGCGCGGCGAGCGCGTCCTGCGCTTCGGTCAGTTGATCCTCGGCCGCGGCCTTGTCGCCGGCCAGTTGTTCCAGCCGGGCCGGATCGGGACTGTGCAGTTCGCGCAGTTCCTGTTCCAGCCGCTCGCGCCGCTGCTCCAGCATCTGCAACTGGCGGTCGGATTCGCGCTGGGCCTGGGCGGCCAGCGCGAGGCTTTGCTCGACGCGCGCCAGCTCGGTACGCATGGCATCGCGCTCGGCGGCGGCCTGGCGCACGCCGGCCTCGACGTCCGGCAGGCCGGCCTGGGCCTCTTCGGCCGCCTGGCGCGCCTGCTCGCTGCGGGCGGCGGCCACGGCGGCGTCTTCTTCCGTGCGCGCGATCTGTTCCGTGCAGTGGACCTGCTGGGCCTCCCATTCCGCGACCTGCTCGTCGAGCTGCGCGCGCCGGGCCTGCAGGCGGTTGCGCGATTCGACCACGTGGCGGATCTCGGACTCCAGGCGGCTGACCTGGGCGTTGGCCTCGTACAGCGCGCCCTGCGCGGCATGCACGGCGTCGCCGGCCGCGTAGTGGGCCTGGCGGCGCGATTCCAGCGCCGACTCGCCCGCGCGCAGCTCGGCCATGGCGGCCTCGAGCTCGGTCTGGGCGCGCTCGATTTCGCGTGCGGTGCGCTCGCGGTCCTCGCGCGCGGCCGATTCCTTCAGGTACCAGAACGCGTGCTGCTTGCGTTCGCCCTCGGCCTGCAGTTCGCGATAGCGGGCCGCGACCTCGGCCTGGGATTCCAGTTTCTCGAGCTGGCCGCCCAGCTCGCGCAGGATGTCCTCGACCCGGGTGAGGTTCTCGCGCGTGTCGCCCAGGCGGTTCTCGGTCTCGCGGCGCCGCTCCTTGTAGCGCGACACGCCGGCGGCCTCTTCCAGGAAGACGCGCAGTTCCTCGGGGCGCGCCTCGATCAGCCGGCTGATCATGCCCTGGCCGATGATGGCGTAGCCGCGCGCGCCCAGGCCGGTGCCCAGGAAGATGTCGTGGATGTCGCGCCGCCGGACCTGCTGGTTGTTGATGTAGTAGCTGCTGGTGCCGTCGCGCGTGAGCACCCGACGCACCGCGATCTCGGCGTAGGCGCTCCACTGCCCGGCGGCACGCCCCGCGCTATTGTCGAACACCAGTTCCACCGAGGCCCGCG
>Ga0180222_1000230_pt1 | contig 93682 bp, 88 predicted proteins | sample eDN5th37CKraftOP_FD_151336 | JGI IMG/M metagenome (GOLD analysis project Ga0180222, IMG submission 151336) | Enriched Organic Plus compost microbial communities from Emeryville, California, USA - eDNA 5th pass 37_C Kraft OP (version 2) (version 2) ... | reverse complement strand
GAAAGAACTCGCTCCGCCGCACGGCGGCCGCTTCCTGCGGCTGTGCCAGCACCTGCAGCGTTCACGGTCATGATCACGCTGCGGTCTGGATGTCCAACCTGCCGACGTCCGATCTTAGAAGTTTCTGGGGCGCGCTCGGCTGCTCGTGCTGGGCCATTTAATGTGCAAAAAGGCTAATCGAGTGATGAGGGAGCAGAGGAGGAATTGTGCATTAGAATCTGCAATAATTTCGTAACGAAATTTATTTCAGCTTCTCAGGCAATGTCGGGTTGCAGACGGCTGCCATCACCGTGCGTACACTCGACGCCAGCGCCGACACTCAAGGATCATGGGAAGGCCCTAGCGCGGGAGGCCGCAACCTTTCTGACGTTTCAGCAAATCTCAAGAAACCGCTTCTATTCGATCCACATGTATTCTGCCTTCGTGGAATTTCGCCGCATTAACTTCTTGAGAATGCTAGGGAAGGCATCGTGCAGGACGCCGACGTTCGGTATGCAGCCCGATCAAATTTCGCATCTGCGGCTTGTAGAATCGCACGAAAAAACCTCACATCATCGTGAAAACGCGCCTGATGAAAGGTCCTCCAGCCTGTTATTGGGACTTGGGATATGGGCACATTTGACGACGCCTTCGACACCTCGCTCAGCGAGGTAGAAGGCGTAAAAACCATGGACGATCTGCGCGCATTCGTGACGCGCCTGCTCAAGCGTTATGATCTGAGACATGCGGTCTACCACGCCGTTTCGTTGCCAACGCGGATTGAAGCCAACCCGGTCATTGTATTCACCTATCCGGAACAATGGGCTGCTCATTATATCGAGAGCAATTATTTTGCGGTTGATCCGGTTGTGGGCGCCGCAGCCACCAATCTGCTGCCGTTTGATTGGGGGCGGCTCGATCGACGCGGCGTTAGAACAAAACAACTTTTTGGAGAGGCAAGCGAATTTGGCATCGGCCGTCAGGGGCTCACATTCCCCATTCGTGGTCCAACCGGCGACCACGCTCTTTTTACCGTGACATCCAATGCCACAGACACCGATTGGGAAAAGCTCCGTCGCATGTACATGCGTGACTTCCAGCTTCTGGCGCATTTCGTGCACGGCAAGGTGCTTGAACTGGAGCACGGGGTAACGCTGCCGCTCAAGCCGCTTTCCTCTCGTGAGCGGGAAGTCCTGAGTTGGGCCGTCAAGGGGCTGCAGAACGACGCTATCGCACATAAGCTCGGAATTTCGGAAAGTGCCGTGCGAGCTTACTTTCTGAGCGCACGCGGAAAGCTCAATTGTGTGAGCCGCAGCCATGTGCTGGCGACGGCCGTGAGCATGCGGCTTGTTGGCCCTGCCTCGGGAGCCGGATGACTACTGTCGTTTTCGACAGGTTGCACCAAATCGGGATATGCGGTGAATAAGAGGCCTTCCACCATCGAGGGGAGGCCGACGTGATCAGACTCATCCAGGGTAATAGAGCCAAGAAATTTCCGACAGAGATCAACTCGATGTTTCGAGCGCGAGCCAAGGTATTTGGTGAGCGACTGGGATGGGACGTTGTAATTGAGGACGGCATCGAACGAGATGAGTTCGACGACGCCAATCCTCTCTATCTGATTCAATTCGATCCGCTCACCGGAGAAATCGGTGGGTCGGTTCGAATGCTTCCCACAAGTGGACCGAACATGCTTGGTTCCTGCTTCGCCGGGAAATTCGACGAGCCGATCGACATTTCCAGTCCATTGATTTGGGAGTGTACTCGGTTCTGCGTACATCCTGCTCTGTTCGGAGAGCGCGATCCCCGCAGCTCCTTCAAAATTGCCTGCGAAATCAATCTCGGCGTGTGCGAGGTCGGGTTATTCGCCGGCATCGAGCAGATTCAGGCGGTCTACGACGAGGCGATGGTTCGCGTATACCGGAAGATCGGATGGGAGCCGGAGCCCATGGCGAAGTCCGATCAGCTCGGAGACAGAACTGTTTATGTGGGTCTTTGGGACGTCAACGAAAGCATTCTATCGCGGCTACGCGCAAATCTTGGCGTTTCAAAATCGATCATCGAGCCAGAAGGGATCAGATTCTTGCAGAAGGTCGCTTAGCTCCATCCTCGTTCGCAGAGAGGTCATAACGGTCTGTTTCTCGGCTCGCGTCCGGCAGACCCACCGGCAGGCAGCAGTCCAGCCCGCCGTCCGAGCGTGAGCGTCGCAGCGGTGCCGACAAACACCGCAGCGCCAAACACCCAGCCGGACAACGCCCCGGCCATGATGCCGGACAGCAGCGTGCCGACCGTGCAGCCGAGCCCGGTCATCGCGCCCCAGCCGAGCAGCACTCCGCCCGCGAGCCCGCGGCCTGCCTGGCTGCGCGTCGGCCACGCCGGCTTGAACTGGCCGGCGGTCAGCGCCGCCGCAAACGAGCCGATCACCAGCGCCGCGACGAAGGCTCCGTTCGGCGTCAGCAGCGTGTCGCGCACGATGGTGACGCAGCCGCGCAGCGTATCGAGTCCTTCGAGCCGTGTCGGCAACCAGCCGAAGGCGTCGGCGAGGTCGCGCGCCTGTCCGCTGATCTCCGCCGTGACGCCGAGCGGCGCGACGCGCAGATAGGCTGCGGTGCCGAGCGCGCCGACCGCGAGTCCGCCGGCGGCGGCCGGCCAGCGGTCGATCAGCACCGCATGGCGCAGGGTGCGCGGTGGTTGCGCGACAATATTGCGTGTACCGCGGCGCAAGACGAGGCCGATCGCGGCCAGCGCCAGCAGCCCGGCGGCGAGCGCGCCGGCATAGCCGAGCCATCCCGGAAGCCAGATCACCGGCGCGGATGACACGACCGACAGATAGAGAGGATTCCAGGTCAGGAAGCCGAGCATGAAGCCCGCCACCGTGCCGACCAGCGCGAACGGCGCGGTCGGCGAGCCTTCCCCGAGCCGGTAGAGATGCGCGCTGACGCACGATCCGGACACCGCCATGCCGGCGCCGAAGGTGAGCCCGGCCAGCACCAGCACGACGCTGACCGGGCCGATGAATGCGGTCGGTGGCAACCGGCCGCTGAACGCATCCGGCAGCCAGCCGCCGAACACCACGGTGTAGCCGGCGAGCCCGGCGGCGAGTGCGATTAGGATGGCATAGAGACCGCGCGGATCGCGCGCATCGTACCAGTCGCGGAAATTGCAGAAGAAGCAGAACCGCGCGCGCTGCAGCACGATGCCGAACAGCGCGCCGAAGGCGAGCGATAGCGCGAGTTTGTCCTCGCCCTGCCCATTGAGCACCAGGCCGTAGCCGGCGAGCGCAGCCAGGAGGATGACCGACGCGGCCGCGCGAACGGCCGTCGGCAAAGCCGAAAGCGCCGGGCGAAGGCCCGGCGCTTCCGTCGTGTGGGTTTCCGTCACGTCAGGATCGCCTCATCTGCGTCGCGACGCACCGGTCTACTTGCCGCCCCACACCGTGCCGGCGACGTTGACGACCGGAACACCGACCGCATTGCCATACTCCGTCCATGAGCCGTCATAGTTGCGGACGTCGTAGCCGAGGATCTTGGTGAGCAGGAACCAGGTATGGCTGGACCGCTCGCCGATCCGGCAATAGACGATGATCGGCTTGCTGCCGTCGATTCCCGCCTCGGCATAGAGCTTCTTCAGCTCCTCCTTCGACTTGAAGGTGCCGTCCGCAGCCACTGCCTTGCTCCAGGTGACGTTGACCGCGCCCGGAACATGGCCGGCGCGGATCGACAGCTCCTGCGAGCCTGCTGGCGCGAACACCTTGCCGTTATACTCGTCCGGCGAACGGATATCGACGATCACCGCGTTCTTCGAATCCACCGCGGCGAGCACGTCGGGCAGCCTGGCGCGCAGCTTGGTGTTGGCGTCGCTGACGACGAGGTTGCCGGGCTTGGCCGCCTCGACGCGGTTGTCGAGCGGGCGCTTCTCGGCTTCCCACTTCTTGCGGCCGCCGTCGAGCAGCTTGACGCTCTTCACGCCGTAGACGTCGAATACCCAGGCGCCCCAGGCGGCGAACCAGTTGTTGTTGTCGCCGTAGAGCACGATGGTGGAGTCATTGTTGAGGCCGAGCTTCTTCACCAGCTCCTGGAATTTGTCCTTGGAGGCGATGTCGCGCTTCACCGTATCGACGAGATCCGTGTGCCATACGATGTTCTGCGCGCCGGGAATATGGCCGCGCTCGAACTGTCCCGGCTCGACGCTGACTTCGACGAGCTTGACCTTGGGATTATTCAGATTCTTCTCGACCCAGTCGGTGGTGACGAGCGGCCCTTCCTGTGCCGTTGCCGGCACCGCCGTGGCCGTGGCGAACGCCGCGACGACGGCAAAGGCTAATGCAATGATCTTCATTTCCTTAAAGTCTCCTGTGTTGAATTGAACCGGACGCGCGCGCTCGTGCCGCGACTGCGGCCGCACCGAGCTCTCCGGAGTGTCTTAGAAGGCGAGGCAGCGTCTAGCGTCCGCAGCAACAACACGTCATGGGTAGCCTCCAACTTTTGTCGAGGAGCCCACGAAATCCGTTCGTGGCGCTTTAGCGTTGACGTCGCGGCGCAAGCTGCTCCATCAAATCCCGCGACCGCGCGTGAAAAAACGCGGCGTCGCCACTCCGCCTCGTGCGCGAACGCGAGTCAATGGTGGTTTTCAAGCCCGGGAAGCGATTTCTGCGCCGCACGATAACGGCAAAGAAGTCCTTCAACGTGAGCGGCGCCGCGTGAAATTGTATTCTCACCCGTGACAACCTGCCGCGTTTGCCTCCACTGATTTGCTTCTGGAGAGCGCGGTGTCGTGTCGACTGACATAACTGCGAGTCTTATCGCGACGTTTATTCGTCAGAACGTCAAACAGAAGAAAGACATGTTTTGTTTTCTATCCGTGTGTGGCATGTCAATCTAAACATCGCCCGGCAAGGCCTTTTCACTTTCATCGTTCTGTCTTTCCTCTTATATCGGCATTGCAGCATCGCGAGCGACAACGGCGTCTTTGCTGGATACCGGCGATGCTGTCGTTGTAATTGGTGATCAGGAGAGCGTCCGATGGCTGACAAGGTCAGTCTCGTCAAACCGCACGATGCCAGTGGTGAGATTGCAGAAATTTTCGAAGATATTCGGCGCACAAAGGGAGATAAGTTTCTAACGCCGACGTGGGGCTTTTTCGCCATCGACGTCGATCTCTTACGCCATTGGTGGGGACTGACCAAGCGGCTGCAGATGACGGAGGGCGATCTTCCTAAGCCGCTGCTCAACAGCATCTCGCTCATCTGCGCGGCTGAAGTTGATTGCCCGCGCTGCATCAATAACCATCAGACGCATCTGATCGAGCACTTCGGGTTGAGCTACGAAGAGGTGAACGATATCCTCAACTTTGAGAAATCACCGAACGTCGAGGAATCCGTCAAGGCGGTTTTGCGCTTCGCTCGCAAGGTCGCTTTCAATGAAGGCACCACGGAAGCCGACTTCGAGGCGTTGCGAAAGTTCGGATACAGCGACAAGGCGATACTCGAGATCGTCTCGATGGCGATGCTGGAATCCGGGATGGCCCGCCACGCCGTGGGCGTTGCCCCGTTCGAGGACGGCGACCTCTGGCCGCGTGAGAATGTCCCGTCCGCCTTTTATGGAGAGAACGTCAACCGCTGAGTGATGCTTCGGTCGGAGAAGATCGATATGACCTTTCATTTGCGGGGAGCGGCAACCGTGCTCGGCGACTATATCTCGGCCGACAGCATCCTTCCTGCACGTCATTCCTTTCTCCCGCCTGAAGAAATGGCGCAACAGGCGCTGCTTGAGCTGGGAGCGGATGTCAACGAGCGCCTTCGTTCCCGGCCGATTCTCGTCGCTGGTATGGCCTTCGGCTATGGCACCGGGCGGGAATCGCCGGCGCGCGCGCTGAAGGCGGCCGGCATCCGCTTGATCGCCGGCGGCCCGTTCTCCCGCATGTTGTTTCGCAACGCCGTGAATAACGGAATCCTGGTGGTCGATTGTCCCGATCTCTTCAAGTCGGGGATCGTCGACGGTGACGAGATTGCGTTCGACCTTGCCGAAGGTGTTCTGCAGTGGCGTGATCGTGTTTTTCATACCCCGCCGGTTCCGAAGATCGTCGCGGATATCGTCGAGGCGGGTGATCTGATCGCCTATGGGCGCGCTTTGGTCGGGAGTGCGACCGGATGAGTGACCCCCGGACCCTGGCCGAGAAAGTTCTCGCGCGCGCGACCGGGCAGGCTTCGGTGCAGCCCGGCGCCATCGTCGAGGCGTCTCCCGATTTCACCTATTCGCACGACTATGCGGCGTTTGCGATCGACGCGTTCGAGCGCATGGGAGCCACGCGCGTGGTTCGGCCGGAGCGTGCTGTGATATGCTTCGACCACGCCATTCCCTCTAATTCGCGGCGCGACGCCAATTCGCTGGCGCGGGTGCGCGCTTTCGCGCGGGCGCAGGGATTCGCCGCGCTTTACGAGGGCGGTACCGGCATTGCCCATCAGGTAATGGTCGAACAGGGGTGGACTGTTCCCGGCAGCCTTTCGGTCGCCAACGATTCTCATGCGCCGTCAGGCGGCTCGGTCGGCGCGCTATCGGTCGGTATCGGCGAAACCGAGATCGGCTTCGCCTGGGCGACCGGAAAACTCTGGCTGCGGGTGCCGGAGACGATCCGCATCACGCTGACGGGCGGGTTCAAGCCCGGCGTCTATGCCAAGGACCTGATGCTCGACATCATCCGCCGGCTGGGGGTGCTCGGCGGACTCTACCACGTCATCGAATATCACGGCCCGGCCGCGGCCAGCCTGTCGATATCGGAGCGGTTCACGCTGTGCAACATGACGGCGGAGCTGTCGGCGAAGGCCGGCGTGTTTCCGTTCGACGAGGTAACCCGCGCCTTCGTCGCCGACCGCGCCCGCTTTCCGTTCGAACCGTTGCTGCCCGACCCCGGCGCCCGCTATGTCGAAGAGCATGTGTTCGACCTGTCCGAAATTTCACCGACGGTGGCGCGGCCGGGCCGCGAGGATGCCGGCGTCCCGATCGATCAGGTTGCAGGGGAGCGGGTGGACCAGATCTTCATCGGCTCCTGCACCAATGCGCGCGCCGACGATCTGGCGATCGCCGCGAGAATATTGCGCGGCAAGACGGTGCATCCCGGCGTCCGCCTGCTGGTCGTTCCCGCCTCGCGCGCCGTTGCGCTCGCCGCGGGGCGCAGTGGAGACCTGAATACGCTACTCGAAGCCGGCGCCACGCTGCTGCCGAGCGGCTGCGCGGTCTGCGCGGGCGCGCATCAGGGCGTGATCGGCGACGGGGAACGATGCCTCTCCACCAGCAATCGGAACATGCCGGGACGGATGGGCAACAAAAACGCCGAAATCTATCTCTGCAGCCCGGCAACGGCAGCCGCGAGCGCCATCACCGGGGTCGTCACCGACCCGCGAGGATTTCTGTGACCGTGCTCGCCCGGAAAATCGAGCTTGTCGACAACCGTGCGGATGACGCCGCGATCCGGGTAGCGGACGTGTCGCTGTCGCTGCCAGACCGCAGCGGACGCCGGATCGACATCCTCGACAAGGTCGGCCTTGCGGTGCGGCCCGGCGAATTCGTCTCGATCGTGGGGCCGAGCGGATGCGGCAAGAGCACGCTGCTGAACTGCATCGCCGGACTGCGCACGGCGGAGGCTGGGACGATCGAGGTCCTCGACCGCCCCACTGGGGCGCCGCGTGCGGACGTCGGCTACATGTTCCAGACTCACGCGCTGTTTCCCTGGCGCACGGTGCTCGAAAACGCCGAGATGGCGCTCGAGCTCTCGGGCATGCCACGGTTGGAGCGCCGCGAGCGCGCGCAGCGGATGCTGGAGCGGATGGGCTTGGGCGGCTTCGAGAGCCATTATCCGGGCGAGATTTCCGGCGGGATGCGCCAGCGCGTGTCGCTGGCGCGTATGCTCGTCACCAATCCGTCCGTGCTGCTGATGGACGAGCCGTTCGGCGCGCTCGATGCCCAGACCAAGCTCCTGATGCAGGAATTGTTCCTGGACGAATGGGAGAAGCTGCGGCGCACGGTTCTGTTCGTTACCCACGATCTGGCCGAGGCCATCGTGATGTCGGACCGCATCATCGTGATGAGTGCGCGGCCCGGCCGCATTATCCGGGAATACACGGTCGGCCTGCCGAGGCCGCGACTGCTCGCCGAGGTCCGTTCGACGTCGCGTTTCGTGCAGCTATGGGATGCGCTGTGGAGCGATCTGCGCTCCGAGGCGACCGACTCGCTGCGGGGGTCACGACATGGCCGGTGATTGGCGCGATACGGGAAGCCAATTGCTGCTGCTCGCGACGATGCTGCTAGCCTGGGAAGCTGCGGTTTCGTTCGGCGTGATCAGCGCATTCTGGGTTTCCACTCCGTTGTAGATTGCAGCCCGGCTGATCGACTCGCTGCGCAAAGGCGAAATTCTCTTTCACACTGGCGTGACCATGGGCGAGGCTCTGGCGGGCTTGGCTGCTGGGGCGGTCGTCGGCATCCTTAGCGGATTCTGCCTCGGCATAAGCAAGACGTTGAGTAAGCTTTTTGAACCGTTCATCGTCGCACTGAACAGTCTGCCGCGCGTTGCTCTCGGCCCGTTGATCGTCATGTTTGTCGGCATCGGCTTCGCTTCGAAGTTCCTGCTGGCGTTCTCGCTGGTCGTGGTGCCGGTGATGCTGAATACGTTCGAGGGCATGCGCTCCGTCGATCCGGTCCTCGTCAATCAGATGCGAGTCATGGGCGCCTCGCGGATACAGTTCTTCCGCAGCCTGATCATTCCGACCTGCATTCCATGGATCTTCTCGGCGCTGCGCATATCGATTTCCTTCGCGATCATCGGCGCAATCGTCGGCGAGTTCATCTCCGCGCGATCCGGTATCGGCTATATGATCGATACGGCGGCCGGCGGCTTCGATACCACCGGCATGATGATGCCGCTCGCAGTGCTGATGATCCTCGCCTTTGCCTGCGACCGCCTCATTGTCTGGCTGTCCGCGCGGCTGCTGCGCTGGCGTGCCAGCGAGGCGCTATGAGGCGCTCCCGACCTTTCCAGTTATGACGTGAGGAGAACGTTGATGCGATACGCTTCGTTGTTGAGGGCCGGATTGTTCGGCTCCGCTATCTCCGCCTTTGTCGCACTCGCGGCGGTCTCCACCGCGGCGCAGGAGCTGACCACGGTGCGACTCGGCAGCTCGGTGAAGTCGATCTTCTCGCTGCCGCTCTACGTGGCGGACCAGAAAGGCTTCTTCAAGGAGGAAGGCGTCAAGGTCGCGATCGAGTTCTTCAATGGCGGGCCGCCGGCGACCGCGGCGCTGCTCGGTGGATCGGTGGACCTCATCGTATCCGGGTTCGAGAACCAGTTGAAGGTGGTCAAGCGTGGGCAGAAGGTCGTTTCATTGGCCACGGTCCAGACCAGTTTCAGCGGCTCCTTGGTGCTGCGTAAGGATGTCGCCGACAAGCTTGGCCGCAAGCCCACCGTCCAGGACGTCAAGGGACTCAAGATCGGGACGTCGAGCCGGGGCGGGGTCGCCGACAGCGCGGCCCGCTACCTGCTGGCGTCGAACGGCATCTCGCCGGAGAAGGATGTCGAGATGGTGCCGCTGCGTGGCTTCGACAAGCACATTGCGGCTGGCGAAGCTGGAGAGATCAATGCAAGCCTGATGATCGAGCCGTGGCAGACCATTGCCGTTGATGGCACCAAGGATTGGGTCTACGTCCAGAATTTCTCCGTTGGCGAAGGCCCCGATCTGTTTCAGAACATGGCCTATGTGACGCTGCAGACCACCCCCGACTATCTCGCGAAGAATCGAGCGGTTGCTGAAAAGGTGGTGCGGGCGGTCATCCGCGCGCAGTCCTTCATTGCCAAGGAACGCAACCTGGACGAGTTGACGCGTATCGCCAAGAATGTGTTCACCGACACGGATGCGAACATCCTGCGCATCAGCATCCAGCACCAACTCGACACCTATAATCCAGAGATCTCGCCGGCTGCGATCGAGAAGAATATCACGCTGGTGAAGATCGCCGGCCAGTTTGACGGAACCGCGCCGGAATACGACGCCATCGTTGATGGGTCATTCAAGAAGTTTTGGTCTGCATATTCTGCGAAATAGGGGTATTCAACCGAACGTCGTGAATGCGAAGCATCCACGCCTGCAGACGGGCGGAACCTCTTGGCACAATCGGGGGCCTGCCACCATTCGACGATGACGCATATGACGACGTCAGAAAATTCTTGATCGTCGATTCAGGCATCGTCGGCGTACACACGCCGAACATCCGCAGATTGATGTTCGATAGACAAAGCGTCCTCGTAACATGGAGAACCTGGATACTTCGTTCCTTGAAAGGCGATGATTCAGAAATGTTGATCTCAAGCACTCGTCACAGTTTGCTTTGGAATAAGCAACGCAGGAAATGTTATTTGTGAACCCGCATCGGGCTTCCTAGTCTCGCATCATCATCGATTTTGGATGTCTTGCGAGGATCCTATGAACAGCCTGTCACGGAGACGTTTCTTCGGGTCGGTCGCCGTCGCCGCAGCGGCGACGACGGTGAGCTGGCCCGCGATGTTCTCCGGCCGTGCTCATGCGGCCGCACCGACACTGGTGCCGCGAAAGCTGCCGTTCCCGCCTAATGATAATTTCGGCAGCTACGAGCCGGCGATCTCGGCGGACGGCAACACCATCTATTTCGCCCGCTTTGCGGACAACGGCACCAGCTCCGGTGACAAGCGGGTGAAGGGCACCTCCGATCTGTTCGTCACGCGTCGAATCCGCCAGGACCGCGAGTGGCCGGGAACCGCCGGAGACTGGTCGGCGCCCGAGCGCCTGCCCGACACCGTGAACAGCGATTCCAACGAATTGGAGCCGTGGATCTCTCCCGACGGGAATAGCCTCTACTGGCAGAGTCGGCGCAACGGCGGCGCGGGCAGCACGGACATCTGGGTCAGCCACAAGCAGGCTGACGGCCAGTGGAGCCAGGCGCAGCCCGTGTTCGGCGGCAACATCAACACGCAATACCAGGACCACTGCTTCTTCCCGTTCGATCTTCCGGGAGAGCCGAGCGCCATGTTCGCCGCGCCCTGCGCTACGTCCCGGCCGATCGGCTCGTTTGCCATTGCTCGCTCGCGTTGCTTTGAGTGAACGGCTTCCGCGGGCGGACGGTTCCTTGCGAAAAAGGTGTGCGGTCGAACGGGCGGCGAGCGCTGGGGTTTGTCACGTCATCATGCAGGCGATAACATCAACAGTACGATTCAGGACAGCCGATGGCGAACAACACGCTCGATTCCGATGTCCGGCCCGCGGATGTGCCGGTTGTCGTTGCCATCGGCGCGTCCGCGGGAGGCGTGCAGGCGCTGCAGGCGCTGTTTTCCGCCTTGCCGGCGCATATCGGCGCCGCCTTCATCGTCGTCGTGCATCTCGATCCCAACGTCCGGAGCGAGCTGCCCGCGATCATCGCCGCACGCACCGGCATGACGGCGATCCAGGTCGTCGGCCGTCACAAGCTGCAGGCCGACCATATCTATGTCACGGCGCCCGATCGCCGCCTGGAAATCGTGGATCATGAGGTCGTGGCCTCCAAGCTCGAGGAGCCGCATGGCTCGCGGTCGTCGATCGACCAGTTCTTCCGCTCGGTGGCGGAGCGGCTCGGCGACGGCTTCGCCATCATCCTCAGCGGGGCGGGCACGGACGGCTCGGTCGGTGTCCGCGCGGTCAAGGAGTCCGGCGGGATCATATTGGTGCAGGATCCGTCGGAGGCGGAATATCCCTCGATGCCGCGAAGCGCGATCGCCACCGGTGTCGTCGACGTCGTGCTGCCGGTGCGCGAGCTTGCAGCGCGGCTGACCGATCTGGTGCGTCTCAAGCAGTCGATGTCGCTTTCCAGTCCACCGCAGGTCGATGAAGAGCAGTTGCGCCGAATCCTGACGCATCTGCGCATCCGCACGGGGCATGATTTCTCGAAATACAAGCGGTCGACGGTGGTGCGCCGCATCGCGCGCCGCATGCAGGTCACGCGCAGCGACGATCTCTCAGCCTATTATGACATCCTGCGCGAGAACAACGACGAGGCGCAATCGCTTCTTGCCGATCTGCTGATCTCGGTGACGACCTTCTTTCGCGATCCCGAAGCGTTCGAAAGCGTGCGCCGGATCGCTCTTCCGCATCTATTCGAGGGGCGGGATCCCGAAGATCCAGTGCGGGTCTGGGTGTGCGGATGCGCGACGGGCGAGGAAGCCTATTCCATTGCTATGCTGCTGCTGGAGGAAGCCGGCCGCCATGAGCCGCGGCCGCCGTTGCAGATTTTTGCCTCGGATCTCGATGCCCGCGCGCTAGCGATCGCCCGCGAAGGCCGTTATCCAAGCGCCATCGAAGCGGATGTCAGCGAAGACCGGTTGCGCCGCTTCTTCACGCGGGAGGGCGACAATTATCGCGTCCGGCAGGAGCTGCGGGACATCGTGCTGTTCGCCCATCACGACCTGCTGAAGGACCCGCCGTTCTCGCGGGTGGATCTTATCTCATGCCGCAACGTGCTGATCTATCTCGATCGCGAATTGCAGGAGCAGGTGATCAGCACCTTCAACTATTCCCTCAATCCGGGGGGCTTCCTGCTGCTCGGCTCGGCGGAAACGGCCGACAACCCGGCGGGGATGTTCCGCAACCTCGACCGCAATGCCCGCCTCTATCAGTCCACGGCGAATACCGGCGACAAGCCGCGGCTGTTGCCGCGCCTGTTGGGCCCGCTCCGCGTTCGCGAGCAGGTGCCCTCCATCAACCGCACGAACAACCCTTCCGCCGCGTTCAATGACGTTGTGATGCACCGCCGCGCGCTGGAGAAGCTGGCGCCGCCGAGCATCCTGGTCGACGAAAACCACCGCGTGATCCATCTCTCGGAAACCGCCGGACGCTTCCTGCAGCCGTCCGGCGGGCCGTTGACCGGCGATGTCGTCGATCTGGTGCGCAGCGAGCTCCGCTTCGAGCTGCGCTCGGCGTTGCACCGGATCTTCGAGCAGAACACGCCGACGCTGAGCCTGCCGATTCCGGTCCGCTTCAACGGGGCGCCGCACCGCGTGCTGATCCAGGTCAAGACGGCGGAGCTGGATGAACTAGGCGAAGGCCGCAACGCGGTGGTGATGTTCATCGAAGGCGAGGAAATCGAGGAGAGCCTCGGCCGGGAAAGAGCCACCGACGAGACCGTGCGCCGGCTCACCCAGGAACTGGAGCTGGCACAGGCGCGTCTGCGCACCGTGCGCGAGGAATCGGACGCCGCCAACGAGGAGCTGCGCGCCGCCAACGAGGAGCTGCAGTCGATCAACGAGGAATACCGCTCGACCTCGGAGGAGCTCGAAACCAGCAAGGAGGAGTTGCAGTCCATCAACGAGGAGCTGCAGACCGTCAACAGCGAGCTGAAGCTGAAGCTCGAAGCCATCTCGCGGGCCCACAGCGATCTGCAGAACCTGATGGCCGCAACCGATTTCGGGACGCTGTTCCCCGATTCAAGCCTGCGGATCAAGCGCTTCACCGAACGCGCGACCGAGCTGTTCAGCATCACGCCCACCGACGAGGGCCGGCCGATCACCGACTTCGCCCATCAGCTCGAATACGACGATCTCATCAAGGATGCGCGGGCGGTGCTGGCCGACCTCGCGCCGATCCGCCGCGAGGTGAAGAGCCGCAGCGGAAAGTGGTACGACATGCGGCTGCGGCCCTATCGGACGGTCGAGGACAAGATCGACGGCGTGGTGATCACCTTCGTCGATATCAGCGACCGCCGCCATGTCGAGGAGCAGCTGCGCGAAAGCGAGCGGCAGCTCCGGCAGTTCAAAGGGCAGTAGGGCCCGGTCGGCTTAGGCTGAATCGGCTTTTGCCTCCGTCCGCCCGCGAAGGCGGAATCCCACCCTTGTTGTCCCTGGATTCCCCAGCGGCGCGGGATTGTATGATGGTACGACAAGGCCGGTCCGAGCGCCCTCAGCACGCGACCGTGGCTATGCACGGACTTTCCTGGTCCTGGATCCTGACCGACATCTGGTATTCGAAGCTGCACAAGCAGGTGAATTTCAAGACCGGGCGATCGTCCCGGAGATCGGCAAGAACCTGCGAAAGCCGCATATTGGTCCCGCATCGCGGACAGAGGACCCGCGGGATGACGGGATGAAGGTCTGCTCGCTGCATCACGGCCTCATGGATCACGGCTTCACTCGTAAGAACGATCTCAACCGAACCACAACCGGACTGCCGCGTCGGTTCAGTATGCGACTTAAGAAGCTATTTTCATTTGCGAGGCGGCCGTAGCCTTCCGGCGGCGGCAGCAGCGGGAGGTCCCGCGCGCCGGCGACGATGCTCACGAGCGCGCGGCGGTTTCCCCGCGGTTACGGCTGGCCAGCGTGCTGCGCCATTCGCCGCGGTTATGTGTTGCCGGACCTGCTCGTGCCGCCGCTGGCTCCCCGCAGCACGACATGGATGGCCGGGATGACCAGCACGGTGAGCGCCGTCGACGAGGCGAGGCCGAACAGCAGCGAGATCGCCAGGCCCTGGAAGATCGGATCGGCGAGGATGACGGCCGCGCCGATCATCGCGGCGATCGCGGTCAGCAGGATCGGCTTGAAGCGGATCGCGCCCGCTTCCAGCAGCACGTCGATCAGCGGCCGGTCGGGCCGGCGCGCATGGCGGATGAAGTCGACGAGCAGGATCGAGTTGCGCACGATGATGCCGGCGAGCGCGATGAAGCCGATCATGGAGGTCGCCGTGAACGGCGCGGCGAACAGCCAGTGTCCCAGCATGATGCCGATGAAGGTGAGCGGAATCGGCGTCAGGATGACGAGCGGCAGCTTGAAGGAGCCGAACTGCGCGACCACGAGGATGTAGATGCCGAGGATCGCCACCATGAAGGCCGCGCCCATGTCGCGGAAGGTGACCCAGGTCACCTCCCATTCGCCGTCCCAGAGCAGGGTGGGGCGGGTCTCGTCGTCCGGCTGGCCATGCAGCGCGATGACTGGCTTCGGCAGGCTGCCCCAGTCGATCCGGTCGAGCGCGTCCTGCACGGCGAGCATGCCGTAGATCGGCGCTTCATAGGCGCCGGCGAGCTCCGCCAGCACCATCTCCGCGGCGCGGCCGTTGTGTCGGAAGATCGGATACGAGGCCGGCTCATGGCTGACGCTGACCACGTCGCCGAGCTCGACCACGCCGCGTCCGCCGGGCAGCGCGTTGGCCGGCACCGGCGTCGTCAGCGTGCGCGCGTCCATCACGGCTTTTGCCTTGGGCAGCGCGAGGCGGATGGCGATCGGCTGGCGGCCGCCGCCGCGATGCGAATAGCCCACCGTGGTGCCGCCATAGAGATGGCGCAGCGTGTCGTACACGTCCGACTGCTCGACCTTGTAGTATTCGAGATTGTCCTGGTTGATCGCGACGCGCAGCCGTTCCGGCTGGTTGTGGTAGCTGTCGTCGACATCGACGATGAACGGAACGCTCGCAAACGCCGCGCGGACCTTGGCGGCCACCGCGCGCCGGGTCTCCGGGTCCGGGCCGTAAATCTCCGCGAGCAGGGTGCCGAGCACCGGCGGGCCGGGCGGCGGCTCGACCACCTTCACGACGGTGCCTCCCGGCAGGTCGAGACCGTTCAGGCGCTGCCGGATCTCGAGCACGATCGCGTGGCTGGCGCGCGCGCGGTCGCCCTTCGCCAGGAGGTTCACGGCGATGTCGCCCTGCTCCGGATTCGCGCGCAGATAATAGTGCCGCACCAGCCCGTTGAAATCGAACGGCGCGGCGCTGCCGGCATAAGTCTGGAACGAGACGATCTCCGGCACGGACGCCAGACGATCGACCATCGCCTGCAGCGCGCGGTCGGTGTCCTCGACCGATGCACCTTTCGGCAGGTCGAGCACGACCTGAAGGTTGGCCTTGTTGTCGAAGGGCAGCAGCTTCACCGTCACGTGCCGGGTGTAGAGCAGCCCGAGCGAGGCCAGCGTGGCGACGCCGACCACCAGGAGGAAGGTCCACGACCGGCGGCGCGTCGCAAGGACGGGCCGTGCGATGGCGACATAGAGATGGCCGAGCCGCCCGCCGCCCGCATCCTCGTGGCCGCTGCCAGGAGCGTCGCCGGAATGGCCGCCGCCGAACATCATCATCAGCCACGGCGTCAGCATGACCGCGACGAAGAAGGAGAACAGCATCGCCGCCGAGGCGTTGGCCGGGATCGGGCTCATATAGGGGCCCATCATGCCCGACACGAACAGCATCGGCAGCAGCGCGGCCACCACGGTCAGCGTGGCGACGATAGTGGGGTTGCCGACCTCGGCGACGGCATCGATCGCCGCCTGCACGCGCGCGCGGCCGTCGCGCATGGACCAGTGGCGGGCGATGTTCTCGATCACCACGATGGCGTCATCCACCAGGATGCCGATCGAGAAGATCAGCGCGAACAGGCTGACGCGGTTGAGCGTGTAGCCCATGATCCAGGAGGCGAACAGCGTGAGCAGGATCGTGATCGGAATGACCACCGCCACCACCAGCGCCTCGCGCCAGCCGATCGCGACGGCAACGAGCACCACGATCGAGACCGTTGCCAGGCCGAGATGGAACAGAAGCTCGTTGGCCTTCTCGTTGGCGGTCTCGCCGTAATTGCGCGTGACCGTCATGTCCACGTCCTTCGGAAAGATCTGCCCGCGCACCTGTTCGAGACGTCCGACGATCTCGTCGGCGATGATCACCGCATTGGTGCCGGGACGCTTGGCGATCGCGAGCGAGACCGCGGGCGCTCGGTCGAGCCCGGTGCTCGTCTTCCGGATATCGGTGACGCGGTTCTCGGCCGGCGCGGCCGTCAGCGCGACATGGGCGACGTCGCGCACATAGACAGGCCGGCCGTCCCGCGCCGTGAGCAGGATGTTGCCGATCTCGGGCAGCGCCTGCAGGGTCTGGCCGGCGACGATGGCGCGCTGCCGGGTGTCCTCCCGCACCGTGCCGAGACGGAACGAGCGGTTGGCGCCTTCGATCTTGGCGGCGAGCTGCTGCAGCGTGATGCCGTAGAGCGAGAGCCTTTCCGGGTCGGGCTCGACGCGGAACTGTTCCGGCTGCTCGCCGACGATGTAGGTGAGGCCGATGTCGGGCAGCTTCGAGACTTCGACCTGCAATTCACGGGCGAGCCGCGTCAGCCCGTTCGCGGTCCATCGCGAAGCGGCATCCGGCGTCGGTCGCAGCGTGACGACCACGATCGCGACATCGTCGATGCCCCGGCCGACGATCAGCGGCTCGGGAATACCGACCGGGATGCGGTTCATGTTGGCGCGCACCTTCTCGTGCACCCTGAGAATGGCGGCGTCGGAATTGGTGCCGACCTTGAACCGCGCCGTGACCACGGTGCCGTCGTCTTCAGTCTGCGAGTAGACGTGCTCCACGCCATCGATGCTCTTGACGATGGTCTCGAGCGGTTCGGTGACGAGCTTGACCGCGTCTTCCGCCTTCAGGCCGTTGGCGGTGACATGGATGTCGACCATCGGCACCGAAATCTGCGGCTCCTCCTCGCGCGGCAGCGTGACCAGCGCGACGAGCCCGAGCGCGAGCGAAGCGAGCAGGAACAGCGGCGTCAGCGGCGACGCGATGAAGGCGCGGGTGAGGCGGCCTGCGATCCCGAGCGTCATGGCAGCACGACTCTGTCGCCGTCGCGCAGGCCCGTGAGGATTTCGATGCGCGTCTGGCCGTTATCTTCGAAGGCCTCGCCGAGGATGACCGCGACATCGATCTCGCCTGACGCCGCGGCGATGCGCACATAATCGACGCCGTGCACGGTCCGGATCGCCTGCGGCGGCACGGCGAGCACCGTGCGCTTGCCGACCGGGATCGACACCAGCGTGCGCTCGTTGACGAAATAATCTCCGATCCCGTCGACCTCGACGTCGGCGATCACCCGCCCGTCGGCGATCTCGGGATAGACTTTGACGATCCGTCCGCGATGCGCCGCCGGCAGCCGGTCCGCCGGCTGCGCCAGCCCGCGCTCGCCGACGAGAACGCCGGCGCCTTGCACGATTTCCGCGGCATGGCGTTCCGGCAGCGAGAGGCGCAGATAGTACGGGCCGGGCGCGATCCTGGCGATCTCCTCGCCAGGCAGGACGACGGAACCAAGCGTGACGGGAACGGTGAGCACCCGGCCGGTCGCCGGCGCGAACACGCCGCCCTCGCGCGCGCTCTGCTCGATGACCGTCTTCTCCGCCCTGGCCGCCGCGACCTGGTTGGTTGCCACCTCGAACTGCATCCGAGCCTGATCGAGCCGAACCTGCGTGCCCGTTCCCGTTGCCCTGAGCTGCTGCGCCCGTTCGAGCTCGGCGCGGGCATTCTCGAGCTGCGAGTTGAGCGCCTCGATCTTGGCATCGGCGGCATTGAGCTGGAGCGTCAGCTTGTCGTCAACGACCACGGCGATCGCCTGTCCTTCCTTGACCTCGTCACCCTGGCTGATGCGCAGCTCCCGCACCGAGCCGCCGATCCGGGCGCGCGCCGGCACGACGATGCGGCTTTCGACTTGGCCGAACACGGCTTTCATCTCGGGAATCGTCATGGCTTTGACGACGAATTCGGCGGCGCCGGCGAGGGCCGGCATGCCGACGATTACGGCCGCGGTGAGGATGACTGTCGGGAAGCGCAATATCATCGGTCGATGCATGGGACGTGCTGCTTTCGCGGGCGATCGCAAGGCTTCGCCCGCCCTTCGGATGGAGAAAACCCGCTGCTATTTGAACGCCACGCCGGCGCGGCAGCCGAGCTTCCTGAAGATCATCGCCGCCGGGCAGAAGCCGGTGATCGATGCCTGGACCATGTTTAGGCCGACGAAGGCCGTGAGCAGGTACCACCACGGCGACACGTAGAATCCGAGCCCCAGCGACACCAGCACCATGAGGCCAGCGAACATCAGCACGGCGCGATCGATCGTCATTGTCGTCTCCTTTGCTTCGAGGACGGCGCCTATTCAGCCGTCTCCATGTGGATGTCCTTCAGCTTCTTGATGCCGAGCATGTCGAGGACGAGGTTCTCGTAGAACGTCTCCGCCTTGCCCTGCCGGATCTTGCGCAGGAAGTACTTCTCGAAGCCGATCTTGGCGGCGTGCACCCAGAGTCCCTGCGACGACCAGTTGACGTTGCGCGGCGGAATCTGCGGCTGCGCGATGAAGGCGATGCCGTCGTCGCCGAAATCGGCGAGGCAGACCGCGTTCCAGGTGGCGACCGCCTTCGGCTTCTCGCCCTTGAGCAGCGCGGCGATGTTCTGCGCCGTCGCGGTGACCATGGATTCGATCATGAACCCGGTCTTCGGCACGCCGACCGCGAGCGGCGTCTTGCCGACCGGCGGGATGGCGACGCACACGCCGACCGCGAACACGTTCTGAAAGGCGGGGTTGCGCTGGTGCTTGTCGATGGTGATGAAGCCGCGCGGATTGGTCAGCCCCTCGATCCCGTAAACGGCAGGCACGCCCCGGAATGCGGGCAGCAGCATCGAGAAGGCGAACGGCAATTCATGCGCGGCCTTGACCGAGCCGTCGTCGTTGACTTCCTCGACGACGAGCTTGCCCGGTTCGGCCCTGGTCGTCCGCGCATTGGTGATCCACTTGATGTGGCGCTCGCGCATGGCGCTCTCGATGAGCCCCTTGGTATCGCCGACGCCGTCGAGACCGAGATGCCCGATATAGGGCTCCGGCGTCACGAACGTCATCGGCACCCGGTCGCGGACGCGGGAGTTGCGCAGCGCGGTGTCGAGGATGAAGGCGAACTCGTAGGCGGGGCCGTAGCAGGAGGCGCCTTGCACGGCGCCGATCACCACCGGTCCCGGCGCCTTGACCAGCCTGTCAAATGCCGCCTTGGCCTGCACGGCATGATCAATCTGACAAATGGATTGCGTATGGCCCTGCGGGCCGAGTCCGGGGACCTCGTCGAAGGCGAGGTCCGGCCCGGTGGCGATGATCAGATAATCGTAATCGACCGCGGAGCCGTCGTTGAGCTCGACGCGGTTGTCCTTCGGATGAACGCGCCTGGCGCCTTCCGGGCGCAGGTCGATGCCGCGCTGTTTCAACACCGGTCCGAGATCGACGGCGATGTCCTCCGGCTGTCTCCAGCCCACCGCGACCCAGGGATTTGACGGCACGAACGAATAGCTCGAACCGAGAGTGATGACGGTGAGACGGTCGTCGCGCCGCAGTTTGGCCTTCATTTCATAGGCCATGATGATTCCACCGAGACCTGCACCGAGAACCACGATATGAGACATGGGCATTTCCTCCGTTTGCGGCTTGGTGCCGGTATCGGCCGGCGCCTTCCGCGCATTGCTTCGATGAGGCTCCATCACCTTTGGCGGCTGTTCGCTGCGGGCGATTGAGCTTCCTCAAAGGTCCGGCTTGCATGTAACATTCAAGGATTATAAATTCAAGAACATGAATGTAATTGACATGATACCGGCCGCGGAATCGGCCGCGGTGCTGATGCGCAGCCTGTCGCACCCGCAGCGGTTGCTGGTGCTGTGCGCCCTGGTGGACGGGGAGAGATCGGTGGCCGAGCTGCGGCAGGCGCTGGGAATCGAGCAGGTGCCGATGTCGCAGCAGCTCATGCGGCTGCGATCGGACGGGCTCGTCGAAGCCCGCCGCGAGGGAACGACGGTCTACTATTCCATCGTGCGGCCCGAAGTTTTGACCGTGGTGCGGGCGCTGCATTCGGCCTTCTGCGCGCCGACCGGCAGGCGGTCGCGCGGCAGACAACGCAGGAGTGCGTAAAGGAACGGCGGACTATTCGGCGTCGGCCGCGTGGCGCTGAACCGCTGCGCGATGATCGAGCCCGAACGACGGACTTGGCACGCTCCGAGCGCGCGTCCAATCGCTCGATCTCATGGGTGAGACCGGTCGGCTGCATTGCGCCGGCAATTGCGGCAGGGTCGAGCATTTCTAAAGTGCGCCGCGCGCGATCGCGACGGCGCTGCGTGACGCGCAAAATCACCGCGGCATCGAGTTGTTGCGCGAGCGCAAAACGATGCGCGCGTTCGTCGCTACAAATTTATTTTAGAGGTCATTGGAGCCGCGCTGCGTCCGCGGGTTGCCTTGACTCACTGATGCTCGGCAGCAAAAACATACAATGAAAATATATCTTTTTTAGAGCGAATCTAAACAACGACGGGGTGCATGCCTGCATGCGCCCCGTCAGGCGTTGGGGCGATCGGCGATGAGAACAGATGCACGGGAATGCAGCGACAGTGGACGTGACAGCGGCGACCGGCCCGCCGGCGCAGCATGGCTGTGGCGCACTGTCGCGGCGCTGCTGATGTCAACCGCAAGCCAGGCGTGTTTCGCGCAATCGGCGACGCCGGGCGCGACCGTGGTGCTCGAACCGGTGCTGGTCGAGGGCGCGCGCGAGCAGTCCGCGGCGACGCTGCAGCAGCGGCTCGATGCACTGCCCGGCGGCGTCGCCACGGTGCCGCGCGACGATTTCGACGCCATCAGCAACCTGACGGTGTCCAAGGCGCTGCAGACCGTGCCCGGCGTGGTGGTGCAGGATTTCTTCGGCGGCAACGATCAGCCGCGCATCCAGATCCGCGGCTCGGGGCTCCAGCAGAATCCGGTGGAGCGCGGCATCCTGATGCTGCAGAACGGCCTGCCGCTCAACCGCGCCGACGGCTCCTATATCGTCGGCTTCGCCAATCCGCGGCAGGCGGAATCGATCGAGGTCTATCGCGGCTACATGGCCAACCGGCTCGGCGCCACCGTGCTCGGCGGCGCGCTCAATTTCATCTCGCCGACTGGCTCGACGCAGCCCGGCTCGCAGCTCATGGTCACCGGCGGCAGCTTCGGGCAGGGCGCGGTCGCCGGCCAGACCGGATTCCAGAAGAACAATGTCGACGGCCTGCTGCAGTTCGACCTCAGCCGCCGCGACGGCTTCCGCGACTACAACGAATCCGAGCGCGCCAGCGTCGGCGGCAATGTCGGCGTCGCGATCTCCGACACTGTCAACACGCGACTCTTCGCCGGCTATACCGATCTCGGCTTCGATGTCGCCGGGCCGCTGACCAAGAGCGCGCTGGAATCCAATCCGCGCCAGGTTCATCAGGGGCCGTCCGTGCTGCCGCCGATACCGCCGGGCACGGCGGTCAATCCCGGTCCTAACGTGCTGCGCGACCGGCCGCGGCGCGATGCCCGTCAGTTCCTGGCCGGATCGCGCACCACCGCGACGTTCGGCGCGCATATCATCGATATCGCGCTGGGCTATACCCACACCGACGACACCTTCCGCTTCCCGATCTCGTCGGGCATCCGCGTCACGCAGGGCGGCGATTTCACCGGCCTGCTGCGCTACGCCTACAAGCCGGACAGCGCCGGCCTGCTGCCGCTGTTCGAGACCGCGGCACAATACACGGTCGGCTCCGCCGACCGCGAGAACTACATCAACCAGGCCGGGCAGACCGGCGCCAAGTTCGGCGAGAGCAAGCTCGACGCCACCACGCTGTCGCTGTTCGCCGGCTTCAACATCCCGCTCTGGCAGGTGTTCACGCTGTCGCCGTCGATCTCCTACGCTCATGCGACGCGCGACAACGACGACAGGTACCGGCTGGCGACGCGGCCGTGGATTCAATACAACGGCGTGAATCCGACGATAATCCAGGCGGCCGGCGCGGTGCCGACGCAGAGCGCCAGCTACAGCCGCAGCTATGGCGCCTGGAGCCCGAGCCTGGCGCTGTCGTACCGGCCCGACGCCACCCAGACCTTCTTCACCGCGGTCAGCCACAGCTTCGAGCCGCCGACCCACGACGACCTGCTTGCGACCGTGAACGGCACGCCCAACAGCAGTGCCGGCCGCGATCCGAGCAGGCCGCTCGCCACCGCGGCGTTCCTCACGCCGGACCTCAAGGCACAGACCGCGGTGACGGTCGAGGGCGGCTGGCGCGGCCGCGCCCGGCGCATCTCGTGGGACGCCGTCACCTATTATTCGTGGGTCAGCAACGAGCTGCTCAGCCTGCGCGACGCCACCGGCGCCTCGCTCGGCGCCATCAATGCCGACAAGACGCGGCACTTCGGCGTCGAGCTCGGCTTCGGCGCGGCGATCACCGATCAGGTCAGCACCCGCATCGCCTACACGTTCCAGGACTTCCGCTTCCACGACGATCCGGTGCGCGGCAACAACCGGCTGGCCGGCGCGCCGAGCCATCTGGTCACCGCTGTGCTGCAGTATCAGCCGGCGGCGGCGTGGCGGCTGCAGGGCATCATGCGCTGGAGCCCGGACAAGACGCCGGTCGACAACATGAACACGCTCTATGCCGATCCCTATGTCGTCGTCGATCTGCGCACCGAATACAGGATCGACAAGACCTTCACGGTGTTCGGCGAGATCACCAACCTGTTCGACAAGACCTATGCGTCGTCGACGCTGATCGTCGATCAGGCGAGGCCGGATCAGGCCGCGTTCCTGCCGGGCGACGGCCGCGGCTTCTATGCCGGCGTCAAGGCCCGCTTCTGACGGCGGTGCCGGCGGCGCGATTGCGAAGGAGAGTCCGATGCTCAACCGTCGTCTGTTCCTGACCGGCGCGTCCGCCGCGATGCTCGCCGGCCCGCGCCGCGTCGCGGCCGCGGAGCCGCTGACGCTGTGGGGACCGCCGGCCGCGCCCTCGATCGTGCTGGCCAAGGCCGCGGCCGACGGCCTGCCGAAGTCGGTCGCCGCCGCTGCCATCTTCAAGGTCTGGAAGACGCCGGACGAGATGCGGGCCGGACTCAGCTCCGGCAGCATGGCCGCCGTGGTGGTGCCGACCTATGTCGCCGCCAATCTCTACAACCGCGGCCTCGGCGTCCGTCTCGTCAACGTGCTGACCAACGGCCTGCTCTATGTCGTGGCCCGGGCCGGCACCGTCACCGACATCGCCGGCCTGAAAGGCAAGCGCGTCGCGGTGCCGTTCCGCAACGACATGCCGGATTACATCCTGCGCCGGCTGCTGGCGGCGGCGCGGCTGTCGCCGAACGATCTGACCATCGACTATTCGGCCTCGCCGCCCGAGGCGGTGCAGATGCTGATGGCGGGCCGCGCCGACGCCGCGCTGCTCAGCGAGCCGGCGAGCAGCGCAGTGATCGCGCGCGCATCCTCGTTCGGCAAGACGCTGGAGCGCGTGATCGACTGCCAGAAGGCGTGGGGCGAGACGCAGGGCAATGCGACGCTGCCGCAGGCCGGGCTGGTGGTGACCGATGCCTTCATCGCCGGCCGCGGCGCCGACAGCGTCGCCGTGCTCGAGCGCGCGCTCGAGACCGCGATGCAGGCGGTGGTCAAGGACCCCGCCGCGGCCGCCGCGACGGCGGCCTCGGTGCTGGAATTGCCGGCGCCGATCATCGAGCGGTCGATCCCGTTCAGCAATCTGGTGGTGCGTCCGGCGAGCGCCGCGCGCGCCGATCTCGAGCCGTTCTTCAAGGTGCTGGCCGAGCAGGACCCGCGCATTATCGGCGGCAAGCTGCCGGACGACCGGTTCTATGCGTTGTGACGCTCGCCGCGCATAGTCTCGCCTTCCTGGGTTGGGCCGGCCGCTATCTGTGGTCGGCATGGGCCGGCGCCGCCGGCCTGTTCTGCCTCGCGGCAGCGTGGCAGGCCGGCCACGAGATCTACGGCTCGTTCGTGCTGCCGTCGCCGCTCGAGACCGCGCAGGCGGTCGCCGCCATTGCCGGCGAGCCGCAGTTCATCGAGGCGGCGGAGACCACGGCGCTGCGCTCGCTCGCCGGCTTCGCGCTCGCGGTCGGCATCGGCACCACCGCCGGCGCGATCGCCGGCTATTCCTTCGCGGCGATGCGATTGACCCGGCCGATCGTCACCGTCATCCTCGGCGTGCCGCCGATCGCCTGGATCGTGCTCGCGCTGATCTGGTTCGGATCGACCGGCGGCTCGGCGGTGCTGACCGTGGTGGTCGCGGCGCTGCCGATCTCGTTCGCCGGCGGGCTCGAGGGCATCGCCACCCGCGACCGCGCGCTCGATGCCATGGCGCGCTCGTTCGGCGCCGGACCGTGGACGCGGTTTCGCACCGTCGCGGCGCCGCATCTCGTCTCCTACCTGTTCCCAGCCTGGACCACGACGGCGGGAACGGCCTGGAAGGTCACGGTGATGGCCGAGCTGTTGTCCAATTCCGGCGGCATCGGCGGCGCGCTCGCCACGGCGCGGGCGCTGTTCGACATTCCGCAGGTGATGGCGCTGATCGTCGCCGTCGTCGCCTTCGCGCTGTTCACTGAATATGCGCTGCTGCATCCGGTGCGCGACCGGCTCGAGCGCTGGCGCAGCGCCGGCCTGCCGTGGGGCGTGAAGCGATGAAGCTCATGCTGCAGGGGGTCGGCCACGCCTTTCTCGGCCGGCCGGTGTTCGAGGCGCTCGACCTCGCGCTCGATGCCGGCGAGGTGGTCGCGCTGCTCGGGCCGTCGGGCTGCGGCAAGACCACCGTGGTGCAGATCGCCGCCGGCCTGATCGAGCCGCTGCGCGGCCGCGTGCATCGCCATTACCAGCGCCACGCCGTGGTGTTCCAGGAGCCGCGGCTGCTGCCGTGGATGACGGCGCGCGACAACATCGCCTATGGACTGCGCGTCGCCGGCGCGGCGTTCGGGCCGAGCCGCGCCGCGGCCGAGCAGCGCGCCCGCGAGGTCGGGCTCGCGCCGGGCGACCTCGACAAGTTTCCAACCGAGATGTCCGGCGGCATGCGCCAGCGCGCCGCGGTGGCGCGCGCGCTCGCGGTCGATCCCGACGTGATGTTCTTCGACGAGCCGTTCACTGCGGTCGATGTCGGCCTCAAGCGGGCGCTGCAGGACCTGGTGATCGAGGCCGCCGCGCGCGAGCATTTCTCCGCGCTGTTCGTGACGCACGATCTCGCCGAGGCGGTGCGCGTCGCCGACCGCCTGCTGGTGCTGTCGGGCGGCCAGGCCGGCATCGTCGCCGCGCGTGCGATTCCCGGCCGGCCCGGTGGACGCAGCGACCGCGAGATCTTCGACGTGGTGGAGAGCTGGTCGCGCGATCCCGCCTTCGCCGAGCTGTTCGACAGCGCGCGGAGCGCGGCGTCGTGACCCCGGCGCCAGGGGCCGCCCTCCCGCATCCGCTGCTGCGCGAGGGATTGCGGCTGTTTTTTCCGGCGACGGCGCTCTATGCGATGCTGCTGCCGCTGATCTGGGTGACGCTCCAGGGCTTCGCGCTGCCGTTCGCGGAAGGCATTCCCGCCGCACAATGGCATGCGCACGAGATGATCTTCGGCGTCTACGGCGCGGCGCTTGCCGGCTTTCTCACCTCCGCGGTGCCGGAATGGACCGACACCCGCCCGCGCCACGGCCGCGATCTCGTGATCCTGCTGGCGCTGTGGCTGCCGGGCCGCGTCGTCGGGCTTCTCGGCATCGAGCTCATGGTGCCGTTCGCGGCGGTTACCGATGTCGCGTTCTTCGGCCTGCTGCTGTGGTACGTGCTGACGGCGTTGATCGCGCGCGGCAGCACCCGCCACGCCTCGTTCGCCGGCTGGCTCGGCCTGTTCGTGCTGGTGGAGCTGGCGCTGCGCGTCGCCTGGCTCACCGGCCATATCGATCTCGCCGGACGCCTGCTGCAGGCCGCGCTGATGATCTTCCTGGTGTTCTTCTCGCTCGCGGTCGCGCGCATCAATGTCGTCGTCATCAATCTCGCGCTCGACCCGAGCGGCGGCAGCACGCCTTACCGCCCGCATCCCGGCCGGCAGAACCTCACCGCGATCCTGGTGTCGCTCTATGCCGCCGCGGCGCTCGCGTTTCCGCAATCGCAGGTGCCGGCCTATCTCGCGCTCGCCGCCGCGGCGGCGTTCTTCGACCGGCTCGGCGAATGGTTCATCGGCATGGCGGTGCTGCGCAGCCATGTGCTGGCGCTCGCCTTCGCCAACGGCTTTGCCGGCTGCGGCTTCCTGCTGGTCGGCCTGTCCGGGCTCGGCGCGCCCATCGCGCCCGCGACCGGGCTCCATGCGCTTGCGGTCGGCGGGCTCGGGCTCGGGGTGCTCGGCGTCCTCATCATCGCCGGGCTGCGCCATACCGGCCGGCCGCTCGACCTGCCGTGGCAGGCCCATGCCGCGCTCGGCCTGATGGCCGCGGCCGCGCTGGTGCGGCTGTTGCCGGAGCTGGGCCTCGCGCCGGCGCTGCTCGGCGCGCACTATGCGGTCAGCGCCGCATTGTGGTCGGCGGCGTTCGCGGTCTGGCTCGCGGGCTTCCTGCCGCTCCTGCTGCATCCGGTCACGGTCGCCGCCGCGGATCACGCGGCAGGCTGCAGCGTCGGCGGCCCCGACGCGCCGTGATCTAGCGGTCCGTGATCCGGTTCAGCGCCGCGGCGCCGGCGGCGGCGCTCTCCGCGATGTCGGAGAACAGCAGCGCCATCTCCTTGAACACCGAGCGGTCGGGCTCGCCTTCCGTCAGCTCGTCGAGCTCGGACAGCAGCATCAGCGTCGCGGCGATGCGGTCCTTGTGGTCGCGCGCCTCGACGAGCTGGCGGCGGGACACCCGGCGCTTTTCCAGCGCCGTGAACCGCTCCAGCGCGCTGGCAAGCGATTCCTGGCATTCGCATTCCAGATCGACATGCATCAGCACTTGGCGCAGTCGGTTGACGACGTCGACGGTCTCGTTCTGCACCGGGGGATGCGGGGTGGTCACGGGGATGGCCATGGAAACCTCCAGGATGTCATGGCTGCGCGGGTCTGCCCGGCGCCTGGTACGAGACGCCGGCGAGGCCGTGAAGAAATCCGTTGGCGAACGGCGCGTGCGGATAGAGCGCCGCGAGGCGTTCGGTGCCGCCGTCCGCGTCCTCGCGGCCGTCGAGCACGTCGCGGAATACGCGCGCCACCGCGACCATGTCGCAATCCTGCGGCGACAGCCGCAGCGCGCGCACGCCCGCAGTCCGCAGCGCGGCGGCATCGCCGAGCAGGTTGGCGCAGCGATGCGACAGCGTCTGCACGCCGTTGATCGCCAGGAAGTCCTGGTCGTCGAGCGTCTTCAGCGTGAGGCCGTCGGGGTCCTGCTCGCAGACGAAACGGCAGTTGTCCTTGCTCAGCTTGTGCAGCCGCGCGTGATAGCAGCGCGCCGAGATCGCGAGCGGCACGCGGCCGAACGCCAACACCTCGATCGGCAGGTCCGGCAGCGCCGCGGCGATCGCCGCGACCGAGGCGAGCGGCAGCTCCGGCGGCAGGCAGATGCGCTTGGCCCCGCGCGCCACATGGAATGCCGCCGTCGCCTCGTTGTAGACGTTAATGTAGGGGCCGATCGCATGCGGCCGCCCGTTCAGTGATTTGAGGCAGGTGAGGTCGTTGGCCTCGACCAGGAAATCGGTCTGCTCGGCGAGCGCCGCGGTCTGCCGCCGCTCGCGCGGCAGCGACACCAGGATCAGCGAGCCGAGCAGCACCTCCTTGCCCGCGGCGGCGAGCCGCTCGATCACCTCGGTCAGATGCGGCGCGACGAACGGCAGCCGCTTCGAGCACACCACCTCGCCGACCACTACGGTGTCGACCGGCGCCTCGTCGGCGATGCGGAAGTAGAAGTCGCGCCAGCGCTCCGGCGCCCAGTTGTAGAGCGCGGGACCAAGGCTGAGCTGCATCGGGTCGTTCCTTACGTCACGTCGGGCGGCAGGACATTGGCTAGCGCCACGTCTTGCGGTAGGCACCCACGGTGGTCGCCTGGCCTTCGGTGAAAGCGGTGAGGCTTGCGGCATCGACCGGCCGGCCGGCGTCGAGCGCGTCGACCGCCTCGCGGAAATGCCGCACCACGCTTTCGACATAGGCGCGGCCGCGCTGCCGGCCCTCGATCTTGAGCGCCGTCACGCCGGCGTCGCGCAGTCCGGCGAGCAGCGTCGCGGCGTCGAGGCTGACCGGGTCCTCGAAGATGTAGCCGGCGCCGAGCGCGGTGCTGAAGCGGCCCTTGCACAGCGTCGGATAGCCGGCCGGCTCGCCGGCGGCGAAACTGTTGATGGTGAAGCCGCCGAGCCGCGACACCGTCTTGCCGTCGCGCTGCTGATAGGTGACGTGGCTGGCCGGCGAGCACACGCCCTGCATGTTCGGCGACTGTCCGGTGGCGTAGCTCGATAGCGAGCAGCGCCCTTCCGCCATCACGCACAATCCGCCGAACACGAACACCTCGGTCTCGCAGGCGATCTCGCGGGTGATGGCGGCGATCTCCGGCACGCTGAGCACGCGCGGCAGCACCACGCGCCGCGCGCCGAAATTCTCGACATAGAAGGCGATGGCGTCGGGATTGGCGGCGGCGGCCTGCACCGAGACATGCAGGCGCTGGCGCGGATGGCGCCGCGCCGCGTAATCGATGAGGCCGATATCGGCGAGGATCAGCGCGTCGGCGCCGGCCGCCACTGCGTCGTCGACGGCGCGCTGCCACAGCGTCACGGCGCCGGCGCGCGGAAAGGTGTTGATCGCGACCAGCACCTTGACGTCGTGGCGGTGCGCCAGCGCGATCGCCTCGCGCAGCTCGGGGCGGCTGAAATTCAGGCCGGGGAAATTCCGCGCATTGGTCTCGTCGTTGAACCCGCAATAGACGGCATCGGCGCCGGCCTCGATCGCGGTCTTGAGCCCGGCCGGCGTGCCCGCGGGACAGATCAGCTCCATCGTGCGCCTCCTTCGCCGGCCGGTGCGGCCGCGGCGTTGCGCCGCGCTGCGCGCAGCACCTGCTTCAACGGCCCGCCGAGCGGCCCGAGCGCGGCGGCGATCTCTGCGACCAGGTCGAGCTGTTCATTGTCGATGGCGTTGCGCAGCGCCAGCACCGCCTCGACGTCGCCCTCGACGATCAGGTCGCGCGAGAACATCAGCGCGTCGCCGTCGAGGCTGCCCTCGACCAGCCCGAACAGGCCGGGCAGTGTGCTCGAGATCTGCGCATCGAGGCCGGCCGGCAGGTCGCGCACCACGGTGAGCCGCGGCCGCGGCGGCGCCGGCTCCAGCACGAAGGCGAACGGCAGGTCGGTCGGCTTGATGCCGAAGCGCTTGTGGGCGTGCGCGCCGAGCCGGTCGAAGATGCGCGGATGGTCCTTGCCGATGCGCCGCAGCAGCAGCGACAGCGCAAGCTCCAGGGGCAGCAGCGGCAGCGGCCGCAGTGCCAGCGCGACCAGCGGCGGCACCGATGGCAGCGCCGGTCTGGAGGACGCGGACAACGGACGGATCATTCCAACAACATAGACAGGCGGTTTTCGCCATTGTTTGCGGGAGCGCAAAGAACGATCGGATTGCGCGCCTAGCGTGCGGCTTTTCGGGGGGGAAGGTCTTTGCTGCACCGCGATGTGCCGTGTTTCCGCGAGCTCGGCGACTTCGTCGCGTTCCTGGAGAGCAGGGGGCAATTGCGACGCATTCGCGAGAAGGTCTCGGTGGTCCACGAGGTCACCGAGATTCATCGCCGCGTGCTGCGCGATCACGGCCCGGCGCTGCTGTTCGAGCGGCCGCTGCGGGCCGATGGTGCGGCATCGGACATGCCGCTGCTGACCAATCTGTTCGGCACCACCGAGCGGGTCGCCTGGGGCCTCGGCGTTGCGCCGGAGCGGCTCGGCGAGCTCGGCGCGGTGCTGGCGGAGCTGCGCGCGCCGCGCCCGCCGCAGAGCCTCGTCGACGCCTGGCACAAGCTGCCGCTCGCGCGCGCGGCGCTGGCGACGCGGCCGCGCACCCGCACGCGGGCGCCGGCGCAGGATGTCATTATTACCGGCGACGACATCGATCTCGCGGCGCTGCCGGCGCAGATCTGCTGGCCGGGCGAGCCGGCACCGCTCATCACCTGGCCGCTGGTCATCACCGCGCCGCCGCAGCCGTCGGCATCGGATCCGGAGAATGTCGGCATCTACCGGATGCAGGTGCTGGGCCGCGACCGCGCCATCATGCGCTGGCTCGCGCATCGCGGCGGCGCGCGGCACCATCACCAGTGGAAGGCGCTCGGCCGCGACATGCCGGTCGCGGTGGTGATCGGCGCCGACCCGGCGACGATCCTGTCGGCGGTGCTGCCGCTGCCGGAAACGGTCAGCGAGCTGCGCTTTGCCGGCCTGCTGCGCGGCGAGCGGCCCGACCTGGTGCGCTGCGTCAGCGTGCCGTTGTCGGTGCCCGCCGCGGCGGAGATCGTCATTGAAGGTTTCGTGTCGGCGACCGAGACCGCGCCGGAGGGTCCCTACGGCGATCACACCGGCTACTACAACGCGGTCGAGGCGTTTCCGGTGCTGCGCGTCACCGCGATCACGCGGCGGCGCGAGCCGCTTTATCTGTCCACCTTCACCGGGCGGCCGCCGGACGAGCCGTCGCGGATCGGCGAGGCGCTGAACCAACTGTTCCTGCCGCTGGTGCAGCGGCAGTTTCCCGACGTGACCGATTTCTGGCTGCCGCCGGAGGCGTGCTCGTACCGGATCGCGGTGGCGGCGATCGCCAAACGCTATCCCGGCCAGGCGCGGCGGCTGATGCTCGGGCTGTGGTCGATGCTGCCGCAGCTCAGCTATACCAAGTTCCTGATCGTCGTCGACAACGACATCGACGTGCGCGACTGGCAGGCGGTGACCTGGGCGATCGCGACGCGCAGCGACAGCGCGCGCGACCTCGTCGCGCTCACCGACACGCCGATCGACTATCTCGATTTCGCTTCGCCCAAGCCGGGGCTCGGCGGCAAGCTCGGCATCGACGCCACCACCAAATTGCCGCCGGAGACCGAGCGCGCCTGGGGCGCGGTGCTGGCGATGGACCCCGCGGTGGTGGCGCGGGTCGATGCGATGTGGTCGGACCTCGGGCTTGCCGGTGCGTCCGCGACGGCCGGCCGCAGCGTCGCCTGAAAGCGTCAGATCAGGGCGAGCGCCGCCACGCCGGACCGCCGGTCGTGGCTGCCGCGCAGCAGCGGTGTGGAGCGGCGGGCCGGGCTCATTTCAACGCGGTCGCGAGATAGTGGCGCAGCGCCGTCTGATCGTCATCCCACGACAAATTCTCCTTCCCGCGCAGGTCGGGCGGCGAACGCCAGCCCGGCTCGACGCCGGTCATGTCGGGCAGCTCGTGGGCGATGCCCTTGTGACAGTCGATGCAGGTGCGTTCGCCGTTGATCAGGAAACGCGAATGGATCTCGGCGGCACGCCGGGTCTGCTTGGTGAAGTCCATCGCGATCGCGGAATGGCAGTTGCGGCATTCCAGCGAGTCGTTGGCCTTCAGCCGCGCCCATTCGTGCTTGGCAAGCTCGAGGCGCATGTCGAGGAATTTCTGCCGCGTATTGATGGTGCCGAAGATCTTGCCCCACACCTCCTTGGAAGCCTGCATCTTGCGGGCGATCTTGTCGGTCCATTCGTGCGGCACGTGGCAATCCGGACAGCTCGCGCGCACGCCCGAGCGGTTGGAGAAGTGCACGGTGCGCTGCAGCTCCTGATACACGTTGTCGTGCATCTCGTGGCAGGACACGCAGAATTTCTCGGTGTTGGTGAATTCGAGCGCCGTGTTGAACCCGCCCCAGAAGATCACGCCGCAGACGAATCCGCCGAGCGTGAGAAAGCCGAGACTGAGATGGGTGCTCGGCCGGCTGATGATGGTCCAGAACCGGATCAGAACAGGCTTCAGCCGCTCCCACAGGCCCCTCATGTGGCGGCACTCACGGCTGTTTCTTCCCAACCAGCAGCATGTCCTCGAAATTGTTCGGGACCAGCGGCTTCGCGTCGGTTTGCTGGACGTGGCAGGCGTTGCAGAAGTAACGGCGCGGCGTCACATCCGCGAGCACCTGGCCGTCGCGGTCCATGAAATGCGTGACGCTGATCATGGGGGCGCCCGAGCCCTCGGTGAACTGCCGCCGGTGGCAGTCGAGGCAGCGGTTGGTCTTCAGCGTGAGCTGGTAGCCGTCGATGGAATGCGGAATGACGGGCGGCTGCTCGGGATAGTTGCGCATGACGCGCTTGTCGTCGACGATCGGCCGCGCCAGCGGCGGCGCCGGCACCTGCGCCATCGGCTGCGCCGCCCCGGTCACGCGCGGAACGACGTCCGGCACGCCGTCAGCGGAGAAAGCGCCGACCGCGAAGACCAGTCCGCCGCCCAGCGCGGCGCCGGCGAGCGCGCGGCGCAGCGCGCTCATACGGGAACGATCTTGACCGCGCATTTCTTGAAATCCGTCTGCTTGGAAATCGGATCGGTCGCGTCGAGCGTCGCCTTGTTGATGAGCTGGCTCGCGTCGAACCACGGCACGAACACCACGCCGCGCGGCATGCGGTTGCGGCCGCGCGTATCGACGCGGGTGCGGATCTCGCCGCGCCGCGACACCACGCGCACCTCGGCGCCCTCGTTGATGCCGCGGGCCCGCGCATCCTCCGCATGCATGAAGCAGCGCGCGCCGGGGAAGGCCTTGTACAGCTCGGGCACGCGCATGGTCATCGAGCCGGAATGCCAGTGCTCGAGCACGCGGCCCGTCACCAGCCAGATGTCGTATTCCCTGTCGGGCGGCTCCGCCGGCGGCTCGTAGGGGACGGCGATGATCTTCGCCCGGCCGTCGGCATTGCCGTAGAACCTGACGCCTTCGCCCGGCTTCACATAGGGATCGTAGCCCTCGCGGTAGCGCCAGCGCGTCTCCTTGCCGTCGACCACCGGCCAGCGCAGGCCGCGCACCTCGTGATACGTGTCGAACGGCGCGAGATCGTGGCCGTGGCCGCGCCCGAAGCTCGCATATTCCTCGAACAGGCCCTTCTGCACGTAGAAGCCGAACGCCTTGGATTCGTGGTTGTCGTACTCCGGCGCGGTCTCGGAGAGCGGAAACTTGTCGACATTGCCGTTGCGGAACAGCACGTCGAACAGCGTCTTGCCGCGATAGTTCGGGTTCGCGTCAAGCATCTCCGCCGGCCAGACCTCGTCGGTGGTGAAGCGCTTGGAGAATTCCATGACCTGCCAGAGGTCGGAACGCGCTTCGCCCGGCGCCTTCACCAGCTGGCGCCACATATGGGTGCGGCGCTCCGCATTGCCGTAGGCGCCTTCCTTCTCCACCCACATCGCCGCCGGCAGGATGAGGTCGGCGGCCAGCGCCGTTACGGTCGGATAGGCGTCCGACACCACGACGAAATTGTCCGGGTTGCGGTAGCCGGGATAGGTCTCCTGCGTGCTGTTGGGCGCCGCCTGCAGGTTGTTGTTGACCTGGATCCAATAGAAATTCAGCTTGCCGTCGCGCAGCATGCGGTCCTGCTCGACCGCGTGGTAGCCGGGCTTGTCCGGGATCAGGCCGTGCGGCACGCGCCAGATCTCTTCCGCATGCTTGCGGTGCTCGGGATTGGTCACCGTCATGTCGGCCGGCAGCCGGTGCGCGAAGGTGCCGACCTCGCGGGCGGTGCCGCAGGCGGACGGCTGGCCGGTGAGCGAGAACGGCGAGTTGCCCGGCTCCGAAATCTTTCCGGTCAGGAGATGGATATTGTAGAGTAGCTGGTTCGCCCAGACGCCGCGCACATGCTGGTTGAAGCCCATGGTCCACAGCGACATGACCTTGCGCTTGGGATCGGCATAAAGCTCGGCCAGCTCCTGGAGGAATCCGCGCTCCACGCCGGTCAGCGCCGAGACCTTGTCGAGCGTGTAGTCCTTCACGAAGGCGGCATAGGCGGCGAAATCGATCGGCTGCGTCGCGGCGGCGGTGGAGACGCCCTTCGCCTTCATCTCCAGTGGATGGTCAGACCGCAGGCCATAGCCGATATCGGTCGTCCCTTTCACGAAGCTCGTATGCTTGTCGACGAACTCCTTGTTCACGCGCCCCGTCGTGATGATGTGGTTGGCGATGTAGTTGAGGATGGCGAGATCGGTGCCCGGCTTGAACACGATCGGAATGTCGGCGAGGTCCGACGAGCGGTTGGTGAAGGTCGACAGCACCGCCACCTTGACATGCGGATGGCTGAGCCGGCGATCGGTCAGGCGGGTCCACAGGATGGGATGCATCTCCGCCATGTTCGAGCCCCAGAGCACGAACGCATCCGCCGCCTCGAAGTCCTCGTAGCAGCCCATCGGCTCGTCCATGCCGAACGTCCGCATGAACGCGTAAGCCGCGGAGGCCATGCAATGACGCGCGTTGGGATCGAGATTGTTGGAGCGGAAGCCGGCGCGCATCAGCTTGGTGGCGGCGTAGCCTTCGAAGATGGTCCACTGGCCGGAGCCGAACATGCCGAGCGCGGTCGGGCCCTTCTCCTTCAGGACCTTCTTCGCGCGCTCGGCCATCACGCCGAACGCCTCGTCCCAGCTCACGGGCGTGAACTCGCCGTTCTTGTCGTAGACGCCGCCCTTCTTGCGCAACAGCGGGGTCGTGAGGCGGTCGCCGCCATACATGATCTTCGACAGGAAATAGCCCTTGATGCAGTTGAGGCCGCGGTTGACCTCCGCCAGCGTGTCGCCGTGGGTGGCGACCACCTTGCCTTCCTTGACGCCGACCATCACGCCGCAGCCGGTGCCGCAGAAGCGGCACGGCGCCTTCGACCACTGGATCTCGAGCGTGCCGATGCCGCCGGCCACCGGCTGCGCGGAGGCCGGCGCACCGATATTGGCTGCCGCCGCGGCGACGGCCGCGGCTTGCGCCTTCAGCATGTCGCGACGCGAAAGTGTCATGACAATTCTCCGGAATCGGTCGTGCTGTCTGCCTGCTCGAAGACCATGTTGGCTGAGAGAACGCCCGGCAGAGCGGATATCTCGATGAGGCGGCTGCCGATGATGCCGCTCTCCGCAGCCTCCAGCACGATGACGATCTTCGTTGCGGCTTGATGGTGGATTTCGACGCCGGGCATGTCCGACAGCCGGCGGAGGACATCCTCGCGATGGGCGGGCAGGACCGAGACGACCGCGCTGGAGATGTGGACGCTTTCCGGCTGTGGATGCGCGCGCCCGGCGAGGACGCTGCGTCTCGAATAGCCACTCTCTGCCGTCATCGTCCGCGCCTCCTGTCGAGCGGATGGCTGTCAGTGCGGCGGGCCGGGAGGCCCGAACACCAGTTGGGACATCCAGACGGCGAAGCCGTAGCCGCCGACGACTCCGACGGCGATCACCGGCCAGATCAGAACCGCCAGCACCACGAACGCGACGATTTCCTCCCGCCGCGTGGTCTGGGCGGGGCCAGGACTCTGGAAGACGGGCTCATCTGTCATGACCGGGCCTTGAATCCGCACCGTGGTGTGTCGCGCCGAACAACTTAGAATTGCTATAAGATGATAATGCAAAGATCAAACGCGCGTTGTCCAGTGATCGTTCGATGCGCAAACGAGGGTTAGGCGCGTGCCGGCAATTTTCGGCAATTGCGACGGGAGTCATGAGACTAAAGTCGCCGCGGCGGCTGTCCGCCGGCCACGCGACCGGGTCGTTGTGTCGCAGCAGCCGAACGTCCCGACCGAGCCGCAGCCGTCACATCGCAGTGTGTCCGGCAAGACCGTGACATTGGCCGTTACATTGGCCGGTTACATCGGGGTGAATATAAATCGTTGTATTTGCTGGAAGAATTTCGCGATGTAGCGGAACGTCCTGGCGCTTCGCCGGTTCGGAGGTTTCAGCCAGCATGACCTCCCGGCCTGGCGCGGTGCCGCGCGTTTACGCTGTCACTGCGCCGTGCAGCGCCTTGCTGTCGCGGGATTGACGAATTTTCCGGAGGACGTCCGAATCCCTCAACTTGCGCGCCACGGCGGCGAGCACGTTCAGATGCTCGCCGGATGCCGCGGTGGGCAGAAGCAGCAGAAACACGATATCGACCGGCCGGCCATCGATGGCATCGAAGTCGATCGGCTTCTGAAGGCGCGCGAGCATGCCGAAAGCGTTCGTAAGACCGGGAATCCGCGCATGGGGAATGGCGACTCCGCCGCCCACGCCCGTCGAGCCGAGTCTTTCGCGCTTTTGTATCTCGTGTGAGATTGCCTTGGCGTCAAATCCGAGAGCCGTAGCCGCCCGCGCGCAGAGATCATTCAGCAGGCCGGTCTTGCTCGACGCCTGCACGTCCAACAGGACGTTTCCCACGGAGAGAAAATTGCCAAGGTCCATTGTGCTTTCCACATTGCTTCCGTCGCGCGACGATCCGCAGTGTCAGTCGGGCGAGCGGAGCCGATAGCCGATGCCGGTTTCGGTCAGGATGTATTGAGGACGCTCGGGATCGTGCTCGATCTTCTGCCGGAGCTGGCGAACATAGACGCGCAGATATTGCGCATCCGTCATCTGATCCCACAGCTCGCCGAGGAGGAACTTGTGCGTCAGAACCTTTCCGGCATGCTGCACGAGGACACGGAGCAGGTCATATTCCTTCGGCGAGAGCTTCACTTCCTTCTCGCCGATCCTGACGATGCGGCGAACGAGATCGACGGAAAGGTCGCCGACCTTGAAGACCGGGCGCTCGCCATGGGCTTGGAGCTGGTGGCGCAATGCCGCCCGCATGCGCGCCAGCAGCTCTTCCATCCCGAATGGCTTGGTCACGTAGTCGTCGGCGCCGTAGTCGAGAGCCTGGACCTTGCCGGCTTCGTCGCCGCGACTCGAGAGGACCACGATCGGAACGGATTCGTTGCGGGCGCGGATCATCCGCAGCAGCTCGTGCCCCTGGATGTCCGGCAGGCCGAGATCGAGAATGACGAGATCGGGCTTTTGCGCGAGCAGTTCCAGCGCCGCCTTGCCGTTCGGCGCCTCCATGATCTGGTAGCCCTGGGTCGCGAGCCCCATCCGCAACAGCTTGCGGATGGGCGGCTCGTCGTCGATGACGAGGACTTTGGAGGCGGGCACGTTCATGCTGCGGCGTCCGGCAGGCTGGATTGCTGGGGAATCGGCAGACGGATCGTGAACACGGCGCCCGGGCGGTCCGGCCGATTGGCCGCGATAATGGTGCCGTTCATCGCCTCGATGAAGCCGCGGGAAATCGCAAGTCCAAGGCCGGTGCCGGCGCGAACCTGATCCGTCTTCTTCGCGCGGTAGAATTTGTCGAAGATATGCTCGAGCTCGGCCTGCGGGATGCCGTCGCCTTCGTCGGCGACCTGGACACAGACCGCGTCGCCTTCGCGCCAGCTTTGAATGCGGATCGTGGTGTCCGGCGGCGCATATTTTGCGGCATTGTCGAGGAGATTGAACAGCACCTGCTCAAACAGGACGGCATCCAGCGCAACCATCGGCAGATCGGGCGCAAGCCGAACGTCGATCTTGTGATGAACGAGGATCTTGTTGGCACGGCGCAGCGCGCTGCCGACGATCTCGCTCACATCATGAAGAGCCAGGTTCGGCGCGACCGCTCCGGATTCGAGCCTGGTCATGTCGAGAAGGTTGGCAATGAAACGATTGAGCCGCTCCGATTCGTCGATGATGGTCGCGAGGAGATCCGCCTTCTCGGCGTCGCTCAGCTTGCCCGACAGGTCGCGCAGCGTTCCGGCCGATCCGAGCACGGCCGCGAGCGGGGTCTTGAGGTCATGGGAGATCGAGGTGAGCAGCGCCGATCGCAGGCGGTCGGTCTCGACCGAGCGTTTCACGCGGTCCATGTCCTCGACCAGATGGACGCGTTCGATGGCCAGCGCGCTCTGGTCGATCAGGGCGTCCAGCAGCCGGCGCTGATCGGGCGTGAACAGCGGCCCAGGGCGGTCGCTGCGATGCCGACGACGCCGATCGGGCCGCGCCCCGTCCGCATCGGCAGGAACAGCCATTTGGCGCCGGGCAGCGTATCGGACCCGCGTCCCGCCGGACGGTCGTTCTGCCAGGCCCATTTGGCCGCGCCGAGGTCGGCTTCGTCGAGCGTATCCTCCGGCGGGTAGCCGGTCCTGACCGCGATGGTTCCCTTGTCCGGAAGGAGAAGGACCACCCGGACATTGAGCATGAGCGCGGTCTGATAGGCCGTCGCCCAGAGAACGTCATCAAGCGTGCCGACACCGGCGAGCTTGCGGCTGAAGACGTAAAGAGATTCCGTGGTGCGGGCGCGCGTCGCCGCGGCAATGGCCTGGGTCCGGACCCGGCCGGCGACGTTGGAGACGAGCGCGGCCATGATGACGAAGAAAACGAAAGCAGCAATGTGAGCTCCGTCTCCGATCGAGAAGGTATAGATCGGCTCCATGAAGAAGAAATTGTAGCAAAGTGCCGCCGCGACGCTGGCCGCGAGCGACGGCCACAGGCCGAAGCGCACGGCGACTGCGACAATGGCCGTCAGGAAGACGAGGTCGACGGTCTCGATGCCGACCAGCGGCAGGATCAGCTTGCCGACCGCAAGCGCGATCGCGACGGCCGCGAGCGCCGCCGCAAAGGGGCGCGGATCGAAGGCAGGCTTCGCCGCGGTGCTGACGGCCTTCCGCGGAATGGCTTCTCCCGAAATCTGGTTGCCGCCGATGACATGAACGCTGATGCTTCCGGAGCGTCGGACCAGATCGTGCACCACGGAACCGTGCAGGATCTCGAACCAGCGCGAACGGTCTGATTTTCCGACGACGATATGGGTGACATTGTTGGTCTGCGCGTAGCCGATGATGTCGTCCGCGATGCGGCGGTCGCCGCCCGGGATGGTGATGGCATCGCCGCCCAGCGTCTGGGCCAGGCGGAGCGTGTCGGCGATGCGGTCGCGCTCCTCTTCGGAAAACTGCAAATTCCGCCTGCTCTCGACCGACAGCGCGGTGAACGATGCATGCAGGCGGTCGGCGAGGCGCTTGGCGTAGCGCACCAGGCCGGCGGCGCGGGCATCCTCGTTGACGCAAACGAGCACGCGCTCGCCGGCCGGCCAGGGCCCCTGGATAGCGCGCGACTGCATCTCGGTGAGAAGCTGTTCGTCGACGCGCTCCGCCGTGCGGCGCAGCGCCAGCTCGCGAAGCGCGGTCAGGTTGGCCGGCGAGAAGAAGTGCTGCAGCGCGCGCTCGGCCTGCTTCGGAATATAGACCTTTCCCTCCTTCAGACGCTCGATCAGGTCGTCAGGCGTGAGATCGACCAGCTCGACGGCGTTGGCTTGGTCGAAGACCGCATCGGGGATCGTCTCCCGCACGCGGACATGGGTGATCTGCGCCACCACATCGTTCAGGCTCTCGATGTGCTGGATGTTGACCGTGCTGTAGACGTCGATGCCGTGACTGAGGAGTTCCTGCACGTCGAGATAGCGCTTGGGATGGCGGCTGCCCGGCGCGTTGGTGTGCGCGAGTTCATCCACGAGCACGATCTGCGGCTTCCGTGCGATGACCGCATCGAGATCCATCTCGTCGAGATATTGGCCGCGGTAGTCGATCTGCTGCCGCGGAATGACCTCGAGCCCGTCCAGCAGGGCCGCGGTCTCCTTGCGGCCATGCGTCTCCACCACGCCGACGACGACGTCGTAGCCGTCGTTCTTCCGGGCGCGGCCCTGCTGAAGCATTTCGTAGGTCTTGCCGACGCCGGGAGCGGCGCCGACGAAGATCTTCAGCTTGCCGACACGCCTGTCCTCGCGCCGGGCGGCCTCCAGGAGGGCTTCCGGCGAGGGGCGGTGATCGGTATCGGGACGCTGCTCCGGCATCAGACTCCCGGATGACTCACGCGGCCAGTCGGCTGTTATCGCGCCATGGCCTCATCCAGCGCAAGGTTGAGCGCCAGCACATTGACCCGCGGCTCCCCGAAAATACCCAGAATCCGGCTTTCGATATGGCGGTTGACCAGTTCGCGGAGCTGTGTCTCCGCAATGTTGCGTGCTCTCGCCACACGGGGAACCTGGAAGAGCGCGGCTTCGGGCGAGATGTTCGGATCGAGACCGCTGCCCGAGGTCGTCACGAGATCGATCGGCACGGGCGTAGCCGGGTTCTCCTGCTTGAGTTTCTCGACGTCGGCCCGAACGCGCTCGATGAGCGCCTTGCTGGTCGGTCCGAGGTTCGAGCCGCCGGAGCCGGCGGCATTGTAGGGCGCCGGGATGCTCTTGGTCGCATCGGCGGGATCGGGGCCGACGGTGGTCGATGGCCGCCCGTGGAAATAGCGGTCGCTGGCAAACGGCTGGCCGATCAGCGTGGAGCCGATGATCGTCCCGTTGCGCTCGATCAGGCTGCCTTGCGCCTGATCGGGAAAGATCGCGCCGGCGATCCCGGTCATGGCGAGAGGGTAGACAAGACCGGTGATCACGGTGAGCGCGACGAGGAGCGCGATCGCGGGACGGATTTCCTTCAACATGATGCTTCTCCTCAGGCGAGGTGCAGAGCCGTGACCACGAGGTCGATGGCCTTGATGCCGATGAACGGGATGATGACGCCGCCGAGGCCGTAGATCAGCAGGTTGCGGCGAAGCAGCGGCGCTGCGCCGATCGCGCGATAGGCCACCCCTCGCAGGGCAAGCGGGATCAACGCGATGATGACGAGCGCGTTGAAGATGATCGCCGACAGGATGGCGCTCTGCGGGCTCGACAGATTCATGATGTTGAGTGCCTGCAGCTGCGGATAGAACGCAACGAACATCGCCGGGATGATGGCGAAATATTTCGCCACGTCGTTGGCGATGGAGAAGGTGGTGAGCGCGCCGCGCGTCATCAGGAGCTGCTTGCCGATCTCGACGATCTCGATGAGCTTGGTCGGGTTGGAATCGAGGTCGACCATGTTGCCGGCTTCGCGCGCCGCCTGGGTGCCGGTGTTCATGGCGACGCCGACATCGGCCTGGGCGAGCGCCGGCGCGTCATTGGTTCCGTCGCCGCACATGGCGACCAGCTTGCCCCTGGCCTGCTCGTCGCGGATCAGCCTGAGCTTGTCCTCGGGCGTGGCCTGAGCGAGGAAGTCGTCGACGCCGGCCTCGGCGGCGATCGCCGCAGCCGTGGTCGGGTTGTCGCCGGTGATCATCACCGTGCGGATGCCCATGCGCCGCAGCTCGGCAAAGCGCTCGCGGATGCCGCCCTTGATGATGTCCTTGAGATGGATGACGCCGAGAAGCCGGCCGTCCTTGGCGACGGCCAGCGGGGTGCCGCCGGATTTCGAGACGGCGTCGGCGATGGCATTGATTTCGCGCGCGACGTCGGCGCCCACGGCCGGCTGCAGGGCGCGCGCGGCGCTGCCGACCGCCGGGCCCGCCGAGCCATTGAGGTGATTGAGGATCGCGTCAACGGCACCCTTGCGGACCCAGGAGCCGTCAATCTCGATGCCACTCATGCGGGTCTGGGCCGTGAAGGGAATGAATTTGGCGCGAAGCTGGGCGAGATCGCGCTCGCGGATGCCGCGCTTCTCCTTGGCGAGCACGACGATGGAGCGGCCTTCCGGAGTTTCGTCGGCGAGCGAAGCGAGCTGCGCGGCATCCGCAAGCTCGTGCTCGCTGACGCCCCGCAGCGGCTTGAACTCGGCAGCCTGCCGGTTGCCGAGCGTGATCGTGCCGGTCTTGTCGAGCAGAAGCGTATCGACGTCGCCCGCCGCCTCGACCGCGCGTCCGGACATCGCCAGAACGTTGAATCGCACCAGGCGGTCCATGCCGGCAATGCCGATGGCCGACAGCAGCGCGCCGATCGTGGTCGGAATCAGGGTGACGAACAGTGCGATCAGGACCACGATGGAGACTGCGCCACCGGCATAGGCGGCGTAGCTCGGAATCGTCACCGTCGCGAACACGAAGATGATGGTGAGGCCGGCGAGCAGGATGTTGAGCGCGATCTCGTTCGGCGTCTTCTGCCGCTCGGCGCCTTCGACCAGATGGATCATGCGGTCGAGGAAGGTCGAACCGGGCGCGGCGGTGATGCGCACCACGATCCAGTCGGACAGCACTTGCGTCCCGCCGGTGACCGCCGAACGGTCGCCGCCGGATTCGCGGATGACGGGGGCGGACTCGCCGGTGATCGCCGCTTCGTTGACGGAGGCAACGCCTTCGATCACCTCGCCGTCGGAGGGAATGGTGTCGCCGGCTTCGACGAGGACGACGTCGCCGACCTTCAAGCTCGTGCCGGGAACCGGCCTGTAGCTGTTGCGATCGGTCCCCGTCAGGAGCTTCGCCTGGGTCTCGGTGCGGGTGCGGCGAAGCGAATCCGCCTGCGCCTTGCCGCGGCCCTCGGCGACGGCTTCCGCGAAATTCGCGAACAGGACGGTGAACCAGAGCCACAAAACGATCTGGACGGTGAAGCCGATATTCTCGGCGCCCGTCACAATGTCCTTCACGAGAAGGACCGTGGTGAGCGCCGAGACCACGACGACGACGAACATCACCGGATTCCTGGCGAGACTCTTGGGATTGAGCTTCCTGACGGAGTCGCCCAATGCAGGAATGAGAATGCGGGCGTCCATCATGCTCATGGGTTTCGACTGGCTCATAGGGAAAGCTCCAGCGTATGGTTCATGGCAGGTCGGCAAGACCTCAGGCCGGCGCGTACCATTCGTTGTTCATGGCGCGGCCTTCAGAAGGTCTGCCCCTGCACCATCGCGATGTGCTCGACGAGCGGGCCGAGCGCGAGCGCTGGGAAGAACGTCAGTCCGCCGATGATGACGATGACGCCCACGACGAGCCCGATGAACAGGCCGCCGGTCGTGGGAAACGTGCCAACCGATTCCGGTACGGACTTCTTCGCGGCGAGCGATCCGGCGATCGCCATGGTGGGGACGATCATGATGAAGCGGCCGACCAGCATGGCGATGCCGCCGGCGACGTTGTAGAAGAGGGTGTTTCCGGTGAGCCCGCCGAAGGCGGAGCCGTTGTTGGCGGTCTGCGAGACGAAGGCGTAGAGCACCTCGCTGAAGCCGTGCGGTCCGGGATTGGCGATCGAGGCCACGGCCGCGGGATACACGACGGCAACGGCCGTCCAGCCGAGATACATCAGCGGCAGGATCAGGATGGCGAGCATCGCCATCTTGACCTCCTTGGCCTCGATCTTCTTGCCGATATATTCCGGCGTCCGGCCTACCATCAGGCCCGCGACGAAGATCGCAATGATGACGAACAGCAGCATGCCGTAGAGACCGGCGCCGACGCCGCCGATGATGATCTCGCCGAGCTGCATGTTGATGAGCGGAATCATGCCGCCGAGCGCGGTGAAGCTGTCGTGCATGGCGTTGACGGCGCCGCAGGATGCCGCGGTCGTCACCACCGCGAACAGCGCGGACAGGGGGATGCCGAAGCGGACTTCCTTGCCTTCCATGTTGCCGCCGGAAAGGCCGAGCGCATCGAGGCCGTTGGTGCCCGAAGCTTCGGCCCAATAGCAGACGACGATGCCGGCCACGAACAGCACGCCCATGACCGCAAAGATCGCCCAGCCCTGGCGGCGGTTGCCGACCATGCGGCCGAACACGCCGGTCAGGCCCGCCCCGATCGCGAGAATCGACACCATGTGGATGAGGTTGGTGATCGCGTTGGGGCTCTCGTAGGGGTGCGCAGCATTGGCGTTGAAGAAGCCGCCGCCATTGGTGCCGAGATGCTTGATCATCATCTGCGAGGCGACCGGCCCCTGGGCGATCGTCTGCTTGACGCCCTCGAGCGTGGTCGCTTCCACATAGGGATTGAGGTTCTGCGGCACGCCGAGCGCGACGAGCGCGAGGGCACCGATCACGCAGATCGGCAGCAGGACGTAGAGCGTCGCTCGGGTCAGATCGACCCAGAAATTGCCGATCGTTCGCGCTGAGGCGCGGGTAAAACCGCGGATCAGCGCAATGGCGAGCGCAATGCCCGTCGCCGCAGACAGGAAGTTCTGGTGCGTCAGGCCGAGCATCTGCACGAGATAGGACATCGTGCTCTCGCCGCCGTAGTTCTGCCAGTTGGTGTTGGCGATGAAGCTGACGGAGGTGTTGAACGCGAGATCGGGAGCGACCGCCGTCATGCCCTGCGGATTGAGCGGCAGGAATTCCTGGAAGCGCATCAACCCGTACAGCAACAGAAAGCCGCCGACATGGAAGAGCAGCATCGCGATCGTGTACGTCACCCAATGCTGCTCACGATTCTCGTCGATGCCGGCGAGGCGATAGAGCAAAACCTCGATCGGCCGCAGGATCGGCGACAGGAGGGTGCGCCGGCCATCGAAGACGCGGGTCATGTAGGCGCCGAGCGGAGCAACCAGCGCGACGATGATCGCGCAGAAAATCAGGATCTGAATCCAGCCATTGATGGTCATGACGCGCCCCTCAGAACCGTTCGGGCTTGAGCAAGGCGTAGGTGAGGTAGGCGAGCACACCCGCCGAGACGAGGGCGGCAAGCGTATAGTCGAAGATCATCGGAGCCCTCTCTAGAGTCGATCGCAGGCGTGGGTGTAAGCGACGGCCAACGCGAAGAATCCGAGGCCGATGGCCAGCATGAAGACATCCAGCATGTGCCGCTCCTGCCGAGTAAACTGGTTGGAGCCGCCGCGTGCATGCCGGCGCTCCTGGGCGTCTTACGTGGCACCGCGCGGCATAGGAAATCGAGAGGGAAGCCGAGGCAGCGGTATAGGAATTTCATAAAGACCGGCGTGCGCGCTTTTCCGACTCCGATTCATGCGGGTCATTTGGGCTGTTGGTGCGGCGCCCGCATGGTTCCTTATGACGCTCGTATATTGTCGCGCCTGCAGCCCTCTCGCTTCTTTATGACGTCCGGCTCCATGTTGAGGGCGCGGCCGGACGGGCCGCTGAACCTCGAGCTTCCGTCATGTCATGCGATCGCGCTTATGAGGATCGTCTGGATCATGTCGCTGACGCGCTTCGGCTTGCATCCGGGCCGACCGCCGGGCTTTTTGCGGACGTCATCGGCAGCGTGTGCACGCGGCTCCCGGTGCCGGCGAACGCGGGAGAGGCCGCACGCATCGGGCGGCTGATCGAGGCCGGCGCGCCGCTCGACGCCGTGCTTGCATTGGTCGAGTGCGAGCTCCCGCAATGGCGGCTTCGGCGTTTGGTGCTTGATGGCGGCCGCTGGTGCTGCTCGTTGTCGACCCAGCCAAGTCTGCCGATCGGGTTCGATGATACGGCGGACGGGGAGCACGACGATATTGTGCTGGCGATCCTCACCGCGTTCGTCGCGGCGCTTCGCATGAGCCGCACAGCGCCCGGTTCCAGCGCTCCCGTCATGCGGAACAGCGCCGCGAGCAGCGACGCCCTATGCTGTGACGGTTTCCTGTGACGTCGCGGTCTTTATTCCGCGCTTATGAAGTCTCAGGGCCTCCCGCCTCGATTTCCTATGTCGAGATGCGCATCTTGGCGAAGAACTTCTCTGGCTTCGTGTTGGAAAGGCATGTGTCATGAACGAGCAAGAGCCTCTGCGTCAGAGCAGCCTCTCGCGGTCTCTGCTGCTGGTCGGCAGGAATGGTGCCGGTCAGTGGGTCGTGCGCAGTCAGTGCGGCAGCAGAGGCGGCCTGTTTGCTGACCGCGCGCACGCCCTCAAATTCGCGATGTTCGAGAGCGGCCGCTGTCCCCAGGCGGTCATCATGGTTCCCGGCGTCCTCGAGCTCGACATGAGCGGCGGGCCGAATCGGGGAACAGTCCAGGACTCAAGCGCGATCACGGCTCGGTTGAAGCGGGCGGCATGAGGGCATGCATGGGCCATTCCGCCCACCCGCAGCCATCGGCAGACAGGCTGGGCCTCATGCGACGTCCGGCTCCTGACGCGCTGATCCCGCCAGACGTGGTGTCCTCCAAACCCGCCGGTATGAACGAGGCAGCCAGCCGGAGCGAATGGCCGGGGAAGAAGGTCAGGGACTGGCTGCTCGCGATCCTGCGGTTCGCGGTGACGCGCGACGATTCCGACAGGACCAGCGTCATGGCCGCGGCGGGAGAGCTGGATCGTCTGGGATCATCCAGCGACGATGTGTCATTCTCCTTCTTTATCCGGACGAGCAGCGACCTCTGCGATGCGATCGTCGAGGTGCAGAATTCACACAGGTGCAGAGTGCTGACCGCGTTTCTGAAAAGAGTAGAGGACCGCCGCCTCCGTCTTGCGCTTGAGGCGGCGTTTGAATGCCCTTCGCGCTCACCCGCCTTGCCTCGGATCAAGAGGCACAGCCGTGAAGACCTATGGCGGGGCCTTCGTCCAAGATGACCCCATGCTGCGACGACAAAAACAGCGGGAGTCTCCCGCTCATATCAGGTCGGCCAGCCGTTGACGTTTGGCGTGCTCATCGGACGTCAGTCGGAAATCCTTAAGGCGCGCGCAAGCCTGTCGCAGAGCTACGGTGCAATACTTTGCGCGCCGTATCGCGCCGGAAAGATCGGCGTTCGTGTTTTCCTTGCTTCATTTCGGATTCTCCGAAGATCGCTTCGGCGACGGGAATTTCCGCAACGTTCTTGAATTTGCGGATGGACAATGTCCTATTGCGGCGGCGTTGTTCACCTCCGGTCAGGTTTCGATGAAGATCACCGATATCAAGGCAACCGTTCTCGCCAGCCGCTACGACCGCCCGATCCGGTTCGCGCATATGGAATTGACCGAGCGCAAGATCGTCATCGTGCAGGTCTTCACCGACGAGGGCGTGGTCGGCCTCGGCGATATCGACGGTCCTCCGGCGGGCGACATCGCCGTCGTCGGTCTCGTGAACGAAACCTTCCGCCCGATCCTGATCGGCAAGGACCCGCTCGCGGTCGCCGCGCGCTGGAACGACATGTTCCAGGTGCTCAGCACGCTCGGCCGCTATCGCAGTCTCGAGTCCTATGTGCTTGGCGCTCTTGACACCGCGTTGTGGGACATCATGGGGAAAGTGGCCAATCAGCCGGTCCATCGGCTGCTCGGGGCGCGCCGCGACGCGGTGAGCTGCTACGCCAGCCTGGGGCAGGTGAGCGAGAGCGCGATCGGTGACGAAGTGGGAAAATATGCGGAGCAGGGCTTTGCCGGCGTCAAGATCCGCATCGGCTTCCCCAACGCGAATGATCAAGCGCTCGTCGCCGCGGCGCGCAAGGCGCTACCGGCCGGCGCGCCGGCGAAGCTGATGGCGGACGTCAATTCGGGCTGGTCGCGCAGCTTCGCGCCCCAGCGCGCGAAGGCGCTCGAAGCCTACGAGCTGTTCTGGCTGGAGGAGCCGCTGCCGCCATTCGATCTGCCCGGCTACGCCCATCTCGCGGAAAGCCTCGTCACGCCGGTCGCGGTCGGCGAGCACGAGATATTCAACCGCTGGGACGCACGTGATTTCCTGACGGCGAAGGCTGCGGATATCATCCAGCCCGATCTGCGCCAGGGCATTTCGGAATGCCTGCGGATCGCCAACCTCGCCAGCGCCTGGGAGATTCCCTGCATCCCGCATTTCTTTGGGCCGGCGATCCGCTTCGCGGCGATGCTGCAGCTTCTCGGCAGCATCGACAATTATCTGCTGTGTGAATATCCGATCGCGCACGACCCGATCCGCTTCGATCTCACCGACCCGCCGCTGGTCGCGGAGAAGGGCAAGGTTGCGATCCCGCAAGGCCCTGGCCTCGGCGTGACGCTCAACGAGGCCACCGTCCGCAAATATGCGGTCGGATAGCGGCATCGGTGCCGCTCGTGAAGGCCATCGTCGCAGCCACCGATCCGCTCCATCCGGCAGGGCAGGCGCTGCTGGAATCCGCCGGCTTCGCCGTACGGGTGCCGTCCGGTCCATCCGCCGGCGAGCTGGCGCGGGTGGTGGCGTCGGCGGACGCGCTGATCGTCCGCTCCAAGGTTACGGCCGAGATCGTCGAAGCCGGAACGCGGCTGCGCGGAATCGTGCGCCACGGCGCCGGCCTTGATTTCATCCCGATGGACCGCGCGAATGCGCTGGCGATCCCGGTCGCCTATGTGCCCGGCGCCAATGCGGAGTCGGTCGCGGAATATGTGTTCGCCGCGGTCTTCGCGGTGATGCGGCGGCTCGAGCGCGCGGACGGCGCGATGCGCGCGCAGTCGTGGGCCGCGGCGCGCGAGCCGGCGAGCCGCGCGCGGGAATTGCGCGGTCGGACGCTCGGTGTGATCGGTCTCGGCCATATCGGCCGACGCGTCGCCGAGATCGGCCATTTCGGCTTCGCGATGAAGGTCATCGGACATCAGCGTCGCCGCGACGCGATGCCTGGCTTCGTCACGCCCGCCGACCGGCAGACGGTCTTTTCCGAAAGCGATTTCATCGTTCTGGCCTGCCCTCTGACGGAAGAAACCCGGCATTTCGTGAACGCTCCGCTGCTCTCGCACGTCAGGAAAGGCGCTTGGCTCATCAATGTCGCGCGCGGGGCGTTGATCGAGGAGGCGGCGCTGGTCGCGGCCTTGTCCGCCGGCTCGCTCGCCGGAGCCGTGCTCGATGTGTTCGCCGAGCAGCCGCTTCCGGACGATCATCCCTATCGCGCGTTGCCGAACGTCCTGCTCACACCGCATTTCGCGGGCCTGACCGCGGACAGCCTGGAGCGCCTGTCCTGCGGCGCCTGCGAGGAAGCGATCCGCATTCTCAAAGGCGAGCGGCCACTCCATCTCGCCAATCCGGAGATATGGGAGCGCCGCCGGCGCTAGCCGGTGACCGGGCTGCTCCTCACCGCCATTTTGAGATGCTCGATGAACGCTCTGACCGCAGGCGAGCGCTCGTCCTGCCTGAATGCGGCGGACAGCTCGGCCGGCCGTGTCTGCGGCGTCAGGTTGCGGTACGTCACGCCTGGGATCTGGATGCGGTCGCACGACTTGGGCACGACGGCGATGCCGAAGCCGGACGCCACCATGGTCACGATGGTGAGGAAGTCCGGCGCGCGTTCGGCGATCTGCGGGACGAAGCCGGCTCGCTCTCCGAGCTCGGCGGTGTGCTGGTAGATTCCCCGTTCCATCTCGAAGGTCGGCGCGATGAACGGCTCGTCGGCCAGCTCTTTCGCTGAGATGGTCTTCTTCGCGGCCAGCCGGTGATTGTCCGGCAAAGCGAGGATCAGCGACTGACGCGCCACCACGATCGCCGCGACGCCCGGCGGATAGCGGCTGGGCGGGCGCAGGAATCCGAGATCCATCCGCCCTTCGGCGATCTGGTCGAGCTGGCGCGAGGTTTCCGTCTTGCGGATGATGAAGCTGACCAGCGGGTGGCGGGCACGGTATTGCGCCACGGTGCTGGTCAGCAGTCCGGTGCAGGACGCGGACGAGACATAGCCGATCTCGACCCGGCCGGTCTCGCCGCGGCCGGCGCGCTTGGCGACCACGGCGGCGCGCTCGGCATGGCGGACCGCCATGCGCGCCTCTTCGAGGAAATTCGTGCCGGCGTCCGTCAGGCTGACCGTCCGCTTGCTGCGCAGGAGCAGCCGCACGCCCAGCTCGCGTTCGAGGCCCTGGATCTGTTCGGTGAGCGACGGTGGGGAGATGCCGAGCCGGGCGGCGGCGCGCGAGAAATGCAGCTCTTCGGCCACGGCGATGAAATAGCGGAGATGCCTGATTTCCATGACATTTTGGCTTTCGGTGGAAGAACGGGCAATAAATTCGGATTATCCTAATACTAAAAAGGACCAGCCGTAATGACAATGCGCCATCGCTGATCGAAGGTCGGGCCGTGGACCGAGCCGGCCGGCGCAATGCCGGCGAGGAGTATTCTTTGGGCCAGGCGATACTGAACAAGATCCTGTCGCGCGCGGGCGGCGGCCAGACGGTAAAGGCCGGCGACATCGTCGTCGTCGATGCCCACACGATCGTGCTCTACGACAGCAATTTCTTCCCGGTTTACTGGCGCGATCCGATCAAGGTCATGGATCCGTCGCGCATCTGCGTGATCTTCGACCATCGCGTCCCGGCGCCGGACCGCAGTTGCGCGCAGGCGCAGGTCGTCGGCCGCCAGTTCGCGCGGAAGTTCGGGATCGAGCGGCTGCATGACGTGGGTTACGACCAGGGAATCGCGCACACGGTCGTCGCCGATAAGGGCTATGCGCTACCGGGCTCCGTGCTGGTCTGCTCGGATTCCCACACCGGCGGCGCCGGCGCGCTCAACTGCGCCGCGCGCGGCGTCGGCGGACCGGACATCATCTACGCGGCGATCAAGGGCAAGACCTGGTTCGCGGTCTGCGACACGATCCGCTACGACCTCACCGGACGCCTGTCGTTCGGCGTCACCGCCAAGGACGTCTTCCTGCATATCGCGCAGCATTTCGGCGACCATTCGGGCTACAATGTCGAGTTCGGCGGTCACGCGCTGAAGTCGCTGAGCATCGACGCCCGGCGCACGATCGCCACCATGGGAACCGAGCTGAATGCCGAGTTCTCGATCTTCGAGCCGGACCAGACGCTGCTCGACTACATGAAGGAGCGCAACCCGGCGGCGAAATTCGAGCCGCAATATCCGGACGAGGATGCGGCCTATGCCGAACGCCGGACACTCGATCTGGGCGGGATCAAGCCGCTGGTCGCATTGCCGAACGCGATGATCAAGAACGCGGTCCCGGTCGGCGAGGTGGTCGGCCGCAAGATCGACCAGGCTTTCATCGGCTCGTGCGCCAACGGGAATCTCGACGATCTGGCGATCGCCGCGCGCGTCGTCGCGGGCAAGCGCGTCGCACCGGGCGTGCGCTTCCTGGTGACGCCGGGCTCGCAGGCGGTCTACCGGGCGGCCCTCAAGGCCGGATATATCGAGACCCTGCTCGAGGCCGGCGCCGTGGTCACGCCGGCAACCTGCGGCGCCTGTGGCGGCGGCCATATGGGCGTGCTCGGCGAGAACGAGATCTGCATCACCGCCAGCACGCGCAACTTCAAAGGCCGCATGGGCGCTCCGAGCGCGCAGATCTACATGGGCTCGCCGGCAACCGTGGCGGCTTCCGCGATCGCGGGCGCGATCGCGCATCCCGGCGATTATCTGAAGGGGAATGCGCTATGATCGCGGGGCGCACCTGGAAGTTCGGCGACGACATCAACACCGATTTCATGATGCCCGGGCCGGCGCTCTATCTGCCGGAGGAGGAGCGCGTCCGCTACGTGTTCCAGGCCAACCGTCCGGGCTGGGTCGATCTGGTCAGGCCCGGCGACTTCATCATCGGCGGCAAGCATTACGGCGTCGGCTCCAGCAGGCCGGCCGCGCTCTCGCTGCGCAATCTCAAGATCGGCTGCCTGATCGCGGAATCGATCAACGGCCTGTTCTTCCGCAATTGCGTCAATTTCGGCCTGCTCGCGCTCGAATGTCCCGGCGTCCATGCCGCCTTCAACGAAGGCGAGACCGCCGAGGTGTCGGTCGACGACTTCACCGTGCGCAACCGGGAAACCGGCGTCACGCTGCAAGCCAATCCGGTGCCGCGGCAGCTCGTCGATCTGATGATCGGCGGGGGAATCTTCCCGCTGCTGGAAGCGGAAGGACTGATCGACCGGCTTCCGCCGCGGGCGAAGAAGGAAGGGACTGCGGTGCAGCCGGCGGCGGCCGGCTGAAAAAAAGATCCGGCGTCCCGCGCGCACGCGGATGACCGGACCTCGGATCGGAAAATGCATCGGCGGCGCTGCGGCTCCGCCAGGGAGGATGACGATGAAGTCGCTACAAAAGATCATGCTGCGTCGGCGATCCGTGGCGGTGGGGCTCGCAGGCCTGTGTCTGGCCGTGGGCCTGACAGCCGCTGTCGGAGCCGCCTTTGCCCAGAATGCGCAGAAAACGCCGGTTTCGATCCGCTTCAGCTGGAAGCTGAAGGGCGAGTTCGCGCCGCTCTATGTCGCGCTCGATAAAGGTTATTTCGCCGCCGAGAACATTGACATCAGGCTCGGCGAGGGATCGAGCTCGCAAACCGCGCTCGGCGCGATCGTGCAAAATCAGGACCAGGCGGCGTGGGTGCCCGGCGTCTACGCGGTCCAGGCCATCTCCAACGGCCTGCCGGTCAAGGTGGTCGGCCTCTACAACGCGGCCGCGCCGAACATCCTGATCTCCCGCGCCAACAATCCGATCACCAAGCCGGAGGATCTCGTCGGCAAGACGCTCGGTCATTCGGTCGGCGACGTCGGCACCACGTTCCTCGCCGTGACCTGCCGCAAGAACAAGATCGACTGCGCCAGCATCAAGAAGGTCACGCTCGCCGCGCAAGCCCGCGTTCCCTCGCTCGTGAACGGCCAGGTCGATGCGATCTCGGTTTACACCAGCAACGACGTGCCGATCCTCGAAGAGAAGTTCGGCGCCCAGGCCTTCGCGCATCTCGACCTGCCAAAATACGGGCAGCGCGTGATGGGCGCGGCGCTGATCGTGAGCGATGCTTATATTGCGCAGAATCCCGACGTCGTGGCAGGGCTGGTGCGCGCGATCGGCAAGGGTTTCAAGGACACGATGGACGATCCGCGGGCCGCGGCGCAGATCATGCTCAAGCACTGGCAGACGCCGCTGTCGCTCGACATCGTGACCAAGCAGGTCAAGGCGCTCAATGCCGCGGTTGAGACGCCGCCCGGCAAGCCGATCGGCTGGGTCGATCCGCAAGCGGTCGAGGACACGCTCGACGCCCTGCATGAGGCCGGTGAGATCAAGGGCCGCAAGCCGACGAAAGACTACCTCGACAACGAGGTCGGCTTCCGGCCATCGCGCAGTTGACCGGCGGATGCGCGAGCGGTAACGCGGCCCATGCGTGAACTCGATCCGGAACTGGCGGGGCCCCGCCGCCCCATTTTCAGCAGGGCGGCACCCTGGCTGTTCGGGGCGGCTCTCGTCCTCGTCTGGGAGATCGCGGTCCCGCTGGTCGGGATTCCGGAGCTGACGCTCCCCACGCCGGGCCGCATCGTCGGTCGGATTTTTCAGGACTATCGCATCCTGAGCAGCGATTCGCTGATCACCTTCATCGAGGTGGTCGCCGGCTTCCTGGTCGCCATCGCGGTGGCACTGCCGCTCGCGCTCGCCATCTTCTATTCGAGGACGATCGAGAAGACCTTCTATCCCGTCCTCATCGCGCTGCAGACGGTGCCGAAAGTCGCGCTCGCACCGCTGCTGGTGCTCTGGTTCGGCTTCGGTTTCGCGCCGAAGATCGTCATCAGCTCGCTCACCGCATTCTTTCCGATCGTGATCGCGACGGTGGTCGGCCTCGAAATGCTCGAGGACGACATGGTTCGGCTGATGCGCTCGATGGGCGCCAGCGAGTGGCAGACCTTTCTGAAGATGCGCCTTCCCGCCGCGCTGCCGAGCATCTTCGGCGGCCTCAAGGTCGGCATCGGCCTGTCGGTGATCGGCTCCATCATCGGCGAATATGTCGCGTCGGAAAGCGGCCTCGGCTACCGCCAGCTCACGGCGAATGCGCAGTTCGATTCCTCGATGAACTTCGCCGCGCTTGTCGTCATCTCGCTCATGGGTGTCGTTCTGTTTTATGCCATCCATCTGGTCGAGCTCATGGTTGTGCGGACCCGCTAGCCATGCATGCGATGGTTGAGCATCCGTCCGGCGCGGCCGCGGAGCACGGCGTCCCGATCTTCGTGCAGGGCGCGGCCAAGACCTACGCCACGCGCGCCGGCGAGGCGGTGCGCGCGCTCGATCCGATCGATTGCGCGATCGAGGCCGGCCAGTTCATCTCGATCGTGGGGCCGAGCGGCTGCGGCAAGAGCACGCTGATGATGCTGATCGCCGGGCAGCTTCGCTGCACGCAGGGGCACGTGCTGATCGGCCAGGAGCCGGTTGCGCGTCCGCATCCGGAAAGCGCCGTGGTGTTTCAGCGCGACCTGCTGCTGAAATGGCGCAACGTCCTCGACAACATCCTGCTGCCGATCGAGATCAAGAAGTGGGATGTCAATGTCTTCCGGCCGCGCGCCGAGCAGTTGATGCGGCAGGTCGGGCTGGGGGATTTCCGGTCGAAATATCCCGATGAGCTGTCCGGCGGCATGCGCCAGCGCGTCGCGATCTGCCGCGCGCTGGTCCAGCAGCCGCGCCTCTTGCTGATGGACGAGCCGTTCGGCGCGCTCGACGCTTTGACTCGCGAGCAGATGTCGATCGATCTGCTGAAGCTGTGGCAGCAGATCAGGAACACCGTGATCTTCGTCACACACAGTATCGAGGAGGCGGTGTTCCTGTCGGACCGCGTCATCGTCATGACGCCGCGGCCGGGAACGATCGATCTCGATCTGAAGATCGAGCTGCCGCGGCCGCGCCGGCTGGCGGTCCGGGCGACAGGCGACTTCCTGGGCTATGTCGCCCGGATCCGAAAGGCATTCGAAGCCCGCGGCATCCTCGCCGAAGAATAGGCATCCTCGCCGAAGAGCAGATGCACCTGCCGCCGATGGCCCGGTCGTCCGGCGCCATCCAACGGCTTCCACAATCACCATAAGCGTCGTGCCTCGGGACCGCTGCAGCGGGTCCCTGAGCCCCGGCGCGTGCCGCGTCATTTCCACTATGTGGAAATATACTCCATATTTTGACACATAGGCCATTTGCGATATCGTTTCGCCATGCTGGATGCAGCCATGAAGCGACCGGCAGAACCGGGCCCGATGAATTTTGAGCCTCATCGCAGGAACCGTCCTGTGCCGGGGGCGCAGTCCATCTCCCGCGCCGCTTCGGTGCTCCGCGCAGTCGGCAACATGCGCGGCAAGCCTCCCACGCTGTCGGGCATCGCCAACATCGCGGGTCTGAAAATCCCGACGGCGCGCCGCTTGTTGCAGGCGCTGGCGAACGAGGGCTTTCTGGTCTTCGACAGCCAGAAAAAGACCTATCAGGTCGGCCCGGACCTGATCGCATTGACCGCGGCGAGCGACGAGATGTTCGCGATGCGCGACATCCTGATAACGGCGTGCCGCGAGATCGCCGCCAAGACATCCGACACCACGGTGCTGATGGTGCGACGCGGCGACTCCGCGGTCTGCGTCGGCCGTGTCGAGGGCGCTTTTCCCATCCGCGTCATGACGCTCGACGTCGGCAGCATCCGGCCGCTCGGTGCCGGCTCGGGCAGCCTGGCGCTGGTCGCCTTCCTGCCGGAAGACGAATGCCGGCAGATCCTGACCCGGAACGAGAAGGAGTTCGCGCGCTTCGGCCTCACCCTGGACGATATCCTGGCGCAGGCCGAGCACGGCCGCGAGATCGGCTACAGCTTCAATCCCGGACGCATCCTGCCGGGCGTCGCCGGCATCGGCGTGCCGATCCTGCGCGACGACAAGATCGTCGCGTCGATCAGTGTGATTGCCATCGAAAGCCGCCTCGATCAGGCACGCCGAGGCGAGATCATGAAAATCATCAAGAAGGCCGTGAGCCGGCTGCAACATTTCCACGTTGGCTCATAGCTCGAGTGCCGGGAGACCATGAATGATTCCGTTTGAGCTGTTCCGGCGCGCCGCGCAGCGCTATCCGGACAATGTCGCGCTGATCCATGACAATGGAGCATTGACTTTCCGCGAGCTGGCGCAGCGCGTTCTCAAGCTCGCTCATCTGCTCGTCAGCATCGATCCGGAGCCGCAGAGCCGCGTCGCGCTTGGCGCCAAGAACTCCGTCGAGCACGTCATCGGAATCCTGGCGGTGCTTGCCTCGCACAAGATCTGGGTGCCGATCAATCCGCGCAACGGCGACAGCGAGATCATCCGCGGCATCGAGATCACCGAGCCGTCGATCGTCCTGTTCGACGCCGAGATGAACGAGCGCATCAGGACCGGCGCCCCGCATCAGATCGTGCTGGAGGGCCCCGACAGGAATTCCGCCATTGTCCGCTCCGAAGCGTTGGAGCCGCTGCCCGACCGCCTGCCGTATCCGGCGCTGACCGGCGTGCAGGCCATCAAGTTCACCGGCGGCACGTCGGGCGCGCCGAAAGGCTCGATGCAGTCCTATCGCTGCTGGAACGCCAAGATCGTCAACCAGCTCCATGCCTTCAGGTTTTCGGAGCGGGACCGCTTCCTGGCCACCACGCCGCTGACTCACGGCGCCTCGACCTACCTGATGCCGATCCTGGCGAGCGGCGGCGCGGTCGCGGTCACCGCCGACACCAAGCCGCCGGCGCTGCTCGACGCCATCGAGCGGATGGGCATCACCACACTGTTCATGCCGCCGACGCAGCTCACGGCGGTCACCGACGAGGCCGCGCATCGCGGCGTGCGGCCGACATCGTTGCGCAACCTGATCTACGGTGCGGCGCCGATGCGGCCCGACCGCATCCGGCAGGCGCAGGAGGTGTTCGGTCCGGTCGTCGCCGGCACGTATGGCCAGGCCGAGGCGCCGCAGGTGATCGCGATCATCAGCGCGGCTGAGCTCGCCGACGAGGAGAACCTGACCTCGGCCGGCCGTTCGGGTCTGCTCAACAAGGTGGCGATCAAGACCGAGGCGGGCGACTTCGCCCAGCCCGGCGAGCAGGGCGAAATCATCGTCCACGGCGATCTCGTCACCAACGGCTACTGGCGTCACCCGGAGCTCACCGCCAAGACCATCGTCGATGGCTGGCTGCACACCGGCGATGTCGGTTTCATGGATGAGCGCGGCTATCTGTTCCTGCGCGACCGCTTGAAGGAGATCATCATCACCGGCGGCTTCAACGTCTATCCGAGCGACGTCGAGACCGCGCTGTCGCGTCATCCCGCGGTCGCGCACTGCGCGGTCTTCGGCTTGCCCGACGACAAATGGGGCGAGGCCGTGCATGCCGCGGTCGAGCTGCGGCCCGGCCAGCCGTTCGAGCCGGCCGAGGTCATCGCCGCGATCAAGAGGGAACTTGGCTCGGTGCAAGCGCCGAAGAAGATCCATATCCTCGAAGCACTGCCGCGCAGCCCGGTCGGAAAGATCCTGAAGACGGAAATCCGCAGCCGGTTGCAGAAGTCGCAAACTCCGGGAGTCCAGTGATGCCGACGACGCCCACGACGGCCCTCTGCCACCACAACGAGAAACAGCTGTTCTATCGCGACAAGGATCTGGTCGCGGACCTCATCGGCAAGCGCGGCTTCACCGACGTGATGATGGCGCAGATCACCGGGCGCACGTTCAAGCCGAACGAGCTCATCCTGATCGACGCGATCCTGGTGACGCTGATGGAACACGGCCTGACGCCGAGCGCGATCGCCACGCGGCTCACCATCACCAGCGCGCCGGAAGCGGTCCAAGGCGCGATGGTCGCCGGCCTGCTCAATGTCGGCGGTCAGTTCCTCGGCAGCATGCAGGACTGCGGCGAGCTGCTGGCGGAGGTCGTCGCCCATGGCGAGGAGCGGGCGACCACGATCGTCGAGCGCCTGCGGACGCAGAAGAAGCTCGTGCCGGGCTTCGGCCATCATCTGCACAAGCCGGACGATCCGCGCGCCATCGCGCTGCTGGCGCTGGCGGAGAACCAGGGCGTGACCGGCGCCTACGTAAAGGCGCTGAACGTGCTGGCGGCCGCAGTCCGCAAGGCGGCAGGCAAGCACGTGACCATCAACGCCACCGGCGCGATCGCCGCGATCCTTGCGGAGCTCAAGGTTCCGCAGGTGGCGATGCGCGGCCTGTCGGTCGTGGCGCGATCCGCCGGGCTGGTGGCGCATCTCGTCGAGGAAAGCGAGCGGCCGGCGGGCCGCTATATCTGGGACCTCGTCGACAAGAGCATCCCCTTCAGCCCTGACGGACAGCCGACATGAAGTTCTATGCACTGATCTCGAAAGACGTGCCGGACGGAGCGGGCATCCGGGCGGCGCAGAAGGACCGGCATCGCGCTCATCTCGATTCCGCCGCCGGCACGCTGGCGGTGCTGCAGTCGGGGCCGCTGCTCGATGCGAGCGGCAAGGAGGCCGGATCGCTCATCATCTTCAAGGCCGAGTCGGTGGCGCAGATCGAGGACTTCATGGACCGCGATCCCTACACCAAGGCCGGGCTGGTCGCGGAGCGCAGCATTCAGGAGTGGTCGTGGCGCCGCGGCAATCCGTATCTCTCATAAGCGTCCCATCATGATCCAGCCCTTCGTTCTCGACACCCGGATTCCCCGCGTCGTGTTCGGCGCCGGCACGCTCGCCAGCCTCGCAGCGGAAATCGAAAACCTCGGCGTCTCGTCGCCGGTCCTGGTGACGACGGGCCGCGGCGCGCGCGTCTTTGCCGAAGCGACCGCCGGGACGAAGCTGCCGCCTGCCGGCGTGTTCGACCGCGCCGTCATGCATACTCCGGTCGAGATCACCGCGGAGGCGCTGGACTTTGCCCGGGCGGTGAAAGCCGACGGCGTGGTGTCGTTCGGCGGCGGCTCGGCGATCGGGCTCGGCAAGATGCTCCGGCTGCGGCTGAAGCTGCCGCACCTGGTCATCCCCACGACGTATTCCGGCTCCGAGATGACCGCTGTGGTGGGCGAGACCGCCGACGGCCGCAAGCGCACCATGCGCGATCCCGCGATCCTGCCGGATACGGTGATCTATGACGTCGACCGCACGCGCGATCTGCCGGTGCCGACCTCGGTCACCTCCGCGATGAACGCCATCGCGCATGCGGTCGAAGCGATGTATGCGCAGAACGGCAATCCGCTGATCTCGACTGTCGGCGAAGCAGCGATCCAGGCGCTGGTCGCCGCGCTGCCGCAGATCGCCGCCGATCCGTCCGGGTCCGAGGGCCGCGCCGGCGCGCTTTACGGCGCCTGGCTGTGCGGCGTCTGCCTCAATGCGGCAGGCATGGCGCTGCACCACAAGCTGTGCCATGAGCTCGGCGGCTCGTTCGGCCTGCCGCACGCCGAGACGCACACGATCGTGCTGCCGCATGCGCTCGCTTACAACGCGCCGGCCATTCCGGAAGCCTATGCGCGCATGCAGCGCGCCGTCGGCGACGCCTCGCCGCAGCGGCGGCTGTTTGAACTGGCGAATGTGGAAGGCGTGCCGCGCTCGCTGCGCGCGCTCGGCATGCCGCAGGACGGCATCGCGCAGACCGTCGAGCGCGTGCTGAAGGAGCCGTACTGGAATCCCCGCCCGCTCGAGGCCGCGCCGTTGCGCGAGCTGCTGAGCCGCGCCTGGGAAGGCGCGGCTCCGCTGCCGCTTTAGCTTGCCGCGCGCACCCGCGGCAGCACCTTCTCGCCGAACAGCTTGACCGCTTCGGCCGGATTGGCGGCGACGCTGACCGAGAACATGATGCGCTTGATGCCGGCCTTCTTCGCCGCCATCATCTGTTCGAAGCAGTCGTCCGGATTGCCGCAGACGCCGATGCGCTTCGACAGATAGTCGAACAGGCCGAGCTCCTTGACGATCTGGATGTTCTGCGCGCCCGGCCGCGTGCTGTACCGCTTGTGCAGGTCGATCATGGCGTCGCGGTATTCCGGCGGCACGCCGCGGGTGACCGGATCCTTGCCGCTGACGATGTAGCCTGCGATAAACGCCAGCATCGCACCGATCTTCTCGCGTGCGATGTTGCCATCCTCGGTGCAGTCCATGGCGCCGATCTGCCAGATCTCGACATCCTCCGGCTTGCGGCCGGCGGCGGCGATGCTCTTGGTCACGACGCCCTCGGATTCCTTCACGTTCGCCGGCTGCAGCCCGTAATTGATGAATACGCCGTCGGCGACGCGGCCGGCTGCTTCGAGGCCCTTCGGGTGCGACGAGGCCATGAACACCTTGGACGGCGTCTTGACCCATGGCATCTGTGCCACGCCGCCGCCGATCTTCACCTCTTCGCCGCGCAGGAGCTGGCGCACCAGGGTGACCCCCTCCGCCATTTGCTGCGCCGTCGATTTGCCGGCACCGAGGTTCTTGGTGCCGCTGTGGCCGGCGCCGATGCCGAGCACCGTGCGTCCCGGTGCGAGCAGGCCGAGCGAGGCGATCGCGGCGGCGCTCACCGCCGGCTGGCGGGTGACGAAATTCGACACGCAGATCGAGATTTCCGATGTCTTGTTCAGCCGCGCGACCAGCGCCGAGGCCACCCAGGGATCCATCGCATTGCCGGGCGTATCGGCGATGCCGATCCCGTCGTAACCGTAATCGTCGGCATAACGCGCCATCGTTTCGCAGAGCTCGACCGTATAAGGCCAGAAGAAGAACCCGACTTTCATGGGACCTGCCTGTGCTTTCAGCTTTCACGTTGGGAACGGGGCGGCCAGCGCAACAGCACGATGGCCTCGATGATCTGGAAGATGAGGTTGAAGAGGAAGCCGAACAGGCCGATCAGCGTCAGCAGGCCATAGACCTGCGCCGCGTTGAAGTTGCGTTGCGCGAGGATGATCATGGCGCCGAGGCCCGGGATCGAGGTCAGCATCTCGACGAGCAGCGTGACCACGAGCGCGAGCGGGATGGCGACGCGCACGCCGATCAGAAGGCCGGGCACCGCGCTCGGCACGATGATCTTGGCTATGGTCTCGCGGTGCGACAGCCGGAAGGTCGAGCCGACGTCAAGCAGCAGCGGATTGAGCCCCTGCACCGAGGCCGCAGTGTTGAGCAGGATCGGCCACAGCGCCGACAAGGTGATGACGACGAGCTTCATGCTCTCGTCATAGCCGATCAGCAGCACCGCGATCGGCACGATGGTCGGCGGCGGCAAGGCGCGAAGAAACTCGAACAGCGGCGTCAGCGCCTGACGCGCCAGCCGCGAATAGCCCATGAATACGCCGAAGCTCCCGCCGATCAGCGTCGCGATGGCGACGCCATAGCAGAACGAGGCGAGCGTCGCGATGATGGCTTCGGCCAGCTGCGCCTGCGGCAGCATCGCCACCGCGTGCCACCATAGCGAAGGCGGCGGGAAATACGGCGACGGCCCGGACTGGATCAGCTGCCAGAGCAGCAGCGCGGCGGCGAGCGGCAGGAAGCCGCGGATCGACGGGAACGCCGAGCGCGCCGCGGTCAGCATCTGCCGGGTGGAGAGCGAGCTCATGCGGCGCGCCTCACCGCCAGGGCCGGCATCCAGCGGCTCGCCAGCGTCGCCAGCACGTTGATGGCGACGCCGAGAATGCCGACGATGAAGATGTAGGCGAACATTTCGTCGGGGCGCAGCGCCTGCTGCGCGCTGACGATGGCATAGCCCAGCCCCTGCGGGTTGCCGACCATCTCGGCGATGATCGCCAGCACCAGCGACAGCGTCAGGCTGATGCGCGCGCCGACGAAGATGATCGGCGCGGCGGCCGGCAGCAGGATCTTGCGGATGACCTCGAAGCGCGTCAGGCGCAGGGTCTGGCCGACGTCCTGGAGCCGGTTCGGCACCGCCATGACGCCGCTCATGGTGCCGATCAGGATCGGCCACAGCACCGGCAGGATGATGACGAACAGCTCCATCTGGGTGGAGAAGCCGAACAGCAGCAGGGCCACGGGCAGAAACGCGATGCCGGGGATCGGTCGCAGGATTTCGACCGATGCCATCGAATAGCTGCGCAGCCGCGGCGAGGCGCCGAGCAGGAGGCCGAGCGAGACGCCGATCGCCATGGCGATCGCCCAGCCCTGCAGCACCGACGTCAGGGTGTGGTAGCTCTGCGCGGCGAGCTCGCCCGAGGCGAACACCTCCCTCAGGCCGTGCGCGATCGCCGACGGCGGCGGAAAGAATTCGAATTTCAGGATGCCGATCCAGGCGAGCCCTTCCCACAGCAGCAGCACGACGGCCAGCGTCAGCAGGCCGAGCCAATTGACGGAATTGGCGATGGCGCGCGGCATTACGGCGAGCTCTTGATCACTTCGTGCAGCATGGCGCGGTATTTCAGGAACGCCGGATGCTGGCGCGTCTGAACCTGGTCGCGCGGTCCCGGAATTTCGATCGGCACCACCTGCTCGAAGCAGCCGGGCGAACCCTTGAGCACCGCGACGTGGTGGCCGAGATAAATCGCCTCGTCGATGTCGTGGGTGATGAAGATGCAGCTGCAGGAGGTCGCCTGCTGGATTTGCAGGAGCTGATCCTGCAGCGATTCCTTGGTCATGGCGTCGAGCGCGGCGAACGGCTCGTCGAGCAGGAGGACCGACGGCGTGACCGCGAGCGCGCGGGCGATCTGCACGCGCTGCTGCATGCCGCCCGAGAGCTGCCAGGGATAGTCGCGGATGTGCTTTTCGAGGCCGACCAGCCGCAGCGTCTCGACGACGCGGCGCTCGACTTCTTCGGCCGGCAGCCGGTTCTCGATGCCGAGCGCAACGTTGCGCCCTACGGTGCGCCACTGCAGCAGTGCGTTCGAATAGTCCTGGAACACGATGACGACGTCATCGGGCGCGCCCGCGAGCCGCTTGCCGTTCACGATCACCGAGCCGGTGGTCGGCGTCAGCAGGCCGCCGAGGACGCGCAGCAGCGTGGTCTTGCCGGTACCCGAGGGGCCGACGATCGCCAGCGTCTTGGCACGCCCGAGCTCAAAGGAAATGTCCTTGAGGACCTTGCGCGGCCCTTGCGGAAGCGGGAACTCGACCGAGATGTCCGAACAGACATAGGCCGGTGCGCGATCCGGCTGCGGGACACTCTCCGATTGCGTCCTGATCGCGGTCACTGGGTTTCGACGACGAGCTTCTTGTTCGAAATGTCGCCCGGCAGTTGGCCGAGATCCTGGAGGACCTTCACCCAGACATCGAGATCGGCCCGCTTCAGCCGGAAACGATAGTCCGGGAAGGGAATTTTCTCGACCACCGGCGGCGGTAGCTTGGTGTAGTCCGCGAGGATCGCGCGGGCCTCTGCCGGATTCGACTTGATGAAGTCGAGTGCCTGCTCAAGCGAGATGATCCACGCTTTCAGGATATCCTGGTTCTTCTCGGCCCAGCTGCGGTCGGCGATCCAGAACGGAAACAGCACGTCGTCACCGACCGACAGAACCGGATCGCCGAGCGTGCGGCCGCCCGACGCCATCATCTGGCGCGCGAACGGGTCGATCATCTCGGCGGCGTCGATGCGACCGGCGCGCAGCTGATCGGCCATGTTCGGGAATGGCACTTCGACGGCGCGGACGCTGTTCGGGTCGACGCCGCTGGTTTTCAGCCAGTGCAGTACGGAGACATGGATGATCGCGCCGATGCTCGGCGTCGCGATCACCTTGCCCTTGAGATCGGCGACGGACTTGATCGGAGAATCCGCCATGACGACGAGCTGCGTCGTCTGGTTGTCTTTGGTCTCATAGACCTGCCCGGCGACGGCGGCGACGTCGAGTCCGCCGGCAACCGCCTTGAGCAGGTCCGGGCCGGTGCTCGCCGCGAAATCGAATTGCTTGCCGAGCGTGCCGGGCAGCAGCGACAGGTTCTGGATCAAGCTGAGCGAGACATCGAGACCGTTCTTCTCGAAGAAACCCTTGTCCTTGGCGACGCGCACCGGCAGCCAGGTGACCGCTGGCACGTAAGCCGCGCGAACCTTCTTCAGATTCTGCGCCGGAGCGGACTGAGACCAAGTGAGGCCGCCAATCAGGACGGCCAAAGCCGTCGCGAGCGACACCGTCGACAGCGGACGAAACCTCATGGACGTTTCCTCGGGATTTTTTGATTGATGAAGGCCCAATCGTACTCTCCGCACGCGAGATACGTCAAATGGTGGCCTTCCTTATCACGATGTGGAAACTGATTTAATCCGCCTGCGTTCGCACCCGGTTGCGCAACACGCCGATCTTCTCGACCTCGAGCTCGACGACGTCACCATTCTTCAGGAATCGCAAATGCTCGAGCCCGCAGCCATCGCCGACCGTGCCCGAGCCGAAGAATTCACCCGCATAGATTGTCTCGTCACGTGACACATGCGCGATGCAGTCCTCGAACCGCCACCGCATGTCCGCGGAGTTGCCGCGTCCCCACTCCTCGCCATTGACGCGCACCACCATCTCGAGCGCATACGGATCGCCGATCTCGTCGGCCGTCACCAGGCACGGGCCCAACGCATTGCCGCCGTCGAAGTCCTTGCCCTTGCCCGGCCCAAGCTGGCCCGGCATTTCGAGCACCTGCTCGTCGCGCGCGGAGAAATCGTTGAAGATCGTATAGCCGAAGATGTGCTTGCGCGCGTCGGCGGGCGCGATGTTCTTGCCGGGCCGGCCGATCACCGCCGCAAACTCAAGCTCGAAGTCCATGACCTTGGAGTATGACGGCCAGACGACGTCGGTATCGGTGCCGATCACGTTGAGCCGGTTCGGATGATAGAAGATCGGCCGCTCGTACCAGGTTTGCGGAACGCTGAGGATGCCCTTCGCCTCCATGTCGCGCATCGCCGCCTCCGGGTCCTGCGACTTCTGTGCGCGCACCTGGCGCGCGGCCTGGAACGCCTGGATCAGATGCTTCTCGAAGCACAGGAAGTCGCGCATCTGCGGCGGCGCCGGAATCGGCGCCAGCAGCTTCACCGCTGCGAGATCGGCGACCGCGCTGCTGTCGGCCCGTGCGATCAGATCGGATACCAGGTCCAGCGCCCGCTCGCCGCCTTCGATCACGGCCAGCACGCTGGCGAGCGTCCGGCTCTCGGCGCCGCGACGCGCGACATGCGCCGCCTGCAGGTCCACAACCTTGCCTCCGCCGTCAACGAGGACTCCGGCTCTTGCTTCGCTCGCGCCTGAAACGAAAGTGACGAATTTCATGGTTGGCCGCCTGGACACCATCAGCTTGCATTGACTTGATCGAACGTTCAATCATATCGTGACGGGAGGTGCCGTTCAAGGGAGCGAAGCTGTCATGGTGCGCAGGTGGGAATATTCGCGAGGCGTCCACGACCTTGGCAACGGCAACTATGCCTACCTGCAGCCGGATTCCGGTTCCGGCTGGGGCTGGAGCAACGGCGGCCTGATCGTCGACGGCAAGGAATCGGTTCTGGTCGACACGTTGCGTGATGAGAAGCTGACCAAGGCCATGCTCGACGGCCTGCGCGACGCCACCGGCCTCAAGGCACGCGATATCGGCAAGTTGGTGAACACCCATAAGGACGGCGACCACTGGTTCGGCAACCGGCTGATGCAGCATGCAGAGATCATCGCCTCCAACGCCACCGCCGAGGCGATGAAGACTGCGACGCCGCAGCTTTTCCGCGATGCGCTGAAGAACCGGCCGCCGGGCATCGTCGGCGAGTACATCTTCAAGATTCACGGGCCGCCTTTCGACTTCGAAGGCGTCGACCCGGTGCGGCCGAACCATACCTTCTCCGGCCAGATGAATCTCAAGGTCGGCGACAAGGAGGTGCAGCTCATCGAGGTCGGGCCGGCGCACACCGAAGGCGACACGTTGGTCTACGTGCCGCAGAGCAGGACGATCTACACCGGCGACGTCGTGTTCCTCGACAATACGCCGGTGATCTGGGCGGGCCCGGCGGAGAACTGGCTCGCGGCGATCGACAGGATCCTGGCGCTCGACGTCGACATCGTGGTTCCGGGGCACGGGCCGGTCACGGACAAGTCCGGCGTGATCCCGGTGCGGGACTATCTCGTCTATGTGCGCGATGCGGCGCGCAAGCGTTACGACGCGGGAATGTCGCTCGAGGAAGCGGTGCAGGATATCGCGCTCGGCGATTATGCGACCTGGGGCGGCGCCGAGCGCATCATCATCAATGTCGACTACTTCTATCGCCAGTTCTCCGGCGACAAGACCCGGCGCTATTTCCCGGATTATCTGGAATCGCTGGCGAGGCTGGTGATGCGCGCCAAGCGCTAGCGCGATTTCTTCGATTTCGTCGTGACATGCTTCTCGAAGTTCGCCCGCATGCCGCCGGCGATGAACTCGACGAGGTTGTCGAGGATCGCCGACGCTTCGCTCGCGCGGCAGGCGCCCTTGGACAGCCGCTCGATGCGGCCGACCGAGACGTGATTGATGGCGAGCGCGCCGGCGGCGAACAAATACGACCAGTAGATCGAGCGCTTGTCCACTTCCGGAAACGCGGCGCGCAGCTTGGCGATGATGTTGTGCGCGATCGGGTCGAAATGCTCCTCGATGATGCCGCGTTCGACCTCTTGCGGATCGTTGATCTCGCGCGCGATCAGCCGGGCGAAATCGCGGCCTTCCGGCGAAGTGTCGAGCGCGATGATCGGCTCGACCAGCGCGCGCGAGACCTGCCGCAACAGCTCCATCCGGTCGGCGCTGGGCCTGATCTGGTCGACACGCGTGATCCGGATTTTTCCGACCTCGGCGAGCCGGCGCTGGAACACGGCGCGATAGAGGCCAAGCTTCGACTTGAAGTGGTAGGAGACAAGCGCCAGCGGCACGCCGGCGGCCTGGGCCACGTCGCGGATCGAGGTGCCGTCGAAGCCGGAGCGCGCGAACAGCTTTTCGGCGGCATCCAAAATCGTCAGCTTGGTGCGCGCGCCGCTCGCGACCGAGCGCATGGTCAGGGCCTTGGTGCGAGCCTGCCGCGACATTTTCGCCGGTTTTGCCTGTGCCATGCCGGAGCCAGCTTGACTCGATTTGATCATACGTTCAATCATATCGACGATAACAACAACAAGCCATGATGGGAGGATGTTTTATGCGCGCGCGTTCGTTTGTGATAGCCGGTCTTGCGGCTTTCTCGCTGGTTTCCATGGCCGCGCCGGCGCTGGCCCAGGCCAAGGCGCCGGTGAAGACGCCGGTGCGGGCCGCCTACGTGCCGGCCGTGACGTGGCTGCCGGCCTGGGTCGCCCAAGACCAGGGCATCTTCGCCAAGAACGGCCTCGACGTGACGTTCACCGAAATCCAGAACCTCGGCCTGCTGCCGAGCACGCTCGGCAAGCAGTTCGACATCGCTCCGAGCACACCGCCCGATCTGATCAAGGCCGCCGCCAATGGCATCAACGTGGTCGCGGTCGCTGGCGGCTTCATCGAATCTTCGGACCGCAGGTCGATCGAGGTGCTGACCAAGGCGGATTCCGGCATCAAGAAGCCGTCCGATCTCACCGGCAAGCTGATCGCGACGCCGGCGCTCGGCTCGATCATGCACGTCGCGACGCTGCAATGGCTGAAGAAGAACGGCGTCGATCCGACCTCGGTGCGTGCCGTGGAGGTGCCCTTTCCAAACATGTCCGACCAGCTCAACAGCGGCCGGGTCGCCGCCGTCGAGGCGGTTCAACCGTTCGCCGGCCTGATGATGAAGGGCGGCGCCATCACCCTCGGCGATCCCGTGCTGTCGATCGCCGATCCGGCGATGGGCACGATGTGGATCTCGGACAAGGCGTGGGCGGCCGCGCACAAGGAGGTCATCGCCAAGTGGGTCGCCTCGCTCGACGAGGCGATCGCCATCATCAAGCAGAAGCCCGACAGCGTGCGCGGCTCGCTGGCGAAATACACCAAGCTGAAGCCGGAGATCGCCGCGGGAATCCCGATCCCGGCTTATCAGGCGACGATCGCGCCGGAGCACCTCGCGACCTGGATCGACGTCCTGCGCGACATGGGCCAAATCTCGGCGCCGGTCTCTGCCGCGAATCTGGTGCTGTCGACCAAATAACGGTCGGAGCGCCTTACGGCGCCAAGAACCTGAAAGGCCGGGCGGCCGACGCCCGGCCTTTCGCGATGAATGGCGGCACACGGGACACGAAGCTGGGGATCCGCCGTCCGCGACGACACATGCGGAGCCGAATCGCAGTAACGCCAGCAGGCCGGAAATATGCCTGCCGAATGACTGCGTGCTGCCCCCTGGCCAAGCCAGCCATGTCCCGAATTCGAGCACCGGTCTGTTCAGCGTCCGTCGCCGCTCTGCGTGGATGAAAGCGGCCTGTGCCTTTCGGACGGCTGTTTTTCCATCGACTGAATTCTTATGCGATTGGCTTGTCTTATGCGATTGGCTCGCCCTTACACGGGGTTGCTTGACCCCCATGGACGTTTTGGATATTTGGATATTATTAGGAGTTTAAGCTCGTGGGTTCCGAGCCAGTCTATGGCCGCGCCGGGCGGATCGGCGCCGTCATTCCAGCTAACAACTCGGTGATAGAACCGGAATGGTGGTCCGTCCTGCCAGCGGATGTCGCCGTCTACGCGACCCGGATTCTCGCGCGCGGCGATCTCACGCCCGACGCTGTCCATGCGATGGAAAGCCATGTGGATCGCGCCGTGGACGAACTGGCGGCCACGGAGGTCGATGTCATCGCCTATTGCGACATGGTCACCACCTTCGTCATGGAGCCCGGCTGGAACGAGAAGAAGGTGGACAGCATCGCGGCACGAACGAACACGCGCGCCATCTCGGCCTGGACGGCGCTGCGCGACGCGCTGGAGCATCTCGGTATCCGGCGCTTCTCGCTCGGCACGCCTTATCCGCAGAAGATCCACGCGCTGGCGCCGCCGTTCTTCACTGCGCGCGGCTATGACGTCGTGGACGAAGCCACGCTCGACATCGTGCGAATGCGGGATGTGCCGAAACTGTCGCCGGCCGAACTGACCGCATTCGTCGGCACGCTCGACACCAAGGACGCGCAGGCGGTGGTGCTGCTGGCGACCGACCTGCCGAGCTTCCCGGCGATCGCGCAACTGGAGCGCTCGCTGGGCTGTCCGGTTCTGACCTCCAATCAGACGCTGCTCTGGCGTGCGCTGCATCTCCTCAACATCAAGCCTCCGGCCAATCACCTGGGATATCTGTTCGATGCCTGACAATCATTCGCTGACAGCCGCGGCGGTGCGGCCGTCGTCGCGCCGCGCGGCCGGTATGCCGCGCTCCGCCATCCGCGAGATCATGGCGCTGGCGGCCGGCAAAAGCGATGTGATCCATCTTGAGATCGGCGAGCCCGACGTCTCGACGCCGTCCTTCATCGTCGATGCCGGATTCGATGCCGCGAAAGCCGGATGGACGAAGTACAGCTCAAATGCCGGCCTGCCGTCGCTGCGCAATCTCGTCGCAAAGCGTGTCAGCAGTGCGTTGGGCCGGCCGGTGTCGGCGGACGCGATCGTCATCACCACCGGCGCGGTCGGCGCGCTCTATTCGGCATTGATGTCGGTCGTCGATGCCGGCGACGAGGTGCTGGTGCCGGAGCCGGGCTGGCCGAATTACGGCGCCATCACGCATCTTGCCGGAGCCACCGCCGTGCGGTTCTCGCAGCCGGCCGAGCGCGGCTTCCTGCCTGATCCCGCCGAGATCGAGCGCCTGATCACGGCCCGCACCAAGGCGATCATCATCAACACGCCGAACAATCCGACCGGGGCGATTTTCCCGCGCGAGCTCATGAGCAGGATCATGGACATCGCGCAGCGCACCGGCATCTACGTGGTCTCCGACGAAATTTATGAAGACCTCATCTTCGAAGGCAGCCATGTCTCCGCCGGTACATTCGGATACATGGACCGCACCTTCATCATCTCCGGTTTCTCCAAGAGCTTTGCCATGACGGGCTGGCGTCTTGGCTGGGTCGTCTGTCCGCCCGCGCTGGCATCCGTCGCCGCGTCGCTGCAGGAGCCGGTGACGAGTTGCGCCTCGACGATCGCGCAGAAAGCGGGGGAAGCGGCGCTGCAAAGCGACGGCGCCAGCGTGCGCGAGTTCAGGGCCATGTTCATGCGCCGCCGCGATATCGTGGTCGATGTCTTCGGCAACACCCGGCTGCTGCCGCTGGTGCCGGCGGGCGCGTTCTATGCGCTGATCGATATCCGTCGCAAGCAGATGGATTCCTTGAGCTTCGCGAAGGCCTTTCTCGCCGCACACAATACCGCCGTGGTCCCCGGGATCACCTTCGGCCCGGCGTGCGACGGCTATGTCCGCATCGCCTTTACGATCGGCGATGAGGACTTGCGCGAGGGATTGCGCCGGTTGCGCGATTTCATTCTATCCTGACCGTCAGCGGCACCACGGAGTTTTCCGCCATGATCGAGATCGACGGCGACCGGCTGCTCGACGATCTGCGCGCGCTGGCAGCATTCGGCAAGGCCGGCACCGGCGTCGATCGGATCGCGTTTTCCGGTGCCGACCTCGAGGCACGTCGCTGGCTCGCCGGACGGCTCCGGGAGATCGGCCTTGAGGCGGGGCTCGATCGGGTCGGCAATGTTTACGGCCGCGACCCGCGTGCCGTTCGCACCGTGCTGATCGGCTCGCATAGCGACACGGTGCCGATGGGAGGGTGGCTCGACGGCGCGCTCGGCGTCATCTATGGCCTCGAAATTGCGCGCGCTGCGCGTGAGGCCGGACTGCCGGGCGATGCCGGCATCGATGTGATCTCCTTCCAGGACGAGGAGGGGACATATCTGCCGTGTCTCGGCAGCCTGTCGTTTTGCGGCGATCTGGCGGCCGATGCGGTCGCGGCCGCGCGCGCGAAAGGCGGCGAGATGCTCACGGCCGCGCTGGCGCGCGTGGCGGACGAGGGGGAAGCGTTCCGCCTCGATCCCGCGCGCCACCGCGCCTATGTCGAAGCCCACATCGAGCAGGGGCCGCGATTGGAAGCGGCCGGCCGGCGCATCGGCATCGTGACCGGCCTTGTCGGAATTCGCCGCTTCCGGATCGTCGCGCAGGGGCAGGCCGACCACGCCGGCACGACCCCCATGGCGATGCGCAAGGACGCCGGCGCCGCGCTGTTCGCGCTCGCGCATCGCATCGGAACGGAATTCCCCGCGCGGGGAAGCGCCGATACCGTCTGGAATATCGGCAATATCGTGCTGCGGCCGGGCGCGGCGAACGTCGTGCCGTCCGAAGGCGAGATGATTCTGGAGTTTCGCGACACGCAGGCCGCTGTGCTGGACCGCCTCGAGCATGACGTGCTGGGCTGGGTCGCCGCGGCATCGGAACCGGGCGGGGTGAGGCTGACGATCGAGCCGACGACGCGCATTCCGCCGACGCTGATGGCGCCGGAGCTCGGCGAGGCCCTGGCAGCGGCGGCGGCAGAATGCGGCGAATCGGCGCTGCCGCTGCCGAGCGGCGCGGGCCATGACGCGATGGTGGTCGGCCGGTTCATCCCGGCGGCGATGCTGTTCGTGCCGAGCATCGGCGGCCGCAGTCACGACATCACCGAGAATACCTCGGATGCCGACATCGTCGCCGGCTGCCGCGTGCTCGCCGCCGCTGTTGGAAAGATTCTGAAGACGCTCGGCTAGGTGGTTTCCACCATTTCACGGTCAAGTCAAAGGCGAAGACGGCGAACCCGACCGTAACGAATATCGGAAGCGATCACGGTCTAATCGTGATCTCCGCCGATCTCGATAATGGTGCCGATGCCTGCCTTTTCCGCGCGCCGCTGAATGTGCTGCGCGGTGACGATGTCCTGGATGGGAACCCCGCTTGATTTGTAAACCACGATGTCGTCGGTAGACCGGCGACCCGGTCGCGCGCCGGAAAGGATCTCCGACAGTTGCGCGATGTCGTCGCGGGCGATGACTCCTTCGGCGATTGGAACGACGAAATCGCCGGCGCGGTCGAGACAATCGGCACGGCTGTCGATCACGCGGCAGGCTGCGCGGCGGACGGTGTCGCTGTCCAGCTCGCGCAAATGCGCTGCGTAGGCGCCGGTCGCGACGACGAAGGTGCCCGGCCGCAGCCAGTCGCCCCGCACGACAGGCTCGGCCGACGTCGTCGCGGCGATCACGATGTCGGCCTGCCGGACCGCGTCTTCCGCGCCGCTCAGGCTTATCGCGACGCGCGACGTGACGGCGTCGGGCAGCGACCGGATCAGGGCCTCGCCGCGGTCCGGATTGCGCGCGTGCAGCAGCACGCGCTCGACCGGGAGGGCCGTGGCAATGGCCTCGATCTGGTTGCGGGCCACCCGTCCGGCGCCGATCACCGCGGCCACGCGGCTGTCGGGACGAGCGAGATGCCGCGCCGCGAGGCCGGTGCCGGCGCCGGTGCGCAGATCGGTGAGATATCCCGCTTCCATCAGAGTATGCGGCAGGCCGGTGGTGCCGTCGAAGAGCGCCAGCAGCGACGACATCCGCGGCAGCCCGCGCGCCGTATTGCCGAAGAAATCCGAGACCACCTTGACGCCGTAGCCGGCGCCGTCGCGCAGAAAGCAGGGGTTGAAGATCGCCACCCCGGGGGGAGACTCGGAACTGGCCACCGCGCGCAGGCCGTCGACGGAGCGCCCCTCGGCCAGCCAGGTGAAGGCTTCCGCCTGGATCGCGATGGCATCGGCCATGCCGAGCAGCGCCCGGCAATCGAATTCACTGAGCACCCGCAGTTTCATGAGAGAGAAGGGAAAAGACTGAAAGGAATGTTTTCGGACACTGGGATATTTGGATATATTTATCAAGTGCGCTTTGGGTGCGCCAAAGGAACCTGCCGAGCCTTACACCGCCGCCGGCGGCCAAGGAATGATCCAGAAACAAGCTCAGAAGCGGGTTGAGCCGAGACGGAGAGGCTGTTGATTTTCGATCTTTGCGTGACAGGCGGCACGCTGGTCACCGCCGAAGGCTACCGGCAGGGGTCATTGCTGATTGCCGGCGGCCGCATTGCCGCCGTGGCTGCCCCCGGTGACAGCGTCGAGGCACGCGAGACCGTCGATGCCGCCGGGATGATGGTGCTGCCCGGGCTTGTCGATGCGCACGTTCATTTTCGCGAGCCGGGGCTGACGCACAAGGAGGATTTTCACAGCGGAACCATGGCGGCCGCCGCCGGCGGCGTCACCACGGTGATGGTGATGCCGACCGACAATCCGTTCACCACGGATGTTGAGCGTTTCGAGGAAAAGTGCGCGCTCGCTGCCGGGCGCATTCATGTCGACATGACGCTGCAGGCCGCGCTCGGTCCCGATCTGGATGGCGTCGATGCCCGGGTGAAAGCCCTGTCCGATGCCGGCGCCGTCTCATTCGAGATTTTTCTGGCCGATGTGGCGGATGCCTATGTCACCCGCGAAGCCGGCGACCTCGTGGCGTTGCTGCGGGCCGTAGCCGATGCCGGGGCGGTGGCCGGGATCAGCCCGGGCGACCTGTCGCTCCATGCCTGGGCGCTGTCCGAGGCCGAACGACGCTTCGGACAGGATCGGCGCGGTCATCTCGCCGCGCGCCCGGTCGAGGCCGAGGCGCTCGGCGTGGCCAAGGCGTGCCTCGCCGCGCGCTTGTCGGGTGCGGAGGTGCATGTCAGGCAGGTCAGCACCGCGCTCAGCCTGTCGGCGCTCGATGCCTTCGCCAATGAACGGGTCACGGCGGAAGTGACGCCGCACAATCTGCTGCTCGATGAATCCACGCTGTTGCGTCTGGGGCCGGTGGCCAAGGTTTTTCCTCCATTGCGCGCGACTGCCGACGTGATGGCGATGCAGCAGGCGATCGCCTCCGGGCGGATCGGCATCGTCGCCACCGACCATGCGCCGCATGCGCCGGCGGAGAAGGCGGTGGGCGAGCACGATCTCGCGAAAGCGCCCGGCGGATTTCCCGGCGTCCAGACGCTGCTGCCGGCGCTGCTCAAGTTGCAGAACGACGGCACCATCGATCATCGGCGGATCGCCGCCGTCGCCGCCGAGACGCCGGCCCGGCGCTTTGGCCTGTATCCCAAAAAGGGGCATCTCGGCGTCGGCGCCGACGCGGATTTCCTGCTGCTGAGCGATGAGGTCGCGACGGTCGAGCCGCAGGCGCAATTGAGCCGCGGCAGCATCACCCCGTTCGCAGGGCTTTCGGTGAAAGGGCGTCTCGTTGCGGCTTACCTGCGCGGGCAGCCGATGATGAGAAACGGCACGGTCGCGCCGCCACGGGGCGAATTGATCCGGCGCAAGCCGTGACGAAGGAGAGGGCCGGGCCGCGCAAGGGCGTCGAGAGCCTGGCTGTACATGACGGCGGCTGTACGCGCTATAGTTGAACGTGTGCCGCAGCGGAATCGCGGCAGGAGATGCTTGCACGATGAGTGGCTACGAAATCCGCTCGCTCCCGCTGGAAATGGCGGCGCGCGAGATGACCGCCCAGCAGATGGTTTACGTCCATCTGCAAGACCAGATCGTCTCCGGCGTGCTCGCCGGCGGATCGCGGCTGAAGTCCGACATCATCGCCGCCGAGCTTGGCGTCAGCCGGATGCCGGTGCGGGAGGCGATCCGGCAGCTCGATGCGGAGGGGTATGTCACGATCCGGCCGAACCGCGGCGCATTCGTCACCAGCCGCAGCCGCGAGCAGATCATCGAGCTGTTTGAGATCAGGGCCGCGCTGGAAGGCATGGCGTTGCGTCTGGCGGCACGAAATCGCGAGGATACGGTCATCGCCGACCTGCATCTTGAATTGCAGGGCATGCGCAATGTCGAGCATGACCGGGCGGAATGGGCGGCGCGGCACGACGACTTCCATCACCATCTCTGCTTGCTGAGCCGCCGGCCGACGCTCGCGAACGAATGCCGCCGCTACCGACTGGCGCTCGCCCCCTATGTACGGCTGTATCTCGCCCGCAACGACCATGCGGAGCAGCCGGGCCACGGCCATGAGATCCTGATCCACGCCCTGAAGGATCGCGATCCCGAGCGCGCCGAAATCCTCATGCGCAGCCACATCATGGTCAACGCCGAGGCGATCGCCGACGCGCTTTCCGCGTCGAAATAGGTCTTTACGCAATTCCGGACGGAAAGCCGCTCCGCACTTCTCCTGAATTGCTCTAATGCTGGCGCATCAGGAAGCGGTCGAAGTCGATCGGATAGCGGTTGGCTTTCTCGTAAGCGGCGAGCAGAGCTTTCAGCATCGCAGCGTTCCGCTCGCTGACATTCTTTGATTCCTCGGCCAGCGTCCGACGCCAGGCTTCGGAGCGCGTCTTGAGATCGGCTTCCGTCATGGTGGTCAGCGCGCGGTTCTCCACGACGATGCGGCCATCGACCACGACCGTGTGCACGCCCTTTCCGGACTCGCCGTAAACCAGCTGCCTCACTGCGCTGTTGAGCGGACGGTATGTGGCATCCGCAAGGTCGATCAGAACCAGATCGGCGCGGAAGCCGGGCCGCAGCAGACCAAGCTCGTCCGACATTCCGAGTGCGCGCGCACCGCCGACCGTCGCCGCGCGGAACGCTTCGCGGGCGGCGCCGCTTTCACCGGCGTTCGAATACATTCCCCAGAACAGCGCGAACATCTTCATCGACTGGAACATGTTCTGGCTGTCGTTGCCGCTGCAATTGTCGCAGCCGAGGGCGACATTGGCGCCGGCACGGACATATTGCACCACCGGCGCAAAGCCGTTGAGCAGCTTCATGTTGCTGATCGGATTGCAGGCCAGGTTCGCGCCGGCGGCTCCGAAGCACCGGATTTCGTCCGCGCTGATCCAGACTCCGTGCGCGATCGTCAGACGCTCGTTGAGCAGGCCGAGCCTGTCGAGATGCGCGATGAGCGACCCGTCCGGGTACTCCATGCGGGCGAGCACGGCCTGCGACCGCGCTTCGTAGGTATGGGTGAAGACCTGCAGACCGTGCCGACGCGACGCCTGGGCGGCCCAGGCCAAGAGCTCGTCGGAGCATCGCTGCGGTCCGGACGGCCCCAGCGCCCAGTGCAGGCGCTCCTGCGCAGGGCGCGCAAGCCGATCCTCGATCAGCTGCTGAAACGGCTGGGCGCTCGCCGCGCCGGGCAATTTGTCGATGATATCGCGCGGCAGTTCGCGCCAGAACGGAACGCAGTCCACCGCGGCCCGGTCCGAAATCTGCAGAGCCAGCATCACCCGGATGCCGCTCTGCGCGTAGCTCGCCATGATCGCGTCGAGGTGATCGCTGTCGGCATTCACGATCGACACCATGTCCTGCACGGTGGTGATTCCGTTCAGCAGGCATTCGGCGGCGCCGAGGCTCGTCCGCAAGGCGATATTTTCGGGCGAGGGCCGCGCGTAATTCCCCGGTCCGCTGTAGAGCATCCAGGCATCGAGCGGCAGCTGCTCGAACATCCCGCGCAGCATCACGTCGTGGGAATGATAGTGAGCGTTGATCAGCCCGGGGATGATCAGCTTTCCGGTCGCATCCAGCGTCCGAACCGAGCCGTTCCGGGCGACGCGGCGCGAAGCGTCCGGGCCCGTCGCCGCGATCCGGCCGTCTTCGATGAGGATGTCCGCGACGGCCGGCTGGTCGAGATCGCCGTCGATATCGAGCAGGCGCCCGCCCGTGATCAACAGCGCGCGCGGGGACGTGGCCATGGCAGCTCCAATGACGGATTCGGAAGCGACGAAGAATAGCGCAGGCGGGATCAGCCCGCGACCGCCAGCTCCGGAACCCTGCGATCTTCGTGCGCCGAGCCGACGAGCTCATTGACGTCCCTGATTCCCTGCTCCTCGAGATAGGCGACGAGAAGCGGCAAGGCCGTCGGCAGCGCCATTGGATCGATATAGTTGATGGTGCCGAAGCCCACGGCGCGCGCGCCGGCGGCCATGAATTCGATGACGTCGCGGAAATCGGTGACGCCGCCCATTCCGACGATCGGAATTTTCACGGCGCGATAGACTTCCCAGATCATGTAGACCGCAAGCGGCTTGATCGCGGTGCCGGAGAGCGAGCCGATCCTGTTGCCGATCCGCGGGCGGCGCGTGACATGATCGATCATGATCGCGCGCGGCGCATTGATCATCGAGATGGCGTCGGCACCGGCGGCTTCGACCGCCTTGGCGACCTTGGACAGGGAAGAATAGTCGGGCGCGAGCTTGGCGAAGACCGGGAGCTTGGTGACGGCGCGGACGCGCTTGACCAGCTTGAACGCGGAATCGGGGTCGTAGCCGAAGTCGAGTCCGCCCTGCTTCAGGTTCGGGCAGGAGAGGTTCAACTCGATACCGGCGAAAAGCTTGAGGTCGGAGACACGCTCGACGATCGCCACATATTCGTCCTCGGTGCGCCCGATCACGCTTTGGATCACCGGGAGCTTGAGCGTCCTCAGGATCGGCACGTCGTGCGTGATGAAATGCTCCCAGCTGTTGCAGGGAATGCCGACGGAGCTGTGCAGGCCGGCAATGGCCTCGAGCACGCGCGGTGCGGGGTTGCCGGGCCATTTGTAGGCGCGGATGGTCTTGGGAAACAGCGCGCCCATCGTTTCGACCGGAAAGAACTGGCTGAAACGGCCGTGATGGCCGTAGGTGCCCGAACCCACGGTCAGCGGGTTCTTCATCTCGATTCCCGCAATGGTGACGCGAAGATCAGGCGCGGCCATGGACAACCTCCCATGTTTCGAAAACGGGACCGTAATGGCAAACCTCGCGGAGCGCCGTTTCCTTGCCGCCCCTGTCGAGGTTCACGTCGATCACGCAGCCGTGGCAGTCGCCGAAGCCGCAAGCCATGTGCTGCTCCATCGCGATCTGCGCGGGAACGTTGCGTTCGTCCGCGATCCTGTGCACGGCCCGGGCAAGCCGGTTCGACCCGCAGACATAGAAGGCATCGAAATGAAATCGCCTGTCCAGCTCCGCCAGATGGTCGGTGACCTGCGGCACGCTCGGCACGTCGTCGCTGTGGGTGATGACGCTGCAGCGGCGCTCGGCGAGGATATCGAGGGCGACGAGGTTGGGGACGGTGCGGGCGCTCACCAGCGCGTGGATCTCGATCCCGCGCTCGGCGGCGGCATCGACCAGCGTCGGCAGTGCGGCAATGCCGATGCCGCGGCCGACGACGGCGATCCGCCTGGCATCGTCAGGCAGGGAGAAGCCGTGGCCGAGCGGGCCGATCACATCGCAGGTGCCGCCTTCCGGGATCGCGGTCATCAGCCGGGTGCCCTCGCCGATCACCTTGTAGGCGACCTGGAGGCGGCGGCGATCCGGGCTCAGCCGGTAGACGGAAAACGGCCGCCGCAAATAGGGACTGAGACCGGGAACGCGGATGTTGACGAACTGGCCGGGCGTCAGCGGTCCCGCGATCGTCGGCGCTTCCATATCGATCAGCCAATAGTCGCCGGTCAGCGGGCGATTGGACACGACGGGAGCGGCGATCTGCTGAAACATCAGGCGTTCTCCAGAGAAGACTGGATACAATTATCCTATTTTAAGTGCAAATAGGGAATGGAGTTCGGGCTCAATTTCCGCAGGAACTTCAGGGCGGCCGAGCAGGGAACAACGGAATATCCGGTCCGCTGAGCCGCGACGACGCCCCCGTCTCGATGACGAAATCCGGCGGCGAACCCCTCAGGTGAGGCTTGCGATCCGCTCGACGTTGGCCAGCGCGTGCGCGCGCGCCACCTGCTCGAGGCGATCGGGATTGCCGGCCTCGATGGCGTCGATGATCTGCTGATGCTCGTAGCCGGGAATTTCGAGTTCCTGGTGCTCGTAATGATGGCGCCGGAAGTAGGGGCGCAACATCAGGCGGATGCGCTCGGTCTGGCGGACCAGCATCGGACGCCTGCTGAGCGAGGTGAGATAATTGTGGAAATCGTCATGGTAGGCGATCCAGCTCGCCAGATCGTCCACCGCCCGCTCCATGCGGCGCTTGAGGTAAAGGAGTTCCTCCATCTCCCGGCGCTGGATGTTGGCGAGCGCAAGCCGCGCGCCGAGCGCCTCGAGGACGGCGCGCATCTCGATCAGCTGCACGACCTCGTCGCGATTGTATTCGGCGATGATCGCGCCGCGGTTGGCGAAGATGATGACGACCCCGTCGCCTTCGAGCCGGCGCAGCGCATCGCGCACCGGCATCCGGCTGATGCCGAGCGCGCTTGCGACCGTCTCGCTCGGCACGCGCATCCCGGGAGCCAGATCGCCGGACAGGATGCGGTTCAGGATATAATGGTACGCCCGCTCGATCGGCGGCTGGGTCTTGTCGGCGACACTTCCTGTCGCGTTGGGCAAGACGGTCGCGATCTTGGCTTGCGCCATGGCGTGGTCCTTCGCTGCGAGGCTATCGCGCCGGTCCGGCGCAATGGCGGATGAGCTGGTAATATACCTTCGCCATGGCGACGAGATCGGAAATCAGCACCTGTTCCTCGCTGGAGTGGAACTGGTCGATCTCTCCGGGGCCCATCATGACCGCTTCGATTCCCCGGCGGGAGAAGTAGCCCGCATCAAGCGCGAAATTGCAAGGGAAGGTCTTGGGTTCGCCGAGGCCAGCGTCGTTGAACGCGGCCCGCAGCCTGGCGAAGAACGGCCCTTCGAGCGAAAGCTCGTTGGGATACATCACCGGCCCGCGCTCGAAGGAAAGCGACCACGGCTTTTCCAGCGACAGTCTGGCGGCGATCGCTGCGAAAGCCGCTTCGGGATCCTCTCCCGGCATGAGGCGGCGGTCGAACGTGATCCGCACCTTGTCGGGAACGGTGTGGGTTGCCTTGGGCGAGCTTTCGATCGCCGTCGGCGTGAGCGTGACCCGGCCGAGCGCGGGATGATCGGGGACGCCAAGATCGAACGTCTCGAGCGTCCTGAGCACACGCTGCGCACCGGTGATGGCGTTGACGCCATGCCACGGTGTCGAGCTGTGCGATGTCTTGCCTCCGACGATGACGTCGAAATCGATCCGCCCCTTGTTGCTGACGCCGATGCGGTTGTCGGTGCCGATGCAGATCACGGCGCAGTTCGGCTTCTCCTCGATCTCCTTCATGACGCTATCCACGGCGTCATGACGGCCGGTTTCGCCCGCGGTCGTCAGCGCGACAATCAGCCGCCCTTGCAACTCGTTGCGGGCCAATGCCTCGCCGACCGCGCCGAACAGGGCGGCGAGCGCCGTCTTCTGCTCCGCCACGCCGCGGCCGCGCAGCGCCTCGCCGCGCGGAGTGGAGACGAGCGCGGGGGAAAACGGATCGGTCATTGCGGCGGCGGGATGCGTCATCGCATAGCCGACGAACATGATGGCGTGCCCGGTGCCGGCCGGACCGGCCTCCATGATCAAGTTACCCATTGAATCGTAACGGTAAATTGCATTCATCGCATCGAGCAGCGGCGCCGCGCAGTCCTTGATGAAGCCCTTCACCGCCGGATCGCGTTCATGCAGGTCGGACTGCTGGCTTGGATAGGCGACGAACCGCTTCAGGTTCGCAACGAGCGCATCCCGGGACAGATGCGCCATGGAGCTAGCGGCGGCAGATGCAGTCATTCGGATCTCTTGCCGTGAACGATGCCGCCTGATTTGACGGCCTGAAATTGGATACGATAATACATGCCTGCGCCACAAGGCAGGCCGGAAGCTTGGGGATCAAAATTTGGACGCTCTCGACGGCGGCGCGCTTTGTTGGCGAAACGAGGAAAAATTCGAATCCGCGGCCGAGCTCGTCAATGGAATGGCGGAAAGGGGGCGGAGCTTGCGTCTCAAAAATAATATGGCTTGGGCGCCAGTGTTGCGCTCCCGGCCCTAGGCAGGAACCGGCCGCTGACGCTCATGCATGCGCTTACGCCAGCCCACTCCGCTTCCGCCATCGGCCGCCCGATGCCGCGGGCCGCGACCCGGCGGCTGGTCGCGGGGCGGGGCTGCTATGTCGACGACATCACGCTGAAAGGCGAACTCCATGCGGCCTTTCTGCGCAGCCCGCATGCCCATGCGCGATTCAGGATCGCCGATGTTGCACGCGCGTCCGCCTTGCCTGGCGTGGTGCGGGTGCTGACCGCCGCCGAGATCGACAAGGTCTGCACGCCGTGGACCTGCGCGCCGCGCAATGCTCCCGACCTGAAATCGCCGCAGCAGCGCCCGCTGGCCCGCGAGCGGGTGGCGTTCCAGGGCGAAACCGTCGCGCTCGTCGTGGCGCATTCGCGCGCCATCGCGGAGGACGCGGTCGACCAGATCGAGGTCGAATGGGATCCGCTGCCCGCCGCAACCCAGCTTGAGGATGCCGCGGCAGACGGCGCAGTGAAGGCGAACGCCGACTTCAAGGACAATATCTGCTGGACCGTGGAACGCCGCGCCGGCGATCCGGACAAGGCGTTCGCGGAAGCCCACGGCGTGGTGAGCGAGCGGCTGGTGTTCTTCCGCTGCACCGGCGTCCCGCTCGAGCCGCGCGGCATTCTCGCCAGCTACGATCCTTCGGCCAACACCCTCCTGGTGCATGCGTCGCACCAGATGCCGCATCAGCTTCAGCTGCATCTTGCGGAGCTGCTCGGCATGTCGCTCCTCGACGTGCGGGTGGTCTGCCCGGATGTCGGCGGCGGCTTCGGCATCAAGATGCACATCTATCCCGAGGAGGTCGCCGTCTGCGCGGCCAGCAAGATCCTCGGCCGGCCGGTGAAGTTCATCGCCGATCGGGTGGAAAGCCTGTTGTCCGACGTTCATGCGCGCGAGCACGTCGTCGAGGCCAGAATGGCGCTCGACCGCGACGGCCGCATCCTGGCGATCGCCGTGGACGACATCCAGGGACTCGGCGCCTATTCGGTCTTTCCGCGCTCCAGCACGGTCGAGGCAATGAGCATGCTGCGCGCGGTCGGCGGCCCCTATCGTTTCGATCACTATCACGCGAAGCTGCGCGCGGTGCTGCAGAACAAGGTGATGACCGGGCAATATCGGTCCGTCGGCCATCCGGTCGCCGCCGCGGTGACGGAAGCGCTGGTCGACAAGGCGGCGCGGATGCGCGGCGAAGATCCTCTCGAATTCCGCCGCCGCAACTTTCTGTCCGCGGAGGCCATGCCGTGGATCAGCCCGATGGGCGCGCGCATGATCGACCTGTCGCATCATGCCTGCCTCGACCGCATCATGGCGTTGACCGACTACCGCAATCTGCGCGCGCAGATCGAGGCGTGGCGCCGGCAGGGCCGTATCGTCGGGCTCGGTTTCGCCAGTTTCGTCGAGTTCACCGCCACCGGTGCGGAGGGCTATGGTCCCGCCGGCGTCCCGGTTTCCGCGCTCGATGGCGTGGTGCTGGCGCTGGAGCCGACCGGCGAGGTCAAGGCGCAAGGCTCGGCTGCGGAAATCGGCCAGGGAATCCAGCAAGGCCTGGCGCAGATCATCGCCGACGGCGTGGGGGTCGCGGTCGAGAAGGTTCGTGTCACGCTCGGTGACACCGGCGCTTCGCCGCATGGCGGGGGTGCGTGGTCGTCACGCGGCGCCGCGATCACGGGGGAGGCGGCCTGGCGCGCGGCGCGACGGCTGCGCGAGGGGATGCTCGATGTCGCGGCGAAGATGCTGCAGACGAGCGCGGATGCGCTGACCATCCGCAACGGCCGCATCGTCAATGCGTCGTCCGGCGCGGACCATATGGGGCTCGACGAACTGGCCTATACCGCGCTGTTCCAGTCCTACAATCTGCCTGCCGGGACGCAGCCGCAGCTCACCGTCGCTCAGACCTGGGGACGCGACGCCGATCCCTTCCTGCCCACCAACGGAATCCAGGCATCGCTCGTCGAGATCGATCGCACGAGCGGGATGGTGCGCGTGCTTCGACACTGGGTGGTGGAGGATTGCGGGCGCATCATCAATCCGTTGCTGGTCGACGAGCAAATCCGCGGCGGCGTGGTGCAGGGCATCGGCGAAGCCCTCTACGAAGCGTGCCGCTACAACGAGGACGGACAATTCGCCAGCGGCACGCTCGCCGATTATCTGGTGCCGATGGCCGCCGATATGCCCGACATCACGGTGGCGCATGTCGAGACGCCGTATTCGGGCTCTGTTCTGGGAGCCAAGGGTGCCGGCGAGGCCGGAACGTGCGGCGCGCCGGCCGCAATTCTCAATGCGGTCAATGATGCGCTCAGCCCGTTCTGCGGCAGTCATCGCAGCGCGATCACGACGCTGCCGGTCTCTTCCGTGGACGTTTTGCGCGTGCTGGGCGCTTTGCCGGAGGATGTCCATTGAAGCCGGCCAGGTTTCAATACGCGCGTCCCGAAACGCTCGCGGAGACGCTGACGCTGCTGAACGAGCACGAAGCCGCTGCCGTGCTTGCCGGCGGACAAAGCCTGATGCCCATGTTGAACCTGCGGGTCGCTCAGCCCGAGATCCTCGTCGACATCAATCTGGTTCCGCAATTGGGCGAGATCTGCCGCTCCGATGGCGGATTGTCGATCGGCGCGCGCGCACGTCATAACGAGGTCCTGCGCTCGCCGGACGTCGCAGCCTGCGTGCCGCTGCTGACGCAGACGCTCGCCCATGTCGCGCACGAGGCGATCCGCAATCGCGGCACGTTCGGCGGCAGCCTGGCGCTTGCCGATCCGGCGGCGGAATTGCCGGCATGCACCGTCTGCCTCGGCGGAGAGATCGTCGTCGCTTCGCTCGGCGGCGAGCGCCGGATCGCGGCGGAGGATTTTTTTCAGGGCGTCTATACGACCGCCCTGGAGCCGGGCGAGCTCATCGTCAGAATCGATTTCCCCCTGTTCGATGCGGAATGGCGTTTCGCGTTCGACGAGGTGGTGCGGCGGCACGGCGATTTCGCGATCGCCGGGCTGGCATTGGCCGTGCGCTGCGAGGACGATGTGGTCACGCAGGCGCGGATCGTCTTCGCAGGCGTGGAAGAGGCGCCGCGGCGTCTGTCGGCGGTCGAAGACTGCCTCGTCGGATCGGCGCTGGCCGACCGGGGCAGCCGGATGCGCACGCTCGCGGCCTTGCGCGAACATCTGTCGCCGATGGAGAGCAGGGAGTTTCCGCCGGAATACCGCACTCATGTCGCTGCCGGGCTGCTCGATCGGCTGATCGGACGTCTGGCGGGTGACGTGCCGGCGCAGGATCGAGACTGATGGAATTGATCGACGAGCCGAGCGTGGACATCGAATGCATCGTCAACGACGATGCCGTCCGTGCGCGCGTGCCGCTGCGGCAGTCTCTGGTCGATTTCCTGCGGCATGGACTCGGGCTGACCGGAAGCCATGTCGGCTGCGAGCATGGGATTTGCGGCGCATGCCATGCCGTCGTCGACGGCAAGGTGGTGCGCGGATGCCTGATGCTCGCCGTGCAGGTGCACGGCCGGACAGTCACCACGATCGAGACACCCAATCCAAACCCGCGCATGCGCGCCTTGCAGGAGGCGTTCTACGAGCGGGCCGCCCTGCAGTGCGGGTTCTGTACGCCCGGAATGATCCTGCAGGCGGCGGAATTGCTGGAGCGCAGCGCGGTCCCCAGCCGGACCGAAATTCGCGAGGCGCTGTCCGGCAATTACTGCCGCTGTACCGGCTATCATGCGATCGTGGACGCTGTCGAACTGGCGGCCCGGCGCCTCAGGGGAGACCAAACGATGTAGCACATCAGTGCCAAGCGACCGGTGCCGGGATTCTTGTAAAACTCAAACCAGGAGACCATTGCCATGCTGACGCTGAATCGACGTGCCGCGCTCATGATCGCCGCCGCGGCGACGGCCCTTACCTTTTCGCCGGCCGCGAACGCCGCAACCAACCTCCGCTTCATTCTCGACTGGGCCTTCCAGGGCCAGCACGCGATGTTCACGCTTCCCGCCGACGACGGCACCTACGAGAAGCTGGGCCTGAACGTGACGATCGACCGCGGCGCCGGCTCCGGCGACGCCGTCGCCAAGGTCGCGAGCGGTGCCTATGACATGGGCGTCGCCGATTTCTATTCGATGGTGCGGTTCAACGCGCAGAACCCGAACAACAAGCTGATCGGCGTGATGCTGGTGGATGACAAGTCCGCGCTCGCCATCGAGCTGATGGCGTCCAGCCCGATCAAGACGCCGCAGCAATTGAACGGCAAGACGATCGCGGCGCCGGTCGGCGATGCCAGCCGCCAGCTGTTCCCGCTGTTCGCCAAGGCCAACAATATCGACGAGAAGTCGATCAAATGGACCAACGTCTCGCCGGAACTGCGCGAGCCGCTGCTGCTGCGCGGGGAAGCGGATGCGATCACCGGGCATCTCACCACGGTGCTGCTGAATTTCCGCAACATCAACGTCAAGCCGTCCGATATCCGCACCATGCCCTACGCCAATTACGGCGTGAATCTGCTGGGCCATGTGCTGATCGTGAAGCCTGACTACGCCAAGAAGAATCCCGACGTGGTCCGCAACTTCATCCGCGGGTCGGTCGTCGGCTTCAACAAGATGGCGAAGGACCCCGCGGGCGCCGCGGCTTCGATCAAGAAGCGCGATCCCCTGTCCAGCGTCGAAATCGAGACCGAGCGCGTGAAAATGTCGCTCGAATACCGTATGGTCACCGACAATGTTATCAAGAATGGTATCAGCAACGCCGATCTCAAGCGTATCGAGCAGTCGCTGAAGGATGTTGCCGAGCCGTTCGGCATCACCACGCTCCCGGCGGTGTCGGAAGTCTATACGGATGAGTACCTGCCGCCGCGCAGCGAGATGAAATTCGAGCGCTGAGGCTTCCAAGCGGATGATGACGATGAGGATACGGACCGACAATGAGTGAACGCGCGCAACAGGCTGCATCGGACGATCCTCACTTCGTGCATGTGTCGGATGCCAGCCTCCACTACGGCGAGGACGGAGAGGGATTCCTGGCTCTCCAGAATCTCTCTCTCGACATTGCGCGCGGCGAGTTCGCCGCCGTGGTGGGGCCTTCCGGCTGCGGCAAGTCGACGCTGATGAAGCTGATCTCCGGCCTTGAGCCGGGCAGCGCCGGGAAGGTGGTGGTCGACGGCGTCCCCGTCACCCGGCCGCTGAAGACCGTCGGCATGGCGTTCCAGAATCCGGCGCTGCTGCCCTGGCGCACGGTGCTGGAAAACGTCCTGCTGCCGATCCAGGTGGTGCGGCCGCATCGCTCCGCCTACCGTCAGAACAAGGCGCCCTTCGTCGCGCGGGCGAAGGAACTGCTCGCCAAGGTCGGTCTTGCCGGCGTGGAGGACCGTCACGGCTGGGAATTGTCGGGCGGCATGCAGCAGCGCGTGTCGCTGTGCCGCGCCCTGATCCACCGGCCGGAAATCCTGCTGCTCGACGAGCCGTTCGGTGCCCTCGATGCGTTCACGCGCGAGGAGCTGTGGGGCGTCTTGCAGAACTTGTGGCAGGAGAGCGGATTCACCGTGCTCCTGGTCACGCATGACCTGCCGGAGGCGGTGTTTCTGGCGAGCCGCGTCCACGTCATTTCCAGCAGGCCCGGCCGCGTGATCTACACGGCGGAGATCGACCTTCCGCGGCCGCGCACGCTGGAGCTCACGTTTACCCCGCGCTTCGTGGACTATGTCCACGACCTGCGCTCTCACATCAGCCGGGCAAGGCAGGCGGTATGAACGGCATCGCAAGTTCGGACAGGGTGAGCCTCAGGAAGAAGCGGAGGCTGCGGCGTCTGCTCAGGGACGTCAGCCCGTGGCTGGCGACGATCAGCTTTTTCCTGGTGTGGGAGCTGGGCTGCCGGCTTCTCGGCGTTCCCGAATTCATTCTGCCGACGCCGAGCTCGGCGCTCGCGGCGCTGATCGAGTTCCGGGATGGCATCTGGTTCAACGCCTACCACACATTGCTCACCACGCTGGTCGGCTTCGGATTGGCGGTGGTATTCGGTGTTGCGCTCGGGGTCGTGGTCGGCGGTTCGCCCGTTCTCTATCGCGCGCTGAATCCGCTGCTGATCGGGTTCAATTCGATTCCCAAGGTGGCGATGGTGCCGATCCTCGTGCTGTGGTTCGGCATCGGGACGATCCCCGCAGTGTTGACGGCATTCCTCACCGCGTTCTTTCCGATCACGGTCAATGTCGCAACCGGCATCGTGACCATGGAGCCGGAGCTGCGCGACGTGCTGCGGTCGCTCGGCGCCAGCAGGGCCGACATCCTGCTGCGGGTCGGCCTCCCGCGCTCGATGCCCTATTTCTTCGCCTCGCTGAAGATCGCGATCACGCTGGCGTTCGTCGGCGCGGTGATCTCGGAGACCGTCGCCTCGAATGTGGGGATCGGATACCTGATGATGTCGGCGAGCGCGACCTTCCGCGTGCCGCTGGTCTTCGCCTCGCTCCTCGTCATCGCGGCGATGGGCATTGCGATGTATGCGGTCGCAGCGCTCCTTGAGTGGCGCTACGCCGGATGGGCCTCGCGCGGCGCTGCCGGCTGAGACGGCACCGCTTCGCTGGCGTCGCGGGCCGGATCGGCCTCAGCCGCTGACGAAGCGGTTGAGGCCGATGTCGGTCGCCCAGATCCTGCGATACGCCTCGAGCACGTGCGGGGTGATCGCGGCGGCGCGCGCAGCCACCGCTTCCAGATCCTTGCGCAGCTCTTTCATCAGCTCTGCGACCTCTTCGCGCAATGCGCGCTCGTCGATCGTGACGATGCGGCGGTCGCGGATCACCACGCGTCCGTCCACGATCACCGTCTCGACGCCGCGGCCGGATTCGGTGAACACCAGCTGCCGCGCCGCGCTGTTCAGCGGCACGAAGGATGGATCGGTCAGATCGATGAGCGACAGGTCGGCAGCCATCCCCGGCTTCAGGGCTCCAAGCTTGCCGGTCATTCCGGCGGTGCGCGCGCCGCCCAGCGTCGCGGCGCGGATGGCGTCGGCGGCCGTCGGCGGGCCGGGCTCGGGCTCGGTGACGGCGGCGAGCGAGGCGAACAACTTCATCGACTGGAACATGTTCTGCGCGTCGCTGCAGCTGCAATTGTCGCAGCCGATGCCGATATTGACGCCTTCGGCGACATAGCGCCGGATCGGCGCGATGCCGCTGCGGGTCTTGAGGTTGCCGACCGGATTGAGCACCACGTTGGCGCCGGAGGCGGCGATCTGCTCGATCTCCCGCTGCGTCATCCAGACGCTGTGCGCCATGCTGAGCTTGGGCGAGAGCAGGCCGGTCCGCTGCAGATAGTTGATCAGCGATCCTTTGTCCTCTTGATGGTTCTGACGCGCCATCAGCGCCATGGCTTTCGATTCATAAAGGTGGGTATAGACCGGCAGGTTCTCGCTCTTCGACAGGTCCGCGAGCGCTTCGAGCAGCGGCACGCTGCACAGTTCCGGGCTCGACGGCCCGAGCGCCCAGGTGATGCGCGGATGGCGGTCCTTATGCTTGCGATGGAGCTTGCGCATCAGGGCGGGAAGGTCCATGGCCTTGAACGGCTCGACCGCCGCTGACAGCAGCTTTCTCTTGTCGGGCGGCGCGACCTCGTTCCAGTAGGGCAGCGATCTGTCGCCGGTCACGTCGGCGATCTGCACGGCGAAGACGCAGCGGATGCCGACATCCTCGTAGGCTTTCAGCACCGCCTCGAGATTCTCCTCGTCGAACGGGAAGATCGTGGCCAGATCCTGCACCGTGGTGATGCCCGACCGCAGGCATTCCAGCGCGCCAAGCAGCGTGCGCGCGCGCATCTCCGCCGGACTGCGCTTCGGGAACGCCGGCGGCAACGCGTTCAGCATCCACAGCTCGAGCGGGATGGTCTCGAACGCGCCTTTCAGCAGGACGTCGTGGGAATGGTAATGCGCGTTGACGAAGCCCGGCATCACCAGGCGGTCGGTGGCGTCGATCGTTTCGTCGACGCGGCGACCGCCGAGCTCGGCGACGGGCTCGTTGGCGGCGATGGACGCCGCGAGCCCCGCACGGATCGCGGCGATCTTGCCGTCGACGATCAGGAGGTCTGCGACCGCCGGCTGATCGACGTCTCCGTCATGATCGTAGATGCGCCCGTTCTTGATGAGCAGCGTCGGATGGGTCGGATGCGGGGACATGGAGGGTGCCTGAGAACCAAGGAGCATCGTGTGATCGGCGCGCCGGGAGCGAAGTCACGCGCGCGGACCGGCGGGGAAACTGAGATGTGTATATCCAAAATCGCCGATCATTGTCACCGACCGCCGTGATGCCGGCCGTTCGCGCGGGCGGCCGCGCGAGGCGTCTCCTTTTTGAAATGAGACGCGGAAAAATCCAGGAAATGCGGACAAGCCGGTGTCTCCTATTCGAGCCGGAGCGCGACATTTTGTGCACCGAAAGACGATAAAAGGTGCACTTTGTGCGCTGCACAAATATTCCCAACCCATCTGTTTCATGGCAGATTGGATACACTTTGGGGTCGCGCGGGAAAGCAAAAGCCGTCCGGGTGATCAGCCGCAACAGGGGAGGTATTCATGAAAATGCGCCATTGGTGGGTGGCCGCCGCAGTCTTGATGGGCGTCGCGCTCCAGCAGCCCGCTCACGCCCAGACCATCAAGATCGGTGCGCCGCTGCCGCTCACCGGCGCGCTCGCGCCTGAAGGCATCAAGCAGAAGGAAGGCTACGATCTTTGGGCGGACGAGGTGAACAAGGCCGGCGGCATCAAGGTCGGCGACAAGAAGATGAAGGTCGAGTTCGTCTACTATGACTACCAGTCGGGAACGCCGCGCGCGGTGCAGCTCACGGAAAGACTGATCACCGACGACAAGGTGAACTTCATTTTCGCGCCGTTCGGCTCGGGCGCCACCAAGGCGACCAGCAACGTGACCGAGAAATACAAGATCATCAATATGAGCCCGACCGGCTCGTCCGAACAGGTCTATGACCAGGGCTACAAATTTCTGTTCGGTATTTTGAACAGCAATGCGATCGTCTCCAAGTCGCTGACCGCCTACTTCAAATCCGTGGCGCCGGAGGTGAAGAAGGTCGCCATTTACAGCCGAAACGACCTGTTCCCGCTGGCGCTGGCCACCAGTCTCGACGAGGCCGCCAAGGCGAACGGATATAACGTCTCCTTCTTCGAAAAGTATCCGCTCAACGCGACGGACCATTCGGCCGCGCTCAGCGACCTGCGCTCGCGCGGCGTCGATTGGATCTATGTCGCGGGCTACACCGACGACCTGATCCGGATCCGCAAGCAGATGGTCGAACTCAAGGTGAATGCCCCGATCGTCACGATGCTGGCCGGCCCCGCCTATCCGGACTTCGTCGACGGTCTCGGCGACATGGCGAACGGTGTCACGAGCGTGACCTGGTGGCACCCGGAGCTGCGCTTCAAGAGCTCCGACGTGTTCGGCTCGACCGAAAATTACGTGAAGCTGTTCACCGAGCGTTACAAGAAATCGCCGGATTACGCGCAGGCGGCCTCGAGCGCGTGCGGTGTCGTCCTGCAGATGGCGATCGAAAAGGTGGGCTCGCTCGATTCCGAGAAGCTCCAGCCCGTCCTTGCCAATACCGAGTTCCCGACCTTCTACGGCCCGATCAAATTCGGCCCGACCGGGCAAAGCATCTCGGCTGATAATCCGATCTTCCAGATCCAGAACAAGAAGATCGTCATCACCGCGCCGGAGAACGTGAAGCAGGGCACGCTGCAGTTGATGAAATAGTCCCCGCAGGGGGCGCCGGCCCTCATTCGCCGGGAGCCGGTCATGATCTCGTGACCGCTCCCGGCGGCAATATCGACTGTATATCCTCTATATCCTCTCACGAGCGCGCCTACCGCACCGGTCGCTGATCCATGACCCTGTTTCTCCAGAACCTCGTCAACGGGCTGCTGCTCGGCGGACTCTATGTCTGCATCGCGATCGGCTTCTCGCTGATCTGGGGCGTGCTCAACATCATCAATATCCTGCACGGCTCCCTGATCATCCTCGGATCCTATTTCGCATTCTACGCCTTCACCTATTTCGGCATTTCGCCGTTTCTGGCGCCGTTCTTCGTCATCCCGGTCATGTTCCTGTTCGGCTACGCGCTGCAGCTTGCCGTTCTCAACCGCGTGGTCGGGAAGCCGGTCCTGATCACGATGACGCTGACGTTCGGCCTCGAGCTGATCGTCAACAATCTGATGCTGTACGCTTTCACGGCGAGCTTCCGGCGCATCGTGTTCCCGGAGCCGTTCGAGAATGTCGAACTGCTTGGCATCATCATCCCGATGGATCGCATCCTGGCGATGATCCTGGCTTTGCTGCTGACGCTTCTGCTCTACCTCCTGCTGCGCATGTCGCGGACGGGCCGCGCCATCGTCGCGGTCCGCGCCGATCGCGACGCGGCGCTGCTGATGGGCGTCAACGTCGAGAAAATCTACGCGGTGACGTTCGGCATCGGCTCCGCCTTTGCCGCCGCCGCCGGCTGTCTGCTGGCGATCATCTTTCCGATCTCGCCGGCAGCCTCCGTGGTCTATCTCGCCAAGGCGTTCGTCATCTGCGTGCTCGGCGGCCTCGGCAGCATCGGCGGAGCGCTGGTCGGCGGGCTGGCGTTGGGCGTCATCGAGAGCATGGGCGTCATGGTCGCCGGCCCCGAACATTCGACGCTGATCGGCTTCCTCGTCCTCATCATCGTGCTCATCATCAAGCCGACGGGACTTGTCGGGAGAAAGGGATACGAATGATGGCTGCGGCCTCCATCGCTGATTCCGGCCGCCCGGGTACGGTGGCCAGCCGCATTCCGTTGGTTGCCGCGGCGCTCGTGATCCTCGTCGCCATCGCGTTGCCGGCAGGGCTCGACAATTACTACATGCGGCTCATGACCACGGTCATGATGTATTGCGTGCTGGCGTGGTCATGGAATTTCATCGGCGGATTCGTCGGCTATCCGTCGTTCGGCATCGCCGCCTTCTTCGGAGTCGGAGCCTATACGGGCGCGATCCTGCTGTCGGCCAAGCACGTCCCGCTGTGGCTTTCGCCGGTCGCAGCCGCTGCCGTCTGCTTCCTCGTGGCGGTCGTCCTCGGCTTGCCGATCCTGCGGCTGCGCGGGCATTATTTCGCGGCGGCAAGCTTCGGTATTGCGGAAATGTTCCGCGAGATCGCGATGAGCTGGACCGATCTCACCGGCGGCGGCATGGGCATCAATCTTCCCGCGGCCAAGCCCTTGTTCGGCACCGATGCGAGGACCTTCTACTACATGATGTTCATCCTCGCGCTCGTGGCTTTCCTCACGACGCTCCTCGTCGCGCGCAGCCGCCTCGGCGTCGCCTTCCGCTGCATTCGCCAGAATGAAGAGGCGGCGAACATGATCGGGATCAACGCGACGCGAACCAAGATCATCGCCTTCGGTCTGGCCTCCGCCTTTCCCGGCGCCGCGGGCGCGATCTACGCATCCTGGGTCGGCTATATCGATCCGACGGATGCGTTCGACATTCTGATTTCGGTGAAGGCGCCGGTGATGGCGCTGCTCGGCGGCGTCGGAACGGTCATGGGACCGGCGGTCGGTGCGATCATCTATCTCGCGTTGGAAGAGGTGGTGACACGGTACTTTCTCGAATTCCACGCCGGCCTGCTCGGCGTGGTCATCGTCGTGATCATCCTTTTCATGCCGAGCGGCGTCTTGAGCGTCGTTCGTAGTAGGGGTCGGAGACTTGGATGACGGCGCTCCTTGAATTGCGCGGGGTGTCGCGCCGGTTCGGCGGCCTGCGTGCCGTCAACAACGTCACGCTGTCGGTCGGCAAGGGCCGCGTGGTCGGCCTGATCGGCCCCAACGGCGCCGGCAAGACCACGCTCGTCAATCTCATCACCGGCATGCTCAAGCCGAGCGCCGGCGAGATATGGTTCAACAATCAGCGGATCGACGGCCTTCCGCCATACCGCATCGCCCGGCTCGGCGTCTCGCGGACGTTCCAGATCGTGCAGCCGTTCCCCGAGATGACGGCGCTGGAAAACGTGACGGCCGCGGCGCTGTTCGCCGGCGGTATCGCCAGCCTGTCCGAAGCGCGCGATTTTGCGCAGATCCAGCTCGATCGCGTCGGACTCGGAGGGCAGGGGAAGGTGCTTGCCTCATCGCTGTCGCTCGGACAGCGCAAGCGTCTCGAATTCGCCAAGAGCCTGGCGACGAAGCCCATGATCCTGCTGCTGGACGAGGTGAACGCCGGGCTGCACGGCTCGGAGCTCGACGAGGCGATCGCGCTGATCCGCAGCCTGGCGCAAGACGGCCTGACGCTCGTCATCATCGAGCACCTCATGAAGGTGGTGGTGAGCCTGTGCGACGAGATCGCGGTGCTGCACCACGGCGAGCTGATCGCCAACGGCCCCGCCCAGGACGTCATCAACGATCGCAGCGTGATCGAAGCCTATATCGGCGAGCGCTACCTCAAGCGCCGGGCTGCAAATTAGGAGCGGCGATGCTGCAGCTGAAGAACGTGAACGCGGGCTATGGAGAGATCCAGGTCATCCGCGACGTCTCGCTGGAGGTGGGAAGAGGCGAGATCGTCTGCCTCATCGGGTCGAACGGCGCGGGCAAGACGACATTGCTGCGCGCGATTTCGGGCGTCGCGCCGACCCGGACGGGCGAGCTCGTTTTCGACGGCGAGCGCATCGACGTCCTGCCGGCCTACGAAGTCGTCACGCGCGGCATCGCGCACGTGCCCGAGGGCCGCCGGCTGTTCTCGACCATGTCGATCCGCGACAATCTTCTGATGGGGGCTTTCCGGCGCACGTCCGCGAGCGAGGTCAAGGCCAATCTGGAGCGCGTCTATACGCTTTTCCCGCGGCTCGCGGAGCGCCGCGATCAGGTGGCTTCCACGCTGTCGGGCGGCGAGCAGCAGATGTGCGCCATCGCGCGCGGTCTGATGAGCGAACCGAAGGTGCTGCTGATCGACGAGCTGTCGCTCGGCCTGGCGCCGCAGATGGTGGACATTCTCGCCAAGACGCTGCTGCAGATCCGCGATATGGGGATTTCGATCCTGCTGGTCGAGCAGGATGTCGAAATCGCCTTCGAGCTGGCAAGCCGCGGCTATCTGCTCGATGCGGGAGAGATCGCTCTGGCGGCTTCGACCGCGGAATTGGCGGAGAGCCCTCAGGTCAAGCTCGCCTATATGGGCGGCTAGCCGGCCGGCGCGCGCCCGGCGATGTCGGCGCCCCGCTGTTTCTTGCAGCATTTGCCCGTAAGCGAAGCCGATCGCGCGTGCATCGCGTACGGTAACGCC
>Ga0180222_1000228_pt1 | contig 94561 bp, 92 predicted proteins | sample eDN5th37CKraftOP_FD_151336 | JGI IMG/M metagenome (GOLD analysis project Ga0180222, IMG submission 151336) | Enriched Organic Plus compost microbial communities from Emeryville, California, USA - eDNA 5th pass 37_C Kraft OP (version 2) (version 2) ... | reverse complement strand
ACACCAAAGAAGCACCCGGCTGGACCGTACACACCAGCGACACCAACGGCGTCCACACCGCCGAATTCACCACCCCCACCGGCGCGACCTACCAATCCACCGCACCACCCCTACCCGGACCACCCGTACGCCGAAAACTCAGCCTCATGGAAGGCCGACTCAGCATCGACCTCGTCACCTTCGACGCTGCGTGACGCGTCGGGGTTATTCCTCGGCGAGCGACTCCTGGCGGGCATCGCGCGATCCCCGCTCGAACTCCTCACGGTCGGCGCTTCCCCGCGTGACGCACCGCGGATCGACCCGGCACTGCCGTCGTCCGGTCTCCGGCTGGTCCACATCTAGTCAGACGCCGCGTTCGGCCCTGCGGTTCCCCTGCCGCCGCAATAATGGCGCCATGGCGGACAGAAGCGACCGGCCCGTGCGCACAGCGCCGGAGCGGATCAGAAAGCTCGCGCAGGCGGCGCTCAACGCAGACGTCACCGTCGAGCAGGTCGACGCCCTCCTAGACGGCCTCGGCGCGACCCTGGAAGACCTCAACCGGTCGGCCGCCAACCTCGACGCCACCCTGGACCGGTTCAACGAGACCATCAGCCAGGTCAACGAGCTGGCGCCGCGGCTGGCCGCCGTGGTGGAGCGGATGGAGGGCATCGTCGCCCGCGTCGAGCGCCTCGTCGGCGTCGGCGAGGCCGCGGTCGCCCCGCTGGCGGCCACCGAATCGGCCGTCCGCGGCGCCATCAACGCGGTGCGCCGCACCGCCGGGCTCTGAACTAGCCGCTGTTGCGCAGCGCGGTCGCCAGGCCGCTCATCGTGAGCAGGATTCCCCGCTGCACCAACTCGTCGTCGTCACCGGAGCGGTACCGCCGCAGCAGCTCCACCTGCAGGTGATTCAGCGGTTCCAGATACGGGAAGCGGTTGAACACCGAGCGTGCCAGCGCCGGGTTGTCGGCGAGCAGATCGTCGTGACCGGTGATCAGCTTGTGCATCCGGATGGTGCGCTCATGCTCGGCGGCGATCTTGTCGAACACCCGCCGCCGCAGCGCCTCGTCCTCGACCAGTTCCGAATACCGCGCGGCCAGGCCCAGATCGGACTTCGCCAGCACCTGCGCCATGTTCGACAGCACCGTGCGGAAGAACGGCCAGCGCCGGTACAGGTCGCGCAGCACCTCCACCCGCTCCTGCTCCGGACCCGCGGCGATCCACTCCTCGAACGCCGTGCCCGTGCCGTACCAGCCGGGCAGCATCACCCGCGACTGGCTCCACGCCAGTACCCACGGAATCGCCCGTAGATCCGAGATCGACGTCGTCGGCTTGCGCGACGTCGGACGGCTGCCGATGTTCAGCGCCCCGATCTCGCTCACCGGTGTGGACGCCTTGAAGTACTCGACGAAACCCGGTGTCTCGTGCACCAGTTCGGAGTACGCGCGCTGCGCGCGGGCGGCCAGGTCGTCGAGCACCTCGTACGCCGGGCCGGCCTCGTCGCCCAGACCCTCCACGTCGAGCAGCGTGGCTTCCAGCGTCGCCGCCACCAGCGTCTCCAGGTTGCGGTGCGCCAGTTGCGGCTCGGCGTACTTGGCCGCGATCACCTCACCCTGCTCGGTGATGCGCAGCGACCCGTTCACCGCCCCCGGCGGCTGCGCCAGGATCGCGTCGTAGCTCGGCCCGCCGCCGCGGCCCACCGTGCCGCCGCGACCGTGGAAGAGCCGCAACCGGATTCCGGTCTTGCGCGCCGACTCCACCAGGTCGAGCTCGGCGCGGTACAGCGCCCAGTTGGCCGCCAGGTATCCCCCGTCCTTGTTGGAGTCGGAGTAGCCCAGCATCACCTCCTGGTTCTGCCCGCGCGCCGACACGATCGCCCGGTACACCGGCAGCTCCAGCGCGGCCTCCAGGATCCCCGCACCGCGCTGCAGGTCGTCGATCGTCTCGAACAACGGCACGATCCCGACCGGCGCATAGGCCTGCTCAGCCGAGACATCCAGCAGGTCAACCTCTTTGAGCAGGATCGCGGCCTCGAGCATGTCCGACACCGACTGGCACATCGAGATGATGTAGTTCGGCACCGCCGCCGGCCCGTACACCCGCACCGCACGCGCGGCGGCCGCCATGATGTCGAGCTCCTTGCGGGCCAGCTCCGACAGCTCGGCCCCCTCCTTGATCAGCGGGCGCCGGGTCGACAGCTCGCGGGCCAGCAGCTCCACCCGGTCGGGCTCCTCCAGCGAGCGGTAATCCGGGTGCACCCCGGCCCAGGCCAGCAGCTCGGCCACGACCTCCTCGTGCACCTCGGAGTTCTGCCGCATGTCGAGTCCGCACAGATGAAAACCGAACACGTGCACGGCTTCCCGCAGCCGGGCCAGCCGGTCGTCGGCGAGCACCGTGCTGCCGTTGGCGCGCAGCGAGGCGTCGATGACGTCGAGGTCGGCGAGCAGCTCCGCCGGCGTCGCGTACCGCTGCATGCCGAGGTCGAGTTCGTGTTCGGGCTGCCGGTCCAGGATCTCCTGGGCCGTCGCGGTCAGGCGGGCGTGCACGACGCGCAGCGCCCGCCGGTACGGCTCGTCGGCGCGGGCGGGCTCGTCGCACCGGTCGGCCAGCGCGGCCAGCTCGTCGCTGATCCGCACCAGCCGCGCCGACATCGACAGCTCCTCCTGAAGCGCGGTGAGCTCGGTGAAGTAGTGGTTGAACGCCGTGTACGCGGCGTTTCCGGTGGCCAGCCGCACCACGTCGGCGGTGACGTTCGGGTTCCCGTCGCGGTCGCCGCCGATCCACGACCCGGGCCGCACGATCGGCTCCGTCAGCAGCTCGGCGTCGGGCCACCGCGACCGCAGCTCCTTACGCACCTCGGCGTTGACCTCGGGGATCACCTCGAAGAACGCCGCCGGGTAGTAGCGCAGGCCGGTCTCGATCTCGTCCTGGATCTTCAACCGGGACAACCGGATCAGCGCGGTCTGCCACAGCGTCAGAATGTGCTTGCGCAGTTCGAGCTCGATGTCGCGCCCGTCGTCGGTGCGGGTGTGACCGTGCAGCCGCAGCCGCATCAGCTCGGTGATCCGGTGCTGGGTGTCGAAGACGGTGCGACGACGCGTCTCGGTGGGGTGCGCGGTGATCACCGGCGACACCAGCGCACCGCTCAGCGCCTCGGCGACGGTCCGCGGATCCAGATCGGCCGCGTCGAGTTTGGCGTACGTCGCGGCCAGGCTGCTGTTCTGCGGCGGCTCGCCGGCCGCCGTGTGGATCGCGCGCCTGCGCTCCCGGTGGATGTCCTCGGCGACGTTGGCCAGCAGCGCGAAGTGCGTGAACGCCCGGATGACCGGGATCGCCTGGTGCACGTCGATGCCGTCGAACATGCGCGCCAGATCGGCCCGGTCGATCTCCGAGCGGCGCACCCGGAACGACTCCACCCGGGCCCGCTCGACGAGGTCGAACACCTCCTCGCCGTTCTGCTCGCGCACGGTGTCGCCGAGCAGCGCGCCCAGCAGGCGGATGTCCTCGCGCATCGGTTCGGTGGCCTCACGGCCGACACGGGTGCGCTTGACCGCGCCGATCGGTTCCAGCCCGGGGACGTCAGTCATCCCTCAAGTATCGGCGCGACCGTCAGCCGGCGCACGGCGGGACAGTGTGACTCAGCTGTACTTGATCAGCAGCGCGACGCCGACGATCGAGACCAGCCAGATCCCGGTGACGAACAGCGTGAGCCGGTCGAGGTTCTTCTCGACCACCGTCGACCCCGACAGGCTGGACTGCACACCGCCGCCGAACAGCGTGGACAGGCCACCACCCTTGGCGCGATGCAGCAGCACCAGCAGCACGACCAGGACGCTGGTCACAATCAGGGTGATCTGCAGGGCCAATTGCATGTGCGTAAGCCTACCTAAGGTCCGATGCCGCTCAGGGCAGGGGCCCGCCGGCGGCGATCGCCGACAGCGTCGCGAACTGCTCACCGTCCAGCGAGGCACCGCCCACCAGCGCGCCGTCGACGTCGGGCTGAGCGACGATCTCGCCGACGTTCTTGGCGTTCACCGACCCGCCGTAGAGGATCCGCACCCCGGCGGCCGCGTCGGCGCCGGCCAGCTCGGCCAGCTCGTCGCGGATCGCCTTGCACACCTCCTGCGCGTCGGCGGCGGACGCCACCCGGCCGGTGCCGATCGCCCACACCGGCTCGTAGGCGATCACCACCTGGCCGAGCTGCTCCTTGGACAGGCCCGCCAGCGAGCCGCGCAGCGACTCCACGTTGTACTCGACGTGCTTGCCGGCCTCGCGCACCTCGAGCTGCTCGCCGATGCAGACGATCGGGATCAGCCCGTGCCGGAACGCCGCGGCGGCCTTGGCGGCCACCAGCGCGTCGTCCTCGTGGTGGTAGGTGCGCCGCTCGGAGTGCCCCACGATGACGTAGGTGCAGCCCAGCTTGGCCAGGAACGCACCGCTGATCTCGCCGGTGTAGGCCCCGGAGTCGTGCTGCGACAGATCCTGCGCCCCGTAGGTGATCAGCAGTTTGTCGCCGTCGACCAGGGTCTGCACGCTGCGCAGGTCGGTGAACGGCGGGATCACGGTCACGTCGACCTTGTCGAAGTACTTCGTGGGCAACGCGAACGCGATCTTCTGAACCAGCGCGATCGCCTCGAAGTGGTTCAGGTTCATCTTCCAGTTGCCGGCGATCAGCGGCTTACGACTCACGCTCTTGACCTCTCAGTCGTCCAGGACAGCGATACCGGGCAGCTGCTTGCCCTCAAGGTATTCCAGCGACGCCCCGCCCCCGGTGGAAATGTGGGAGAAGCCGTCCTCGGGCAGACCCAGCTGGCGCACCGCGGCCGCGGAGTCACCACCGCCGACGACGCTGAACGCGCCCTTGCCGGTGGCGGCGATGATGGCCTCGGCGACACCCTTGGTGCCCGCGGCGAACGCCGGGAACTCGAACACACCCATCGGGCCGTTCCAGAACACCGTCTTGGCGTTGGACAGCAGCGCGGAGAACCGCTCCACGCTGCCGGGGCCGATGTCGAGGCCCATCTTGCCGTCCGGGATCTGGTCGGCGGCGACGACCTCGGGGGTGGCGTCGGCGGCGAACTTCTCGGCGACCACCACGTCGACGGGCAGGTGCAGCACGTCGGCGTAGGTGTCCAGCAGCTGGCGGCAGGTGTCGATCATGCTCTCCTCGAGCAGCGAGCTGCCGACCGAAAGCCCCTGCGCGGCAAGGAATGTGAAGCACATCCCGCCGCCGATCACCAGGCTGTCGGCCTTCTTGGCCAGCTGCTCGATGACCGCGAGCTTGTCGGAGACCTTCGACCCGCCCAGCACCACGGCGTAGGGCCGGTCGCCTGCCTCGGTCAGCTGCTTGAGCACCTTGACCTCGGCGGCCACCAGCGTGCCGGCGTAGTGCGGCAGCAGGGTGGCGACGTCGTACACCGAGGCCTGCTTGCGGTGCACCACACCGAACCCGTCGGAGACGAACGCACCGTCGTCACCGACGAGCTCGACGAGCGCCTTGGCCAGCTTGAGCCGCTCGGCGTCGTCCTTGCTGGTCTCCCGCGGATCGAAGCGGATGTTCTCCAGCAGCAGCACATCACCGTCGGTGAGCCCCTCGGCGCGGGCCAGCGCATCGGTGCCGACGACGTCGCCGGCGAGCTGCACGTGCCTGCCGAGCCGCTCCCCCAGCGCCGTGGCGACCGGAGCCAGCGAGTACTTCGGCTCCGGTCCGCCCTTGGGCCGGCCCAGGTGGGCGGTCACGACGACCTTGGCGCCCGCGTCGGACAGCGCCTTGAGCGTGGGCACCGACGCGATGATCCGACCGGGGTCGGTGATGTTGCCGTCGTCGTCGAGCGGGACGTTCAGGTCCGAACGGACCAGCACGCCCCGGCCCGAAACACCCTCGGCCAGAAGGTCTTCGAGAGTCTTGATCGCCACGGCTCTACAGCGACTTGCCGACCAGGCCGACGAGATCGACGAGGCGGTTCGAGTAGCCCCACTCGTTGTCGTACCAGGAGACGACCTTGGCCTGGTTGTCGATCACCTTGGTCAGGCCCGCGTCGTACAGCGAGCTGTGCGGGTCGGTGACGATGTCGGCCGACACGATCGGCGCGTCGTAGTACTTCAGGATGCCCTTCAGCGGGCCCTCGGCGGCGGCCTTCATCGCGGCGTTGATCTCGTCGACGGTCGCCGACTTCTTCAGCTCGGCGGTCAGGTCGGTCACCGAGCCGGTGGGGATCGGCACGCGCAGCGCGTAGCCGTCGAGCTTGCCCTTCAGCTCCGGCAGCACCAGGCCGATGGCCTTGGCGGCACCGGTGGAGGTCGGCACGATGTTGACGGCGGCGGCGCGGGCGCGACGCAGGTCCTTGTGCGGGCCGTCCTGCAGGTTCTGGTCCTGGGTGTAGGCGTGGACCGTGGTCATCAGGCCCTTGACGATGCCGAACTCGTCGTTGAGCACCTTGGCCAGCGGGCCGAGGCAGTTCGTGGTGCACGACGCGTTGGAGATGATGTTCTGGCTGCCGTCGTACTTGTCGTCGTTGACGCCCAGCACGATGGTGATGTCCTCATCGCTGGCCGGGGCCGAGATGATGACCTTCTTGGCGCCGGCGTCCAGGTGGCCCTGGGCCTTGGCGCGCGCGGTGAAGATGCCGGTGGACTCGACGACGACGTCGACACCCAGGTCGCCCCACGGCAGGGCCGCCGGGCCCTCCTTGACCGAGAGCGCCTTGATCTTGGTGTCGCCGACGACGATGGTGTCCTCGCCCTCCAGGCTCACCTCGTGGGGCAGCCGACCCAGGATCGAGTCGAACTTCAGCAGGTGTGCCAGGGTGGCGTTGTCGGTGAGGTCATTGACGGCGACGATCTCGATGTCGGTCGCCTTGCCCTGCGCCTTCTGGGCGTCGAGCGCCCTGAAGAAGTTCCGCCCGATGCGGCCGAAGCCGTTCACGCCTACCCGGATGGTCACGCTGTCTCCTTAGAGTCGCTCCTGGTGTACTCGACAGTCAGCCTAGTGGTGTGATTCCCGCCACGCGCTACCCGGTCAGTGCACGGCCAGACTCTGGTCGGTGTAGGGGTTGCCCAGCCATTTCCTGCGCAGCCCCTGCAGCGTGCCGTCGTCCTCCAGCTCGGCCTGCGCGACCGCGATGCGGGACAGAAGTGCCTGGTCACCGGGTGCGACGGCGATCGCGATGTGCTCCACGGAGAGGCCGCGCTTCACGATCTGGACGCCGGGCAGCGATTTCACCCGCTCGGCGAGCCTCGGGGCGAGTGCGACGAGAACGTCGTCGGGGTGGTCCGCGCCGCGGCGGGTGTCGACGGCCATCGCCTGCCCGGAGATGACGTAGGGCGGGGCGAACAGCGCCTTGCGCTCCCGCTCGGGGGTGACGGTGACCCCGGAGGCCACGCAGTCGTAGGCGCCGACCGCCAGCCCGTCGAAGATGCCGTCGAACTCCTCGCCCTCATAGGGGATGAACTCGACCTCGGCGCCCAGCTTGGCGCCGATCGCGCGCATGAGGTCGATGTCCAGACCGCCGTCCCCCGGCATGCCGTTGAACGGCGGGTCGGGGAACGCCGCCCCCACGCGCAATGTCTTCACATCGTCAAATCTAGGTCCATCGGCGCGGTGCTTCGGCTTGAATACAACGCGTGTTGTCACGTGTGGCCCTTGCGACGGCCGTTCTGGCGATGTCCACCTCCCTGAGTCTCGGCGCCGGGATCGCCGCCGCCGAGGAGGACAGCGACACCACCTCGGTGTCGGAGTCCACCTCGCAGACGCAGACGGAGCCGGAGACCGAGACGGAGCCGGAGGATTCTGCCGAACCGGAACCCGACGCCGATCCCGAACCGGATCCCGAGCCCGAACCCGACGACTTCGAACTCGAACTCGAGCTCGACGAGGAACTCCCCGACCTCGCCGATGAGGTCGAGAAGCCCAAGCGCACAGGCGCACAGCAGGCCCCCGAGCCCGGGCTCACCGACGAGCCGACGGTCTTCGAACCCGAGCCGCAGCCCCAAGCCCAGCTGGTCGCGTTCGCCGAACCCGAGGTGAACGACGACGACCCCGATCCTCCGACGGTCCCGCCGATGCGGCCGGCCACCCTGGACAAGCAGCTGATCGGCGGGGTGTTCGACGTCGGCACGATCGTGGTGTCGGTGGTACACAGCGTCGCGAGCGCGGTCGCGCAGACCGTCGGGCCGGACACGCTGTTCGGGGTGCCGTACATGCTGGCGATGTCCGTCGTGAATTCCGCTGCCGCCGTGGGCCGTGTGCTGGTCGGCGGTCCGCTGTACGCACCGCCGTCGGCGCCGTACTCGGTGAGTTACGGGATCCTCGACATGGTCGCGCTGTTGAACCCGGCGCGCTCCCCCGCCGGGGCCAACGACCCGACCATCGGAGTCACCCCGGAGCACCCGCTGCCGGTCATCCTGCTCAACTCGACGGTGCTGACCCAGGGTGTGAACTGGGCCGTCGGCGCGCCGGTGCTGGCCAACGCCGGCTACAAGGTCTACACGTTCAACTACGGCAACCGGACCTCGAACCCGAACTTCCCGCTCCAGTCGATCGACGACATCCGGGTCTCGGCGCAGCAGCTGTCCGACAAGATCGACGAGGTGCTCGCCGAAACCGGTGCGCCGCAGGTCATCCTGATCGGCCACTCACAGGGCGGCGGCATCCTGCCGGTGTACTACATCAACAACCTCGATGGCGCCGACAAGGTCGCCCAGGTGATCGGGATCGCCCCCGGTAACCACGGCACCGACTTCCTGGGCCTGGTCTCCGGTGTGCTGTCGGTGCCGATCCTGCGCGAGCTCTACATCGGGCTGTCGATGTGGCTGGCGCCGGCGTTCTACCAGCAGTCGATGGGCTCGGAGTTCATGGACGAGGTGTACGGCGACGGCGACACCCGCCCCTGGGTGCTGTACACCAACATCCTCACCGAGTACGACGAGGTCGCCACCCCGTACACCAACCACGTGCTGGACGGACCGAACGTCACCAACATTGTGCTGCAGCACCGGTATCCGGGCCTGGTGCACGGACACCTGAACTCCGTTGTCAGCCCGTACGTCTGGGCGACGGTGCTGGACTCTCTGGCCGCTTAGACCTGCCCGGGTGTCCAGCGGCGCGGGTCGATGCGGCCCTGGTAGATCGGCAGTTCGATGGGCCGGTCGTCGGGATACATCTGCGACCACACGCGGTTCCAGCCCTCGGTGCCGTTCTCGCGTACCCGGGTCACGGCGTCCAGGTCGACGTCCACACGGAGCAACCCCGGCTCCGCACCGGGCAGATCGGCGATCACCGTGCCCTCGGGGTCGACGACGAGCGAGCCGCCGACGCCGACCGGTTCGGCCGCGTTGACGCTGAGCATGAACACCTGGTTGACGATCGCGTTGGCCTGCGCCAGGATCCGCTCCTGCCTGCGGTCCGCGCCGATCGTCTTGACCACATTGACGACGAACTCCGCGCCCATCCACGCCACGCTGCGGGTGGACTCCGGGAACCACGAGTCGTAACAGATCGACAGACCGCCGCGCCCGACACCCGGCATGTCGAAGACGACGAATTCGCTTCCGGGCGACCAGCCCTCGTACGGACGCCACGGAAACACCTTGCGGTAGCCGGCGATCAGGCGACCGTCCGGGTCGAACACCGGCTGGGTGTTGTACACGCCGCCGTCGTCGCCGAGTTCGGGGACTGAACCCGGAATCAACCACACCCCAAGTTCTTTGGCGATCTCGCCGAGCGTGCGCCCCCTCGGGCCGTCCAGCGGCTCGGCGGCCGCCCGCAGCCAGGCGTTACCGTCGGGGGCGTTGTCGCAGTCCCCGCACAGGTGGATCTCCGGGAACACGATCAGGTCGAGACGCTCGGAGCCGCTGGCGATCTGGGCGGCCTGCGCGTGCAGCTGCGCGACCGGGTCGTCGCCGGTCAGCGGTGCGTACTGGGCCAGCGCGACGGCGAGCGTACGGGCCATCGGCTAGGCGTCTTCGAGCAGGTCGGGCGTGACCGCCGACTCGGTGTCGGGGATGCCCTCCTGCTTGGCCTTGCGGTCGGCCATCGACAACAGCCGCCGGATACGGCCCGCCACAGCGTCTTTGGTCATCGGCGGATCGGCGAGGCGGCCGAGCTCCTCCAGCGAGGCCTGCCGGTGTTCCACCCGCAGCTTGCCCGCCGCCGCCAGGTGCTCGGGCACGGAGTCGCCGAGGATCTCCAGCGCGCGCTCCACCCGGGCGGCCGCGGCCACCGCGGCGCGCGCCGACCGGCGCAGGTTGGCGTCATCGAAGTTTGCCAGCCGGTTGGCGGTCGCGCGCACCTCGCGGCGCATGCGGCGCTCCTCCCAGGTCAACCGGGTGTCCTGGGCGCCCATCCGGGTCAGCAGCGCACCGATGGCCTCACCGTCGCGCACCACCACCCGGTCGGTGCCGCGGACCTCGCGCGCCTTGGCGGTCACGCCGAGCCGGCGGGCCGCCCCGACCAACGCCAGCGCCGCCTCCGGACCCGGGCAGCTGACCTCCAGCGCCGACGAGCGACCCGGTTCGGTGAGCGATCCGTGCGCCAAAAACGCTCCGCGCCAAGCGGCCTCGGCGTCGGCGATGCTGCCGCCGACGACCTGGGCGGGCAGCCCGCGCACCGGGCGACCGCGCAGGTCCAACAGCCCGGTCTGGCGGGCCAGCGCCTCACCGTCCTTGGCGACCTGCACCACGTAACGGGTGTTCTTGCGGATGCCGCTGGCCTGCAGAACGTGCACCGTGGCGTGGTAGCCGTACAGGTCGTAGATGTCCTTACGCAGCCGGCGCGCGATGATGCCGAGGTCGACCTCGGCCTCCACCACCACCCGGCCCCCGACGATGTGCAGGCCGCCTGCGAACCGCAGCAGCGAGGCGACCTCAGCTTTGCGGGCGCTGACCGAGTTGACGACCAGCCTGCTCAGCTCGTCTTTGACCTCGGCTGTCATCGCCACGGATCGTCACCTCTCGGTCCAGTCACTGTCGATGTGGGCACTGTGGGCGCCGGGTGGGCCGCGCCGCGCAGCCGCACACCTTCCAGCGCCGCGGCCAATCGCGCCGGGTCATGTAAAGGTGTACCAGGTCTGGACACGTCGGCAAACTCCACGCGAGCGGCGAGGGTGTTCGCGGTGCGACGCAGTTGGTCGCGCTCGCGCTCGCTCGGCACCCGGCTCGCGTCGACGATGATGTCATGCACCGTGAAGTCCGGTGCATGCTGGGCTAACACGTGGATGTGACGCTCGGCGGAGAAGCCCGCCGTCTCCCCCGGTTCGGCGACCAGGTTGAGCACCAGCGCGCGCCGCGCGGGCGTCGATTTCAACGCCGCCGCCAGTTCCGGCACCAGCACGTGCGGGATCACGGAGGTGAACCACGATCCGGGCCCCAGCACCACCAGATCTGCGGCCATGATCGCGTCGACAGCCTGGCGGGTGGCGGGCGGGTCGCCGGGGATCAGCCGCACCCGGCGCACCTTGCCGGGGGTGGTCGCGATGGCCACCTGCCCGCGGATCACCCGGCTCATCCGCGGATCGGACTCCAGACCCGCGACGTCGGCCTCGATACCCAGACCCATCGGGCACATCGGCAGCACCCGGCCCTTCACGCCGAGGATGCGGCCCAGCTCGTCGAGGGCGGCGACCGGGTCGGCCAGCACCTCGGTGAGCCCGGCCAGCATCAGGTTGCCGATCGGATGGCCGGCCAGCGCGCCCGTGCCGCCGAACCGGTGCTGGATGATCGTCGCCCACAACCGGCCGTGCGGACTGTCGGATGCCAACGCCGCCAACGCCATTCGCAGATCGCCGGGCGGCACCACGTCGAGTTCGCTGCGGATGCGGCCCGACGAGCCGCCGTCGTCGGCGACGGTGACGATCGCGGTCACGTGCGGTGTGAGCCGGCGCGCCGCCGACAGCGTGGCGTAGAGCCCGTGGCCACCGCCCAGGGCGACGATGCGGGGACTGATCTGTCCTCCTTGCGTGCGGGGACTCACTCCCGCCCCAGATCCCGGTGCAGCACCCGCACCGTCAGGTTCTCCCCGGCCGCCAGCTTGCCGGCCAGTGCCTCGGCGATCGCCACACTTCGATGCTTGCCCCCGGTACATCCGATGGCGACGGTCATATATCGCTTCCCCTCGCGACGGTATCCATCGATCACCACGTCGAGCAGTCGGTGGTAGTTGTCCACGAACTCCAGCGCACCGGGCTGCCCGAGCACGTAGTCGCGCACGGCGGGATGCTGACCGGTGTGCGGGCGCAGGTCGTCCACCCAGTGCGGATTGGGCAGGAACCGCACGTCCATCACCGTGTCGGCGTCCATCGGCAGGCCGTACTTGTAGCCGAACGACTCGACCGTGACGTTGGTGTGCGCGACGGTGTCCTCGCTGAACGCGCGCTCGATGCTCTCCCGCAGGGCGTGCACGGACATCGTGGTGGTGTCGATGACCAGATCGGCGGCCGCGCGCACCGGCGCCAGCAGCGCCCGCTCGGCGGCGATGCCCTCGGCCAGCGTCTGGTTGCCCTGCAGCGGGTGGCTGCGCCGGTTCTGCTCGTAGCGGCGCACCAGCGCCTCGTCGGAGGCCTCCAGGAACAGCACCCGCGGCGTGATGTTGCGGGTGGCCAGGTCGTTGAGCACCCAGTCCAGGTCACCGGTGAAGCCCCGCGAGCGCACGTCCATCACCACCGCGAGCTGGGTGATCCGCGAGCCGGCCGCCAGGCCGAACTCGACCATCCGGGCGATCAGCTCGGGCGGCAGGTTGTCGGCGACGTACCAGCCGAGATCCTCGAGCACCTTGGCCGCGGTGCCGCGGCCGGCGCCCGACAGGCCGGTGACCAGGACCACGTCGATGCCGGAGTCGGCGCCTGACTCGTCGCGCAGATCTTCGTGCATTCCCTGGTCCGTCATCCCGATACCCTGCTCTGATCATCGCTGATTTCTAGGCCGGACGCGTCGCTTTGCGGCGGGTCGGACACGTCGCCTTGCGACGGTACGCCAAGAGCCTCGAGCACCGCCCGCGCGGTGGCGACGCCGATCCCGGGCACCGCGGTGATCTCCTCGACGGTGGCCTGCTTGAGCCGGGCCACCGACCCGAAGTGGGTGACCAACGCCTTGCGCCGGTGCTCACCGAGGCCGCGCACCGAGTCCAGCGCCGAGGCGGTCATCCGCTTGGACCGTTTGCTGCGGTGGTAGCTGATCGCGAAGCGGTGCGCCTCGTCACGCACCCGCTGCAGCAGGTACAGGCCCTCGCTGTTGCGCGGCAGGATCACCGGGTCGGGCTCGTAGGGCACCCACACCTCCTCGAGTCGCTTAGCCAGGCCGATGACCGCGACGTCGGTGATGCCCAGCTCGTCGAGCACCGCCTGCGCGGCGTTCACCTGCGGCGCACCGCCGTCGACGACGTACAGGTTGGGCGGGTAGGCGAACTTGCGCGACTTTCCTTCCGGGGCAATCTCGGTCGGGTGCGCGATGTCGTGCAGGTGCCGGTGGAAGCGGCGCCGGGTGACCTCGGCGATCGAGGCGACGTCGTCGGAGCGGCCGTCGCCCGCGGCCTCGCGGATCGCGTAGTGGCGGTAGTCCGACTTGCGCGGCAGACCGTCCTCGAACACCACCAGCGACGCCACCACGTCCGTGCCCTGCACGTGGCTGATGTCGACGCACTCGATGCGCAGCGGCGCGTCGGCCAGCCCGAGGGCGTCCTGAATGTTCTGCAGGGCAGCGGTTCTGGCGGTGAAGTCGCCGGCCCGCTTGAGCTTGTGCTGCTGCAGGGCCTCCTGCGCGTTGCGTTTGACGGTCTCGGCGAGCGCGCGCTTGTCACCGCGCTGGGGCACCCGCAGCCGGACCTTCGAGCAGCGCAGCCCGGACAGCCACTCGGCCAGTTCGTCGGCGTTCTCCGGCAGGCACGGCAGCAGCACCTCCCTGGGCACCGGACTGGTCGCCTCGTCGGCGGCGCCGCCCAATTCCGCCTGGTCGCCGTAGAACTGGGTGAGGAACTGCTCGACGATCTGCTCGTCGCTGCCCTCGTTCGGTTCGCCGGACTTCTCGACGACCCAGCCGCGCTGACCGCGGACCCGGCCGCCGCGCACGTGGAACACCTGCACCGCGACCTCGAGCTCGTCGTCGGCGAACGCCATCACGTCGGCGTCGGTGCCGTCGCCGAACACCACGGTCTGCTTCTCCAGCGCGCGTTTGAGCGCCCCCACGTCGTCGCGCAGCCGCGCGGCCCGCTCGAAGTCGAGTTCCTCGGCGGCGGCGGTCATCTGGCGTTCCAGATCGCGGATCAGCCGGTCGGTCTTGCCGGCCAGGAAGTCGCAGAAGTCCAGCACGATGCGCCGGTGCTCCTCGGCGCTGACCCGCCCGACGCACGGGGCCGAGCACTTGTCGATGTAGCCCAGCAGACAGGGCCGGTCAATCTGGCTGTGTCGCTTGAAGACTCCCGCCGAGCAGGTGCGGGCCGGAAACACCCGGGTCAGCAGGTCGAGGGTTTCGCGGATGGCCCAGGCGTGCGAGTAGGGCCCGAAGTAGCGCACCCCCTTGCGGCGGGCACCGCGGTACACCATCAGCCGGGGGTACTCCTCGTTGAGGGTGACCGCGAGCACCGGATAGGACTTGTCGTCGCGGTAGCGGACGTTGAACCGCGGATCGAACTCCTTGATCCAGTTGTACTCCAGCTGCAGCGCCTCGACCTCGGTGCTGACCACCGTCCACTCGACGCTGCCCGCCGACATCACCATCTGCCGGGTGCGCGGCGCCAGGCTCGAGATGTCGGCGAAGTAGGAGTTCAGCCGGCTGCGCAGGCTCTTGGCCTTGCCGACGTAGATGACCCGGCCGTGCGGGTCGCGGAATCGGTAGACGCCCGGTTCGACGGGGATGGACCCGGGGGCGGGTCGGTACGTCGATGGATCGGGCACGGCTCCCAGGTTACTGCCGCGCACCGACTGGTCCGGCGGGCGTCAGCCCGAGTTGACCCGGTAGCGCTCGACCAGGGCCCGTACGGTGTCCATCGCGTCGACCGCGCGCTGCTTGTCGATCGCCTGGATCGCCATCACCGGGATGTACTCGTCGTCGGGCAGGTCGACGCGGGCCCAGCGGGCGCCGGTCGGGAACGAGACACCGACCACATCGTCCCAGGAGATGATTTTGTCGCCCAACACGTTTCGCACCGCGATACCGGACGGGCCCACCCGCAGCCGGGGCCGGGTGAGCAACAGCACGGCACCGGCGAGCACCACGCCCAGCAGGGCGACCGCGACCTGGTCGGCGGTGCGGAAGATCACCCCGGAGGTGCCGACCCGCAGCAGCGCGGCCAGCCCGATGTGAACCGCCACCAGCACGGCCGCCGCGCCGTACGCGAAGTACGGGGTCAGCCGCGGCCGGATCTCGGCGTCCCACTCGGTCACGTGTCGGCCCGCAGACCCCGCAAGACCAGCGCCGTGGACAGCGCGGCGGCAGCGGCCTGCGCCCCCTTGTCCTCGTCGGAATCGGGCAGACCGGCCCGGTTGAGCGCCTGCTGTTCGGTGTTGACCGTCAGCACCCCGTTGGCCACCGGGGTGGAGGCGTCCAGCGACACCCGGGTCAGGCCCTGGGTAACCGCGTCGCACACGTAGTCGAAATGCGGTGTCTCCCCGCGGATCACCACACCGAGTGCGACGACCGCGTCGTGGGTGGCGGCCAGCGCCTGCGCCACCACCGGGATCTCGATCGCGCCGAGCACCCGCACCACCGTGGGATCGGTCACACCGGCGTCGGCGGCGACCTTGAGCGCGCCGTCGAGCAGCGCGTCGCAGATCGTGGTGTGCCAGGTGCTGGCGACGACGGCGAGCTTCAGCCCCGAGGCGTCCAGCTGGGGCATGTCCGGGACTCCCCGACCGCTCACAGCGCTCCGCCCAGGTCGCCGGCGGTGCTGGCCTCGTGGTACTCGTCGAGGCCCTCCAGGTCGTGGCCCATCCGATCGCGCTTGGTCATCAGGTAGCGGATGTTCTCCTTGTTGGCGCGCACCGGCAGCGGGACGCGCTCGATGATGTGCAGGCCGTAGCCGTCCAGGCCGACCCGCTTGGCCGGGTTGTTGGTCAGCAGCCGCATCGACCGCACCCCGAGGTCGACCAGGATCTGCGCGCCGATGCCGTAGTCACGGGCGTCGGCGGGCAGGCCGAGCTTGAGGTTGGCGTCGACGGTGTCGGCGCCGGCGTCCTGCAGCTGGTAGGCCTGCAGCTTGTGCATCAGCCCGATGCCGCGGCCCTCGTGGCCGCGCATGTAGAGCACGATGCCGCGGCCCTCGCGCGCCACCATCGCCATCGCGGCGTCCAGTTGGGGGCCGCAGTCGCAGCGCTGGGAGCCGAACACGTCGCCGGTCAGGCACTCCGAGTGCACCCGGACCAGCACGTCGTGGCCGTCGCCCTGCGGGCCGGCGATATCGCCCATGACCAGCGCGACGTGCTCGACGTCGTCGTAGATGCTGGTGTAGCCGACGGCGCGGAACTCGCCGTGGCGGGTCGGGATGCGGGCCTCGGCGACCCGCTCGATGTGCTTCTCGTGTTTGCGCCGCCACTCGATCAGGTCGGCGATCGAGATCAGCGCCAGGTCGTGCTCGTCGGCGAAGATGCGCAGCTCATCGGTCTGCGCCATCGCCCCCTCGTCCTTCTGGCTGACGATCTCGCAGATCGCGCCCGCGGGCTGCAGACCGGCCAGCCGGGCCAGGTCCACCGCGGCCTCGGTGTGACCGGGACGGCGCAGCACGCCGCCGTCCTTGGCGCGCAGCGGCACCACGTGCCCCGGTTTGGTGAAGTCGTCGGCCACCGAGTTCGGGTCGGCGAGCAGGCGCATCGTCGTCGCACGGTCGGCAGCTGAAATACCGGTACCCACACCGTGTTTGGCATCGACGGTGACGGTGTAGGCGGTGCCGTGCTTGTCCTGGTTCATCGCGTACATCGGCAGCAGCCCGAGACGGTCGCAGATCGAGCCGTCCAGCGGCACGCACAGGTAGCCCGATGTGTAGCGGACCATGAACGCGACCAGCTCCGGGGTCGCCTTCTCGGCGGCGAAGATCAGATCGCCCTCGTTCTCGCGATCCTCATCGTCGATGACGACGACGGCCTTACCCGCCGCGATATCGGCGACCGCGCGCTCTACGGAGTCCAGCCTCGTCATCACATCAGTATGAACCACTGCCGTCTGAAAGTTATTGCCGCACCCCCGGGCTACTGGGGCTCGTCCTCGCGGGTCGACAGCAGCCGCTCGACGTACTTGGCGATCACGTCCACTTCCAGGTTGACCCGGGTGCCGACCTCGGCCCGGCCCAGCGTGGTCATCTCCAGCGTGGTGGGGATCAGCGACACCTCGAACCAGTCGTGGCCGATCCCGGACACCGTCAGCGAGACGCCGTCGACAGTGATCGAGCCCTTCTCCACGACGTAGCGCGACAGCGAGGTGGGCAGCGCGATGCGCACCACCTCCCAGTGCTCCGACGGTGTGCGCGCGATCACATGCCCGGTGCCGTCGACGTGGCCCTGCACGATGTGCCCGCCGAGCCGGCTGTTGACCGCCGCGGCGCGCTCCAGGTTCACCCGGCTGCCCACCCGGACCCCGTCGAGGCTGGACCGGCTGAGCGTCTCACCCATCACGTCGGTGGTGAACGCGCCGTCGGTGCGGACGTCGACCACGGTCAGGCAGACGCCGTTGACGGCGATCGAGTCGCCGTGGCGGGCGTCGGAGGTCACCACCGGCCCGCGGATGGCCAGCCGGACGGAATCGCCGAGATCTTCCTTCTCGACGACCTCGCCCACTTCTTCGACGATTCCGGTGAACACGGACCCAGCCTATCCGGCCAGGTCAGGGGCGCACCCTCGCGCACCCTCTACGATGCATGGCATGCGCACCCGCCTCGTGGCGATCTTCGCCGCCCTCATCGCCGCTGTCAGCTTCCTCTCCGGTTGTTCGAAGTCAGACGAGTCCGCCAAGGATCTGCCCGACGCCGCGACCCTGCTGCAGGAGTCCAGCGAGACCACCCGCAACCAGGAGAGCGTGCACCTCAAGCTCACCGTGGAGGGCACGATCGATCAGCTTCCGATCGAGGTGCTCGAGGGCGACCTGACGAACGTGCCCGCGGTCGCCGCGCAGGGCAAGGCCGACATCGCGTTCATGGGCCAGAAGCTGTCCGGTGTGGAGTTCATCGTCGCCGACGGTGACCTCTACGGCGCGATCAGCCCGGGCAGCGGCTACCAGAACTTCGGGCCCGCCGCCGACATCTACGACGCCTCGGCGATCCTGAGCCCCGAGAACGGTCTGGCCAACGTGCTGGCCAACTTCTCCGACGCCAAGTCCGAGGCCCGCGAGACGCTCAACGGCGTCGAGACCGTCAAGGTGGTCGGCACGGTCAGCGCCGACGCGGTCAACCGGATCGCGCCGCAGATCGAGGCCACCGGCCCCGTCCCCGGCACCGCGTGGATCGCCGAGGGCGGCGACCACGAGCTGGTCCAGGCCCGCCTGGAGCCCTCGTCGGACACCAGCGTCACGATGACGCTGTCCGACTGGGGTAAGCCGGTGACGGTCACCAAGCCCGGCGCCTGATGCCGGAGGCGACCAACCGCCGCATCGCGATCAGCGCGGGCAGCCTGGCGGTTCTGCTCGGCGCGCTCGACACCTACGTCGTCGTCGCGATCATCCGCGACATCATTCTCGACCTGCAGATACCGATCAACCAGCTGCAGCGGGTCACCCCGATCATTACCTGCTACCTGCTGGGCTACATCGCCGCGATGCCGCTGCTGGGCCGCGCCTCCGACCGGTTCGGCCGCAAGTTCATCCTGCAGCTGAGCCTGGCCGGGTTCGCGCTCGGCTCGGTGGTCACGGCGCTGTCCAACGACCTGGTCCCGATGGTCATCGGCCGCACCATCCAGGGTGTGGCCTCCGGTGCGCTGCTGCCGGTGACGCTGGCCCTGGCCGCCGACCTGTGGGCCACCCGCAACCGCGCCTCGGTGCTCGGCGGGATCGGCGCGGCGCAGGAGCTCGGCAGCGTGCTCGGCCCGCTGTACGGCATCGCGGTCGTCGCGGTGCTCAACACCTGGCGCGACGTGTTCTGGATCAACGTGCCGCTGGCCGCGGTCGCGATGATCCTGATCCACTTCAGCCTGCCCGGCCGGCTCAAGCCCGAGGAGCCCGAGCGGGTGGACGTGGTGGGCGGCGTCCTGCTGGCCGTCGCGCTGGGGCTGACCGTCGTCGGCCTGTACAACCCCGCCCCGGACGGCAAGCAGATCCTGCCGTCCTACGGGCTGCCGACGCTGATCGGCGCGGCCGTCGCCCTGGTGGCGTTCTTCGTCTGGGAGCGGTTCGCCCGCACCCGGCTCATCGAGCCCGCAGGCGTGCACTTCCGGCCGTTCCTGGCGGCGCTGGGCGCCTCGCTGTGCGCCGGTGCCGCGCTGATGGTCACCCTGGTCAACGTCGAACTGTTCGGCCAGGGCGTGCTGGGCAAGGACCAGACCGAGGCCGTCCTGCTGCTGTTGCGCTTCTTGATCGCGCTGCCGATCGGCGCGGTCATCGGCGGCTGGCTGGCCACCCGCATCGGCGACCGGATCGTGACGTTCGTCGGCCTGCTGATCGCCGCGTTCGGCTACTGGCTGGTCGCCCACTGGCGGGTCGACGTGCTGTCGGCGCACCACGACCTGGGCTTCGCCTCGCTGCCGGTGCTCGACACCGACCTGGCGGTGGCCGGGCTCGGGCTGGGCCTGGTGATCGGTCCGCTGACCTCGGCGACCCTGCGGGTGGTGCCGTCGGCCCAGCACGGCATCGCCTCAGCGGCCGTGGTGGTGGCCCGCATGGTGGGCATGCTGATCGGCCTGGCCGCGCTGACCGCATGGGGCCTGTACCGGCTCAATCAGCACCTGCAGACGCTGCCGTTCCCGCCCGGCGCGAACACCCTGGCCGAGCGGCTGGCCGCCGAGGCCGACCGCTACCGGGAGGCCTACGTGCTGCAGTACGGCGACATCTTCCTGGTGACCGTCGGGGTCTGTGTGGTCGGTGCCCTGCTGGGGCTGTTGATCAGCGGAAAGAACGAGCACGCCGACGAGCCGGCGCCCGCCGACTAGCAGCGCTCCAGGCCACGCTCGAGCAGCTGCGGTTCGGCGGGGCGGTCCTCGTCGGTGTCGTCGCGGTTACCGAACAGCGTGTCGATGATCGACTTGAGCCAGTCCTGCAGTGCAGTCATGGTTCATCCTTTGGGGTTCGTTTTCACCAGCGCGCATCGTCGGTGAAAGCGCGATTGATTCGAGTGTACCGACGCGACGGGTGTCGACAGGTGTACGCGGATTGGCCCGTCCGCGCGCCGGGTATGCGGCTCACATGGCAGATTCACTGAATGGCAGCAAGATCGCGTTCCTCGTCGCGCCCGAGGGGGTCGAGCAGGTCGAGTTGACCGAGCCGTGGAAGGCCGTCGAAGCGGCCGGCGGGCAGCCGCAGCTGGTGTCGACGGAGGTCGGGAAGATCCAGGCGTTCAACCACCTCACTCCCGCGGACACGTTCGAGGCCGAGGTGTCGGCCGAGGCGGTCTCGGCCGCCGACTACTCCGGGCTGGTGCTGCCCGGCGGGGTGGCTAACCCCGACAATCTGCGAATGAACAGCGCCGCTGTGGCGTTCGCGAAGAGTTTCTTCGACGCGGGTAAACCCGTCGCGTCGATCTGTCACGCGCCGTGGACGCTGATCGAGGCCGATGTGGTGCGGGGCCGCACGCTGACGTCGTGGCCCAGCGTGAAGACCGACCTGACCAACGCGGGCGCCACCTGGGTCGACGACGAGGTGGTGGAATGCTCGTCGGGGCCGAACACCCTGGTGTCCAGCCGCAAGCCCGACGACCTGCCCGCGTTCTGTCAGGCGCTGGTGCGCGCGTTCGCGCGGTAGCGCCGAATCAGTTGGGCACCAGGCTCAGACGCACGTCGGGGCCGATCGGCTCGATGCCGTCGAAGCGCCACCGCTGCGCGTGCGCGATGCTCAGCACCCCGACGTCGTCGACCGCGGTGATCGGGCCGCCCAGCAGGATCGGCGCGACGTAGGCCAGAATCCGGTCGATCACCCCGGCGCGCAGGAACGCGCCGGCCAGCGTCGGCCCGCCCTCCAGGAACACGTCGGTGCGGTCCGACAGCGCCCTGATCACCTCGTGCGGATCGTGGGTGCGGATCACCATCGTCCGCGAATCCTCGTTGAGAACCTTTGCGTCCTGCGGGATCTCGCGCCGGCCGACGACGACGCGCAGCGGCTGGCGCTCGAGCAGCGTGCCGTCGGGCGTGCGGGCGGTCAGCGCCGGGTCGTCGGCGAACACGGTGCCGGTGCCGACGATGATCGCATCGGCCACCGCACGCCTGCGGTGCACGTCGGCGCGCGCCGCCTCGCTGGTGATCCACTGGCTGCTGCCGTCGGCGGCGGCGCTGCGACCGTCGATGCTGGTCGCGAATTTCCATGTGACATGCGGTAATCCGGTGCGCTGCTTGTGAAGCCACTCACGCAGCGGACCGCCGGACACCTCGTCGGCCAGCACACCGGCACGCACCTCGATGCCGTTGTCGGCCAACCGGGCCGCTCCCCCGGCCGCGACCGGATTGGGGTCGGCGACCGCGTACACCACCGTCGAGACGCCGGCGGCGATCAGGGCGTCCACGCACGGCGGGGTGCGGCCGAAGTGGTTGCACGGCTCCAGCGTGACGACGGCGGTGCCGCCCGCGGCGCGCTCACCGGCGCGGCGCAGCGCCAGCACCTCGGCGTGCGGACCGCCCGTGGGCTCGGTGGCACCGACACCGGCGACCTCACCGTCACGGTCCAGGATCACCGCTCCGACAGGCGGATTCGGGTACGTGGTGCCCTTGACGGCCTCGGACCGTTCGATCGCCAGCCGCATCGCGGCTTCAAGGTTCATAGCGTCAGATGCTTGGACGCCGCCGCGGCCTGCTTGCGCAGGGACTCCACGGCGGCAGCGGGATCCTCCGCGTTGTAGACCGCCGAACCCGCCACGAAGCAGTCCACCCCGGCCTCCGCGGCCTGCTCGATGGTGTCGGCGTTGATGCCGCCGTCGATCTCGACCAGGATCGTCAGCTCACCGGAGTCCACCAGGCGGCGCACGGTCTGCACCTTCGGCAGCACCTCGGGGATGAACTTCTGCCCGCCGAAACCGGGTTCGACCGACATCACCAGCAGCGTGTCGAACTCCCTGAGGATCTCCAGGTAGGACTCGATCGGGGTGCCCGGCTTGACCGCGAGCCCGGCCTTGGCACCCGCGGCGCGGATGTCGCGGGCGACCGCGACCGGGTTGTCGGTGGCCTCGGCGTGGAACGTCACGTTGTAGGCACCGGCCTCGGCGTAGGGCGGCGCCCAACGTTCGGGGTTCTCGATCATCAGATGGCAGTCCATCGGGATGTCGGTCACCTTCAGCAGCGCCTCGACCACCGGTTGCCCCAGGGTGAGGTTCGGCACGAAATGGTTGTCCATGACGTCGACGTGCAACCAGTCCGCGCCATGGACCGCGGCGACCTCGTCCGCGAGCCGAGCGAAGTCGGCGGACAGGATCGACGGGGCGATGAGGGGTCCAGCCATGCGGCCTACCCTACTTTGAGCGCGGCGGCGAACATCGCGTCGGTGCCGTGCCGGTGCGGCCACAACTGCACGTACGGACCGTCGCCCAGATTGTCGACGGGGTCGAACAGCGGCCGGGTGTCCAGCGCGGTGACGTTGTGGCGGCGCAGCGCGTCGGCGACGACGCCGACGGTCTCGGCCAGGTGCGGCGAGCAGGTCGCGTAGAGCACCACCCCGCCCGGCCGGGTCAGCCGGATCGCCGACGCCAGCAGTTCGCGCTGCAGTTTCGCCAGCGGCGGCACGTCGGCCGGCTGGCGCCGCCAGCGCGCCTCGGGACGGCGCCGCAGGGCGCCCAGCCCGGTGCAGGGGGCGTCGACCAGCACCCGGTCGAAGCCCGGTTCCAGGCCCGGTTCGCGGCCGTCGACGCGCAGCACGTCGACGGGCAGGCCGCGGGTGTTGCGCTCCACCAGATCGGCGCGGGCGGCGGCGGGCTCCACCGCGGTGACCCGCGCACCCGGGATCCCGGTCTGGGTGGCCAGCGCGGCCAGCAGCGCGGTCTTGCCGCCCGGCCCTGAGCACAGGTCCAGCCAGCGGCCGCCGTCGTCGCCGTCGAGGTCGGCCAGGGTCAGGGCGCGCGCCACCAACTGGCTGCCCTCGTCCTGCACCTGCGCCTGACCGTCGCGCACCGGCGCCAGCCGGCCCGGGTCGCCACCGCTCAGATACACCGCGTACGGCGAGTACCGGCCGACGGTGCCGCCGACCGCCTCGGCGAGCTCGGCAGCGGTCAGCACCCCGGGCCGCGCGGCCAGGTGCACGGCGGGCCGGTCGTCGTCGCTGGCCAGCAGCGCGTCGAGCTCACCGGCGTCGGGCCCGAGCGCGTCGGCGAACGCCTGCGCGATCCAGCGCGGATGGGCGTGCACGAACGCGGTGTGCCCGATCGGGTCGACGGTCTGGTCGGGGGCCAGCTCCGCGACCCAGGACGCCTCGTCGCGGCCCGCGATGGTGCGCAGCACGCCGTTGACGAAACCTGCTCGCGCGGAATCGAATTCGATACCGGCCTGTTCGACGGTGGTGGACACCGCGGCGTGCTGCTCGACGCGGGTGCGCAGCAGCTGGTAGGCGCCCAGCCGCAGCAGGTCCAGCAGCACGGGGTCGATCCGGTCGGCGGGCCGGTTGGCGGCGTGGGCGATGATCGCGTCGAGCAGACCCTTGGTGCGGCAGGTGCCGTAGGTCAACTCGGTGGCGAACGCGGCGTCGCGGCCGGTGATCCCGCGCTCCCGCAGGATCGCGGGCAACGCGAGGTTGGCGTAGGCGTCCTTCTCATCGACCGCGCGCAGCACGTCGAACGCCGCGCGGCGCGCCGGATCCAGCGGTTTACGGCGCGGCCGCTTGGTGTACGGACGTCTGCCGTGGGGACCGGTGGGCTTGTGCGGCTTGCTCATTCGGCCCTCGCCGTGTCGTCAAGGCGGGCGCCGCGGGCCCAGTCGGCGGCGTTCATCGGCTTCTTACCGGGCGGCTGCACGGTGCCCAGCAGCACCGGCGCCGACGCGGTGCCGACCCGCACGCCGGTGCGGTCGACGCGCAGGGCGCCGGGCGGCAGCGGTTCGGCGGCGTCGTCGACGGTGACGGGCCCGATCTTCATCCGCAGCTCACCGATCATCGTCCACGCACCGGGGGCCGGGGTCACCGCGCGGATGCGCCGGTCGACGACATGGGCGGGCAGATCCCAGCGGATGCGCGCCTCCTCGACGGTGATCTTCGGCGCCACCGTCACGCCCTCGGTGGGCTGCGGTTGCGGGCGCAGCGATCCGTCGGCGATGCCGTCGAGCGTGGCGGCCAGCAGGTCGGCACCCGAAACCGACAGGCGCTCAAGCAGATCCCCGGCGGTGTCGGTCGGCCGGATGGTCTCGGTGACCACCCCGTAGACCGGGCCGGAGTCCAGCGCCGGCTCGATGAGGAACGTCGTCGCACCGGTGACCGTGTCGCCCGCGGCGATCGCCGCCTGCACCGGTGCGGCGCCGCGCCAGGCGGGCAGCACCGAGAAGTGCAGGTTGACCCAGCCGTGCGTGGGGACCGCCAGTAGCCGCTCGGACAGCAACGCGCCGTAGGCCACCACGGCGCAGCAGTCCGGAGCCAGCGCGGTCAGCTCGGCGATGAACTCCTCGGAGTTCGGCTTGGGCGGGCGCAGCACCGGGATGTCGTGTTCGAGTGCCAGCCGGGCGACCGGCGAGGGCGCGGGCTTACCGCGCCGGCCCGCCGCCGCGTCCGGGCGGGTCAGCACCGCGACCACCTCGTGACGCGGCGATTCGATCAGTCGGCGCAGCGACGGGAGGGCGGGTTCCGGCGTGCCGGCGAAGACGATGCGCACCGCGCCAGTCTAGAGAGCGTCCTCACCGGGGCAGCTGGTAGTACTCCCGCTCGGACACCCCGGTCAGCGGGGCGACGAACATCCACGGGATCGTGGTGACCAACCGGTTCAGAGTGGCGACCGCGTCGTTGTAGTACTGCCGGGCGAAGGCCAGCTTGTCCTCGGTCTCGGCGAGGTTGCGCTGCAGGTCCAGGAAGTTGTTCGACGAGTTCAGCTGCGGATAGGCCTGGCCGAGCGCCAGCAGCGGGGCCAGCGCCGCGTCCAGGGAACGCTCGGCGGCGCTGCGCTCGGCCACCGAGGAGCCCGCCGTGGCCGCGGCGATCGCCGCGCGGGCGTCGGTGACGCGGTCCAGGACGGCCTTCTCGTGCGCGGCGAACGTCTGCACCGTGTGCACCAGGCTCGGGATCAGCGACGCCCGCCGGATGAGCTCGACGTCGATACCGCTGAGCGCCTCGGCGACGCGGACATCGGCCGCGCGCAGCTTGTTGTAACCGGCGACGAAACCGACGAACAGCCCCACCGCCAGGACCAGCGCGATGATCAGCAGCCAGGTCACCACGATCCGCCTCCTCCTCCGCCGCCTCCACCGCCGCCGCCGCCGCTGAAGCCGCCACCGCCTCCGCTGGAGCCGCCGCTGCTGCTGGAGGCGGCCTGTGCGGCGGTGTAGGCGCCGATCGACGACGACAACGCCGACTCGAAGCTGTCGAAACTCGCGGCGGTGGCCGAGAACCCGGAGTAACCGTGAGTGGTCGACGACATCGGTTGGTACCAGTCCGGTTGCGGCGCCGTCGTTCCCGTCGTCGCCTCGTACTTCTTGGCCCACAGCGCGGCGGCGCCGGCGGCCACGGCGAACGGCACGTACGCCGAGTACAGGTCCTTGCGCGCACCGAAGTCGAACCGCGCCTCCGCGGAGTTGGTGGTCAGCACACGATGGAAACCGCCTGCGCGCGACCACAATTCACGACCCTTGGCGGTGCGGCGGGTACCGACGCCCGGGTTCCAGGAGCCCAGCGAGAGCAGGAAGAAGGCCGCGAACGGCAGCGCCCACATCGTCGTCGGGAAGAACCAGGTGAACACACCGCACAGCGTCAGCAGGAACGCGATGACGTTGGCGACACGCAGCCACAGCTCCCTGTGATGCTTGACGAGCAGCTTCTCGTCGAAGGCCCACCGCTCGACGGCCTTGGTCATGTCGGTCTTGGCCTTGTTGAGCCGCTCCCCCGACTTCTCCGTGGCCTGGGCGATGAACTCGGCGCCGGGGCTGTTCACCCTCAGCGCCGACCCGACGGCGGCGCTGACCCGGTCGACGTCGACCCATGCGGCGCGCTCGGCGACGCCGCGGATGCGCCAGGTCTTGTCGCTGAGCTGTTTGAGCTCGACCAGCCCGCGCTCGGCGAGATAGAACAGCGTCGCGGTCAACCCGTTCTTGGGCACCGCCTCGGTGCGGATGTACTCGGTCTGCACCGGGCCCAGCCCCTCCGGCGGCGCGTACTGCAACGGGAAACCCGGCGAGGGTTCGACGGTGGTGCGGTACCACAGCAGCGCGCCCAGACCGGCGAGCACCGTCAGGCCCGCCATCCACAGCACCCCGGTGGTCGACTGGCCGAGGACCCGGTCCCACTTGTGGTTCCACGGCAGCTCGGTGCGCGGCGGGACCGGCACGTCGGTGCCTGCGCGCAGCGTGACCGGGGTGCGCGCCGCCAGGTCTCTGGCCGTCAACCGCACCCGGTTGTCGGTGACGTCGAGCTCGCGGCAGGCGCGTCCGGTGCCCCAGCCGACCGTGCACTGCGCGCCGGTGACCTCACCGGGCAGGGCGACGGTGACGTCGACGTTCTCGATGCGGTTGTTCCACGCCGGTGCGATGACGTTCCAGTAGAACACCGAGTCCGCCGCATCGGGATCGCCGACGGAGGTGACGAATTGTTTGTCGGCGCCGACTGTTTGGGGGTCGAGGACACCGTCGATGACGTAACGGATCTCGAAGACGTGCCTGCCGTAGGACAGGTATTTGTCGGGGTCACCGATCTTGGCGACCCGGAACCGTGTGCCGTCCTCCCACAGCATCTGGTAGGGCACCGTGAGCCCGTCGAGCAGGATCGACGTGATGCGCGGGGGCTGGCGGACGTGCGGATTGTTGGGGTTGGCGACGTCCCAGTACCGGAAGATTCCGTGGCGCCCCGAGGGGAACTCGGCGGTGATCCGTTCGACGGCGTCCAGGCGGCCCCTGTCGCTGACGATGAAATCGGCGTCGAAGTCGGTGATGACGACGGGGTCGCTGATCTCGGTGGGCTCTGAACTGCTCTCGCCCGTGAACACCAGGGGCCAGAGCACGCCGAACGCCAGGAACGCCAGCGTGATCAACCACGCCAAGGTCCGACGCATGGGGCCTACCCTATGTGCAGTGGGTCGATTTGGATGCGAACCGCGGCTACATCATGCCGTGCGCTGAGCACCGCTGTCGCCTTACGCAGCGCCGACGCCAGCTCCAGGCCCGCGCTGCGCGGCACCCGCACCAGCATCCGGATCACCGGCGTCTCGGGCGGCAAGCCCGGTGGGCGGCGGGCACCAACGGGCAGGTCGACGGGTCCGAGCGTGACGGCGGAGTCCGGCAGCCCGGCGGTGTCCAGCAGCGCGTGCACGGCCTCGGAGGTGCCGTCGATGGCGGCCATGTGCGACGCGGGCGGCAGGCCGACCTCGCTGCGGGCGTCCAGCTCGGCCTCCGCGTGCCCGACCGGGTCCCAGCGGATCAGGCTCTGCACGGTCGGGATCGTCGAGTCGGCGACCACCGCCACCACGCCGCCGTCGCCGCGGTTGCGCACCAGCGCGCTGGCGGCCATCCAGCGCCGCAGGGTGTCCTCGGCGGCCCGTAAGTCCTGGCGGCCCAACAGCGCCCAGCTGTCGAGCAGCAGCGCCGCGCCGTAGCCGCCGTCGGCGACCGGTTCGGCGCCCGGGGTGGCGACGACGAGCGCGGGCTGGGCGGGCACCCTGGCGACGATCGCGTCGCCACCGGAGGTGACGACCGTCGTACCCGCGAACGCGCGGCCCAGTTCCTCGGCGGTGCGCCGGGCCCCCACCACCACCGCCCGCACCGCGTCGGAACCGCAACGCGCACACCGCAGGGCGAGATCTTGGCGGCCGCACCAGCGGCAGACCGCGCCGGGCGCGTCGCGTTCGGGCAGCGACAGCGGACCGGTGCAGTGCCGGCACCGGGCCACGGTGCGGCAGCGGGCGCACGCCAGGGCGGGCACGTAGCCGCGGCGCGGCACCTGCACCAGCACCGGTGCCCCGGCGGCCAGCGCCTTGCGGGCGGCCTGCAGCGCCATCGAGGGCAGCCGCGCCGTGCGGGCGGCCGGGTCGCGCTCCTGCTCGAAGCCGCTGTCGTCGAGGGCGACGACGCGTGGTGAGGCGGCACGCACGGTCGGCCGCAGCGCCACCAGGTCGTGCGCCCAACCGCTGCGCACCAGCGCCTGCGCCTCGGCGGTGCGGGCGAACCCGCCGATCAGTGCGGCACACCGCAGTTGGTGCGCGCGCAGCATCGCCACCTCGCGGGCGTGCGGGTACGGGGCGCGCGGTTCGGACAGCGTGTCGTCGCCGTCGTCCCACACCATCACCAGGCCGAGATCGGCGACGGGCGCGAAAACCGCGCTGCGCGTACCGATGACGACGCGGGTGTCGCCGCGCAGCACCGACAGCCACCGGCGGTAGCGCTGCGCCGGGCCCAGGCCGGCCGACAGTGCCGCCACCCGCGTCTCGTCGACCAGCTTCACGGTTGCGGCGTGCACGGCGTCGATGTCGCGCTGGTCGGGCACGATCACCAGCACCCCGCGCCCGGCGCGCACGGCCGTCGCCGCGGCGTCGGCGAGCCGCTCCGGCCACGACTCCCCCGGCAGCGCCTGCCAGACGGCGCGGGCCGCGCGGCCGTCGGCGAGCGCGGCCAGGAACTGCTCACCGCGGTTGTAGGCCGTCCACGGGGCGGGATCGACGGGCCCGACCTGCACCGGCGGCAGCGGTTCGGCGGTCTGCTTCTCGACGCGGGCGTGGCGGGGCGGGATCGCCAGCCGCAGCACGTCGGCGCGGGTGCCGGCGTAGCGGGCGGCCACCGCGTCGGCGAGGCGGCGGATCTCCGGGGTGAGCACCGGTTCCGGTGAGATCACCCGGTCCAGCCAGCCGAGCTTGCCGGTGTGGTCGGTGTCGGAGCGGCGCTCCAGCACGAAGGCGTCGACCAGCCGGCCGTGGAACCGCACCCGCACCCGCACCCCGGGTTGCGCGTCGTCGGACTGCTCGGTGGAGACCAGGTAGTCGAACTCGCGGTCCAGATGCGGCACCGTCAGCAAGGGCAGCACACGCGCGATCGGTTCGTGCTCGGCCTGCGTTCGGATCGCGGCCACTTAGTCCGTCCGGCCTTCCGACCGGCCGAAGAAGAAGCCGGCGCTGATGAGCAGCAGCGACGACGCGTACACCCACCAGATCGGTACGGCCAGCGCCTCGCTGCCCAGGACGAACTTGTTGATGCCGATCATCGCGTCCGACACCGCGAACGCCACCCCGCCCAACGCGGTCCACGGCGTCGGCAGCCGGGCCAGCAGCGCGCAGCAGACCATGGCGCCGAGCACGGTGATGTACGCCGTCACCGGCACGGCCATGCCCTGTTCGAGCAGCCGCGGCCAGAACCACGTCAGCAGCGCCAGGCAGGCCGCCACGGTGACCGCGACGGCGATCAGGCGGGGTGTGGAGCGGCCGACCAGCGGCACCAGCGCGGTCAGGAAACACAGGTGCGCGACCAGGAACGCGCCCAGCCCGAGCACGAACGACGGCTCCCACCACGGCAGCGCGAGCAGGAAGTCGCCGGCGGCGGAGAACAGCAGCGCCGCGACCAGCCAGCGGCGCTCCCGCGCGATCGGGTGGAACAGCGCGGCGACGGCCAGCAGCACCGCCGCGGTGGCCTTGACCGCGGGCTGCAGGACGAACTGACCGGTCAGGTCCGCGCCCGCGGGCAGGCGCAGCGCGGTGATGAGCAGGAAGACGCCGTAGCCGGCGGCGACCACCGCGGCGGCGACCCACAGCAGCTTGGTGCGCGGGTGCACGTACGGTGAGCTCATGTCCGTCGCTGAGGAGAAACCGGCCCTCGATGCCATGCTGCAGAAGGTACTGGAGGCCGTCCCGTTTCAGTTAACAACCGAGGGCGGCCCGGAGGCGGCGCGCAGGCGGTTCGCCGAGTTGCCGCGGGTGCCGGTGCATCCGGAGGTGCGCAGCGAGGACCGCACCATCGACGGGCCCGGCGGGCCGCTGCCGCTGCGGGTGTACCGGCGGGCGGCCGATGCCGGGGCGGTGCTGCCGCTGGTGATCTACATCCACGGCGGCGGCTGGTCGGTCGGCGACCTGGACTCCTACGACGGGGTCGCGCGCAGGCACGCGGTGGGGGCGCACGCGGTGGTGGTGTCGCTGAGCTACCGGCTGGCGCCCGAGCATCCGTTCCCCGCGGCGGTGGACGACGTGTGGGCGGCCACGCAGTGGGTCGCCGAGCATGCCGCCGAACTGGGTGCCGACCCGGCGCGCATAGCGGTGGCCGGGGACTCGGCGGGCGGCAACCTGGCGGCGGTGGTGACGCAGCTGGCCCGCGACGCGGGCGGTCCGGCGCTGCGGTTCCAGCTGCTGTGGTATCCGACGACGACGTTCGACCTGTCGCTGCCGTCGTTCACCGAGAATGCCGACGCGCCGATCCTGAGCACCAAGGCGGCCAGCGGCTATTCCCGTTGGTACATCGGCGATCTCGACATGAAGAACCCGCCGGCGACGCTGATCCCGGCGCGGGCGGCCGACCTGTCCGGCCTACCGCCGGCCTACATCGCGGTGGCCGGCCACGATCCGCTTCGCGACGACGGGATCCGCTACGCCGAACTGCTGTCGGCGGCCGGTGTGCCCGCCGAGGTGCATGTCGCCGAGACGCTGGTGCACGCGTTCCTGGAGTTCGCCGGCGCCGTCCCGGCCGCGGCCGAGGCGACCGACCGCGGCCTGCGCGCGCTGCGCGCCGCGCTCGAGAGCTAGATCCCTTCAGCCGCGAGCAGACACAGAATCGCGTGAATTCCCGGTGATGCGTGCGATTCTGTGTCTGCTCGGCGGCCAGGAGTTGTCCCCAACGGGTGGTTCATCCACAGATCGCGCCGGCGGGCTTACGCGTGGGGCCGCGTGTCGGCCACCGTGCGAGGGGTGAACACCGAAGCCGTTGCCCTGATGACCGCCGCGGGCGGATTTGCGACGACCGCGCAGCTGCTCACCGTCATGACCCGTCAGGAACTCGACGTCCAGGTGCGCAAAGGTGCACTGCTGCGGATCTGGTACGGCGTGTACGCCCTGACCGAACCCGACCTCCTCGGCCGGCTGGCGGCGCTCGACCTGTTCATGGGCCAGCCGGCCGTGGCCTGCATGGGTACGGCCGCGCGACTGTACGACTTCGACACGGAGAACACCTGCGCCGTACACGTCCTCGATCCGGGGGTTCGGATGCGCCCCACCGTCGGGTTAATGGTGCATCAACGCACGGGCGCTCCACTGCAACGGATTTCAGGACGACTCGCAACCGCCCCGGCGTGGACGGCCATCGAGGTGGCGCGGCAGCTGAGCAGGCCGCGAGCGCTCGCCACGCTCGACGCCGCGCTGCACTCCGGCCGCTGCACCCCCGCAGACCTGGCGGCGGCGGTCGCCGCGCAGCGCGGTCGCCGGGGCATCGTCGCGGTCCGGGATCTGTTGCCCTACGCCGACGGCCGCGCGGAGTCCGCGATGGAGAGCGAGGCCCGGCTCGTGATGATCGACTACGGACTGCCGCGGCCCGAGCTGCAGTACGAGATTCACGGCCGCAACGGCGAGGTGTGGCGGGTGGACTTCGCCTGGCCGGATGAGCGGGTGGCGGCCGAGTACGAGAGCGTGGTCTGGCACGCGGGCCGGGCCGAGCTGATCGGCGATCGCAAGCGCTATGCAGGGGTGCAGGACACCGGCTGGACGATGGTGCCGATCGTCGTCGACGACGTGCGTCGCTACCCGCGACAGTTCGCCGAACGCCTCGAGCGCCACCTCACCCGAAACGCCGCGAGCAGACACAGAATCGCGTGATTCACCGCTGATGCGTGCGATTCTGTGTCTGCTCGCGAAAAAGAACTAGACCGCGTTCTTGAGGTCTTCGACCTTGTCGAGGCGCTCCCAGGGCAGGTCGACGTCGGTGCGGCCGAAGTGACCGTACGCGGCGGTCGGGGCGTAGATCGGACGCAGCAGGTCCAGATCCCGCACGATCGCACCGGGGCGCAGGTCGAACACCTCGAGGATGGCCTTCTCGATCTTGGCCGGGTCGACGGTCTCGCTGCCGAACGTCTCGACGAACAGGCCGACCGGGGCGGCCTTGCCGATGGCGTAGGCCACCTGGACCTCGATGCGCTCGGCCAGGCCGGCGGCGACGACGTTCTTGGCCACCCAGCGCATGGCGTAGGCCGCCGAGCGGTCCACCTTCGACGGATCCTTGCCGGAGAAGGCGCCGCCGCCGTGGCGGGCCCAGCCGCCGTAGGTGTCGACGATGATCTTGCGGCCGGTCAGGCCGGCGTCACCCATCGGGCCGCCCAGCACGAACTTGCCGGTCGGGTTGACCAGCAGGCGGAAGTCGGAGGTGTCGAGCGTGTCGTGGTTCAGGTCGGCCAGCACGGTGTTGACGACCTTCTCCCGGATGTCCGGGGCCAGCGTGCCCTCGAGATCGATACCTGCGGCGTGCTGGGTGGACAGCACCACGGTGTCCAGCCGCACCGGGGTGGTGCCGTCGTACTGCACGGTGACCTGGGTCTTGCCGTCCGGGCGCAGGTAGTCGAGCACGCCGTTCTTGCGGACCTCGGTCAGCCGCCGCGACAGCCGGTGCGCCAGCGCGATCGGCAGCGGCATCAGCTCCGGGGTGTCCTTGATGGCGTAGCCGAACATCAGGCCCTGGTCGCCGGCGCCCTGGGCGTCCAGCGGGTCGGCCTTGCCCTCGACGCGGGTCTCGTGCGCGGTGTCGACGCCCTGCGCGATGTCGGGCGACTGCCGGCCGATGCCGATGTTCACGCCGCAGGTCTCACCGTCGAAGCCCTTGTCCGACGAGTCGTAGCCGATCTCGAGGATCCGCTCGCGCACGGTGTTCGTGATGTCGGCGAACGCCTCCTTGGCCGAGGTGGTCACCTCGCCGATGACGTGCACCTGGCCGGTGGTGACGGCGGTCTCCACCGCGACGCGCGACTTCGGGTCGCCGGCCAGCAGGGAGTCGAGGATCGAATCGCTGATGGCGTCACAGATCTTGTCCGGGTGCCCCTCGGTTACCGACTCACTGGTGAACAGCCGAGCTTGACTCACAGCGCGATCCTCCAAAAGTTAGTTCATCAAATTGTATGAGTGCCCTGTAGCACCCAAGCGTGCGCTCCGGTCGCACGCAAGATTTACGCGCAACCGAATCTGTGATGGGGGTTACCCGCCGCTCTGCAGGAAGGCCTCGATCGCGTCCACGATACGGCTGGCCATCAGTGTCTTCGAACCGTGCTCCAACGCGGACTCCGCGCCGTCGGCCGCCAGCAGCCAGCCGTCGTTGTGGTCCACCTCGAACGCACGGCCCTCCCCCACCGCATTGACGACTAGCAAATCACATCCCTTGCGCTTCAGCTTGGCGCGGGCGTGGTGCAGGACGTCGCCGTTGGCGTCGCCGGTCTCGGCGGCGAACCCGACGATCGCGCGCATGTTCGGCAGTTGCCCCTCCGCGCGCGCCCGCACCACCCCGGCCAGCACGTCGTCGGTGCGGGTCAACTCGATGACCGGGGCCGCGGCGTCGGGGTCTGCGGATTTCTTGATCTTGCTGGTCTGCACGTGCAGCGGGCGGAAGTCGGCCACCGCGGCGGCCATCACCAGCACGTGCGACTCGGGGGCGTGTTTGGAGACCGCGTCCTTGAGCTGGGCGGCCGAGCCGACGCGTTCGACGTGGACGCTGGCCGGATCGGCGAGTCCCACGGTGTTGCCGGCGATCAGCGTGACCTCGGCGCCGCGCTGGGCCAGCACCCGGGCCAGCGCGTAGCCCTGCTTGCCGGAGCTGCGGTTGCCGATGAACCGGACCGGGTCGATGGGTTCGCGGGTGCCGCCGGCGGTGACGAGCACCTTGAGCCCGGCCATGTCATAGGGCAGGGCGTCGGGGCGCTCGAGCAGCAACTGGGCCAGGGTGGCGATCTCTTCGGGCTCGGGCAGGCGGCCGGCGCCGCTGTCGGCGCCGGTCAGGCGGCCGGACGCGGGTTCGAGCACGACCGCGCCTCGGCGGCGCAGGGTGGCGACGTTGTCCACGGTCGCCGGGTGCAGCCACATCTCGGTGTGCATCGCCGGTGCGAACAGCACCGGACATCGCGCGGTGAGCAGCGTGGCGGTCAGCAGGTCGTCGGCGCGGCCGGCGACGGCGCGGGCCATCAGGTCCGCGGTGGCGGGTGCGACGACGACGAGGTCGGCCTGCTGGCCGAGGCGGACGTGCGGCACCTCGTGCACGTCGTCCCACACCCCGGTGTGCACGGGATTGCCGGAGAGGGCCTCGAAGGTGGCCGCGCCGACGAACTTCAGCGCCGACTCGGTCGGGATGACCCGGACGTCATGACCGGCCTCGGTGAGCTGCCGGACCACGGTCGCCGCCTTGTAGGCCGCGATGCCACCGGCGACGCCGACGATGATCCGCTTGGGCTCCATGCGGGCCGCTCCCTGGTTGCTACTCGCCCTCGGTGTGCTCGAGCAGGTCCTGGTGGATCTCGCGGAGCGCGATCGACAGCGGCTTCTCCTGCAGGCCGGGCTCGACGAGCGGGCCGACGTACTCGAGGATGCCGTCGCCGAGCTGGTTGTAGTAGTCGTTGATCTGGCGGGCGCGCTTGGCGGCGTAGATCACCAGCGCGTACTTGCTCGACACGCGCTCAAGCAACTCGTCGATGGGCGGGTTGGTGATGCCCAGCGGCTCGTCGTAGACGCCGGCCGCCTTGTCGATCTCGTCGACGGTTCGCTTGGCGTCGGCGTGCTGAGTGGTCACGAAGAATTCTCCTGGCGGTTTGGCTGGATGCTCGATGGCTGCGGGCCCGTCGGCGCCTGCGTCGGCGCGTGGTCGTTCAGTGGGCCACCAGCAAGGATACCAATTCCGCGCAGGCCGACTCCAATTGCCGGTTGACAACGACCGTGTCGAAGTCTCCCTGGGCGGCGAGCTCGGCGCGCGCGGTGGCCAGCCGACGCTCGATCACCTCGGGTGTCTCGGTGCCGCGCCCGATCAGGCGGCTCTCGAGCTCCTCCCAGCTGGGTGGGGCCAGAAATACGGTCAGCGCTTCGGGCATCGCTTTTTTCACCGCCCGCGCACCCGCGAGGTCCACCTCGATCAACACGGGTCGCCCGGCGGCGATGGCCTCCCGGACCGGGGCGGCCGGAGTTCCGGAGCGGTGTAGACCGTCGTGGATCTCCGCCCATTCGAGCAGCTCACCGGCAGCGATCAGCTGATCGAACCGGTCGGGGGTCACAAACGAGTAGTCGACGCCGTCAACCTCACCGGGGCGCGGGGCCCTGGTGGTGACGGACACGCTGAAGTACAGGTCGGGAATCCGTTCGCGAAGGCAGCGAACAACGGTGGACTTCCCGACGGCAGAGGGGCCGGACAGCACTACCACCCGACCGGCCCCTCGGCCGGCGACGCTCAACTTTTACGCGCCTCTAGGACTGATCGAACTTTTCCAGCAGCGCCTTGCGCTGGCGATCGCCGAGGCCACGCAGACGGCGGGTCGGAGCGATCTCCAGTTCGGTCATGATCTCCTGCGCCTTGACCTTGCCGACCTTGGGCAACGCCTCCAGGAGGGCTGACACCTTCATCTTGCCCAAGACCTCGTCGGTCTCGGCGTCCTTGAGCACCTGCTTGAGGTTGGTGCCGCCGCGCTTGAGCCGGTCCTTGAGCTCGGCTCGCGCTCGACGTGCGGCAGCAGCCTTCTCCAACGCTGCCGCGCGCTGTTCGTCGGTCAACTGGGGAAGGGCCACGGGTTCCTCCGTCTCATCACCATCAATTGTTCATGCCTCGGCCTACTGGAAAATTCCAGAACAGCCAGCGACGACGACCGTACCCACGCTGGCTGACGAAAGCGAACGCCACCCCCTGGTTACAGGGCCAAAAGCCCAGCGTGTTAGGTGCTCGCGCGCGGCCGCCGCGAGGGGCGTTAAGGGCGCCGAACCGCCGAAATCGCCGCCCTCAGCGATGGAACAGCCTGCATTTCAAGGCATTTCGATGGGCTGACGGTGCGATTTCGTGCCGTCAGGGCGTGACCTGGACCACATCGCTGCCCGGCTGGAAGCGGTCGGAAGAAAAATTTTGGCTGGTCATGCGGCTTCGGCGTGTCGCGCGCCCGTCCGCTGTGACATCTGCGACAGCTGTGACTGCTGTGATTTATGTGACTCACGGGGGCCGGGTAGGCCCCCGGTCACGCCAGATAGACCCGCGCCGTCAGGCCAGATACGCCCACGCCGTCAGGCCAGATAGGCCCCGCCGTCAGGCCAGATACGCCACTGCATCGCGCATCGACTCGGCCGCCGCCCGCAGCGCCGCGACGTCGGGGCCGGACCGCAGCACCTCGCGGGACACCGCGGGCAGCAGCTGCCCTGGTTGGGCCCCTGCGAAGCCGCCAAGCGCCTCGGGACGCCCACCCTGGGCTCCCACCCCGGGAGCCAGCACCGGGCCGTTCAGGGCGCTCACATCGGGCGGATCGGCCAGCGTGGCGCCGACGACGACGCCGACAGGGCCCAGCGGGCCGCCGACCCGGCGGTTCACCTCGGCGGCGGCGTCGATCATGGTCTGCGCGACGGTGCGGCCGCCGGCCTCGGCGCGCTGCACCGAGGCGCCCTCCGGGTTGGAGGTCGCCGCCAGCACGAACACCCCGCGGCCGTGGGCCAGCGCGGTGTCGATCAGCGGCTGCAGGGAGCCGAAGCCCAGGTACGGCGACGCGGTGACCGCGTCGGCCGCCAGCGGGGAGTCCCCTGCCCACGCCTCGGCGTAGGCGGCCATCGTCGAGCCGATGTCGCCCCGCTTGGCGTCGGCCAGCACCAGCACCCCGGCCTCCCGCAGCGCGGCGATGGTGTGCTCCAGCACGGCGAAGCCGGCCGCGCCGTACCGCTCGAAGAACGCCACCTGCGGTTTGACCACCGCGAAGCCGGCGAACGCCGTCACGCAGATGTCGCTGAACCGGCGCAGCCCGTCGGCGTCCTCGGTCAGGCCCCAGGCCCGCAGCAGCTCCGGATGCGGGTCGATGCCCAGACACAGCGGCCCGCGCCGGGCCACCGCGTCGGCCAGCCGCGCCCCGAAACCGGTCACGAGCCCAGCGTGGAGTGCAGTTCCTGCAGCGACATCACGCCGATGTCGCCGCGGATGCCGGCCTCGATCCCCTGCACGGCCGCCGACGCGCCCTGCACCGTCGTCACGCACGGGATGTTGTTGGCCACCGCGGCGGAACGGATCTCATAGCCGTCCACGCGCGGACCGGAGTTGCCGTACGGGGTGTTGATCACCATGTCGACCTGACCGGACTTGATGACGTCGACGGCCGAGGACGCCGGCTTGCCCTCACCCGGCTCCTCGAAGTGCTTGCGCACCTCGTCGCACGGAATCCCGTTGCGGCGCAACATCTCCGCGGTGCCCTCGGTAGCCAGCACCCGGAACCCGAGATCGGCGAGGCGCTTGACCGGGAACACCAGCGAGCGCTTGTCGCGGTTGGCCACCGACACGAACACCGTGCCCGAGGTGGGCAGCGACCCGTACGCCGCGGTCTGACTCTTGGCGAACGCGCTGCCGAAGTCGTGGTCGATGCCCATCACCTCGCCGGTGGACTTCATCTCCGGGCCCAGCAGCGAATCGATCTGGGATCCGTCGTGCTTGCGGAACCGGTGGAACGGCAGCACGGCCTCCTTGACCGCGACCGGCGCGTTGCGCGACGTCGACGCCCCGTCGCCGGAGCGGGACAGCACACCCTCCTCGCGGAGCTGGGCGATGCTGGCGCCCAACATGATTCGCGCGCAGGCCTTGGCCAGCGGCACCGCGGTGGCCTTGGAGACGAACGGCACGGTGCGGCTGGCGCGCGGGTTGGCCTCCAGCACGTAGAGCACGTCGTCCTTGAGCGCGTACTGCACGTTGAGCAGCCCCACCACGCCGATACCGTGGGCGATCGCCTCGGTGGCGCGGCGGACCGCCTCGATGTCGCTGCGGCCCAACGTGACCGGCGGCAGCGCGCATGCCGAGTCGCCGGAGTGGATACCGGCCTCCTCGATGTGCTCCATGATGCCGCCGATGTAGACCTCGGTGCCGTCGCACAGCGCGTCGACGTCGATCTCGATGGCGTCCTCGAGGAACCGGTCCACCAGCACCGGGTGCTCCGGTGACAGTTCGGTGGCGCGGGTGATGTAACCGTGCAGGGTCTCGTCGTCGTAGACGATCTCCATACCGCGGCCGCCCAGCACGTAGCTCGGCCGCACCAGCACCGGGTAGCCGATGTCGGCGGCGATGCGCCGGGCCTGCTCGAAGCTGGTCGCCATGCCGTACTTCGGGGCGGGCAGTCCGGCGGCGGTGAGCACCTCGCCGAAGTGGCCGCGGTCCTCGGCCAGGTCGATGGCCTTCGGGCTGGTGCCGACGATCGGCACACCGGCGTTCTGCAGCCGCTCGGCCAGCCCCAGCGGGGTCTGCCCGCCGAGCTGCACGATCACCCCGACCACCCCGGGACCGCCCGCGCCGGAGGCCTGTTCGGCGTAGTAGACCTCAAGCACGTCCTCGAACGTCAGCGGTTCGAAGTACAGCCGGTCGGCGGTGTCGTAGTCGGTGGACACCGTCTCGGGGTTGCAGTTGACCATGATGGTCTCGTAGCCGGCCTGGCTCAGCGTGGTCGCGGCGTGCACGCAGCTGTAGTCGAACTCGATGCCCTGCCCGATGCGGTTGGGGCCCGAGCCCAGGATCATCACCTTGGGCTTCTCGGTCTGCGGCGCCACCTCGGTCTCGGCGGCGGGGTCGAGCTCGTAGCTGCTGTAGTGGTACGGCGTCTTGGCCTCGAACTCCGCGGCGCAGGTGTCGACGGTCTTGTACACCGGGTGGATGCCGAGCCGCTCCCGCAGCGCCCGCACCCCCACCTCACCGGCCAGTTCCGGGCGCAGCGCGGCGATCTGGCGGTCGGACAGACCGTTGTACTTGGCCCGGCGCAGCAGATCGGCGTCGAGCACCGGCGCGTCGACGATCTCGTTGCGCAGCGCCACCAGCTGCGCGATCTGGTCGACGAACCACGGGTCCACCCCGGAGGCCTCGGCGACCTGCTCGACCGTCGCGCCCTTGCGCAGCGCCAGCTCCAGGTCGTAGAGGCGGCCGTCGGTCGGGGTGCCCAGCCGGGTCAGCAGCTCCTCGACGGTGACGTCGGGGTCGGGTGCGGTCCAGAACCCGGCACGCTTGGTCTCCAGCGAGCGCATCACCTTGCCGAGCGCCTCGATGAAGTTGCGGCCCAACGACATCGCCTCGCCCACCGACTTCATCGTGGTGGTCAGCGTGCCGTCGGCGCCCGGGAACTTCTCGAACGCGAACCGCGGCGCCTTGACCACCACGTAGTCCAGCGTCGGTTCGAAGCAGGCCGGGGTCTCCTTGGTGATGTCGTTGACGATCTCGTCGAGCGTGTAGCCGATCGCCAGCTTGGCCGCGATCTTGGCGATCGGGAAGCCGGTGGCCTTCGACGCCAGCGCCGAGGACCGCGACACCCGCGGGTTCATCTCGATGACGATCAGCCGGCCGTCCCTGGGGTTGACCGCGAACTGGATGTTGCAGCCGCCGGTGTCGACGCCGACCTCGCGCAGGATCGCGATGCCCAGATCACGCATCTTCTGGTACTCGCGGTCGGTCAGCGTCATCGCCGGGGCGACGGTCACCGAATCGCCGGTGTGCACGCCCATCGGGTCGAAGTTCTCGATCGAGCACACCACGACCACGTTGTCGTGGCCGTCGCGCATCAGCTCGAGTTCGTATTCCTTCCAGCCGAAGATCGACTCCTCGATGAGCACATTCGCGCTCGGTGAGGCGGCCAGGCCGTCGCCGGCCATCCGCTCGACGTCCTCGGCCGAGTACGCCATGCCCGAGCCCAGCCCGCCCATGGTGAACGACGGGCGCACCACCACCGGAAGCCCCAGCTCGGCGACGGTCTCGCGCACCTCGTCCATCGTGTAACACACACGGCTGCGGGCGGATTCGCCGCCGACCTTGGCGACGATGTCCTTGAACTTCTGCCGGTCCTCACCGCGCTGGATGGCCTCGAAGTCGGCGCCGATGAGCTCGACACCGTACTTCTCGAGGACACCGTTCTCGGACAGCGCGACCGCGGTGTTGAGCGCGGTCTGACCGCCGAGGGTGGCCAGCAGGCAGTCGATCCTGTTGCCGCGCTCGGCCTGTTGGGCGATGACCCGCTCGACGAACGCCGGGGTGATCGGCTCGACGTATGTGTGGTCGGCGTACTCCGGGTCGGTCATGATTGTCGCCGGGTTGGAGTTGATCAGCGTGACCTGCAGCCCCTCGGCGCGCAGCACGCGGCAGGCCTGGGTGCCGGAGTAGTCGAACTCCGCGGCCTGCCCGATCACGATCGGCCCGGAGCCGATCACCAGGACGTGATTGAGGTCTGTGCGCCTGGGCATCAGCGAGCCTCTCCTGCCATCAGGTCGACGAACTGGTCGAACAGGTATTCCGCATCATGGGGGCCCGCCGCCGCCTCCGGGTGGTACTGCACCGAGAAGGCCCGGCCGCTGACGAGCTTGATGCCTTCCACCACACCGTCATTGGCGCAGGTGTGGCTAACGATCGCCTCGCCGAACGGGGTGTCGAACCGCTCCCCTGCCTCGCCCTCGAGCGCGAAGCCGTGGTTCTGGGCGGTGATCGCCACCCGCCCGGTGGCGTGGTCCATCACCGGGATGTTGATGCCGCGGTGGCCGAACACCATCTTGTAGGTGGACCGGCCCAGCGCCCGGCCCAGGATCTGGTTGCCGAAGCAGATGCCGAACAGCGGGATACCCGCGCCGAGCACCTCCCGGGTGACCGCGACGATGTGATCGGCGGTCGCGGGGTCGCCGGGTCCGTTGGACAGGAACACCCCGTCGGGTTTGAGGTCGGCGATCTGGTCGAACGTCGTCGACGACGGCAGCACGTGGCTGCGGATACCGCGCTTGGCGAAGTTGCGCGGGGTGTTGGTCTTGATGCCCAGGTCGATCGCGGCCACCGTGAACCGCACGGGCCCTTCGGGTTCCACGATGTAGGCGACGTCGGTGCTGACCTCGTCGGCGAGGTTGGCGCCCAGCATCGACGGCTGGTTGCGCACCCGCTCGAGCAGTTCGTCGACATCGGCCAGCGCGGCCCCGGAGAACAGCCCGGCCTTCATCGAGCCGCGGCTGCGCAGGTGGCGCACCACCGCGCGGGTGTCGATTCCGGCGATCCCGACGATGTTCTGGCGCACCAGTTCCTCGTCGAGGGCGCGGTCGGCGCGCCAGTTCGACGCGCGCGGCGACGGATCGCGCACCGCGTAGCCGGCCACCCAGATCTTGTCGCCGCGGCTCTCGGCGTCCTCATCGTTCCAGCCGGTGTTGCCGATCTGCGGCGCCGTGGCCACCACGATCTGACCGTGGTAACTCGGGTCGGTCAGCGTCTCCTGGTAGCCGGACATGCCGGTGGAGAACACCGCCTCCCCCAGTGCCTGCCCGACCGCGCCGAATGTCGTGCCGGTGAAGACGCGGCCGTCCTCGAGCACCAGCAGTGCCTTATCTGCGTTGCTCACGCAGCCTCCTGTCCTACCCACCGGGTCAGTTCGCGACGGTCGTCGGCGCGGAACCCGGTGTCGATCTCGGTGCCCGACGGCAGTTTCCATCGGATGGCGAGGATTCCCTCGTGTGTCAGTGCTTTACCCGCGATCCCGCGTTCGGTGCGGATCGCGGTGATCGATTCGTCGGGGATCCAGATCGGCATCGCGCCGCTGCGCTGCACCATGATCCCCTCGGGATAGCGGGTCAGCACCGCCTTGGTGCGGAACCCGAGGTCGCCGACGGCGACGCGGTCGTTCCAGTCCGGCGCGAGCGTGCTGCCGACATAGAGGCCCTTGGTCGGCGGCACCAGCGCCGGTCCGACGGTGTCGGGCAGCGGCGGCAGCGTGCCGATCAGGGCGGCCTGCTGCTCGGCGCGGTGACGCCAGCCGCGCAGCATGGCCCGGATGAACCACCCGATGAGCACGACCACGATGGCCGCCATCACCAGCGATGCGATCAGAGTCTCGGTATTCATGCGCGATCCGCCTGCGCTACTCGCTTGCCGTTCACGCCGGGCACTTCCCGTCCCGCGCGGTGATCTTGCCGCGCAACAGGGTCAGGGTCACGGTCGCGGGCAGTTGCAGGCCCTCGAACGGGGTGTTGTCGGAGCGGCTGGCCAGCGCGGGACCCTCCACCGTCCACGTCGCGTCGGGGTCGACGACGGTGAGGTTGGCCGGTTCGCCGACCTGCAGCGGCCGGCCGTGGTCGGCCAGCCCGACGATCTCGGCGGGTTTCTCGCTCATCACGCGGGCCACGTCGCGCCAGGTCAGCAGGCCCGGGCGGACCATGGTCTCCACCACCACCGACAGCGCGGTCTGCAGGCCGAGCATGCCGGGCCGGGCGACGGCGAACTCGCAGCACTTCTCGTGTTCGGCGTGCGGGGCGTGGTCGGTGGCCACACAGTCGATGATCCCCTCGGCCAGCGCCCGGCGCAGGGCCTGCGCGTCGGAGGCCTCCCGCAGCGGGGGGTTCACCCGGTAGCGGCCGTCGTAGGTGGCCAGACGTTCGTCGTCGAGCAGCAGATGGTGCGGGGTGACCTCGGCGGTGATCGAAATCCCTTGGGATTTAGCCCATTTGATGATCTCGACGGTACCGGCGGTGGATGCGTGGCAGATGTGCACGCGGGCGCCGGCGTCGCGGGCCAGCAGCGCGTCGCGCGCGACGATGGACTCCTCGGCGGCGCGCGGCCAGCCGGCCAGGCCCAGCTTGGCGGCGTTGGGGCCCTCGTGGGCGACCGCGCCGACGGTCAGCCGCGGCTCCTCGGCGTGCTGGGCGATGAGCACCCCCAGCCCCGTGGCGTACTCCAGCGCCCGCCGCATGATCAGCGGGTCGTACACGCACATACCGTCGTCGGAGAACATCTTCACCTGGGCGGCGCCGTTGGCCATCATCCCCATCTCGGTGAGCTGGGCGCCGGCCAGACCGACGGTGACCGCGCCCACCGGGTGCACGTCGACCAACCCGACCTCGCGGCCGCGCTGCCACACGTGGTCGGTGACCACCGGGCTGTCGGCGACGGGGTTGGTGTTGGCCATCGCGAACACCGCGGTGTAGCCGCCCAGTGCCGCTGCGGCCGAGCCGGTTTCGATGTCCTCGGCGTACTCGCGACCGGGTTCGCGCAGATGCGTGTGCAGGTCAACGAAGCCCGGGAGCAGGATCTGGCCGCGCGCGTCGACCACGTCGGCGTCGTCGGGGATCGCCAGATCGGGGCCGATCTCGGCGATCTGGCCGTCGGCCACCAGCACATCGACGGGGTCGCCCTCACCGTAGGGCCGCACCCCTCTGATCAGTACGGTCACGCGCTGATCGCCTCCTCCTCGGCTCCCACCAGCAGGTGGAACAGCACCGCCATCCGAACATGAACACCGTTTGAAACCTGTTGCAGCACAGCGGATTGCGAAGAATCGGCGACGGGGAACGCGATCTCCATACCACGCACCATCGGTCCGGGGTGCAGCACCACCGCGTCCGCGGGCAGCATCGCCTGACGCTTCTCGGACAGACCGTAGAGCGTGGAGTACTCGCGGGCGGACGGGAAGAAGCCGCCGTTCATCCGCTCGGCCTGCACCCGCAGCATCAGCACCGCATCGGCCAGCGGGAGCTCGGCATCGAGGTTGTGCGACACGGTGACCGGCCAGTCGGCCACCCCGACCGGCAGCAGCGTCGGCGGCGCCACCAGCACGACCTCCGCGCCGAGGGTGTGCAGCAGGTGCACGTTGGAGCGGGCCACCCGGCTGTGCAGCACGTCACCGACGATGACCACGCGCTTGCCCTCGACGGTGCCGAGGCGCTGGCGGATGGTCAGCGCGTCGAGCAGCGCCTGGGTGGGGTGCTCGTGGGTGCCGTCGCCGGCGTTGATCACCGCGGGGCCGCCGTCCTCACCGGCGGTCCACTCCGCGAGCTGCTGGGGCGCACCGGAGGCCGGGTGGCGCAGGATCAGCGCGTCGGCGCCGGCGGCGCGCAGCGTGAGCGCGGTGTCGCGCAGCGATTCGCCTTTGGCCACCGAGGATCCCGACGCGCTGACGTTGATCACGTCGGCGCTCATCCACTTGCCCGCCACCTCGAACGACACCCGGGTGCGGGTGGAGTTCTCGTAGAACATCGTGATGATGGTGCGGCCGCGCAGCGTCGGCAGCTTCTTGACCTCGCGGCCCAGCAGCGCCTGGCGGAACTTGTCGGCGTTGTCGAGGATGGCGACCGCGTCCTCGCGGGACAGGTCGGCGGTCGAGAGCAGATGTTTCACCTGACCGGCCCTCCGTACGGTGCCAGGGAGATCCCGTCGTCGCCGTCGATCTCGGCGAGCCGGACCTTCACGTTCTCGCTGCGGGATGTGGGGACGTTCTTGCCGACGTAGTCGGCGCGCAACGGCAGCTCGCGGTGGCCGCGGTCGACGAGCACCGCCAGCTGCACCGCCTTGGGCCTGCCGATGTCGCGCAGCGCGTCGAGCGCCGAGCGCACCGAGCGGCCGGTGTAGAGCACGTCGTCGACGAGGATCACCAGCGCCTGGTCGATGCCGCCCTCCGGGATCGTCGTCTCCTCGAGGGCACGCGGCGGTTTGAAGGCGAGGTCATCGCGGTAGAGCGTGATGTCGAGCGCCCCCACCGGGACCGCCACACCGGAGAACTCGTTGATCTTGGCGGCCAGTCGCTGGGCCAGGATCACACCGCGGGTGGGGATGCCGAGCAGGATGACGCGGGGAGCGTCGGCGCCGTCGAGGGCCGTCTTCTCGATGATCTGATGGGCGATTCGGGAAATGGTTCGGCTGACGTCCGCTGCGGACATCAACTCCCGGTCGGCGCCCGGCGCGTCTGAATGCACGCTCAAGCCACTCTGACCTCCTTCTCCGCCTCACGGGACGGCTCCTTAAAGGACGTCGAAACTTGGCCGAGCTTAGCACCCCCCACGGGTGTGAGCTGCCCGACAGTACGCTGGCGCCGATGAAACTCGACGAGAATCAGGCGTCCATCCGGGAGGCCATCGACGCCGGTCTGCTCGCGGGCGCGGTGACCCTGGTGTGGCACGCCGGTGAGGTCAAGCAGGTCAACGAGCTCGGATACCGCGACGTCGACGCCGGGCTGCCGATGCAGCGCGACACCATCTTCCGCATCGCCTCGATGAGCAAGCCGGTCACGGTCGCCGCGGCGATGAGCCTCGTCGACGAGGGCCGCCTCGCGCTCACCGATCCGGTGGCCCGCTGGCTGCCCGAACTGGCCGACATGCAGGTGCTCGCCGACCCGCGCGGTGAGCTGGACCGGACCGTGCCCGCCCGCAGGCAGATCACCGTCGAGGACCTGATGACCCACCGCAGCGGGCTGGCCTACCCGTTCTCGGTGACCGGGCCGCTCGCCCGCGCCTACGGGCGGATGTCGTTCCGGCAGGACCAGGACCGCTGGCTGGCCGAGTTGGCGCAGCTGCCGCTGGCCCACCAGCCCGGTGAGCACCTGACCTACAGCCATGCCACCGACGTGCTGGGCATCGCACTGTCGCGGATCGAGGGCAAACCCCTGTCGACGGTCCTCAAGGAGCGCATCCTCGAGCCCCTCGGCATGCTCGACACCGGCTTCTGCGTCACCCCGGCGGGCCGGCGGCGCGCGGCCACGATGTACAAGCTCGACGCGGACAACAAGCTGCAGCACGACGTGATGGGGCCGCCGCAGATCACCGATCCGCCGTTCTGCGCGGGCGGTGCGGGTCTGTGGTCGACGGCCGACGACTACCTGCGCTTCGCCCGCATGCTGCTGGCCGGCGGCACACTCGACGGGGTGCGGGTGCTGTCCGAGGAGTCGGTGCGGCTGATGCGCACCGACCGGCTCACCGACGAGCAGAAGCGCGAACCCTTTCTGGGAGCGCCGTTCTGGGTGGGCCGCGGGTTCGGGCTGAACCTGTCGGTGGTCACCGACCCGGCGAAGTCGCGTCAGCTGTTCGGCCCCGGCAGGCTGGGCACGTTCAGCTGGCCCGGCGCCTACGGCACCTGGTGGCAGGCCGACCCGAGCGCCGACGTCATCCTGATCTACCTGATCCAGAACCTGCCGACGCTGAGCGTCGACGCCGCGGCCATCGCGGGCAACTCCTCGCAGGCGAAATTGCAGAGCGCACAGCCCAAATTCGTGCGCCGGACCTATCAGGCACTGGGCCTGTAGGCGCTATCGTGGCCTGATGGGGCAGGCCACCGACATCGCGGTCAACGCCGCGGTGATGAAGTGGATGCAGCGCTGGCCGATACGGCCCGATCGCCCACCGACTGTGGTTTGCTACCGCGGAATCCATTGATCTGCCGAACTATTCAGACCTCTAGCGCTCTACGGGCGTAGGCACGGACATCGGCGTCGCTGTCCTTCAGCGCCAGTGTCAGTGCGTCGCGGGCGGCCGGGTGCGAGCGCGCCCAGCGGGTGAGCGAGAGCACCGCGGCCTTGCGCACATCGAGATGCTGGTCGGCGACCGCGGCCGACAGCGGCTCGACACCGATCTCCGGCGAAGCCCCCGCCAGCGCCCGCGCGGCACCCTCCCGCACCTGCCAGGCCGGTTCGGTCAGCGCACGCCGCACCGCCGGCAGATCCCGGTCGTCGCAGCCGAGGGCGCCCAGGGCGGCCAGCGCGGCCGCGCGCACCAGCGGGTCGGTGTCGTCGAGCAGCCACCGGACGGTGTCACCGCCGGAACCGAGCGTGGCCAGGCCGTTGGCCACGGCGACCCGCACCTCGCGGTTGTCGTCGGCGGCGGCAGCTGCCACCCCGTCGACATCATCGATCGACACCAGCGCCCGCACCGCCTCGATCCGCACCCGGTGATCGGTGTCGGCGGACGCGGTTCGGTAGCGCCGCGCCTCACCGACCCGGCGGGCGGCCAGCACGTAGACGGCGGCCGCTCGAACCACCGCGTCGGCCGATTCCAGATGGGCGGTGAGCTCCTGCGGATCGGGCAGCACCTCGACCAGTTCGCGTACCGCCTCGGCAGCGGCGCGCCGAACTCCGGCGTCCGCGTCGCTCAGCGCGGTCCGCAGAGCGGGTGCGTAGCCGTCCGGCAGGTTCTCGGTCAGCGTCGCCACCGCGGTGCGGCGCACCCCGGGATCCACGTCGACGAGGAACTCGGCCAACTCCGCCAGCGTCGGCGACTCCAGCGCGACCACCGCCGCGATACGCGGCGACGGCGGTGGCTGCTGCGGGGTGGCGGGCCGCACCCGGCTGACCGTGGCCGCGGGTGCCCGTCCGTGCGGTGCGGTCGGCTGTTCGACGCGGACCACCGGCGAGTCCGACGGCACATGGTCGAACTCGGGCACCGGTACCAGATACGGGGCGACCGGACGCTTGAGGAACTCCATCGATCCGTCGGCCGCCCTGCGCAGGTTCAGGTGGTAGCGCCAGTCCTCGTCGTTGCGGGCGGGCAGGTCGGCGCGCTCGTGGTAGAGCCCCCAGCGGGATTCTGTACGGGTCAGCGAGGACCGCGCCGCCATCTCGGCGCAGTCGCGGATGAACGACACCTCCACCGCACGCATCAGCTCATGCGGGGTACGCGCACCCATCTCGGCGATCTCGTCGCGCATGCGCTCGAAGGTGTCGACCGCGATCGCCAGTTTGGTCGCAGTCTTCGGCGGGGCGACATAGTCGTTGACGAAGCGGCGCAGCTTGTACTCGACCTGAGGCTGCGGCGGGCCGTCCGGGTTGCGCAGCGGCCGGTAGATCAACTCGTGCGCCTCGGCCAGTTGGTCGTCCGGAAGACGTTGTGGTGCTGGAACATCGGCGAGCGTCGAGGCGGCGTGTGCACCCGCGAGATCCCCGAACACGAACGCACCGATCATGTAGTTGTGCGGCACGCAGGCCAGATCACCTGCCGCGTACAACCCCGGCACCGTGGTGCGGGCGTGCTCGTCGACCCACACCCCGGAGGCGGAATGCCCGCCGCACAGGCCGATCTCGGAGATGTGCATCTCGACGTCGTGGGTGCGGTAGTTGTGGCCGCGGTTGGCGTGGAAAGTGCCCCGCGTGGGCCGCTCGGTGGTGTGCAGGATGTTCTCCAGCGCGGTCAGCGTCTCGTCGGGCAGGTGCGAGACCTTGAGATAGATGGGACCGCGTGCGGACTCGATCTCGCGCTTGACCTCGGCCATCATCTGGCCGGACCAGTAGTCGGAGTCGACGAACCGCTCCCCCAGTGCGTTGACCTGGTAGCCACCGAACGGGTTGGCCACATACGCACATGCCGGCCCGTTGTAGTCCTTGATCAGCGGGTTGATCTGGAAGCATTCGATGCCCGACAACTCCGCGCCGGCGTGATAGGCCATGGCGTACCCGTCCCCGGCGTTCGTCGGGTTCTCGTAGGTGCCGTACAGGTAGCCCGATGCCGGCAGGCCGAGTCGCCCGCACGCCCCCGTGGCCAGGATCACCGCCTTGGCCGCGACCGCGACGAACTCCCCGGTGCGGGTGTTGAATCCGGCCGCGCCGACGGCCCGACCGTTGTCGGTGAGCACCCGCACCGGCATCAGCCGGTTCTCGATGCGGATCCGTTCGCGGTTCGACCGCTGCCTCAGCACCCGGTAGAGCGCTTTCTTGACGTCCTTGCCCTCGGGCATGGGCAGCACGTAGGAGCCGGAGCGGTGCACCCGCCGCACCGCGTACTCGCCGTGTTCGTCCTTCTCGAATTTCACCCCGTAACGTTCCAGCCGCTGCACCATCGCGAACCCGCGGGTGGCGGTCTGGTAGATGGTGCGCTGGTTGACGATGCCGTCGTTGGCGCGTGTGATCTCGGCGACGTAGTCCTCCGGAACAGCCTTACCCGGAATCACCGCGTTGTTCACCCCGTCCATGCCCATCGCGAGCGCGCCGGAGTGTCGCACATGCGCCTTCTCCAACAGCACCACCTGCGCGCCCTGTTCGGCGGCGGTCAGCGCGGCCATGGTGCCCGCTGTGCCACCGCCGATCACCAGCACGTCACAGTCGATCCGGGCGGCTTCATTCAGTTCGGGAACTCTCATGACGAATAGTCCAGTGCTGCAATGATTTCTGCGCGCAGGGTGCGCCTGTCGATGTCTGTCGAACGCGGTTGCGGGATATCCAGCAGCGCGCGCAGGGGTTGACCGGCGCGCCCCAGCACCGCCACCCGGTCACCGAGCAGCAGCGCCTCATCGACGTCGTGGGTGACGAACACGATGGTGGTGGGATGCGCTCGCCAGGTGTCGGTGAGCAGGCGCTGCATGGCGGCGCGGGTCTGGGTGTCCAGGGCGGCGAACGGTTCGTCCATCATCACCGCCCGCGGGGCACCCGCCAGTCCCCGCGCCAGCTGCACGCGCTGACGCATGCCGCCGGACAGGCTCTTGGGCAGGTAGTCGCCGAACCCGGTCAACCCGACCTCGTCTATCCAGCGCTCGGCGCGGGCCCTGCGCCCGGCCCGTGGTTCACCGCGCAGCGCCAGCGCCAGCTCGATGTTGGATCGCACGGTGCGCCAAGGCAACAACGCGCTGTCCTGAAAGACCATGCCCCGGTCGCGGGAGGTGCCGGTGATCTCCTCGCCGTCGGCGAGCACCCGGCCGGACTCGGGGGCCAACAGCCCGGCCAGCGCGCGCAGCACCGTGGACTTGCCGCAGCCGGACGGCCCGGTGAGCACCAGGATCTCGCCGGGCTCGACGGTCAGGCTCAGCCCGGCCACAACCGGAGTCCCGGTGTAGGACAGGTGTATGTTGTCGAGTTCCAGCCGCATGCCCCGGACGCCGGAGTCGGTGCCGGCTGTGATCGCCGGTGCGCTCACTTGGCCGCCTCCTCGCCGCGGGGCAGCCACCGTGTCGCGCGGCGACCGATCAGCTCCACCGCCGCGGCGGTGGTGAAACCGAGCACGCCGATGGTGATGATGCCGACGAACACATCCGGGTAGTTGAGCACCGTGTAGGCCTGCCAGGTGCGGTAGCCGACGCCGAGCCGCCCGGAGATCATCTCGGCGGATATCACGCAGATCCACGCCACTCCCATGCCGACCGACAGGCCGCCGAAGAGGCCGGGCAGGATGCCGGGCAGCACCACCCGCACCAGCACGTCCCAACGGCCGCCCCCCAGAGTGCGCACCGACTCCTCCCAGATCGTCGGAAGTGCCCGCACCGCGTGGCGTGTGCTCACCATGATCGGGAAGTAGGCGGCGAGAAACGTGATGAACACGATCCCGGCCTCGTCGGTAGGGAACAGCAGGATCGCGACCGGCACCATCGCGATCGCGGGGACGGGCCGGGCGAGCTCGGTCAGCGGGCCGAACAGGTCGGAGAACAAGGCCGAGCGGCCCAGCATGATGCCGGTGACCACCCCGGCCAGGGCCGCCAGCCCGAATCCGGTCAGGATGCGGACCAGCGACTGCCCGAGGTCGAGCCAGTACTCCTGGGTGCCCAGCCGCGTCACCAGCGCCGAGGCGATCTCGGTGACGGTGGGCAGGGTGTCGAACCGCAACCAGATCCGAATGTCGTTGGTGGTCAACAGCTGCCACAGCCCCAGCGCGGCCGCCACCGAGGCCAGCCGCAGCAGCCGGCGGCGCCACAGCGACGCGGTGCCGCGGACCGCAGGCGTCAGGAGCGCATCGGCCGCCTCGGGGGCCACCCGGGCGGTGCCCGCCGCCAGCGCGTCGGTGGCCGTCACACCGCACCCGCCACAGCGTCCCGGTAATCGACCTCGACCGCACCCGGGTGCGTCGCGAGATACCGTCGCGCACCGGCGGTCGTCGCGAACGGCAGGAAGTCGCCGCCGTCGCGCACCCACACCGCCTTGTCGGCGAACCAGCGGGTGCCGAACTCGGTGTCGGTGATGTAGGCAGCGCGCACGGTCTTGCCCTGGGCGCCCGCCTCCCGGACGGCCTTCAGCAGACATGTCGGGCTCGCAGCCGGTTGGGTGGAGTCGGCGCCGTCGAACCACAACTCGGCGGCCAGCGCGGGATCGTCGACCTCGGTGCCGCACACCGGATCGCGTCCGCGCAGGACCGAGGGGTTGGTCGTCTGAGCGCGGGCCTGGTCGTAGTCCTGGCCGCGGGCCGCGAACGCCTCGCGCAGCGGCTGTTCGTCGATGAAGCCGTCGACATCGAGGTCGGCGAAGTCATCGATCGACTTCAGGTATGGCACATCGCCTTTGAGCGCTTCCACCTGCGAGGGTTTGATGGTGGTGTCGAAGGAGGTGCCGCCCGGGCCGTTGTAGAGGTAGACCACCTCCAGCGGCAGTCCGCTGCCCTCGGCGACGATGCGGGCGGCCTCGAGCGGCTCGGAGTTGAGAAACTCGGTGGCGTCGAGCTGTGCCTGTAGGAAGGCCTCGAGCACCTCCGGGTGCTCGGCCGCGTAGGCGCGGCGCACCACCACCCCGTGCATCGTCGGGTAGTTCAGCTCGGCCCCGTCGTAGACCAGCCTGCCCTTGCCCTGGTGAACCAGCAGCCCGGGCCAGGCAACGAACTGCGACAGCGCGTCCACCTGCCCCGACTCCAGCGCCGAGGCCCCGACCTGCGGTTGCTGGTTGAGCACCTCGACCCCGGTGTTCGGGTCGATGCCCTCCTTGCTCAGCGCGTGCACCAGATAGCCGTGGCCGGCTGAGCCCACACTGGCCGACACCTTGCGCCCCCGCAGGTCGGAGAGCGTCTGGATCGGTGAATCCGGCCGCACCACAACCATGTTCAGTGCGCCGCGCGGGTGGTAGCCGGTGATCGAGACGAACGCGGTGCGGGCCCGCTCATTGCCCTGGGTCTTGGACCCGTTGATCAGCAGCGGGTAGTCGCCCATCGAACCGATGTCGATCTTCTCGGCCACCATCTGCGCGGTGATCGGTGCGCCGGTGTCGTAGTCCTGCCAGACGACGTTGTATCGGGTGCCGGTGCGCTCGGTGATGTCGCCCAGCCGCTTGTCCAGATAACCCTGGGCACGCATCAGGGTGCCGGCGGTGACGGTGTTGATGGTCTTGGACTGGTAGCCGATCACCACGTCGACGACGTCATCGGCGGAATTGGACGACGAGTCCAGCGAGCAGCCGGTGAGTGCCAGCGAAAGTCCGGCGGTCAGCGCCGCAAACCGGCGCAGGGCGCTCGTTGCGTGGAGTCTTCTCACGGATGTTCCTCAGCGAATCAGGTAGGGCATGTTGACGGTCACGGCACCGGTGGGACATCGCGCTGCGCACGGCCCGCAGTACCAGCACTCGTCGACGTGCATGTAGGCCTTGTTGGTGTCGGGGTTGATCGCCAGCGAGTCGAGCGGGCAGACGTCGACGCAGAGGGTGCACCCGTCGATGCACAGCGATTCGTCGATGGTCACCGGCACGTCCACACGTTGGTTGGTCAGCGTCATGAATCGCTCCTCATCAGGCTGCCGCGCATGGTGATTCGGTCACCACGCATCCGGATGTATTCGAGGTCAACGGGTCTGCCGTCGTCGAGATGAGTGAGCCGTTCCAGCATCAGCACCGGTGCGCCGTCCGGCACCTGCAGCGTCGCGGCCGAATGCGGGTCCGCGGGAATCGCTTCCAACGCCAGACTGGCCGAACCCAATCGGTGTCCGCTGACCTGTTCGATGAGCGCGAAGATGTCGTTGGACTCCAGCGGATGGCGAACCACCTCGGCGCCGATATCCGGTGCCAGGTAGGTCAGATCCAGCGAGAGCGGCAGCTCGCCCAGGTAGCGCAGGCGCTCGATGAACACCACCGGTGCACCGGCCGTCAGGTGCAGCCTGCGGGCGACCGCGGGCGGGGCGGCGAGCTCCTGCACCGCGCGCACCTCGTTGCGCACCTCGCCGTAGCCCTTGAACGTCTCCTTAAGCCCGGCCAGTGCGTCAAGACCGTGGGTGAACTTGCGCACCGCCACGTGGGTGCCGACCTTGGGGCCGCGTTCGATCAGGCCCTCGTTCTTCAGCACCGCGAGGGCCTCGCGAATGGTGTTGCGAGATACGAAGAACTCCGCCGCCAGCGTCTGCTCTGAGGGCAGCCCGTCGTCGTAGGCACCGGCGTAGATCTGGTGGCGCAGCACGTCGGCGACCTGACGGGCCCGGTCTGCACGCACTCGCCGGATCGGAGTCGGCTCGGCTGGCGACATGCCCGTCACGGTAAGAGTTGCCGGCGGCGGTTGCAGCACGGCCAAATCGGCGTTCGGACACGTTAATCGATTGCGCCGCCGTTAATCAGCGCCGAGCAGGCCGAAAGCCGCCGACTGGTCGGCATAACGCCACCTACGGTGGGCCGGGAATTAACAATCGCCGTGAGCGAAATGCGCGGCCGTGCGGCAGTTTCACGTCATATTCACTTCATAGCGTGTTCACTTCATAGCGTGCGAGAGCACCCGGCCGAACTGCAGCAGCCGCTGCATCTGGGCCAGGCCGCCGTTGTCGACGGATTTGTAGTAGCGGAACGACTCGCAGTAGATGTCGGACTCGGTGGCCGACTTGCGCCGCGTCCGCGTCAGCAGCTGGGTGTACATCCGCAGCCGCACCTCGGTGAGCCGGCGGGTGGAGTCGTCGAACACCTCGTACTCGGCGGTGAGCACATGGTCGGTGATGGTCGACAGCAGGATCGTGCGCACCGAGGTGGTGAGCACGCGACGTTCGCGGCCGCCCTCGGTGGACAGTTCGTCGTCGGCGCGCCACATGATCAGCCGGTGCCCGTCGGTCAGGACGATCTCCTGCCACAGCGCCTCGCCCCACGACTCCTCGACGACGCCGCGCGACATGATGAACGACTGGATGGCGTGCAGGTCCACCACCGGCCGCAGCTGGTCGAGGGCAAGGTCCGGATCGCGCAGGTACACCCGGGCGGCCTCGTCAACGCTCGAGTACGGCGCCCAGTCCTGCGGCTCGGACATCGCTAACCCCCGTCGTCGGTACCCCGGACTGCCTGCGCGGCCGCCCGGATCTGCGGCGTCACAAGCATCACCTGCCCGAGCACACCGTTGACGAACCCCGGTGAGTCGTCGGTGGACAGATGCTTGGCCAGTTCGACCGCCTCGTCAACCGCGACCGGCTCGGGCACGTCGTCGGCGTGCAGCAACTCCCACACCGCCACCCGCAGGATCGCGCGGTCGACGGCGGGCAGCCGCTCCAGCGTCCAGCCCTGCAGGTGCGCGGAGATCAGGTCGTCGATGTGCGCGGCATGCTCGGTGACGCCGCGCGCGACCGTCACCGTGTACGGGTTCAGGGGTGTGGCCTCGGGGTCGGTCTCGGCCAGCGCGGTGCGCGCCTCGGCGACCTCCGCGGGGGTCAGACCTTTCGCCTCGGCCTCGAAGATGAGCTCGACGGCGCGTTTCCGGGCCTGGTGCCGACCCTTCTCCGGTCGGCGGTCAGGCATTCACCCGGCCCAGGTAGCTGCCGTCGCGGGTGTCGATCTTGAGCTTGTCGCCGGTGTTGATGAACAGCGGGACCTGGATCTCGGCGCCGGTCTCCACGGTGGCCGGCTTGGTGCCCGCGCTGGAGCGGTCGCCCTGCAGACCGGGCTCGGTGTGGGTGACCTCGAGCTCCACCGACACCGGCAGCTCCAGGTACAGCGGCGAGCCGTTGTGGAACGCGATCTGCACCGGCATGCCCTCGAGCAGGAACTTCGAGGCGTCGCCGACGAGGTCCTCACCCAGCGGGTGCTGCTCGTAGTCCTCGGAGTCCATGAAGACGAAGTCGCTGCCGTCGCGGTACAGGTAGGTGGCGTCGCGGCGGTCCACGGTGGCGGTCTCCACCTTCACACCGGCGTTGTAGGTCTTGTCGACGACCTTGCCCGACACCACGTTCTTGAGCTTGGTGCGCACGAACGCCGGCCCCTTACCGGGCTTGACGTGCTGGAACTCGATGATCTGCCAGAGCTGGCCGTCGATCACCAGGACGAGCCCATTCTTGAAGTCGGCGGTCGTTGCCACGTTGGTACTACTCCTTTTAGAGGATGGCCAGTTCCTTGGGGAACCGGGTGAGCAAGTCGGGAGTGCCGTCTCCGACGACGAGCGTGTCCTCGATGCGGACGCCGCCACGGTCAGGTAGGTAGACACCGGGCTCCACGGTCACCGCGGAGCCAGCAAGCAGTGTACCGGCGGCGGCGGAGTTGATTCCCGGTGCTTCGTGGATCTGCAGCCCGACCCCGTGTCCGAGGCCGTGCCCGAAGTTGTCGCCGTATCCGGCGTCGACGATGACCTGCCGGGAGGCGGCGTCGACGTCCTTGAGCGCCACCCCGGGCGCCAGCGCCTCGCGGCCGGCCCGCTGCGCGGTGGCGACCAGCTCGTAGATCTCGCGCTGCCAGTCGGCCGCGGGCCCCAGCACGAAGGTGCGGGTCATGTCGGAGTGGTACCCGGCGACCAGGGCCCCGAAGTCGATCTTGACGAAGTCACCGGCGGCGAGCACCGCGTCGGTGGGCCGGTGGTGCGGGATCGCCGAGTTGGCGCCGGTCGCCACGATCGTCTCAAACGACGGGCCATCGGCGCCGTGGTCGAGCATCAGCGCCTCCAGCTCGCGGCGCACCTCCTTCTCGGTGCGGCCGGGCCGCAATCCGCCGCGGTCGATCAGGTCGCGCAGCGCCGCGTCGGCGGCCTCGCACGCCAGCCGCAGGATCGCGACCTCGCCGGCGTCCTTGACCTCGCGCAGAGCCTCCACGGTGCCGGCGGCGCGCACCAGCTCGGTGCCCTCGCCGGCCGCGTCGAGCAGCCGGGCGTGCGCGTCCACCGTCACGACGTGGCTCTCGAAGCCCAGCCGTTTCACCCCGTCGGCCGCCGCCCGGCGCGCCAGGTAGGGGCCGCACGCCCGCTCGATGACGATCTCGGCGTCGGGTGCCTGCCGGGCCGCCTGCGTGCGGTAGCGCCCGTCGGTGGCCAGGACCGGCGTGTCGTCGTCGGCGCGGATCAGCAGGGCGGCGTTGGAACCGGTGAATCCGGACAGGTAACGCACGTTGACCAGGTCCGTCACCAGCATCGCGTCCAGGTCCGCTGCGGCCAGGCGCTCACGCAGCCGGCCGCGCCGCTGAGAAATGGTCACGGTCCCAGACGCTACTCGCTAAGGTGAGGCCCCATGAGTAAGTGGTTGCTGCGCGGACTGGTGTTCGCGACCCTGATGGTGATCGTTCGGTTGCTGCAAGGGGCGATGATCAACGCGTGGGAGACCAAGGCGGGCCTGATCAGCGTCGTACTGGTGTCGCTCTTCGCGATCGCCGCGTTCGTGTGGGGGCTGATCGACGGCTGGGCCGACGCGCGCGCCAACCCGGATCCGGACCGCCGCGGTGACCTGGCGATGACCTGGCTGCTGGCCGGTCTGTTCGCCGGGATCGTCAGCGGCGCGGTGGCCTGGTTCATCTCGCTGTTCTACAAGAGCCTCTACGTGGAGGCGCTCATCAACGAAGTCACCACGTTCGCGGCGTTCACCGCGCTGGTGGTGTTCTTGCTGTCGATCGCGGGGGTGGCGCTGGGCCGCTACCTCATCGACCGCAACGCCGATCAGATGCCGCACCTGCGCCGCGGCGACGATGAGGACCGGGCCGACACCGATGTGTTCGCCGCGGTCGGCGGCACCGGGACGGAGCTGACGGACACCCCGACCGAGGAGAACCGGACCTAGCGTCCCGCTCTCTAGGGCATGCCCCGCCGGACCTGGTCCAGCGGCGGTAGCGTCCAGTGCCGCCCCTGCTCGTCGTCGAAGCGGCGCGGTGTGTAGCGCAGCAGTCCACCGCCCGGGTACGGGGTGTACTCACCGAACCAGACCTGCCCGTCGACGGCGTACAGGTCGATGCGGATGAAATCCCAGTCGGCGCCCAGCGTGCTCGCGATGCGCAGCATCGCGTCGAGTTCCGCGGGCCGCGGCTCGTCGGCGACGGGTCGGATCCGCCACCGCACCGGCAGCCGGTTCCAGTCGGCGTCGAGGAACGTCGCGGTCTGGTGTCCGAACCGGCCGCGGTTGACCTGGATCAGCTCGACGCGGCCGTCGAACACGAAGAACTTGTAGTCCGCGGGCGGCTCCCCGTCTGGGGTCGGGATGCGCCGTTCGAGAAACAGCAGCGGCCGCGCCTCACGGTAGCCCCACTCCCCCAGCTCCAGCGGGGTGCGCCGCCACCAGTCGCGGGTCTTGTCCAGCAGGGTCGCCACGTCGGTGTCCGGGCCGGGCCCGAACAGCGCCTGCCCGCTGCTGTGGTTGGGTTTGAGCACCCACGGCGGCAGGCTCACCGGATCCGGCGCGTCGCGCAGATCCGTTCCCGCCCAAAGGACTTCCGGGATCTTCAGATCGTCGCCGGGATAGGCGGCCCTGGCCATCTCCTTCATCCGCAGTTTGTCGCACGCGGCGATGATCCGGTCCCGCCGGTCGTTGAGGATGCGCCAGTTGACCTTCTCGTTGAAGGTGCGCGGGTTCCGGAAGTTCCCGCGCCGGTGCAGCATCGTCAGGTAGAACGCCTGCCGGACCAGTGGGACGGGCAGCGTCGTCAGGACACGTCGGTGCGCGGCCAGCAGCAGCGGCGGCGCGGGCCGGTTCGCCAGCAGGGGCATCGCTACACCCGGCTCGTCAGGTACCCGCCCGGCAGGAAGAACTCGCTGCCGTCGTGCTCGGTTCCGTCGGCGGTGCGCACCCTGGTGATGACGAGCCCGCGGTTGCCTCCGCGGCGGGCGTCGGGCCCGCTCACCACCACACCGCCGCCCTCCTGCACCACCACCCGGCCGGGGGTGCCGCCGTAGCGCGCCTCCGACACCCGGGCCGCCAGCACCTCGATGCGCTCGCCGCGGTAGTGGGTGTAGGCCCGCGGATACGGCTCCGACAGCGCCCGCACGAACCGTTCCAGGTCCTCGGCCGGCCAGGTCCAGTCGATGAGGCTGTCGCGCTCGGATCGCTTGTGGAAGTAGGTGCGTTCGGCCTTGTTCTGCGGGCGCCACACCGCGGTGCCGGTCTCCAGCGCGGTCAGCGCCTCCCGCAGCGCTCCGGGGATCAGCTCCATCCCGCGCAGCACCAACTCGGTGCCGGTCGCGTCGGGTCCGATCGGCAGCGCGTGCTGGACCAGGATGTCGCCGGTGTCCAGGCCCTCGTCCATCCGGTGAATGGTCAGGCCGAACTCCGACTCACCGCTGATCAGCGCCCACAGCACCGGGGAGAAGCCGGTGAACTTCGGCAGCAGCGAATCGTGCAGGTTCAGCGTGCCGTGCGGCGGCAGGTTGTACAGCTCCGGCGGCATCCAGGTGTACCAGCTGTTGACGACGATGACGTCGGGCTCGGCGTGTTTGACCAGATCGATGGTGTCGTGGTCGATGCGTTCGGTGAGATGGACCGGGATGGCGCGCTCGCGCGCGAAGTCCTCGACCGAGTCCGCCCAGATCGCCTTGTAGGACTGCCCGCTGCGCGGATGGGTCACCGCCAGCGGGACGTCATGTCCCAGATCGAGTAGCGCCTGCAGGGTTCTCACACCCCAGGTCTGGAATCCGAAGAAGACGACGCGCAATTTCACCACCCTTGATCACCGGCAACGACCGAGGGAAGGTTACGTTAGGCTTCGCTAACTTGGAAGACCTTAATTTGCGCCGAAGTTTAATTCGGGGGCGGAGTCACTCCTCCGGCGCCGCGGGCGGCAGTGCCGTGGCGAGATACCGCAGCGCGAGCAGGTAGCCCTGGATCCCGAGGCCGATGATCACCCCGGTGGCGATCGGGCTCAGGTAGGAGTGGCGGCGGAACTCCTCGCGGGCGTGCACATTGGAGATGTGCACCTCGATCAACGGCGCGCGCAGTTCGGCGCAGGCGTCGCGCAGCGCGATCGAGGTGTGGGTGAACGCGCCCGGGTTGATGATCACCGGGTCCCCGGCGTCGGCGGCCGCATGGATCCAGCCGAGCAGGTCGGCCTCGCTGTCACTCTGCCGCACCACCGCGTTGAAGCCCAGTTCGGCGGCCTGGGCCTCGATCAGGGCCACCAGCTGCTCATAGGTGGTGCTGCCGTAGACCTCCGGTTCGCGCTTGCCGAGTCGACCGAGGTTGGGGCCGTTGACCACAAGCACCGTCTGCGTCATGACGCCTCCGCTCCGATCTCTGAGTACGCCGCCGCCAGCAGCGACGGATCCGGGCCCTCCAGCCGGCCGGGTTTGGCCAGCCCGTCGAGCACGACGAAGCGCAGCACCCCGGCGCGGGTCTTCTTGTCGCCGGCCATGTTCTCCAGCAGCTGCGGGAACGCGTCGGCGTCGTAGCTGACCGGCAGGCCCAGCGACGTCAGGATCGACCGGTGCCGGTCGGCGGTGGCGTCGTCGAGACGGCCCGCCAGCCTGCCGAGTTCGGCGGCGAACACCAGCCCCACCGAGACCGCGGCGCCGTGGCGCCACTGGTAGCGCTCGCGGCGTTCGATGGCGTGGGCGAGGGTGTGGCCGTAGTTGAGGATCTCGCGCAGCTGCGATTCCTTCTCGTCGGCGGCCACCACCTCCGCCTTGACCGCGATGGCGCGCCGGATCAGTTCGGGCAGAACGGTTCCGGTGGGATCCAGGGCGGCCTCGGGGTCGGCCTCGATCAGGTCCAGGATCGTCGGGTCGGCGATGAACCCGGCCTTGACGATCTCGGCCATGCCCGCGACGAGTTCGTTGCGCGGCAGCGTCTCCAGCGTGGCCAGGTCGACGAGCACGGCGGCGGGCTGGTGGAAGGCGCCGACGAGGTTCTTCCCGGCGTCGGTGTTGATGCCGGTCTTGCCGCCCACCGCGGCGTCGACCATGCCGAGCAGTGTGGTGGGCACGTGCACGATGTCGATACCGCGCAGCCAGGTGGCCGCGGCGAAGCCTGCCACGTCGGTGGCCGCTCCCCCGCCGAGGCTGACGATGGCGTCCCTGCGGCCGACGCCGATGCGGCCGAGCACCTCCCAGATGAAGCCGACGACGGGCAGGTCCTTGCCCTTCTCGGCATCCGGGATCTCGATGCGGTGTGCGTCGATTCCCTTGTCCGCCAAGGTCTTCCGGATCACCTCGGCGGTCTGGGCCAGCACCGGCTGGTGCAGGATCGCGACCTTGTGCCGACCTTCGAGCGTGCGCTCGAGCTCACCGAGCAGTCCGGTGCCGATGATGACGGGGTACGGCGGGTCGACGAGGACGTCTACTCTCACGGGCTCAGTCACGGTTGACCTTTGCGTTGCGGGCGGCGACCGTCGCCGGTGACGGCGGGGCCTCGGTACTGGGTTCGGCGGACAGCGAGGACGGGCCGCGCCGCCACGGCGGACGGCGCCTGCGCCGGGACTGGCCCTGGGCGTTCTCGTTCTCCAGCCGGCTGACGATATAGCGGACGACGGCGCCGGGGTTGCGCCGGTTGGTGTTGACGCGCATGGTCGCGACCTTGCGGTACAGCGGAACCCGTTGCGCCATGAGCTCTTTGTACTTCTCGGCGCGGTCGGGCCCGGCCAGCAGCGGGCGCACGGTGCTGCCGCCGGTGCGCCGGATGCCCTCGTTGGCGCTGATCTCCAGGTAGATCACGGTGTGGCCAGCCAGCGCCTCGCGCACCCCGGGGGTGGTGACGGCACCGCCGCCGAGTGACAGCACCCCGTCGTGGGTCTGCAGCGCCGAGCGGATGACCTCCTCCTCGATGCGGCGGAACTCCGCCTCACCGTCGGTGGCGAAGATGTCGGCGATGGTGCGGCCGGTGGTCTCCTCGATCGCGGCGTCGGTGTCGAGCAACTCCAGCCCCAGCGCCTTGGCCAGCCGGCGCCCGATCGTCGACTTGCCCGATCCGGGCAACCCGACCAGTACCGCCCGGGGAGCCATCAGCGTGAGGCCTGCACCGATTGCGCCGGTTCGCGGGCGGCCACCGCCCGCAGGTAGTTGTCGATGTTGGCCTTGGTCTCGGCCAGCGAGTCACCGCCGAACTTCTCCAGCGCCGCGCGGGCCAGCACCAGCGCGACCATCGTCTCGGCCACCACGCCGGCGGCGGGCACCGCGCACACGTCGGAGCGCTGGTGGATCGCGACGGCCTCCTCGCCGGTGGCCATGTCGACGGTGGCCAGCGCCCGCGGCACCGTGGAGATCGGCTTCATCGCGGCGCGCACCCGCAGCGGCTGGCCGTTGGTCATGCCGCCCTCCAGCCCGCCGGCCCGGTTCGTCGAGCGGACGACACCGTCGGGGCCGGGGTACATCTCGTCGTGGGCGGCGCTGCCGCGGCGGCGGGCGGTCTCGAAACCGTCGCCGATCTCGACACCCTTGATGGCCTGGATGCCCATCACCGCGGCGGCCAGCTGGCTGTCGAGGCGGTTGTCGCCGCTGATGAAGGAGCCGAGCCCGACCGGCAGCCCGTTGGCCACCACCTCGATCACGCCGCCGAGGGTGTCGCCGTCCTTCTTGGCGGCCTCGATCTCGGCGATCATCGACTCCTCGGCGGCCTTGTCGAACGCGCGCACCGGGCTGGCGTCGATGGCGGCCAGATCCGCGGCCTGCGGCGGCGGGCCGACGTACGGCTCGGAGGCGCCGATGGAGATGACGTGCGAGATCACCTCGACGCCGAGCGCCTCCTTGAGGAAGTTGCGGGCGACGGTGCCGGCGGCGACGCGGGCCGCGGTCTCGCGGGCGCTGGCGCGCTCCAGCACCGGGCGGGCGTCGTCGAAGCCGTACTTGAGCATGCCCGCGTAGTCGGCGTGGCCGGGCCGGGGCCGGGTCAGCGGCGCGTTGCGGGCGCTTTCGGCCAGCTCAGCGGGGTCGACGGGGTCCGGCGCCATCACCGTCTCCCACTTGGGCCACTCGGTGTTGCCGATCTCGATCGCGATCGGCCCGCCCAGTGTGACGCCGTGGCGCACCCCGGCCAGCACCGTGACCAGGTCCTGTTCGAACTTCATCCGGGCGCCGCGGCCGTACCCCAGACGACGGCGGGCCAACTGTGCCGCGATGTCGTCGGAGGTTACGTGGACTCCCGCGACCATGCCTTCGACCACGGCCACCAGGGCGCGGCCGTGTGATTCACCAGCAGTGGTCCATCGCAACACGTGTCCCATCTTCCCATGTCGGGATCGCAGGCCCGAATCAGCCGATCACCAGGCCGTCCAGGACGCGACGCAGCTCACTGACCGCCTGCCGGTGTGCGCTGTCCGGGTCGTCGGCGCGGGCGACGGTCATCGCGGCCTCGCACAGCGCCCCGAACAGGAAGTGGGCCAGCGGCGCGGCGGGTCGCCGGGCGATCCGGCCGGCGTCGACGGCGCGGGTGATCGCCTGCTCCATCAACTCCAGCAGCGGCTGCTCGAGGCGGCGCACCTCCTCCCAGCCCAGCGCGGTGAACCCGTCGCGCAGCACGATGCGCTGCACACCCGGGTCGAGGCATTCGCCGAGGAAGGCGCGGCAGGCGCTGCCGAACGCCTCCCAGGGGTCCTTCTTGCGCCGGTAGGCCTCGAGCAGCGGGCCCGTCATGCGCTGCACCTCCTGGGTGAGGACGGCCTCGAACAGCCGGCGCTTGCCGTCGAAGTGGTGGTAGACCGCGCCCTTGGTCATCCCGGCGGCGGCGGCGACGGCGTCCAGTGAGGTCGCCTCGTAGCCGTGCTCGACGAACAGCGCGCGGGCGGCGGCGAGCAGCGCGGTCGTCGTCGCCTCGGTGCGCTCGGCCTGGGTGCGGCGGGGTGCGGGCATACCTTGAGTATGCAAGTACGACGGACCGGCTGCGCGGGTTCCATGACGTCCGAGGTAATCGACTTCGCGATCACCTGTCCGGTGCCGGAGTGGTTGGCGCGGGTTCCAGCGCAACAAGCGGGAACCGCCGTTCGGTGAAACGGGTGTAATGCTCGGCCTGCGGGTACATCTCGACGAAGGCACGCCAGGCGCGGTCACGTTCGTCGCCGGTCAGCTCCCGCGGCCGCACCGTCCAACGGGCGGCACCGACCTGCACGGCACCCGATCCGGCGTCGCGCAGGTTCAGCCACCACGCCGGGGTGCGCGACGATCCGGCGTTGGCGGCCATCACCACCAGCGCGTTACCCCACCGCAGGTAGAGCACCGGGGTGATACGCCGCTCACCGCTGCGGCGCCCGACCGTCTCGAGCACCAGAACCGGTGCCTGCGCAAACCACCGGCCGCCGACCCGGCCGCGGCTGATGCGGTACAGCCGGGCGTGTGCCCGACCCATTGCGCGTTGGGCGCGCGGCCATCTCGTCACGACGCGATGGGACTGGCGCGCGAGTCGTTTCTGGTTCACAGCACCTGATACACCCGGTAGTCGACGCGGTTGGGTGCGAGCACGTTGTAGGCCACCGTCACGATCTCACCGAGCCGGGCGTAGCGCTCGTCGGAGGTGGCCAGCCGCGGGGTGGTCCGCACGTACGTCTCGCCGAACGGCAGTGCCTGCCCGGCGGCCAGCCGCTGCAGCCCGTCGGCGGGAACCTTGATGATGCCGGCGCTCTCGAAGTGGATGAGCACGTCGTCGTGGGACCGCAGGGTGACGCGGACGTCGACGCGGCCGACGCCGTCGGCGCCGACGAGCAGCCAGTCACCGCCGCCGGGCAGCACCTCGCCGGTCAGCGCCGGGCCGGTGATGGTGCCGCCGTTGACGACGAAGGTCAGCCGCGTACCGAGGGGCGTCGAGATCGGTTGCGCCGGCTGGAGATCGACCTGCATGTCGAAGAGGTGGGCGACGGGCAGGGCGTCGACGAGCGGAAGCTGGTCGACCACACCGGCGGTCATGATCCCGCCCCGTCGAGCGCGGCGGCGAGCTGGGCGGCGTCGATGAACGAGTCCTTGCGCCTGACCAGCCCCTCCGGGCTGACGGTCACCAGATCCAGGCAGTCGAACCGGATGTCGCCGGAGATCAGTGCCCAGTCCAGTACCCAGTGGTCGTCGCCGTAGAGCACCCGGTAGACCTCGAACGAGAAGTCCGGGAACTGGGCGAACAGCGTGGCGAAGGCATCGCGGGCGGCGGCGCGGCCGAACACCGGACCTGCGCCGTTGTGGATCCAGAACTGCGTGTCCGTGGCGTGCAGGTTCGCGATCGCATCGGGATCGCGCGCGGCCCAGGCGGCGAGGTACCGCTCGGACAGGGCGGACAGGGTCGACGGAGTGATTTGCATACTCCGAGTATGCGCTTACCTACTCACGGTATGCAATAGGTAAACCGCGGCGGCGCCGATGCACATCGAGACACCGTGCGGCACAACGGAGTCCGATCGCCGAACAAGCAACGCGACCGCCCACACCGCGGACAGCAGCGCCGTCCCCAAAGCGGCCACCAGCCACGCGTCGGCGCCGAACGCGCCCGTCAGCGCCCCGATCCCGGGCGCGAGTTTGACGTCACCCGCCCCCAGCGATGCGGGCGCCACCAGATGCACGACGAGATAGACCGCGAACAGCGCGCCCGCACCGGCCAGCGCCGCCGGACCCCTGCCGTGCAGCGCCGCGACCGCCGGGATCACCGCCGCGCCCGGCAGCGTCAGACAGTTCGGCAGCCTGCGCTCGCGCAGGTCGAAGACGCTCAGCGCGAGCAGCCAGACCAGCACCGCGGCCACCCCCACAGTCGAAGGCTAAGCGCCCTCCAGCGCCGCCCGCATCGCCTCTTTGGGCGCGGGCATCCCGGTGAACTGTTCGACCTGGGAGAACGCCTGATTGAGCAGCATCTGCAGACCGCTGATCACCCGGCCGCCCCTGGCGGTCACCGCCTCGGCCAGCGGGGTCGGCCACGGGTCGTAGATCGCGTCGAGCAGCAGCGGCACCACCGCGAGCACGTCGGCGTGCCCGGCGGCCGCCGCGGCCGGGATGGTGCTGACCATGACGTCGGCGTCGGCCAGCGTCGCCGCGACCCCGGTGCCCTCGATATCGCACCAGCGCCCCTCGGCGCCCACGTGCCCGGCCAGCTCCACCAGCGGCGCGGCCTTCTCACGGTTGCGGGCCAGCACCGTGATGCGCCGGACCCCGAGCTCGGCCAGCCCGACCACCGCCGCGGGCGCCGTCCCGCCCGACCCGACCACGACCCCGTGTCCGGTGGGCACCTCACCCAGCGCGCCGGAGACCCCGTCGATGTCGGTGTTGTCGGCCCGCCAGCCGGTCTCGGTGCGTACCAGCGTGTTCGCCGAGCCGACCAGTTCGGCCCGCGTGGTGCGCTCGTCGGCGACGCGCAGCGCCGCGAACTTGCCGGGCATCGTCACCGACAGCCCGACCCATTCCGGACCCAGCCCGCCGACCAGCCCGGGCAGCTGCTCGGCGGCGCACTCGATGCGGTCATAGGTCCAGTCGGTCAGGCCGAGCGCCCGGTACGCCGCCAGGTGCAGTTGCGGCGATCGCGAATGGGCGATCGGCGACCCGAGGACCGCCGCCTTGCGTCCGCTCACCGTGCCGAGTCGAGAACGCCGTTGCGGCGCGCGATCTCGATGTTCTCCAGGTGCTGGTCGTACTCCCGGGTGAACAGCGTGGTGCCCTCCATGTCCACGGTGACGAAGTACAGCCAGTCGCCGTCGGCGGGCCGCTCGGCGGCCTGCAGGGCCGGCTGTCCCGGCGAGCAGATCGGCGTCGCGGGCAGCCCGGGCCGCACGTAGGTGTTCCACGGATTGTGCTGCGCCCGGTCGTTGTCGGTGGTGGACACCTCGACACGGTCGAGCGGATAGTTCACCGTCGAGTCGAACTCCAGCGTGCGGTCCTCGGCCAACCGGTTGTAGATCACCCGGGCGACCTTGTCGAAGTCCTCCGGGTTCGACTCGCGCTGCACCAGCGACCCCACGGTCAGGATCTGGTACGGCGACATGTTCATCGCGGTGGCCATCTTCAGCAGCCCGCCCTGGGCGTACCGTTCGGCGCTGGCCGAGATCAGCGTCGACAGGATCTCCTGCGGATCCGCCGACGGGTCGATGTTCCAGGTGCCCGCCGCGATCAGGCCCTCCAGCCGGCGGTGGTCGTCGCCCATCATGGTGGCCGGTGCGACCGCCCACTCCGGCACCTTCAGCGCGTCGAGGCTGGCCGTCGCGGCGACCTCGCGCAGCGCGTCGGCCGACACGCAGGTGCGCTCGCCGTCGAGGTCGACGCACGAGGCGTCGGCGATCAGCGACAGGATGCCCTGTGTCACCGCGTCGGTCTTGACATCGCGCACGTCGTCGAGCTGGCGGCCCTCCGGGATGGTCAGCTTGCCGACCCGGTTCTGCGGATCGGCCAGCCGCTGCACGGCGTTGGCCGCCGAGATCTCGGTGCGCAGCTTGTAGAAGCCCGGCTGGATCGCCGCGATCGCCTCGTTGCCCTGTGCGGCGTCGACGAACGCGGCGGCGGTCGCCACCACGTTGTGGTCCTGCAGCGTCTGCCCGATCGCGGTGGTGGTGTCACCGTCGTGCACCTGGATGACCACGTCGTTGACGCCGTCGCCGGTGAAGTCGGTGGTCCCGCCGAAGAAGGAGTGCCACAGCCGCGATCCGAGGAACACCGCGCCGACCACGACTACGATCAGCACCCCGATCGCGGCGCCGCCGGCGATCCGGCGCTTGCGGCGGTTGCGCGCCGCGCGGATCCGGTCGGCGCGGGTCATCCGGCGCCGCGGCGGTCCGACCGCCACGGGCTCGGCTCGATCCTGGCCCCAATGGTCAGTCATCGCCAGCCTCTCCATGCGCGGTGCTCGCGATCACCGCACGCCGTTGGTCCAACCAGTTCTGCAGGATGCCCACCGCGGCGGCCTGGTCGATGACCGAGCGCTGCCCCTTGGCCCGGACACCGGCCTCCCGAAGGGAGCGCTGGGCCATCACGGTGGTGAGTCGTTCGTCGGCCAGCCGCACCGGCGTGGGGCTGATGCGGGCGGCCAGCGCGTCGGCCAGCGCGACGGCGTCCTTGGCGGACGTGCCGGCGCGGTCGGCCAGGGTGCGCGGCAGCCCGACCACCACCTCGACGGCGTCGAGCTCGCGGACCAGCGCGACGAGCCGGCCGATGTGGCGGTCGGAGTTCTTGCGGCGATCCCGCTGGACCGTCTCCACCGGGGTAGCCAGGATGCCGTCGGGATCGCTGACGGCCACCCCGATGCGCACGGTGCCGACATCGATCCCGATCCGACGGCCCCGGCCCGGATCAGGCGGGTTCAGCGAACTGCCCGGCCGGTCCGGCAGACGGTCGTCGGTGGAGGCCACGCGGTTCAGCTCCGGTCGATCTCGGCACGCAGCGCGGCCAGCGCCGCGTCGATTCCCACCGCCCCCTTACCTGAACCCTGTGCCAGGTCGGCCTTACCGCCGCCACGACCGTTGACCGCCGCGCCCAACACCTTCACCAGGTCGTTGGCCCGCAGCCCGAGGTCCTGGGCGGCGGGGTTGACCGCCACCACGAACGGCACCGTGTCGTTGTCCCCCTCGGCGATCAGCGCGACGACAGCCGGGTCACTGCCGAGTTTGCCGCGAATGTCACCGACCAGCGCGCGCAAATCGTTCGCCGTCATCCCGCTGGCCATCCGTTGCGCCACGAGACGGACTTTACCCACAAGTTCCGCCCCGGCGGCGGCATTGGCGGCCGCGGCGCGCGCGTTTGCCAGCCGCAGCTTCTCGAGCTCCTTCTCGGCGGCGCGCAGCCGCTCGACGAGGTTCTCCACCCGGGCGGGCACCTCGTCGGACGGCACCTTCAGCGTCGAGGCCAGCCCGGCCATCAGCGCGCGCTCCTTGGCGAGGTGGCGGAACGAGTCCAGGCCCACGTAGGCCTCCACGCGGCGCACACCCGAGCCGACCGACGACTCGCCGAGGATCGTCACCGGGCCGATCTGGGCGGAGCGCTCGACGTGGGTGCCGCCGCACAGCTCCAGCGAGAACGGGCCGCCGATCTCGACGACACGCACCTTTTCGGGGTACTTCTCGCCGAACATCGCCATCGCGCCCATGGCCTTGGCCTTCTCGAGGTCCTCGATGAAGGTGTGCACCTCGAAGTCGGCCTGCACCGCCTCGTTGGTGACCTCCTCGATCTGGGTGCGCTGCTCATCGGTGAGCGGGCCCTGCCAGTTGAAGTCGAACCGCAGGTAGCCCGGCCGGTTCAGCGAGCCGGCCTGAACCGCGTTGGGGCCCAGCACCTCCCGCAGCGCCGCGTGCACCATGTGGGTGCCTGAGTGGCCCTGGGTGGCACCGCGGCGCCACTTGGGGTCGACGGCGGCGACGACGGTGTCACCCTCGACGAACTCGCCTGACTCGACGGTGACGCGGTGCGACCACAGCGTCTTGGCGATCTTCTGCACGTCGGTGACCGCAGCCCTGGCCGCACCGGAGTTGCCGGCGCCGCTGATCGTGCCCTCGTCGGCGATCTGACCGCCGGACTCGGCGTAGAACGGGGTGCGGTCCAGGATCAGCTCGATGCGGTCGTGGCGGGCGGCGTCCTCGTGCGAGATCACCGGCACCCGCGAACCGTCGACGAAGATGCCCAGCACCCGCGCCTCCGAGGTGAGCTCGTCGAAGCCGGTGAACTCGGTCGGGCCGGCGTCCACCAGGTCGCGGTACGCCGACAGGTCCGCGTGTGCCTGCTTGCGGGCGGCCGCGTCGGCCTTGGCACGGGCACGCTGCTCGGCCATCAGGCTGCGGAACCCCTCCTCGTCGACGGACAGGCCGTGCTCGGCCGCCATCTCCAGGGTCAGGTCGATCGGGAAGCCGTAGGTGTCGTGCAGGGTGAACGCGTCGCTGCCGGACAGCACGGTGGCGCCCTTGGCCTTGGTCGCGCTGGCGGCCTCGTCGAACAGCCGGGACCCAGCGGCCAGGGTGCGGTTGAACGCGGTCTCCTCGGCGACGGCGATGCGGTTGATCCGCTCGAAGTCGCTGACCAGTTCGGGGTACGACGGGCCCATCGCGTCGCGCACGGTGGCCATCAGGTCGCCCATGATCGGGTCGTCGACACCGAGCAGCTTGGCGGCGCGGATGATGCGGCGCAGCAGGCGGCGCAGCACGTAGCCGCGGCCCTCGTTACCGGGGCTGACGCCGTCGCCGATGATGATCGCCGCGGTGCGGCTGTGGTCGGCGATGATGCGGTAGCGCACGTCGTCGTCGTGGTTGCCCTGCGCGTAGCCGCGCGGCGCGACCGCGGCCACCCGGTCGATGACCGGGCGCAGCAGGTCGGTCTCGTAGACGTTGTCGACGCCTTGCAGCAGGCAGGCGATGCGCTCGACGCCCATACCGGTGTCGATGTTCTTGCGGGGCAGCGGCCCGAGGATCTCGAAGTCGGTCTTGCTGGTGCCCTCGCCCCGCTCGTTCTGCATGAAGACGAGGTTCCAGATCTCGATGTAGCGGTCCTCGTTGGCCTCCGGGCCGCCCTCGATGCCGTACTCCGGGCCGCGGTCGAAGTAGATCTCCGAGCACGGACCGCACGGCCCGGGGATGCCCATCGACCAGTAGTTGTCGGCCATGCCGCGGCGCTGGATCCGCTCCGGCGGCAGTCCGGCGATCTTCTGCCAGAGCTCGAAGGCCTCGTCGTCGTCGAGATAGACGGTGGCCCACAGCCGCTCCGGGTCGAACCCGTAGCCGCCGTCGTCGACCGACTTGGTCAGCAGGTTCCAGGCCAGCTCGATGGCACCTTCCTTGAAGTAGTCGCCGAACGAGAAGTTGCCGGCCATCTGGAAGAAGGTGTTGTGCCGGGTGGTGACGCCCACCTCGTCGATATCGGGGGTGCGGATGCACTTCTGGATGCTGGTCGCCCGTTTCCACGGCGGCGTCTGCTGGCCGAGGAAGTAGGGCACGAACTGCACCATGCCCGCGTTGACGAACAGCAGATTCGGGTCGTCGAGGATGACCGAAGCGCTCGGCACCTCGGTATGCCCCGCTTTCACGAAGTGATCGAGGAAGCGCTTCCTGATCTCGTGTGTCTGCACGTTCGATTCATTCCTTGCGTTTGTGCCGGTACCTGCGACTATTCGACCGCACTACAGTACCGGTCGCGATGGTCGCACTTAAAAGGCAACGACCGGGCGTGCCCGGGAGTGCCCGTATCAGTCCTGACCGAGGAAGCTCAGCCGCACCGAGCGCCGCGGGTTGTCGCGGTTGAGGTCGACGAGCACCACACTCTGCCAGGTACCCAGAAGCGGCCTGCCACCCTGCACCGGCAGCGTGACCGACGGTGAGACCAGGGCGGGCAGCACGTGGTCGGCCCCGTGACCGGGTGAGCCGTGCGCGTGCCGGTAGCGGTCGTCGCGCGGCAGCAGTCGCTCCAGCGTGTCGACGAGATCGTCGTCGGAGCCGGCGCCGACCTCGATGATCGCCACCCCGGCGGTGGCGTGCGGAACGAACACGTTGCACAGCCCGTCGCGGTGGCGGCCGCAGAACTCGCGCACCGCGCGGGTGAGGTCGATGATGCGGCGCTGGCCGGTCTCGATGTCGAGCACGTCGGAGTCCACGGTTCGAGCGTAATCACCGAACGGGCTCCGCTGGATTTACGCAGGCGTTTATTACCGGGACCCCAGGGGTATCTGACGGTCACCTGAGCCCCCTTGGAGGAACCATGACCATGACCGGCATCATCACCGCAATCCTGATCGGCACCGTCATCGGTATACTCGGCCGACTCGTCGTGCCCGGTCGCCAACCCATCGGCTTTCTCGTGACCATCCTGGTCGGCATCGTCTCGGCGTTCATCGGCACCGCGATCGCCCGCGCGGTCGGCATCCCGACCAGCACCAGCGGCGTCGACTGGCTCGAACTGCTAGTCCAGGTGCTCGTCGCGGCGGTGGGTGTGGCCCTGGTGGCCGCCCTCATGGGTCGTCGTCGCACCGGGGTCATGCGCTGACGCGCGCCTGAGCCGAACTGATCCGGCGGTCCCGATCGTTGCCCCGACGGTCGGGACCGCCCCCTTTTTTGTCTTCCGGCTTTGTCTTCTAGCGCGCCAGCAGCTCGTCGAGTTTCTCGTAGCCCTCGACCACGCCGCCTTCCATTCCCGACGACAGCAGCGCGTCGCGGGCCTCGAGGTTGGGGCAGATCGAGCGGCCGCGCAGCCGACTGCGGCCGCCGCCGAGGTCCTCGAACCACATGAACTCGAGGTTGACCATGTCCGGGGCGCCCTCGAACTCGAAGGTCTGCAGGATGAACTCGTTCTCCCGCACCGTGTGGAAGGTGCCGTTGAAGCGGTACTCCCCACTCTCGTCGGCGTGCGAATAACGGTATCCGCCATGGGATCTGAAGTCCCACTCGTCGATCGTCATCCGCAGGCCGCGCGGGCCCAGCCACTGCTTGACGAGCTCGGGGTCGGCGTGGGCGCGGAACAGCGCCGCCACGGGTGCGTCGAACTCGCGGGTGAACTCCATGGCCAGGGTGTCCACGGGGGCGGTCAGGTTCAGCGGATTGCTCATCGGTCAACTCCTTTCGGTCTTGTCGGTCATGCGGGACAGCAGGGCGTCCAGCCGGCGGTAGTTGCGTTCGGCGTCGAGGCGGTAGCGGTCGATCCAGGCGGTCATCCGCTCCAGCGCCGCGGCGTCCAGATGCACCGGCCGTCGCTGGGCCTCGCGGGTCCTGGTGACCAGCCCCGCCTGCTCGAGGACCTGAATGTGTTTGGACACCGCCTGTTTCGTGATGTCGAACGGCTCAGCCAGCTCGTTGACGGTGGCCGGCCCCCGTGACAGCCTGGCCACGATCGCCCGGCGGACGGGATCGGCGAGCGCCAGAAAGGCGCGGTCCAGCCCTGCTTCCTCATCGCCGTCACGCTCCAATGATCAACCTTGCCTTTTATCAACCAATTTGTTGACTACCAAGGTAGGCGCCGCTTGTGCCGGACGTCAAGGGGTCGGATCAGCGCCTGCGGCGGATGATCGCCCGCAGTTTCTCCACCCGGGTCGAGATCTCGCGTTCGACGCCGCGACTGGTCGGGTGGTAGTAGTCCACACCGACCAGTTCGTCCGGTGGATACTGTTGCGGGACAACGCCTTCCGGCGCGTCATGGCTGTACTTGTAGCCGACGGCGTTACCGAGCTTCTCGGCCCCGGAGTAGTGCCCGTCGCGCAGATGCGGCGGCACCAGACCCGCCTTACCCGCGCGGATGTCGGCCATCGCCGCGCCCAGAGCCGTCGTCACCGCATTGGACTTCGGCGCGGTCGCCAGGTGCACGGTGGCGTGCGCGAGCGTCAGCTGCGCCTCGGGCATGCCGATCAGCTGCACGGTCTGCGCGGCGGCCACCGCCAGCGGCAGCGCGGTCGGATCGGCCATGCCGATGTCCTCGCTGGCCAGGATCATCAGCCGGCGCGCGATGAACCGCGGGTCCTCCCCCGCGACCAGCATCCGCGCCAGGTAGTGCAGGGCGGCGTCGACGTCGGAGCCGCGGATCGACTTGATGAACGCGCTGACCACGTCGTAGTGCTGGTCGCCGTCGCGGTCGTAGCGCACGGCGGCCTTGTCCAGCGACTGCTCGATGACCTCCACTGTCACCTTCTCGGTCGCCTCCGAGGCCACCTCCAGCGCCGTCAGCGCGCGCCGCGCATCCCCGGCCGACAGCTGCACCAGCAGGTCGACCGCGTCGTCGGTGACCTCCACGCGCCCGCCCAGACCGCGCGGATCCTCGATCGCCCGGCGGATCACCGTGGCGATCGCATCCGTCGACAGCGGCTGCAGCTGCAGGATCAGCGACCGCGACAGCAGCGGCGCCACCACCGAGAACGACGGGTTCTCCGTCGTCGCCGCCACCAGCAGCACGACCCGGTTCTCCACCGCCGCCAGCAGCGCGTCCTGCTGCGTCTTGGAGAACCGGTGCACCTCGTCGATGAACAGCACCGTCTGCTCGCCGTGCATCGCGGCGCGGCGGGCGACGTCGATGACCGCGCGCACCTCCTTGACCCCGGCGCTCAGCGCGGACAGCGCCTCGAACCGGCGGCCGGTGGCCTGCGAGATCAGCGACGCCAGCGTCGTCTTCCCGGTACCGGGCGGGCCGTAGAGGATGACCGACGCCGCGCCCGACCCCTCGGCCAGGCGGCGCAGCGGCGAACCGGGCTGCAGCAGATGGTCCTGGCCGACGACCTCGTCCAGGTTCGCCGGGCGCATCCGCACCGCCAACGGCACCGACGCTCCCACCGGGCCCGTCGCGGGCACCGGCGCGGGGTCGTCACCGGGGACGTCGAACAGACCGTCGGACACGTGTTCTGCTTACCACGCGCGCTGTCAGGGCGCGGTGACGAAGTCGATCAGCTCCTCGACACGGCCGATGAGCGCGGGTTCCAGGTCGGTCCAGTCGCGGACCCGGCCGCGGATGTGCTGCCAGGCCCGGGCGATGTCGGCCTGGTCGGCGGCGGGCCAGCCCAGCGCGCGGCACACACCCTTCTTCCAGTCCGTGCCCTTCGGGATCTCCGGCCAGCGCTCGAGCCCGAGGCGGGCCGGTTTGACCGCCTGCCAGATGTCGATGAACGGGTGACCGACCACCAGCGTGTGCTCGCCGCCCGGACCGCGGCGCACCGCCTCGGCGATGCGGGCCTCCTTGCTGCCGGCGACCAGGTGGTCGACGAGCACGCCCAGCCGCCGACCCGGACCGGGCCGGAACTCCTCGACGATCGCGGCGAGGTCGTCGACGCCGCCGAGATACTCGACGACGACGCCCTCGATGCGCAGGTCGTCACCCCACACCTGCTCGACGAGCTCGGCGTCGTGGCGGCCCTCCACGTAGATGCGGCTGGCCAGCGCCGTGCGCGCCCGCACCCCCTGCACCGCGACGGAACCGGACTTGGTGCGCGCCGGCGCCGTCGGGGCCTGCTTCTTGGGGGCGGTGAGGATCACCGGCTTGCCGTCGATCAGGTAGCCGGGACCGACCGGGAACGGTTTACGCCGGCCGTGCCGGTCCTCGAGTTCCATCCGGCCGAACTCGACGCGCACCACGGCGCCCACGTAGCCGGTCTGGGCGTCCTCCACGACCATGCCGATCTCGATCGGCACCTCGGTGGAGCGGGGCTTGCGGTGCGGGTTGCGAGCGAGGACATCGGAGCCATAGCGATCAGCCACCGGGCGATCGTAGGGTCAGCACCGGTCCGCTCCCCCGCGACACGGCGAGGGGAATCGCTAACGGCCGCATCACAGTTCTGCGGCGGCCGCGGGGCGGGCCGCGACCGGCTGACGTCGTCGTCAAGAATGGCCCGGTGACCGATCTCTCCCACTACGGCCCCTGGGCGGTGATCGCCGGCGGTTCCGAAGGTGTCGGCGCCGAGTTCGCCCGCCGACTCGCCTCAGCCGGGGTCAACCTGGTGCTGCTGGCCCGCAAACCCGGACCGCTCGAGGCGACGGCCGACGAGTGCCGCGGTCTCGGCGTCGACGTGCGCACCCTGGCCGTCGACCTCACCGCCGCGGACGCGGTGTCCCGGGTGACCGGGCTGACCGCCGACCTCGAGGTCGGTCTGCTGATCTACAACGCGGGCGCCAACACCTGCAGCGAGGAGTTCCTCGACGGCCCGTTGCCGGAGTTTCAGCGGGTGATCGACCTGAACATCACCACGATGCTGGCGCTGGTGCAGCACTACGGGCGGCCCATGCGTGAGCGTCGCCGCGGCGGGATCCTGATGGTCGGGTCGATGGCCGGATACCTCGGGTCGGTGCGCCACACCGTGTACGGCGGGGTGAAGGCGTTCGGCCGGATCTTCGCCGAGAGTCTGTGGCTGGAGCTGCGCGACTACGACGTGCACGTGCTCGAACTGGTGCTCGGCGTGACCCGCACCCCCGCGATGGAGCGGGTCGGGCTGAACTTCGACGTGCCGGGCCTGCGGGTGGCCGAGCCCGCCGACGTGGCGCGCGAGGGGCTCGAGCAGCTGCCGAACGGACCGGTGTATGTGGCGGGCGGTAACGCCGACGACGTGGCCCGGCGCAACGACCCGGACCGCGCGAAGGTGGTGCTGGGCACCCACCAGTTCATGCAGAAACTGTTGGGCGGGAAGGGAACCCGATGACGGATCTGGCTGATCTGGAGCGGCGGCTGCAGCGCATCGAGGACGAGCGCGCGATCGAGCGGTTGATCGCCTCCTACGGGCCGCTCGTCGACGCCGGTGACGCCGACGCGGTCGCGTCGCTGTGGGCCGTCGACGGCAGTTACGACGTGGAGGGCTGGCAGATGGCCAGCCGCGAGGACGTCGCGGCGATGGTGCGTTCGGACGCCCATCAGGGGCTGATCACCCGCGGGTCGTGCCACTTCCTGGCGCCCGCGGTGGTGACGGTGACCGGCGATGAGGCCGTCGCGGTGTGCGAGTCGATCCTGGTGGCCCGCCGCGACGACGGCATCTCGGTGGCCCGCGCCGGGGCCAACCACTTCCGACTGCGCCGCATCGACGGCCGCTGGCAGATCACCGAACGGCGCAACCGTGCCCTCGACGGCCGGCCCGAGGGCCGAAGACTGCTGTCCAACGGCGTCGCCGGCGTCTAGCCCCCTCTCTCTTCCTCCCCCTTCGCGAGCGTGCGTGTCTGCACACGACACGCACGCTCGCGGAACGGGGGGTCAGGGGTCAGGTGCCTTCGACGACGGTGTGGATGAAACGCATCTTGTCGAGCACCGGCGGCGGCAGCACGAACGGGTACAGGTCTTCCTTGCCCATCGACCGGTTCACCATGTTCAGCGCCCACGACAGCGGCAGCCACATCTCGATGATCGCATCGAACCCACTGGGGCCCAACACCTTACGCTCGATCGTCGCCGAGGCCGGGGCGAACCCGAACGCCGCGGCGGTGTCCATCGTGTCGCGGATGTGCAGGTAGTGCGCGAAGGTCTCCGCCCAGTCCTCGGCCGGATGCATCGTGGCGTAGGACGAGACGTAGTTCTCCTCCCAGTTCGGCGGCGGACCGTCGCTGTAGTGACGGTCCAGCGCGGCCTGGTAGTCGGCGTCGGGATCGCCGAACAGCTCCCGGAACTGACTGTCCAACTCGGGCGCCACGCTGACCAGCCGGTAGTAGTAATAGTGGCCGACCTCGTGGCGGAAGTGCCCGAGCACCGTGCGGTACGGCTCGTCCATCGCCAACCGCAGCTGTTCCCGATGCACGTCGTCGCCCTCGGCGAGATCCAGTGTGATGAGCCCGTTTTCGTGCCCAGTGAACACCTTCTCCTGTTCGCTGGACAGCAGATCGAACGCCAGCCCGTAGTCGGGGTCCTCGTCGCGGCCGATCACCGGGAGACCGAGCTCGTGCAGTTCGAACAGCAACCGGCGCTTGGCCCGTTCTGCGTCGGCGAACGCCCGTAGCGCCTTCGCGTCGTCGTTGGGCCGGGTGCGGGTCAGCGCGCACGACTGGCACAGCCGGTGTGACCCGTCGCCGGTCTTCTCGACCAGCCAGTTGCACTCGGCGAGATACATGTTCGCGCACAGCTGGTAGCGGTCGGCGTCGACGTAACCGGGCTGACCGGCCTCCTCGCCGGTGGAGATCACCAGCAGTGCCCGGTCCTCCAGCGAGAAGCCCAGCGGGCGCTCGCACGACAGGCAGAAGGAGTTCTCGAACGCCAGCCGCTGACCGCAGTTGGGGCACATGAAGTCACGCATACAGCACCCCGCCCTCGAACGGTTCGACGTCGACACCCACCTCGATCGTCGAGCTCTCGGCGTCGGTGAAGATGATGCCGCGCAGCGGTGGGATGTCGGCGTAGTCACGTCCGTAGCCGACCGTGATGTAGCGCTCGTCGACCATCTGGTCGTTGGTGGGATCGAGACCCAGCCACTGGTTCTGCGGGGTCCACACCGCAGCCCACGCATGGGTCGCGTCGATGCCGATCATTCGTTCCTTCCCGGGAGGCGGATCGGTCGCCAAATACCCGGAGACATAACTGGCGGCCAACCCGTTGGAGCGCAGGCAGGCGATCGCCAGCCGTGCGAAGTCCTGACATACCCCCTCGCGGGCCGCCAAAACCTCGCTGACCTTCGTCGACACCGTGGTCGACCCCGACCGGTAGGTGAAGTCGGTGAAGATGCGGTGGGTGAGATCGGTGAGCACCTCGATCAACGGCCGTCCCGGCGTGAAACTCGGTGCGGCGTAAGCGCGAACCGCGTCGGTGATCTCCGGCGGCTGCAGGTCCAGCGTGAACTCGGTGGCCAGCGCGCCGTCCACGCCCACCGGCCGGCAGATCTCCCACGGCGCCAGCGCCGGTCCCCCGCCGTACAGCCACGGGGGCGGCGGATCCACCTCGACGACCGATCTGCTGGTCACCGACAGTTCCCGATGCGGTTCGGTCACATGGAAGTACGAGCTGATGTTGCCCCAGCCGTCGCGGCTGATGGAGGTGTCCGCGGCCGCCGGGCAGATCTCCAGCTCATGCGACAGGCAGCGCTGCCGCGCCGAGTCACGCGGGGTGAGGAACCCGCGCCCGTAGGAGGAGGTGACGTCGTCGCTGTAGCGATACACCGTACGGTGCGTGATGCGGTAGCTGCGGCTGCGCGGCGACGACGTCGGCCCGTCGGGATAGGCGGTCACGGCACCAACCGCCGTTCGTCGGGCCCCCACAGGTGCTGCATCTCACCCGGCAGCGACAGGTGCGAGGCGGTGATGACGGTCGCCAGCTCGCGCAGATCCTGGTGCATCCCGGTCAGCAGCGCGGCCAACTCGGTGCGCTGACCGTCGACGACGGTCTCCAGGTCGGCCGGATCCAGCCGCCGCAGCCGGGTGCCGATCTCGTCGACGAGCCGTTCCGGCCGCGACGATCCCGACGACCCGGGCAGCGCCTTGAGCCCCTCGCGCAGCCGGTCCAGCTGGTAGGCCAGCGACCGCGGGTTGTCGGCGTCGAACAGCAGCAGCTCGGCCACCGCCGACATCCGCACCTTGCCCAGCATGCGGCGCCGGTAGATGACCGACGACTCCAGCACCACCAGCGTCGAGTCGGTGATGGTCTGCTCGGCGGCCGGGCTGCGCACCGTGGTCAGCGTCGCGTTCAGCAGCGCGGTCAGGTTCTGCCCGCGTTCGATGCGCTTGCCGATGTCCATCATCGTCCAGCCGACGTCGCGGATCATCGACTCGGCGGCCACCCCCGACAGCGACAGCATCCCGGCCAGCGCCAGGTTCGTCGCCGACGTCAGGAACGCCTCCCCCTCGGCCTGCGAATCCGGCGGTGTGTCAGACGTATTCAGCAGCGCCCGCTCGACGGCGGCCAACACCATCCAGGTGTCGTTGGACAGCTGGTCGCGTACCGCCCGCGTCGCCAGGCCGAGCCGTTCGACCGACTGGGCCAGCGATCCCGGGCGCTGCCGGTCGGCGGTCAGCGACCACAGCGTGGACTGTGCGGTGGCGACCATCTCCGCGTAGTCGCCGCCGGCGCCGGTGTCGGTGCCGGTGATGCGGCCCAGCGCGGTCAGCAGCACCGGGACCACCTCGCTGCCGTCCATCCCGCGGCGGTAGTGGAACTCGTGGTAGCGCTCGCGGGTCACGGTCAGCAGCCGCGCCATGTGCTCGGTGCGTTCGGCGTAGCGGCCGATCCAGAACAGATCCGACAGCACACGCGGCGAGCTCACCGCGCGGGTGGGGCTCGGTGTGATCGCGGGCAGCTCCACCGGCGGCACCTCGACGGTGGCGCGCTCGGAAGCCCGCACCCAGACGTCCTTGGCCGCCGTGGTCCTGCCCGTGTAGGCGCCGGTGCCCGACGCCAGCTGGTAGCCGAGCCCGCCGATCAGCGGCGCGTACCCGCTGCGCTGCGCGACGGTGAACAGCCGCACACCGACGTCGGCCACCGTCAGGCGCCCGTCCCTGCCTGCGGCCGGCGCCGACGAGAACTGAGGCAGCTCCTGACCGACCCACTGCCACGGCACCGCGCCGATGCGCAGCGCCAACTCCTCCCGCTGGGCCGCCGACAGGGTGGGGCCCACCAGCGTCGGGCCTCCGGTCACCGACTTGATCACCAGCCGCGACAGGTTCGCCAGCAGGTGCGCGCGTTCGGTCTTGATATCCGCCCAGTACATCGGGGTGCCCGGCAGCAACGGCTCCTCGCCGAGCAACCGCTGCGCGAGGGCGGGCAGAAAGCGTTGTATCCCAGGGCTTTCCAGCACGCCGCTGCCGAGGGTGTTGACGACGGTGACCGAACCGCGGCGCAGCGCCTCGACCAGGCCTGCCACCCCGAGGCGCGAGTCGGCGCGCAGGTCGAGCGGATCGGCGAACTCGGCGTCGACGCGGCGTAACACCACGTCGACCCGCTTGAGCGTGCCCATCGAGCGCATCCACAGCTTGCCCTCGCGCACCACCAGATCGGCGCTCTCCACCAGCGGGAAGCCGAGCACGCTGGCCAGATACGCCTGGTCGAACGCGGTCTCGGAGTGGGTGCCCGGGCTGAGCACCACCACCACCGGCTCCTCGGCGGACTCCGGCGCGGCGTCGATCAAGGCCAGCCGCAGCGCCTGCGCCCACGGCGACGCCGGCCGCGGACCGATCCGCTCGTAGAGCTCGGGCACGGCGTGGGCGATGACGCGGCGGTCGGCCAGCGCGTACCCGGCTCCCGACGGCGCCTGGGTCCAGTCGGCGTTGACCCGGAAGCTACCGTCGGCGGCGCGGCTGACGTCGCAACCGTGCATGAACAACTGGTGCTTGCCGGGCACCTCGATGCCGCGGGCGGCCCGGATGTAGCCGGGGTGGGCGTAGAGCAGCTCCGGGGGAAGCACCCCGCTGGTGATCGACAGCTGGGGCCCGTAGAGATCGGCCAGGACCGCGTCGAGCAGCCGCGACCGCTGCACCAGGCCGGCCTCCAGCGTCGCCCAGTCGGCCGCGGAGATCACCAGGGGCAGGGCGTCCAGATGCCAGCGGCCCGGCTCGGGTCCGAGGGGCACTCCGCCGTCGGAGCCGTGCGCGCGGACGTAGGTGATGCCGTCGTTGTCGACGAGGCTGCGCACCACGCCGCGCAGCTGCACCAGACCCGCGGGCCCGCGGTCGGCGACGCAGTCGGCGACCTCCTGCCACGCCGGGCGGACCTCGCCGGTCGCGTCGACGAACTCGTCGTATCCCGGGGTGTCCGGACGCACGTCAAACAGCGCCTGCTGGGTCCGCGCGCTGCGGTATCGGGTCAGCAGGTCGTCGGGCGCGTTGGGGGCCGGTAGTGACATCAGTGCAAAACGGTACGCACCCGCCGGAGGTCGAGGATCCCCGGAGCACCCATATCGGTGGCCTGGCGGGCCTGTTTCTCGCGAATCTCGGCGATATCCACCTTGCCCGGGGTGAATCCGAGGGCCTCGAACCGGCGGCCGCGCCGCGACTCGGCCTCCACCGCGTTGACCGGCGGGGTGTCGTAGGCCCGCCCGCCCGGATGCGCGACGTGGTAGGTGCAGCCGCCGCGCGAGGTCCCGGTGAGGGTGTCGAGCAGCTCGAAGCGCAGCGGCCCGTCGACGGTGATGGTCGGGTGCAGGGCGCTGGGCGGCTGCCACGCCCGGTAGCGGACGCCGCCGACGAGGACGTCGGCTTTGTCGGTGGCCAGCAACGGGATCGGGTAGCCGTTGACGGTGACGAGGTGGCGGTTGCGGTCCGCGCCGACGAGCCGCACCTGCACGCGTTCGATCGACGAGTCGACGTAGCGGGCGGTGCCGCCCGAGGTCGTCTCCTCCCCCAGCACCCGCCACGGTTCGATGGCGCCGCGCAGCTCGATCTCCACCCCGTCGAACACTGCGGTGCCGATGCGCGGGAACCGGAACTCGGTGAACGGGTCCAGCCAGCTGGTGTCGAAGTCGATGCCGTGCGCGCGCAGGTCGGCGGCGACGTCGGCGATGTCGTGAATCAGGAAGTGCGGCAACAGGTACCGGCCGTGCAGGTTGGCACCGTGGCGGATCAGCGGGGCGCGCAGCGGCTCGTCCCAGAACCGGGCCACCAGCGCGCGCACCAGCAGCGACTGCACCATCGCCATCTGGTGGTGCGGCGGCATCTCGAAACCGCGCAGCTCCAGCAGGCCCAGCCGGCCCCGGGCGCTGTCGGGGCTGTAGAGCTTGTCGATGCAGAACTCGGCGCGGTGGGTGTTGCCGGTGATGTCGGTGAGCAGGTGGCGCAGCGCGCGGTCGGTGACCCACGGCTGGGCGGCGCCGGACTCGGTGAGCCGGGCGATCTCGGCGAACGCGATCTCGAGTTCGTACAGCGCGTCCTCGCGGCCCTCGTCGACGCGGGGAGCCTGCGACGTGGGCCCGATGAACTTGCCGGAGAACAGGTATGACAGCGACGGGTGGCGCTGCCAGTAGGTCAGCAGAGAGACCAGCAGGTCGGGCCTGCGCAGCAGCGGCGAGTCCGCCGGGGTCGGCCCGCCGAGCGTGATGTGGTTGCCGCCGCCGGTGCCGCCGTGGGTGCCGTCGACGTCGAACGACTCGGTCGACAACCGGGCCAGCCGGGCCTCCCGGTACAGGGTTTCGAGCTGTTCGTTCTGCTCGGCGAAGCTGGCGGTGGGCGCGACGTTGACCTCGATGACACCTGGGTCGGGGGTGATCGTCATCGACTTCAGCCGCGCGTCGACGGGCGGGCCGTAGCCCTCGACTACCACCCGGCAGCCGACTGAGGCCACGGCGGTCTCGAGGCGCTCGACGAGGTCGATGAAGTCCTCGGCGGACTCCGTCGGCGGCAGGAACACATACAGCAGGCCGTCGCGGACCTCGGCGACCAGCGCGGTGGTGGGCGCCCCGTCGGCGTCCACGACGATCGCCCCCGGGTCAGCGGCGCGCTGCAGCGGGCCGCGGGCCGCGATCGGGTCGGCCTCGTACGGGGGACGCGGCGGGCGCCAGCTGATCGAGTCCAGCGGCAGCCGCAGCCCGGCCGGGGAGTCCCCGTCCAGCAGCACGATCCGGCCGCGGCGCAGCCGCCAGTCCGCGCTGGCCCAGCCCAGCCCGTCGTCGCGGCGGTGCAGCGGCAGCACGAACGCGGCCGGGTCGACGACCGACGAGTCCAGTCGCTCGAGCAGGGCGGCGCGCGCGGCGGGGCTGTCGTCGGCGAGGTCGTCCTCGGCGGGCACCGGATCGCCGGCCGGTCGGCGCACAGCGGCGGCCAGCCGGCTCAGCGGGTCCTCGTAGGCCGGGCGCACCTGGGTGGCAGGCAGTCCGAGACCGTCGGCGAGGGCGTCGAGTACCTGCCGGGCGGCTGCCGGGTCGACGGGCTCGATGGTGCCGTCGGCCGGCCACGGGTCGGCCAGCAGCGAGTCGTCACGCCACAGCGGCTGCCCGTCGGCGCGCCAGATCAGGCCGATCTGCCAGCGCGGCAACGGTTCTCCCGGATACCACTTGCCCTGGCTGCGCTGCACCAGACCCTGCGGCGCCCACACCTTCTTGAGCCGGGCCGCCAGCACCGAGGCGCGCTCCCGCTTGTGCGGGCCGTCGGCGTCGGTGGTCCACTCCGGGTCGGTCTGGTTGTCGATGGACACGAACGTCGGCTCCCCGCCGACGGTCAGGCGCACGTCGGCCCCGGCCATCCGGTCGTCGAGGCGGGCGCCCAGGTCGCGGATCGCCTGCCACGCGGTGTCGGTGTAGGGCAGCGTGACGCGCGGATCCTCGTGGATGCGCACGACGGTGTTGGAGAAGTCCAGCGTGCTCTCGCACGGTTCGGTGGCACCGGTGATCGGCGCGGCGGTGGCCGGGTGCGGGGTGGCCGACAGCGGGATGTGCCCCTCACCGGCGAACAGTCCGGAGGTCGGGTCCAGGCCGATCCAGCCGGCGCCGGGGATGTACACCTCGGTCCAGGCGTGCAGGTCGGTGAAGTCGGCCTCCGGTCCCGACGGCCCGTCGAGGGCCTCCACGTCGGAGGTCAGCTGCACCAGGTAGCCGGAGACGAAGCGGGCGGCCAGCCCGAACTGGCGCAGGATCGACACCAGCAGCCACGCCGAGTCGCGGCAGGAGCCGATGCCGGTGCGCAGCGTGTGGTCCGGGGTCTGTACGCCCGGTTCCAGCCGCACCGTGTAGCCGATGTCGGCGTTGACCGCGCGGTTCAGCGCGACGAGCACGTCGATGGTGCGGGTGCCCGGGGCGATGGTGAAGTTCTTCACCCACGCCTTCACCAGGTCGCCCGGGCCGGAGCCCTCACCGTGCTCGTCGACCGGCCGCAGATAGGGCTTGAGGTCCTCGGCCAGCGCCCCGGGGTACTCGAAACCGCCTGGCCCGGACGGCCATGTCTCCGCGGACTCCTCGATGAAGAAGTCGAACGGGTTGATCACCTTCATGTCGGCGATCAACCCGACGGTGATCGTCAGTTGCCGGGTGCGCTCCGGAAAGACAAGGCGCGCAAGGAAGTTGCCGAAGGCATCCTGTTGCCAGTTGATGAAGTGCTCGGCCGGTTCGACGGTCAGCGAGTACGCCTCGATCGGTGTGCGGCAGTGCGGGGCGGGACGCAGCCGCACGACGTGCGGGAACACCTTGACCAGCCGGTCGAACGTGTAACTGGTGCGATGCTCCAGCGCCACCTTGATGCCCATAATCTGCGATCAGATCACAAGCGGGGCGCCCCCGCAGCCTCAGTTGAGGCCGGTGATCGGCCTCCCGCGGGCACGGTCAGCGCACCGGATCGTCCTTGTCGGCGCGCTCGCGTTCCTCCTCGATCCGGTCCTTGCTGCGCAGCAGTCGCAGCAACGTCACCAGCGCCAGCCCGCCCACCATGTTGGCGAGCGCGGTGTACCAGAACCAGGCGAGCCAGTCGAGGTAGCCGAACGGCGCCGCACCGGTACACAGCGCGCCGAAGATCAACAGCGAGTCCAGGATCGAGTGGAACAGGCCCAGGCCCGCGAGGACGAACGCGCCCGCGACCGCGGCGGCGATCTTGCCGACCGTCGAGTCGGTGCCGTGCTGCATGCGGGTCATCAGCGTGATGACCATCCCGCCGAGCACCGCGAGCGCCACGGACTCCACCGACAGCGGTGCGAAGACGAAGTGCTCGGCCGATTCGATGGTCTGCTCGTGCAGCTTCGGGAACGCGGCCATGATCAGGGCCATCAGCACCCAGCCGCCGACCAGGTTCGCCACCAGCGTGCCGCTCCACAGTTTCGCCAGCTGGCCCGGCCCGGCGCGGCCGGCGGCCACCGTGGTGACCGGGACGAGGAACCCCTCGGTGAACAGCTCGCTGCGGCCGAGCAGCAGCGCCAGGAAGCCGATCGAGAACGCCAGCCCGGCGACCAGCTGGTTCTGGCCGGAGTGCAGCACCGACAGGTACGCCAGCACGCCGACCGCCACCTCGGTGCCGCCGAAGAAGCCGGTGACCAGCACTTCCCGCCAGGTCCGGTGCAGCCGCTGGGTGCCCTCGTCGACCATGCGGCGGAACGCGGTCTCGAGCTCGTCCTCGATCGGGCTGTCGGAGTCCCCCAGCCGGCGCTGTCTGGTGTTCGACACGGTCCTGCCCTTCCGTCGGCACCTTCCGTCGGTGCGCCGCGCCGAGATGCCCGGTCCGGCGGTGGCCTAAACCCTCAGCGCTTCAGACGCACCGCGAGCTCGTCCGGGCTGACGCGGTGTCCCTCCGCGCAGCGGATCTCCACGGTGGCCTCCGCGCCGCAGTCGCGGTGGGCCAGGCGCAGCGGGGTGCGGTTGGGCAGGTAGCGGCGGCCCCACTCGAACATCGCCCAGACGACGGGCATGAAGTCCCTGCCCGCCTGGGTGAGCACGTACTCGTCGCGGCTGCGCTGGCCGGGTTCCTGGTAGGGCCGCCGCTCCAGCAGACCGGCCTCGACGAGGTCGGACAACCGGGCCGCGGCGGCGGCCTTGGTGATGCCGACGCGCCGCCAGAAGTCCTCGAAGCGCGTGGTGCCGTAGTAGGCCTCGCGCATGATGAGCATCGCCGACTTGGTGCCCACCACCGCCATCGCCTTCTCGATCGGACACTCACCGACCGCCGACCACTTGTCGCGGTCGGCCAGCCGCCCCTCCAGAACTGTCATGGAAGTCACTCTACGCCTGGGTTGTTCTCGCTATACCCAGGTGTTATAGCTGAGTACACAACGATTTACTCAGCTCAGAGTCGAGGAGGCAGTCATGTCGGCATTCAACGGACGCGACGCGGTGATCGTGGGCGCGGTGCGCACCCCCGTCGGGAAGGGCAAGGCCTCCGGGGCACTGCACGACGTGCTGCCCGTCGACCTGCTCGCCCACAGCCTCAAGGAACTGGTCGCACGCACCGGCGTCGACCCGGTGCAGATCGACGACGTAATCGCCGGCGCGGTCACCCAGGCCGGCGACCAGGCCGTCAACATCGCGCGCAACGCGGTGCTGGCCGCCGGGTTCCCCGAGTCGGTGCCGGGCACCACGATCGACCGGCAGTGCGGCAGCAGCCAGCAGGCGATCAGCTTCGCCGCCCAGGGCGTGCTGGCCGGCGCCTACGACATCGTCGTCGCCGCCGGGGTGGAGTCGATGTCGCGGGTGCCGATGGGCTCATCGGTACTGCCGGACTCCGACCCGTTCGGCTCGATGGCCCAGCGGTACCCGGAAGGCCTTGTGCCACAGGGCATCAGCGCGGAGCTGATCGCCGCCAAGTGGGGACTGTCCCGCCAGCAGCTCGACGAGTTCTCCGCGGGCAGCCACGAGAAGGCCGCGGCCGCGACGAAGGAGGGCCGCTTCGACAACGAGCTGATCCCGGTCAACGGTCTGACCACCGACGAGATCATCCGGCCTGGCACCACGGTCGAGACGCTGGCGTCGCTGCGGCCCGCGTTCTACAACCCCGCCTACGCGCAGCGCTTCCCGCAGATCGACTGGAGGATCACCCCGGGCAACTCGTCACCGCTGTCCGACGGCAGCGCCGCGGTGCTGATCACCACCAGCGAGACCGCCGCGCGATTGGGGCTGCGCCCGCTGGCGCGGATCCACACCACCACCGTCGTCGGCTCCGATCCGCTCTACATGCTCACCGGGGTCATCCCGGCGACGGAGAAGGTGCTCAAGCGGGCCGGGCTGACGCCGGCCGACATCGACCTGTTCGAGGTCAACGAGGCGTTCGCCCCGGTGGTGCTGGCCTGGGCACAGGACGTCTCGGGTGCCGACCCGGCGCCGATTCTGGCGAAGACGAACGTCAACGGCGGCGCGATCGCGATCGGGCATCCGTTGGGCGCCAGCGGCGCGCGGATCATGACCACCTTGGTCAACGCCCTGGAACAGCGCGGCGGCCGCTACGGCCTGCAGACGATGTGCGAGGGCGGCGGGATGGCCAACGCCACCATCATCGAGCGCCTCTAAGCGATTTCGGTGTCGTTAGCGGCAGTGAGCGCCACTGGCGACACCGAAATCGCGAATAATCGGGCACCATGCGGGTGATCGTGACCGGAGGCAACAGTGGGGTGGGCAGGGCGACGGCGGCGGCACTCTCGGCCGACGGCCATCACGTGACGATCGCCTGCCGCGACGTCGACAAGGGCAGGCGGGCGGCCGCCGAGATGACCGGTGACGTCGCGGTCGCCGCGCTCGACCTGAGCGACCTGGCCAGCGTGCGGGCCTTCGCCGACGGCGTCGACGCCGTCGACGTGCTGATCAACAACGCCGGCGTGATGGCCGTGCCGCTGTCCCGCACCGCCGACGGGTTCGAATCCCACATCGGGGTCAACCATCTCGGCCACTTCGCGTTGACCTGTCTGCTGGCCGACCGGATCACCGACCGGGTGATCTCGGTGGCCAGCGCCACCTACCTGTTCGCCCGACTCCATCTCGACGACCTGAACTGGGAGCACCGCAAGTACAACCGGTGGGCCGCCTACGGCGAGTCGAAGCTGGCGAACCTGTTGTTCGTCGCCGGGCTGACCGTGCGCGGAATGCGGGCCTACGCCACCGATCCGGGCGCCACCGACACCGACATCACCCGGTCACTAAACATGGGCGAGCATCCGTGGATCCGGCGCCACCTGCTGCACTCCCCCGCCCAGGGCGCACGTGCCAGCCTGCAGGCGGTGACGACCGACCTGCCCGGCGGCACCTATCTGGCGCCACGGTTCAACCAGATCGGCCGGCCGAAGGTGACGCGGCTGCTGACCAAGGCGACCGACCCGCTGACCACCGACCTGCTGTGGGAGCTGTCGGCCGAACTCACCGGCTGCGACTGGCCGGGTTAGTCGGCCTTCGGCTTGGCGTCGATCCCGGATTCCTTGCGCTGCTGGGCGGTGATCGGCGCGGGCGCCCCGGTCAGCGGGTCCTGCCCACCACCGGACTTCGGGAACGCGATCACCTCGCGGATGGAGTCCGCACCGGCCAGCAGCGCGGTGGTGCGGTCCCATCCGAACGCCAGGCCCCCGTGCGGCGGGGCGCCATAGGTGAAGGCCTCCAACAGGAATCCGAACTTCTCCTGGGCCTCGTCGTGGTCGATGCCCATCACCTTGAACACCCGCTCCTGGATGTCGCGGCGGTGGATACGGATTGAGCCGCCGCCGATCTCGTTGCCGTTGCAGACCACGTCGTAGGCGTCGGCCAGCACCGCACCCGGGTCGGTCTCGATCAGGTCGACGTGTTCGGGCTTGGGCGCGGTGAACGCGTGGTGCACCGCGGTCCACGCCCCGGAGCCGACCGCGACGTCGCCCGCGGCGGTGGCCTCGTCGGCGGGCTCGAACAGCGGCGGATCCACCACCCAGGTGAACGCCCACGCGTTGGGGTCGATCATGTCGAGCCGCTTGGCGATCTCGATGCGCACCGCACCCAGCAGCGCCCGCGCGCTCTTGGCCGGGCCGGCCGAGAAGAACACGCAGTCACCGGGATTCGCGCCGACGTGGGCGGCCAGCCCGTCACGCTCGGCGTCGGAGAGGTTCTTGGCGACGGGTCCGCCCAGCGTGCCGTCCTCGTTGACCAGGACGTAGGCCAGCCCCTTGTGGCCGCGCTGCTTGGCGAACTCCTGCCAGGCGTCCAGCGTGCGCCGCGGCTGCGACGCACCGCCGGGCATGACGACCGCGCCGACGTAGGGCGCCTGGAACACCCGGAACGGGGTGTCGGAGAAATACTCGGTGCACTCGACCAGTTCCAGGCCGAACCGCAGATCCGGCTTGTCCGAACCGAACCGGCGCATCGCCTCGGCGTAGGTGATCCGCGGCAGCGGCAGCGGCACCTCGTAGCCGATCAGCTTCCACAGCGCGGCGATGATCTCCTCGGCGATCGCGATGACGTCCTCGGAGTCGACGAAGCTCATCTCGAGGTCGAGCTGGGTGAACTCGGGCTGGCGGTCCGCACGGAAGTCCTCGTCGCGGTAGCAGCGCGCGATCTGGTAGTAGCGCTCCATCCCGGCCACCATCAGCAGCTGCTTGAACAGCTGCGGGCTCTGCGGCAGCGCGTAGAACGTGCCGGGCTGCAACCGGGCCGGCACCAGGAAGTCACGCGCGCCCTCCGGCGTCGACCGCGTCATCGTCGGGGTCTCGATCTCGACGAAGTCGTGCCGGGCCAGCACCTCGCGGGCGGCGGCATTCGCCTTGGAGCGCAACCGGATTGCCTTGCCCGGGCCGTCGCGGCGCAGATCCAGGTAGCGGTACTTCAGCCGCGCCTCCTCGCCCGGCTGCTCATCGAGCTGGAACGGCAGCGGGGCGGCCTCCCCCAGCACGGCCAGCGACGTGGCGTTGACCTCGATCTCACCGGTCGGGATGTCGGGGTTCTCGTTGCCCTTCGGCCGGATCTCCACGATACCGTCGATCAGGACGCAGAACTCGGCGCGCAGCCGGTGCGCGGCCTCGAGCACCTCGCCCTCACGGAAGACCACCTGCGACACCCCGGAGGCGTCGCGCAGGTCGATGAAGATGACCCCGCCGTGGTCACGGCGTCGCGCCACCCAGCCGGCCAACGTCACCTTCTGTCCGGCGTCGGCGGGCCGCAACGATCCGGCGGCATGACTGCGCAGCACTGAAACTCCCTGGGAATCGCCTGATAGGACAACTGCTCCAGTGTAGAGGGACCGTGATGGCCGCTAGGTTGGCGGATATGTCCCCTCGTATCGCCCTCGTCGGACCGGGCGCGATCGGCACCACCGTCGCGGCCCTGCTGCACGCCGCCGGCCACCCGGTGACGCTGTGCGGACGCACGCCCCGCCGGTCCCTGGAGGTCCGGCCCGAGTTCGGTGACTCGCGTGAGCCGATCGTGCTGCCCGGCCCGGTGCTGACCGATCCCGGCGCCCTCGACGGGCCCGCCGACGTGGTGCTGCTGGCGGTCAAGGACACCCAGACCGCGCAGGCGGCGGGCTGGCTGGCCAAGCTCTGCGATGAGAACACGCTGGTGTGCGCGCTGCAGAACGGCGTCGAACAGGTCGAACGCGTCGGCGCGCACTGCCCGGGTGCGACGGTGGTGCCCGCGGCGATCTGGATCTCCGCCGAGCCCGACCCGCAGGGCCACATCCGGCAGCGCACCCCGGCGCGGCTGGTGCTGCCCGACACCGACGCGGCCCGGCGGCTGGCGGCGGTGTTCGACGGCAGCGCGATCCGAATCGAACTGGACCCGGACTTCCTGTCGGCGGCGTGGCGCAAGCTGCTGTTCAACGCGGTGGTCGGGTTCATGGTGCTCACCGGCCGCCGGGCCGGCATCTTCCGCCGCGACGACGTGGCCGCGCTGGCGCGCCGCTATCTGGCCGAATGCCTCGCGGTGGCCCGCGCCGACGGCGCCGACCTCGGCGACGAGGTGATCGACGAGACGGTCAACCTGCTGGCCGGGCTGCCCGAGGACGTCACCACCTCGATGCTGACCGACCGGGAGAAGGGCCTGCCGCTGGAGTGGGACATCCGCAACGGGGTGATCGCCCGCAAGGCCGCCGCGCACGGGCTGCCCACACCGGTCAGCGAGGTGATCGTGCCGCTGCTGGCGGCGGCCAGTGACGGGCCGGGCTAACAGGACTAGACAGATTCTCTAGGGTGTATACCCATGAAGCCGTGCGAACGCGTGGACCTGGGTTTTATCGAGAACGCGCCGTTCCGGTTCGTCAGCACCGTGGACCTGCCGATCACCCCCGAGCAACTGTTCGAGGTATTCGAGGACGCCGAGTCGTGGCCGAACTGGGCCAGCGTGATCACCGAGGTGACATGGACCAGCGCTCCGCCCCGCGGCGTCGGCACCACCCGCACCGTCAAGATGCGCGGCGGCATCGTCGGCGCCGAGGAGTTCCTGGCCTGGGAGCCCTACAGCCACATGGCTTTTCGGTTCAATGAGGCATCCAGCGGCAGCATCGCGGCGTTCGCCGAGGACTACCGCGTGGTGCGCACCCCGCGCGGCTGCCACCTGACGTGGGTGATGGCGATGAAGCCGCGCGGCCTGGCGGCCCGGATCGGGATGACGCTGGGCACGCCGGTGATGGGCTGGCTGTTCCAGAAGTTCCTGTTCAACCTGCGCGACTACGCGGTCAAGCGGTTCGGCGTCGCCGCCCGGTAGCCCCCCGCCGCGAGGCTGCAACCACGCAGGCCTCTACTCGCACTTTTCCTGCGGGAATGCAGTTTCGCGACGGCCGGCGGCCTCAGTAGATGTGGGCCCACGCCGTGCGCCGGGCACGGTCGGGATCGGCGACGACGGCGTCGCGGAGGGAGCCGATGACCCGGGTGAACCGGTCGGTGGTGTCGTAGCGCGGCCAGTCGTGGACGCCGTTGGCGAAGTCCAGCCACGCCCGCTGCATCCGGCGGCCGACGGCGGGCTGCCAGCGGTGCCCCAGCGGGTGCATCCGGCGCCCCAGGTAGGACGCGTAGCTGTGCTGGACGTGCACGATCTCGCTGCCGTGGGTGGCGCCCAGCCCGAGCAGCCGCAGGCTGAGGCCCACGTGGTCGAACCGGTACACGTGCGTCGGGGCGTGACAGCTGTAGGCGTCGGCGAACGCCCATGTCGGCCCGCCGAACATGACGTCGGAGCCGAACGCCACCCGCGCCCGTCGGCGCGGGAAGTCCGGGTAGGCCGCCAGCACCTTCTCCCGCAGGTGCGGTCCCACCCGCTCGAAGTAGGCGTCGATCGACGCCCGGGTGGTGGGCAGCATCGGCGTCCTGCTCCACGCGAACATCGACGCCTCGTGACTGTTGGTGCCGATGATCAGCGGCACCCGCGCCAGCGCGCCCGCGCGGGCGGCATCCACGGGGTGCCGCGGCAGCAGGTCGACGCCGTGCGTGAGCCCGTAGGCCAGCGTCGGGGTGCGTGCGGCGCTGGCCAGCTGCACCTGGCCGGCGGCGCGCCGCAGCGCCCGCTGGTCCATGCCCTTGACCTGGGAGACGGGCACCCCGAGCTGGTTCAGCCAGTCGTGGGCCTGACGGGCGCGCAGCTCGCGGTCGGCGATCAGCGGCAGCGCGGGGCTCTGGGCGATCGCGCGGCTGAACAGTCCCTCGGCGGCAGGACTGGCCAGCAGCGCCAGCACCGACGTGCCGCCCGCGGACTCCCCGAACACCGTGACCCGCGCCGGGTCCCCGCCGAACGCGGCGATGTTGTCGCGGATCCAGCGCAGCGCGGCGATCTGGTCACGCAGCGCGAGGTTGTCGTCGAACCCGTCGCCGAGCGCGCTGAGCTCGAAACCGCCGAACACACCGATGCGGTAGGTGATGTTGACGACGACCACGTTGCCGTTGGCGGCCAGCCGCGAACCGTTGTAGAGCTGGAACTGCCCCGCCCCGAACACGAACGCCCCGCCGGGGATCCACACCATCACCGGAAGCGACGCGGTGGTGTCCGGGGACCAGACCGTCAGCGTCAGGCAGGCCTCGTCGCGGACCTTGGGGTCGTCGCGGCCGCCGCCGACGAACGACTTGCCCTGCGGCGGCAGCGGTCCGTGCTCGACGGCGTCGCGGACACCGGTCCACGGCTGTTTGGGTGCGGGGGCCAGGAAACGGCGGTCGCCGACCGGCTGCTCGGCGTAGGGCACGCCGCGCCACACCCCGACACCGCCCTCGGTGGTGCCGCGCAACGCGCCGAGCGGGGTGTGCACGACGGGCGAATGTCCGACGACTGCTGACACGACGGAATCCTAGTGTGCGAAGCTGGTCGCCATGACCTTCAACGAAGGCATGCGCATCGACACGAGCACCACCTCGACCAGCGGTGGCGGACGCGGCCCCGGCCGCGGCATCGCGATCGGCGGCGGCATGGGTGGGTTGCTGATCGTGGTCGTGGCGCTGCTGCTCGGCGTGGATCCCAGTTCCGTGATGCCGTCCCAACAGCAGATCGGTACCGGGGGCACGGAGGCGCCCGGATTCGACCTCAGCCAGTGCAAGACCGGCGCCGACGCCAACGACATCACCGAGTGCCGGGTGGTGGCGACCGCGAACTCGCTCGACGGGATCTGGCCGCAGCTGCTCAGCGACTACACGCGTCCGAAGGTGCGCTTGTTCAGCGGCTTCGTCGAGACCGGTTGCGGGGGCGCCGACAGCAACGTCGGCCCGTTCTACTGCCCGGCCGACCAGACCGCGTACTTCGACGTCGGCTTCTTCGACGTGCTCAGGGATCAGTTCGGTTCCAGCGGCGGCCCGCTGGCGCAGGAGTACGTGGTGGCCCACGAGTTCGGCCACCACGTGCAGAACCTGCTGGGCGTGCTGGGCCGAGCGCACGGACCCGGCGCGGCGGGGCCGACCGGCGCCGGGGTCCGCACCGAACTGCAGGCCGACTGCTACGCCGGGGTGTGGGCGCACTACGCCGCCATCACCAAGCAGGAGGGCACCGATGTGACCTTCCTGGAGCCGTTGACCGACAAGGACATCGCCGATGCGCTGTCGGCGGCGTCGGCGGTCGGCGACGACCGGATCCAGAAGCAGGCCACCGGCCGGGTGAACCCCGAGGCGTGGACGCACGGGTCCTCGGCGCAACGGCAGAAGTGGTTCACCGAGGGCTACCGCACCGGTGATCCGAAGGCCTGCGACACGTTCGCGACGAACAACCTTGGCTAGACAGCCCTCGGCCGTCGACGCCGTCGCGGAACGCTACCTGCAGACCTACGCCGCACTCGACCCGTGCGCCGCAACGGAAATGGGCGTCACCGGGTACGACGAGGAGATCACCGACTACTCCCCCGACGGTGTCGCCGCCCGGGCAGAGGCGGCGCGGCAGGCGCTGCGTGAGCTCGACGGCGTGGCACCGGTGGACGCCGTCGACGAGGTCACGGTGGCCGCGATGCGGGAGCGTCTCGGCATCGTGGTGGAGCTGCACGAGGCGGGTCTGGACGTCGGCGAGCTGAACGTGATCGCCTCCCCGCTGCAGGCGATGCGCGACGTGTTCGACCTGATGCCCACCGACTGCGACGAGGACTGGGCGGTGATCGCGCGCCGGTTGTCGCGGCTGCCCGAGCGGGTGGCCGGTTACGCCGAGGCGCTGCGGGCCGCGGTGGCCGCCGGCCGGGCACCGGCGGTGCGCCAGGTGGCGCGCGGTATCGACCAGGCCGCCAGCATTCAGCACCTGCTGGTCGAGATGGTGTCGCGGGCGACGACGGAAAACGCGGCGCTGCAGCAGGATCTGCAGCAGAACGCGGCCAACGCCGCCAGCGCGTACCGCGAGCTCGGCCGGGTGCTGGGCGACGAGATCGCACCGCAGGCGCGGGCCCAGGACGCCGTCGGCCGCGACGCCTACCGGCTGTACTCGCGGGCGTTCCTGGGCACCGAGGTCGATCTGGACGAGGCCTACGAGTGGGGTCTGGCTCAACTGGAAAGCATTGTCGCCGAACAGGAGTCACTCGCCCAGCGGTTGTACCCGGGTGCGACGGTGGCCGAGGCGCTGCGCCGGCTGGACACCGAGGAGCGCTACCTGGTGCACGGGGTGGACGCACTGCAGGCGTGGATGCAGGATCTGTCCGATCGTGCGGTGGAGTCGTTGGCGGACACGCATTTCGACATCGCCGAACCGCTGCGCCGGCTGGAGTGCCGGATCGCGCCGACGCACACCGGCGGCATCTACTACACCGGCCCGTCGGAGGACTTCAGCCGGCCGGGCCGGATGTGGTGGTCGGTGCCGCACGGCGTGGACACGTTCCACACCTGGCAGGAGACGACGACGGTGTTCCACGAGGGAGTGCCGGGCCACCACCTGCAGATCGGGCGGGCGGTGGTGCTCGCCGACCAGCTCAACCGGTGGCGGCGGCTGGGCTGCTGGGTGTCGGGGCACGGTGAGGGCTGGGCGCTGTACGCCGAACGGCTGATGGCCGAACTGGGTTGGCTCGACGATCCGGGCAACCGGATCGGGATGCTCGACGCGCAGCGGTTCCGGGCCGCGCGCGTGGTGATCGACATCGGGGTGCACTGCGGACTGACCGCCCCCGACGGCGGGGTGTGGGACGCGGACCGGGCATGGGAGTTCCTGACATCACACAGCGCGATGAAGGACGAGAACCTGCAGTTCGAGCTTGACCGCTATCTGGGCTGGCCGGGCCAGGCGCCGTCGTATGCGATCGGCCAGCGGATCTGGCAGCAGCTGCGCGACCAGATGCTCGCCCGTGGCTGGTCGCTCAAGGAGTTCCACAGCCGCGCACTGGATCTCGGCGGCCTGCCTCTGAAGGTCCTGTCGGACGCGCTGACCGCGGACTAGCGCCCTTTCACCGCTGCGGCGCTGATCCCCGGTGCTTCGCGTACCGGGTGCGCGAGACCTGGTATTGAGCGACGGCGAGGTCACGCTGGCGAGAAATTGTCAAGACCTGTGGATCGGGTGTTTCAGGCGACCTCCGCTCCGGGTGCTTCGAGTTGAGCGATGGCACGTGCTTGGGTTTTGGCGGGAACACGTCGCGTGAAATAGTCCGGCCCAGGTTCGCGATAGAATTCGCCGTTGGTGAGCATATGCCAGGCGGCGATGACCATGGC
>Ga0180222_1000226_pt1 | contig 95695 bp, 89 predicted proteins | sample eDN5th37CKraftOP_FD_151336 | JGI IMG/M metagenome (GOLD analysis project Ga0180222, IMG submission 151336) | Enriched Organic Plus compost microbial communities from Emeryville, California, USA - eDNA 5th pass 37_C Kraft OP (version 2) (version 2) ... | reverse complement strand
AGCGCCGCAAATGGTATCGCCCGCTCCCGTTGGCCCGGCACCGGTCGCCTGGGGACCGGCGGTCGTCGTCTCGGGCGACATCTCGGCCGGTCCCACCGGCCACGAGCCCTACCTCCTCGATACCGGTGACCGGCTGCGCGTATTCGTCTACGGGCAGCCCAACCTGTCACGCCTCTATACGGTCGATCAGGTCGGCAACATCGCGGTGCCGCTGATCGGCTCCGTGCGTGCACGCGGGCGTACCACCGTCGAGCTTGAACGGACCATCGCCGCACGCCTCGGACGGGAATACGTGAAAGATCCGCAGGTCACCGTCGATGTGGCGCAGAACCGGCCATTCTTCATCCTCGGCGAGGTACGCTTGCCTGGCCAATATCCGTTCGTCTCGGGCATGACGGTGGAGCAAGCCGTGGCCATCGGCGGCGGCTATACCGAGCGCGCCAGCCACCGCAGCTACCGCATCACCCGCAAGCTCGGCGCCCTCGTTGACCAAATCGAAGCACCTGGCGACTACCCATTGTGCCCGGGCGATACGGTCTATGTGTACGAGCGCTTCTTCTAGCTTCGCTCCGAATTCCGTGGGATCGCGGAACGACGCAGGCCTTTGTGTGGCGAGATCGGCGTGGGCGAGCGGTTGCGTATCATTCACTGCTTTCGGGCGCCGGTGGGCGGTCTTTTCCGGCACGTGCTCGACTTGAGCGGCGAGCAGGCGGCGCGCGGGCATGCCGTCGGCTACATCATCGATTCCACAGTTGCAGATGCGCTTACCGAGCGGCGCCTGGCCGAGGTCGCGGAGCATCTGGAACTCGGCATCACGCGTATTCCGATGGGTCGGCTGCCGGGTCCACGCGATCTCGCGACGAGCCGCGCCGTGCGCGAAACGGCGCGCGCTCTCGACATCGACGTGTTGCATGGTCACGGCGCGAAAGGCGGCGCCTTTGCACGCCTCGCAGGGCGCGGTCCGCGCAAGCCTGCGCGCAAAGCTGCCGTCTTCTACACCCCGCACGGCGGCAGCCTGCACTATGCGCTGAGGTCCCCCCAGGGATTGATCTATACGACGGTCGAGAAGCTGCTGGCCCGCTATACCGACGGCCTCATCTTCGAAAGCGACTTCATCCGCCGTGTCTATGATGCGCGCGTCGGTGCGTCCGGGGTGCCGCGGCGCGTGATACCCAACGCGTTGCAACCGGGTGATTTCACGCCGCATCACTCGCTACCCGATGCCGCCGATTTCCTCTTCATCGGCGAGCTACGGCAGCTCAAGGGTGTCGACGTGCTCCTGCAAGCGTTCGCGCGACTCTCGAAAAGCCGCAGCTTGCGCGCGGTCATCGTCGGCGGCGGTCCCGAGGCCGACGCTTTCAAGGCGCAGGCCCGGGAGCTTGGCGTTGGCGATATCGTCACGTTCCCCGGCGCGATGCCAGCGCGGGACGCATTCGCGCTCGGCCGCAACCTCGTCGTCCCATCGCGGGCCGAAAGCATGCCGTACATCGTCCTGGAAGCGGCGGCGGCAGGCATGCCTCTCATTGCAACGGATGTCGGGGGCATCCCGGAAATCGTTAACGGCACCGACACGCCCTTGCTCCCGCCGGGCGACGTTGCGGCGCTCGAAGCGGCGATGGAAAACGCGCTCGCGCATCCCGATGCCGTAAAAATCCGAGCCGAGCGCCTGAAAACATCCGTCGCGGGCCGCTTCACGGTCGCGCGCGCCGTCGAGGACGTGCTGACCTTCTACGACGAGCGTCTCGGCCGCTAACCTTAACTGAAAAGCTTACCGGATGGATTGAGGCGCTTTGCGCGCGCTGGCACGGGACATGCTTTCGACGAGGCGGTTCCCATGTCGTTGTCCGCAAGGTCCTCCGGAAATGCTCGAAGTCGGCTCCTCCTCCGTCCCCACGATCGACATCGCCCGTCAGATCCCCCGTCTCGCCGATTTCCGGTTCAACGACAAGACGAGCCTCGTCTCGATGGTCGTCATCCGGGGCGCGGTGCGGGCGCTCGACTTGGCAATCGTCGCGGCTATCGGATTTGCGGTCGCGATGTTCTACGTCGACGAGCCCGAGATCCTTGCCAATCCCTATTACATGGCCGGCATTCCGCTGACCGCGGCGGCCACCATGATCGGTTTCGACATTTTCGGCCTCTACTCGCGCACCTCGTTCAGCTCCTTCATCCGGCAGATGCCGCGGGTCGTGCTGGCGTGGACGATTGCGTTCGCGCTTCTGATCGCCGGGGCGTTCTTCCTCAAGGCCGGCCATGAGTTCTCGCGCGTCTGGCTCGTCAGCTGGTATGCGGCGGGCCTGGTCGCCCTCCTCTGCGGCCGGGTCGCCGTGACCGCGACCGTGCGCCACTGGACCCGCCAGGGCCGCCTCTTCCGCCGTGCCGCCATCTATGGCGGCGGCCCGATCTCCGAGAAGATGATCGCCGACCTCGAGCGCGATACCGACAGCGACATCCGCATCACCGGCATCTTCGATGACCGCGGCGACGACCGCGTCGAGCGCATCATCGCCGGCTACCCGCGCATCGGCGGCCTGAAGCAGCTCGTCGCCTTTGCCCGCAACTCGCGCCTCGATATGGTGATCGTGGCCCTGCCGATCACCGCGGAGAAGCGCGTGATCGAGGTGACGCGCGCCCTCGCCGTGCTGCCGGCTGAAGTGAAGGTTCCGGCGGGCGCGAGCCAGCTGCGCTTCACCGCGGGCACCTATTCGCACATCGGCAACGTCGCCATGATCGACCTCCTCGAGAAGCCGATCGCCGACTGGGGCGCGGTTGCAAAGTGCATCTTCGACAAGGTGGTCGGCACGCTGGCGCTCCTGGCATTGGCTCCGCTCATGCTGCTCGTTGCCGCGGCCATCAAGCTCGACAGCCGTGGGCCGGTGCTGTTCCGCCAGAAGCGCTACGGCTTCAACAACGAGCTGATCGAGGTGTTCAAGTTCCGCTCGATGTATACGGACCGCTGCGATGCCAATGCGTCGAAGCTCGTCACCAAGGACGATCCGCGGGTCACGCGCGTCGGCCGTTTCATCCGCAAGACGAGCATCGACGAGCTTCCGCAGCTCTTCAACGTGATCCTCGGCAACCTGTCGCTCGTCGGTCCGCGCCCGCACGCCCTCGAGGCGAAGGCTGCCGGCGATCTCTATGACGAGGTCGTCGACGGCTACTTCGCACGTCACAAAGTGAAACCCGGAATTACCGGTTGGGCACAAATCAACGGCTGGCGCGGTGAGACGGACACGCCGGACAAGATTCTGAAGCGCGTTGAATGCGACATTTACTATATCGAAAACTGGTCCCTGGTGCTCGACGCCTACATCCTGCTTAAGACGCCGTTCGCACTGCTAAAGTCCGAGAACGCCTACTGATCGGACCGGTGGCGAACGTGAAGAGGGATGGAGCCGCATGACTGCGACTGCGTATAGGGATGGCGCCGCGCTCGACGTGCGCCCTGCCCCGCGCAGCCTCACCACGCTGCTCACGCTCGCAGCGGTGGCGCTGACCATCGCGGTGAGCGGCATCGTGTTCTCCGAGCCCGCGCCGGTCGATGCGCTCACCATCGGCCTCATCGTGCTGCTTCCGGTGATCGGTCTCGTCGCTTTCAATCCGGCGCTCGTTGCGTTTGCAGCGTTGTGGCTGCTCGCGGGCGCGGGTGCTCTCATCGCGGCCTCCTTTTCGGAGGACTTGCCGGCGACGGGGCCCCACGTCGCCGTGACGCTCTATCTCTACGCCGCGTGCGTCGTCTTCGCGGCGTTCGTCGCCTACGATCCCCGGGCCCACACGCGCCTCATCCTCTCCGCGTGGACTGTTGCCGCGCTCATCGCATGCGCGGCAGCGGTGTTCGGATATTTTGGTGTGATCCCTGGCGGGTATGAAATGTTCACCGAGTATGACCGCGCCAGCGGCACCTTCAAGGATCCGAACGTCTTCGGGCCATTCCTCATTCCGCCGTTCCTCTATCTCATCAACGGCGCCCTGGAGCGCCCGCTTCATCGCATGGTGATGCCGCTCGCTCTGGCGACGTTTCTCGCCTTGGGCGTCTTTCTCAGCTTCTCGCGCGGGGCATGGATAAACCTCGGCCTCTCAGCGGCGATCTACGGCTACCTGCTGATGGCGACCACGCGCCAATCGCGCGTGCGCCTCAAGCTCATCTCGCTCCTGGTGCTCGGCAGCGTGTTCGCGGCCATCGCCGTGCTGGCGGCGCTCAGCTCCGACCAGGTCTCCTCGCTGCTCGCGCAGCGCGCCAGCCTCGAGCAATCCTACGACGTCGGCGCGGAAGGGCGCTTCGGCGGGCAGCAGAAGGCGGCGGGGCTCATCGCCGAAACGCCGCTCGGCATCGGTGCGCTGGAGTTCGCCAAGCGCTACCACCCTGAGGCTGCGCATAACGTCTACCTGACGTCGCTGCTCAGCTCGGGTTGGCTCGGCGGCAGCATGTATATCATCCTCGTGCTGGCGACGCTCGTCTTCGGCTTCCGCTTTGCCGTCAAGGCGGGCGAATTGCGGCCGGTTTTCCTGGTCGTCTATTCGGCGTTCGTCGCCATTGCGGGGGAAGGCATCATCATCGACAGCGACCACTGGCGGCATTTCTACCTGCTGATGGCGCTGATCTGGGGAATGATGACGGCGCGGACCGCACCGGCGTCCGCTTCCGCACCGGAGCGCGCGGCCACCGCGCCGCCGCGACGCGGCCCGCGCATCCTTACGCCGCCGGTCGACGTCGTCGCCAGCTGGCGGCATCCGACCATCGTCGCCGCGCGGGCCTGAAAGATTGAGCCCGCGGCGGGCCGATTGCGAGGCTGTTGCTGCTGGCTCAGCCGATGATGCGCAGGTGGTTGTCGAAAGAGCGGCCCGGGAACGTCGTTGTCGCCAGATGCGTGTGATCCGGCTGATCCTTCTGCACGATGCCGAGGCCGGACGTCATCGCGAACCCGCCCTCGGCGCCGGTCACGCCACAACTATCGATCAGCTGCGTCTCGCCGACGACGGCGGCGGTTTCGGTGTCGACATAGACAATGCGCCCCGCACGCGGCGCAGAGGCCGCGAGCAGCCGGCCGTCGGGGCTCACTGCGACGGCGCCGATATAGCCGGCGAGCGCAACGCCCATCGGCCGTGAAGGCTCGATGATACGCAGCGGCGCGTCGAGACCGGCACATCCGACGAGCTCGGGCGCATCGGCATCCGCGCCTTCCCACTGACAGCCGAACCACACCGCACCGCGGGCATCCTGCACCAGATGCCGGATCGACAGCTTATGCAGCGCGCGGCTCTGCTTGTGCTGGCTGATCAGCCGGCCATTGGTGCTGTCGACGAACGCGAGCGATGGCTCCATCGTCGACAGGTTGAGCTTTTCGCGCCCGGTTTCGATGTGAGTTTCTATACCGCCGTTGGCGATCGCCAGCGTCTTGCCGTCGGCGAGGAGGATCGCCTCGTGGGGACCGATGCCGTAGCTCGGAAACTCGCCGATGCGCCGGTAGCCGCCCGTCGCATCGTAGACGCCGATGAGGCCGTCGCGCGTATCGTTGTCGTGCTCGGTTGCATAGAGCAGCCGTCCGTCGCGCGAGAAGAAGCCGTGACCGTAGAAGTGACGGTTCGGCGGCGTGGTGAAGAGCACAGGCTCGCGGCGGCCATGGATGTCGAACGCGAGGGCGAACGTTCCCGGCCGGCGCGCGAATACCACGGCTTCGCCGCGTGCCCGGTCGAGCGCGATGTCATGGCCGCGTCCCTCGAGTGGCAGCTCGCGCAACACGGTGCCGTCGAGCGAGAGCACCACAACGGAATATCCGCCGTCGGGCCGGCGGCAGGCGGCGATGAAATCGCCAGGCATGATGCCGCTGCCGGTATCATCGTCCAGCAGCCCGGCGAATGCGCTGCTTGCGCCCGCGGAAGCCAGCGTCAGTGCACTGCCGATGAGGAAGTTGCGTCGATCAATCGCCATCGAGCTCATTGAACCCTATCGTCAATCCTGCCAGGGGCGCGAGCTCACGCCCCACCAGCTTACGGATGTTTTCAACGTGGAAGCGCACCATGCGCAGTTGTCGCGCGCGATCCTCCGCGGGCTTCTCGCGCCCAATGTCTTCTACCGCGGCGGGAGCATCATTCGCCAGCCTGCCGAATGCCGCCGTGATCCAGCGGGGCATCCAGCGCTTGTTTTTGGGCACCCCGTGGCCGAGGTCCATAACTTCGTACAGCGCCTTTGCGGATTGTATGCCGGCGGCGATATAGCGTGCGCCGAGCTGCGCGCGCGCGAACGGCAACCGCGGCGCGCGATCGAGGCTCGACGTGGCGGCGGCAATCATCGGGGCCACCTGCCGGTCCTGGATCATCTGCAGCCCGGTGAGCAGCGCGCGGGCAAAGTCTGCGGCGGGTTCTTCGGAGGATTTATACGGACCGCCGGCGGTGCCGGGCTCCAGGATGCGCCGGCGCCAACCCTCGTTCCCCTGCCAGCCTGCAACAACCGCATCGGCCTGCCTTTGCATGGACCGCGCCGCCGAAAGCGCAAGGCGGCAACGATAGTGCGCCGTCTCATCGTCTCCGGTGACGGGGTGCGCATCGTCGTAAAGGAGCAGCTCCAGCGCCCCCAGGCCCTGCACCGCCGCGCTCTTTCCCACGAGGGTAGCAGGATCTAGTGCGCTTTGGTCCCGCTTGGCGATGAGAGCGTTCACCTGCCGCTGCGTGACGCCGCGCGGATCGGGCCAGAAATAAAAGCGCTCCGCGCGGCCGATTTCCGCCATCGGACCGAAGCGCAGGAACTCAACCTGCGCCCATACGAGCGCCGTGTCGGCGAAACTCTTACGCGTGGCGGAGAGCGCGCCTGCCTCCCCGTCGCAGGTCCGGGCAAGCTCGCGAGCGAGGCCGCCGCTCGCTTCAGCCAGCTTGGCGAAACGCGGCAGGACATATTCGTCGATCACCCGCTTGTTGAGGGCGGTGAATGCAGGTGCAGCCGTCGTCGCCGCGCGAGCCGCAATGGCGGGCAACAGCAGGCCGAGCACGAGTGTGGCAAGGCCACGCAGGATTGCTTGGGTCATTCTCAAGTGATTGGCACCCGCTCCGGCAAGCTATGCAAGACCCGTGCTCCGGGCAAAGTCTAGCACCGCTCTCCGGCTTTCGTCGGACCGCCATATTCGCGGGTCTTCATCGCGGGCGGGAGTGGAAAAATATTCTTGACTTCACAATTCGGAAATCCTTGAGATCGGCTGCGGTGCGCGACCAGCGGACTGACCGAAGTCGGGCAGACGCACACACGGCGCGATCGGCCTGCGAAACACAAGCTATTGGGGGGTATGGGTATGGTGATGCGGCTGGGTTCGATCGTGGCGACAGTCGCGATCTTTGTCCTCGCCAACCTTGCTCCGGGTGTGCGCCATGCTACCGCAGAGAGTGCGCCCGACGTCGCAGCCGTCGTCAAGACCTATGCCGACATCGCGGAAGCCGGATACTCGGATGCTCTCGCGGAAGCGCGCAAACTCAAAGCGGCCATCGACACCCTTATTGCCAGGCCCACCGAGGGTAGCCTTGTCGCTGCGCGCAAGGCGTGGATCGCGGCACGCGTGCCCTACATGCAGACCGAAGCGTTCCGCTTCGGCAACAAGATCGTCGACGATTGGGAGCCGCGGGTGAACGCCTGGCCCCTCGATGAAGGCCTCATCGATTACGTGTCGCAGGATTACGTCGATCAGGCGCTGCCGAACGATCTCTACGTCGCCAACGTCATCGCGAATAAGTCGATCAAGATCGGCGGCGAGCCGGTGGATGCCACCGTCATCACCAAGGAGCTGCTCTCCGACAAACTGCAGGAGGCGGGCGGCATCGAATCGAACGTAGCGACCGGCTATCACGCCATCGAATTCCTGCTGTGGGGACAGGATCTCAACGGCACCGGACCCGGCGCCGGAGCGCGCCCGGCGACCGACTATGACACCGCAAACTGCTCGAATGGCAATTGCGACCGGCGTGCGCAGTATCTCTCCGTCGTCACCGATCTGCTGATCGACGACCTCGCGTGGATGGTGGAGCAGTGGGGCGCTGCGGGTGAAGCCCGGAAGAGCGTGATGATGGACAACGGAAATGCCGGCCTTTCTGCGATATTCCGCGGTCTCGGGAGCCTTTCCTACGGCGAGATGGCGGGTGAGCGCATGAAGCTCGGTCTGCTCATCCACGACCCGGAGGAGGAGCACGATTGCTTCTCCGACAACACGCATAACGCACACTATTACGACGCGCTCGGCATCCGCAACGTCTACCTCGGCAGCTACAAGCGCATCGACGGCTCGGTCGTCTCGGGGCCCAGCCCATCGGACCTCGTGCGTGCGAAATCCGCCGAGGCCGATCAGCGCACCCGCGCTGCCCTCGATGAAACGATGCAGCGCATGGGTGCCATTGTGAAGCGCGCCGAAGGCGGTGAAGCCTATGACCAGATGATCGGTGAAGGCAACGATGAGGGGAATGCGCTCGTCGATGCGGCGATCCAGGCGCTCATTGCCCAAGCGAAGGAGTTCGAGCGCGACATTGCGGTTCTGTCGCTCAAGGCGATCCAGTTCGAGGGCTCCGACAGCCTCGACAATCCGAGCAGCGTCAGGTGATGGATACATCGCCCTGCACGCCGTGCCCCGTTATGCCGATCCGCTGCGGTGTGCGCGGAATGGCAAAACGTGACGGGGAAAATGCGGACGATGCGACAGGGGTGCGCCTCGGCGGCGGCACCGCGGAGCTCTATAAGCGCGCATGATCTGGCGCTCGCATACCAGGCCATCCGGCTCGCCACTCCCGCTGATTCTGCTGCCGGGATTCGTCGGCATTTGCCTCGCCGCGACGGTCTTGGCGTTCGCTGATCCGCCGGGCGCGGCTCCGGCTATCGTGCCCATCCCGAACGAGACCGGCGAGGAAAGCCCCGGCGGCAGCGCCACGACGCGCAAGAGCATCGATACGCGCGAAGCCTTCTCCCACGCATCGGAGGGTATCGGACTTGCGGGCGAAGCAAAATTCAAGGTCGGCAACGCAATCTTTCGCAAGCTCTGGGTTTCGGCACCCTCATCCACCACCAGCTCGGACGGCCTCGGCCCGCTGTTCAATTCGCGCTCGTGCCAGAGCTGCCACCTGAAGGATGGACGTGGCCATCCGCCGTCCGCGAATTTTCCCGACGAGACAGCGGAATCGATGTTCCTGCGCCTGTCGATCCCACCGCAAAACGGCGAGCAGCGGCGGCTGTTGGCCGAACACCGCGTCAATACCATCGAAGAGCCGACCTATGGCGATCAGCTGCAGAACATGGCGGTGCAGGGCCTCGACAACGAAGGTCACATGCAAATTACCTATGCCGAAGATCCCGTGACGCTCGGCGATGGCAGTATCGTCAAGCTGCGCCGCCCCACTTACAGCATCGAAGGCTTGAAGTACGGCCCGCTGCACCCCGACACCATGCTCTCGCCGCGCGTTGCGCCGCAGATGCTCGGCATGGGCCTTCTGGAGGCGATCCCCGAATCCCAGATCCTCGCGAACGCCGACCCGGACGATGCAAACGGCGACGGGATCTCGGGGCGTCCGAACAAGGTCTGGTCGCTGGAGAACAACACCATCGCGCTCGGGCGCTTCGGATGGAAAGCCGGCAAAGCGAGCATCGCGGATCAGTCTGCGAGCGCATTCGCCTCGGACATGGGGCTCTCCAATCCGCTGGTGCCGAAGCCGTCGGGCGATTGCACCGCTGCGCAGCCAGCCTGCCTCAACGCGCCGAACGGCAACAGCGAGCGCGACGGCGGCTTCGAGGTCGGACCAAAGCTGTTCGACCACGTCGTTTTCTATTCGCAGAACCTCGCCGTGCCGCCGCGACGCAACTTTGCCGATGCTACCGTGGCGCGCGGCAAGGCGGTGTTTCATGCTCTGGGGTGCCAGGGCTGCCACACGCCGTCGTTCACGACGGGCGTGGTGAAGGACCAGCCGCACCTCAGCAATCAGCGCATCTGGCCCTACACCGATCTTCTGCTGCACGACATGGGCGAGGGCCTTGCCGATAACCGTCCCGAGGGCGTCGCAGATGGCCGGGAGTGGCGCACGCCGCCGCTGTGGGGCATCGGCCTGACGCAGCTCGTCAACGGCCACACGCTGTTCCTGCACGACGGCCGGGCGCGCAATCTCGAAGAGGCTATTCTTTGGCACGGCGGAGAGGCGCGGAAGGCGCGCGACGGCTACGCGGCGCTGCCACGCGAAGATCGCGAAGCGCTGATCAAATTCGTGGAGTCACTGTGAGAGGCCCTCGTCTCCTTCGCTCCGCGGTGCAGACGTTGACGCGGACCATTTCGGTGCTTTGCGCCCTCGCCGCCGCCGTTCCCGCCCTGGCCTACGACAACGCCGCACTGGCGCGCCGCGCCTACGATCAGCTCATTCTTCCCGGCTATGCGCGCTTTGCCGAAACGGCGCGCGTCTTCGCGGACCACGCGGATGCATTGTGCCGCGCCCCGTCGATAGCGGCTCTCGCCGATGCGCGGGCGGCGGCAAAATCGGCGCTGCTCGCCTGGGGCCGCATCGAGCCGATCCGCTTTGGCCCCATCACGGCCAACCAGCGCCTCGAGCGGCTTTTATTCTTTCCCGACCCACACCACGTGGCCGACCGGCAGATCGCACGGCTGCTTACGGCGAAGAACGACGATGCGATCACGCGGGAACGGCTGACGGGTGCGAGCGTCGCGGTGCAGGGCTTCGGCGCCGTCGACGTGGCGCTCTTTGGTCCGGGCTCGGACGGGCTCGCCGCTGCGGATCCCGCGGGGGAATTCCGCTGCCGCTATCTCTCCGCGCTCGCTGCCGGCATCGCGGATATCGCCGCGGACGTTCAGGCGGAATGGTCAGGGGCCTACGCCCGCACATGGCTGGAGCCCGGCGGCGACAACAGGACATTCCTCTCGGCGGCGGAAACCACGCAGGCGCTCTACCGCGCCTACGTGACGGAACTCGACGTGCTCCGGCTGCATCGCCTCGCGCCGATGCTGGGCGCCGGCGGAAAAGCCTCCAAATCGCCGCCGCTGCTTCGCCATAGCGGGCTGGCCATCGCGTTCATTCTGGCCGGCATCGAGGGGGCGCGCGACATGCTGGGCGAGGGCGGATTTCTGGCCGATGATCCCTCAACAGACGAGGACGTTCAGGCCGCCCGGGCCATTCTCGAAAGCGCCGCCACGGATCTGGGATTTGCAGCCCGCGCCGGGGAAGCCGCCGAAGCTTTAGCGGCGGCGGGCGGGGAGGCTGACGATATCCTGCGGGGCAAGCTCGTCGCCATGGGCACCGCCCTCGACAATGCCGACGCCGTGAGCCGCCCGACGCTCGGTGAGCTGACCGGTCAGACCTTAGGCTTCAACTCCCTGGATGGGGATTGACGGTCATTCCCGGGAATTCCCGCCGCCGCTCCCGAGGAGTGCCCACCAAACAGGCAGAAGACAATTGCCGTGTTGCGCCTTTGCCACGCGATTGCGGTCTAACATTCCCCCGTTGCCAGGCTACCCGAACACAAGGGTGCCGATATCAAACATAGGGGAGAAAATTCATGGACCTCGTTACGGCACTTGCGCTGAGCATCGGTCTCCTTGGAGGCGTTGCGACCTACCTTCATCTATCCGATCCACTGGTGCTCGGCTTGCAGATCTGGGCCGCATTCATTGCGTGGGCGAGTTTCTATAACTGCGGCGGCAAGGTGCAGGGCTTCATATCCAGCATCCTCGCCAACCTGTGGGGCGTTCTCTGGGCCGCGCTGACACTCATCGTATTCTCAAACCTGGACGTGGGCCTTCCCGGGCCGGTGTGGGCGGGAATTTGCGTCGGCGTCGGCGTCGCGCTGATGATCCTCGGATCCAAGATCCCGATCTTCTCCGCGATCCCTGCAACGGTCTACGGCTTTGCGGCCACCGCCGCGTTCGCGCTGCTCACCAATTCGGTGCCGGCGCTCGTCGAGCCGACGCTCGCCAATCCGGCGGTGGTCGTTGCGCTGTCGATGATCGCCGGAGCGATCTTCGGTCTCATCTCCGAAGCTCTCGCGGGCGTGCTGGCGCGCTCATAAGAAAATGCGGCGAGGATGACCGGGAGCGCGTTCCCGCTGTCCTTGCCGCATACCGACGGCGATCTCTCCGGCGCGGATGATCTATCGGCCGCGCCGGAGGTTTAGAACATCGATCAGGCTCCGTGGCGCGCGGCCCGATAGCGGCGGATCAGAGCGTTGGTGGAACTGTCATGGATGAGCAGCGGCTCGCCTTCCGTGCGCAGCTCACCGATCACCTTACCGGCAAGCACCTTGCCAAGCTCTACGCCCCACTGGTCGAACGGGCCTATGCCCCAGACGACGCCCTGCACAAACACGCGGTGCTCATAGAGCGCAATCAGCGCGCCGAGCGTGCGCGGATCGAGCCGGTCGGCGAGCAGCATGTTGCTCGGCCGGTTGCCTTCCATGACGCGGAACGGCACGTCCTTCGCGTCGAGCCCTTCGGCTGCAACCTCCTCGGCCGTCTTCCCGAAGGCGAGCCCTTCGGCCTGGGCGAAAAGGTTGCCCATCAGCAAATCATGCGCATCGGCGAGCGGGCTCAGCGGCTGCAGGAAGCCGATGAAGTCGGCGGGCACGAGATGCGTGCCCTGGTGGAGAAGCTGGTAGAACGAATGCTGCCCGTCGGTGCCGGGCTCGCCCCAAAGGATCGGGCTCGTCGCGTAATCGACGCGCCGGCGCGAAAGATCGACGCTCTTGCCGCAGCTCTCCATCTGCAATTGCTGCAGATAGGCGGGAAACCGCGCCAGGTTCTGGGCGTACGGCAAGACCGCCTGGGTCGCCGCGCCGAAAAAGTCCGCATACCAGACAGCAAGCAGCCCGAGGATCACGGGAAGGTTCTGATCGGCCGGCGCCGTGCGAAAGTGCACGTCCATGTCGTAGAAGCCGGCCAGCATGGCGCGGAAATTCTCCGGCCCGATAGCGAGCATGGTCGATAGCCCGATGGCTGCATCGAGCGAATAGCGACCGCCCACCCAATCCCAGAACTCGAACATGTTGCCGGTGTCGATGCCGAATTTGGCAACGCGCGCCGCGTTCGTCGAGACGGCGACGAAGTGCTTCGCGACGGCCGCGGGATCGCCCAGCCGCTCGATCAGCCATGCGCGCGCAATCTGCGCGTTGCTCATGGTCTCGAGGGTGGTGAAGGTCTTCGACGATACGATGAAAAGCGTCTCGGCGGCGTCGAGGTCTTGCGTTGCTTCGGTGAACGCCGCGCCGTCGACGTTGGCAACAAAGCGGAAGCGCATATCCGGCGCGCTATAGGCTCGCAGCGCCAGGTAGGCCATCTCCGGGCCGAGGTGCGAGCCGCCGATGCCGATATTGACGACGTTCCGGATCGGCTTGCCGGTGTGGCCGGTGAAATCGCCGGAGCGCACGCGGCTCGCGAAGTTGCCCATGCGGCTCAGAACGGCATGCACGTCCGGCACGACGTTTCGCCCATCCACCTCGATAACCGCATCGGGAGGCGCGCGCAGCGCGGTATGCAGCACTGCGCGGTTCTCGGTGACATTGATGCGGTCGCCGCGGAACATCGCGGCGCGCTGCTCGGAAAGACCACGCTCCTCGGCCAGCTTGAAGAGGAGTTCCATCGTCTCGGCGGTCACGCGGTTCTTCGAGTAGTCGAGGATGAGGCCGCCGCCCTCGACCGTAAATCGCGTAGCGCGGCCCGGATCGTTCGCGAACAGGGTGCGCAGGCTCGCGTCCTTCATCGCCACGCAGTGGGTGGCGAGCGCTTGCCACGTGGGGATCGAGGTCAGGGGCGCTGCCGCCTCATCGCGCGTCATCGGCTCTCCTAATCCAAGACGAGGAAGTTTACGGTGCCCGGCTCCAGCGGGCGCGCTATCGTTCAAACATCCGCATGGCACGCGGCTTCCGCGCGGGCCCTATGCCAGCGCTTTGCTCTTGGCGGAAATGGAGGCGAGCAGATCGCGCCAGGACGCAACGAACGCCTCGGCACCGTCCGACTGCAACTTACGGCCCAGCGCCTCGACGTCGACGCCTGCCTCGGCGTGCGCTTCAAGCACAGCATCACAGTCGCCGCCATCCGGCGCGAGCACGCCGGCGAACACGCCGTGATCGGCGAAGGCACGCAAGGTATCCTCGGGCATGGTGTTGACAGTGTTCGGCGCCGCCAGCGCTTCGATATAGAGGGTGTCTTTGGCGCGCTTGTCCTTGCTGGAGGTGCTGGCGAACAAAAGCCGCTGCGGCCGGGCGCCTGCATTCTCGAGCCGCTGCCAGCGGTCGGAAGCGAGCAGGTCGCGATAGGCGCGATAGGCGTGCTGGCCGATGGCGATGCCGAGCCGGTTCTTGAGGGCGTCCGGCACCTCCTCGACGATGGCGCGATCCCAGCGCGAAATGAACACGGAGGCGACGGAGCGTACGTCGGCATCGAGCCCAGCTTCAACGCGCCGCTCCAGGCCGCGCATATGGGCTTCCGCCGCGGCGAGGTAATCAGCGGTCGAAAACAGGAGCGTCACGTTCACCGGGACGCCGGCGAACGTCGCCTCCTCGATGGCCGGCAAGCCTTCGCGCGTGCCGGGGATCTTGATGAAGAGGTTCGGGCGGGCGCCCTTCGCATAAAGCCGCTTCGCCTCCGCGAGCGTTGCGCTCGCGTCATAGGCGAGCAGCGGCGATACCTCGAGCGAGACCCAGCCGTCGACGCCGCTGGTCCTGTCGTACGCGGGGCGGAACAGATCCGCTGCGCGGCGCAGGTCTTCCAGCGCCAGCTCGAAGAACAGCGCCTCGTCCGCAAGCCCGTCGCGCACAAGACGCTCCACGGCCGCGTCATAGTCGGTGCCCTTGCCGATCGCCTTCTCGAAGATCGTCGGATTGGAAGTGAGCCCCGTGACCGAGAATTCAGCGATCATCTTCGCAAGGCGGCCGCTATCCAGCATGCTGCGTGTGATGTCGTCGATCCACAGGCTCTGTCCGGCGCGGTGCAACTCTTGGGTGGGCTTCACTTACGTCTCTCCGCTTGAGGCCCGGCGGCGGCGCCGGGGTGTTCGCTATAATGGGATGATCGGGGGCCGGCAGCCAAGCCCGCCAGAGGGCTATTCCGACCCTCGCCGGAGCGCCTTTAGAGCATTTCCGGCTTGAAAAGGCGCTGGAAGCGGGCGGTATTCTCTCCGGAGATCATGAATTCGCCGTTGCCCCGATAATGGATGGTGCGCGGAAACCGCGGGGTCCGCGCCACGTGGGCCTTCACCACCTCCCAGACGAACAGGCTGTATTTGCTTACGAGGCCCCCATCGTAGAGGCGGCATTCAAAGTTGGCGTAGCACTCCGAAATCAGCGGCGCCACGACTTTCGCGGCCGGCTCGGCGGTCAGCTTGAAGCGGGCAAACTTGTCCGTATCGCGGCCGGAGCAATTGCCGATGCCAACGACCTTGGCGGCCATATCGAGCGTCGGCACGTTGATGACGCATTCGCGACTTTTGCGGACGAGCTCCCGAGTGTGGTTCTCGCTCCAAATGTAGCAGCCGATCAGTGAAGGCTCGAACTCCATGATCATGTGCCAGCCCATGGTCATGATGTTCGTTTCACCGCCGTGGGCGGAGCTGACGAGCACGACGGGTCCGGGCTCGATAAAGCGGCGCACATCACTCACGGGAAAATCGTCTTTGTCGTAGTGCTTGGCCTTGCCGTTTTTGGCGGGCATCTGCCGCTCCCTCGCAACGCCCCTACCCTCAACGCACGTCAACGTTTTGCGGCAGCCTTGGTTGCCGATTGCGACAATGGTGCTGCCGGCCCGGCGCCCCGCGGTCAATCTCCGATGTTACGCTCGCTCCATCCCCCATCGGCGCTGCGCCTTGTCAAAGCGCGTCACAGCGCCCTATCTCAGCGAAGGTTTATCAAACGCAGGATGGTTGCCCATGGAATACCGCCGTCTTGGCCGCTCAGGCCTCAACGTTCCCGCCCTGAGCTTCGGCACTGGCACCTTCGGCGGCAAGGGCGAGTTTTTCGCCGCCTGGGGCACCACGGACGTTGCCGAGGCGCGGCGGCTGATCGACATCTGCCTCGATGCGGGCGTCAATATGTTCGACACTGCCGACATCTATTCGCGAGGGGAGTCGGAGCGCATCCTCGGAGAGGCTTTAAAGGGCAAGCGGGACCGCGCGCTCATTTCCACGAAGGCGACGTTCCGCTTCGGCGATGGGCCGAACGAGCTGGGCTCATCGCGTCAGCATCTGCTGGCAACGGTCGATGCGCAGCTCAAGCGCCTGCAGACCGACCACATCGATCTTTTCCAGCTGCACGGCTACGACGCCTTGACGCCGCAGGAGGAGGTGCTGTCGACGCTCGACACCCTCGTGCGCGCCGGCAAGATCCGCTACACGGGCGTTTCGAATTTCTCCGGCTGGCATCTGATGAAGTCGCTCGCCGTTGCCGATCGCTACGGCTATCCGCGCCATGTCGCGAACCAGACCTACTATTCGCTCATAGGCCGCGAGTACGAATGGGAGCTGATGCCGCTCGGCGTCGAGGAGGGCATAGGGGCGGTCGTCTGGAGCCCTCTCGGATGGGGACGCCTTACGGGCAAGATCCGCCGCGGTACAGGCATTCCGAAGGAAAGCCGCCTGCACGGCTCCGCCGAATCGGGCCCGCAGATGCCGGACGAATACCTCTTCCGCGTCGTCGACGCGCTCGATGAAGTGGCCAAGGAAACGGGCAAGACGATCCCGCAGGTCGCGCTCAACTGGCTGCTGCAGCGGCCTTCCGTCTCCTCGGTCATCGTCGGCGCACGCAATGAAGACCAGCTGAAGCAGAACCTGGGTGCCGTCGGCTGGAACCTCACCACTGAACAGGTGGCGAGGCTCGACAAGGCGAGCGAGGTGCCGCTCACCTATCCCTACTGGCACCAGCGCAACACTTTCCTCGAGCGCAATCCCGCGCCGGTCTGATACGCCGCGCGATGCAATGCCGGGAGGCACGCTGGCTGGCCTCCCACCTGTCGCTCGGATGACGCTGAATGGATTATTCGCTCGCGACGGCGGTGTCTTCCGGAGCCAGCTTCGTGCGCACCGCCGTCTCGGTCAGCTCCGGCGAGCACAGCTCGATGAACTTATAGGCATAGCCCCGCAGGTACCGCCCGCGCCGCACGGCGATGCGCGAGGTATTGCGCGCGAAGAGCCCCTTGGAGGCGAGCAGCTTCACGGAATCCCGCGACCCGTCATAGGCCATGGACGCGATGATGCCGACGCCGAGGCCCAGCTCGACATAGGTCTTGATGACGTCAGCATCGAGAGCGGTCATGACGATGTCAGGCTCGATGCCGGCGGCCTGGAAGGCCGCGTCGATGTGGGGGCGGCCGGTGAAGCCCGCATCGTAGGTGATGATCGGCCACGCGGCGATTTTCTCGAGCGTCATCGGCTCGTCATCGGCAAGCGGATGGCCGGCCGGAACGATGACCGCATGCTCCCACGAGTAGTACGGGAATGCCGCGATCTCGGGGTTGTCTTCCAGCGCTTCGGTGGCGACACCGATATCGGCGCTGCCTTCCAGCAGCATCGACATGATTTCCTTGGGGCTCGCCTGATGGAGGATCAGGCGCACGTTGGGAAACGCTTCCTTGAACTTCACGACGACCGGCGGCAGGGCGTAACGGGCCTGCGTGTGCGTGGTCGCGATCGTCAGCTCCCCTTCATCCCGCTGGGAAAACTGGTCGGCCAGGCGCTTGATGTTCTTGGCGTCGAGCAACAGGCGCTCGACGATCGGAACCAGCTCCTGTCCGGGCCCCGTCAAGCCCAGGAGACGCTTGCCCCGGCGCACGAACAGCTCGACGCCTAGCTCGTCCTCGAGATCCTTGATGTGCCGGCTGACGCCCGATTGCGAGGTATAGAGCGCGTTGGCCACCTCGGTGAGATTGAAGTTGCGGCGGACGGCTTCGCGAATGATCCGAAGCTGCTGGAAATTCACGTGCGTGCTCCTAATCGAAAATGCGCAGTCTCGTGCTCAGCAGACGTACCGGCTGCCCGGTCGTCAGATTGAGCTCCGCCAGTTTTTGCGACGAAAGCTGCACTTCATAATACTGCTCCTCTGTGCCGCCGCTTCCGTTCAGCTTTGAGAGCTCGATGCGAGCGGTGGGCCCAAAGCTCAGAACGCGGGTAACGTGTGCCGGCACGCCTACGTTGGAATTTCCATGGTCGGCAACGATGTCCAACTCGTGCGGACGGGCGAATGCTACGACGTCTTTGCCATCGTAGCGCTCGCCGCCAACATCAGGGATGATTGCGGAGCCGATGCGCAAGGCGCCCCTCTCGACATGTCCACGGAACTCGTTAACGGCACCGAGGAATTCGTAGACGAAGGGGGTGGCCGGCTCGGCATACACGTCATGGGCGCTGCCGACCTGCTCCACCTTGCCGCGATTCATCAACACAATCTTGTCGGCAAGCTCCAGGGCCTCTTCCTGGTCGTGGGTGACGAAGATCGATGTGATGTGCAGCTCGTCGTGCAGACGGCGCAACCAACGGCGCAACTCCTTGCGCACCTTCGCATCGAGGGCGCCGAACGGCTCATCGAGCAAGAGTACGCGGGGGCCGACGGCAAGCGCGCGCGCGAGGGCGATGCGCTGGCGCTGGCCGCCGGAGAGCTGCGAGGGATAGCGGTCACGCAGCCAGGCGAGTTGCACGAGCTCCAGGAGCTCCGTCACCTTGCGGCGGATGACATCCTCCGGGGGACGATCCCGGCGTTTGACGCGCAGTCCGAATGCCACGTTCTCGAATACCGTCATATGCCGGAAGAGCGCGTAGTGCTGGAACACGAAGCCGACCTTGCGCTCGCGCACATGGGTGTCGGACGCGTCCTCGCCCTCGAGCACGATCTTGCCGCTGTCGGCAAAATCGAGTCCGGCGATGATGCGCAGCAGCGTTGTCTTACCGCAGCCGGACGGCCCCAGAAGCGCTACGAGCTGCCCGGTGGGGAAGCTGAGGCTGACACCGTCGAGCGCCGCGAAGGAGCCAAACGATTTGCGGATATTTTCGACTTCAATGCTCATGGCGCCCCAATCGGCTGAGGTTCGCGTCCCGTCCGCCACTCGATGGTCGCTTTGATGACGAGGGTCACCAGCGCCAGGAGCGCGAGCAAAGACGCCACTGCAAACGCCGCGGCAAAGTTGTACTCGTTATAGAGGATCTCAACCTGCAACGGCATGGTGTTCGTTTGGCCGCGAATGTGGCCGGACACTACGGATACGGCGCCGAACTCGCCCATCGCGCGCGCGTTACAGAGGATGACGCCGTAGAGCAGCCCCCATTTCACGTTCGGGAGCGTGACGCGCAGGAACGTCTGCCAGCCGGTGGCGCCCAGCACGAGTGCGGCTTCCTCCTCCTCGCGTCCCTGGGCCTGCATCAGCGGGATCAGCTCGCGGGCGATGAACGGAACCGTGACGAAAATGGTGGCGAGGATGATGCCCGGCACCGCGAAGACGATCTTGATGCCGTGCGCGGAAAGCCAGGGGCCGAACCAGCCCTGCGCGCCGAACACCAGCACGTAGACGAGACCTGCGACAACGGGTGATACGGAGAACGGCAGATCTATCAACGTGACGAGGATTTGCTTGCCGCGAAAATCGTGCTTGGCGATGGCCCAAGCGGCCGTGATGCCGAAGACGAGATTGAGCGGCACCGCGACAGCGGCTGCGAGCAGGGTCAGGCGCATCGAAGCCACCGCATCCGGCTCGATAAGCGCAGCCCAATAGGCTTCCCACCCCTTGCGCAGCGCCTCGGTGAACACCGCGATCAGCGGCAGCAACAGGAATGCGCCGAAGAACGTCAGCGATATCGCGATGACGATCCATTTGACCGCCGCGGGCTCGCTCGTTGCGGGGTTCCTCTCGAACCTTTCGGCCCGGCCGCTGGAAACGGACATCTGGGCGACAGCAGCCATTAGCGCGCACTCCGGGTGGCCCGCGACGTCCACGCCTGCAACAGGTTGATGATGAGCAGCAGGGCGAACGACACGATGAGCATCACCGCGGCGACCGCGGTCGCGCCAACGTAATCGTATTGTTCGAGCTTGGTGATGATGATGAGCGGGGTGATCTCCGACACCATCGGCATGTTGCCGGCGATGAAAATCACCGATCCGTATTCGCCGACGGCGCGCGCGAACGCGAGGGCAAAGCCTGTGAGGAGCGCCGGCGCCAATATCGGAAGCATGACACGGCGGAGTGTCTGCCAGCGCGATGCTCCGAGGCTTGCGGCGGCCTCCTCGAATTCGAGATCGAGGTCCTCCAGCACCGGCTGCACGGTGCGTACCACAAAGGGCACGCCGATGAATATGAGTGCGACGAGCACGCCGAGCGGCGTATAGGCGACCTTGATTCCGAAAGGCTCGAGGTACTGCCCCACCATGCCGTTCCGCGCGTAGATCGCGGTGAGTGCAATGCCGGCGACGGCCGTCGGCAGGGCGAAAGGCAGATCTATCAGGGCATCGATGATCCGCTTACCGGGGAAGGTGTAGCGCACGAGCGACCATGCGAGCAGCAGCCCGAAGACGACGTTGACCGCCGCCGCAAGCAGCGAGGCACCGAAGCTCAGCCGATACGATGCGAGCACCCGTGGCGCCGTCACTACGCGCCAGAACTCGCTGAAGCTCAGCTCGGCGCTCTTGATGAACACTGCCGCGAGCGGCACCAGCACGATCAGCGAAAGGTAAAAGAGGTTAAATCCAATCGAGAGGCCGAAACCAGGCAGAACCCGCGGACGTCGTGTGCCTAGCATTGCGGCCTCCAAGCCTCCTCCATGTGCGCGGGAGGCTTGGCGCGAAGACGCGCGTTCCCGGCCGGTAATGCGACGTCCGCCGCAGACCAACCGGATCGCCAAAACGTCGTCACCCCGGCTCCCTTGCCGTCAATTTAGTAGCGATGGGTCTATCCCACGCGAACCATCATTTTCCGATTTGCTTATTCGCAATCCTGGAAACGGGGCTAACGAACCGGTGCGCCGAGGCGATCGATCACGACGTGGAGGATCGCATCGCGCGTGTCTGGATTGTGGACCGTGCGGGGGCGATCCGCCTCCTCCAGGAAGGCGACATCGCCCTCGTTGAGCAGGAGCGGGGCATCGTCTCCAACGGTCAATTCTATCCGCCCGGTTACGACGACGAAGGTCTCCTTCGTGCCACCGGTGCGTGTCTCCAGCTGTTCGCTGTGCTGGGCGGCGATGATCGCTTCATAGAATTGCGCGCGCAGCTCGTTCTCGCTGGGAAAGAGCGGCCGCAACTGGAATTTTCCATCCGCGGAGGCGATCACCTTGCTCGTGCTGCGTTTCAGAACGACGGTCTGGCGAATATTCGGGGACGCTACGAGCGTGACCAGGGGAACGTCGAGTGCGTCCGCCACCTTGTTGAGCAGCACGATCGTCGGAACGCTTTGTCCGTTCTCGATCTGGCTCAGCATGGCACGGCTGACGCCGGCGAGGTTTGCGAGCCGCTCCAGTGAATAGCGGTGGCGCGCACGCAGCGCTCTGACGCGCGTCCCGATGACCGTCGAAAGCGTCACGTCCGCTTCCGCCGATCGTTCAGCAACAACAGTGCGCGCTCGATCCCGTGGCTCGTCTTTCTGGACCATTCGCCCCCAGCCAGCGCATTTGGACGCCGCCCCCGATGACACGGCGCAGAACATCGCCGCCCGTGACAGTCAGCAACGCTACCGAGCGCGTGCAGCGGTTCGAACCAAGAAAATCTGCTGAGCTTATGCGGCGGCCAACATTGGCACAGCGCCAGAGCAGCAATATTCCGGCAAAAGAAAGAGAGCCACGGCTTGGCTCTCTCCAAGTGCATCGCGTGCATGCGCTGCCGGTCAGACCTTCGATCCCATGTTGCCGCGACGGCAATGGTTACGCGCGACGGCGCCCCTCAAATCGCCAGAGAATGCCTGGCCCGGCGATGATGAGAAGCACCGTCGGCGATTCCTTTTCCGCCACGTGCTGCGCGCCCGCGGAGAGCATCGAAAATATCGTATCCGCGCGGCCAGACGCCGAAGCCGGAGGCGACGTTGATATGCCCTGCTGCACCGATATTGATGAGCTCTGCGTCCCAAGCACCGGACCAATGTTCAGCCCCGCCGTAGGACATCCAGGGATCGTTCGTGCTCGCTACGACAACTGCAGGTACGGAGAGCCGATCGGCTGGGGTCTCGGCTCCAATGTCGAAGCGTTCCGGGTCGGCGGGCGCGACCAGCATCAGGCCGGCAATCAGATCGGGACGGCGCGAGGCCACTTCGACCGCGGCCAGGCAACCGAAGCTGTGCGCGATGATGAAGACCGGCTCGGCCGCGTGCTCGGCTTCCTCCTGAACCCGTTGCGCCCAGACATCGAGGTCCGGCTTCGCCCAATCATCCTGGTTGATGCGGACACTATCGGGGATAAGAGTTTCCAACCACGACTGCCAATGGCCGGGCCCGCTGCCGTTGAGGCCGGGGACGATGAGGCTCATAGCCATGGTGCGCTCCGTTTCCAAACAGCTTGGTTGATGTGGCGCGTGGTTTTGTCAGACTACGGTCCATCGCTGATGTCGGCCTTGGTCGATAGGCTGTGCGGGGAGACCAAGGCCGACCGATCACGCTCCGGAGCGGTGGGAGGCGTCCGCTCCGAAGCATGGTCAGGTGTCAGCTCGGGCTGTAGATCTGATCGAAGGTGCCACCGTCCTTGAAGTGGGTTTCATAGGCCTTCGTCCAGCCACCGAAGCCCTCGTCGATCGTGAACAGCTTGATCTTGGGGAACTTGTCGCTGAATTTGGCAGCCACCTTCTCGTCCGTGGGCCGATAGAAGTTCTTCGCCGCTATCTCTTGCGCCTCGGGCGAGTAGAGATAATTGAGATACTCCTGCGCCAGCTCCTGCGTGCCGTGCTTTTCGACATTCTTGTCGACGACGGAGACGGTCGGCTCGGCGAGGATCGACAGCGAGGGCACGACGATCTCGAATTTGTCCGGCCCAAGCTCCTTGAGGGCAAGGAACGCCTCGTTCTCCCAGGAGATGAACACGTCGCCGACACCGCGCTCGACGAAGGTGGTGGTCGAACCGCGCGCGCCCGAGTCAAGCACAGCGACGTTCTTGTAGAGCTTGGTTACGAACTCCCTCGCCTTCTCGGCGCCGCCATACTTCTTATCGGCGTAATGCCAGGCCGCGAGGTAGTTCCACTGGGCGCCGCCGGAGGTCTTGGGGTTCGGCGTGATGACAGAGGTGCCCTCCTTCGCCAGATCATCCCAATCCTTGATGTCCTTCGGATTGCCTTTGCGCACGAGGAAGACGATGGTGGAGGTGTAAGGCGATGAGTTGTGCGCCAGGCGCTTCTGCCAATCCGCCGGGATCAGCTTCGCCTTGTCCACGATGGCGTTGACGTCGCGCGCCAGCGCCAGGGTGACGACGTCCGCCTCAAGTCCGTCGATCACAGCGCGAGCCTGCTTGCCGGAGCCGCCGTGCGACTGCTTGACGGTGACGTCCTCGCCTGTCTTCGCCTTCCAATGCTTCGCGAAGGCGGCATTGTAAGCTTGGTAGAATTCACGCGTTGGGTCATACGAGACGTTGAGCAGCGTGCGCTCCGCTGCGCTCGCCACGGACGCGCCGCCCGCCATCCCCACGGCGATGGCCAGTGCAACCACTTGCCGGCGCGAAAATTCGAGTTTCATCGCAAAATCCTCTGCTTGCCTGACCCCATTGATGAAAGTCACGAAACCAGGATTAGCGACGCGTCAGGGCGAACCGAACCAAGAAGAACTTATGAGCTTATGCGCAAAAGTGCGTTCTGCTTTTTATCTCAAAAGGCACGACAATCTCAGCCGCGGCATACAATTTCGCGACGATGAGCGTCTGAGGCCGCGCACATCCGAAACGGGCGCAGAGGACGCGCTCCCCCGAGCTTTGTCAGTGCGCACGGGAGCTACGCGGCGATAGCGCTGCGCTTCAGGAGCGAAGCGCGTGCGTACGCTACTTCCGCAGCCCGTTGGTGCCTAGAACGGGTGGCACCGGCGCGTGCTCAGCGCTCCTCCTTTATCGCGGAACCAATTCCCACTCCGACGGTTTCGCGGTCGGGGCCGAGGAGAGCAGCATGCGCAATTTCAGTCCAATTTTCGCGGTGTTGGCCGCGCTCCCGATGACCGCAACGCTCGCGATCGCGCAGGCACCAGCCGGGGCATCGCCGTCCTCCGCGCCGATCTCGACAGGCGCGTTGGCCGAAAAGTCTCCGCCCGTCGCTCCACCGTTTGCAGGTCCCGTGCAAGGCGATGCCGAATGGACTTCGCCTGGCCGTGACAGCGCTCTCACGCGCTACAGCACGCTCGGCGATATCAACGTCAGCAACGTCAAGAACCTGCGCAACGTCTTCACCTTCTCAATGGGGGTGAACCGGGGCCAGGAGGCCGCGCCCCTCGTCGTCGGGAACACGCTCTATGTTGTGTCGCCCTATCCGAACACGCTCTACGCCCTCGATCTCACGCAGCCGGGCGCGCCGATGAAGTGGCGCTATGATCCGCCGCAGGACGAGGCGGCCCAGGGCGTCGCGTGCTGCGACGTGGTCAACCGCGGCGCAACGTACTCGGACGGCAAACTCTACTTCAACACGCTGGACGGCTCGACGGTGGCGGTGGACGCGGCAACGGGCAAGGAAGCGTGGCGTACGAAGCTCGCGACGATCCAGATGGGCGAGACCATGACGATGGCGCCCCTCGTCGCGAAAGACAAGGTGATCGTCGGTAATTCGGGCGGTGAGCTTGGCGTCCGGGGCTGGGCGATAGCGCTCGACAAGAACACCGGCAAGGTGGTCTGGAAAGCGTACAGCACCGGCCCTGACAACGAAGTGCTGATCGGCCCCGATTTCAAGCCGCACTACGCGCAATATAAGGGCTCCGACCTCGGTGTCGGCACGTGGCCGGCCGACATGTGGAAACAGGGCGGCGGCACGGTGTGGGGCTGGGTTTCCTATGATCCGGAACTCAACCTCGTCTACTACGGCACGTCGAATCCGGGCCCGTGGAATTCGACGATGCGGCCCGGCGACAATCTCTGGACCGCGGGAATTTTCGCGCGTGACGCCGATACCGGACAGGCGCGCTGGTTCTATCAATTCAGCCCGCACGACCTCTCCGACTACGACGGCGTCAACGAGAACATTCTCATCGACCTGCCGTCGGCAAGCGGCGCGGCACGGAAGGCGCTCGTGCACCCCGACCGCAACGGCCACATCTATGTCATCGACCGCGTGACGGGCGAGCTGCTGTCGGCCGAGCCGTTCCATCACATCACGTCGACCAAGGGCGTCGACCTCAAATCGGGGCGGCTCATCTACAATGAAGAGAAGCGGCCGCAGCCGAACAAGTTCGTGAAGGACATATGCCCTGCCCCGCCGGGCGCGAAGGATTGGCAGCCCGCCGCTTTCTCGCACAAGAACGGCCGCCTCTACTTGCCGCACAACAATCTGTGCATGGACATCAAGGAGACCGAGGTCGGCTATATCGCCGGGACGCCGTATGTCGGCGCGGAGGTCTTGATGAAAGCGGGTCCGGGCGGCCACCGCGGCGCTTTCACCGCGTGGGATATCGTTGCCGGTAAGGCGCTGTGGTCGATCAAGGAGCGCTTCCCCGTGTGGAGCGGCGCGCTCGTCACGGATGGTGACGTCGCCTTCTACGGAACGATGGACGGATGGTTCAAGGCAGTCAACGCCAACACCGGTGAGCCGCTCTGGCAGTTCAAGACGTCCTCGGGGATCATCGGCCAGCCGACGACATGGCGCGGACCCGACAACAAGCAATACATCGGTATTCTCTCCGGCGTCGGCGGGTGGTCGGGTGCGATCGTCGCCGGCGACCTCGATCCGCGGGACGGCACCGCGGCCCTCGGCTTCGTCAACGCGATGAAGGATCTTCCCTCCGTGACAACAAAGGGAGGCACGGTCTATGTCTTCGCGCTTCCCTAGAGCCGTCGCGCTTTGTCTCATTGCCGGGGCTGCGGCATCGCCGGTTGCCGCGCGCGAGATGCGTGTCTGCGCGGATCCCAACAATTTGCCGTTCTCGAAGCAGGACGGCTCCGGTTTCGAGAACAAGATCGCCGGCATCATCGCAGAAGAGCTCGGTGCGAAGGTCACCTATACGTGGTTCGCCCAGCGGCGGGGCTTCCTGCGCAACACGCTGAACGCAGGAGTATGCGACGTCGTCATCGGCTACCCGCGCAACTATCAGATCCTGCGTTCCACGCGGCCGTACTATCGCTCCAGCTACGTCTTCGTGCAACGCGCGGACGAAAAGCCGATAGCCGGATATGACGATCCGGCGTTGCGTCAAATGCAGATCGGCGTGCAGCTCATCGGCGATGACGGCGCCAATACGCCGCCGGTCGCGGCCCTGGCAAAGCGCGGCATGACGGCAAATGTGCACGGCTTTCCCGTCTACGGCGACTACAGAACCGACGCGCCGCTGGCACCGATTATGGATGCGGTTAGCAAAGGAACGATCGATGTTGCCGTGGTCTGGGGGCCAACCGCAGGCTATTTCGCGGCGCGCGAGAAAAGCCCGCTTAAGCTGACGCCGATCCTCTTCGACAGCACGCTGCTCTCGCAGCCAATGACCTTCGATATCGCGGTCGGCGTACGCAAGGGCGAGCTGGAATTTTCCGATGAAATCGACCGCGCGCTGAGACATCGCCGCGATGACATCAACGCCGTTCTCCAATCCTATGGCGTGCCGCGAACCGACATGCCGAACCCCGCGCCCGCCTCCGTCGTAGGGAGCATGCCATGAAAACGCTCGTCGCCCTCATCGTCGTGTTTGGCCTCATAACCTTCGCGGCGTGGGACACTTCCAACAGGGCGCCGGCGGCCGCCGCCGATAAGCCCGCCGTTACGGAGACGGGTGCGCTACCCGAGGGCTGCAAGGAAATTGCAATGGTCGCGATCGCGCCGGGAGGGGTGCTGCCCGAGCGCGGCAACTGTCCCGAGGCCGCAAAATTCGACGGCAACCCCGAACAGATCGCCGCCGGCCACCAGCTCTATTCGGCATTCAATTGCGTCGGATGCCACTTCAACGGCGGCGGCGGCATGGGCCCGGCCCTGATGGACGACCAGTGGATCTATGGATCGTCGATGGAGAACGTCGCGTCCAGCATTCGGGAAGGACGGCCGCGGGGCATGCCTTCGTTCCGCGCCATGGTGACGGACGATCAGGTCTGGCAGCTCGCCGCCTACGTGCGCTCGCTGAGCGGCCTGCCGAAGAAATCGCAGGATGCGGAGAAACCGGAGCGCTAAAGTCTGAAGTGCTCGTTACACGCAAGCGATGTTTCTCGGTACTGCTGCTGATCGCACACACGCCAATCGCATCCAGACGCCGCTATCAATGCCGCTTATCGGCTCGCGGACGGGTTCGGGAACGCAAGTCCGACATTCCGATGCCGAGCCCGGAGCGGACGACAATATATCGATGGCCGGGACGGTTTTTCGCACCCCGGCCATCGCTGCGGATCGGTGCGCAGCCGCCGCCAATTACCAGTCGACCTGGGCGCGCGTGCCAAAGCCTCTGATCCGGGCGCCGTCATTGACGTTGGCGGTGTCTGCCAGCCCGCCCGTGATGAGCGACTCGCTGTAGTCGAACATCAGGCGCGTGTAGTCGTTCAGCCACCAATTCACGCCGATCAGCCAGGTGTTCTGGTTTCCGCACATGGTGCAGGTGGGAATGTTCGCGGCCTTGTCGTTGAGATCCAGCTGATCATAGCGCGCAGCGATCTGCCATGCGCCGTGCCCGCCTTCGAAGACCGGCGCCAGCACCTTCGGGCGGCCGAACACGCCCTCCTTGTAAGGGCGAGTCTCGCCGGTGATGAACCAGCTCGCGTCGATGTACCAGCCGTTGTACGTCGGGTTCGGCCCGAGGAAGCTCGCGGCGACGTCCGGCGTCGCCTGTCCGTATTCTCCCTGCACCGACCATGGGCCCCAGACGAATGCCGCTTCCAAACCCCAGAAAGTGTCCTGGCTGAAAATCGCCGGCGTGGAGATGAAGCGATCGGCGAGGTGCAGATCGGCGCCGCGCGCACGGTAGAGGAAGTGCTCGTCGTTGATGGGGATCGGATTGGCGCGCAGATCGTCGGCGCCGTAGCGGCTGCGCCAGCTCGCGCCGAAATGCAACACGCGCGCATCGTCGTTGATCGGTGCCACCGTAACGCGGGCGGCGCCCGTCTTGACGTCATCGAGCCAAACTTCGTCGTTCGCGGAGAGCGGCCCGAAGATGCCCGCGGATGCCGTATAGTGCTTCTGCTCGTAAATCGCGCCTACACCGATCTGGCGATCGAAGGTGAAGGCTTCAATGAACGCCGCGCGTTCCAGGAAGGTGATGTAGTTCGCGCTCTCCAGGTGCTCGAGCGAGTTGAAGGTCTTGAAGTTGCCGATGCGGATGGTGAGGCCATCCATCAGGCCGAGGTATTCGAGATAAGCGTCCTTGATGGCCGTGCGGTCGTTGGCAAAGTCGACCTCGAAGCGGTAGCCGACGTCACCCCAGACGAGGCCTTCGATGCCGAGACGCGCACGGCGGATTTCGGCTGAGCTGACGTCGGGCCTTGTCGTGATCGCCGTGTCCTGATTGATGGCGTTGTAGTCGAGGTTGAGACGGCCACGGACCTTCATCTTGAATTTTCCGTCGCGGCTGGAGAGCTCGGGCGCGCCCTTCCATTTCACTTTCAGGTCGATGTCATCGCCCTTCTTCTCGCTTTTCGCGGACTTCGACTCGGCGGCCCATTGCGCCGCGGCGGCCGCTTCCTTCGCTTCATCGACCCTTCCTTGCAACACGCGCATCTGTTCCTGCATTTGCCGCAGCTCCGCTTCGAGCTTATCGACGCTTTGGCCCATGGCAGGTGCGCAGGCTGCCGTGAGAGCGGCGAACACTCCTCCCGTCACCTTCGCGCGATATCCGACGCTGACGCCCTTTTTCATTACCGTCCCCCATTGTTTCAATCGGCCTCCGCGGTCGGTTGCGGGACCGGTTCGAACTGAAAACAAGCGTCAAAGGCCCTCCAATATATTGGAGGCAATTCCGCCATAACGTCTTGTTTTTACGCACTAATATGAGGTTTGGTGGGCCGATTCTCGGGGCGATAGAAGTCGCGTTTCCCGCAAAGCAAATGCGCCCTGTGGGAAAGGACCTTGGGTGACGGCTGCACCCACGTTTCCGGGATTTCGCGACGGGAATTTTTTGCGGATTTCGTCACGGACCGGCGCGAAATTCAGCGCCGGCGAAGCTGCTTTCGGGAGAATATTTTTCGCGCTGGATTTTTACGCGTCGCGCCACAGGAGCGCGATTTTTCGCGATAGCGGCAGCCCACACACGGAGGCCGCGTGCAACAACTCGCAGACAGTGCACCTGCCGCGGGATGTCAATGTATCAAGCAAATAAATGAGATGAACGCGAAGCTGAGCACGAGCCCCGTCCAATACGCAAGTTTCATCGTGGGCATGGCAAATGATCCGGCGAAGGTACCGACCAACAGCTAGGCCCTCGGCACACCGTCACGAACCAACAAAAGCGGCAATCCATTTCTGGAATTCAGCTAAGCGCTGTTCGCACGGCCGCTGCTCCGCAGCTCCGTACGGATTGCGCTCGGCTTTATGGTCGTCCGCCATTCGACCTCGGGTGTGACGGGCGTTGAACAACAACAAAGTTCCCCCTGGCGACCACCCCGTCGGAGATGGTGCGACACAGGGGGAGTTGCCTGCTGGCCGCTCGGGAAAACCAGCAGGGGATTTCACGTAGCGTCTAGAAGTTGATCCGGGCGCCCGAAAACACGGTGTCGAAGTCTTTCGCCGTCAGGTCACCGCGACCGCCGCCAAGCTCTCCGGCGAGCGCCAGATCGACCTCGTAGTGGCGATAGGCGACGTAGAGATCGAGCGAAGCTGCATCGATGCTCTGGATCGCCGCCAAGCCCCAGACATTGACGTCGGAACCGGCGATGGTGGTTGCGCCAAGGCCGCCGCCGGCGTTGACGAGGTTCGCACCTGCGGTGCCGAAGTTTCCTTCGTAGTACTCGCCATAGAGTGTCGTCTTACCCAGCGTGCTCCACTTGCGCTGAATACCGGCCTGTATATTCCAGCCGACATAGTCGTTGTCCTCGGGCCGGCCCTCGTCGTTGGCCTCGCCGTAGGCGAAGGTCGCGAAAAGACCGGTTTCCTTGTGAAGCGCACTCACCGAGAGGCCGAGCTCGCTGCCGTGCCCGAGGTTCGAGTTGCCGAAACCTCGTACGGTGCCGGCAACCTCCGAGTAGCCGATGCCGCCCGCCAGCCTGAAGCCGTGAAGCTCGCCCTGATATTGCAGAGCAACGGCCCACAGATCGTCATCTCCCCACGACGCCGACGCCGTGAAGCCGGCGATTTCCGGGGAATCGTAGCGGACGACGTTGAAGCGGTCGCCTTCACCCGCCGCGTTGATGCGCGAGAGGCTCTTCCACGTCGCGTTGGCGCGGCTTCCATCGCTGAGACGTAGATTGAAGCCGCCGTTCGGCGTGAAGATCTGGATCGGCTTGGCAGCGGTGATGGAGTTCGCCAGCGTCAGCTCGGTGATGCCATCGTTTGCCGCGGACGTGTAGCCAACCGTGACTTTGCCGAGGCTGTTGCTTTCGAGGTACCAGGCGCTGTGGCGCAGGTTCAAGCTGTTCGACGAAGCGATATCGTCCTGGTTCCACTTGCCCTGGTCGCCACCGCGAAGACCAACCTCGATGATATAACCCGCCGAGAGATCGGCGTTGATCTTCGCCTTACCGACGAAGCGGAATCGTGTCTGACTGCTTTCGTTAGTGCCGATGTAGACGTTCTGCTCGTTGCCGTCGTCCCACCACTGAATCTGCTCGTTCACGTAGCCCGAAATCGTCAGCGACACCTTGCGGTTGCCTTTTCTCGCCGTCGTCGCCTCGAGCTCGGCGATGCGCTCCTCCAAATCTTCGACGCCTCCGGATCCAAGGTCCGCTGCAAGTGCCGGCACCGTCGCCAGCACCAAGCCGGCGCTCAGAACCAGACCAAGGCTGGCTCCGCCTCTAACACCCCCAAACATCACGCACTCCTAACGCTACTGTTACGCCACAATGGCGAGACTCATTTCCACGCCTGGAGAAACTCTCATTCTCGCTTCGGCAGGAGCGTCAGGACTATCGATGGGGTTTTTCCGAACGAACCAATATTAGATGCTGTGCTTATACGGAAAACGGCGCAATTTGTTTGGCGCAGAAAATAGCTTGCGCATTTTTAATTGTTATTTCCGTGGCTTACGCGGCATTCAAGGACCGGCTACCGATCTGCGATCTTTTTGTCACGGGCCAAATACAACACGCCTCAAAAGCTTGCGTAGCTGGCAATTCAAAACCTTCGATATTCTTTGGTGAAATACGGATAAGCGGCCATATGAAGATGCGCGCATTTGCATATGTGCGTCTGGTCGAAAGCATTTCGTATTTTGCGTATAAGCTAATATCGATTTCTTATTCAATTGAGTTCTGATGGCGCTGGCGGACAGGAAGCGCATATCACCGCACGTCTCCTCGATCAGCGGAGCCTTTTGCGGTCGCGGCGACGAATGTCGGTGCGCGTCGCCGCGCAGGCTACGCGTTGGCGCACGCTCATCGGCCAAGGACCTAGGTCGCGCGTCTAAGTAGAGCGAGCGCGCGGGCAGCTCCGCCCGAAAGCCGGAGGTGCTTGCAGGAGTTGCCGTTTCGAGGGAGCGAAAACACGCCGCGTGCTGCAACAGCCGCCTCGAAGGGGCTGATCGCGATGAATACGATCCTCGGAATTGATGAAGTGAGGTGACGGCCCGAGCGCGGGCTCTCAGTGTCGAGGTGATCTGCCTATAGCCAACGGACGTTGGCTCGTGGACGGCCAATAACGGCTCCGGATGGCCACGTCTGTCGAGGGTAGGAAAGAGTAGCCTGGACCGGCTCTACGCGCCTACCGCCTTGTGACCTGCGCGTGGTCGCGACCGCACGTGCGGCTCGCCGCCGGGGATGCGCAGGTTGCGCGCGCGGCTGCGGTGAAATGGCGATCGTACCAAAGCTGTAAGTGAAGTGGTCGGAGCGGCGGGATTTGAACCCACGACCCCCAGTCCCCCAGACTGGTGCGCTAACCAGGCTGCGCCACGCTCCGAAGCGCTCCTTTTGCCAAGCGCCGCCATGCGGGTCAAGCGATGGCAGCGGCTCTTCAATCGATAAGCTTCTCAAGAGCCTCCCGATCGCTCGGCAACCACGGGATATCGCCCAATGCGGCCCCCTCGCACGCGGCCACTGCGGCATAGAGGCCTTCGCCGAGTTGCAGATCGCGCACGCTCAGCGGCCCGCCCGATGGCTGGCCTGCGCCAGGCTCCGTCAGGAGCGACACTGGTGCTATCTCTCCTGCCGCCCCCTGGCCCGCCGGCCAGGCGGCGCTGGCGGAGCCCAGAATTCCTAGGCGGGTCAGCAGACGGCCGATCCCGCACCCTTCGGCCTTCGCGTAAGCTTCGAGGCGCACCCACGCCTGCAGGAAACGGCCTTCTTCCACCGAGGGCAACGGGTCGGCGCCCAGAGCAGCGCCCGCCGCCTCGATCCGCCCACGCCGTGGCGCGCCGATGCGAACGTTGCGGATGCGCTCGATGTCGACGCCGATGCTGCCGATGCGGGAAACGCCGATGAGCGCGATGCCGCGCGCGTGCGAGATGCTGAAGCTGAGCGGCGCATCCGGCAGGTGCGGTTTTCCACGCTCTGCGACCGCGTAAGGAACGCCGCGCCAGCGTGCGCCATCCCAGCGCTCGATGAGAAGACGCAGCGCAATGTGCGTCGCCGTCCATTCGCGGCGTACGGTGGCTTCGCTGAAAGACGATGCGCGTGTGCGATCTTCCGCGCTGAGCCGCGGTGTATCGTGCTCGATTGCGTGCAACGCCGTTGCGGCCACGGTGAGATCGACGCACCAGAGCTCGATCGGCGTTGCGAAGCGCAAGCGGCTCACACGCGCGCGCTGCGGCGCGCCTTCGTTGCCGGACGGCGTGCCGCTTCGGGTGGCGTGCCGAGCAGGATGCCGCGGCAGTTTTCAAGCTCGGCGATGGTTGCGAGCAAGCGTTCGCGCATCTCGTTTTTGGCGGCGGCGGCCGCTGAAGCCCTACCGCGTACGACCCGCTTGGCGGGCGGTGCCGGGGGTACCGGAACGACCTCCGCCACGGCCTGCGTGTCCATGCCGACGCGCTTGACCGCCTCGACGCCCTGCTCGCGCAGGATCTTCTGCACACCCTTGATGGTGTAGCCTTCGGCGTGCAGCAACTGACAAATGCCACGCAGCAGCGCCATGTCCTCGGGCCGGTAGTAGCGGCGGCCACCGCCGCGCTTCATCGGTCGGATCTGGGGGAAACGGCCCTCCCAGAAACGCAGGACGTGCTTAGGGACATCAAGCTCGTCGGCAACTTCGCTGATGGTGCGAAAGGCCTCGGCCGTCTTCGTCAATTACGCCTCCACCGGCTGCGCCACCGCGCCGCCGAGGAAGGCTGCTCACTCGGCTGCCTTGCGGCGGACGTGACCCTGGTTGATGCGCTCTTTCATAATGTTGCTCGGTCGAAAGACCAAGACCCGGCGCGGCGTGATCGGCACTTCATCCCCGGTTTTGGGATTGCGTCCCATGCGCTCGCCCTTCTGGCGAATGCCGAATGATCCGAAGGACGAGAGCTTCACCGCCTCCCCGCGCGCCAAGCTCGCGGAGATCTCCCCCAGCACCAACTCAACGAGTTCCTGACTCTCGTTGCGCGGCAAACCGACCTTCCGGACTACCGCCTCGGCAAGGTCTGCACGCGTTAACGTCTTGCCTCCCATGGCATTTTGCCTCCCGCTCCGCTCACTTTTTTTCAATGCTACTTGCGGGCGAGGCGATCGTCAATCGAGAGCACATTTCAACTAGCTGAAATCAAAGAAAGAAACATGGCACGGTGCGATATATGCAACTGGGTGTTACCAGCGCGCCAGCACAGCACCCCAGGTAAAGCCGCCGCCCATGGCCTCCATGAGCACAAGCGAGCCTTCGTTAATGCGGTGGTCCTCAAACGCCTGGTTGAGGGCGAGGGGGATGGATGCGGCCGACGTATTGCCGTGGCGATCGAGCGTCACGATGATCTTCTCGGCCTGCACACCGAGCCTCTTCAGCACGCCGTCGAGGATGCGCTGATTGGCCTGGTGCGGCACGTAGAGATCGATCTCATCGGCGGCGTAACCGGTCATCACGAGCGTCTCCTCGATCACACCGGAGATCTTCTGCACGGCGTGACGGAACACCTCGCGACCGTTCATGCGCAGGTGGCCGACGGTCTGCGTGGAGCTCGGTCCGCCATCGACATAGAGCAGATCTTCGAAGCGGCCATCGGAACGGATGCGCGTGGCGAGTATGCCGCGATCCTCGCGCTCGCCGTGCTGGGGCTGCGCCTCGAGCACGACGGCGCCGGCGCCATCGCCGAACAGCACGCAGGTGGTGCGGTCCTCCCAATCGAGGATGCGCGAGAAGGTTTCCGCGCCAACGACAATCGCGCGCTTGAACTGCCCGGTCTTGAGAAAATTATCGGCGATCGTCAGCGCGTAGACGAAGCCGGAGCATACGGCCTGCACATCGAACGCGGCGCCCTTGGTGACACCGAGGCCCTGCTGGATGCGCACGGCCGTTGCGGGAAAGGTGCGGTCGGGCGTTGCGGTGGCGCAGATGACGAGATCGATATCGACGGGATCGATGCCGGCGCGAATGAGCGCCTGGCGCGCGGCCGCGATGCCGAGATCGGACGTCAGCTCACCGTCCGCTGCGATGTGGCGGGCCCGGATCCCCGTGCGCTCGACGATCCATTCGTCGCTGGTGTCGACCATCTTCGCCAAGTCGGCGTTGGTCAGAACACGCTTGGGAAGATAGGAACCGACACCGCGAAACACTGAACGGATGACTGCCACTGAGCTGCCTTGCTTCTTATGGTTTGTCCCAGCTTCGACGGGCCATCGCATGGGGCCGGAGGGCGGGCCCGGGCGCTGGCTGCGTCAGCCCGCGGCGGTCGCCTCGAGCTTGTGGTGAAATGCCGTCAGATCGGCGGCAAGCCGTGGAATGAGACGGCTCTGCGCCATCTCGTACGCGAGATCGACAGCGCTGGCAAAGCCCAGCGCATCGGCGCCCCCGTGACTCTTGACCGCGATACCATTGAGGCCAAGGAACATGCCGCCGTTGACGCGGCGAGGGTCCATTTTTTCCTTGAGAACGCGGAAGCCGCCGGACGCCAGCAGCGCGCCGAGCTTGGAAAGCAGCGTGCGCTTCATGGCCGCGCGGAGGTATTCACCAATCTGCTTGGCGGTGCCCTCGGCGGTCTTGAGTGCGATGTTGCCCGCGAAGCCTTCGACGACGACGACATCGACGACGCCCTGCCCGATCTGGTCGCCTTCGATGAAGCCGCGGTAATCGAGCGGCAGGTCGGCGGTGCTCTTCAGCCAGGAGTGCGCCTGACGCACTTCCTCGACGCCCTTGATCTCCTCTACGCCGACATTCAGCAGGCCAACGGTCGGGCGCTCGATGTGGAACAGTGCCCGCGCCATGGCGGCGCCCATCAACGCGAAGTGGCAAAGCTCGCGTGCCGATGCGCCGATGTTGGCGCCAACGTCGAGCACGATGCACTCGGCCTTCACCGTGGGCCAGATGGCGGCGATGGCCGGCCTTTCGATGCCGGCCATGGGGCGCAGAATGAGCTTCGACATGGCCATGAAGGCGCCCGTGTTGCCCGCCGACACCGCCACATCGGCGTCGCCCGCGCGCACGGCGTCGATCGCCAGCCACAGGCTCGAGCCTTTGCCCCGGCGCAGCGCCTGGCTCGGCTTGTCGCTCATGCCGACGGCGAGATCGGTGTGCACGATGCGCGACTTCGCGGCGAGCGCGGGCAGCTTATCCAGCTCCGCCCTGATCTGCGCTTCATTGCCATAGAAGATGTAGTTGAGCGCAGGATAGCGCTCCAACGACAGCGCTGCGCCCGGAACCACGACCGCGGGACCGTGGTCGCCGCCCATGGCGTCAAGCGCAATTGTCCGCGGCTGAGACATGCGCGGCTCGCCTCACAAATTATTCCCTGGTAGGACGCCGCGGAGAATATCGCGCCGGGCCACCCCTGAACTCGCGGAACATACTCTTTTGCAGATGCGAGACAACCGGATTCTCGCCCTATTCTGCCGCAGTCCCGCGGGCTGTGAACCGTTGCTCACCGCCCGTCCTTGAGTTTTTTCAGGGCATCGAAAGCGCTTGCGCCGCCGCCCGATGGCGGCGCGGGATCGCGTTCCTCGAACTCGGCACCGGGCTTGCGCGGATAAGGGTTAAGGCTGGCGGCGAGGGTTTCGAACACGATCCGCCCGGCGTCGATGCGCCCGTGCTCGATGGGCTCGATCTCGGCGGCCGAAAGCGCCTCCATCTCCTCCTCGCCCGTCTCCGGCATGCTGGCGGGTGGCCAATATTCGACGTCGAAATCTCCCTCGACGGCCTCCGAAACGGGCTCGAGCGTGACGACGCAGGGCTGGGTCACGCGGCCCTTCAGCCCGCCGGTGAGGCGATAGTGGCCCTTTCCGGTGGCGCGGATGGTGAACGTGGCCCTCAGGCTCTCGCAGGAGAGGATCTCGAGCTCGGCGGCGAGGGCTGCGCTCTCGCCGGGTGTAGCGGCGCGGGTTTCGCGCAGGCCCGTTTCGGGGATTTCCGTCGTGCGGTAGGACCAGTCGAGTGCGGGCGTCGTCATCGCGAAATCCCGGCGGAATTGGGCGGATCGGGAAAGCGTACGCTTTCGCCGGCGGGGCTTATCTCAGCCAGGGCGCGCGCGCCTTCGCGCACATAGGACGCAAGCGCGATGAGGCGCGCGTCCGGCTCAGCATCATCGGGGACATCGTGGATGTGGCGGGCGAGCACTGCGGCGAGCGGCGCATCGGCCGTCTCCGCCAGCCCGGCGCGATAATCCATCGAGCGATCGTAAAGACCTGCGGCGGCGCGGCGCACCTTCTTCGGAACGGAAAGATCGCCGGTCGCGAGCTCGCGCAGGGAATCGTCCATGTCCTCTATGAAGGCCTCGACCAGCATCCGGTCCAGAGGGGCACCCCGGTCGGGGGCACTCCGCAGGCGCTCCAAAACCAGAAAAAGGTGAAGCACCACCATTTCATAGCGGCCCACGGGCGTATCAGGCACACCCAGTGTTGCGTAGAATTCCGGACGGCGCGCCTGCGCCACGACGGCGCCATAAAGCTCGCCTGCCTTACGGCGGGTCTCGGCGCGCGTTCTGAGGGATTCCAGCATGGTGCCGGGCCTTTACGTGGATAAGAAAACCAATCGGGGGAACACGGCGCCGCTTTAGGCTCATGCCGTTGCAATCGTCCGGACCACAGGCTAAGCGCACTTTGCGCCACCATTCAATCCAGTCTCGGGAAGACATACCATAATGCGCCGAGAGATGAACGACCGCCAGCGCCGCACGGGCCTGTCGAGACTAGCGCAGCGCCCGCGTGGCAGGAGCGTGAAGGGGCTGAGTGCGAAGAGGCTGAGCGCGAAGAGTGTTGCCCTCGCCGCTCTCCTCGCCGGCGCGCTGGCGCTCGGCGCGTGCGATTCCAACATCATCAAGCACGGCGTGCAATTCCATGAAGGCGACCTGCAGCAGATCCAGCCGGGGATGAGCCAGGAGCAGGTGCGCATGAATCTCGGCACGCCGTCGACGACGGCGGTCGTCGGCACGAACCAGGCCTACTACTACATTTCCAGCACGGCGACGCAGACCTCGTTCATGCTGCCGACGGAGCAGGATCGCCAGGTCGTCGCCGTCTACTTCTCGGAAGCGGGAACGGTGGAGCGCGTCGCCAACTACGGCATGAAGGACGGCCGAGTCTTCGATTACGTCTCGCGCACGACACCGGCGCCTGGCGGCAAGGACGACGGCATCATCAAGCAGCTCTTCCGCAACCTCGGCACGAAGCAGATCTTCGGCGATTAAGGGCCTGCGCTGGATGAGCGCTGTGCATTCGCCTCGTCGTAGTGGATGTCGTCGCGATAGCCGTCGTAGGCCTTGGCGTATTCCATCACGCGCGCCACATCGGTGATGAACGCCTCGTCGTAGCCGGCGCGGCGGAGCAGGTGGAAGCCGACCTCCATGCCCGAGGCAATGCCGCCGCCGGTGATGATGCGGCCGCTGTCGACGACACGGACGCGCGAGATGCGGCACGCGGGGGCGATTTCGGCGAGGCGGTCGATCGGCACCTTGCCCATGTTCGACGCTTCGAGACGGTCGGGCTCTTTGCGGTTGGTGGCGGCTCGGCCGTCCAGCAGCCCCATGCGCGCGTAGATCCACGAGCCGGTGCACACCGAAACGAGCAGCGTCTTCTCAGGCAGTGCGCGGATGAACTCGTGCAGACGGGCGTTGTTCACCTCCTGGCGGGTGCCGAATCCTCCGGGAATGAGGAAGGCGTCCATATCTGGGCGATCCGCAAAGCTGTAGTTCGGCAGCACCGTGAAGCCCGCCTGGGCCTGGGTGGGGCGCATGCTTTCGGCGATGAAGAATGCATCGAGCTCCGGGTCGAAGCGGCGCGCCACCGAGAAGATGCCATAGGGCGCCGCGAAGTCGACGATCTCCAGATCTTTGCAGATGTAAATGCCTAAGCGAAAACCCGACTTGACCGCCATGACGAACCCCATATAGACAGACCTGTCTATATTGATAGACAGAGCTGTCTATCTTGGCAAGTCAATCGCACCGCAAGGATCGATATGCCGAAGACGAAAGCCAGCGCCCAAGCCGAAAGGCCCGCATCCGCGCGGGAGCGGATATTGGAGACCGCGCTGCGCCTTTTCTACGCCCACGGCACGCGCGGCGTTGGCATCGATCGCATCATCGCCGAATCCGGCGTCGCCAAGATGAGCTTCTACAATCACTTCCCCTCGAAGGCCGATCTCGTCGCCGCGTTTCTGGACGAACGGCACAGGCGCTGGATGGCGTGGTTCGAGACATCGCTGAAGGCGCACGCTGCGAAGCCGGGAGCCAATCTCGCGGGCGTCGCCGACGTGCTGCGCACCTGGTTTGCGGCGCCCGATTTTCACGGCTGCGCGTTCATCAACATCCTGGCGGAGACGGAGCGCACCTCGACGCGCGAGCGCACCATCGCGCGCGGCCATAAGGACGAGCTGCTGGCGTTGCTGGTCGAGCAGGCGCGCAAGGACGGCATCGCGCGCCCGGCGGAGGCGGGACGGCTGGCGCTGATCGTGGTCGACGGGGCGATCGTGCGCGCCGAGATGACGGGCGAGGGCGACAGGGTCGCGGCGGATGCGAAGGCGCTGCTGAAGGCGATCGCGAACCGGTGACTGCCGGCGCGGAAGGGCGCGGTTCCGCGCGGCGGCGCGCCGAAAGAAAAGGGCCCGGCGTGATGCCGGGCCCTTTCTCGTTCGTTCGTGAATTTAGCGGCCCGATCAGCCGGTCGCCGCCAGCACCGCGAGAAGCAGCAGCGCGACGATGTTGGTGATCTTGATCGCCGGGTTCACGGCGGGACCCGCCGTATCCTTATAGGGATCGCCGACAGTATCGCCGGTCACGGCGGCCTTGTGGGCTTCCGAGCCCTTGTTGTGCTTCACGCCGTCCTTGTCGACGAAGCCGTCCTCGATCGCCTTCTTGGCGTTGTCCCAGGCGCCGCCGCCCGAGGTCATCGAGATGGCGACGAAGAGGCCATTGACGATGACGCCCAGCAGCATCGCGCCGACCGCAGAGAACGCCGCGCTCTTGCCTGCAGCACCGCCGCCAGCGATGGCGTAGATGGCGAAGTAGAGCGCGATCGGCGACAGCACCGGCAGCAGCGAGGGGATGATCATCTCCTTGATCGCTGCGCGGGTCAGCAGGTCGACGGCCGCCGCATAGTCGGGGCGGTCCTTACCCTGCATGATGCCGGGCTTGGCTTTGAACTGGCGACGAACCTCCTGCACGATGGCGCTGCCGGCACGGCCGACGGCCGTCATGGCGATGCCACCGAAGAGGTAGGGGATGAGGCCGCCGAGCAGCAGTCCGACGACGACATAGGGGTTCGAGAGGGAGAAGTCGGGCTTCACGTCCTTGAAGTAGGCATAGCCCGTCGCACCCGCGCGGTTGGCCTCGTCGATGAAGTGCTGCAGGTCGTAGCTGTAGGCCGCGAACAGTACCAGCGCGCCGAGACCGGCCGAGCCGATGGCATAGCCCTTGGTGACGGCCTTCGTCGTATTGCCGACGGCATCGAGCGCGTCGGTGGAGCGGCGCACCTCTTTCGGCAGGCCGGACATCTCGGCAATGCCGCCGGCGTTGTCCGTCACCGGGCCGAAGGCGTCGAGCGCAACGACCATGCCGGCGAGGCCGAGCATCGTCGTCGTCGCGATCGCCGTGCCAAAGAGGCCGGCGATCGAATAGGTCGAGAGAATGCCGCCGACGATGACGATGGCGGGCAGCGCGGTCGACTCGAGCGAAACGGCGAGCCCCTGGATGACGTTCGTGCCGTGGCCGGTGACGGAGGCCTGGGCGATCGAACGGACCGGCTTGTAGCCGATACCGGTGTAGTACTCGGTGATCCAGATGATGAGGCCCGTCACCGCAAGACCGATGATGCCGCACATGAAGAGGTTGTAGCCCGTGATGGTCATGCCGGCAGCGGTGCCGACTTCGCCAAAGCCGCCGAGCACGTAGTGCGTTGCCGCCCACAGACCGCCGACCGAGAGCACCGCGCTCGCAAGGAAGCCGCGATAGAGGGCGCCCATGATCGAGTTGTTGGTGCCGAGCTTCACGAAGAAGGTGCCGATGATCGAGGTGACGATGCACGCCGCGCAGATCGCGAGCGGATAGATCATCAGGAGCTCGAGGTTCGGCTGGCCGGCGAAGAAGATCGAGCCCAGCACCATCGTCGCGACGACGGTCACGGCGTAGGTCTCGAAGAGGTCGGCCGCCATGCCGGCGCAGTCGCCGACGTTGTCGCCCACGTTATCGGCGATGGTCGCGGGGTTGCGCGGGTCATCCTCGGGGATACCCGCTTCGACCTTTCCGACGAGATCGCCGCCGACGTCAGCACCCTTGGTGAAGATGCCGCCGCCGAGACGGGCGAAGATGGAGATGAGCGAAGCACCGAAGCCCAGCGCGACGAGCGCGTCCGTGACGGTGCGCGAATCCGGGGCGTGGCCGAGGCCAGCGGTGAGGAAGAAGTAGTAGCCCGCGACGCCGAGCAGCGCCATGCCGGCAACCAGCATGCCCGTGACGGCGCCCGACTTGAAGGCGATATCGAGACCGCGGCCGAGCGAATGCGTGGCGGCCTGCGCGGTGCGTACGTTCGCGCGCACCGATACGTTCATGCCTACGTAACCGGCCAGTCCGGAAAGCACAGCGCCAATCAGGAAGCCGATGGCGACGAGGTAGCCGAGCAATACCCAGGCGAGCACGAAGATGACGGCGCCGACCATGGCGATCGTCGTATATTGGCGATTGAGATAAGCCTGCGCGCCCTCTCGGATGGCACCGGCAATTTCCTGCATCCTCGCCGTACCGGCATCAGCGCTCATCACCGATCGAATGGTGTACGCCGAGTACGCGAGCGCCAACACGCCGCAAGCGACGATCCCCCACAACACTTCCGTCATTTTTGGATCCCCTTTAGCGCCGGCAACGGGTGTTGCCAGCCCAGGCTTTCAATGCGCAATTCGCCGCGGACCATGCCAAAAGCGTGGACGCCTTGCAACACGGCAGAACCATTCTTACGCACTTGCTTAGCGGCGCCGGCGGGCCGCAAAAATGGCCATTTCCGCGCTTTTCGGACCCTCTCCTGCGCCTGTCCCTACCAAAGGCGTAAAGGGCGCTGACCGTCTGCGCCGCCGCCTCGGGTTGCATCGCCATGCTCCGCAACCGGGATCTCCACAGGTTATCCACAGCGGTGCGCCGAGGCCCGAAAATGGGCGAGTTGTCCTCGCGTGTGACACTCATGCGTCACAGCGAATCACTGCGATTGAAGATCAAGACCTAATTTTTTGCTTACAGACCCGATTGTTATGGTAGGGACAGCGCGACGTTGGACGTTCGGCCTCGCGCCGGGCGAAAACCTCGAACATGGAGGACAACGCCGTGCCAACCCTTCTGGTACAGAGCGAAGCGCGCTCGTGATGTTGAGCGCCGACCCGCGCAACCGTGGCCCTATCTGGGGTGAATTCACGCGCGCGCAACACCGGCAAGCCGTCAGCAATCTGGCGCGAGCCTTCCACCTGCCTCGCCCGCAGGCCAAGACTGCAATTTTGGTCATGCTGGGGGGGCTAACGCAATCCTTCGACGAGCAGACGCTGACGCGCGAGACGTTGGCAAAGCTGGTCGAGCTGCTCGGTAAAAACGACTACGAGCGGTTTCTCGAAACGCCCACACTGATGGGCGATCCGCAAACGCAGGCGATCGGCAACGAAGCGTTGACGACCCTCGTGGGGCCCCAGGCCAGCGCCCGTCTCGTGGGCCGCGCCGCCGCGGTGGCTGGCATCAGCCAGACGGTCGCCGAATACCTGTTGCCGGTCGTGGCAGCGATGTTCCTGGGTGCTCTCGCGGCGAAGACGCGCGGGCAGCTGGTGGCGCTGGCACGCAACGCGGAGGTCAATGGCGCGGCCGAGGCTGAGCCCGAGGTGGACGTTCCGGCAATTCAGCTTCCCGTCGGGCGCGGCAGCAGCGGCTTCTTCAATGGCTTCACGCTGACAACCGCCAGCAGCGGTCCAAATCCGGAGCGGGAAGCCCTCTATCGCGATCTCGCGGATCGCATTCGCGCGGGGGCGTCGGCCGATGGGGACGATCCGCTCGGGGCCACCCGGCGGATCATGGCCCAGGGCCTCGGTGTCCGCGCCCGGTATGCGCCGTGGCTGACGCGCCTGCAGCTGTGGAGCGCGTCGACGCTCCATTCGGCGGGCACGCAAGCGCATGAGCGGCTGCGCCGACTGCGCAACCGCCCACACGGCGATAATTAAACGGGGTAAGCCGTCCTATTTGCAGGGACGCGCTTCGACGTCACAGCTCCAGCCGGCCGATGCGCGCGAGCAGCCCATCTTCTTGCTCGCCGCACGGCTGAACCGCGCCCAGACGCTTCCGTATTCGAGATCGGTGAAGTCCTGCCAGGACGCGATCGCAGCACGCTGTGCGGCAGCCTTCGTGGCTTTGCCGTTGCTGCTGCCATAGTGCCAATGATCGGTCATGCACAGGCGGCCGCCTTCACGGCGCACCGCGTGCAATGCCGTTGCCAGTCCGGTTTCAGTGGCTGCCGAAACAATCGTCGGCATCGCCGCTACGATCACGGCCGTCGTCAGCCCCAGTATAGTCTTGGGCAACATCTTCACCCCCCAGGTGTGTAGAACCCTTGCCAGTTGTTGTGGGAGACTGACAGATTCCACTTGCATTCTCGATAGGTACCGTCAGCGCACGGCGGAAAATGCGCTCTTTGAGCGGCAATCCGGTCACAGGCCCGCGCATTCTCTGATGCCGATCAGAGGAGCGGTTCCTCGTAGACCCGTTTTCCTTCGGACATCAGGCCCTTGATGGCGGCTTCGCCGCTTCCATTCACTGCAATGACGGCGGAAATTTTCTTGTCGCGAACCATGTGTTCCAGCTCGCGGCCCGTGCCTTCGGGAACGAAGAAGCTCTCGATGCCGTAGCTCACCGAGACGACGGGTCCCCCGCCCGCGGAATCGGCCGAGGCGTAGACCACCTTCCCGCGGATGACGACATCGCCGGGCTCGATGCTGGCCGGGGGCTTGCTGGAGCCCGCAACCGCCTGCCATGCATCGTCGGCGCCCTTGCGCAGGGTGACGTAGAACGGCGAGCCGCGGTCGGGCACCTCCGTTCCCGGCGGGAGCGTGTAGCGCGAGATGTCATAGCCCAGGATCACGTAGTCGCCGCGGAAGAGACTGCGCGGGTCGACGGGGATCACGTCGAGCACCACTTCGCGGCCGTTAGCCAGCAGCGCGGCGCGATCCCAGATCATCCATCCGAGCACCGCCGCCTGTCCCAACGCGACGGCGATGATCGCAAGCCATAGGCTGCGGCGCGTCGGAGGGGACGCCCCTACGCTCGCGTTCTCGTTTGCAGCGGTCATGGCGCAACCTCGTTGGCGGGCTGCACGCGCGCGTGCAGGCGATAGGCGACATAGGCAAGCAGGATGACGATTGCGCCTGCGGAGAGGAAGAACAGCGAGGAGCCGAGAAGCGTACCGATCGTCTTGAAGTAAAGGCCAAGCACCTCGATCGAGAAGCCCATATACCCGAGCCAGAGCAACGCCTGGCTGCCTTCCTTGAGCCCGAGTGCAATGCCGCCGAGCACGAGCACGAGCGCGGCGATGGCCAGAAGGATGAAGGTGCTGAGCGGCGCCTCTTCGATGAACTGCAATGCGAAGAGACCCGCAAATGCGATGGTCATGCCGTAGGCGATAGCGGGTATCGACCAATCGGCAAAGCGCTGCTCGATCTGCGGGATAGCCAAGCCGGCACCGGCAATCAGCAAGCCGATGACAACGACGATGCTGTGGCCGGCGCCGTCGCTGGCAAAGAGCGTGTAGCCGAGGCTGATGATCCAGATGGCGAGTGCCACGGCGGCCAAGTGCAACCCGCCGATCCAGCGCTCGCTGGCAATCGCCGCGGCGACCGCACCCCAGCCGAGAAGGAACGGCCAGTGCGTGCCGCCCGTGAGCGACATCTCCCATCCGCTCCACAGGCACATCAACAGCATGGCGAGTGCAAGAGCGGGCCGCGAATGCAGCAGTATGCCCGCGGCGAGTGCGCCCACCGCCCAGGTCAGCACGGCGTCGGGCGGATTGCCCTCGATGTGGAACATCTGCGCGATGAGCATGATGCCGGCGCCGAAGATCGACACACCGGCGAGGACGGCGGCATGGGCAAATGCCGGATGCCGGCGCTCGAAGAGCACGCCGGCGATTCCATAGGACGCGAACAGGCCGCCGAAAATCAGCGCGAGGCGAAACACCCTCGGCATCTCGCTCCAATGGGCGGCGACGAAGCTCATGATGCCGAAGCCGATAAGCACAGCGCCGAGAATGCCGAGGGCGGAGGCGAGGTTGAGCCTGCCGCTTTCCGCCGTCGACAGGTCACGCCGGATCGCCGCTTCACCGTCGGCGCTCACCCAGCCCGCTTCGCGCCAGCGCGCGAGATCACGGTCGAGGCGCTTGGCGTAACGGGACATCGGGGCGTTTCCTGAAGGACGTGGGGATGGACGAGGTCGAAAAATCTTCCGGGCGGACGATACCCGCCCACCGGTTGCGAAACTATGTCCGGGATCCGCCAGGGAAGGCGTTTCGGCAGCGCACCGGGACTTGCAAGGAAGCTGATTCCAGCCGCCGGGGAGCGCCAATTTGCCCGCCGGGGAACGGTGACCGGCCGGGTGTTAAGCTTGTCCGATTGAGGGGAACGCCGGTTTCCTCTAGCCTGCCGCGCCATGCAGCATATGAAACCCATTCACGTCGTTGGCGGGGGCCTCGCCGGCTCCGAAGCCGCCTGGCAGATCGCCAGCGCGGGCGTGCCGGCCGTGCTCCACGAGATGCGGCCGGCGCGGATGACTGAAGCCCACCGCACCGAGGGGCTCGCCGAGCTCGTGTGCTCCAACTCGTTCCGGTCGGACGATTGGGAATACAACGCGGTTGGCCTGCTCCACGAGGAGATGCGCCGCGCCGGATCGCTCATCCTGGCTGCGGGCGATGTGCACAAGCTCCCTGCGGGCGGCGCGCTCGCCGTCGACCGCGACGGCTTCTCCGCAGAGGTGACGCAACGGCTCGCTGCCCATCCGCTCGTCACGGTCGAGCGCGGTGAGGTCTCGGGGCGGCCTCCTGCCGAATGGGAAAGCGTCGTCATCGCGACGGGGCCCCTCACCTCACCGGCCCTCAGCGCGGCGGTCGGCGAGCTGACCGGCGAGCGCGATCTTGCCTTCTTTGATGCCATCGCGCCGGTGATCCATCGCGAATCCATCGATACGTCGGTCGCATGGTTCCAGTCGCGCTACGGCAAGGCGGGCCCGGCGGGCACCGGCGCCGACTATCTCAACTGCCCGATGAACCGCGAGGAATACGAAGCCTTCATCGACGCGCTGCTCGCCGGCGAAAAGACGAGCTTTAAGGAATGGGAAGCCGCAACGCCGTACTTCGACGGCTGCCTGCCGATCGAGGTGATGGCCGAGCGCGGCCGCGACACGCTGCGCTATGGCCCCATGAAGCCCGTCGGCCTCGATGATCCGCGCACGGGACGCTGGCCCTACGCGGTGGTGCAGCTGCGCCAGGACAACGCTCTCGGCACGCTCTGGAACATGGTTGGGTTTCAGACCAAGCTGAAGCATGCCGAGCAGGTGCGCATCTTCCGCATGATCCCGGGCTTGCAGGAGGCGGAGTTCGCGCGCCTCGGCGGGCTCCATCGCAACACATTCCTCAACTCGCCGAAGCTGCTCGATGGCGCGCTGCGGCTGAAGGCGATGCCGCGCCTGCGTTTTGCTGGGCAGATCACGGGGGTCGAGGGCTACGTCGAAAGCGCCGCCATCGGCCTGCTCGCCGGGCGGTTCGCCGCCGCCGAGCGGCTGGGCCGCGTTTGCCCGCCGCCACCGCCGACGACGGCGCTCGGCGCCCTCATCGGCCACATCACGGGCGGGCATCTTTCCGCCGACGGTGAAGATGGCGGCTCGCGCTCGTTCCAGCCGATGAACATCAACTATGGCCTCTTGCCCGACATGGAGGCGCCGCTCACGGACGCCAACGGCAAGCGCTTCAAGGCGAAGGAGCGCGGGCGGGCACGCAAGCGCGCCATGAGCCTGCGCGCACTCGCCGACATCGGCCACTGGCTCAACGCAAACGCGCCGGCGGCGGCTGCCGAGTGAGCACGGAGCCGGTTGCGTCCGGCATGCGTCCGCGCGGAAAACCGGTGCCCACTTTTCCGGAAGCACTTTAGTCGTTGGCTAGACCGATAATCGATGCGTCGGACGGATAGGGTCCGAAGCGATCATGGTCTATTGCAAGCCGAGCTCGCCCGACATCGCTGCACCGTCCTGGGCCGGCAGGTTCACCGCCGGCAAGGGCCGGCCCGGCCCCTCTCCATATTTCGCCAGCACGCCGCGGGCCTTGTGCACGACGGCATCGGCGATCGCGGCCTGGCCTTCCGCCGTGGGATGGAACGCGCCGGAATAGGTCGAGGCCAGCAGGAGCTGGAACCAGGCGAAGGCATCGAGCTTCAGCACCTTCTGCAGCAGCGATGCTGCAACGTGGAAGTTGCCGGTCATGAAGGCGTCGTTCGGCGTGCGGAACCAGCGCTGGCGCGGCGCGTAGGCTTTGAAGTCAGCCGGGTTGTACGGGCGCCAGCCCTCGGCGGTTTTGCGCGGCAGACGCAGATCGTCGGCGATGTTCGCGCCGTCGTAGGTCGTGCCCGCGCAGATGCCACGGCCGAGGAACTCGCGCCGGTGCGCATCGACGAACGTCCATTGGTAATGCTCCGCCGCGTCCTTCATCGCGCCGTTGAGCTTGTCGGCGATCCAGGTGCCGACGCGCAGCTTCGTCTCGCTGAGGGCGAAGTCCGGCAGCACGTCCATGCCCGCAACGCCATCGGGGCACGTGCTGGTGCCATCGCCCTGCAGGGCAAGCCCCGGATAGGCCGTGAGCAGAACGCGATCCGACTGCTCCCACGGGATGTGCAGCAGATAGTGGATGGCGCGATTGAGCGACTTGTAACGCAGGATGAGCGCCTCGAGACCGAGGCTCGCGTCGTCGAGATCGTGCACCTGGCCGAACCAGCCGCCGAGCTTGCGGAGCGTCGATTCATCGTCCAGCACCGCGTTGGCGAGCAGGCGCGAGAAGCCCACGTCGTTGCCGCCGACGGAGACCAGCATCAGGTCGATCTTGCGTGCGTTGATGGGATCGCACTTGCGCAGCACGAGACCGCCCTTCAGCTCGGCGATGGTGCCGTGCATGTGATAGGCCTCGGGCAGATCCTGCATCGGCGCCTCGTGCGTGTCGCACTGCGCCGTCGCAATCGCGGAGATCTGCGACATGTCCGTGGGGTTCGGCACCCACTCGTTGCCCGCATAGCTGAGGAACAGACCGTACGTCACCTCCGAGCCCGAGCACGCGACGCCGACATAGGTGACGGCGCGGTGGTCGTCCTCGACGGAGAGCTGCAGCGCGGCGCGCAACTGATGGGAATAGAGCGAGCGGTGGCAGCCCTGATCGGACCAGCGGGCGTTCTCCTCGATGAAGGCCTTGTCGCCGATCTGCTTCCACGGGCCGATGCGCGCCGGATAGCCGCCGAGATCGGAGCCAGCGCGGGATCCGTAGTCGGCGGCGCGGTCGCGGGAGAAGCGCACGGGCACATCGGGATTGCCCTCGCCGGAGGCGAAGCTGTCGCCCATGCCGACGATGAGCAGGTCGCGGACCTGCACATCCTGCGTCGCCACCTCGCGGCCGCCGATCTCGACGCTCACGGTGGCGCCGGCTGGATAGGGAATATCGAAGCGTACCTCCTCGCTGCACGGCTGCGTGACCGCATCGCCGCGCACAGGCCCTCCGCGCGGCGCGGTGAGCCAGGTGCAACTGAGGCCGCTCGCCTCGTCGACATTGTCGATACGGAGGATGACGCGGTGCGAGGTGGGGTTGATGTAGCTCTTGCCGTCCTTGCAGGAGAAGCGGTTGGTGCGCGCATTCCAGCAGGTGTCGCGGAACATCGTTTCCGCCCAGCCGTTCTCGTGGCGCGAGGCCAGCGCCTGCTCGGCCGCGAGGATAGGGCGCTGAAGCTGGTCGGCGGGCGGCAGCGCAAGGAAGGTTGCGCGGTGTACCTCCGTGTCGGAGGTATCGGAAAAGAAGCGGAAGGAATTTTCGACACGCCAGGAGATCTGCGGCAGCGGCAACGGCGCGACCTGCGCCAGGGCTGACGTGCCCAGCGCCGCAATGCACACGAGCAGCGCCATTGCCCGGGCTGCTGTTCGCGACATCAGCGTCATCTCCTTGCCCTTCGTGGACCTAAAGCAACATCGCATTTCTTCGAAGCGCGATGCGGCCTAAGCATTCCGTTTGCGTGCTTCTTATCGGAAAACCGGTGCCCACTTTTCCGGAAGCACTCTCCTTCCATCGTGCTTCTTATCGGAAAACCGGTGCCCACTTTTCCGGAAGCACTCTCTTTCCATCGTGCTTCTTATCGGAAAACCGGTGCCCACTTTTCCGGAAGCACTTTCGTCTTTCGATCCGACCGATGATCACGCTTCGGACGGATAGGGCCCGAAGCGGTCTAGAGCCGGCCGCGCTTGCGCGCCCAGAAGATCCGCCATACGCGTGACAGCGGTAAGATCGCGGCTTCCCGGGAAGCGACTTCGGCACCGAGCTTCTCCAAAGCCGCCAAATAGGGCTCCACGAGGGCAACCGGTAGCACGGCCGTGACCACATATGCAGGGGCGGTGCGGTTTGCATTGCGTGCTTTGGCGAGCCATTCGCGGGCCTCCGCCATTACCGGCTGCAACGCCGGTTGCCAGCCGGCAACCGCTCCATCGCCGAAAGGACTACGTCCCAGGGCGCATAATGCGGGCAGAGCGCGCAGCAATTGCACGCGCCCGTAGGCTTGGCCCGCCGCCGTGATAAGCGCCTCTCCCGCGGCGACCTCATCGCCGCTTCGCGGTGACGTTGTCTGTGCGAGCCGGAGCGCCGCCAGACGAAACGCCGCACCTTGAGCTGCGTCCGCAAAGTCCGACACCGCGGCAGCATCGGCCAGCGCGCCGGGGTAGAGCAGGCCGCTATAGGCATCGATGATGGCGACGAGGTCGGCCACGGGCAGGCCGGCGCGGAGCGTCATGGCACGCACCGCGTCCGCTAGCGGCGCGCCGGTGTCGAACGCGGGCGCGAAAGCTTCGAGCGCATCGCGCCACCACTGCAATCTGATCTCGCCGATTGCGGGCTCGCGCACGGTAAAGGCGATGCGCGCGATCTCCCCATGGAAGGCGGCAAGGGTCAACAGGTCGGCACGCGCATCGGCGGGCGAGAGGAGCGCGGCGAGGTAGCGGTCATAGTCGAGGTCGCGCGCCTCGGTCCGTACTATGGCTGCCGAACCGGGGGCTGCCGAACCGGGCCGGGCCGCCTCATCCATGCCTTCGCCCTCGGGGCGCATCGCGATCAACCTGCTGTGTTCAATCGACGGCGATCAGCGCTGCAGCGAAATCCCGTCCCTCCGCCAGCAGCACGTTATACGTGCGTGCCGCAGCGCCGGTGCTCATGGGCTCGAGCCCAATGCCGGCTTCGGCGAAGATACGCTTGATAGGCGCGGGGGGCGAATGGTGCTCGACACCGGTCCCGAGCAGCACGAACGTGCCGCGCGCCATCTCGGTGAAAATACGCGTGCAGCTTTCGGGGGTGAGCTGGGCGAGATCAGCCACGTCCCAGCCGTAGATGCCGCTCGGCACGATGAGCAGCGATCCGCGGTGGCTCATGTCGGCAAAGCGGAACCCACCGTTGCCATAGGCATCGATGGGTGCGCGGCCAGGAAATTGCGCTCGACCAGTCATTGCTGGACGGAGCAGCAGGTCAGGCCCGCCGCCCCGCCTTGTTCGTGGCCGCCAATGCGCCCGCAGCCGGCACCTTCGTGGCGGCGCTGCCGCCGCCGGAGGTTTCCTTGCTGGCAGCCGCCGCTGCCGTGTGCACGCCGACGCCCTCGCGCTTCACGCCGAGGTAGCCGAGCAGCGGCGCGGCAATGAACATCGACGAATAGGTGCCGATGACGATGCCGAAGAGCATGGCGAACGAGAAGTTGCGGATCACCTCGCCGCCGAAAACGAGAAGCGCGATGATGCCCACGATGGTGGTGAGACCGGTGAGGATCGTGCGCGAGAGCGTCTCGTTGATCGAAAGGTTCAGAAGCTCCGTCAGATCCATGCGCTTATATTTGCGCAGGTTTTCTCGGATGCGGTCGGAAACCACGACGCTGTCGTTGACGGAGTAGCCGAGAATTGTGAGCAGCGCGGCGACGATCGACAGGTCGAATTCGAGCTGAAAGGCCGCGAAGACACCCACCGTCACGAGCACGTCGTGCAAGAGGGAAATCACGCAGCCGGCCGCGAACTGCCATTCGAAGCGGAACCAGACGTAGGCTGAGATGGCGAGCAGCGAGGCGATGACGGCGATGACGCCGGTGCGACGCAACTCGCTCGACACGGCGGCGCCGACCACCTCGATGCGCCGCTGGGTGTATTCCGGCCCGAGCGTATCGATGACCTTCTTCATCGCCTGCTGCTGGGCGATCTCGTCTCCAGCCTGCTGCTCGACGCGGATCAGGACATCCGAGTCGCTGCCGAAGCTCTGGATCTGCACGCTGCCTATGCCCAGCGCGTTGAGCTTCTGGCGCATGTCGGCGAGATCGGCGGGGCCGTTCTTGTGCTGCACCTCGATGAGCGAACCGCCCTTGAAGTCGACGCCGTAATTCAGGCCAACGACGAAGTAGAGGCCGAGCGACACCGCCATACAGATGATGGAGATGATGAGGCAAAGGCCCTTATAGCGCATGAAGGGCACCCGCATGTTGTGCGGGAAGAAGTCAAAGCCTTTGAAGTCTGGAACGGGGAAGAACATGGCTTGCCTCTCTAGACCGGCACTTCGAGTATGCGGGCTTTGCCCTTGCTCTTGATCCACAAGAACACCAGCAGACGGGTAACGGTGACGGCAGCGAAGATCGAGGTGAGGATACCGATCGTCAGCGTGACGGCGAACCCGCGGATGGGACCCGAACCGAGCCAGAACATGATGATTGCGGCGGCCAGCGTCGTCAGCTGGCTGTCGAGAATGGTGATCCAGGCGCGCTGGAAGCCCTGATCGATCGCGGCGATCGCCGACTTGCCGGCACGCAACTCCTCGCGCATGCGCTCATAGATAAGCACGTTCGCATCGACGGCCATGCCGATCGTCAGCACGAAGCCGGCGATGCCGGGCAGCGTGAGCGTGGTGCCGAGCATCGTCATCAACGCGACGATCAGGAAGCCGTGAACGATGAGGCCCATGACGGCGAAGATGCCGAAGGTGCCGTAGGCGCTGATGGTGAGGATGGCCGTCGAAAGGCAGCCTACGATGCCGGCGAGCTTACCGGCCTCGATGGAATCGGCGCCGAGAGAAGGACCGACGGTGCGCTCTTCCACGATGGTCAGCTTCGCCGGCAGGGCGCCGGACCGGAGCTGCACGGCGAGCGTGTTGGCGCTCTCTACGGTGAAGCTGCCCGAGATCTGCCCCGATCCGCCGAGGATCGGCTCACGGATCACAGGGGCGGAGAGCACCTTGTTGTCGAGCACGATCGCGAACGGGTGGCCGACGTTGTCCTTCGAGAAGTTGCCGAACTTGCGCGCACCGGACTGGTTGAAGCGGAACGAGATGATCGGCTCGTTGGTGCGCTGGTCGAAGCCGGGCTGCGCGTCCACCAGATCCTCGCCGGAGACGACCGGGGATTCGCGGAGCAGATAGTTGCGGCCGCCCTCACCCTCGCCGCTGGGGTAGACCTTGTAGCCGACGGGGGCGCGGGTCTGGCTGGCTTCCTCGGCGGTGATGTCCGGGTGGACGGCGTGGAAGGTGAGCTTCGCCGTCTGGCCGATCAGATCCTTAAGCTGCTTGGTGTCCTGCAGGCCGGGGAACTGCACGAGGATGCGGTCGGAGCCCTGGCGGACGACGGTCGATTCTGCCGTACCCATCGCGTTGACGCGGCGGTTGACCGTCTCGATGGCTGCGCTCACCGCGCTCGAAACGCGATGCTGGATGCCCTGGGGGGTCGGCGCCAGGTTGATGGTGTCGGCGCCCGAGGTCGTCACGGAGATATCGTTGCCGCCACTGCCCAGGATCGCGTTGCCGATGGGCATGATGAGCTTGTCGAGCGCGGCCTTCGCCTTCGACAGCTCCTCGGGCTTGGTCACCTTCACCTGAACCGAGTTGCCGATGATGCCGAGACCGGTGAAGCCGATCTTCGCATCGCGGAGCTGCTTGCGCGTGTCGTCGCGCAGGGTGCCCAGCCAGTCCTTCTGGAGCTCGTTGGTGTCGAGGGCGAGAAGCAGATGCGCGCCACCCTGAAGGTCAAGGCCGAGCGGCAGCTGCCGGTGCGGCAGCCAGCTCGGCCAAGCGTCCACCGTCTCCTTGGAGAAGAAGTTCGGCAGCGTGACGAGCACGCCGGCCAAACAGGTCAGGACGATGGCGATGATCTTCCAGCGTTCGAAATGCAGCATCTGTCAACCGATCTCGTTTGCGATGGGGCGCGGGCGCGCGTCTTACGTCGTCTCTTTTGCGGCGGCGTCACCTTTGCCGCGCACATCCATCAGCGTAGACTTCAAAACGCGTACGCGCATGCTATCGGATAGCTCGACCTCGACCTCGTCGGAGGTGTCGGACGCCTTGATCACCTTGCCGACGAAGCCGCCGGAGGTGATGACCGTGTCGCCGCGACGCACCTGGGAAATCATGTCACGATGGGCCTTGGCGCGCTGCTGCTGGGGGCGAATGACCAGGAAATAGAAGATCACGATCATGATCAGCATGGGAACCAGCAGGCCCATAAACTGGTCGCTGCCGCCGGCCGCCTGGGCATATGCTGGCGTTATGAACATCCGTTGCGTCCCCTATGCCGATATCGGGCAACAGCCTGCCTCATCCGCGTGAACGCAGATGGGCGCGTCTGCCCTGTGAGAAAAGTGCCGCGACTATAATGTCCGGCTGCGCCTTTGCAACACAGTGACCCATGGTGCGATGCCACACAATTGGCTTACTGCTTGGCGGCGCTATAGAAGCACCCGCCCTGCTCCGGCAAGCAAAAAGCGCACCCAGCCTGCAAAATACGAGACTTGATGATGAACGATGAAGCTGCCCTGTCGCAACGCCTCGACCGCCTCGCAACGGCCCTCGAACGCCTCGCCGGCCCCGAGCCCGTGCCCGCCGATTTCGAGGCTGCGGACGCTTTCGTATGGTCGGCGGAGGCAAAGGGCTTCGAGCCAGTGGCGAAGGTGAACCGGGTTCCCCTCGGCCTCTTGAAGGGACTCGGCGGGGTCGCCCCGCAGCTTATTGCCAATACGGAGCAGTTCGCCCGCGGGCTGCCTGCCAATAACGCGCTTCTGTGGGGCGCACGGGGCATGGGCAAATCGTCCCTCGTCAAAGCAGCGCATGCTGACGTGTGCCAGCGCCTGGCGGACGAGCTGGCCGCCGCCGGCACGGGCCTCAAGCTGGTCGAGATCCACCGGGAGGATATCGACACCCTCCCCCGCTGCCTCGCCGCCCTGGGGGCGAGCCGTCACCGGTTCATCGTCTTTTGCGACGATCTCTCCTTCGATCACGACGACACCAGCTACAAATCGCTGAAGGCGGTGCTGGAGGGCGGCGTCGAGGGGCGGCCGGAGAACGTCATATTCTACGCGACGTCCAACCGGCGGCATCTGATGCCGCGCGATATGATGGACAACGAGCGCTCGACGGCGATCAACCCGTCCGAGGCCGTGGAGGAGAAGGTCTCGCTTTCAGACCGCTTCGGCCTCTGGCTCGGCTTCCACAACTGCGGGCAGGACGCCTATCTCGACATGGTCCGGGGCTATGCCAGGCACTTCAAGCTGGCGATCTCGGACGAGGAGCTCGTGCGCGAGGCGCTCGAATGGAGCATCACGCGCGGCGGACGCTCGGGACGCGTCGCCTGGCAGTTCACGCAGAACCTTGCCGGTAAGTTGGGCCAGCGCCTCGACGGGTGAGGCGGTCTTGCTTTCCGCGGGATCGTGCCGACGGCGGGAAGCGAGCTTGACACCTTGAGCTGGAGCCGGTTGCGTGCGCTCAGCGTTCGCAACACGGCGTTCGCCAACCTGGGGGGCCCAATGCGTCCGATCTCGCTCTACGCAGCCGTCATCGCCGCTGGCGCTACCGGTCTCGTCGCGTCTGCCTTGATTGCGACGGCCTCAGCGGCTGACGCGCCGCCGTTCATCGGCACGTGGTCACTCGATCCGGCCGATTGCAGCGCTGGCCAGGAAAGCGAGAACGCGCCGCTCGTCATCGGCAAAGAGCGCTACGACCAGCACGAGAGCCACTGTGCGTTCAAGTCGGTGGAAAATGAGAACGGCGACTGGAAGATCGCCGCCGACTGCACGGTGGAGGGCAGCTCCGTTCCCTACGACTTCACGCTGACGGTATCCGGCGATACGCTCACCTTCACCGATACGGGCGGCCCGCGCGACTTCCTGCGCTGCAAATAGCGCAGAGCGCGTTAGCCGGCGGCCGCGCCGTTGCGGCTGCGGCGTCCCCAGCGAACGAGCTCGGCAATCGCCCACACGGCGACGAGAAGAATAAGCGCGGGTACGGTGAAGAACAGGGCGTAGCCCTGCATGGCAATGACATAGAGGGCTCCACCGATATCGTAGCCGGCAACGGGACAAGGCCGCCGAGCGACGAGATCGAACTCGCACCCAGCAATGCCGGCGACCAGCTCCGCTGCGATCATGCATGCGAGCGGCAATACACATAGCCCGACCAGAACGAGCATCACGCGGCGAAAATTCTTCATGGAGGGCCGTCCTTTATCAAGGTGCGACGACAATACCGCACGGCGATAGAGGAAGCGCTCCATGTGCGGGACGTATTTTCGTCAAATACGCTGGAACCGCGTCACCAGCCGTTCTCATATGTCTGCTTGCGTCGGCGGCATCAGCAACCGGGATTTGCAGCCATGACGCACAAAACCGAGAAATGGTCGAAGGAAGTCACCGAGCACGAACATTCGCACGCGCTGCCGCCAGGTCTCTTCAAATCGGCGGACCCCGATGTCATCGCCGCCGCGCTTCAACGGTCGGCGGAAGAGCCCGAGCGCCACTCGAGCGATCCCTATCGCACGGCGATGTCGATGCTCGATTTTTACATCAACCGCGCGGGAAAGAACCTCAGCGAGACGGAGCGCGAAGCGCTCGAGCAGGCGAAGATCGCACTGCGCCAGCGCTTCGGCCGAACCGACGCCTGATGCGACATCGGTGATCGCCAGATACGACGGCACTCGCCGACTTCGCGCGTGAGAGACGCCTAATGCCGGACGGCTACGTTGACGGTCTGCGCCGCGCCGGACGTGGCGCCCGCGCGGTCGGCAACGACGACGGCGAAACTCGCGCTCGGCCCCGCCGTGCCATCGTGCCGGAACATCACCGCGCCGCGCTCCAGATCAGCTTGCGTGAAGTTTGCGACCGGCTGAGCTGGATCGGAGGCAAGCACGACGAAACCGTTCGTCACCTCCGAGACGCTGAAGACGAGATGGTCGGCGCTGTCGTCGGGATCGAGGGCCGAGAGATCCTGCAACGTGATGCGCGTCGCCATTCCGCGATCGACGGACAGATCGAGGTCGCCGGAAATGGACGGCGGGATGTTGCGCAATTCGGCCGTGAGCGTGCCCCCCATCTCCATGCCGAGCTTGCCGTACTTGATGTTGCCCGCCACCTCGCCGGTACTGCGGATGCTCATGACCTCGCGGACGAAAATATCGCCCTGCAGGTCGCCGCGAACCTCGGCCGTTCCGGCCTTGATGCGGCCGTAGCACCGTCCGCCGGGCTGTACGACGAGGTTGTCGGCAACGATGTCGCCCTCGACGTAGCCGAACACCTCGAGGCGCCCCGCGTTGCGGATCTCTCCCTTGAGAACGGTGTCTTCCCGGATGATGAGTACGCGGGACTGTTCTTCCACGGCCGACCTATCTGCGATGCGCCCTGATCCGATACGGGCCCACGAATAAGCCAGCTCAATGACAAGTCAGAGCGCGAACGGTCCACGAGGTAAATGGCGATCAGCAAAGTATCGGCGGCGTCACCGCAACCCTGCGGACACACCCGCCGACAATCCACAGCGTGCGGAACGTGGTCGCCTTGAGATTGGACGTCCCGCGGAGCAGCTTACGGCGATGCCAGCCACAGGGCTGACCATGTGGTCTAGGAGGGACGTCCCCATGTTCAAGTATTCGCTCGCCGCCGTCGCTGCCGGTCTCCTCTCGCTCGCGCCCATCGCCGCATCCGCGGCGCCTGCCGTTCCCGCCGGAGCCAAGGACTGCCGCGGATTCCGCGCCGTCGGCAGCGGCCTCACCGAAAGCATCGCCACGCTGATGGCCACGCAAGGGGCCGTCAATCTCGCCTCGAACCGTGGCTTCACGGTGATCGGCGACGCCAAGCTGGAAAAGTGCACCTCGGGCGGCATTTTCGGTGTCGAGTGCTCGGCGAGGTCCTACGCGTGCCGCCTGCCGCAGTAGTCACGGCGCTCACCAGTCCTTCCAGGCCTTGACTGCCCGGATGCATCCGCGTCCGGGCGTTGTGCTGCGCTTCCCAACGGCAGGAATTTCGGAAGCCCGCCGGCGGACTGAGGACTGTGGACGGATTGCAGCGTGCTCCGACCGCCGAGCAAATAATTCATTGGAATGTCTGGAAAAATTCGCACCTAGCAAAAAAACGTATTTATTAACAATAAATCAGTTGAATGTGGCAATAGCGCCACATAACTTGAAGTCGTCCGTGTAAGTACAGAGCACTGCCGCCGCCATGCTCAAGTTATCGGAATATCCCGTCGCCCTGCCGCATCCGGCTGAAGCCCAGTCGCATGTCGATGTGAGCCCGATCAATCGGCTCCTCAGCGCCGGCGAAGTCGTCTTTCGCCAGGGCGATGCGCGGGACCACGTCTACCGGGTCGAAAGGGGCACGGTGTGCCTTTACCGGCAGGACGCGCAGGGCGTGCGCGAGGTGATCGAGCACGCGTCACCCGGCGATTATGTCGGCCTCGGCTATCTCGATCACCACGTCTGCAGCGCGGCTGCGACCAGCGAGGCCGTGCTGAGCTGCTATCCGCGCCCGCATCTCGTCCCTGCGCTCACCCACTCGCCAACCTCGCGCGTCAAAACCGCGATGGACCCGGAGATCGCGTTCTCGCGCGGAGAGGAAGCACGCACCGAGCAAGCCGATCCCATCACGCGCGCGGCGGCGCTGTTCGTGACGCTATCGCGTTGTAACGCCTACGAGGGGCGCGATCCCACGCTCATCGCCGACTCCCTGACCTGCGGATTGGTTGCGGACTATCTCGACATGAGCGTCGACGATCTGGCCCGGGTGCTGAAAGCGCTCGAGGCGCACGACCTCGTGGAGAACGCTGCGGGCGGCCTGCGTCTCAAGGACCTCGACGCATTGGAGAAGCTTGCCGAGGGCAGCGGACGCGACGGCAGCGCGCCGCTATAGTCGCGCCGGACAACAGGCCAATACGACCGGCCACCGCGACGGAACCCATCATGACAGCATCACGCGGCAGCGACGCCGAACCCGCGCCGGGCCGCACCGGCACGGCAACCGTATTCGTCACCGAAGCACAGTCGGCGCCCGTGCTGGGCAGCGGCCGCGCGCCCGTTTTCGCCACCCCCGCGATGGTGGCGCTGATCGAAGCGGCGGCGGTCGATTGCGTGGAAAGCGTCCTCGCGGAGGGACAGGAGACGCTGGGCATTCACATCGACGTGGAGCACATCGCGGCGACGCCCATCGGCATGCAGGTGACGGCCCATGCCGCGCTCGTTGCCCGCGACGGCCGCAAGCTCACATTCGCTGTCGAAGCGCGGGACGAGCGCGAGTTGATCGGCCGTGGAAAGCATACGCGCATCATCGTCGACAGTGCCCGCTTTCGCGCCAAGACACAGGCGAAATTGCAGCCCAAAGCCTGAAGCGGACTACCGATGCGCGTCACATCCTCCATGAAACCACCACACCCCCGGCGAAATGTGGACCGGGGAAGATAAAGCGCTTGCAACGCCGTGCGCAGCGCGCCCAAATCTGCGAACGCCGCAAAGGAATCAAGCAATAACTTGCGGAGCAAGATCGGGGAGGTCTCAATGCGCACGATTGTGACGAAGGCTTTGATGACGGCGGCGCTTTGCTGTCCGCTGGCAATTCAGGCGTACGCGCAGGATGCGCAGGAGGAGCCGCAGATGGGCCCCGCCGCGCCCGCGGTTCAGAAGGCGGAGTGTCCCGGCAATCCGAACCCGCTCGGCGTTGCGCGCACCGTCGAGATCGACACCACGGGCGGGCCGGGCTTCGGCTTCCAGCACTACAAGATGTACGACTTCCTGAACCCGAAGGAGGTCGTGCTGACCTTCGACGACGGTCCGCTGCCGAATCGCACCACCGCGGTGCTGGCGGCGCTCAACGCGGAGTGCACGAAGGCGATCTTCTTCTCGGTCGGCAAGGTGGCGGCCGGCTATCCCGACATCCTGCACGACGTCGCCAAGTCCGGCCACACCGTCGGCACCCACACCATGGGCCACAAAGACCTGTCGAAGATGCCGATCGACAAGGCCAAAGAAGAAATCGAGAAGGCGATCAGCGTCGTGCACCGCGCTGTCAACGGGCCGACGGCACCGTTCTTCCGCTTCCCGTACCTGCGGCACTCGCCCGAGACGCTGAAGTACCTCGCCGACCGCAACGTGGCGGTTTTCTCCGCCGACATCGACAGCCTCGACTTCAAGGGCGGCAAGGCGGACGCCCTCGTCAAGCGCATCATGGCGGCGCTGGAAAAGCGCGGCAAAGGCATCATCCTGATGCACGACATCCAGCCCCATACCGCGGCGGCGATGCCCGAGCTCCTGAAGCAGCTTAAGGCTGGCGGGTTCAAGGTCGTGCATATGACACCGAAAGACCCTATCCAGACGCTCCCTGAATACGACGAGATGATCGCCAAGGACATGAAGGGCATGCCGACGGCGCTCACGGATCGGCCGATGGAATCGGTCGTGAAGACGATCGGTCAATAATCGGCCACACCGCTTTGGTCGGACGCACTCAGCGGCGAATGGCGCCGCTGGGTTCCACAGTGCGATGGGCTAGGGCTGGTGCTATGCTTAATGCAATCCTTTCCGGTCTGACCGCGGCGGCCTTCGTGCTGCTCGCCTCGGTGCCGGCTTCCGCGACCGTCTGCGTCGCCGACGATTTTGCGGCCGCGGTTGATCGCTCCGGTGCGTCCCTGCGCGCTTTCAACGGGGAGGTGCTTCCCCAACTGCAGGACAAGCTGAAACAGCTCAAAGCTCAGCGGGGCTGGAACGACGCCGACGGCGAAGAGCGGGCCATGGCGCTGGTGCGCGACGAGCGCACGGCCAAGCTCGACACGGAGGCCGAGGATCTGATCGTCAAGATCGATACCCTCGGCCGCGTGCCCGAAAAGGGTCTGCCCGATTGCAGCAAGCTGACGGAGCTGGAGGCCGCGGGCGTCGAGCTGCTGGCGGTCATGAAGGCGAAGTCGAAATATACGTTCGCCAAGCTCGATGCCGCGCTCGCCGCGGGCGGCAAGCCGGTGGCGCAAGGCCAAGCCGGCGGTGCGCCTCCTGCAGCGGTCGCCAAGGCGGATCAGACGCCGCCCAAGCCGGTCTCGAAGTCGAAGGCGCAGAGCTGGTCGGCGCAGACGAAGGCCGAGCCGCGGCCGCATTCGGCCGGGGACAAGCCGGCCGATACCGGTGTGCCCACGATGGAGCCGGGCCCCTCGGTTGCGATGCTGGAGCCAGTGCCCGCCGACGAGCCTGGCTATACCATCGATGAGATTCGCGAAATCTCGCGCGGATTCTTCGGCACCATCTCAACGGAGCTCGGCAGCGTCATCGAGTACGCGTTCTCGAACGCCGGGCGCCCGGACGGCTATGTGCTCGGCACGGAGGGCGGCGGGGCGTTCCTCGCCGGGCTGCGCTACGGCACCGGCACGCTCTATATGCGCGCGGGCGGTAGCAGCAAGATCTATTGGCACGGGCCCTCCATCGGCACCGATGTCGGCGCGGCCGGCTCGCGCACGATGTTCCTCATCTACCGGATGCACCAACCCGCTGATCTCTATCGCCAGTTCACCGGGGTGGACGGCTCCGCCTACTTCATCGGCGGCGTCGGCATCACGTTCCTCAAGGGCGGGCCGGTGATGATGGCGCCGATCCGCACGGGGCTCGGGTTCCGGCTCGGCGCGAACATCGGCTACATCCGCTTCACGCCGCGGCCGACGTGGAATCCATTCTAGAGCCGTTCCGGTTTGGGTGGAAACGCAGGACGGCTCTAGCTGATTGTTTGGTCGTGCTTCTTATCGGAAAACCGGTGCCCACTTTTCCGGAAGCACTCTTCTTTGTCGTGCTTCTTATCGGAAAACCGGTTCCCACTTTTCCGGAAGCACTCTTCTTTGCCGTGCTTCTTATCGGAAAACCGGTGCCCACTTTTCCGGAAGCACTCTAGCCGATGCCTTTGATGGGCAGCGGCGTGGACGCGGCTTGGATTTGTGGCTGTCCGCGTCGGGCTGGCGCGGCGAACCCTATGGCGCGCTTGAAGAGAGGCTACGGCGCCGAGCATGCCGGCGCCGCACCAATGTCATCGCCAAAGCTCACCAGGCGTTGAAGCCGCCGCCGCCGTACTGCTTCTTCTTGGCCTTGGGCTTGGCCTTGTAAGCCTTGTAGGAAGGCTGGCTGTAGCCGAAGAGGCCACCGAAAGGCTGGAACGAGGGCTGCGCTGCGGGCTGGCGCCGGCGCTCTGCCACGGCGGGCGTATAGGGGGATTTGCCGACGACGGTGACGCGGGTCATTTCCTTCCCGTGCTTCTGCACGAGATCATAGAAGATCTTCGCGTTCTTCGGATGGGAGCGCACGCACCCGTGCGAAGCAGGGCGGCCGAGGTTACGCAGCTCGCGCGTCCCATGCACCGCGACGCCGCGATTGAAGAACACCGAATAGGGCATCGGCGAGAGCTGGTACTGCTTCGAATAGTGCATGCGTGCGGTGTAGTGAGGCGTGAAGGTGCCGGTCGGCGTCGCGTAACCGCCGCGGCCGGAGGAGATCTTCCAGCTGGCGATCACGCCGTTCCTGTCGGAAACGGTCATCGTCTGCGTGGACAGGTCGATCTTGGCGAAGAGCGTGGGGTCCGGAGGAGGCAGCGCGGCGGCGGGCTCGGCAGCTTCCGCATCCGGCTCGACAACGGCCGGCGGCAGGGCGGCGTCGAGGGCCTGGCCCGGCTGGCTGGCAGCCGCGGCCTCCTGGGCAGGATCGGCGGTGGCCACCACAATCGAAGGATCCGCCAGTGCGGCTGGAGCCAGGAACACAGCGGCTAGCACCGCACACAACCCTGCGACGGAACGCATCGCTCTTAACTCTCCCTATGCGTACAAAACCAAGCTTCAAGCTCCACCGTAGTTGGTGAACTATGCGGAAAGCTTAACAGCGAACGCAATTTACGCAATCGCGTGAATACCCCGTCGCAGCGTCCGAGCGCCCCTGAAGGTGATCATCGCTACGCGGGAGACAGCATCCCATCGGGCCAGCCGCGCGGGCAACCCGAACGTGGCGCGCGGGTGCATTTCTCGCCCGGCGTGTAGCGCGGGGGCGGCACCTGGACCACGATCGCTTCGGACCCTACCAGTCCGAAGCGTCGATCATCGGTCCAAGCAAAACACTGATGCCGCATCGCGATTCGAAAGAAAGCGATCGTGCTCCAGGTCAGTTGAAGAGCATCTGGAAGAACGTTTTTGGCTTCGAGCGCCTGCGCGGCCGGCGCTCCTCCTGGAACGGCGAGCTCAACTGTCCCCACGGTGACCAGCCCGAGGGCTCGTTGCTGGTGTAGCGGCGCGGGTCGCCGCCGCCGCGCGCGACAGCCGCGCGAAGGATGAATTCGTCGGTCGCGCCATCGACGCTGGCGACGACGACGCGGTCGTCCTGCCAGGTCCAGGTCGCGACCTTCTTGCCCTCGCGGTGGGGCTCGATGCCGACCACCGAATTGTTGCTGAGGTCGAGGATGGCGACCTGCTCGGTCTCCTCCGGCCCGAGATCGCCGGGAACGACGCCCGCCGTGAACCGCAACGTTGCGATGCCCGCGAGCGGTGCTTTCTTGACCTCCCACTCGAGCAGCCGCGGGGCGCCCTCTCCCGCCATCTCGAGCGGAATGCGCAGCCGGCGATACTGATCGCTCACCGCGAAATAGCGTGTACCGCGCTGGACGATGCGCCAGGGGGCGAGGCCCGCGCCCGCGACCTCGCGGTCCTCCGGATCGGCCGCGTCGCCGGCGACCCGCTGCAGGCCGTCCGCCGCGAGCTTGAGGCTCGGCTTCATTGCCACGGCCTTCTTATAATCGGCGACGGCGGCCTCCTTGCGGCCCTGGGCTTCCTCGATCTCGGCCTTCGCCCAAAGAACCTCGGCGCCGTCCGGATCGAGCTTCTCGGCCGTCTCGGCATCCTTGACGCCGACGTCCGTCTGTCCGCTCATCTTGTAGACGACGGCGCGGTAGGCGAATGCCAGCGCCGAACGCGGATCGAGCTCGATGGCGCGGTTGAGGTCGGCGAAAGCCTCCTCGTAGGCCTGGGCGATACCGTTGGCGAGCCCGCGCTCGGCAAATCCCAGCGCCGAGCGCTGATCGAGCGTCGTGACCTGGGTGAAGTCCTTAAGGGCCGCCGCGACGTTATCGGCGGCCAGATAGGCGCGGCCGCGCAGAAGGTAGAGCTCTGGGTTGCTGGCGTCGAAGGCGATCGCGCGCGACAGGTCCTCGATGGCATCGGGCATGCGCATGATGTCGAGCTTTGCTTCGGCGCGGTTGCGGTAGGCGGCGGCAAAGCGCGGATCGGATGTGACGGCGCGGGAGAAATCGCGGATGGCAGCGTGCGGGCGGCCGGCGGCCATGTGCACACGCCCGCGCCCGGCGAGCGGGGCCGCAGCCTGGGGCATCAGGCGGACAGCGGCGGTGTAATCGCGGATCGCCTGATCGTTGTGGCCTTCCTTGGCGAAGGCCCCGGCCCGGTTCGAAAGCGCGGCCGCATAGCCCGGCGCCAGGATGATCGCGCGGTTGAAGTCCTTGATCGCCTCGTCGGCATAGCCGAGCGCGAGGAGAAGATTTCCACGATTGTTGTAGATCGCCGCGTATTCGGGGAACAGCTGCGCGGCGCGGTTGAAGTCGTCGATGGCGAGCTTGGTCTGGCCGAGGCGCGCATAGGCGACCGCGCGGTCGTTGAGGATGGTCGCGCGCCGGTCGTTTGCGAGCGCCGAATCCTTCAGCGCCTCCGTGTAGCCGACGACGGCCTGCCCGGCGTCACCGCGCACGAGCGCAGTCGCGGCATCCTGCGCCTTGAGCGCCGCGTCCGCTGGCGCCGCCACGGCGGCGGCGGACCACATCAGGAACGGGGCGCAAACCAGTAGGGCCCGTCGAAGCATTCGCCTCTCGCGAAATAAGATTGTCCGGCAGCGGCAGCGCTGCGCGCCGCTTCGAATCCAGCATAGGCTATTAGGCAGCGATTGTGGCACCGAATCGTTAGCCGTCGCCGGGTCGAAGCGTCGGTGCATGGAGCGCGCGCAACACCTGCGGCAAGGTCTCCGGCAGATCCTCGGCGATCAGGCCCGGCCCAAATGCGTCCGCCGCTGCGCCATGCAGCCACACCGCGGCGCAGGCAGCCTCGAAGGGCGCCATGCGCTGCGCCAGGAGCCCGACGGTGAAGCCGCCGAGGACATCGCCCGCGCCGGCTGTCGCCAGCCAAGGGGGGGCATTCTCGTTGATCGCGGCGCGCCCGTCCGGGGCGGCGATGACGGTATCCGGCCCCTTGAGAATGACCACGGCGCCCGCCCGCTGCGCGGCGGCACGGGCGCGGGACACCTTGCAGGTCTGCTCCGACAGATCCGGGAAGAGACGCTGAAACTCGCCGTCGTGGGGCGTCAGCACGACCGGCCGGCGGGCAATCCCCGCGATGGCGCCGAACAGCTCGTCGGCGCACCCGGCGAACGACGTGATCGCATCGGCATCGAGGACTGTTGCAGCTCCCGAGGCCAGCGCAGCGACGACCAGGCCGCGCGTTGCCTCACCCACGCCCAGTGCGGGGCCGAGCAGCACCGCGTTCTTGCGGCGATCGGCAAGGATGCCGGACAAGCCATCGGGACCGGCGAAGGGCAGCAGCATCACCGCGGTGAGCTGGGCGGCATTGACGGCAACGGCATCCTCGGGGCTTGCGAGCGTCACGAGCCCCGCGCCGGCCCTCAGCGCCGCGCGGGCGCCCATGCGGGCAGCGCCCGTGTGAGCGAGCGGCCCGGACACGACGAGCGCATGGCCGCGGCCGTATTTGTGCCCCTCGAGGCGAGGCCAGGGGAAATCGTCAGCCCATAGCACCGGGGCGTTCGCCCACCTGGAGATGCCGATCTCATCCAGCACCGCCCCGGGGATGCCGATGTCGTCGACGATCACCGGGCCGCACAGCGCCCGGCCCGGCATCAACAGATGGCCGGGCTTGCGGCGGAAAAACGTGATCGTGCGCGTGGCGTTCACCGCCGGCCCCAGCGCCTGCCCCGTCGAGCCGTCGAGCCCGCTCGGTACGTCGACCGCGAGGACGGGAAGTTGTGAAGCATTGAGCACGGCAATCACCTCGGCGGCGATGCCCTCGATGGGCCGCGCAAGTCCGGCGCCGAAGATTGCATCCACGACGGCATCTGCTCCGTCGATGGCGGCGGGCGTGAGCGGGGCGGCCTCAGAACCCCAACGTCCGGCCATCGCCGCTGCGTCGCCCTTCAGCGCGGAAATGGAGCCCAGAAACGCAACGTGCACGTTGAACCCCGCATCGCGAAGATGGCGGGCGGCAACAAAGCCGTCGCCGCCGTTGTTCCCCGGGCCGCAGAGCACGGTGACCCGGCCGCCGCGCGACAGCAGTGCCTGGGCCTCCCGCGCGACCCCGCGGCCCGCGTTCTCCATCAGGGTGAGGCTCGGGACCCCGTGCGCCACCGCAAGAGAATCCGCCCGCCCCATCTGGGCCGAGGTGAGCAGGGCCACGGCCCGGGGATCGCTGCCCATCGATTGCGCGGAGGGTTTCATCATTCAGGGTGCCTGATTCAGGGTGTCTGGCAGGTGCCTATCCGATTTTTGTGCCCGCGCGTTAAGCAGGTTGCCTGTTTGTTAGGCACATATACTGCCAAATTCACAGCCGTTGCGGCGGGCGAAGCGCACAACACGTTGAATTTCAACGCTGTTTCGTGATGTCTCAGAACTGGCATGGGCCATGCTAACTCCAGGCCGTTCGCGCAAGTCGCCCTTGCAGAAACCAGATAAGCCCGGAGGGCCAGGGGACATGAAGAAAATCGAAGCCATCATCAAGCCATTCAAGCTGGATGAAGTGAAGGAAGCCCTGCAGGAAATCGGCCTCCAGGGCATCACCGTGCTGGAGGCCAAAGGCTTCGGACGCCAGAAGGGCCACACGGAGCTCTATCGCGGGGCCGAGTACGTCGTCGACTTCCTGCCGAAAGTGAAGATCGAGGTCGTCCTCGCCGACGACATGCTGGACAAGGCCGTCGAGGCTATCCAGAAGGCGGCCAAAACCGGCCGCATCGGCGACGGCAAGATTTTCATCTCGACCATCGACACCGCCATCCGCATCCGCACCGGTGAAACGGGCGCCGAGGCGATTTGAATTGCAGCTCAGGGGCCGCCCTCGGACCCTTTCCAGAGAAGACGCCGTAAAGGCAATCAACAGGGGAACACCCATGCAGACCATCCACGATGTCCTGAAGACCATCAAGGACAAGGACATCAAGTTCGTCGATTTCCGCTTCACCGACACCAAGGGCAAGATGCAGCACGTGACTGCGCACACCTCGACGGTGGACGAGGACGTCTTCGCCGACGGCTATGCCTTCGATGGCTCGTCCATCGCCGGATGGAAGGGCATCGAATCCTCGGACATGCTGCTGATGCCGGACGCGGCCTCTGCGCATATCGATCCGTTCTTCGCCCAGTCGACGCTCGCCGTCTTCTGCGACGTGCTGGAGCCTTCGACGGGTCAGTTCTACGAGCGCGATCCCCGCGGCATTGCGAAGAAGGCCGAGGCGTATCTGAAGTCCACGGGTATCGGCGACACCATCTTCATGGGACCGGAGGCCGAGTTCTTCATCTTCGACGACGTGCGCTTCACTACCGAGCCGTACAACACCGGCTTCCGCGTCGATTCCACCGAGCTGCCCACCAATACCGGCACGGAGTACGAGATGGGCAACCTCGCCCACCGTCCGCGCACGAAGGGCGGCTACTTCCCCGTGCCGCCGATCGACAGCTGCCAGGACATCCGCTCGGAGATGATCTCGGTGCTGGTCGAGATGGGCGTCAGCGTCGAGAAGCATCATCACGAGGTGGCCGCCGCGCAGCACGAGCTGGGCATCAAGTTCGGCCCGATGGTGACGATCGCCGACCACATGCAGATCTATAAGTACGTCACGCACATGGTGGCGCAGGCCTACGGCAAGACGGCAACGTTCATGCCCAAGCCCGTCTTCGGCGACAACGGCTCGGGCATGCACGTGCACCAGTCGATCTGGAAGGAAGGCAACCCGACCTTCGCGGGCAACCGCTATGCGGATCTGTCGGAGACGGCGCTGAATTATATCGCCGGCATCCTGAAGCACGCGAAGGCGCTCAACGCCTTCACCAATCCGACGACGAACTCCTACAAGCGTCTGGTGCCGGGCTACGAGGCGCCCGTGCTGCTCGCCTACTCGGCGCGCAACCGCTCCGCCTCGTGCCGCATCCCGCACGTGTCGAGCCCGAAGGCGAAGCGCTTCGAGGTCCGCTTCCCCGATCCGATGGCGAACCCCTATCTCGCCTTCACGGCGATGCTGATGGCGGGCATCGACGGCATCGTGAACAAGCTCAACCCCGGCGATCCGATGGACAAGAACCTCTACGATCTGCCGCCGGCGGAGCTGGCCAACATCCCGACGGTTTGCGGCAGCCTGCGGGAGGCGCTCGACTCGCTCGACAACGACCGCGCGTTCCTCAAGGCCGGCGGCGTGATGAGCGACGACATGATCGACGCCTACATCGAGCTGCGGATGGCCGAGAACATGCGCTACGAGATGACGCCGCATCCGGTCGAGTACGACATGTACTACTCGCTCTGAGCGAGCGCGCGGAAACTGAAAAGGCCCGGGAGCGATCCCGGGCCTTTTTTGATTTCCATCGCAAAGCAAAGCCGCGCGGCGGTCAGAAGTAGAACAGGACGGCGAGGAACACTGCGGCCCAGCCGATCAGCCACAGCCGGTGCGCCTGGCCGATGAGCCAGACGCCAACGCGCCGCACAGCATCCTTCCAGGGGACCTGCGCGATGAGCGCAATGAAAAGGCCGATCCCGAGCCCGGCGACGACCGAGCGATAGTCGAAGGACGGCGCCTCGATCTCGAAACCGGCGACGCCCGCCGTCGGTGTGCCGACAGGCGCCACCACGATCACGGCAGCGATCATCAGGCCGAGGGCCAGCATCGATATGAAGTTGAGGACTGACCGCATGCGGAAACCGAAAGCGAGCTTTGGGCGCAAGCTACAGGGCGTAATTCCAACAACCCGTTAACCATGAGCTCGCCGTTGACAGGCGCGCCATTCGAGGCGAGGGTTGTATGACCCCTTTCAAACAAAGGAGGTCTAGGAAAATGTCACCACCCGCCCAGAGGACGCCGCTATCCGAGGCATCTTGACGAGGATGCAGCGGGGAGTGGCGCTCCGACAATCCGATGCTTGTGGCGGCGTAGAGATGCATCGCCCGGTTGCATCGACCCTTCAGGCACACGTTGCCTGCTGGCGAGAGGGCCGGCCAGCCGGTGATGCACTCGAGCCGCAATAATCCAGATCTGGATGTTTCGGCCGCATAGCGCTTGATCGCCCGGTGGCGTCACGCTCGCCCAAAAGTGCCGAAAGCCAAGTAAAAAGGGCCCGAGCGCTCCCGCGTATCGGGCCCGCGGCGTCTTTATCGGTCCCCGCGGCGCCTATACAGCCGTGTGAACACAACCGTTCATCCCTCAGGAATATTTGTAGAAAATTCACCATACGGTGCCACCCTCCCCGTGGGCATCGCAATTTGCCTTGCCCTTTCAAGTGCCTGCACCCCCGCCTTCAGTCGTCGTGCCATCTGGCGGGTGCAAAGCACGAGAACGCGACGCAAGGCTGCTTCACGCGCCGCTTGCGTCCGTCACAGAAAGTGGAGCTGCGCCATGCGGGCCATGACATTCGACGACGACAGCGCCAACCCGACGGAGAATTTCCTGCGGGTGTTGGATCAATTCGCAGCCCTGCGGACGTATGCGAGTGCCACGCCTGCGGTGGGCGGCTATCGCCTGTTCGCTTCGAGACACGTGCACCGCACATCGCAACTCCGCCTCGCCTCGTCTGCGGCCTTTGCAGCGCTCGCAAACGCGCGCATGCGCCTCACGGGATTTTTCTCGGTGCTGATCGTCGGCGGGCTCGGCCTCGCCGTGATGTCCGGGCCGTCGACCTGCCCGTGCTCGAATGCGTTCACGATTGCGGAGCAGAACGACACCCTCGCCCGGCTCGGCTACGTCGAGAACGGCCGCCTCGCCGTGGCGCGAGAGGCGACGCTTGAGACCGCGGAGGTCGCCGAAGCGCCCTTCTTCGATTCCCGGCGCGGCATGACGGACCTGTCATCAATCATCACGTCGGCGGTTGAGCCGCGCGCGGTTCCTCCGAGCAATGCCACGCACGTGGCATCGGCGATCACGGCGGACCGCCTTGCGGAGAAATTCGCCGCCGACGGCGAGAGCAGCCCATCGCCGGCCGTTCACGCGGTTGCCGCGCCATCGGTCAAAGGTGCATTGCCGCCGGCGGATGCTGCCGTCGAAGTGTCAAAGCCTCCTATGACAAAGGTTGCCGCCGTCGATGCCGACGAGCCCTCCGGCACTGGTGTCGTCGCCAACGCGCGCGGAGAGGAAGCCGATCACAAAGCAATCGCCGCGCTCGATGCCGAAAGCGCGCCCGAGGCGTCTGCCGCTACGCACGACCACAAGGCCATCGCGAAGGCGTTCGCCGACGACGACGACCGGCCGCTGAAAAAGATCCATGCCTTGCGCAAGCGCGGTGTCGTCCGCGCCTACCGCTCGCCCGTCCATGCGCCTGCGCGCGCGGCGGCAGTGAAGAAAGAGACGGACGCCCAGTACACGAAGCGCGCGCCGAGATGGGCGCAGCAGATGTATAACAACCCGTGGCAGGCGCAGGCCTTTTCGTATACGCGCTGAGCACTCGACGAGACCCCCTGCGTCGGCCGGAGCCCGGCGCAGCCGCACGCACGCCGACGGACACGGTTCGGCCATGGGCGCGCCACAGCCCGTTCGCAACATGCGCGCATGCGATTGCTACTCTGCGCGGCGTTCGCCGCCTTCCCCATCCTTGCCTCGAGCCCTGTCCGGGCGGCGCCGCCGGCCTATGCGTGGAGCTTTGCAGCAGAGGCTGAAACGCTCGAGCAGCGCATTCCCGCGCCGCCGGGGTTCACGCGGGTTTCCGTGGCGCCGGAGAGTTGGGCCGCGTGGCTGCGCCGTCTGCCGATGAAGCCCGCGGGCGCGCCGGTTCTCACTTTCACGGGCGCAAAGAAATGGCGGCAGGACGTGCACGCCGCCGTCATCGATATCGATGTCGGCAACCGTGATCTGCAACAGTGCGCCGATGCGATCATGCGGCTGCGCGGCGAGTGGCTTTTTGCGGCCGGCCGCCTACGCGAGATCGCCTTCAACGATACGGAGGGCAAACGCCTCGCGTTCTCGGCGCGGCGCGACCGGAGCTATCGGGCGTTTCGCAAATATATGGACTACGTGTTCGCCTATGCGGGCACCTACTCGCTCGAACGGGAACTGGCCCGCGTCGATCTTTCCGCTCTTGCCATCGGCGATGTGTTCATCAAGGGCGGCTTTCCCGGTCACGCGGTGCTCGTAGCGGATATGGCCGAGAACCTTCAGACCGGTGAGAAGCGCTTTCTCCTCGTGCAGAGCTACATGCCCGCGCAGCAGATTCACGTGCTCAAGAATCCAGCCGCCGCCGATAGCTCGCCCTGGTATCCGGCGGCCTTCGACGGCGAGCTGATTACGCCCGAATGGAATTTTGCGGCCGGCGCATTACGGCGCTGGCCTTAGAGCACGATCGCTTTTCTTCGAATCGCGACGCGGCTCTAGTTTTTTTGACTAGACCGATGATCGACGCTTCGGACTGATAGGGTCCGAAGCGATCATGGTCATTTAACTAGACCGATGATTCACGCTTCGGACTGATAGGGTCCGAAGCGATCATGGTCATTTAACTAGACCGATGATTCACGCTTCGGACTGATAGGGTCCGAAGCGATCATGGTCTGGGCCCGGGAAAGCCCTCCCCGTCCCGCGGTGCTCAGCGAATGATCGCGAGCGAGGCCAGCGCGGCAACAACGAAGGTTACCAAGCCAGCTGCCGTGTAAAGCAGGGAATTCGGATCGGCGTGGGTCATCATCTGCGCCAGCGCAAAGCCGAGACCAGCAAGGCCGATGATGACGACCACCAGGCCGGTCAGTAGTCCGGAAGCTCCGCTCATTTCGTTCTTTCTCCCCTAGTTATATCGGCAGTTGCTGCCGGTCTCGTTGGTATTTGCCTTTATGGCGATGGCGCCGGTTGCCCGGGACCCTCCGAAGTGGGTGCCTCCGGGCTCTGCTGCCGCATCCGCTCCTGCTCGGCGGCGTAATCGCGGATATACCCCTCGACAGAATGCGGGCCGTCCGGCTGCATGTGGGTATAGACGATGACGCCGGCCGACAGGACGACGGCGAGCACTATGGCCAGAATCGAGCGCAGCACAACCGTTCCGCGCCCGGCGGCACGGGCCAGCGACGGACTGACGAGGCCGACGGCGAGATAAAGCAGCCCCGCCGCGAAGATCACCGTCGCGGCAAGGTGCGTATTGTCGATCAAGCGGTCGTACATCGCGCGTCCCCCCCGGGCGAGCCGAAGGCTCCGCCGCTCCTTTTGAGGCACGCTGCGCGGGGAACGGTCAATAGCCCTTATTGACCCGGGCTAGGCTTCGGCGCTCAGGGCTGAGCGGCCGGGGGCGGCTCGGGTACGATGTCCGCGGCTGGCGGCTGGGGGCCGACGTTATCGAGCGGGCGCGTCGCAACAAAGAATGCCGTTGAAGCCAGGAGCATGGCGATCACCCCCACGATGACGACCGTGCTGCGCTTTGCGGCCAGTACCCAAGACGGCTGGAGGAGGCCGACAACCACGTAGAGAACGATAAGCACGAAGGCGAGCTGGAAGGACCAAGAGGAATATTCGAGGAGCTTTTCGTACATGGACGGGCCTTTCGAAGCGCTTCGCCGAGCTATTTGCACGCCCATATTCAACGCCGCGACTTAAGGGAATGCCAATTCGCCCCGCGCGATTCCAGGTTGCTGCGGCACCCAGGCTTCAGCGTGGCTCCCGCTTCGGGTTGCCGGCTGGCCGGATACGGCGGTCCTTCAACGTGCGGCGGCGAGCGCGGCGGGCAGCGCGGCGGCGAAAACGGCGAGGTCCTCATCGCGTCCGCAACTGATGCGGATGCAGCGGTCGAGCGGGGCGACACCCGGCATGCGCACGAAGACGTCGCGGTCGAGAAGCCCTTGCAGCACCCGGCGCGCGAACGCTCCGTCCTGGCCGCAGTCCACCGTGACGAAGTTCGCGCCCGACGGCAGCGGCTGCAGCGCGTTGTCGCGGGCGATGGTGGCGATCATCTCCCGGGCGCGGGCGATGCGGGCGACGGTATCGGCGAGGTAGGCCTGATCGTCGAGGGCCGCCAGCGCGCCGATCTGGCCGACGCGGTTGATGCCGTAGTGGTTGCGGATTTTCTCGAAGGCCGCGATCAGGCTCGCTTCACCGATGCAGTAGCCGATGCGCGCGCCTGCGAGACCATAGGCTTTGGAGAAGGTGCGGAAGCGCAGAACCTGCCCGTTGTCTATATCGAGGGGCAGCCTCTCCTCCCCCGGCGCGGTATCGCAATAGGCCTCATCGAGGCACAGGAGAACGCCATCGGGCAGCGCCGCGATCATTTCGCGGAGCGCTTCAGTGCCCCAGAAGGAGCCCATTGGATTGTCGGGGTTGCACACGTAGAGGATGCGCGCATCCTCGCGCCGGGCCGCATCGACGAGGGCGCCGAGATCCTGGCGGTCGCTCCGATAGGGGATGCGTACGAGGCGTCCGCCGGCGCCGACGACGTGGAAATTGAAGGTGGGATAGGTGCCGTCGGAGGTGACGACGGTGAAGCCGGGCTCCACCGTGAGCTTCACCGCAAGGCCGAGCAGCCCGTCGATGCCCTCACCGATGACGATGTTGCCGATCCCAACGCCATGAAAACGCGCCAGCGCCGCGCGCAGATCGTAGCTTTCGGGGTCGGCGTACATCCAATTGCCGCCGGCGGCGGCCGCCATGGCCGCGATGGCGTTCGGCGATGGTCCGAAGATGCTCTCGTTGGCGCCGAGCCGCGCCCGGAACGGCCGGCCGCGCGCGCGCTCCTGCGCCTCCGGGCCGACGAACGGCACCATCGCGGGAATGCTCTCGATCAGTTCAGTGAGACGGGGGCGCGCCATAATCGTGTTCGCTGCGGCTGATAGGTGCTTTGCTCCCTGCCTCTGGCCCGCGCGAGAGGTTTCGTCAACTCTGGGAAAACACCTTGACCCCTCCTCAGCTGCGCCGCGTCTACGCGCGGCAGATGCTTGCGCTCGCCGATGCGCTCGGTGACGGCCGTCTGGAAGACGCCTTCGCCGCCGTTCCACGGGAACGCTTCCTGGGCACGGACACATGGCGGATCATGACGCCCTGGTCGCCCTACGTGACCGTTCCCAGTAGCGAGCCGGTGCTCATCTATCAGGATATCGTCGTGGCGCTCGACGAGGCGCGCGGCGTCAACAACGGCAGCCCGTCGCTACACGCGCGCTGGATGCACCTGGCCGCGCCGCGCGCCGACGAGACTGTCGTGCACGTCGGTTGCGGCGGGGGATATTACACGGCCATTCTCGCCGAGCTCGTCGGTGCTGGCGGCCGGGTGATCGCCATCGAATACGATGGAGGCCGCGCTGAAAGCGCCGCACGCAATCTGCAGGACCGCCCCAACGTGAGCGTCATTTCCGGCGACGGGTACGCCTGGCCGCAAGAGCCGGCGGACGTCGTCTACGTCAATTTCGCGGTACCGCAGCCGGCGGCGGCGTGGATCGACAAGCTGCGGATCGGCGGTCGGCTGATCTTTCCCCTCGGTGTACCCCGGGAGGGGCCCGGCGCCGCCGCTGGCCTCAATGCACTTGCCCTGCTGGTGACGCGCAGGGAAGCGGGCTACGCGGCTACGGGGCTCGCGCCGGTATCGTTCGTCTATGCCGATGGGAAGCGGGAGAATGCGAGCGTCGATTTGCTGCGCCGGAGTCTGGCGAGGGGCGGTTGGCAGGACATCCGCAGCCTGCGCTGGAAAACGCCAGCGGATGCACATCGATGCTGGCTTCATTCGGGGGACTGGGCGCTGAGCTTCGATGAGCCCACGGGCTAGAGCCGTTCTGCTTTTCGTTGAATTGCAGCTCGCCTCTCTCGCTGATTACGCGTGCTTCTTATCGGAAAACCGGTGCCCACTTTTCCGGGAGCACTAGAGTAAGCCGAGCGCCGCCAACTCGCGACGCATGGCCGGCGGAAGATCTCCCACGTCGTCGCTGCTGTTGCCGAGATCGCGCGGAGCGTCCGCAGCATCGAGATAGCGCCAGCCCTGGAATGCGCGGCGCGGAACGGGGCGCACCGGTACCAACACGGGATCGAGCAGGATATGGCAGGCCGCGCGGCCATCCTGGCGGGTACCCTGCTCGAAGCCGATCAGCTTCTGGCGCACCTGCACGCTGCCCTTGATGACCCAATAGAGAGAACCGCCGTCGAGCAAATCGGCTTCGCGCTTCGGGGTCTGGAAGGTCGTGTGGACGACGCGCGGTTTCTTGCCGGCTTTCTTCTGCTCGGCCATGCGCGCGCTCTGCCAGTCCGCCAGCTCCTCGATGCTGTCGACCCCGACGCACAGCTTGATGAGGTGCAGCGCCACCTTCAGTCCTCCGCTTCAGCGACACGCTAGCATGGACGTCTCTTGCAGCAACGGCGAGCGCCGGTGGCGCGCATCCACAGGCAGATCGACCTACTCCGCACGCGCCGTGCAGGCGCCAGCGTACTGGGCAACGACGGGCTGCCCCAACACGCCGAAGTGACGCGAGTGCACCGCCGGATAGGTTCCGCTCTTGGCATCCAAGTCATAGATGGTCGTCAGGTTGAGGAAACCCTCGTTGACGACTTCGAGGAAGTGGTTGGCGTTGATGGCGCGCACGATCTTCAGCTGCCCGGGCGATCCGCCCTCGCTGGCCACGAGCTGAGCGCTCTGCGCCTCTAGATCGACATCGGCGATCGTCAGCTGCAATGGCTCGGATGCCTTCTTGACGAAGGCGCCATCCTCGAACGTCCAGGCGGTGCCGGCTTCGAAGTTGCAGACATAGCCCGCGGGCTCACCCTCGGCATAGGCGGCTCCAGCCGCCAGCGCGGCGAACGCCACGCCCAGAACGATCGTCTTGATGTGCATATACCCTTCCCTGCGCCTTTGCTCCGGCGCCCTTCGCGGCTATTGAACCGCGGCCGTCCCCGTCAGGCAACATATTCAAAAAAGGATGGGATTGCGGCCCAGCGCCGCGATGGGCGCCTTCAATCCGCCCCGTTTGGGTTCTGGATAGCGGCAGCGGCTGGGTGGAAGACAGAATGCTCCTAGGGTGGGCTCGAGCAATGCTGGTGCTGGCGAGCGCATTCGTTTGCGGCTGTGCCAGCACGCCCCCCGATACCAAGCCCAACCTCGTCAGCGATATGCCGGCCCCATCCGACAACGGCATGGTTACCGGCGCCGTGACCTCCAACTACCAGCTCAGCGTCGACGAGCTCGGCTACGACTGCCGCAAGCTGACGGGACTGATCCAGGTGCGCATCCTGCAAATGCGCGGCTATGAAAACCGCCGGCACCCTACCGCCGCCGCGCGCAGCCTGCAGTCGGTCGCGACGCCGATCTTCGGCGGCACGAAGGAAGGCATCGACCCGGACGGGCAATACCAGCGCGACCGGGCGATGCTCGAAGCCTATAATCAGCGCCTTGCGGTCAAAGACTGCAAGACCTTCGACATCGCCGCCGAGCTCGCCGCCACGACGGACGCCACGCCCATGCCGAGGGAACGTCCGCGGGCCAATTAACGCGCCGATTGGTGGTGCGATGCATTTCTGGTGTAAACGTCGCCCGAGGGCGACGAACAGCGGGAGTGCCATGCCGACCGAAGATACCAGCAGCGACCTCGACATCGCCGACCGGCCGAGCCGCGTGCCGTGGCCGCCGCTGCTGCTCGCCGGTCTCATCGCAGCCGCGATCGTCCTCGGCTATGTGGCGCCGATGCCCTGGCCGGGCCTAGACGATGCGCCCGCGCGGTTCATCGGCTGGGGAATTGGCGCTGCGGGTGTCGTTCTCATGGCATGGGCGATCGTCACGCTGCGGGCGCACAACACGACCGTGCTGCCCGACGCGGGTGCGACGAACCTCGTGACGACGGGCCCCTACTGGCGCTTTCGCAACCCCATCTATCTCGCCGACACGATGATCATTCTCGGCGTTGCGGAGCTGACGAAGAATATCTGGCTCGTTGGCGCCGCCGCGATGTTCGTCGCGCTCGTCAGCTGGCTCGCGATCATTCCCGAGGAGAAGCATCTGGAACGGCGCTTCGGCAAAGACTACCTCGACTACAAGGCGAAGTCGCGCCGCTGGCTTTGAGGGAGCGCGCAATGGCGACGGACTTCGGCGAGAAGGAACGCGAGTTCATCGAGGGGCTGAAGGAGAACACCGGCCGCGATCTCGCGGAATGGATGCAGGCGATCTCGTCGGCGGGGCTCGCGCATCGCAACGACATCATCGACTGGCTGCGCCACAAGGGCCTGATGTTCTCGAAGGCCTCGTGGCTGGAGCGCATCCATCACAACGGCGGCCGGCCGATCTACGCCGATGTGCCGAAGGATGCGGCGCCGCGACGTCCGGCGCGGCGGCGGCGCGAGGCGACGGTGCTCGCACCGCAGTCGATCCCGGTCGCGAGCACACCCGCGGCACCGGTGGCGGCAGAACCCCCTAAGCCGGCGCCTGTTATGGAACCCCGCCCCGCGACGCCGCGGCTGGTGCTCGTTCCCAGCGCACCGCCCGCGCCTGCCGTCGCCGCCAAGCCCGGAACCGGAACCGACGTCGATATCGACGCGCTGCTCGCCAAGGCGAAAGCCTACCGGCCGCTTGCCCTGCACGTGCTTCGCACGATCCGCTCGGTCAGTCCCGGGGCTGCCGTCAGCGTGCTGGAGAGCGCGGTGAGCATCGGCGCGCCATCTCCCTTCGCGGTGCTGGGCATCTCGGGCAAGGAGCTGCGGCTGCATCTGGCGCTCGGCGGGCACCCTTTCGACGACCGCGTCCGAAGGGGCCAGGCGGGCGGCGGCGTTGGCAAGGGGGAGGCGCTTTCCCATATGCTCGTGCTGACCGACGCACGGCAGATCGATGCTCAATTCATGGAGCTGCTGTCGCTGGCGGCGAAGGCGAAAGGCTGAGGGCAAACCGGACCTGGAACATTGAATAGCCCGAATTTCTGCGCACTGGTGCAGCATATGTTTGGAGGCATTGCCATGTTCGCCGAGGTCCGTTGGCCCGCCGTCGCGGTTGCGCTCGCCGTCACCTTTGCCTCGCCGACATCCTCTCACGCGCAGAGCGCGCACCGCGACGGCATTGCCGACCTGCTGGCGCAGTCAGCGCGCGATGTGAAGATCGAGACGGTTGCGGAGACGACAACTGGCGGAGAGGCTTCGCCACTCGTCCCTTCTCTCCCCGCCGCGAAGAACGCGCCTTCCCTTCCCGGCGCGCAGAATGCGCCTCCCCCAGTGCCGGCCGATCCGCGCGAAGGCGATGAGGCCTACGAGCAGGCGCGACGGCTGATGCGCGCGGTCGATTCCGTCTTGCGCGATGCCGCCGAGCAGCGGAGCGAAGCGCAGAAGCTGCCCGGACGCGATGAGTTCATCCTGACGCCGCTGTGGACCGAAACGCGCGAGGACCGCGAGGCGCGTATCCGCGGCCTCATGGATTCCGCGCTCGGGATCGTCACCGACGTGCCGGTGGTCGACATGCAGCGCAAGATCGAGAAGCTGCGCCGCAACATCCGCGATATCGAAGCCGAGATCGCGACGATGAAGGAAAAGCAGATCACGGCGCCGAAGGACGCGATGCTTCCGGGTGTGCTCACCGATACGGTCGCGAGCCTCGATGGCAACATCAAGGATGCGGAAAAGCGCATCGACAAGAACCGCGAGGAGATCGCAAAAGCGAAATCGGAGATCATCGGCGCGCTGGCGAAGTCGGGCGTCGAGCTCACGCCCGATCAGGTCGACCTCTTACTCGACAGCGTTCTTTCCGGCGATCTCGTGCGCCTCGTCGCCGCCTTCAATGCCGCAAAGGTGATCGACACCCAGCTCGGCAGGCTGCTCAACGCGGCGGGCGACAACATGGAGGCGGCGCGCAAGTATTTCGCCATGCACGCGGCGCTGTTCGCGATGCTGGTGCACGCCCAGACCTCCGCCATCGAGCGGATCGACGCCAACTACATTCCGAAGCTCGACGCGATCCTGAAGGACATCTCGACTGCGCAGGCCAAGACGGCGCGCCTGTTGCAGGGTGAGAACCGCCCGGACCAGAAGCGTGCGCTGGAAGCCAATCGCGAGGCGCAGAAAGTTGCGGTCGAGGCGGCCAAGGGCTACCGCCGCTACCTGCAGCAGCAGCGCGAACAGATTGCGCGGGCGCGAACGCGCGCGGTGCACGACCTGCGCATCGCAGACAACACCTATGAAACCGTCGAGGCGAGCTTTCAGCTGAAGAACCTGATGCGCGACAGCGCGGCCTCGTTCGAAGCCATCCAGAAGCTCGAAGCGCCGACGTTCGATCAGATCTTCAAGAACGAGGCGCTGCGGCAGGAGTTCGAGAACCTGACGCGCCGGCTGGACGCGCCGTCGAGCTGAGGCTGGGCCGGCCCGCGATCAACGCTCGGCGCTTCGACGCGCAGAAGCGTGCGGCGAGATATTCTTACGCTCCGTCAGCGCCGATATTGCACGAACGGGCTCAAGGTCGCGATGCGGTCGTAGACGCGGCGCGCGGCGCGGTTATCCTCTTTCGTCGCCCAATAGGTGCGCGTCGCCCCGCGGCGGTCGGCCTCTTTGTATGCCGCTTCTATCAGCGCCCTGCCGGTGCCGCGCCGGCGCGCTTCGCGGTCCACATAGAGATCCTCGAGGTAGCAATAGGTCGACGGCGACCACGTCGAGGGATGGAACACAAGATGCGCCAGGCCGATCGGGCGATCCGTTTCATCGACCGCGACGAGACCGTAGAATCCGTCCTCGCCACCCAGCAGCCGCCGCCACGTGAGCTCGATGACCGCGTCATCGATCCTGGCGTCATAAAAGTGGGCATAGGCGCGGAAGAGCTCTTCCCAGCGCGCGCGATCGTTGGCCTCAAGCGGCCGGATCGACATGCTCATCCATCCCTCACATCAGCCACAGCGTGGCCATCCCCAGGAATGAAAAGAACCCGACGACATCGGTTACGGCGGTCACGAATACCGTCGAAGCAACCGCCGGATCGAACCCCATCCGCTGCAAGACCAGCGGTATCAACATGCCGGCAATGGCCGCCACCAGCAGGTTGACGATAATCGCAATGGCGACGACGCCGCCAAGACCCGACGCGCCAAACCAGGCGATGGCCAGGATCGACAGAAGAATCGCAAATAGAAGCCCGTTGATCAAGCCCACGGTGGCCTCGCGCAGTGCAACGCGCGGAATGTTGAGCTCGGTGAGCTCCTTGGTGGCGAGCGCGCGGACCGTGACGGTCATCGTCTGGGTGCCAGCGTTGCCGCCCATCGAGGCGATGATGGGCATGAGGACGGCGAGCGCTACCATGTGCTCGATGCTGGCGCCGAACAGGTTGATGATCGACGCCGATATCATCGCGGTCAGCACATTGACGAACAGCCAGACGAAGCGGGGCGGTGCGATCTCGCGCACGCTGTCGCTCAGGCGCTCGTCGCCGACGCCCGCGAGCAGCTTGGCGTCCTCCTCCGCTTCCTGCTCGATCACCTCCACCACGTCATCGACCGTCACGACACCGACGAGGCGGTCGTCCTTATCGACGACGGGCGCCGCGATGAGGCCGTAGCGCTCGAACTGGCGCGCGACGGCCTCCTGGTCGGCGGTGGCCAACACCATGTGCCGGTCGGGATCCATGAGCGTATCGACACGGACATCGCGCTTGGTGCGCAAGAGCCGCGAAAGGTTCACGCTTCCGAGCAGGTGAAAGCCGGGATCGACGACGAAGATCTCCGAGAAGGTATCGGGCAGGTCCTCTGCGTCGCGCGCGAAATCGATGACCTGTCCCACGGTCCAAAAGGGCGGAACGGCCACGAAATCCCCCTGCATGAGGCGGCCGGCAGTCTCGACGGGATAAAGAAGGTTGCGCTCGACCGCGGCCCGCTCGCTCTTGGGGAGCTGGTCGAGAATTTCCTTCTGGTCATCGGCTTCGAGGGTTTCGATGAGGTAGGCCGCGTCATCGCTGTCGAGCTGGGTGACGGCCCTCGCCAGCACTTCGTTCGGCAGCGCCTCCGAGAGCTGGTCGCGGACCTTCTCGTCGACCTCGGTCAGCACCTCGAAATCGAAATCGGGCCCCAGCGCCTTGATGAAATCCACGCGCTGGTCGGGATCCAGCATCTCGATGAGATCGGCGAGATCGGGATTCTCCAGATCCGCCACCAGCCTGCGTACTTCCGCAACGTTATTATCGTCCAGGGCCGCTGTGACCGCGCGCACACATTCGGAGGTGGGCCCCGAGCCGCGTGCGGGCACGTCGATCTCCTCAGGATCAGTCATCGGGCGGACTCCGGGGGCGGCGGGCGGCTGCCGTCGCCGCCCGCGGGGGATATTTGCGTATGACGCTCGCGATGCACCGCCCTTTAGCATGGCCGCCGAACGGGTACAGCCTCGTGCGCGGATGCAACAACGCCCAACGAATGCACCCGGAAAGGAAATATTTACAGAAAATGTTAGCGGATCCGGCCTAGTAGAGTTCTGCTCGTTGCAGCGCGGGAACTGTGTCCCCCGCGCGCGGCAAAATCCGGCGACGAACTGGAACTGATGCAGTGGGTTTTGGATGCGGCGGATTTTCGCTCTGATCGCGGGAGGTTTCGCCCTGGCGCTGTCCGGCGCCGGGCTGCCTGTGCACGCCGCTCCGCCTGTCGAGCCCTGTGCCACGAGGGACGATGTGCTGGGGCTGTCGCGCATCGTGGAGGTGGATACGGCGGGTGGGCCGCTGTTCGGGCGCAGTGTCAAAGGCGGGTATGAGTTTCTCGCCGACGGCGAAGTCGTCCTTACGTTCGATGACGGCCCGTCGCGTTCCCATACCCGCGCCGTTTTGAAGGCGCTCGCGGACCACTGCACCAAGGCGACGTTCTTCATGGTCGGGCGCATGGCCGTCGCCGATCCGGCGATGGTGCGCGAGGTCGCCCGCCAGGGGCACACGGTGGGAACGCACACCTGGTCGCACGCGAAGCTTTCCGGCCTGCCGGAAGACAAGATGAAGGAAGAGGTCGAGATGGGGCTCAGCGCCGTCGGCCAGGCGCTCGAAGGACCCGTCGCGCCGTTCTTCCGCTTTCCCTATCTGGGGGTGAGCCGCGAGGCTGGCGCGTATCTCAAATCGCGCAACATCGCGAGCTTCACGATCGACATCGATTCCCGCGACTTTCGCACGCGCGACGCCGCGACGGTGGAGAAGACGGTGATGGCCCAGCTCGCCGGGCGCCGCAAGGGCATCATCCTCTTCCACGACATCCAGCCGTCGACGGCCAAGGCGCTGCCGCACATCCTCACGACCTTGAAGGAGCGCGGGTTCAAGGTGGTGCATCTCGTTGCAAAGGATGACGCCGCGACGCTGCCCGAGTTCGATGCGCGCGCTGCAAAGATCATCGCGCACAAGGTTGCCGCCGCAAAGCAACCGCTTGCCGACCGCGCCGTGACGTGGACCCAGTCCGGCACCGAATCGAGCGCCGCTTCGGCGGAGCAGAGCAAGAATGAAGTGCTCCCCTGGGCAGCGCACCGAACAGCCCAACCTTCAACGGGCGAGGCTACAAACCCGACGGCAACCGTGCCATGGTATGAAAAACTGTTCACGCCTTGAGCTGCAACGGCCGCGCTATTGCAGCCTAGGCCCGGAACCGAATCAATCGAGGGGCTAAACGTGATCCGCCGACTTTCACTTACCGTCACCGTGCTCCTCGCGGGCGCCGCTGGACTCTCGCCGGTGCTGGCCGATGAGCCATGCGCCAATCCGAAGGGCGCGCTCGGCGTCTCGCGCATCGTCGAGATCGACGCCAAGGCGGGGCCTCTCTACGGCGGCTTCACGAAATATGAAAAGGAGCCGCGCTTCCTCGGCCCCAAAGAGGTGGTGCTGACCTTCGACGACGGCCCGCTGCCGAAACACACCAAGCCGATCCTCGACGCGCTCGACCGCTTCTGCACCAAGGCGACGTTCTTCTACGTCGGCCAAATGGCGCAGGCGTATCCCGACATGGTCAAGGAGGTGATGGGCCGCGGCCACACGATGGGCACCCATACCTGGTCGCATCCGCTGAACCTGCGGGCGCTCACGCTGGCGAAGGCCGAGGACCAGATCGAGCGCGGCTTTGCCGCCGTGGCCCTCGCCGCCGGCCAGCCCATCGCGCCGTTCTTCCGCTTCCCGGGCCTCAGCGATTCCGGCCCCCTGCTCGCACATCTGCAGGAGCGGGGCATCGCGGCATTCACCGTCGATGTCGTCTCCAACGACAGCTACATCGCGAGCCCGCAGCGGCTGGCGGCGCGCACGATCGAGCAGGTCGAGCATCGCAACGGCGGCATCATCCTGTTCCATGACATCAAAGCCTCCACCGCAGCCGCGTTGCCGACCATCCTCACCGAGCTGAAGAAGCGCGGCTACAAGGTGGTGCACATGCGCTCCAAGAGGGTGTTCGAGCCGCTGCCCGCGCTCACCGCCGAGCTGGAAGCACGGCGCACGGCCAAGGCCGAGAGCAAGACCGCGAGCGCGAAGGCGTCCGGCGAGAGCCCCAAGAAGCTCGTTCCGTTCTATGCACCCATCGCCACGGCCAACCTCGAGACCGATGCTACGCCGGAGGTGACGGTGCTCGAGCCGGAAGCGCGCGAGCGCGTCCATGCGGGCGGCACGCATGCCACCGCCAGCACGCCCGTTACCGCCGATGGCGAGGCTCCTTCGAGCGCGGCGAGCGTAGCGGCGGGACCTGCGCGCAAGAAGGTGCACCGCCATACCCGGCCGAAGGATCCCTTCAGCCTCACGGACATCATTGGCGGCAAGTGGTAGGACCGCACGCGCCGGAGCCGCGCGACGGCGAGCCGAGGCGCGCCCGTTATCCGTCCACCAAGGCAATGCCAGCTGCTTGGAGCGAACGCCGCACGGCCGCGAGGCTGTCCTGCGGCGTTCCCGACGCGTCGACTTCCACCCAATCCATGTGGCCGAGGTCGTAGCTGAGCTGCTCGCGCACGACACGGCGGTCGGCGTCGGATGCATCCCCCTGGCGGTGCTCCACGCGTGAAACGAGCGTAGCGGACGGTGCCGTGAGCCACAGGCCGAGGAAATCACAGCCGGCCTCGCGCGCGATGAGCTCCACCGTCTCGCGCTCCTCCTCCTTGGCGAACACCGCGTCGACGATGACCGCGTGCCCGGCGGAGAGCGCGCGGCGCGCCTTATCCTCAACGATGCTGTAGACGCGCTGCGCCGTCCCGACGCGGTAGTGCTGGCGGTCGAGACGCTGGGTTTCGGGTACGCCGAAGAGCCGCTTGCGCTCGACGTCGCTGCGGATGTGCAGCGCGCCGGGCGCCGGCCCAATATGCCCGGCCAGCATCGCCGCGAGCGTCGACTTGCCGGTGCCCGAAAGACCGCCGATGGCAACCATCAAAGGCGCAGGCGGTGCCAGATAGGCGCCTGCGAGGGATGCATAGCGCACGATGTCGGCGCGCACGGCGGCCTGCTCATCGTCCGGGAGTTGCTCGTTCCGCGCCATGGCGACGACCGCACGCACACCGGCGCGGCAGGCAAGGAAGAGCGGCAAGCATGCCAGCCCTTCGATCTCCCCGCCGATCGGCTCGAAAGCCAGATAGGCGTTGAACACGGCGTTCGCGCTCGTGCGGTCACCGCGCGCGTCGAGATCCATAAGCAGAAAGGCGAGGTCGTACAGCACATCGATCGTCCCCAGCGCCTCGCTGAACTCCAGGGCATCGAAGGGGATCGGCTTGCCGTCGATGAGCACGATATTGCCGAGGTGAAGGTCGCCGTGGCAGCGCCGGACACAGCCGGCGTTTCCCCGTTCGGTGAGCTGCGCACCGACGCGCTCGAAGGCGGCGCGGATCGCGGCGGCGGCATCGGGGTAGTCATGGGACAGGGCGGTGGTGAGCTGATCGACGACCGGCGCCATGATCTCGGCGCCTTCACAGCTCTGCGCGATCGGGCTGTCCTGGTGATAGCGCGCAACCATGTCGGCGAGCGCCTTGGCGAGATCCTCGTGGAGGCATCCGCGCTCTTCGCGATGGCTGAGCACGGCTTCCTGGGGAAAGCGGCGCATGTGCACCGCCCATTCGACGACCTCGCCGTCTCCACCGAGCTGCAGGCGGCCATCGACGCGCACGACCGGCACCAGCCCGAGATAAAGGTTGGGCGCATGGGGCCCGTTGAGCTCCATCTCGCGTTCCGCTGCCGCATGGCGTGCTTCGAACGTGGAGAAGTCGACGAAGGGCAGGCGAACCCGTTTGCGCAGCTTGTAGGCATCGTCGCCGGCGAGGAAAACACGCGCGATGTGCGTCTCGACGATGTCGACGCTGTCCACCCCGTGGGTCGCCGGATCGCTGAGGAGTGCGCAGACATCGCGCTCTTCCTCGTCGGCGAAGGTGAACACTGAATCGCCCATCTGCTCACCTCGACATAGTGGAGTTCAGGTATCTGATCAGACCGATGATCGACGCTTTGGACCGATAGGGTCCGAAGCGATCATGGTCGTTTGATCAGACCGATGATTTACGCTTCGGACTGATAGGGTCCGAAGCGATCATGGTCGTTTGCCTAGACCGATGATTCACGCTTCGGACTGATAGGGTCCGAAGCGATCATGGTCTAGCCGGGCGCACTTCGCTGTTGCGGGCATAAACGCGCAAGGCCGGTTGCGGCTCCGTCAGCACCGCAACTGGCCAGCGCATATCATAGCACGCGCAGGGCGAAGGCCTCAGCTATCGCCGCGGCGCGAGAACTCGGTCTGCCCGCCCGTGCCCAGAATGCGCGCCTGCTCGATCCAGCTTTCCCGCTCGATGCGGCCCTTGAAGTCGAGAAGGTTGCTGATGCGCTCGACGTCCGCGCTCGTCCAATGGGCAATCTGCTCATAGTAGCAAATGCCGAGCTGGTGGAGCTTCTTTTCGATCAGCACGCCGATGCCACGGATGCGCTTCAAGTCATCGAATTTGCCCTCACGGCGCAATGGGGCGCCCACCGCATCCGTGCCGAGCAGCGCCTCGGAGCGAACCGAACGCAGCGGGTTGACGTCGGAAACCGTACCGGCGTGTTGGATAGATGACGCCGGTATTGCTTCAGCCGGCGTCTGCGCAGCGGGAGCAGCGGGAACGGGGGCGGCCACAGGCGGGGCGTCGGTTGCGGCAGCAGGTGCTTCTTCAGCAGCCGGTGCGGCGGTGACTTCGGCCGAGGCGTCCGGCGCCGGGGCAGCCTCCGCGACCGCGTCCGGCGGCGCTGTGCCTTGCTCGGGTTCGGGCGCAGCGGCAGTGACGGTGCGGCGCGCATAATACGTCTCCCCGCCGGTCGCGAGCACGTCCGCCTGGCCGAGCCAGTTCTCCTCCGCGATGCGGTTGCCCAGCCCCAGCTGGCGCGCGACGGTTTCGACATCCGTGGCGTTGAGGCTCGCGAGATCGGCAAAATGGCGGACGCCCAACTCGTTGAGATGGCGCTGGATGTCGATATCGATGCCGCGAACGCGCGTGAGGTCGTCGCCCGGGCCGCGCGGCTCACCGCTGCGCGGCAGTGTCCCCGGCTGGACGGGCTCTGTCGCCGTCGGCGCCGGTGTCTCGGCGACGGCCGCTTCCGGCACGGCGTAATCCGGCACCGGCACGCCGCTGTCGACGCGGCGGGAGTAGTACGTTTCGCCGCCGGTCGCGAGGATATGCGCCTGACCGAGCCAGTTCTGGGCCTCTATGCGGCCGATGGCGAGGCCGTAACGGGCTTCCAGCTCCTCCACGTCCGCGCGGGTGAGCGTGGCCAGGTCTTGGAAGCGCCAAACGCCATCCTTCTTCAACTGGTCGCGGAGGCTGGCGTCGATTCCGCGGATGCGCGTGAAGTCGTCGCCCAGCTCTTCCTGCGCGGCGGCGACCGGCGCGGCGGCGACGGCCTCAGGCGCGACAGCGCTCGCCATTGGAGCGGGTTGCGCCAGCTCGGGCGCGGCGGCGACCGGCGCGGCTTCGGGCGCCAATTCGGCGGCGGGCGGCTCGACGTCTGTCGGCACCGCGTTGGGCTCGTCATGTTCCGGTGACGGATCAGTGGACGGAGCGAACGCACCTGCAGCGGCGACCGCGGCAGCGGCGCGATCCTGTAGCAGCGTATAATAGGTGGTCTCGCCAGCGGCGAGCATGTGCGCCTGGCGAATCCAGTTTTCCGCAGAGATCCGATTGTCGAGATCCAGCCGCTCGGACAGGAACTGCACGTCGGTGGCGTTGAGGGAAGCCAGCTCATCGAAGCGCCGCACGCCCAGCTCGTTGAGTGCCGTCTCGATCTCGCCATCGATGCCGCGGACGCGCTGTAAGTCATCGGCGGGCTCTGACGAGGGCTGGCGCGGAAGGGTTCCGGCGACAGCGGGCTTTGCCGGGGGCGGCGCAGGACGCGCCGGCGGGGGCACAGTGAAGGGCGGAACGGGATCGCCGCGGTCGGCGCGGAGCGCGTAGTACGTCGTCTGGCCGGAAGCGAGGACGCGCGCCTGGCCGGCCCAGTTCTCAACGCCGATGTGCCCGGCGAGGCCGAGCTTCTTCTCGAGCGCGGCCCAGTCCATCACTTCCGCGAGATCGCCGTAGCGATGGAAGCCGGCGTCGTTGAGCACCTTCTGGAAGTGGGTATTTATCGCGCGGATGCGGGTGAAGTCGTCACCGGACGCAGCGGGCGGCGCCGCCGCGGCGGCACCGTCCGGTGCAACCGGCCGCGGTGCGGGCGCAGGCGCGGGCTTGGGCACCTCAGCCACCTTGACGAAGGTAGGGCCGGGTTCCGGCGCAGGCGTTGGCGGGATGAAATCGCCCTCGGCACCCGTGCGCGCCGACGCAGCGGCGGCAGCGACAACGGCGGGCGCGACGGCAGCGGCGGTTGAAGCGGGGCTTGTCCGACCGCTGATGGCGCGTTCGAAGCGAGCGTCGTCGGCAACAGCGCGGGGAGCTACCTCGATCTTGGGTTCGCCCGGCGCGGGCGCGTGCGGCGTGCTCGATACGACGGGGGCCGAAATCTCGCGGGCGCGTCCATAATAATATCGCCGCTTCAGGCCACAGGCGAAAACCGCCCCGAAAAAGAACGCCACCGCCAAGAGCAGAGTCGCCTGCCAGAGCAGCTCCGTCATAATTTTCTACTCCCCCAACAAATGCGCGCGAGAAAACCGGCGCGCTACCCTTCCACCCTGGAACACGAAACCCACGCCACGACGAAGCCAACGGCAAACGCTGCGGCCATATACCAGCCGAGATTAGCGATGAGATAGTCCATTGTGCGTCCCCTGCTTTCGTACCGGCGCCGGCGGCCATCCGCGCGCTGTCACGTCGACCTCGATGCGCCGGTTCCTGGCGCGGTTGGCCCGGGTCGTATTCGGTGCCAACGGCCGCGTCTCACCGTAGCCAACGGCGGCCAAGCGCCCCGCGTCAATGCCCTTATCGACCAAATAGGAAACAACCGTGCGCGCGCGGCGCTTGGAAAGCGCCAGATTCCGTCGCGCGACGCCCGTCGCATCGGCATGGCCGGCGATCCGCAGGGCAGCGGTCGGGCATGCGTCCAGCGTCACGACGAGACGGTCGAGCAGCGCTTTTCCGGAGCGATCGAGGCGCGCATCGCCGCGGGCGAAATGCACTTCGACCTGCTGTGCCGCGCCGCGAACGTCCTCTGTGCACGACGCGTCCGGGCCGATGTTGCCCTCAGGTAACGCTGCCGTCTCAAAGCGCGGGGGCTGCTCTGGATCAGCCTCAGGCGCGTTCGGAGAGGCGCCCGGCGGGACGCTAGGTGGCGCACCGGACAGCTTCGCCTGCGCGCCGGCTTCGCCCGACCAGGAGCTCACCGACGGAGCGATGGGCTTACGCTCCGGCGGAGGAGGCGATGGCAGAGGCAGTGCCTCCACGGCGGCGGCCGCTTCAGATTCATCATTCGTGGTCTGCGCATTTGGAGATTGCGTGGAGTGGTGGAGTTCAAGCGCGCTCGCCGTTGTTTCGGGCGACAGCGCAGCGGGGGCCGGGGCCTCGCCGTGAGCGCCGTCGTGCGGCACGGGCAATGGCTCGGCGACGGCAACTACTACTGCGCGTTCGGTGGGCGGCGGGCTATGGGGAGGCGTCGGCGCTCCATCGGCCACCGCCGCGTGGCTCATCGGCGTGGACGTTTCCTCGGCTACCATCGCATCCGCTGCAGGCGCTGCCGTTCCCTCGTCCACCTTTTCTTCCGGAGCTACCGGCGCGGGCGCGTTCTCCGTGCTCATCGGCGTGACGCGCACGGTATGCGCCGCCACATCGTCCGGCGCCCCGTCATCGGCTAGGATAGGATCTGCTGCGGTTACTTCCTCAGGAACCGCGTGCGCCTCATGGTGCAAGGCGACCAGCACCCGTTCCGCCGAGGCGGTGGCAACGGGAACCGCACTGCGCGGCCCTCCATCGGTCAATGGCGCATCGGGCGCGGCGGCGGCCGCGACGGGAATTGGCACGAACTCTTCCAGCGGCCTCGACTTCGTCCGGGTCGGCGAAGGCCGAGGCAACGGTGGCGCCGTGTCCGACGCCGTGGCGCGCACATCGACGACGCGCACGCCCCAGACGGCCCGCACTCGGCTCGCGGCGAGGTCGATATCGCTCTCGCTGGCGGCATGCCCGACAAGCAGGCCATCGCGCCCCGAGAAGGCTACGGATGCCCAATCCTGACCCGCGGTGGCCAAGGCGGCGATGCTACGCTGCTCGAGGTCGCGCTCGATCGCATCCGACTTGCCGTGGACGGCGAGCCAGCCCAGCATCGCAACCGGAATGAGCCCCCACAGCCACCGTGCCGGATGGCAACCCATGACCCCCCTTGTGCCTCCGCATTCGGCGCAGCCGACGAAGCGTTCGCGAGGCCGGCGCCCATCGGTTCCGTATCGCTCGCAGCGCGGGAGAAGCTTCGGCAATCGCCCTGGTGCTCGCTCCCGCGCCGCGGAAACTATAGCCAAGCCAGCGCGCCTTTCCAAGCGCAGGACGGCCTTCAGGGGAAGCCCGAAGCGGGAAAAAAGTGTTTCAGTGCTGCTGCTTGCGTAACGGCACCGGATCCGTCGACCGGCCCTGGCGGCCATCGGCCTCCGCGCGGATGGGCGCGGGCGTTTCCTTCGCGGCGGGAACGGTCTCGGGGCGGACCATCTCGCTGCGGGCGAGCTCGGCTTCGCGCATGCGCAGGTCCTCGTAGCGTTCGGCGATATAGTTGCGTGTCAACGGCAAGGCGTGGGCGCTGCGCGTGCACTGCACCTGGAACACGCCGACATTCTGATAGCGGAACGCTGTCTCGCAGCACGCGAGATAGAACTCCCACATGCGGCAGAAGCGTTCGTCATAGAGCGCCCGCGCCTCCTCGCGCCTCGCCATGAAACGCTGGCGCCAGTTGGCGAGGGTCTCGGCGTAGTGCATGCGCAGGCATTCGACGTCGGTGACGAGGAGCCCAGCGCGCTCGATGGCGGGGACGATCTCCGACAGCGCGGGGAGCTGACCGCCGGGGAAGATGTATTTGTCGAGCCACGGGTTCGGGTACCAGGGGCCGTCCATGTGGCCGATGGTATGCAGCACCATGACGCCATCCGGCTTCAGGAGCTGGCGGCACTTGTTGAAGTACGTCGGGTAGAAACGAGGGCCGACGTGCTCGAACATGCCGACCGACACGATACGATCGAAAGTGCCTTCGACCGCGCGGTAGTCCTGCAGGACGAAGCGCACGCTCTCCGACAGGTCCGCTTCCACGGCGCGCTCACGGGCGATTTCCAGCTGCTCGGTGGAGAGAGTGACGCCGAATACCTGGCGAGCTCCGCCGACGCGCTTCAGGTAAAGACCGAGACCTCCCCATCCGCATCCGATGTCGAGCACACGGCTGTCGGGCTCGACCAGCAGCTTGGCCGTGACGAGACGCTTCTTGGCCAGTTGCGCTTCCTCGAGCGTGCAATCGGAGCGCTCGAAATAGGCGCAGCTATACTGCTTGTCGGCGTCGAGGAAGAGATCGTAGAGGCGATGGTCGAGATCGTAATGGTGGGCCACGTTGCGGCGTGCCCGCCACCGATTGTTGCGGCTGGCGGTGCGGCGCGTGAGGAAGCGCAGCTTGCCGAGCATCCGCACGGACCAGGAGCGCTGCTCGGTGTGGGCATCGCGCAGAACGAGCGTGAGGAAATCGTAGATGGTGCCGCGTTCGAGAACGACGCGGCCGTCCATATAAAGCTCGCCGAGCCGCAGCTCGGGATTGAGCGCAAGGGCGCGCTCGGCGCCGCGATCCACGAACCGGATGCGAACCTCTTCGCCGGAGCCGTCACCGTAGGTGTATTCGCGTCCGCGCGCCGTGACGACGGTGAGCGATCCGCGTTTCACGAGCCGTGAAAGTACTGCCGCGAGCACCTTTTCCATGGGCAAGTCCACCGACGAACCGAGATAGCCTAACGCCCGGCTGGCGCCGAACGCAAGGCGCAGATGTCCGTCAGCGTAGGCGGATTATCTTATGAGACGCTAAAAATTGGCGGACGCCTTGGCGGAGCTCGGTCTGCTCCCGTTGCTCCGCGAAGCATCGGCGCGGCGAGCTTTGATCGCGCTGCGGCAGCACGCGTTGCGCGATGGCGGCTTGCGCGTCGTGGTGCTGGCGACGGGCACCGCGGGAACGCGATGGCAGGCGCTCGCATTAAAATTGAGCCGATTTTTATTCCGCGTCCGGGTGGCTCGCTATCAGGCATGCATATGCCTCGGACGGGTTCCTCGTGTCCGATGCTTCATCGGACTGAAACTCGAAAAAAGCCCCCGGCCGCGCGACGGGGTGGATGATCATTCGCGGGCGGCCGCGCCGCGGACATGGCGAAGGAAGTCGCGCTCACTGAGGCGTGGAGATGTGCCGCTGTCGTCTAAAATCAAATCACGGGCCAGATGATGGCCCGTGATTGTCTCGTACTCGTTGGTTTTGCGTTCGCCTCGCTCACCAGGTGAGCTGGGCACCGGCACGGCCACCCACCGTCGTTTCGCTTCCACGTCGCCCGAAGCTCTGCTCCTCGAGGCTCACGCCGACGGCGCCGGAGACAGCGAGCCGCTCGCCTGTTCCGAACAGGTTGCGACCGACCACACCCACCGCGCTGAAGCCGAGAGCGACGTTCTCGTTCCAGTAGGAGATGTTTCCGGCGATACCGAAGGTCTCGTTGCCGACGAGGTCGGGGTTCACCATGGCCATGGCGATCGCGACACCGCCGTTGAGCTCGCTGAGGGCGCTGAAGATGGCGCCGCCGTCGGAGGCGAGGTTGCCACTTGCATCCGTGGTCACGACCTCAAGCGGCCCTGCCTGGGCTGATTTACTCGCTCCGGAGGTTATGCCGGGCGTAGTGTAAGTGTTACTGGCGGTACCGAAGACCTGTTGGTTATCGCGCGTTGTCGTAGCACCATTGCCAAACGCAGCCGAATTGGAATGTGTCGCTGTCGCGCCATAACCTACCGCCGTACTCCGGAAGCCCGACGCTTCGCTCTGGTCGCCGTACGCCGCACCGCCATTCGATGCGTAGGCATTGGTACCGGTCGCAACCGAGCCATGCGCTTGCGCACCTTGGCCGATCGCAATTGAGCCTACTCCTGTCGAAACTGCCCCCGTACCGACGGCAATAGAGTCGGTGTTGCTTGCAGTCGCATTACCGATGGCAATCGAACCCTCACCCGTCGCAGCCGATCCGGCACCGACAGCTGTCGAGGCCATTCCCGAAGCGAGTGAACCGAAACCATATGATGATGCGAAGTCGTTGGCCGCCGTCGAGAAGGCGCCCGTCGCCGTGGCGCCAAACTCGAAGTCAGCGTCGGCTCCGAATCCAGTCGCAGTCGAGAAGGCGCTTCCCGTCGTGCTGGCATATGCACCCGTCGCCGTCGAGCCTAAGCTAAAGTCCGATGTCGCACCCGTGCCGGTAGCTGTCGAGCCGACGCTTAAAGAAGCACTCGCCCCGGCGCCTGTCGCAGTGGAGTCGACGCTAAAATCGGTACTTGCACCTGCGCCCGTCGCGGTCGAGTTCGCACTGAAGAACGCGCTGGCTCCAGCTCCTGTTGCAGTCGTATTGATGCCGAGAGCTGTCGCTCCGTCGCCATAGGCACTAGAATTCACGCCAACCGCTACCGCGTCAGAGCCGACCGCCGTGACGTTGATGCCGGCGGCCAGCGACGAAAGGCCAACAGCGATGTTACCGTCGCCGAATACGGTGGCATCCGTTCCAACTGCAATCGCATCGTCACCATTCACGGATGTCGCGTTGCCGACCGCTACGTTGCCGTCGCCGGTGGTGTCGTTGTTGTTTCCACCGACGAAGTTTCCGCTACCATCGACGTTGTTATCGTTACCGGTGATTTGGTTCTGGGCGCCGAACAGAATGGTGTTTCCATTTCCTGTAACTTGGTTCTCAAAACCAAATCCGATGGTGTTGGCGTTGCCGGTGACTTGGTTTCCAAGTGCGAAGGCGACAATGTTATCGTTGCCGGTCACTTGGTTGCCGAAACCGACGATGACGAAATTGTCGTTACCCGTAACGGAGTTGCCGGAGCCGATCACGATATTCGGGTCGCCAGCCACAAAGTTGCTGTCGCCTAAAACCTGATGCCCAACGCCGAGGACGGTATTGTCCTCACCGCCGATGATATTGATGCTGTTGCCAACGACCGTGTTGTTGCCGCCTGTCCCGGTCTGGTTATTCCGCCCCACAATGACATCGTTCGTCCCGCCGGCGGTCGAGTTCACACCGACGACCGTCGAGTAATCTCCCTGCGCCTGAGCGCCGGTCAACGGACCTGCACCGCCGTCAGGATCAGCGCCGATGGCGATGGCGCCCTCGCCGGTCGCCTGTGCGAGCACGCCGAGCGCCGTCGAATATTCTCCCGAAGCATTGGCGAGCACGCCGACAGCCGTTGTCCACTGCGCAGTAGCCGTCGCCGCACCGCCCAGCGCGGTTGATTCAAAACCAGATGCTTGGGAATTTGCGCCATAGGCGCTGGAGAACTGACCGCCCGTGGCCTGCGCGTTCTGTCCGCAAGCCGTATTCGTCCCTACACCGCCGTCACCCGCGCCCGAATTGCTCGATCCGACGGTGTGCGTATGGCCGTTTGTGGTCAGGTCCGGGATCGTTACGTCATGCGTATGGGGATCTTCGGTAACGAGCGTAAAGTTGGGAGCGCCGATGCCAGTTAAAAACGGACCGAGCACTGGTATGTCGTTGAGTGATGGACCAAGATCGGTGGCGCTCGTTTGCACCGTGATTCCATTAATGGTGTCGACGGCACTGCCTGTCACCGCATCGACGCTCGTGACGCATGTTGCGGCCGTTGCGCCGCCGGGCGCTGCCATGCTCAGCGCCGCTGCGAGAGCGATGGCGCTAGCGCCGGCAATCAGGCGCTTCTTAGACCCATTCCCCCCGGAAATAGTACGCATTACGAAAACTCCTACTGAAATACACCCTCACGCCGGAAGATCCGGCGTCGCCACTGGTTAGTCCGAGCGGTGGGATTGGTTCGGCGATTTGAAAAATAGATCGCCTGAAAAAAAACCTGGACTTCCCCCCGACGCAAAACAAACGGTTCGATCCACTATCGGCAGCGACGATCGAAATGCGAATACACCGCCCACCGACTTTCAGCAGATAAGCTCAGCGCTTGGATGCTCGACAAGAGAAATACGAGCACAACTTAGAGTTTGGGGATGCACTGTGGCGGGCGCGTTACACACGTCGCTCAACGCACAATCGTAATCCGTTGATATGACGATGAAAAGCTTGATACGCCTGTGACCCGCTCAGACGAGTAATTGAACAGGAGCCGCCGCGCTTCGGCGGGGTCGTTGGCGCACTACAACCTGTTCAGTTTGCCGGCGCCTTACCCTTCGCGGGCGTCGTCCCGGCCTGCGGAGACTTGGCAGGCGGGGCTTTCACCTTTTCCTTTGCCGCGGCTTTCGGCGCCTGCGCAGCGGCCGCGGGCGGCGTCTGCATATCGACGATGATGGCGGAGAGACGCCACTGATTGTTGATGTGCTCGAAGCCCATGTCGAACAACACGCGCTCGGGACGGGTGTCGATGTAGCCGGTCATCCGCAGCATACCGTTCGGCTGAAGGGCGGCCGGTCGCACGAGCTTCGGGTCGAAAAAGAGGATCGGCGAAAAATCGATCCCGCGATTGCGCAGGGTGGCGAAGATCTCGCCGAGGCGCGCGTCGGTGTTGGAGGCCTGGAACTGCGGGGTGCCCAGATCGCGCAGTACGGAATAGTTGCCGGTCTGGTTCGCCTGGCTCAGCGCGATCAGCGTCGTGCGGATCAGCATGTTGAGCTTGTAGGCGTCGGGCACCTGCGTGGCGGTCTCCGCCACGGTGATGGGCGTGGCGGCCGGGGGCTGCGCGAGGAGCGGCGAGCCGGCGGCGGCGCTCAACAGCACTGCCGGCACCAATGCGATCTGCGCTCTGCGCACTTGCCGCCCCCGCTTCGTCAGATGAGCCCCATGCCCCGGGTATATGCGGCACATGCTCCGGTCCCCGCAACGCACACGGCACAGCAGGATTAAGCGATTAAAGGAGCGTGGCCTTTTGAGGGCCGGCGCCGCGGGGCTAGGCGGACCGCTCGGGGCCAAATCACCGGGCGCGGTGCCTCTTGGCGCGGTAGGGGGCCCGATAGGCGCGCCGGCCGCCGTGGTCGAGGCGTTCGCAGAACCCGCTACGGGTTCCGCTCAGACAGCCGTAGCGTTCCAGCAACTCGGCGTCGCGCGCATTCGTCGGGCCGCCCGCCCGGGCATTGGCCCGCGCCGCTTCGACCTCCCAATAGGAATCCGCGGAGACGGCCGTCGGCGCCACGACGAAGACTGCCGCCGCCGCGAGAGCCATAGATGGTACAATTTTCATTCCAAACTCCTTAGAGCACGATCGCTTGTCTTCGAATCGCGATGCGGCTCCAGCTGATTCACGCTTCGGACGGATAGGGTCCGAAGCGATCATGGTATTTTGCTTAGACCGATGATTCACGCTTCGGACGGATAGGGTCCGAAGCGATCATGGTCTTGCTTGCATCCATCAGCGGATGCGGGGCGTTGCCCGTTACCTAAGCAGCGGCGCGGCGATTTTCAGTCCCCGCCAGGAAGAAAGCCGGTGCGAGGACCTAAACAAAACCGCTTCAATCCGAGGGGTTGGCCGCACGCACGCAGCGCCTGAGGAGCTGGATGCCCCGTTCGATCTGGCGCTCGTCGAGGCTGGCGTAGCCCATGAGCAGGCCCACCCTGTCGGGTCTCGGCGCGTCGGACTGGGGATCGAACAGGGGCGATACCGGATAGATGCCCAGCCCCATGGTGCGGGCACGCTTGATGATGGCGCTCTCCATGGCGTGCGGCACCGTCT